>Ga0268264_10000011_pt1 | contig 580884 bp, 410 predicted proteins | sample KBSSwiS32_FD_190357 | JGI IMG/M metagenome (GOLD analysis project Ga0268264, IMG submission 190357) | Switchgrass rhizosphere microbial communities from Kellogg Biological Station, Michigan, USA - KBS Switchgrass S3-2 (SPAdes) (version 2) | ecosystem: Host-associated > Plants > Roots >... | reverse complement strand
GGGCATCAGCGTCACCGGCCACATCCCCGCCGAAACAGAGATCGCGGAAAAGGAAAAACCGTCCTATCTCAAATCCCTGGATTATATGGGACTGAAAGCAGGTGCCACTATCAAAGGCAAAAAAGTGGATTACGTCTTCATTGGCAGCTGCACCAACTCCCGCATCGAAGACCTCCGGATGGTCGCCTCTTTCGTAAAAGGGCGCAGGAAGTCGAAAGACATTGAGGCATGGATCGTGCCCGGCTCCAAACAGGTGGAAAAGCAAGCCATTGAAGAAGGCCTCGACAAGATTTTCGAAGCGGCCGGCTTCTTTCTTCGTCAACCCGGCTGCTCCGCCTGCCTGGCAATGAACGAGGATAAGATCCCCGCAGGCAAATACTGTATCTCCACATCCAACCGCAACTTCGAAGGGAGACAAGGGCCCAATGCCCGCACCCTCCTCGCCAGCCCGCTGACAGCCGCCGTTGCTGCTATCACGGGAGAGGTCGCAGACGTGAGGGAATATCTATAAAAGAAATAATGAGCAGCAAATCCATACATATCGTCAGTACCACCGCAGTCCCGGTTGATATAGAGAATGTGGACACCGACCAGATCATACCCGCCCGCTTCCTGAAAGCCACCAGCCGTGACGGGTTCGGCGAAAACTTATTCCGCGACTGGCGTTATAACAGCGACGGCGCCCCGAAAAAAGAATTTGTATTGAACGATCTTTCCTATAAAGGGAAGATCCTCGTGGCCGGCAAGAACTTCGGCTGCGGCTCCAGTCGCGAGCACGCCGCCTGGGCCATCAAAGATGCAGGCTTCGATGTCGTGATCAGCAGCTTCTTTGCCGACATCTTTAAGAACAATGCCCTGAATAATTTCCTTTTGCCCGTCACAGTCAGTGAAGGGTTTCTCAAAGAAATTTTCACCGCCGTAAAGAGCGATCCGTCTACCCTCATCACGATCGATCTGCCCGGCCAGACCATTACCCTGGAACCTGCAGGCCGCAAAGAACAGTTTGACATCAACAACTATAAAAAGACCTGCCTGCTGAATGGTTATGACGACATAGATTATTTGCTCAGCATCCGCAGCGAGATCGAATCCTTTAAACCTGCTAATTTTTAACCCTATACTAAAAACCTACATCGTATGCAGAAGAATATCGTTGTCATAGAAGGAGACGGCATCGGGCCTGAAGTCACCCGGCAAGCCGTCAAAGTGCTGAACGCCGTCGCCGATCACGGAGGGCACGAATTCACTTATAAGTATTGCCTGATGGGAGCCGATGCCATCGACAAGACCGGTACCCCCCTGCCCGATGAGACCATCGAAGCAGCCCTCAGCAGCGATGCCATCCTCTTCGGCGCCATCGGCCACCCGAAGTACGACAATGATCCCACCGCAAAAGTGCGGCCCGAGCAAGGATTGCTCAAACTAAGGAAGTCATTACAATTGTTTGCCAATATCAGGCCGGTGACCACCTATCCGGCCTTACAACATTTGTCCCCCCTCAAGGCCAAGATCCTTGAAGACGTGGATTTCATCATTTTTCGCGAATTGACAGGCGGCATTTATTTCGGCAAAAAAGAGACATCCGCCGACGGCAACCAGGCCATGGATGATTGCACCTACACCCGCGAAGAGATCGAGCGCATCGCTCATCTCGCCTTCCGCCAGGCCCAGCAACGCAGGAAACGGCTGACCCTCGTGGACAAAGCCAACGTCCTGGAAACCTCCCGCCTGTGGCGAAAGGTCGTGCAGGACATCGCAGGACAATACAGCGACGTAAAGGTCGACTTCCTCTTCGTGGACAATGCCGCCATGCAGATCATTCTCAACCCCAAACAATTCGACGTGATCTTGACAGAAAACATGTTCGGGGATATTCTCAGCGACGAAGCTTCAGTCATCAGCGGCTCACTGGGCCTGCTCCCCTCCGCTTCCATCGGTAAAGGAGCCGCCCTTTTCGAACCCATCCACGGATCATACCCCCAGGCCACAGGCAAGGACATTGCCAACCCCCTGGGAAGTATCCTCTCCGCCGCTATGCTGCTGGATCACTTCGGTCTGCACAAAGAGGCCGGCAGGGTCCGGGAGGCAGCCAACTGGACACTGCAGAATAGCTTCGTCACCAAAGACATCGATCCGGTGAATTTCTATTTCACGTCCACCATCGGCGAGCTGATCAGCGATTACGTGGGCGGCAAAATACCAGGCGACATCCACAGGGAGAATATCGAGCTGAGGAAGTCGACGATCATCTAAGGTTTGGGCGCCGTTAGGCGCCAAAAAAGTAAAAAGTTCTTTGTTTATTGGAATGGCGGGAGTATATTCGTGGTAAGAATACATCCTTCATGGCCCAGCGCAGTTTAAATAATGTTATCACCCGGCTAACCTCCATAGTAATTGTGGTGGTGGTGATTATTATTCCTGCGATCCAGGGAGGAGGGTGGTAATGTAAATAATACAAACTAAAAATACCAGCGACCCGCCTCCCAAAGGCGGGTTTCTTGTTTTATTAAACCCGTCATCGCTTAAAACAAATGATTATGGCATATTACAATGAACACACCGTTCTCTGGCAGGACGGCAGGATCGTAAAGGCTTCAGAAGCCAGGACAGACCTCTATGGTCAGTCCCTGCACTACGGCTACGCCGTCTTCGAAGGCATCCGCTCCTATCGCACCGCCGCGGGCGCCACGAAGATCTTCAAGCCCGTAGAACATTACGATCGCCTCCGCAGGTCCGCTGAAGCATTGAATATGCCATACACCTACGACTCGGACACCCTTATCAAGGCCACCTACGATATCCTCGAAAAGAACAATCTCCAGGACGCTTATATCCGTCCTGTCGTATATGCGCCCGCCAATATGAGCTTCAACCCCAACACGGAGTCATTCACCATTATCCAGACCTGGGAAATGGCCCCCTTCCTGGGCGAGAAGCTGCTCAGGGTAATGACCTCCTCCTTCCAACGCCCTAACCCAAAAGGTTTTAAGATAGAGGCAAAGGCATCCGGTCACTACGTCAATTCCATCCTGGCCAGCCAGGAAGCCAAAGGCAAAGGCTTCGACGAAGCACTCCTTACGGATATGAATGGCAATATCGCCGAAGGCCCCGGAGCAAACATGTTCTTCGAAAAAGATGGCAGGCTCTTCACCCCGGCTGCAGGCAACATCCTCCCGGGGATCACCAGAGCAACTGTTCTCGAAATATGCAGCGAGCTCGGCATACCCGTCGAAGAAGGCCAGTTCACCATCCGCCAGCTGAGATCAGCAGACGCAGCCTTCTTCTGTGGCACGGCAGCAGAGGTCATTGGCTGGGAATCCATCGATGAAACAAAATTCCCCGTCCCCTGGAAAAATACGCTCGGCAGGAAGATCCAGCTGGCCTATAAAGACAGGGTCATAGAACAACAACATCAATTAACAACCGCATAAAAAAACCAGGCTCGTCGCTCAAAGCTCACAGCTCAAAGCTAAAAAAATGGAACTTAACAAATACAGCAAGACACTCACACAGGACCCAACACAACCGGCCGCACAGGCCATGTTGTACGGCATTGGATTGACAGACGACGATCTCAAAAAAGCACAGGTGGGCATCGCCAGCATGGGCTACGACGGCAACACCTGCAACATGCACCTCAACGACCTCGCAAAAGTGGTAAAAGAAGGTGTATGGGATAATGATCTGGTAGGACTCATCTTCCATACCATCGGCGTCAGCGACGGCATGAGCAACGGCACCGACGGCATGCGCTTCTCCCTCGTCAGCCGCGACATCATCGCCGACTCCATCGAGGCAGTCTGCGGCGCCCAGTACTATGACGGGCTCATCGCCCTGCCCGGCTGCGACAAGAACATGCCGGGATCGCTGATGGCCATGGGCCGGCTTAACAGGCCCTCCATCATGGTCTATGGCGGCACCATCGCCCCGGGACATTATAAAGGTCAGGACCTCAACATCGTCTCCTCCTTCGAAGCCCTGGGTCAAAAGATCGCCGGCAAGCTGAGCGAAGCCGACTTCAAAGGCATCGTGATGAACTCCTGCCCCGGAGCAGGCGCCTGCGGAGGTATGTACACGGCCAACACCATGGCATCCGCCGCCGAAGCGCTGGGCATGAGCCTCCCCTACTCCTCCTCCAACCCCGCCCTCAGCGATGAAAAAAAGAAAGAATGCTACGACGCCGGCAAAGCCATCCTCGTCCTGCTTGAAAAAGACATCAAGCCAAAGGACATCATGACCCGCAAAGCCTTCGAGAACGCCATCACCACCATCATGGTCCTGGGCGGCAGCACCAATGCAGTCCTGCATCTCCTGGCCATCGCCCGCAGCGTCGACGTACCGCTGACACAAGACGACTTCCAGTCCATCAGCGATAAGATCCCGGTGCTGGCAGACTTCAAGCCCAGCGGCAAATACCTGATGCAGGACCTTCACGAACATGGAGGGATCCCCGCTGTCATGAAATATCTCCTGGAACAAGGATTGCTGCACGGAGATTGCCTCACCGTCACAGGTAAGACAATAGCCGAAAACCTCGCAGACATACCCGCCATCGATTTTGCAACACAGGATATCATCTACCCGCTGGAAAAACCTATCAAAGCCACCGGACACCTGCAGATCCTCTACGGCAACCTCGCAGAAGGCGGCAGCGTAGCCAAGATCAGCGGCAAAGAAGGTGAAAGGTTCGAAGGCCCGGCAAGAGTCTTCGACGGCGAACATCATCTGATCAATGGCATCAACACCGGGAAGATAAAAGCAGGCGACGTAGTGGTCATCCGCCACGTAGGCCCCAAAGGCGCCCCCGGCATGCCCGAAATGCTGAAACCGACCTCCGCCCTCATCGGCGCCGGCCTGGGTAAAAGCATCGCCCTCATCACCGATGGCCGGTTCAGCGGCGGCACCCACGGCTTCGTGGTGGGGCACATCACCCCGGAAGCCTATGAAGGCGGCGCCATCGCCCTGGTCCATGACAATGACATCATAGAGCTGGACGCCACAAAGAATACCATCACCCTGAAAGTAACGCCCGAAGAGCTGGCCAAACGCAAAGCTGCCTGGAAACAGCCGCCGCTGAAAGCGACGAAAGGCATCCTTTATAAATATGCCAGACAGGTAAAGAACGCAGCCGAAGGATGTGTAACTGACGAATTTTAAAAAAACTTTTATGAGCAACGCAACAACAACACCCATACCATCCCAGTCAAAGCCAAAAGCCGGCGCCAAAAAGCCTGCCCATGTCGCACGTGAGCTCACCGGCTCCGCCGCTGTCCTGGAAGCTTTCCTGGAAGAAGGTGTAGACACGATCTTCGGTTACCCCGGCGGCGCCATCATGCCCATCTATGATGCCCTGTACGACTACCAGGAGAAACTAAAGCATATCCTCGTCCGCCACGAACAGGGTGGCATACACGCAGCGCAGGGATTTGCCCGCGCATCCGGCAGGACAGGCGTCGTATTCGCCACCAGCGGACCCGGCGCTACCAACCTGGTCACCGGTCTGGCAGACGCCATGATCGACAGCACACCCCTGGTATGCATCACGGGACAAGTCTTCGCCCACCTCTTAGGCACCGACGCCTTCCAGGAAACAGACGTGATCAATATCACCACTCCTATCACTAAATGGAACTACCAGGTCACGGATGCCACGGAGATCCCTTCCGTTCTGGCCAAAGCATTTTATATCGCCGGCAGTGGACGTCCCGGCCCGGTCCTCATCGATATCACAAAGAACGCGCAGATCCAGAAATTCAACTACGAAGGGTATACGAAATGCAGCCACATCCGTAGCTACCGGCCCAAGCCCATCGTTCGCAAAGAATATATTAACAAGGCGGCCGAATTGATCAATAAAGCGCAGCGTCCTTTCATCCTCTTCGGACAAGGCGTTATCCTCGGCAAGGCCGAAAAGGAATTCCAGACCTTCGTTGAAAAGAGCGGCATCCCCGCTGCATGGACCATCATGGGTCTCAGCGCCCTGTCCACAGATCACCCGCTCAACGTAGGTATGCTGGGCATGCACGGCAACTATGGCCCCAATGTCCTCACCAACGATTGCGACGTCCTCATCGCCATCGGCATGCGGTTCGACGATCGCGTCACAGGGCGCCTGGATAAATATGCCAAACAAGCACAGGTCGTCCACCTGGACATCGATCCCGCCGAGATCGACAAGAACGTAAAAGCAACTGTACCAGTGTGGGGTGATTGCAAAGAGACCCTTCCCCTGCTGACAGAACTGGTAGAAAAAAAGACATATCCCGAATGGCTGAAAAGGTTTTCAGACTATTATAAGGAAGAAGTGGACGCAGTCATCAGGGAAGAGCTCAACCCGTCCACGGAGCAGATGACGATGGGCGAAGTGATGCAAGTCCTCAACGACCTCACGGGAGGCGACGCCATCATCGTGACCGACGTAGGCCAGCACCAGATGGTGGCCTGCCGTTATGCCAAATTCAACCAGTCGCATAGCAACATCACCTCCGGCGGCCTCGGCACCATGGGCTTCGGTCTTCCGGCTGCCATCGGCGCAAAATTCGGCGCACCCGATCGCACAGTCGTCGCCATCTGCGGCGATGGAGGCTTCCAGATGACCCTCCAGGAACTGGGCACCATCATGCAGAGTGAACTGGATGTAAAGATCCTGGTCCTGAACAATCGCTTCCTGGGGATGGTACGCCAATGGCAGCAGCTCTTCAACGACAAACGCTACTCCTTCGTGGACATCGCCAGCCCCGACTTCGTCATGGTGGCAAAAGGCTATGGCATCGCAGGACAAAGCATAGAAAAAAGAGAAGACCTCGTGTCGGCAGTAAAAGCCATGCTCGACCATAAAGGTTCCTACCTGCTGGAAGTATTCGTAGGTAAAGAGAACAATGTATTCCCGATGGTTCCGCAGGGATGCAGTGTTAGTGAGATCAGACTTAAATAAGCATTAAACACTTAAAAAAAAATGAACCCGAATAAAGAGCAATACACCATCACCGTCTATACGGAAAACCAGATCGGCCTGCTGAACCGCATCGCCATCCTGTTCTCCCGCCGTAAGATCAACGTCGAGAGCCTCAACACTTCCCCCTCCGAAGTGGAAGGCATCCACCGCTTCACCATCGTCATCAACGAAACGGAAGAAGTAGTAAGGAAGCTCTGCCGCCAGATCGAAAAACAGGTGGATATCCTGAAAGCCTACTACAACACCAATGAAGAGATCATCTGGCAGGAGATGGCCCTCTATAAAGTATCCACCGAGGAAATAGCCGAGAAAGTAAAAGTGGAAAGACTGTTGCGCGAATACGGGGCGCGCGCCGTAGTGATCCGCAAGGACTACACCGTCTTCGAGACGACAGGACAAAGGGAAGAGACGGACAAGCTGGTGGAAGTGCTGGAACCCTATGGCCTCATCGAGTTCGTACGAAGCGCCCGGATAGCCATCATCAAGGACAGCCACGGCTTCCACGAAAAGCTGAAGGAATTCGAACTGACGGAGCCCAGCGAAGAGGTGGTCGAGAACGAATATCTCGACAAACAGGACGAAGTATTCTCAATGTAAAAACCAACCCATTATTCAATAAAAAGTATCACATCCCAAAAAACAGAAATAACATGGCAAAATTAAATTTCGGCGGCGTGGAAGAAAATGTAGTAACCAGGGAAGAATTCCCCCTCGCCAAAGCACAGCAGGTTTTGAAGAATGAAGTAGTAGCCGTCATCGGCTATGGCGTCCAGGGACCGGGTCAGTCGCTGAATCAAAAAGACAATGGTATCAACGTGATCATAGGCCAGCGGAAAAATTCCAAGTCATGGGATAAGGCGGTAAAAGACGGCTTCGTTCCCGGCCAGACCCTGTTCGAGATCGAAGAAGCATTGGAAAAAGGCACCATCATCTGCTACCTGCTGAGCGATGCCGCCCAGATCCAATTGTGGCCTACGGTGAAAAAACACCTGACTCCCGGCAAGGCATTGTATTTCTCCCACGGCTTCGGCATCACCTTCAACGAACAGACAGGCATCGTCCCCCCCAAGGACGTGGACGTATTCCTGGTTGCTCCCAAAGGTTCAGGCACTTCCCTGAGAAGGATGTTCCTCCAGGGCCGCGGGCTCAACAGCAGCTACGCCATCTTCCAGGATGCTACGGGAAAAGCTAAAGACCGTGTCATAGCCCTGGGCATTGCTGTCGGCAGCGGCTACCTGTTCGAAACAGACTTCCGCAAAGAAGTATTCAGTGACCTGACAGGCGAACGCGGCACGCTGATGGGCGCCATCCAGGGGATCTTCGCCGCTCAATATGAAGTATTGCGCAAAAAAGGACATACCCCTTCCGAAGCATTCAACGAGACAGTGGAAGAGCTGACCCAATCCCTGATGCCCCTCGTGGCAGAGAACGGCATGGACTGGATGTATGCCAACTGCTCCACCACCGCACAAAGAGGCGCGCTGGACTGGTGGAAGAAATTCCGCGATGCTACCCTCCCCGTCTTCACAGAATTATACGAGAGCGTAGCCGCAGGTAAGGAATCTCAACGGTCCATCGACTCCAACAGCCAGCCCGACTACCGCGAAAAGCTGGAAGCCGAGCTGAAAGAATTACGCGAAAGCGAACTGTGGCAGGCAGGCAAGACCGTAAGAAGTCTCCGCCCCGAAAATCAGGCCGCTCCGCAAAAACAATCGAAGGAAGCAGTAAATGCATAATTTGTTATCTTTTCCCCCGGCGCCCCCTGTAGGGGCGCCGGAATTAGACTTTCATGCAGCCGCCGGCAGATTAAAGAAAGTAGTCACCAGGACACCCCTGAGCTATAATCACAACCTCTCCCGGAAATACAGCTGCCGTGTCCTTCTCAAAAGAGAAGACCTCCAGGTCGTGCGCTCCTATAAGTTAAGGGGTGCCTATAATATGATGGTCAGCCTGCCGGCTGCGCAATTGCAAAAAGGCGTGGTATGCGCCAGCGCCGGCAACCATGCACAGGGCTTCGCCTACTCCTGCCGCAAGCTGGGAGTAAAAGGCGTCGTGTTCATGCCCATCATTACCCCCAGGCAAAAGGTCACCCAGACCAGGATGTTCGGAGAAGACAATATCGAGATCATCCTCGCAGGTGATACCTTCGACGACTGCGCCGTAGCCGCACGGCAATACACCGAAGCGAACGGCATGACCTTCATCCCCCCTTTCGAAGATCCAAAGATCATCGAAGGACAAGGTACAGTAGCCGTAGAGATCCTGGAAGACGAACCCCATGTTGACTACCTCTTCGTACCCATCGGCGGCGGAGGTCTGGCAGCCGGCGTAGGCACCTATTTCAAAACTTACTCGCCCGCCACAAAGATCATCGGGCTGGAGCCGGAAGGCGCCCCTTCCATGACGGAAGCCCTCAAAGCAGGTCACCCGGTAACCCTCGGCAGCATCGAACGCTTCGTCGACGGAGCCGCCGTAAAAAGAGTAGGCGACCTCACCTTTTCCATCTGCCGGGAAGTGCTGGACGATATGCACCTCGTGCCCGAAGGAAAGGCATGCTCCACCATCCTGCGGCTGTATAACGAAGACGCCATCGTCGTCGAACCGGCAGGCGCGCTCAGCATCGCTGCCCTGGACGACTACGCGGAAGCCATCAAAGGCAAGACCGTCGTCTGCATCGTCAGCGGCAGCAACAACGACATCGATCGCATGCAGGAAATAAAGGAACGGTCCCTCCAGTACGAAGGACTGAAACACTATTTCCTGATCAGCTTCTCCCAGCGCCCGGGTGCGCTGAAAGAATTTGTCAACCATGTCCTGGGACCCGGCGATGACATCACCCGGTTCGAGTACATGCAAAAACATAATAAGGACACAGCCCCGGCCCTGGTAGGCATCGAGCTGACCAGCAAAGAAGATTATCAGACCCTGTTGAACAACATGACGAGGTACAATGTTTCCTATACCGAGCTGAACAAGAATGACACGCTGTTCAGCTATCTCGTATAGATCCGTCGCCCCCTCCGATCCCTATGAACCGCCTCATCCTTTAACGGGAAAAACCACGCCGCCAAACCTTGCTAAACCTGATATTTATCAGAAGATCCTGTGTATAAATCTTCTATCTCTGTGAAAAACAATAATTAACGAATATTTAATTTAATAGGAATTTTTACGTAATTTTATTCGATTGCTTGCTATCCTTCTTAGAATAATATCTAAGAATCTTAATAAATATTGAAAAAAGTCTAATCTATTAATTGCGTATGGTAAGCAAAGGTTTATACTCTCCTGAGTTTGAGCGTGATGCGTGCGGTATCGGGTTCGTGGCCAACATCAAGAGCAACAAATCCCACCAGATCATTTCGGACGCGCTGACAATCCTGGAGAACATGGAGCATCGCGGAGCATGCGGTTGTGAGAACAACACGGGTGACGGTGCGGGTATCATGATCCAGACCCCGCACGAGTTCTTTTTTGACGAATGCCTGAAGCTGGGCATCCATTTGCCGCCCTATGGCAAATATGGTGTAGGCATGCTGTTCTTTCCCCGCGACATCCGTCTGAAAGAAGAATGCCGCGAGATCTTCTCCCGCTCCGCTGAAAAGCTGGGCCTGGAGATCCTGGGATATAGAAAAATACCCGTCAATCCGGAAGGCATCGGCCCTACAGCCCTTTCCGTTGAGCCGGAAATGGAACAGGTTTTCATCGCCTGCCCGGACCATATCAAGGACCCCGAAGCTTTCGAAAGGAAGCTCTTTCTGCTGCGCAACTACGCCGGCAATACCATCAACAATACGATCAAGAAGGACGCCATCGGCTTCTACGTGGCCTCCCTTTCCTATAAGACAGTGGTCTATAAAGGTCAGCTCACCAGCAGCCAGGTCCGCCACTACTTTCCCGACCTGAGCAACAAGCGGCTGGTTTCCGCCTTCGGCCTGGTCCACTCCCGTTTTGCCACCAATACCTTCCCCTCCTGGAAGCTGGCGCAGCCCTTCCGGTTCATCGCACACAACGGAGAGATCAATACCCTGCAAGGCAACCTCAATTGGTTGAAGACAGGCGAAAAAGCCTTCACCACACCGTATTTCACAAAGGAAGAAATGGACATGCTCCTGCCGATCATCGCAGAAGGCCAGTCCGATTCCGCCTGCCTGGATAATGTCATCGAGCTGCTGTCCCTCTGTGGCCGCAGCCTCCCCCACGTCATGATGATGCTGATCCCCGAAGCATGGGATGGCAATGAGCAGATGGACCCGGTGAAAAAAGCTTTCTACGAGTTCCACGCCTCCATTATGGAGCCCTGGGACGGCCCCGCCTCCATTTCCTTCACGGACGGAAAGATCATTGGCGCCACGCTTGACCGCAATGGCCTCCGCCCTTCCCGCTACTGCGTAACCACCGACGATCGCGTGATCATGGCCTCCGAAACAGGCGCCCTCCCCGTCGATCCCCGGCTGGTGAAAGAGAAAGGGAGACTGCAGCCAGGTAAGATGTTCGTAGTCGACCTGGAACAGGAACGCATCATCAGCGACGACGAGCTGAAAAGCGGCATCTGCTCCCAAAAGCCCTACGCGGAATGGCTGAACAAATACAAGATCCGGCTGGAAGAATTGCCCGAACCCAGAGTACTGTTCACACACCTGGAGCACGAACAAATATTCAAATATCAAAAAGCCTTCGGCTATTCCACCGAAGACCTGGATACCCTCATCGCACCCATGGCCCTGGATGGAAAAGAACCCATCGGCTCCATGGGCACCGACGTCCCCCTGGCAGTGCTGAGCGATCAGCCGCAGCACCTCAGCAGCTATTTCAAACAGCTCTTCGCCCAGGTGACAAATCCGCCTATTGACCCCATACGCGAAAGACTGGTCATGTCCCTCGCCAGCTTCGTAGGCGGCAATGCCAACCTGCTGGAAGAAGACCCCCTGGCCTGTCATAGCGTAGCGCTCAAACATCCGGTGCTGAGCAACCATGAGCTGGAAAAGATCCGCAGCATCGACACCGGCGTCTTCCAGGCCAAGACCCTGCAGACCTATTTCAGGGCCGACGGGAAGCCCGGGTCCCTCCAAAAGGGCCTCGATCGCATCTGCCGGTATGCCGTAGACGCCGTCGAAGATGGTTTCGAAGTGCTGATCCTCACGGACAGGGCTATCGACTCCGACCACGCACCCATACCCTCACTGCTCGCCGCCTCGGCCGTACACCACCACCTCATCCGTAAAGGCTATCGTGGACAGGTAGGCATCATCGTGGAAGCCGGCGATGTATGGGAAGTCCATCACTTCGCCGCCCTCATCGGATTCGGCGCCACCGCTATCAACCCCTACCTGGCCCTGTCCAGCATCCGCGATATGAAGCTGACAGGAAGGATCCAGACTGAGCTGGACGCGGAACAATTAAAGAAGAACTATATCAAGGCCGTCTGTGACGGATTGCTGAAAGTCTTCTCCAAGATGGGCATCTCCACCCTGCAGAGCTACCAGGGCGCACAGATCTTCGAGATCATTGGATTGAACAGGACCGTCGTAGATAAATATTTCACGGGAGCCACCAGCCGCATCGAAGGCATGGGATTGGACGAGATCGCAAAAGAGACGCTCTCCAAACACTATTTTGCCTTCAGCCGCAAGGACATCCCCGTGGAAAGACTGCCCGTGGGCGGCATCTACCAGTGGAAGCGGAAAGGGGAATTCCACCTCTTCAACCCCCAGACCATCCATCTGCTGCAATATTCCACGCGGATGAACGATTACAACTCGTTTAAAAAATATTCCAAACTGGTGAACGACCAGAGCGAAAAGGCCGCCACCTTAAGGAGCCTGCTCACGTTCAAACGCAACCGCCCCTCCATTTCCCTGGAAGAGGTGGAGCCCGCGGAGAGCATCTACAGGAGGTTTGCCACAGGCGCCATGTCCTTTGGCTCCATCTCCCATGAAGCCCACTCCACCCTGGCCATCGCGATGAATCGGCTGGGAGGGAAAAGCAACACCGGCGAAGGTGGAGAAGACGAAATGCGTTATGAGACATTGCCCAACGGCGACTCCATGCGCTCGGCCATCAAACAGGTGGCATCGGCCCGTTTCGGCGTCACCAGCTACTACCTCACCATGGCCGACGAGCTGCAGATCAAGATGGCGCAAGGCGCCAAGCCCGGCGAAGGCGGGCAGCTGCCCGGCCACAAGGTCGACGAGTGGATCGGTAAAGTACGCCACTCCACACCCGGCGTAGGCCTCATCTCGCCCCCGCCGCACCACGACATCTATTCCATCGAAGACCTGGCACAGCTGATCTTCGATCTTAAGAATGCCAACCGCGCCGCACGCATCAGCGTCAAGCTGGTGTCCAAGGCAGGCGTAGGCACCATCGCAGCCGGCGTGGCAAAAGCCAAGTCGGACGTCATCCTCATCTCAGGACACGACGGCGGCACAGGCGCCTCACCCGTTAGCTCCATCAAGCACGCAGGCCTGCCCTGGGAACTCGGCCTGGCCGAATCCCACCAGACCCTGGTGAAAAATAAATTGCGCAGCCGCGTCGTGCTCCAGGCAGACGGACAGATGAAAACGGGCCGCGACATCGCCATCGCCACCCTGCTGGGCGCCGAAGAATGGGGCCTCGCCACCACCGCACTCGTAGTGGAAGGATGTATCATGATGCGCAAATGCCATCTGAACACCTGCCCCGTGGGCGTTGCAACACAGGACCCCGAACTGCGCAAACGCTTCACCGGCGATGCAGAGCACGTGGTCAACTTCTTCAAGTTCATCACCCAGGAATTGAGAGAGGTCATGGCCGAGCTGGGATTCCGCACCATCGACGAAATGGTGGGACAGGTAGATTGCCTCCAGGTAAGGGACAACGTCGGCCACTGGAAATACAGCAAGCTCGACCTCTCCCCCATCCTGTACAAAGAGCCCGCCGGAATGTACACGGGCCTCCACAAACAGGAAGAGCAGGACCATGGCCTGGAAGGCGTACTGGACTGGAAGCTCCTGGACGCAGCTCAACCCGCGCTGCAGCAAAAGCAAAAGGTCTTCGCCTCCTTTGCCATCAGGAATACGGACCGCACCGTCGGCACCATCCTCTCCAATGAGATCTCCAAAAAGTTCAGGTCCGCCGGCCTGCCGGAAGATACCCTGCATTTTAAATTCACCGGCACCGCAGGACAGAGCTTCGGCGCCTTCAATACCAACGGAGTCACCCTGGAGCTCGAAGGAGATGCCAATGACTACTTCGGGAAAGGTCTATCCGGCGCCCGGCTCATCGTCTATCCTTCGCCCAGCGCAGCCTTCATACCGGAAGAGAACAGCATCATCGGTAACGTGGCCTTCTACGGCGCCACCTCCGGTGAAGCCTTCATCCGCGGCAAAGCAGGGGAAAGGTTCTCCGTCCGCAACTCAGGCGTGAAAGCCGTAGTGGAAGGCGTCGGCGACCACGGATGCGAATACATGACAGGAGGCAGGGTCGTTATCCTGGGCGATACCGGCCGCAACTTCGCAGCCGGTATGAGCGGCGGGATCGCTTATGTCTACGATGTGCGCGGACAGTTCCCCTCCCTCTGCAACAAGGAAATGGTAGAGCTGGACCCCGTAGACGCCGGCGATGTCGCAGAGCTGAAAGACATGATCCAACGGCACTATGCCTACACGGGCAGCACGGTCGCCAAATTCGTCCTGGACGACTTCGAGAACCAGTTGCAGCATTTCGTGAAGGTGTTCCCGACGGACTATAAAAAAGTATTACTGGAAAAAAGTCATAAACAAACGGTCCGTTCCTAGAACGGCCCCATCCGGCCACAGAGACAACAAGTTGTCGACAAGAAATTGAGAACGCGGAGTCGGCTCTCATGTGTGACTCAGCCACTCCGTTGTTCTCTGTGGCCGGAAATAAAACAACAAAACAGCAGAAATGGGCAAACCCACCGGATTTCTGGAATTTACCAGAGAATTACCCTCCAAACGCCCCGTGCAGGAGCGGAAAAATGACTACAAGGAATTTGTATCATTATATAAGGAGTCGCAGCTCAATCAGCAGGCAGCTCGTTGTATGAACTGCGGCATACCCTTTTGCCACCACGGATGTCCCCTGGGCAATGTGATCCCCGAATTCAATGACGCAGTCTACAACCAAAGCTGGCAGGAAGCATACGACATCCTCAGCTCCACGAACAACTTCCCCGAGTTCACAGGCCGCATCTGCCCCGCACCCTGCGAAAGCAGCTGCGTACTGGGCATCAACCAGCCGCCCGTGGCCATAGAAGAGATTGAAAAGCACATCATCGAAATAGCATTCGAAAAGGGCCTCGTAAAAGCGCGAAAACCCGCCATGCGGACAGGTAAGAAAATTGCCGTCGTCGGATCAGGCCCCGCGGGACTGGCCGCGGCCGCCCAGCTTAACACTGCCGGACATACCGTCACCGTCTTCGAAAGGGACGACGAACCCGGTGGCCTGCTGCGCTACGGCATCCCCGACTTCAAGCTGGAAAAATGGGTGGTCGCCCGCCGTATAAAGCTCATGGAGGAAGAAGGCATCACCTTTAAATGTAATGCCAACGTAGGCGTGAACATCAGTATTAATGACCTCCTGCGGGAATACCATGCCATCGTCCTGGCCGGAGGCTCCACCATCCCCCGCGACCTGCCCGTCCCGGGCCGGGAATTAAAAGGTGTCCATTTCGCCATGGACTTCCTCAAACAACAGAACAAACGCGTCAGCAAGCTCCCCGTTGACGGAGAAGCCATCATGGCCACGGGCAAGAACGTAGTGGTCATCGGCGGCGGCGACACAGGCAGCGACTGCGTCGGCACGTCCAACAGGCATAAAGCCCGCTCAGTCACCCAATTCGAGCTGCTGCCAAAACCACCGGAAGCCCGCACCGCCCATATGCCCTGGCCTACCTACCCCATGACCCTCAAAACCTCCTCCTCGCACGAAGAAGGAGCAGACAGACACTGGGCCGTAGCCACCAAGGAATTCATAGGCGATGGAAAAGGCAACCTCAAAGGCCTGAAGATCGTCACCCTCGAATGGAAGCTCACCGACGATGGACGCGCCGCCAACTTCGTGGAAGTGGCCGGCAGTGAAAAAGAGATCCCCTGCGAGCTGGCCCTCTTCGCCATGGGCTTCGTCCATCCGCAGCACGCCGGACTCCTCCAGGAACTGGGCGTCGAACTGGACGAAAGAGGCAATGTAAAAGCCCCCGAAAAGAGCTACCAGACCAATATCTCGAAAGTATTCACCGCAGGAGACATGCGCCGGGGACAATCCCTCGTGGTCTGGGCCATCAGCGAAGGCCGCGAATGCGCCCGTAAAGTGGACGAATACCTCATGGGACAATCCCTGCTGGAAAGAAAGGACGACAGCCTCATCGCTTTGTGAAAGAGCATCGCGCTGTAAATAAAATATAAAAGTTTCTCCAATACCCACTCTCATTTTTTTAAAAAGAGAGTGGGTTTTTTCATTTTTGGAAAACATTCATTCTTTTCTATTAAATAAATGGCAGAATTAGCCCTATTTTTTTAAACAACTTCGATATTTAATTTTATAAAGAAATAGTAAAGACCGCTGCAATTAACTAATTATTAATTTTTTAAGTAGTGCTAACGCTGTTAGTTTTATCGTATTAATATTTATTATATATAATATTGCTCATCCCACATCTCCCTTGATTGACTATATTAGCATTACAAACGTCACTTATAATTTTTTTTAATGTGACAATCCAATACTCCTTCTCCTCTTTAAGAACTGTTTACCGGTGTACAGCGATTGAAGCCATTATTACCAAAACTAAATAACTGCCAGAGAACCAATCTTCCCTGGTCGTTCCGACCCTTTATTATTCACTCACCAAATCCATCAGCAAATGCTTAGAACACTATCGTTTTCTCTTGTCGCTACGCTTATGTCCTGCTCAGTTTGGGCCCAAACGGCCGATTCCACCGCTAAACCCGCAGCGCCTGCTCCGGTGTTGTCCATCACAGGTTCAGCCGATGTTTACTATCGGTATAATTTCAACAAGGAGGTCAATAGCAAGACCAGCTTCACCCAGACACACAATGCCGCCACTTTAGGTATGGCCACCCTCAAGTTAGAGCACAAGACCCAAAAGGTTGATTTGGTCGCCGACCTCGGCTTTGGTCCCAGGGCAAAAGAATTTTCCTACAATGACAACGGTATTACCCAAGCTATCAAACAATTGTACATCAGCTATACGCCCATTGCCTGGTTAAAGCTCACAGGAGGTACCTGGGGCACCCACATAGGCTATGAAGTGCTGGACGCCTATGCCAACAGGAACTACAGCATGTCCTATATGTTCACCAACGGCCCTTTCTCCCACACAGGCCTGAAGGCTGATCTGACTTTTGGAAAACACGGCTTCATGGTCGGCGTATCCAACCCCACGGACTTCCGCACTATTCCGGATGGCGGCAAAAGCAACAAGAACCTCATCGCGCAGTATAGTTTTGCTCCTACAGACAACTATAAATTCTATCTCAACTTCGTAGGCGGCAAGGACGTAGCCGATAATAAGATCTATCAATATGATCTCGTAGCCACCGGCAAGCTCAGCAGCCTGCTTAGCCTGGGGATTAATGGCACCATCAACAAGTCCAAGTATACCGCTGACGATTACGCCACTTCCCATACCTGGTCCGGTGCAGCGCTCTATGTCAACCTCGACCCGGCCCCCTGGTTCGGCCTCACGGTCCGCGGTGAATACTTCCACGACAAGGATCATATCAAGATCGCATCCGATAAAGTTACAGCAGGCACCCTGTCCGCCCAGTTCAAAGTGGATGGCTTCACTTTCATTCCGGAATTCCGCTATGATAATGCCAACACCACCGCTATGTTCCTGAAAAGCGACGGGACCACCGGTACCAAGAACACGGCCAGCTTCCTGATCGCAGCGATCTACTCATTCTAACGATCATCACAGCACCGATCGGAAGCCTGATTCCATTAACTGACCTGTTAACACCTTATTGTATGCCTGGCACAAGCACCTAACCAAACATTCACAAATAAAAAAACCAACGCAAAATGGGAGTAACCAATTTTATTAAAGGTCGGCTCATGCAGGAAGGAACTGGGACCCTTCCTGTCATGGTTAAGTTAACAAAAAAAGATAAGTGGCGAATCGCCGGAGGCATGTTTGCCGGCAAAATGATAGGTCTGTTCCTGGTCCTCGTGGCCATAGGATTCCTTCCTGCCATCATCATGGGCACTCCTGCTCACGCACAGGCGCCAACGTGGACACCGCATGAGACAACTTTCATGAATACGGCCAATACCATCTGGACGCTGGTTGCCGCCTTCCTCGTATTCGGCATGCAGCCCGGTTTCGTATTCCTCGAAGCAGGCTTCGCACGTAAAAGAGAAACCGTCAACGTATTGATGGAATGTATCTTCGACACCTGTATCTGCGGTATCCTCTTCTGGGCTATCGGCTACTCATTCATGTTCAGTGAAGGCAACGGGTTCATCGGTACCCATTGGTTCTTCCTGCAGGGAGCGCCGGACACCTATATGACCACTGGCATACCCCTTCTTGCTCACTGGATCTTCCAGTTCGCCTTCGCCGACACCACCTCCACCATCACCTCCGGCGCCATGATCGGCCGCACCAGCTTCCGCGGTGATATCCTGTATAGCATTGGCGTTACAGGCTTCATTTACCCCATCGTGGGCCACTGGTGCTGGGGACCCGACGGCTGGCTGGCATTAATGGGCACCAAAGACCATTTCCTACCGGACCTGGGCAATGGCTTCCGTGACTTCGCAGGTTCTACGGTCGTTCACACCATCGGAGGCGTCATCTCCCTGGCAGGCGCCATCGTCCTCGGGCCTCGCCTGGGCCGCGTCTTCAAACGTGACGGCGGCGGCATGCCCGCACCACACAACCTCACCGTAGCCGCCGTAGGCGGTTTCATCCTCTGGTTCGGATGGTACGGCTTCAACCCCGGCAGCACGCTCTCCGCCATGGATATGCAAGGCATCGGCCGCGTAGCAGCCAACACCACCCTGGCAGCCTGCGGAGGTGGCATCGGAGCGATGTACATGGCTCTCTGGTTCGGTGAGACAAAAGGTAAGTTCGACCTCGGCTACACAACCAATGGCTTCCTCGGCGGGCTGGTGGCCATCACCTGCCCCTGCTATTGGGTATCCCCCTTCGGCGCCATCATACTGGGCCTCGTGGCCGGCATCATCATATGGGTGGCAACCAACCTCATCGAACACCTGCGCATCGATGATCCCGTCGGAGCCGTCACTGTACATGGCTTCTGCGGCATCTGGGGAACGATCTCCCTTGGCCTCTTCGCCTGCGGCCAATATGGAGCTACAGGCCCAACCGGCGCCGACAACTCCGCACCCGTTGCAGGACTTTTCTATGGCGGCGGCATCGGCGTGCTCAAAGCACAGGTCATCGGCAGCGCCGTCGTTACCATCGCAACCTTCATCGTCGCCTTTATCCTCATGTGGGTAGTCAACAAATTACCCTACCCCTGGAAACTCCGCGTCGAACCCGAAGGCGAAACAGGACCCGGCGGCCTCGACATGTTCGAGCACGGCGTCGAAGCATACCCCTCTCAGGCTTAGATCTTTCACTCCTGATACAAAAACCCGGGCTTTGCCCGGGTTTTTTCGTTTATTAACAAAATATTTATAAGATTTTTGGGGTCATATTATCCAAATAAAACATGTATTAAACATCCCTTATTCCCTCATTTCCTTCCCCCTACTTCCGGAAATAAATGATTTTTTAAAAAGCTTACCCCCTTTTTTCGTACCTGTCTCACCCAAAAATCCACGCTTTATATTCACCTCATCGCTTGAAACCCTTTACAGTAAAGGGCTTCAGCCGACCGCGGCATGCCCGGACAGGCATTATCTGAACAATATTCCTCCTAACTTTACGTCATAATACAAAGCATTACTAATAAAAACCCATTAAAATATGCATCAGGATCTTAAACATCGTTTGATCGAATGGAAGAACGATGTGCACCCCGGAGAGATCAAAAAAGTATTCATCTCCGATAGCCCATTGACCGCAGGAGAAGATATCATCAGGCTGGAAAAAAGCTTGTCCAACACGATTTCCGGAAAGACCAGCCTGCTCACTGCATCCAGCAAATTTCTTACAAGCCAGCATCTTTCTAATGATATAAACCACCTCAACAGTGTCATCGTTTCCCTGGAAAAAGAATTCAATGATCGCTATCAGCAGATCTTCCATGAGACGGACAAAGACCAGTTGATCCGGTATGCCGAGCTTAATTAACCCTGCGTAAACTTGAATCTTTATCTATAAATTAAACATTATGACTACGATTATTTCATTTGCAGTTTTACTTGTACTGATGCTGGCTCCTCTGGCAAAATCCCAAAACAGAGCCGCACATTAATAGCATAGACTACAAAAAAAAGGAGCGCAAATAATGCGCTCCTTTTTAGTTTACAGCACCTGATGCGTCGTCATTAAAATCTCACCATGACGGCCAGCACTATCCTCGATTCCGACTTGGCCAGGTCAGGCATCCAGCCGCCCCAGCTGCTCAATGGTGGCGCCACCGAAGCGCCGCTGGAAGTATAGGTATACCCACCCGTATTCGTATACCCGGACGGAGAGGTCACACCGCCCGGCCCGGCAAAATACCCTTTCAAAGGCGTTGTACCCGGTGCAGCGCCCAGCTCAGAAACAGTCCTGTGCACAAACTCCAGCTTCAATGTCAGGTTCTGGTTGGGCATATAATCGATCGACGTCGAATAATCCCACGCATTGAATGTCGAGCCCGGCCCCGTCTGCTGCTGAAACAGCGTATCCGCATAACCGGTGGGCGCCAGCACCAGGTATTGCCCGGGATTATGCATATATCCACCGCCGATCGTCCAGGCGAATTTTTGCTTCTCACCCAGCCAGAGCCTGTTGTAGATCATCCCCGAAATAAAATTCTGCGCCGGCAGCTTCACACCTTTCTTGCTGTCCGTCTTCCCGAAAGGCGTCACGCCATCCCCGTTCTCAAACCCGAAATCGCCAGTAATGGAAAAAGCCGCCTTCGTAACAAGCCCATGTTTACGATTGACATAACGCAGCTGGTAGCTGTTGTCGCTGTGGAATCGATATCTGCCCGGAGCGCCTTCATCATCCTTTCCGTAATAATTATTGAATACATAGTCCACCGTCTCCTTCGGCCTGTAATAAATAGAGACCCCCATCCCCGGCGAATGATTGAACCTCCCGTAGGTCTGCCAGCCATTCACCAGCCAAAATTCCAGCTTCAGCTTGTCCGTAGGAAAGGTCTGTAGCCGCAGCCCATTGAAGAACCAGGGCGTGTTATCCGATGTATAGGATGGCTGGTACCCCCAGTTCTCGAAATTATTGTAGGAGAAAAGTCCGATGTACGACATGAATATGCCCGCATCCAGGTTGATGCCATGCCAGGTATCCCAGTGGTATCCCGCATAGGCTTCGCTGATATACCGGTAAATGGTTTGCAGGTCATACTGCCCCTTATAAGAACTATTGTCGTTACGGGGCACCACCGTCGAACGGGTCCCGAATTGCATCATCACCCGCCCCCGCACATTGTTCACATGGATATCGCCGCCCACACCCATGAAGGATAGCTGCAGCTCATTGTTCCGGGCAAGCGCCGTGCTGCCGACCACCGTGTTGTCCAAAGGATGGTTGTAGGAATGCGAATAGTTCAGGTCGATCGTCACATCCCCGGTGAAATACTTGGAGTCGAAAGCAGGCGGACTTGTCTTCCGGCTCGCACCGTTCAACCATGAAAAATCCCCGAAAGCAAACGGATCACTGGCATGCGCCGGCACTGGCGCCTCTCCCGTATCCTTTTTTACTGGATAAATCACAGGTTTTCCCGGATTAGCCACAGATCGGCTGTAATTAACGGTCTGCGCTGCAACAAAATCTTTCTCCTGGCTTTTCCCTTTTTGAAAAAGGAATAAAGTGCTAAAACAAATAATTGATCTCTTAAGCATATTCTGAATTTAAATTGTTGTCCTTCCTCCTTTACTCCAGGCCGTATTCTTCCAGCTTCCGGTAAATAGTAGTAAGCCCTATATTCAGCAGCTTTGCCGCTTTTACCTTATTGCCCTGCGTATAGTTGAGTACACGCTGGATATGCATTTTCTCCATATTCGCCAGGCCGAATGGCGACTGTTCCCGTCGTGAATGCTGCTTTGCTTCAGACTCCACATACTTGCGCTCTTCTGATTGAAGCAAACTGTCGCAGAGGATAAGCGCCAGTTCCATCAGGAGCTTCATCTCCCTGAGATCCATCTTCAAATCCTGGCTCTCCACGGAGGATAAAGGATGTTGACCATTCCCTGCTTCCATATCGTTGGTTTTTTAAATTGCCATTTTCCTCGGATCAAACACCATCGCCGTGCATAAACAAACCTTCCTCCCCTTTGCCTCCAGCAATGGATAGTTGACACAAGCCTTGCACTGATCCCAGAACACCGGGTCCGTAGTGATCTCGGCATAGGTTACGGGCCTGAATCCCAAACAGATCTTCCGGCTAAGAGACTGGGGACTCCTCCTGCCGATACCCGTTCCCCTTTCCCTGGCAGAACGCTCCATCTCAGAAAGGATGGCGTATTTTACATCAGCCGGTACGGCAAACCCCGTTCCTTATTCATAAGTCGTTGTAAATGAATCCGAAATCGAACACCCCCACCCTTCCTTTTTGAAAAACTCCTTCCATTCCGGCAATGCATGTGTTAACTGACTATACAAAGCGCATGGCGCTGGAGCACAATTTCGGAGAAGTTAAAAAATGTATGTCCCTGGTAGAAAAGATCTACAATAAAGGAAATATCCTGGTAAAAAATGCAGTGGAAAATATTTTCATCTTCGCCTTTTCTTCGATCAGAATGCTCTGTAATATCGTGGAATGGAGAATGGTGCAATCCTTTATGCCGTCCGACCTCTACGCCTTGTACCTGCAGCAGGTGATCAGATCGAAGGACTAACCCAAGCTTGTTTTGAGTATATTCGCTCCGGACCAACCCATCTTAATTTAAGATATGGATGCAACTTCTACCGTTTCCTTTCATAAGCGCATTTCGGCAGCCGGAGTCCTGATTGCTACGGGCATTGTTTTTGGAGATATCGGCACTTCCCCGTTATATACCTTGAATGCAGTTTTCCACGATCGGGTCATTACGGAAGACATTGCTCTCGGTGCCTTATCCGCCATATTTTGGACCTTGTTCTTTCAAACGACGCTTAAATACGTCATCATCACGCTCCAGGCGGATAATAAAGGGGAAGGAGGGATATTCTCTTTGTATGCCCTGATACGCAGGTTTTCCGGCCGCTGGCTGCTGTTCCCCGCGATGGCCGGAGGCGCCTTCTTAATGGCTGACGGCATTATCACACCTCCTATCTCAGTAGCATCGGCCATTGAAGGCCTGCAGGCTATCAATCCCCATTTGCAAACGGAAGGCATCGTCATCGTTATTTTGATCATCCTGTTCCTGTTCCAGCAGTTCGGAACAGAAAAGATCGGAAAGATCTTCGGCCCGGTAATGGTCGTATGGTTCACCTTCATTGGCATTTTGGGAGCGATGGCTTTAAAGGACAGTCCTGGGGTACTCAAAGCGCTGAACCCTTACTATGCTTATACCATGTTGCGCCATTCACCAGGGGGATTCTGGCTGCTCGGGAGCATCTTCCTTTGTACCACAGGTGCGGAAGCCCTGTATAGTGATATGGGACATTGCGGCAGGAATAATATCCGGGTAAGCTGGATTTACATTAAGATCACCCTGATCCTGAGCTATGCCGGACAGACCGCCTGGCTTTTGCAGCACAAAGGCGGCTACACCGGTATCATCAGCCCTTTTTATCACATCGTTCCGCAGGTTATCTACCTGCCGTCACTCGTCGTTGCAACACTCGCAACCATCATCGCCAGCCAGGCGCTGATCAGCGGTTGTTTTACCCTCATCAATGAGGCGATACGGCTGGATATCTGGCCGAGACACCGCGTGCTGTTTCCGGGCAACATTAAGGGACAGATCTATATCCCCTTTGTGAACTGGTTCCTCATGGCAGGTTGCATCGGCATGGTACTGTACTTCCGGGAATCTACCCGGATGGAAGCAGCTTTTGGCTTAAGTGTTACCCTGACCATGCTCATGAGCACCGTGCTGATCAATTTCTACCTTCGTGCTAAAAGGGTGCCTTTCCCGGCAGTAGCTGCTATTACTGGCCTGTTTCTCTTCATCGAGCTCTCCTTTCTGATTGCGAATTTCCGCAAGATAAAGGATGGCGGATGGCTTACCCTGGTCATCGGGTCCTGCCTGTTCGGGATCATGTTCGTATGGAACAAAGGCCGTAGAATAAAGAATACCATGGTAAGCTTGGTACCTTGCAAGCAATATATTGAATTGCTGAAACGGCTAAGTGCTGATGTCCGAATTCCGAAATATGCGACCAACCTGGTATACCTCACCTCTTCCGGTACTTCGAAAATGATCGAGAGATCCGCTATTGATTCCATCCTGTCCAAATCGCCTAAACGGGCGGATATATACTGGTTCCTTCATGTGAATGTGCTGGATGAGCCATATGCACTGAGATATCATGTCGAGACGATCGTTCCAAACGACATCTATTTCATCACGTTCAATCTGGGGTTTCGGATCGAGCCCCGTATGGATTATTATTTCGGGCAGGTCGTTAAGGACATGGTCAAAAATAAGGAAGTGGATATTTCAGACAGATACGAGCAATCCTACCAGGAGAGCATCATCGGCGATTTCCGTTTCCTGATCATGGACCCTTTCCTCTCATTCGAAAATGATCTGCCTTTCTGGAAGCGATTCCTGATGCGCAGCTATTTCAATTTGAAATATGTAAGTGTCAAGGAGACCGTAAATTTCGGTCTTGACCGGAGCAATGTTACTATCGAAAAGTATCCCGTTGTGGTTGCTCCGGTGATACATCCGCCCATTATTAGGGAATGACCAATGATCGGTAGGAACATCCGGCCTCTACGCCGAATTCCTGGCCGCATTGATGATCCCGAAGCTGCTCCGGATGATCAGCTTCTCATACACCTCCTTCATCGGCTTATTATCCCCGCTCTTCTCCAGGTGCTGGAACTTCGTGAGCGCATATTGCTGAATAGTGCTCAGGGGCAGCACGATCCTCTCCCGCATCTGGATGGACAGCTGCTCCACCGGATAGTCGGCCATCAGCTCATTCTTTCCCGACAGCTTGAAGATGTATTTCTGCGTGAGCTCGAACTCATCATAGATCAACGTCCAGATCTCTCCATATACGGGATGACGGGAGTAATGCTCCGTCAGCGGGAAGAAACATTTCTTCATAGCCATCTCGCAGTTGTCCAGCAAAGTCCTGAAAAATGGAGAGTTGTCGTACAGGTGCTTCACCTCCTTCCATTTCCCCTGCTTATCCAGCGTCTGTAATGCTTTCCCCACACCGTAATACCCCGTGACATTCTGCTTCAGCTGGCTCCACGAACCCACATAGGGAATAGCCCGCAGGTCCTTCAATTCCAGTCTGCCCGAGCTCTTCCGCTTGGAAGGCCGGCTGGCAATATTCGTCTCACTGTAAAATCGCAGGGGACTCACCTCGTTCAGGTATTGCAGGAAGTAAGGATGTTCTTTCAGCGTCGAGTAAGCTTTATAGCTTTCCAGGGACAATACCTGCAGCAGCTCTTCCTCATCCTTCTGCAAGGTGACTTCCTTGGAAGAGAAAAGGTCATTGGAAACCCCCGCATGCAGGAGCTGCTCGATATTGAACTGGGCTGTATCCACCGTCCCGAAATTTGAGCTCACGGTCTGCCCCTGGATGGTCAGCTGTATCTGCTTATTGGCGATATTCTTTCCCATGGAAGCATAGAACTTATGGGTCTTGCCGCCCCCCCTGGCAGGAGGACCGCCCCGGCCGTCAAAGAACACCACGTCGATCCCGAACTCCTTCGATATACACGTCAATTCCTCCTTCGCCTTATAGATCCCCCAGTTCGCCATCAGGTATCCGCCGTCCTTCGTGCCGTCTGAGAATCCCAGCATGATCGTCTGCGTACGGCCCCTGCCCTGCAGATGCTTGTTATACGCTTTATTCTCATAGAGCTGCCGCATGACGCCGGCAGCATGCTGCAGATCGTCCACCGTCTCGAACAACGGCACGATATCCACCGCCAGCTTCTCCTTCTTCCACCCACTGACAAGAAAAAGCCCGAACACTTCCAGCACATTCAGCGCGCTGTTGCATTGACTGATAATATATCTGTTACAGCCTTCCTCCCCATTGTATTGCTGTATGGTCCTGATGCCGGCAATGGTTTCCAGCGTATCCTTCACCAGGGCATCCTCATAGAGCTCAGGGCTTGCAGCGCCGCCGCCGAGACTGGTCAGCACCTCCATCTTCTCCACGTCGGACAGCGTACCATAATTTTCAGGGACCAGCTTTTCCCTGGCCGCAACCGCCTCCAGCACTGTCCCATGCACCGTGCTTTCCTGTCTGATATCCAATGTCGCAAAATGCAGCCCGAAGATCATCACCTTCCCGATCAGGTTGTCCACCAAATGAACGAACAGGCTATTGTGCTGGTAAATGATGATCTCCCGTATCTGGATCAGGGGATCCAGGATCTCCTGCTTATGCAGCTCCATCTTCTGCTCAGGGATGAAAATATTATTATAGAGCTTTTGCTCCAGGTCCGCAATGATCGTATCCACACCTTTGAAGGTCAGCCTGCGCTTCAGCCGCCGCACATCCAGGTAATAACATTTGATGATGGCGCCACGTAAGGATTCCGCCACCTTCAAAGTGGTGTCGGCCTTTACAAAAGGATTTCCATCCCGGTCGCCCCCCGGCCAGAAGCCCATCTTGATCACGGCATTGTGCTTGTCGATCGCATGCGGGAACTGATTCTGCAGCATGGCGATGATCTTCCCACAGGCATGATAGAATATATTCTCCAGGTACCAGATCAGGCTGACGGCCTCATCGAAAGGCGTGGGTCGCTGCTTTTTCAGGAAAGGCGTCTTGCCCAGCTGCTGCAGGTACAGGTTGATGTCACCGGCATTGTTCTCTATGACGGCCCGGGACAGATCGTTGATAATACCCAGCACCGGCCCTGGATAAAATTGCGTAGGATGCGCCGTCAATACCATCCTTACGGAATAATCCTTCAATTTGTCGGTCAGTTCCTCCTCCTTGTTCGTCTGCAGCACTTCCGAGATAAGATGCTTCAGCGTACCGGCGCCGCCCATGTCGTTGACATGACGGAAAGCCGCATCCTCCAGCGCATCGAACAGCACGATCTGTCGCTCCACATATTGGACAAAGCGGAAAAGGATATCCGCCTTCTCCCGCTCACCCGTAAATGCCGTATGCTTGCGGAAGAACTCCTCCATGATCTCCTCAGGGCTCTGCTTCTTCTTATAGCCGTCCTCACAGATCGTCAGCAGCAGCGATAATAATATTCCCGTCTTCTCAATGCGGTGGAAAGGTAGTGACGTGAAGAGACTGTTATACAATTGGAACTTGATCCCGACCAGGTTCTTGAATTGCTGCAATCCCTGAGAAGACTGAATGCTCATTAGTTAGTTTTTAATAAATGTTCAAAGAATTTAGACACAGGCAGCAATAAGTACAATCAAGAGCCGAAATTACTTTATTTTCATCAAAAAAATAGCTGATTCCTTGTTTTACAACGAACAATCCCTACCTTAGCGCCCGAGGTGATACCTTACAAATACCATATTATTTCTCCTTCAGCTGCTGTCGCCCGTGGCGTATCCGCTGCGCAAGTTACAACTATTATTACCTCCACAACAACCTCCACAACCCGTTAAGGGTTGTCAATTTCCATATTATAACATGGGCTTCTCAACAAGCTGTCAAACGTAAGAAAGGTCTTTTTTTATCTACTTCAATTCACAACTCAACAATATGCAGGTCTTAAAATTCGGAGGTACTTCCGTAGCCAACGGAGAAAATATAAACAAGGTCGTTCAGCTGGTCCGCGAAGCCATCACCAGCGACAGGACCATCCTCGTCGTTTCCGCGCTGGGAGGCGTTACGGATATGCTGATCCAGGCCGGTCTGTCCGCAGCCGCAGGAGAAGAGTCCTACAAAGAGCATCTCCACGCCGTGGAGCAGCGTCACCTGGAGGCGGTAAAGTACCTCCTGCCCCTCACCCGCCAAAGCAGCGTCCTGAGCCTGGTGAAAACAAAATGCAATGAGATCGAGGACATCTGCAACGGCGTATTCCTCCTGAGCGAACTGTCGGACCGCACCCGCGATAAGATCGTCAGCTATGGAGAGCTGCTCTCTTCCCTCATCATCTCGGCAAGATTTGATGCCCTGGACATCCCCAATACCTGGAAAGATGCCAGGCAGCTCATCAGCACGGATTCCCACTTCACCTATGCCGCCGTGGACTTTCCGGTCACCAACCAGCAGATCCGCGAGTTCTTCGACACCGCAAAAGGCGACCTGTTCATTTTCCCCGGCTTTATAGCCTCCGATAGCAATGGCGTCACCACTACCCTGGGCAGAGGCGGTTCCGATTATACGGCCGCTATCCTGGCGGCAGCAACAGACGCCGGCATGGTTGAGATCTGGACGGACGTATCCGGCATGATGACAGCCGATCCCCGCCTGGTCTCCAATGTAAAGGTCATACCGCATATTTCCTACCAGGAAGCAATGGAGCTGTCTCATTTCGGCGCCAAAGTGATCTACCCTCCCACTATTCAACCCGTGATGGCAAAAGGCATCCCGGTCCGGATTAAGAACACCTTCTCGCCCGCCGATGCAGGCACGGTAATAGAATTCGGGACCCTTCGCAACGGCGGCAGCATCCGGGGCATTTCCAGCATCGGAAAGATCACCCTGCTCAGCCTGGAAGGCAGCGGCATGATAGGGATACCCGGCTTCTCCAAACGCCTCTTCGAAGCCCTTTCCAACGAAAAGATCAACGTCATCCTCATCACCCAGGGCTCTTCCGAACACTCCATTTGCGTGGGCGTCGAGGAAGCCTATGCGGCGGAAGCCAAGGCAGCCGTGGACAACGTCTTCAGCCATGAGATAGAAACAGGTAAGGTAGACCCCCTCATCATAGAAAAGGACCTGTCCATCGTGGCCCTGGTAGGCGACCAGATGAAAAGCCATCCCGGCGTCAGCGGCAAAATGTTCGGCGCGCTGGGTCGCAACGGCGTCAATGTACGGGCCATCGCCCAGGGTTCTTCCGAAAGGAATATCTCCGCCGTCGTCGCCGCCGCGGATGTGAAAAAGGCCCTCAACGTCCTGCATGAAGAGTTCTTTTCCACCACCTATAAGCAGGTCAACCTGTTTATCACGGGCGCAGGCAATGTAGGCCGCCGCCTGATCGATCAGCTCCGGCAGCAGCAGACCTACCTGCAGGAGCAGCTGCGCCTCCAGGTCCGGGTCATCGGCCTGGCCAACAGCCGCAAAATGGTCTTCAATGACAATGGCATCCCCCTCGACAGCTGGAAACAAGCCCTGGAAGAGGGCCTCCCCATGAACCTGCCGGACTGGGTGGAAGGCATCACTTCGAGGAACCTGCGCAACTCGGTCTTCGCAGACATCACAGCCAACCAGGACGTGGCCGCCTGCTATGACAGCCTCCTGCAGAAGAGCATCGCCGTAGTCGCCTGTAATAAGATCGCCTGCTCTTCGCCCTATGGCTACTACAGACGCCTCAAAGACCTCTCCCGTGAATACAATTCCCTCTTCCTCTTCGAGACCAACGTAGGCGCCGGTCTCCCGGTCATCGGTACGCTCAACGACCTGCTCCGCAGTGGCGACAAGGTCGGCCGTATCGAGGCGGTATTAAGCGGTACCCTCAATTTCGTCTTCAATCACTACAATGGAGAAAAACCCTTCACGGACGTAGTGCGGCAGGCCCAGGAAGAAGGATACACAGAGCCGGACCCCCGTCTTGACCTCAGCGGAACGGATGTCATGAGAAAAATAATGATCCTCGCCAGAGAGGCAGGTGAAAAGATCGAAATGGAAGACATAGAGAACAACACCTTCCTGCCCGAGTCCTGCATCAAAGGCAGTGTGGAAGATTTCTACAAAGCCATGGCGGGAGAAGAAGAACATTTTAAGGCATTATACGATTCCGCCGCAAAAGCAGGTAAGAAACTGAAATTCGTAGCCCGCTTTCAGCAGGGCAAGGCATCTGTCGGACTTCAGCACATCGATCCGCAGCAGGACCTGTATCATCTGTACGGTAAGGACAACGTTGTCCTCTTCTACACGGATCGGTATACTGAACAGCCCCTGGTGATAAAAGGAGCCGGCGCCGGCGCCGAAGTGACGGCCTCGGGCGTATTTGCAGACATTATACGCGCCGCAAGAGTCTAATTAAGAACCAGGAAACCACCAACCAACAAAACAACAAATGAAAGAGATCACCATAAAATGCCCCGCCACCGTCGCTAACCTGGTTTGCGGTTTCGACGTGCTGGGTATGGCCCTGGAAGAACCTTACGACATCATGGAGGTAAGCCTCCTGGACGAGCCTGTCATTCGCATCAGCAGTAAGGATGGCTTCCCCCTTCCCACCGACCCCGCACTAAATACAGCCGGCGCCCCCCTGCTCGCCATGCAGGAAGAACTGGGACGACCGGTCGGCTTCGGGCTGATCATCCACAAAAAGATCAAGCCGGGCAGCGGTGTAGGCAGCAGCGCCGCCAGCGCCGCCGGCGCCGTAGTAGCCGCCAATCATCTGCTGGGAAACATCTTTTCAAAGGAAGACATGGTCCGCTTTGCCATGTTCGGTGAAAAAGTGGCCTCAGGCGTCAAGCATGCCGATAACATCGCCCCCTGTATCTATGGCGGCATCACCCTCATCCGGTCCATCTTCCCCTTGGATATCGTTTCCATCCCGGCCCCCATCCTGCACGTCACCGTCGTCCACCCGCAAATTGAGGTCAGGACCTCGGACGCACGCCAGATCCTGCGTAAGGAAGTGCTGCTGAAAGACGCCATCCGGCAATGGGGCAACATCGCCGGCCTGGTAGCCGGCTTCATGAAGAACGATTATGAGCTGATTGGCCGCTCGCTGGAAGACGTGATCATAGAGCCCGTGCGCAGCATGCTCATCCCGGGCTTCGACCAGGTCAAAAACCAATGCAAGGAGGCAGGCGCCCTCGGTGGCGGCATCTCGGGATCAGGCCCTTCCATTTTCATGCTGAGTAAAGACAGACATACAGCTGAGGCCGTCGAACAGGTCATGAAAACCATCTACGACCAGATAGGACTCGATTATCATACGTACGTCACTACCGTCAACCACGAAGGCGTAAAAATATTATCATCACATGCTCTACTATAGTCTCAACGATCCTGCTGAAAAAGTAACCTTCAGGGAAGCCACCATCAGGGGACAAGCGCCCGATAAAGGTCTCTATTTCCCGGAACAGATTCCCACACTGCCGGAAGACCTCATTAAAAATATCAGCTCCCTCTCCCACGAAGACATCGCTTTCAGCGTCATCCGGCCATATGTTGGCGATACCATCCCGGAAGAGGTCCTCCGCCGCATCGTATCAGAGACGATCGACTTCCCGTTCCCCCTGGTACCCGTCACCGCCGGCATCAGCTCGCTGGAACTATTCCACGGCCCTACCCTGGCTTTCAAGGACGTGGGAGCCCGCTTCATGAGCCGCTGCCTGGGTTATTTCGTAAAGGACAGGAAGGGGTCGGTAACAGTGCTCGTAGCTACGTCCGGCGACACAGGCGGCGCCGTCGCCAGCGGCTTTTATGACGTGGAAGGGGTGAACGTGGTCATACTCTATCCTTCCGGCAAGGTCAGCAGCGTACAGGAACTGCAGCTCACCACCCTGGGAAAGAACATCTCCGCCCTGGAGGTCAGCGGCACTTTCGATGATTGCCAGCGGATGGTGAAAACGGCTTTTGCAGACCCTGATCTCAACCGTGCCTTATTCCTCACCTCCGCCAACTCTATCAACGTCGCCCGCTGGCTGCCCCAGCAGTTCTATTATTTCTTCGCATACCGCGCCTGGGCCGGTCAGCCCGGTCACGACCTCCCCCCCGTGATCAGCGTCCCTAGCGGCAACTTCGGCAATATTTGCGCCGGCCTGCTGGCCCATCGTTCAGGCCTGCCCGCACAACATTTTATCGCGGCTTGCAATGCCAATGATACAGTGCCCTCCTTTCTCCAGACAGGTCAATATACCACCCGGCCCGCCGTCCCCACCCTCTCCAATGCCATGGACGTGGGCGACCCCAGCAATTTCGTGCGCATCCTGGAAATTTTCGCCCACGAATTCAGCTCCCTGAAAAAAGTATTGACCAGCTACAGCATCACCGACGAAGAAACACGCGCCACCATCCGCGACGTCTACAAAAAATACCACTATCTCCCCGATCCGCACGGCGCAGTAGGCTTCCTGGCCCTGGAAAAATACCTGGCAGGGCACCCCGGGGAAAAAGGCATATTCCTGGAGACCGCCCACCCGGTGAAATTTTATGACGCAGTGGAATCCGAGACAGGAGAAAAAGTGCCCTTACCCGGCGCCGTTAAAACCCTGCTGGGAAGGGAAAAGATCAGTACAAAGATCAACCCTGATTTTGCTTCGCTGAAAGATTTTCTGCTGGCATAAAATAGGAATTCCCATTAATAACACTAAATTTATCCCGCACAAGATATTCCTAATCTTCATATCCCAAACTTCCTTTGCAAACAGCTAGTTCCCCGGGCCGCTTTTCCGGCCTGGACCACCTGCGCGCCCTCGCGATCATCCTTGTTTTCGTTTATCATTACCGCATCTTCGGACACCCGCCCAACCTGGATGAGATAGGCAGCTTCGGATGGACTGGAGTAGACCTCTTTTTTATTCTCAGCGGCTACCTCATCGGCGGCCAGCTCTTCCGCAGGATCGCCCATCATCAACCCCTGTCATATGCAGAGTTTTATTACAAACGCCTCTTTCGCATCGTTCCCGCCTACCTGGTTGTCCTCGCACTTTATTTCACCTTCCCCGGGTTCAAGGAACGCAGCGAGCTGCCCCCTCTTTGGCGCTTCCTGACCTTCACCCAAAATTTCGGATTGGACATTCTCAAAAAAGGCGCCTTCTCCCACGCCTGGTCGCTTTGCATCGAAGAACAATTCTACCTGCTGCTGCCCCTGTTCCTCCTGTTCGGCACAGGCCCAAAGAAAAAGCTGGTCTGGCTCCTTCCGGCATTCTTCCTGCTCGGATTTATCCTGCGCATTTATAACTGGTATCATTTTCTCCAGCCCCTGTTGGATACGCCGGAACAGACAGGCTTTGGACAAGCCTATTACAAGTATATCTATTATCCCACCTACACCCGCCTGGATGGACTGCTCGCCGGCCTGTCCCTGGCAGCTTTAAACCACTTCCGGCCCCGGACCTGGCAGAAGATCACCAGCTATGGCAACACACTCCTGATCGCCGGCCTGCTGCTTTCCACAGGCGCCTGGTGGATCTGCCATGACGAGAACCAGTACAGCTTCAACGGCGCCGTTTTTGGCTTCCCGGTCATCTCCATCGCCTATGGGGTCCTGGTCCTGGCAGCGCTTAGCCCGACATCCGTCCTGTATCGCCATGCCTCCGGCCTCACCCGCTGGATAGCAACCCTCTCCTATTCCATTTATCTCACCCACAAACAGCTGATCCACCTTACCCACCAGGTGCTGGCCCCGCATGGCATCGGAAATGACACCTATGCCTCATTCTGGATCTGCGTGGGAATATCCATTATAGGAGGATGGGTCCTCCACCTGACGGTAGAAAGACCCTTCCTTAAACTAAGAGAACATTTGTTATCCCGTCGTCGGCTAACCCAGCTTTTCAAGACGGAAGTCTAATCGCTTATCCTTCTTGAAATATTCCAGGATCATGACAGACCCTGCCTTGGCCGGGAACACCTTCAATGTGCTGGCCTTGGACTTCAGTGGTATCTTATCGGTGGTGAACTTACTGCCATTGTACCGGATGGCGTTAAAGGTCTGCCCTTTGTAATCCGAGCTCCGCTCATAATCGCTGTAACAAACGGCAAAATTGGAATTGTCCGCCTCGCCCGTAGTAAAGTCATAGTCAAAAGCACCAATCATTTTCAGATAGATCGCCAGCGTGTGCTGGCTGTTATAGTCGGACGCAACGCCGGCCATGGCCGTGTTGTTCGTCTTATCATAAATGGTCGCGGCCTTTACCTTGTATTTGGCGTCGAATTCCATCATCACCATATCTGTAACGACGATCTTGGTAACACCCACATTCCCGCCGGCAAGCACGCTGAGCGCAATTCCCCCGGCATTCGCCTGGCGTTTGTATCCCTCGCCCACGATGAACATCTTGTGATCCGGCGTGCGTATCACCTTGTGGATATAAAGAAAGCCCACATCGTCGATCTTGCCCTTCCTGTTCGTAGCCAGGTATTTCGAAAAATCCTCCGTCCAGCTGTTATAGGTCTTGTTCACAAACTTCCCTGCCGTGGTCATCTCATAGATGGCCAGTCCTTTGCTGAAATCCTTGCCGACATTGTCATCCTTGTCATAGTAAGGCCCGATCACCAGCACATTGCCCGTACCTTCCAGGGGAGCAACATAAGTCGGCATCAGCTTATAGTTATCCGCGGCATAGTCGATATCGAATTGCTTCTTCTTTGTTACGAAGTTGATACCTACCAGGTGGGTGGTTACATTTCCGCTCAATGCATGGTTCTTCTTCAATACCTCCAGGATGATCAGGCTGTCCGTGGCGCCCAGGTACTCCGCAAAAGCATACTTCTCCGCATCGTCAGAAGGCACATAGGTCCATTGCTTCTTGGCCTCGGAAGAATAATAATCCACTTCATAGGTCCGCTGCTTGCCATCCCGCATGGGCAGCACGGATACATAGCCCTGGTTTCCGATGTCGAAGACATTCTTGTTCATCCCCTCGTCCGTATGCATCGTTTCATATTGCTTCATCAGCGCATCCGTCTTCTTATCATAACCCCTGCTGTAGGTGTTCTTCAATTTTCCATCCATGTCGTAGATCTTCATGTCCAGCGTCTTCTCGTCCTCATTCTTGAAAAGGAAAGAAAGACTATTGCCATTGTAAGACGATTCCAGCAGGTTTAGCTTCTTCGAATCCTGGAACTTGATGCTCCGCACCTTATTCAGGTTCTCATCCAGGATCTGCAGCGTATACTCGTTCGTATGCTTGTCGATCTTATCACTCTGGTATAAAAAGAAATAGCCCTTTATCTGGCCCTGGTTGGATATGGTGCCGCTATTCCTTAAATAGGCGGAATATACCTTGTCGATGCTCAGCTTGCTTTGCGCCGAGGTCGCTGCGCTCATCAGGCCAAATGCGGCCGTCAGCAACGATAAAAAGAAAATTTTCCTGTTGTGTGACATAGTATGGGTTGGGGTTTGAGTTTAATTTTTCATCAGCTTCTCGCTCTGCTCATAAGCATTTTTAAACGGCGAATAGCCATCCATTTGCGGATGGTGCTGCTTTAGATAATAATAGTTGATCGATGAAATATCTTCCAGGTAAAGGTGCTGGATGAATTGCAGCAACAGGTTATAATTCGCCGGATACCCCGGAGAAGGGAGGTCGGTCACCTTGCTCAGCGTATGGCCCTTCTGGGCCGCATACATCCCATTGAACAATCTGCCGATCTGTGCCACCAGGTAAGGGTCCCCCGGTTTCGCCTGCAATAATTCCAGGGTAAGGAAGAGGCTCCTGGTATAGTTGTCCGCCAGGAAAGCATATTCGATGGTCTCATAGCGAAAGATGCCCTTCAGCGAGGCAAAATTCGCGGAATCCAGGGCATATTTTACGGCACCGGGCTGCGACCAACCCTTCATCAGGTTTACCAGCAGGGCCGTCCGCTTCTGGCAGTCAGGGTGCGTCTTCAGGGAATCCGCCATCGCCGTATCCCTCATCTCCGTATGGCCGCCCAATAACCCTTCGTTCCGGGCGACCCATTTCTTACGGAAAGGATATTCCGTTGCGTTGAACATCGCAGGCAGACAAACAGCCGTATTCAACGTGTCCGCGTCGATGACATCCAGCAGCGCCAGGGTGCTCAGCGCGCCGGACAGCGCAAATCTTGTATTACGCATCAGCTGGACCGCCATGGAATCCGCCTGGGCCTCATGGTCCCGGCTATGTCGACGGCTGTCAAAGGTCAATCCCTTTACCAGGCTTTGCACCTGTGCATGTTTCTGGTATTCCGATCGCTGGATCCTGCGCAGCTCCGCCTGCACCTCCTCCGAATTGATAGAGGCCACGTATTGGTTGATGCTGTTCTCCGAATGACGCAGGAGGAAATGGGCCATTTCATGGCACAGCACGAAAACCGCCTGGCTTTCATTATCCAATCGCTCAAAAAGACCCATATTGAACAGGATGATCCCCTCTCCGATATAGGACGCATTGGGAATATCGCTCCGGGAAAAATAACAGGACAACGTTACATTGGCCAGCGAAGGATTCGCCTGCCTGATGGCCCCTGCCAGGCGATCCAGGTAACCCTGGGCTGCCTTGGAAGTATAGATCTCTTTCTTATCAAACTTTTCTTTAATGTTTTCCCAGCGATGCTGGTACGCTTCCACCAGGTCCTTTTTGTTCTTGGAAGGCAGCTTGTCGAGGTTCTCCTTGTATTGGCGAAGGTATTTTTCCGAAAGACTGGTAAGAAAAGGGTCGTCCTGGGCGGCAGGAGAAAAATCCTTCACCTGCGACTGCACGGACAGGCAGGCAAAAAGGAAGAAAACTAGGATAAAAGGTGCATATGGAGCACCGGAAGGTCTGGGCAAAAGGGTTAATTATTTAATCGTTCAAAACGTTATTCCGGACGGTTTATTTCACAAGGTATTCTCCGGATCCTTGTAATACAAAAAATATTTTTTCCACCAATTCGATATTTGTGCGGGTAAAGTATCCCCAGTATCAGCGTGTTGAAAATTAACGTAATTTTCTATATATTTCATAATCCCAGCCTATACAAATATCTTCGTTTTTGAGACGTTTTAAAACAACCATGGGCCCTTACCAAATGAAAAACAATCACTTACTGCTTTGCCTCATAGCCTTGTTGCTGCATGGAACGGCCTTTTCCCAGGCCGTCTGCGGCTTCGACGAGGTGCACCATCAACGCTTGCAGTCCGATGCCGGCTATCGCATGCGCGTTCAGGCAGGAGAGGCAGCCATCCGTCAATATATCCAGCAGCATCCACGGCTCGGCCAATCGAAGCCCATAGCCGTTAATAAAGCAGGCGCACCTGCCACTACCCTGGGCGGACCTCCCTATACCATTCCCGTAGTCGTTCACATCGTCCATACAGGGGGCGCTATCGGCACGATCTACAACCCCACCGATGCGCAGATCCAGGGAGCCATTGACTATCTGAATGCGGTCTATAACGGCACCTATCCCACGCTGTCGGGCGGAGTAGGCGACCTGGGGATCCAGTTCGTCCTGGCTAAACGGGACCCCAATTGCAACCCGACCACAGGCATCAATCGTATCGACGGCTCTGTCCTGGCCAATTACGTCTCGGGAGGTGTCCGGACGCAGACAGGTCAGCCAGGCACGGACGATATCAATGTAAAGGACCTCATCCGCTGGGACCCTACCCAATACTACAACGTGTGGGTGGTGGATAAGATCAATGGCGCCGACGGCACAGCGGGTCAGTTCATAGCCGGCTATGCCTATTTCCCTGGAGCCTCCGCCAGCCTGGACGGCATCGTCATGCTGGCCACCCAGATGGTCACCGGGCAAAAGACCCTCCCGCATGAGATCGGTCACGCTTTCAATCTGTACCACCCGTTCGAAGGGTCCGCTGACGTAAACACCTGTCCTCCCAATACCAACAACAACTGCAGCCTGGATGGCGACCAGGTCTGTGATACGGACCCTATCTCCGAGAACATCAGCTTAGGCATCGTGGATTTCAGCTGCAGGTCCTCATCCACCGTGAATCCCTGCGCCACACCCGCAGGCACGAAATACAGCATCAATACGGAAAGCAATTACATGAACTATACGAATTGCTACACCCTCTTTACAGCCGGGCAAAAGACCCGCATACTGGCCGCTGCGGCAGGCGCCGCGCGTGTCAGCCTCACCACATCATTAGGAGGCACTGCCCCCAACGCTGGCTCCAGCCCCTGTATCCCCAAGATCAATTTCGAGGTCGACAGCGACCAGGAGACAGAAACGACAGGCGCCACTTCCGGGTGCCGTGCATATAAGGACTACACCTTCAACATGGTCATCGGCAATGCGCCATCCACTACCACCACCGCGACATTAAGCGTCAACTCCGGCGGCACCGCAGTCATGGGGTTGGATTTTGACATCACCACCAACGGCAGTTTCACGAGCCCCTCGATGACGCTGACCTTCCCATCAGGCTCGATCGCAGCACGGCCCTTCACCGTTCGCGTATACGATGACGCCAGTGTCAACGGCGCCCGTAGCTTCGTATTGAGCTTTACGGTCAACAATGGCGGAGGCAATGCGGTGGCAGGCGACGGGAAACCGAATTTGACCATCACCATCAAAGACAACGATTCGGCGCCCGCTTCCGGGACCGCCACGGGAGCAGCCAGCCTGGGCACCTCTGCATCAGGTATCACAGAGACCCCCTTTGACGGTAAAGCCGCTTCGCAGCGCGCTCAATTCCTGTACAAAGCATCTGAGCTCACCGCAGCAGGGCTCGCCGCCGGTCCCATCACAGGCATCACCCTCACGATAGCCGCCAAGCATAGCATTCGCGCTTTCACGAACCTCAACATTAAAATAGGTACGGCCGCCGTAAACTATCTCATCAATGGCTCTGTAACGCAAGGCTCCGGCATGACCATAGTAAAGACCCTGTCCTCCTACAACACAGTCGCGGGAACAAATACTTTTACGTTCGACAATCCCTATACCTGGAATGGAACAAGCAATCTGGTCGTGGAATTTTGCTACGACAATATCACCGCAGCCCCGGGAGATGGCGGCGACCAGGTGGCTTATTTCCCTGATGGAGGCACCGCGGCCCAGGGCAACATGTTCTGGCAGGACAGCATCAACTGCTCGCAGGCCTTTTCCACTGTCAACGCCTATGGCAGCGGCCTCAAGCCAAGAATGAATTTCCTGTACGGCATACCCGCGACGATAGTACAGACAGTCGTCAACTCTTCCGTTCAGCAGTACCTGGGCCCCAATGCGGATGTCTATTTCTATGACCAGGCCAATGGTCAGCTGATGGCCCGGATCCGCAATCTCACCACCTTCGATTACGGCTGCACCCAGGTCATCATCGATCGGCAGGGTACAGGCGCCAGCCAGTTCTGGAACAACACGCAGGCTAATTACCTGATGAACAAAACTTTCAGGGTATTGCCCACAACGAACAATCCCACGGGCAGCTACGCCATCACCCTCTATTATACACAGGGAGAAGTCAACGGCTGGCAGTCGGCGACAGGACAAAACCTCAGCAATATCCAGCTGGTAAAGGTCGGCACAAAGATCTCCGACGTCACCCCGGCCAACCCCAGCGGCGCCGGCGCCGTGGTCACCGGCGCTCCCGCCATCGGAACCCTGGGCACCAACACATCCCTGACATATACCTTCACCACCGGCTTTTCCGGCTTTGGAGCAGGCGTCCCTGCCGTGGCCCTGCCCATTGGTCTGCTGGACTTCGAAGGGAAATTGCAGGGCCAGCATGCCGCCCTCCAATGGACCACCACCTGGGAACAGAATACCAGGAACTTTGGTGTCGAAAGATCCTATGACGGTATAAGCTTCGGGAACATCGCCTATGTCCCCGCATTAGGCAACAGCAATACGCCGCACCAATATGTCTTTACCGATACGTCCATCGCCCATGAGAAAAATTACTATCGCTTAAGACAGACGGATCTGGACGATCAGTTCATTTACAGTAAGGTCATTCAGGTGAATGGCAACACCCCTGTAAACCCCTTCACAGCATCGCCCAGCCCCTTTAGCACCGGCGTGGACATCCTGTTCGCACAGGCCCCCGCAGGCAAAATAAGCATCCGGCTGCTGGATATGACAGGAAGGTCCCTGATCCGGCAGGACAACACGCCCGCAGGACAGCGTCTCATCCATCTCGATCTTTCCAGGGTCACCCTGCCGGCCGGCATCTACCTGCTGGAAGTCAGGACAACAACCAACACCTACATCAGTAAAATAGAAAAAGCCGGGCAATAGCCCGGCTTTACGTATTATTCATCAGTTAGCGAGAGACAACAGTTTAATCAAACTTCAAGTCCAACCCTAACCCGCGCAATTCATGTACCAATACATTGAAGGACTCGGGAATACCCGCTCTGGGGATATTGTCACCCTTCACGATGGACTCATAAGTCTTGGCCCTTCCGATGATATCATCAGACTTCAGGGTCAACAGCTCCTGCAGGATATTGGAAGCGCCATAGGCCTCGAGCGCCCAAACTTCCATTTCCCCAAAACGCTGACCGCCAAACTGCGCCTTACCACCCAGCGGCTGCTGCGTGATCAGACTGTACGGTCCGATGCTACGAGCGTGCATCTTATCGTCCACCATGTGGTGCAGCTTAATGATATAGATGATCCCTACGGTAGCCTTCTGGTCAAAGCGCTCGCCCGTTTCCCCATCATAAAGGTAGGTATGTCCAAAGCTCGGTAACCCTGCTTTCGATATATGCTCGGCGATCTCTTCCACCGTGGCCCCGTCGAAGATAGGCGTAGCGAATTTCACACCCAGCTTCTCACCGGCCCAGCCAAGTACAGTCTCATAGATCTGTCCCAGGTTCATACGGGAAGGTACACCCAGCGGGTTCAGCACCACATCCACAGGCGTTCCGTCTTCCAGGAAAGGCATGTCTTCAGCCCTTACGATCTTGGCAACGATACCCTTGTTTCCGTGACGACCAGCCATCTTATCACCCACTTTCAGCTTACGCTTGACAGCTAAGTATACTTTGGCCAGCTTCAATACACCTGCGGGTAATTCGTCCCCGATGGAGATATTGAACTTTTCTCTTTTATAACGGCCCAGCTCTTCATTGTACTTGATGCTGTAGTTATGCAGCAGGATGTTGATCCCGTCATCAGTCTTGGCATCACCCGTCCAGCCCAGGGGATTGACATTGAGATAGTCAATGCCGGCCAGGTTCTTCGCAGTGAACTTAGCGCCCTTACCGATCTGTACCTCGCCGAAGTTGTTGTTGACACCGGCAGATACATGCTCCTTCAGTAACACCTGCAGCTTGCTCAGCAGCACATCCATCAGGTCAGCCGTATTCTTCTCGTGTACTTTCTCGATCTTTTCCAGGGCGGCTTTTTCACGCACCTTGGCATTCTTATCCTTCTTGGCGCGCTGGAACAGCTTCTTGCTGATCACCACACCTTCCGTGCCGCTGGGGGCTTTCAGGGAAGCATCCTTCGCATCACCGGCCTTGTCACCGAAGATGGCGCGGAGCAGCTTCTCTTCCGGAGTAGGATCACTTTCACCTTTGGGAGTGATCTTGCCGATCAGGATATCCCCTTCCTTGATCTGGGCGCCTACACGGATGATACCGTTCTCGTCCAGGTCCTTGGTAGCCTCTTCCGAGACGTTGGGAATATCAGGCGTCAGCTCTTCCTCACCCAGCTTGGTGTCGCGGACTTCCAGCTCGTATTCGGAGATATGGACGGAAGTGAAAAGGTCTTCCTTCACCACCTTCTCGCTGATCACGATGGCATCCTCGAAGTTATAACCCTTCCAGGGCATGAAAGCCACTTTCAGGTTCCGGCCAAGGGCCAGCTCACCATCCTGTACGGCATATCCTTCCGTGAGGAAGTCGCCTTCCTTCACCTTCTGGCCCTTCTTGACGGCAGGCTTCAGGTTGATACAGGTCTCCTGGTTGGTCTTGATGAACTTGGTGAGCTTGTATATTTTCAGGTCTTCTTCAAAAGACACCAGTTTCTGCTGTTCGTTACGGTCATAACGTACATGGATCTCGTTGGCATCCACGAACTCTACGATGCCGTCGCCTTCGGAGTGGATCTGGATCCGGGCGTCACGCGCGGCCTTTGCTTCCAGCCCTGTACCGACGATCGGCATTTCAGGACGGATCAGGGGCACAGCCTGACGTTGCATGTTCGATCCCATCAGCGCACGGTTGGCGTCATCATGCTCGAGGAAGGGGATCAGGGAAGCGCTCAAACCAACGATCTGGTTCGGAGCAACGTCCATATATTCCACCTCACCCTTATCCAGGATCGGGAAGTCACCCGTCTGGCGGGAAACGATCTTATCTTCTACGAAATTACCCTTCTCATCCAGGGCGATATTCGCCTGGGCGATCTTGGCAACGTCTTCTTCTTCAGCACTGAGATAGGTCAGCTTCTTCAGCTCTACCTTTCCGTCCTGCACCTTGCGGTAAGGCGTCTCGATAAAGCCCATCTCGTTGATCTTGGCGTGGACACACAGCGTGGAGATCAGCCCGATATTGGGTCCTTCCGGTGTCTCGATGGTACAGAGACGCCCGTAGTGGGAGTAGTGTACGTCTCGAACTTCAAAGCCGGCGCGCTCACGGGAGAGACCGCCTGGTCCGAGCGCAGAGATACGACGCTTGTGCGTGATCTCGCTGAGCGGGTTGGTCTGATCCAGGAACTGGGACAGCTGGGAAGTACCAAAGAAGGAATTGATGACAGAGGACAGCGTACGCGCATTGATCAGGTCCACCGGGGTGAATACCTCATTATCGCGGACGTTCATACGCTCACGGATAGTCCTGGCCATACGGGCCAGACCTACGCCGAACTGAGCATACAGCTGCTCCCCTACCGTACGGACACGACGGTTGCTCAGGTGATCGATGTCGTCGATCTCAGCCTTGGCATTGGTCAGACGCACGAGATACTTGATGATCTCGATCATATCTTCCTTCGTCAATGTCTTCTGGTCCAGGGGCTGGCTCAGGTTCAGCTTGCGGTTGATCTTATAGCGGCCTACCTCGCCCAGATCATAGCGCTTGTCGCTGAAGAACAGCTTATCGATGATCCCCCTTGCAGTCTCGTCATCGGGAGCGTCAGCGCCGCGCAATTGGCGGTAGATATGCTGGACGGCTTCCAGTTCGGAGTTGGAGGTATCTTTGTTCAAAGTATTATAGATGATGGCATAGTCGCCGCCAACATCTTCCTTCTGGATAAAGACGCTCTTCACGTCCATTTCCACCACCATTTCGATGGCTTCCTCATCCAGGATGGTATCGCGCTCCAGCACGATCTCATTCCGCTCGATGGATACGACCTCGCCGGTATCCTCATCGACGAAATCTTCCACCCAGGTCCGGAGAACGCGGGCAGCCAGCTTCTTGCCGATGTATTTCTGGAGCAGCTTCTTGTCGGCCTTCACCTCGTCGGCCATGCCGAACAGCTCCAGGATATCTTTATCCGTCTCAAACCCGATTGAACGCAGCAGGGTAGTGACGGGAAATTTCTTCTTACGGTCGATATAGGCGTACATCACGTTGTTGATGTCCGTGGCGAACTCCATCCAGGCGCCCTTGAAAGGGATCACACGGGCCGAGTAGATCTTGGTCCCGTTCGGGTGGATGGATTGGCCGAAAAATACCCCGGGGCTGCGGTGCAGCTGGGATACGACCACACGTTCTGCCCCATTGATCACGAATGTACCGCGGGGAGTCATGTAGGGGATGTTGCCAAGGAACACATCCTGCACGATGGTTTGGAAGTCCACATGCTCTTCGTCATTACAGCTCAGACGCAGCTTCGCCTTCAAAGGAACAGCATAGGTCAGCCCACGCTCCATACACTCCTCGATCGTATAACGGGGAGGGTCAATGAAGTAATCCAGGAACTCCAGCATGAAAATGTTCCGCGTATCAGTGATCGGGAAATTCTCTTTGAACACCTTGAACAAACCTTCGATATTACGCTTGTCCGGGGTGGTCTCTAGCTGAAAAAATTCTTTAAATGATTGGATCTGCACTTCCAGAAGATCAGGGGTTTCGGCAAGGTGCTTGATTTTACCGAAATTGATCCTGTTTTGCAATTTTGTTGAAGACATATTGATTAAAACCGGTTTTTAATGATTCGTGCTCAAAATCGTCTGCCGCCCATACAATCATTGAATATTGATTATCAATGATTTATACCTTTTAACAAATCTTAACGCCACTTAACTTTAGGGAAACGGACCGCAAAGTTAAGGAATTAGCAATAAAAATCAAAATACCCCTGGCTTTTTAAGCCAGGGGTAAAATAAGTCTCCAATCCGGCGGTAAAGTCTGCCCGCCGGCGGAAAGAACTACTGAACCTCAACTTCAGCGCCAGCTTCTTTCAGCTTAGCGACCAGTGCGTCAGCGTCAGCCTTGCTAACACCTTCCTTAACGGGCTTGGGAGCGCCGTCAACCAGGTCCTTAGCTTCCTTCAGGCCGAGGCCGGTCAGGTCCTTAACGATCTTCACAACGTTGAGCTTGTTAGCGCCAGCGGCTTTCAGGATCACGTTGAAAGCGGTCTTTTCTTCCGGAGCAGCAGCACCGGCAGCAGCAGGACCGGCAACAGCTACAGCAGCAGCTGCAGGTTCGATACCGTATTCTTCCTTCAGGATCTTTGCTAATTCGTTTACTTCTTTTACAGTCAGCCCAACGAGCTGCTCAGCAAATGCTTTTAAGTCTGCCATAAAAAATCAAATTTTTTCCGCCTTCACAGCTATTCCGCTCCGGCGGAGGGTTTAAAAAAATTAGCCTTAGTTTGTTAGCCCCCAGGCCTGGGCTTTATTTTCTCTGCCGGCTTTCGCCGGCGCTCAAAAATCAGTTCGCAGCGGCACGGTCTTCCAGCGCCTTGATCAGACCAGCCAGCTTGTTCCCGGCATTCAGGCCGCTGATAACATTCTTGGCAGGTGATTGCAGCAACCCGATGATCTCGCCGATAAGGTCGTTCTTGCTCTTCAGCACAGTCAGGGTCTTCAATGATTCGTCCCCTGCAAATACATCCCCGTCGATGAAGGCAGCCTTCAAGGTGGGCCTTTCGAGGTTACCGGCCTTGCGGAAATCACTGATGATCATCGCAGGCTCTTTTGCGTTCTCGGAGAACAACAGGGCCGTCACGCCATTCAGGGATTCGTACATGCCGGAAAAACGCTTGTCATCCAAACCTTCCAGGGCCTTCCTGATCAGGGTGTTCTTGGCCACTTTCATCTCTACTTTCTTGTCAAAGCAGATCCGGCGCAGCTTGCCCACCTGTTCTACACTAAGTGACTCGGTATTGGTCACATAGAAGTTGTTATATTGATTGAATTTGTCTTTCAACAATTCAATGACTTCATTTTTTTGATCTTTGTTCATTTGTTTTCGTTTTACGCCCCTTCTTTAGAGGCAACGTGTCTGAATTTATTGATACCTGAGGTTGTTCAGCCTTCCGGCTGATCGCCAGGGACCTGTCTAGTGGGCAAAGGCTTTAGTGTCGATCGCAATGCCAGGGCTCATGGAGCTGGCCATAAATACGCTCTTTACATAAGTACCCTTGGCAGTGGCCGGCTTGGCCTTGATGATCGCGTTCAGCAGCTCCTGGCTGTTTTCCACGATCTTCTCAGGGGAGAAGCTTACCCGGCCGATGCTGGCATGGATGATCCCTGCCTTGTCGACCTTGAAAGCGATCTTACCGCCCTTTACTTCATTCACGGCAGCCGCTACGTCGTTCGTCACCGTGCCCGTCTTCGGATTGGGCATCAGGTTGCGGGGGCCCAGTATCTTACCAAGCTTACCGATCTTCGGCATCACGGAAGGGGTAGCGACAATGACGTCCACATCCACCCATCCGCTTTCGATCTTCTGGATAAATTCATCCAGCCCTACAAAATCAGCGCCGGCCGCCCTTGCATCAGCCTCCTTATCAGGCGTGCAAAGCACCAGTACCCTCTTGGTCTTACCCGTGCCGTGAGGCAGGCTCACCGTACCACGGATAGATTGGTCCGCTTTCTTGGGATCAACCCCCAGACGTACATGCAGATCGACGGAAGAGTCGAATTTCGTGATATTTACTTCCTTCACAAGAGACGAAGCGTCCTTGAGGGAGTAAACTTTATTTTTATCAACCTTCGCAGAGGCTGCTTTTCTTTTCTTAGTAATAGCCATTTCGTAATGTTTTTGGAGTTAAAAGTTAATTTGCCCAGGGAGCCGCACCCTCTACCGTGATACCCATGCTGCGAGCCGTACCGGCTACCATGCGCATGGCGCTTTCCACTGTAAAGCAGTTCAGGTCAGGCATCTTGTCCTTCGCAATAGCCTCCACCTGCGCCCAGGTTACTTTTCCAACTTTGCTACGATTTGGCTCCTTGCTGCCGCTCTGTAATTTGGTAGCTTCCAGCAGCTGTACCGCCGCCGGGGGAGTCTTGATGATAAATTCGAAGGATTTATCGGTATAAACAGTGATGAGGACAGGAAGGACCTTCCCTATCTTATCCTGGGTCCTGGCATTGAACTGCTTACAGAACTCCATGATATTGATACCTTTAGAACCTAATGCAGGTCCAATTGGAGGTGCAGGATTGGCTTGACCGCCTTTAACCTGCAACTTGACATAACCGGTGATTTCTTTTGCCATGTTGCTTCTTTTTTTGGTGTTAACGTCCCCGCCAACCGGCGAAAACTCCCAATTCAATATTCCTAAAAGAACTATTTGGGGACGCAAAGGTAACAAATACCACGAAATTTGCAAACTTTTTAGCACCCATTCTCCCCCCCATCCTTCGCGCCTTGCATTACCTTACCTTGCAGATGCAGCCCCAACTGCCCAATAGCATTTCCCGCTCACCAAAGAATGCAAATCAGCAAAACACAGCGCCACTCCTAAACAAACCCTGACCTAACCAAACCCTAACCCACACACGGATTATGAACATTTTGTAAAGAAATTTTTTCGTCATTTTTTTCTATTTGAATTTTTCTGACTAACTTTTGCGTTAATAATTCCCATTAAATTCTCATAACAACTTAAAACGCTCAACAAACTATGTCAAAGTCTAAGAAAAAGCCGGCTAAAAAGGCTGCCCCTAAAAAGGCCGCTAAAAAGAAATCAGCTCCTAAAAAAGCCGTGAAGAAAGCTGCCAAAAAAGCTGTGAAAAAAGCCGCTAAGAAAAAAGCCGCTCCTAAAAAGAAAGCCGCCCCCAAGAAAAAGGCAGCTCCTAAGAAAAAAGCAGCCCCAAAGAAAAAGGCCGCCCCTAAAAAGAAGGCAGCTCCCAAGAAAAAAGCAGCTCCCAAAAAAGCCGCTCCTAAGAAGGCAGCTCCTAAAAAAGCAGCTAAAAAGAAATCGGCTCCCAAGCCCGCTCCAGTTCCTCCGACTCCCCAGGTGTCCGAGCCTATCATGCCCGAAACACATGAAGAGCCGACAACGTCTTTCGGTTTTGACAACGACAATAACGATAATTGACAACTACGGTCATAAAGGAACGCAAAGAAGCTGTCTCAAAATAAAGAGGCGGCTTCTTCCTTTATTAGCCCGGCAGAACGAAAGAACATTACGGCTCAGGAACGAGCTTCTTTGATCCAAATAAAAAAGCTGTCCCTTTATGAGACAGCCCTGTTGTTATAATTTTATCGGACCTCTTCTTAAGACTATGAGATCTTCTCCACCTGCATGTAGTTCAACTCCACCGGTGTGCTGCGGCCGAAGATCTTCACGGTAACTTTCAATTTCTTCTTTTCATCATTCACCTCTTCGATGATACCGTTGAAATCATTGAACGGCCCTTCGATGATCTTGATCGTCTCACCGATGATGAACGGCTCGCTCATGCTCATGCCGCCGGATTCGGCCATCTCATCCATCTTACCCAGCATCTTGTTCACTTCAGCCTTACGAAGAGCGATAGGATTTTCCTTACCAAGAAAATGAATGACGCTATTGGTATTCTTGATCGCTTCCCGCAGGTCATCCCCCAGCTTACCTTCCGTAACCTCGATCATCACATATCCGGGATAATAGTTACGCTCACGCATAACCTTCTTACCATTCTGCACCTTATAGACCTTCTCTACAGGGAGGAACACTTGCTTTACCACTTCACCCCATCCCCCACGGGAGATCTCTTTATCAAGATACTCCTTTACCTTACGCTCTTTGCCACTGACCACACGCAGCACGTACCACTTGGTTTCTGGTGCGGGCTTGCCTTCAGCTGTAGTCTTGACCTCTTGTTGGTTAACAGTTTCCATATTATTAAGAGAATAACGAATAAGCAAAATGTAATACAGAGCTGGACGCCAGGTCCATGACCCACACCAGCACCGTGATCAGCAGCGTAGCCACCAGCACGATCACAGTGGATTGCTGCAGCTGAACCCATGACGGCCAGGTCACTTTCTCCATTAATTCCTTATAGGACTCACGGAAGTATGTCGTGATTTTGTTCATAATTTACTTACTATTCTGTTGCACGGGCACTAGGATTCGAACCCAGATCAAAGGTTTTGGAGACCTCTATACTAACCGTTGTACTATGCCCGTGTGTCAGCATCGCTGCCGCCTTTTGTATGTCTGAAAGTGACACTTATCAAATTTAGTCCCTTTCCGACATACATCTTATAATTGGCCTTCGGCCCGTCGGCCCCTGGCCGCCTAGAAAGCTAAAAGCTATCCCGAAGGACTTTCGGAACAGCTTTTAGATTCATTACAAAGATATAAAAATTATCTTATTATTTTACGATCTCAGTCACCTGTCCGGCACCTACTGTACGGCCACCTTCGCGGATAGCGAATTTCAGACCTTTCTCCATGGCGATAGGCTGGATCAGCACAACGCTCAGAGAAGTGTTATCGCCAGGCATAACCATTTCAGTACCAGCGGGCAGAGTAACTTCACCCGTTACGTCCGTCGTACGGAAGTAGAACTGAGGACGGTATTTGTTGAAGAAAGGAGTGTGACGACCACCTTCTTCCTTGCTCAATACGTATACTTCACCCTTGAACTCAGTGTGAGGAGTGATAGAGCCGGGTTTGCAAAGCACCATACCACGACGGATCTGGGTCTTTTCAATACCACGGAGCAGCAGACCTGCATTGTCACCGGCTTCACCCTGATCCAGCAGCTTGCGGAACATTTCAACACCTGTCACCGTAGAGGTAAGAGGAGTATCCATTAAGCCTACGATCTCGATACCTTCACCTACCTTGATGCGACCTCTTTCGATACGGCCGGTGGCAACAGTACCACGACCCGTGATGGAGAACACATCTTCCACAGACATCAGGAAGGGCAGGTCAACGGGACGGGGAGGCAGAGGAATGTAGCTATCGACAGCAGCCATAAGCGTATCGATCGCTTTTACCCATTTTTCTTCTCCAGCCAGAGCGCCGGTTGCAGAACCCTGGATGATCGGCGTATTGTCGCCGTCAAAACCGTAGGAAGACAGCAGCTCGCGGATTTCCATTTCCACCAGTTCCAGCAGTTCAGGATCATCCACCAGGTCAACTTTATTCATGAATACCACAATACGGGGAACACCTACCTGGCGGGCCAGAAGAATGTGCTCCTTCGTCTGAGGCATAGGGCCGTCAGTAGCAGCAACCACCAGGATCGCTCCGTCCATCTGGGCGGCGCCGGTGATCATATTTTTCACATAGTCAGCGTGACCAGGGCAATCCACGTGAGCGTAGTGACGGTTAGCCGTCGCGTACTCAACGTGAGCTGTGTTGATGGTAATACCCCTCTCCTTCTCTTCGGGAGCAGCATCGATCTCATCATATTTTTTTGCTTCTGCCAAACCCCTTCCGGCAAGGATGGAGGTGATAGCAGCAGTCAAAGTGGTTTTACCGTGGTCAACGTGACCGATAGTACCAACGTTAACGTGGGGTTTGTCCCTCTTGAAGGTCTCTTTTGACATTGTTATCTGTTTTAATAGTTGTGTTTTAAAATTTCCTCCGGCTCCCCTATCCGGGCCGGTATCCGGTGTCTTAAACTAAACTTCTTACTCAAAAAACTTCAGAGCCGTTGATGAGAATTGAACTCACGACCTCTTCCTTACCAAGGAAGTGCTCTACCCCTGAGCTACAACGGCTTGTTGGTCGATCCACTGGTGAGTCAATCCGGATCTAACTCTATTTCTGAGCGGAAGACGAGGTTCGAACCCGCGACCTACAGCTTGGAAGGCTGTCGCTCTACCAACTGAGCTACTTCCGCATTTGCCGGACCACAGGTCCGGCATCCGAAGGACCATCATTAGATCCTTCTGAAAAGCTCGTCGAGCTTTTCAGAAGCTGGCCTTCATACTTTTAAAGAACTTCGCTTTACTGCCGTAACAGTGAAATTTTGTGGGCAAGGATGGATTCGAACCACCGAACTCCGAAGAGGACAGATTTACAGTCTGTTGCCGTTGGCCACTTGGCTACTTGCCCGGCATTTGTTGGAAAGCGGATTTCCCGCCTCCCGAAGAGCCAAAGAAGGGAGTCGAACCCCCGACCTACTGATTACAAATCAGTTGCTCTACCAACTGAGCTACTTTGGCTTGTCAAAAAACTTCTCCGGCTTCTTGGCCGAAGGCCCGTTACTCTCTCTCCTATCACACTGATCTACTGCTTTTTTTGGGAAGGCAAAGGTACGTGAATTTGTTAAATTCAAAAATTTTCAATCCTTTTTTTTACTTTAATCATCCCCTAAATGCAAAAAACTTCCTGCCGAAGCCTCCACAGATGAGTAAAACCGATAAGATATAATGGAAAAAGACCTCCAAAAGAGGTCTCCCCTGATCGGCTCTGCCGATCAGGACATAATGCAAAAGGACCTCCGACGGAGGTCCTTTCCTGGAATAAGCGTCAGCCCATTCCGGGACTATGCAAGCTGTTTTTCTTTTTTCTTCTTTACCTGATTGACCAATGATTCGAAGGCGCTGTCAAAAGACTCTTCGAAAGATTTTGAGGAACATTTTACAAAAAAGTGGTGGCGGGGAACATGGACCCTGATCTCTGCGATCTTGTCCTTGATCTGGTGGACCACATTGTCCAACTTCAAAAACACATCTACTTTAATGATCCTGTCATGGAAGGTGTTTAATTTTGACATTTTTTTTGTTACATAATCTACTAGTTTTCCATCTGCATCGAAGTGCACTGTCTGAATTCTAACATTCATAGCAATCCCATTTTAATCAGTGAACAATAAATAAAAGAACTCTCCTGCTGAGAAAGTGCGTTATTAAGATGCCTGCGGCATCTTCAACATCATTTTGCGCGTGATACTGGGAGGATAAGGCGGTACATTGAAATTACTCTTTCAGGCCTGTTTTTCCAAATAAAAAACGTTAAATCCTAACCTCAAAAGACAATTTAAACCCTGCATAATTTACGCCTTGGGATGGGCCCGCAGATAGACTTCCTTCAATTTCTCGATCGTATTGTGCGTATACACCTGCGTGGCTGCCAGGCTGGCATGCCCCAATAGCTCCTTTACGGAATTCAGGTCCGCCCCGCTATTGACAAGATGAGTGGCAAAACTATGCCGCAGCACATGCGGGCTCTTCTGCTCGATGGTCGTCACCTGCCCCAGGTATTTACGCACCACCCTGTACGCATATTTAGGATATAGCTTTAGTCCCTTTACACCGACAAACAGGTATTCCTGATCGATCTTCCCCTTAGCTCGCAGCTCACCGCTCGCAGCTTCCATCCCCCCCTCCCCCCGCTTCTTCTGACAATAAACAGCTATCTCCCCCATCAGCCACGCGCCGATAGGTATTATCCGCTCCTTATTCCCCTTTCCCAGCACCTTGATACACCGGTTCCCCTTATCCACCTGCCGCTCCTTCAGATTGATCAGCTCACTCAGCCGGATGCCCGTATGATAAAATACCGCCATGATCAACCTGTCCGTCCACCCCTCCCAGTCATCCGGGAAGACCAGCTGACTGAAAAGCATGGCAATGTCCTGCTGCTCCACATAAACAGGCAGCCGCTTGCCCGACTTGGGACTGGTCACAGCCGCCATGGGAGACTGCTCCATGACACCACTACGGATCTGGTACTTGAAAAAGGACTTAAGCGTGGAGATCTTCCGGTTAATGCTCCGGCTGGTCATACCCCCATCCTTCATAGACGCCAGCCAGCTCCGGATAAAAGAAGGGGTAATAGCCGCCAGCGACACCTCCCCAAACTGCAAAGCTATAAAGTCGAAGAATTGCACCAGGTCGTCCTGGTAAGCGCGGATAGTATGAGCCGAGCTCCGCTTCTCGAAAGTCAGATACCCGATAAAAGATTCAACTGCCTGTTCCAAAGGAAACATTGTTATTACCTCCTAAATTACTAAAATTGCAGATTCAAACCTTCGGAACTCCTGTTTAAGACAACTCCCATCTATTGAAATGGACATGGCTAAATAAAGGTCAGCCGCTTTCGGACCACCTCCGGGACCGGCGACAGAATAATTTCAATCTCATCCGGCTGGCCGCTGCCTTACTGGTCATCATGTCCCATTGCGTAGGCAATGATGACCCCATTTTCATCATGTCTTCCGGACACCTCAGGGGAAGCACGCTCGGCATCCGGATCTTCTTTTTCCTCAGCGGTCTGCTGGTCTCCCACAGCCATGATCAAAGCCCCTCCCGCTTGAATTTTGTATGGAAACGCATGCTGAGGCTATATCCTGCCGCCATCGTGGTAGTCGTCCTGTCTGCCTGCGTAATGGGCCCGCTGATCACAACCCTGGATTTGTCTGCCTATTTCCGCAATCCTCAATTCTACCAGTATTTACGCACCTGCCTGCTGGTTAGAGTATACTACCATCTCCCCGGCGTATTCGGGCAATCCCCGCTGGGCCCGGGTGTCAACAGCTCCTTGTGGACCCTAAGCCTGGAGCTCAAACTCTATGCAGGCGTACTGGCAGCTGGATATATAAAAAATAAAAAACTATACATAACACTCCTTGTCATCCTGGTAATATTGCTTGTTACCGCCGGCTTGTATCAGCATGCGGTAAAACTACAAGGAACCATCATATTCGGAGAACATTTCAAGCTCTTCCCCTACAGCGACCTGTCAGCATTTTTTCTCCTCGGCATCCTTTGTGACCGCTGCAGCAGACATATTATCATATCCAACCGCTGGCTGCTGCTCATCCTTCCCGCCTGCTTCCTCCTGGTAACCGTTCCATTCTTTTGCAAAACAGGATCGCTGCTCCTGCTGCCCCCTGTATTGCTTTATCTGGCAGTCAGCAGTCACCCATGGATAACAAAGCTCACCCCCCGGCCAGACCTTTCCTATGGGATGTATATTTTTGCATACCCTATTGAACAATTGGAAATCAATTATTTACATATACACTCGCCGACAGCGGTCTTTCTCCTGAATATCGTATTTACGCTGCCCTTTGCCATGGGGTCCTGGTACTGGGTGGAGTCAAAAGCCTTACAATGGAAATACAAGGTGGGACAAAAACACGTATAGGCCGTCAGATGACGGCCTATACCAGTAATTTATAAAGACTTATCTCCTAAATTTCAAACTTTCCGGTGGCTACCTGCTGCTTGTAAACAGCCTTCAATACCTCTCCTCTCCTTCTGACAGAAGGCTTGGTAAAGGACTGACGCTCCCTCAATTGTATCAGGATCTTGGCCTTCTCAAATTTCTTCTTGTACTTTTTGAGGGCCTTGTCAATGTTTTCGCAATCTTTACTATCGATGATCAGCATAATTTTTATACCTCCTTTAAGTAATTGAACCTGGGGCCTTTCACCTACCCCATTTCTTACGGATTGCAAATATACAATAAAATCCGAAAAATTGAAATATCAGGGGGAAATTCGCGAAATTGCGTCCCATGTTCACTGGAATAATCGAATCGCTCGGTAAGATCCGGACCGTAGGATCCAACGGCACCAATAAAGTCTTTTGGATAGAATCCCCCATCTCCGGGGAATTAAAGGTTGATCAGAGCGTGTCCCACAATGGCGTATGCCTTACGGTAGAAGAAATTGCAGACAATGCACATCGCGTCACCGCGATCAGGGAAACCCTGGATAAGACCAACCTGGCTTCCTGGAAAGCCGGCGACCTGGTAAACCTGGAAAGATGTCTTGCCATGAACGGGCGCCTGGATGGCCATATCGTTCAGGGCCATGTGGATACCACCGCCATCTGCCTGGAAAAAAAGGACCTGGATGGAAGCTGGCAATACAAATTTGAATTTCCCAAAGGATTCAGTCACCTGGTCATAGAAAAAGGTTCCATTTCGATCAATGGCGCCAGCCTCACCATTTTCAACGTTAAAAAAAGAAAATTCGATGTAGCGATCATCCCTTATACTTATGAACATACCAATATCCAATCCGTTGTTCCCGGCACGCAGGTAAACATAGAATTCGATCTCATCGGAAAGTATGTTTCCCGGCTCCTGCAACGTAATTTGCCTGAATGATCCATATGAATGCCACCCCGTCTGTAGCACTCGTAATATTGAACTGGAACACCTCCCATTACCTCAAAAGGTTCCTGCCCTCCCTGCTGAACGCAACTTATGCCAATAAACACATATATGTCATAGACAACAATTCAAAGGACGATTCCCTGCAAATGCTGCAGAAGGAATTTCCTTCCGTGCACGTCCTGCCCATGAAGGACAACCTGGGTTATGCAAGCGGCTACAATTTCGGTCTCGCGCAAATAACAACGGATTACTACTTTCTCGTCAACTCTGACATACAGGTCACGCCCGGCTTTATCGAACCCCTCATCGCTTTGCTGGAAAACAATCCGCACATCGGCATCTGCCAGCCAAAGCTCCTGTCCCTGGACAATAGATCGATGTTCGAATATGCAGGCGCCTGCGGTGGCTGGATAGACAGGCTGGGATTCCCGTTCGCAAGAGGCAGGGTGCTGACCACCATCGAGGAGGACAACGGGCAGTATGATACCACAGAAGAGATCTTCTGGGCCACAGGCGCCTGCATGTGCTTCAGCGCAGCGCTGTTTCGCAAGGTTGGCGGGTTCTATGACTATTATTACATGCACCAGGAAGATATTGACCTTTGCTGGCGCGTCCGCAACATCGGCTATTCCATTTATGCATGCCCGGAATCCGTCGTATACCATATAGGTGGCGGCTCTCTTTCATGGGAGAACTACCTCAAAACCTTTTTCACTTTCCGGAACAATTACATCCTGCTCTCCAGGAACCTCCCCTTCTTCCACGCGGCCGCGCTTGTCGGCATTCGCCTGGTAACAGACTTTTTCGGATACTTTTATTTCCTTTTCCGCAACGACCCGGGCATCAGCAAAGCCATGGCGAAAGCCGCTTTCTCCTATTTTAAATGGTTGATCCTTTACAGGGATAAAAAGAACCAGCAGCCAAAAGGATGGATAAAGAAAAGCTGCATTTACAAAGGCACGATCCTCTTCCCTTATTTTCTGAAAAATAAAAGAAAATTTACTGAACTTGTGGGTCAAACAAACTTCCTTCATGCTCCCGGCGCTTCTCAAAAAATATAACGAGCTTCGAAAAGAAAAATACTTTCGATCCCCTCTCTTCAGCTCGCAAAAAAAATACGCATTCATTGGCGTTGGGACCCATAGCCTGGCAAATTTCTATCCCCTGCTAAGGCATTTTAATATCTCCCTGAAATACATTTGTACCAAAACCTCGGATTGGAGCAGCAGGATGTCTCCCCTTTTTCCAGGGTGTATTTTCACCCATGAGATCGAAGATATCATTAACGATAAGGATGTCGGCGGCGTATTCGTCTGCGCATCGCCGGAAGCGCATTATGATATTCTTACCCGGCTGCTGAAGGCGGGAAAGAATACCTTCATTGACAAGCCCCCCTGTTCAGACCTTTCCCAGCTGCAGGAGCTGATCCGGTTGAATACAGACATCATATGTAAAGTAGGATTGCAGCGCAGATACTGGCCAGGCAACAGGTATGCGCAGGAAAAAAGCCGCGGGGCAGCGGGATATATCTATCAGTTTCACACGGGCCCCTACCCGCAGGGGGATCTTTTCACTGAATTATTCATCCACCCGCTTGACTATTGCCGCTTCCTGTTCGGTGACTATACGATAAATTCATTTTCCAATCAAAAGGACAGGACAGGCACTGCCATTCAAATGCATGTGACCCATGCCGGCGGGACCTCGGGCTTGTTACAGCTATCCACGCATTACTCCTGGAACCCCGCCTCCGAAAGCATATCGGTCAATACAAAAAAAGGAAGCCTCCTCATTCAATATCCCGGTTCGGTCCTGGAAAAGCCATTGCCCCGCCGCTTGCTGAACATTCCGTCGGAAAGACTGCTCCGCCAACCCGCCATTACAAAGGAATATTACTCGGCCGGCCCCGCTATCACACCAGCCATGGATTTGAATACGCTCGTGACTCAGGGGTTCTATGATGAGGTCGGCACTTTTGTCTCTCTCGTGGAAAACAACGGGCACGCAGCCAGCCAGCCTAAGAATGATCTCAGCTCCCTGTTGAATGTCTACCAGGCGATAGAGATCCTCACAAAATAGCTTCCCTCACCCTACCACATCCTTGTAGGAAAGTGTTTCATCCTCATCCCACTTGTAATAGCCCAGCATCTTTGAAGCGGCCCATCTGCCGAAATATTTTTCAAAGGTCCGGTAAAGGATGATATCGTATTTGCGATGATAGCTCACCCAGCATTGGTTACAGTTGGCCGAATAATGTTGCTGCGTTTTATTGCTTGCCGGAGAATTGAATGCTTCATCCAGGCTTATCTCATAAATATTCCCCAGCCGGTTGCTGAGATGCTGGCATAAAGGGACATCCCCGTCGGGCAGCACGATCAGGCTGTCCAGGATGCTGTTGCATCCCAACCGGATCTTTTTGGTTGACCATTGCTCGTAAAGCCTGATATAGTCATAGTTCTCGCTGTACTCCCTGATCTCCTCCGGGATAAGACGGGCATAATCACCCCCGCCCGCCGCGGTCTTCCCATCCGGCGCCCCTTCCGCAGCTTCACCGGAACGCTTGCGATCCTGCATCTCCTTCGCCTTTTTATAGGTCAGCACCTCGTTGTTCTTCAATTGCCCGAACGCCAGCTGCCCCGCGTCCTCGATAGTATCGAAGAACGGGATGTTATTGTATATCCCCACCCTGAGAAAAACCTTGTGCTCCCTGCAGACGGCAGCTACATGCTTCAGGTCCTCGAAATCGTTGTAAGGCGACAGGGTGAACATGACGAACACAGGTACAATATCCTTTACCTCCTTTATGACCTGCAGCACCTTGTCGTATCCGTCCTTGCCCCGCATATGCAGGTAGGTATCCTGGTCGCCGTCCAGCGATATATACAGACGATGAGGCCTGTATTTCTTCACCGCTGCTATCAGCTCTTCAGGTCTCAGGCAATTCGAAAAAAGATCATAGTTCTTGTGATGCCTGGAAAACCATTCCAAAATACGGTCCGCCTCGGGATGCAGCAGGAATTCCCCTCCTTCCAGGCCCACCATCGTAGAGGCATGCACGCACTTGCTGCGCATGAGCTTTACTATCATCTCGAAAGGAAGATATTTGACTGGCCGTTTTGCCCATATAAGACAATGCTTGCAGCCCGAATCACACAGGTCCGTGGCATAGATCATCAGGGATGAAAGTCTTTTCCGGCCGGGTAACAGCCGGTTATGGATCAAATTGTACCCTCTTCCCGCATAATCCGATAATTGGAACATAATGTGTATTTACTGGCATGGGGCCGTACCGCTTATTTCAAAATTAAGCTTTTCAATTGTGATTTATCCCAATAGCAGATGACAACGCTATCCCTGGAAAATATCTTCTTAGTTCCATTCCGCAGGTTCTCAATACTATAACGCCCCCCGCCGGCCATGACGCTTCCACTGTCCGGCCTGATCAGCGTGCTAGGGTAAATAAAGGATCCGTTTGCCCTTTCCGACACCTGAATAGTGTCCTTGACGGGTAAATAATCCAGCCTCAACAGGTAATTATTCACATACACCTTGCCCGTGTCCGCTTTATTCACCATCAGATAGTTGGCAAAATTATTTCGAAATACAGGAACTCCTTCTATTTCATCCGGCAAATTGATCAGTATGACATTCCTCCCTCCTGCTCCCTTTATCACCTCCATCACCGACGACGACGCCTTTGATGCCTTTATCCACAATTGATTGTTACGCACCAGGATAAAAATACTCCCGGCGATCATCAATCCCGTTAAAAGCAAACGCTGCCGCCACTCTTTTATAAATACAAACATCACAGCGCTTGCCATGATACATAGAAAACAAGAAGGGAAATACAATAGCCGGTCACCTTCTGAAGTCCTGGTGCTGACGCCAAAAGACACCAGGGGGATCATCGACAGCGCCAATACACTGCCTGTCCGTATATACTGGTTCAGGAATGCCCCGATCGATCTCCGCCGCTGCCAGAGTAAAATATGGATCACCGCCACAGTGATGCAGACGATCAAAAAGGCAATGACCGAGACCCGGGTCGCTTCTATAGGAGGCAGAAAGCATCTCCCCGCCGATTTGAGGAATCGTACAACACCCGCATGCCAGCCCCCTTTTACGATCGCCTCGCTCTTATGCCGGGACAACAGCGTGCCCACACTAAGGTACCGGATGAGCAGGTATAGTACAACCACCCCCGCCCAGCCATAGACGGTTCTCAAAAAGGCACGCCTGTCGCCCTGCTTGTGAAAGGTGAGCAGGAAGATCATCAGCGGCAGCATGACGATCGACTCGTAAGCCAGCAGCCCGGTCAGCATAGCCAGGCCGGGCAGGACCCAATTCCAGGGGGGACGGCTCCTGTAGCTATAGTGGATACCCACCAAAGCGCACAACGCCGCTATGGAAGATAGACGCCCGGAAAGCCAGACAATGCTCTCATTATGGAAAGGGTAGAACAGGAACAGCCAGCCTGCCGTCCATGCCAGTGCTTCGCGGCGTTCGTCCGTAAAAAAAGGCATATCCAGTGCTACCTTGAATACCATAAAACACGTCGCCACATGCAGGGCTAAGTTGAAAATATAGTAGCCCTGGGGGCGCAGACCAGAGAGAATATAATTAAACCAGAACGTTACATCGATCAATGGCCGGAAAAAGCCCTTGTGCAATATCTCTTTTTTAATAGATACCCGGTACAATGCTGCATAATCATCTGTTAAGAACACATTTCCCAGCACCGGCAGATACAGCAGCAATCCGGCCAGCGAAAAAAACAAAAGTACCTGCCAGTTTTTGGAAAGTGGCCTTGATAATTTATCCAGCATAATTTTATCCTATCTCATAAGATACATTTTACCGTAGCCATTATTGAAGAATTTGTCTGTGTTGTCTCCGGCCGCCTTGTATTTATCCAGCGATTTCCCGTTCAGGTTCGTCACCACATGGTAAAGATATACTCCATTGGCCAATCTTTGACCATACATGTCAGTCCCATTCCATTTAAATTCAGTGATGTTCCTGCCCACATGTAATGGCCCCAGCTCGTCCTTGGTGATCTCCCTTACGATCTTTCCCGTAATAGTCAGGATCTGGATCTTGATATTCTGAGGCACATCGCTGCCGGTGATGGTGAAAACAAAAGCCGTTGAAGTAGTGAAAGGATTGGGATAATTCAGCATATTCGAGATCATCGGCTTGGTGATGATCTTGAAGCTAACCCTGTAGGGCGCTGTTCCCGCCGGGTTCCCCAGCTCATCCTTTCCGGTGACGATCAGCTCATAATCATCCCCGCTGGCATTGTACTGCGTAAGGAACTGCGGCATAAAATCCACGGTAGCCTCATTGCTCGAAGAGCTTGACGCAGGAGTAAACCTCACCGTATCCGTATTGAAATGATAGGTACGTATCGAGCCATCCGGAAATTTCAGCTGCACTTTGATCAGGGAGGTGTCCGTCAGCAGGTTATATTGAGAAGGGCTCTTGAGCTTCACCTGTATATGAGGCTTTGCCGATACAATGTCGTCATTCAGGATATGCACATTATCAAATGTAACATCCAAAAAAGGATTTCTGTTGTCCCCCACTACGTAGAAATCCTTGTAAAGGAAGTTATTGAACAAGTACTGCTCGGGCTGATCATTATCCGGGTTAAAGTTGATATACAACCTGTTGGCGCCAGGGTATGTCTTCGTATCGATCGTATAGTTCAGCGTCAGCGTATCGCCGCTGACAAGCGGCTTCCTCCTGGGAAGCAGGACTGGATGCGACACATTGCTCTTGTCCAGGATATACATCTTGATCCGCATACTATCGAATGCATAGGGACTGACATTCTTAAAGGCGATGGAGAACGGAAGGGGCTGGCCCAGCTGAACAGTATCCATCGATTTAAGGAAAATATTCGGCGCCAGCGCTCCCTCGGGCGCCGGTGTATAGTTCAGCCTCCAGTAATCCAATTGATAAGGCTTCGCCTTGACACTGTCGGAAGTATTTAGCTTAAGCTGGATATATGGATACAATTTCGCATCTGCATTGACAGAGATATCCAGGTCCTGCGTTCCGCGGGATACGCTATATAATACTACGTGATTGCCAAGCGTATCGATGCCTATCACATCTACCCCTACCGTATCCGTTACCGGATTTGTAAGGTCATGCCCCCGCCAATGCAGGTAACTCCATTTTTTGGCCGGGCCGAACACAGGTGAAACGACGTTTCCTGAGTGCTGTAAGCCCGGAATATCCACGGATAGGGTGATCTTTTCGGTGCTTTTAGAGAACTTATACTGAGGCGTCAGCGTATTATCGTTCTTTTTGTAAACCATTACCCACTCCCTGATCGTATTGATCGAGTCTACCTCTAAAAATCCCGCATTCAACAGGGAATGATACAATGATTTATCATGTCCGAATAAAGTTGTATCCGATCTCCATGTACTGGAATAGGAATTATAGGGGGCGTTTTTATCATAGTCAAAGCTCCGGATGGCTACTATAAAACCGTCGGGAATGCTGTCCATGAACCGCATGATCAGGTTCCTGCTGGAAGGGGTCATATAGGAGAACTCGAAATTCCAGTTCCTTCTGTTTCCTGTGCCGCAATTGGCAGCCGCACTACCGCTGAGATAAAGGTTATTGCCGTTATTGTCCACGTTCTTCCATGGCTGCATGGTCACAGGATCAAAGACATTGAAAGCAAGGGAGTGTCCCAGACAGGCGCTCATGATATAGGGGTTTTCGTTCACGGCCACAGACCACTCCTGGTCGGCGGTAGCTCCCGAAAATCCATACATGGCATTTCTCAGGTATAGATTATTGGTGGTGGGGTTGAACTTCCATTGACGGCTTCCGTCCAGCTGCATACTGTCGATCGTTGAACCCAGGTGCTGGAAATAATGGGACTGGTTGAATCCGGGACTGCTCTTCGCGGGATCTATGTAAGTGAAAGAAGCGATGCTCCATTTATACTGGTCTGAAGGGTTCGCCGGCACGGGCGCCACCCTCCAGTAATATACCACACTGTCCAGGTATACGATGCCCGGATCGAAGTCCAGTACACCGCCGATGGAACTAACGGATTTCGATACTTTCAAGGCGGAATTGAACAGCTGGGTCGTATCGATCTCCATTACATACTGTGTCAGGGGAGCCAGGGGGTTGGCCGTCGACGCCGTCAGCTTGGATCTCGGATCATTGATAATGGCAAAGTTATAAGGATACACCGGCGTTATCCCTTCCTGGTAAATAAAGACCTCCGCGGTGTATGAGTTATTGCTATACGTGACTTCCGGAATGGAATTGTCCGGGTCGATAGTGATGATTATTTTATTCAGACCTTTATCCTTCGATCCGCTGATAGGAATTGTAAGCTGGATGGAATCGGAATAGATAATTCCTTTTATCTTATTGTTCATGAGGACAGCCACGGTCCCGTCGGGAAATTGCCTCAATACCTTAATACCGACAGAGTCCGACACCGACTTGCCAAGATTATAGAACCTGGCTTTTACCGTAAAGGTGGAGTTGCTGATGGAGATAAAGCTGGGATTGACCACCACCTGGGAAGCTTCAATGTCGTAATCCGCCATGCTTGACTGATTCAGCCTGAGATAAGGATCTCCATGCGTTGTCATTTCTTCCGCATGAAGGAGAGCAAAGTAGTCCCCCGGAGCGGTATTCACCAATTGCTGCAATGCATCTTTCTGGATGATCCCCAGGGGCTTGCCGTAATCCTGCTGGTCTACTAAGTTGAATAACCCATACAGCAGGAGATTCAGATAATTCACGATACCAAAGTGCGTGCTGGCGACAAAAGCAATGGAACCCTTGTCTTTCGTCAGGAGATAAAGCTCCGACAAGGTCATCGATCCGTTAAGACGCTGGTTGTTGTATACAAAGAAATCCCCGGCGTCGCAGCCATTGATATAGAACACAGGGAATTTTCCATTATTGTCGTAATCCTTGGGATCATCCAGGTTATAGCCAAGTACAGTGTTCGAAGAATGGCCGAAATAATTCAGGATGCTGAACCCGCCGCTGAAAAGATTGGAAATAAGTCCTGCCGATTGCTGGTTGCCGGTCCCGCTGTTCCCTTCGCACAAAGTATATACATTGGCGCCAAAAAGGCTGTCGGAAATAATCCCCTTGTACACAGACATATAATTACATAAGATCGTCCCCAGGAAAGGTTCGCTCACGCCGGTCAGCTGCAGCACATTCTTCATCCACAGCCGCCCTTCGATCGTGTTGGGCGACGTAGCCTGCAGCTGCTCATACTGTTTGAGCTTGATCAGATAAGTTTCTATTTCAGTGCCGTTTACTACCGACAGCCGCCCGATTGGAGTTTCGGGTACACCATCCAGCACATTGTTCGCGCTTAGCTTATTGTCCGAGGCGGGGAAGCCGAAAGTAGGAATGATATTCAGCTTGTCGGCCAGGGGGTCCTTCAGCGTCTCGCTGTATTTATTATAATCGTCATAGGTCATTCCGTGCCCTATCAGCAGCACGAATTCCGGTTTGGTGCTGAAAGTGGCCCGGGCATAACGCATAAAATTATGTACGGACAGTGGATGTTTCTTGATGCCGAAAGCAAACTGGTCCACCAGCTCATCGATATCGTAAATATGTGCGTTAAAGCTTCCGCCGGCAGGAGAGCTCCGGTAATTCTTATAATCCACGACGGGGTTATTCCCGTTGGAGCCCGTATACAGCAATTGACTGCTGATGATCAGATAATTGCCCTGGTTGCTGGTGCTGGCATAGTTCGTAAAGGTCCTGGGGGTCAGTGATGTCACCGTTTTCACCGTGGCCGGGTCCTCATTCACAAGCACCATCCTCCTTGTGTAGGCCGATCCGCCCAGCAGAAATGACAAAGTGCTGCCCGGCCCTACGATAGCTGCATAACGCTGGCCTCCCGTAAGGTCATACAGAACGGGCGTATTGCCGCCCGACATCGCAAGGTTCGTTATCTTCAGGAAATACCCGGCGCTTCTTGCCGGCAGCTCAAAAAAGAAATTGGGCTGGCCCCCGAAGTTGAACTGGCGGGGATAGTTCAGTTCATAAAAAGAAGCCACCGTCCGGTCCTCCGTGTTGGCGCAGTTGTTGATAAATTGCACGCTGATGGAATTGGTGCTCAGCTGACTGATCGACACAGGCTTCGTGGTGATCATGTCATAAAAGCTGTCCATCGATGTATCTACCATCGTCGTGCCGTTAAGCGTAACCCGCACTGAACGGCTATTGTCCGCGCACCCCGTCATCCCAAAGGTCAGCGTCGCGTCCGGTCCTCCCATATACGCATAAAGGTTGCTCTGACCATCCGTGAAAGGCCCGCCGGGTTTGATAAAGCTCGATGCCCAGAATTCACCGATATCATAGGAAGAAGAATAGATATATTGCTGTACCACCTGCGCAAATCCCGGGTTGATCCCCCCCTGCTTGAAATAGCTACCCGCCTTATGAAAGAAATAAGGCTCCGCAGTAAGCATGGTGCCCGTGGTATCGTTCGTGACATCGGTAAAATGAAAAGGGACGCCCGATGTCTTTACCGTAAGAAAATAGACGGCCGTATCCGTTTCCAGGCTCCATCGCTGCGTATGCTGATAGGTAGGGCTCCTGTACAGCACCTGGTCCGGCGCACCATCATTCATCCTCCCCCAGAATTCGATGTAGTCATTGACGCCCAGCGCCCCGCTGGCCACGGAAGTATAGACTGGCACTTCCTGTCCATTGCGGAAGAGCTGGAATTGCTCCGCCGGCACACTTTGCAGACCCGCGCCCGCCAGCACAGACTGGGGAATACGGTAAAGGCCGTTGGCGGCTACTTTGAACTTATAATAGGTCTTGCTGAAATCTATCCATTCATTGTTGTACGACTGGGCGGAAAGACCTAACGTAACCATTAAGAGAAAAACAGTAAAAAATGTTTTCATACGTTTGGGATTTCGGTTCATTTTTTCTTTTCCTTTCTCTTCATATCGATCCTTATTGAAAAAACATGGGTATACAATGGATAAGATTGGTTGGCCAGATTGGTGAACGCATAATCGATCTGCACATCTCCTACCTTGAACCCGGCCCCTACACTTGGCTGATAGATCCACAACTTCTTCTGGTTGGTCGTATCCTTGTCGTCCAGCGCCTTTTGGAAATTATTGATGCCGCCACGGACAAAGAATACATCCTTAAAGGACAGCTCCAGGCCCAGCTTCGGATCAATGCTCACAGGATTGGTGCTGATCACAGTATTTCGTCGTCCGTCAAAGGTAATGTCCAGGTCGGCTTCCGCCAGCAGGTTCAACTTCTTGCCCAGCCTGAAATTATAGCTGCCCCCCACGATCAGCTGCGGAGCCGTCAGCTCCGTCGACTTCGTAGGGATCTCGTTTTGCGTCATGTAGAACACCTGCCGCATCGCCGTATCGATATTGTACGACCAGGCATTGAAAGTGGTGGTGATATCCTTGGCGACGATGCCCGCCTTCCAGCGATTGCCGATGATCTGCACCGATGCATCGAATCCAAAACCCCAGGCAGAGGCAAAGCTGCCCGCTACCCGGTGGATCACCTTGGCATTCGCCCCGAAATTGATATGCTTCCCACTACCCAGTTCCTCCCGCTGCGCGAGGGAAAAGAGAAATGCGTAATCAGCTGAAGAGAAGGTGGTGATATTGTCGAAATTCACCGTTCCGTCCGGCTGTACCAGAAAGATCGTATTGGGAATATCGTCCACGGCAAACCGTAATGCGGTTATACCCAGCGTTCGCTTATTGTCCTTCAGCGGCAGCACCAGGTTGGCAAAATCATATTTGCCGATGCCCGCATAATATTCCGAATGCATCAGGTTCACCTGCGGACGATCCCGTATGTCCGCAAGGGCAGCAGGGTTCCAATAGCCGGCTGTACCGTCGGAGACACTGGCCGCCTGGGCGCCTGCCATGGCCATACCCCGGGCCCCGGCGCCGATATTGAGGAATTCATTGGAATACTTGGTGAATTGAGCAGATGCGGAAAAGCACAAAAACGATCCAACAATTAGTAAAGGGTAAATTTTGATCATCTGCCTCATATGTGTCTTTAGGGTTCCCCTTTGCAGCCCCTCCATTCTTTTCAACATAAGCCTATGGTTATGGTTTTTTTATACGGACGCTTTCCAGGGGTTTTGGGATCATTTTTCCACCCGCAGCCGCCCTTCAAAAGGCCACTACAGGCTGTCAGGTATAACGCCCTTTCATTCAGATTATTGTACCCGAAATGCTGTACTTTTGCGCGGTTCGCGCAGGCATTCCGGCCAATGGAAAAGCCTGGTCGCATTAAATCCAAAAGATTGATTATCAACATGAATTTAATAGCTGAATTACAATGGAGAGGCATGATCCAGGACATCATGCCCGGCACCGAAGAACAACTGTCAAAAGAAATGACCACAGGCTATATCGGCTTCGATCCCACGGCCGATAGCCTCCATATAGGAAGCCTCGTTCCCATCTTATTGCTGGTCCACCTGCAAAAGGCTGGTCATAAGCCGATTGCACTGGTTGGCGGCGCCACCGGCATGGTAGGCGACCCCAGTGGAAAAAGCGAGGAAAGGAACCTTTTGGACGAAGCCACCCTCAACCACAACCTGGAAGGCGTAAAGAGCCAGCTGATCAAATTCCTGGACTTCACCCCTTCCCTTCCCAATGCCGCGGAAATGGTGAATAACTACGACTGGTTTAAAGGCATCAGCTTCCTCCAGTTCATCCGCGATGTAGGCAAACATATTACAGTTAATTATATGTCCGCCAAGGATAGCGTCCGCAAGCGCCTGGAGGGCGAAAACGGGATGAGCTTTACCGAATTCACCTACCAATTGGTGCAGGGCTACGATTTCTACTGGTTATATGAGCATAAGAACGCCAAACTCCAGATGGGAGGCAGTGATCAATGGGGCAATATCACCACCGGCACGGAGCTGATCCGGCGCAAGGCAGGCGGAGAAGCTTTTGCTTTCACCTGTCCCCTGGTGACCAAAGCCGATGGGACCAAGTTCGGAAAGACCGAAAAAGGCAATGTATGGCTCGATCCCATCAGGACAACCCCTTATGAATTCTACCAATTCTGGCTCAAATCCACCGATGCCGATGCGGAGAAATGGATAAAGACCTTCACTTTTATAGGACAGGAAGAGATTGCAGCGCTCATCGACCAGCATCGCGCTGCGCCCGACCAGCGACTCCTGCAAAAGAGACTGGCCAAAGAGATCACTATATTTGTACATGGTGCCGGACAATACGAACAGATCGTCAATACCAGCAAAGGCTTCTATAGCGGAGACCCCATCAACTTCATCAACACTTCCAGTGATGGTGTTTTGCTGAGCAGCGGCGTTCCCACCTCCACATTTGCCGGTCCATTGCCCGTAGACGCCGTCACTTTCCTGGCCGAATGCGGCAGCAGCTTCTTCTCCAGTAAAGGCGAAGCGCGGAAAATGATCCAGCAGGGCGGTGTCAGCATCAATGAATCGAAGATCACCGATCCCAAGACCATGATCGATGCGTCCTATCTGTTAAAGGAAAAATATATTCTTATCAAAAAAGGAAAGAACTTCCATCTGGTGCTGGCCCAATCCTAGTCCCGTCACGCCCCTAGTCCCGTCACGCCGGCATATCCGTCCTCTTCTGCGCCGCGCTCTCCTAGCTCAGCAGCGCCGGCCGTTCCCTGTATGTCTTCAGCACGAATTCGCCGAACAGGGTATTGGCCCATGCAAACCATTTCCGCGAGAACTTGGCCGCATCGTCCTTGTGGAAGGACTCATGCATGAACCCCGTGTCCGCATGGCTTTTCTGCAGCATCTTCAGGCAGAGCACCATCTCCTGCGGGTCGTGGCTGGTAAGGCCCCGTACGATAATGCTCAATGGCCAGATCATGTTGATGCCCGCGTGCGGGCCGCCGATACCTTCTCCGGCCTTGCCTTTAAAGAAGAATGGATTGGACTCGCTCAGCAGCATCCGCCTTGTATTTTGGTAGATCGTATATCCTCTTTTTTCGATCCGCAGCACTGACAGGTCGCCCCCAAAGGCAGTCGACTCAAGATAGGGCAGGGCCAGCAGGCTGGGCACATTGGCGTCGTCCATAAAAGTATGGTTGCCGAATCCGTCCACTTCATAGGCGAAAACCTCACCATAGGTAGGATGCGTAACCACCGCATGTTCGCCCAGCGCCTTGATCAGGTCATTCTCCAGCGCAAAGCAAGGCTCGATAAGCTCTTTGCCTTTGCCCAAAGCTTCCAGGATCGTCCGCAGGCTCCGAAGGCTGCTTAATGCAAACAAATTGGAAGGCACCAGGAATGGATAGATCGTAGCATCATCGCTCGGCCTGAACATGGAATGGATGAGCCCGACTTTCCTGGTGGGGTATCCATAGCCACCCAGGGGCACGCCGTCCGTCGCCCAGCTCGTCTTGCGCTGGAAGCTGTAAGGACCATCGTTGTCCTTGCGCTGCTGCTCTTTAAAGGTTTTTAAGACAAGACGCATCGCTTCCAGCCAATCCTGGTCAAAAGGAGAAGCGTCCTTTGTTTCATTCCAGTATCCGAACCCCAGGCGTATGGGGTAACAGAGGCTGTCGATCTCCCATTTCCGCTCATGGATACCCGGCTTCATATCCGTTTCATCCGTGCTCTTCCATTCGCTTACCTTGCTTTCATCCTTGTAGAAGGCATTGGCATAGGGATCCTTGAGGATACATTTCACCTGGCGGTGGATCACACCTCTGATCAGCTGCTGCAGGTCCTTATCGTCCTTGCACAGCGAGAGATAAGGATACACCTGGGCGCTGCTGTCCCTCAGCCACATCGCGTCGATATCGCCCGTGATCACATAGGTGTCCGGCTTGCCGCCGATGATCTCAAAGTCCACCGTCGTATCCAAAGTATTGGGAAAGCAATTTTCAAAGAGCCATCCGATCTCTTTATTCCCGATATTCGTTCTCACATCCCGGATGATCTTCTCTACAGACTTACTTTTAAATTTCCTTTTCGCTTCCGGTATCCGGACCACCGGAAAATCCTTTGCATCTCCGAATGATGGCTTGACAAAAAATCCTGCTGCAGCAAGGGAGCTCTGTTGAAGAAAGGTTCTGCGTTCCATATAGCAAATAAAATTTCAGTTTTTAAGAGGCCGTAAACCTACGTTATTTTTTTCCATCTATTTCTCGTGAGGTAAAAAACTATTACACCCATACTCGCCAGCGCCAGACCATAGAGTGCAAACATCCCCGTGGCTCCCCAGACGAACAACCATATTCCCACGGAAAGGATAACAGGCAAGGGATAGAGCCACATCCTGAAAGGAAGGTTCGCCGTTCCCTCTCTTCGCCGGAGCACGACCACCCCCACCGCCTGTGCAACGAATTGCACAAGGATCCGCATTGCTAAAATGGCGCTAATGGCGTGCTCAAGTTTTAGCTGAATGCTAAAAAGAAAACCCAAAGCGCCGATGAACAATAGTGAAATATAGGGGAAGGCCTTCGTCGGGTGCAGCCTGGCGAAAAAAGGGAAGAAGTGCCCGTCGACAGCCGCCGCATAGGGCACCCGCGAATAGCCCAGCACAACGGCGAACAGCGAGGCGAAGGCCACCCACAGGACCAGTCCCGTAGCCACCATGGCCGTCCTGTGCCCGTAGATCTTCTCCATGAACATGCTGATCACAAAATCCGAATGCATGGCTGCCTGCCAGGGTATGACGCCCACCACACTGAGGTTCATGCACAGGTAAAGCACCGCAATGCAGATGATGGAGATAAAGATGCTGCGAGGGATATTGCGGCCGGGGTCACGTATTTCTCCGCCCAGGTGACATACATTGTAATAGCCCAGGTAGCTGTAGATCGTCTTGCCGGCGGCCTGGCCCAGCAGGAGCGCAAAAGCCCGGCTGAACATGGTTTGATCTCCCGTAGGTATAAAAGTATAAGGCACTGCCCGGTGCGTAAAGCCGCTGATGATGATCCACAGCATGGTAATGATCACCCCCGCCCAAAGGAATACCGAGATCTTCCCGATCGTTTTTATATTCCTGTACAGCAGCAGCACGATCAGCACAACGATGGTCCCCGAGACGGCTTTTCTTCCTGCTGCTCCCAGCGGCACGAGGAATTCAAAATAATGCGAGAAGCCGATGGCGCCGGAAGCCACCACCAACGGGGCTTGCAAACAGGTCTGCCAGACAAAGAGGAACGACATCAGCGGTCCCCATTTCTTTCCGTATGCTGCTTTCAGGAAATTGTAGCTCCCGCCTGCCAGCGGATAGGCTGCTCCAAGTTCAGCCCAGATCGCGCCGTCCACCAGGGCCGTCACCGCGCCGAAGATCCATGCCCAAAGAAAGAGGTTGCTGCCCACGATCTGGATCACCAGTGACAACATGACGAAGGGACCGATGCCCACCATATCGATCATGTTGATAGAAGTCGACTGTAATAATCCGATTTCCCGCTTCAGTTGAGATGAGGGCATAGGCTGTCGTTGTCGTCCTTTCAGAGCAGCGAATATCGGTGAAAAACTTCACATCCTGCCATCCCTTCCTCACGCCTTGGCAAACTCTCCGATCGCCTTGATCAGCAGGTCGAGATCCCTGGTCGTCGTATACACGTTGGGCGTTATCCGCACCCCATGAATGTTCTCCCAGTCGATGGCCACCGTGTGGATCTTGTATTCGGAGTAGAGAAAGTTCTCCAGTTCACCAGGCGTCTTGCCTTCGACGCTCACCATCCCGATGGCGCAGCCAAAAACCGGCTTCAGCGAAGTATGCAGCTTCACTTTCGGGATATGCTGAACGGCGCTCATCCAGTAGTTCTTGAGATACAGCAGCCGTTGTTCTTTGCGGGCCGGCCCGATCATGTCGTAAAAACCGATGGCCTTGCCGATCGCCTGCTCGATAAAAAAGGGCCGCGTGCCCAGACTTTCGAATTTCCGGATATTGCCCGACCTCGGCTCGGCCGTGGCGAAAAGAGGATAGATCGCCGGGATCTTCTCTTTTTTTACATACAGCAGTCCGCTGCCAATGCACGCTGCAAGCCACTTGTGAAGGCTCGTCCCAAAATAGTCACAGCCAAGGGAAGGGATCGTAAAGGCAAACTGCGCAAAGGAATGCGCCCCGTCCACCAGCACTTCGATCCCCTGTTGATGCGCTGCGTCCGCGATCCTTCTTACTGGCAGGATCTGACCGTTCCAGTTGATGACATGCGTGATATGCACCACCTTCGTCCTCGGTGTAAAAGCTTTGGTATATTGGCCGACCAGGTGATCATTGTCTTCGCTGGGCAGGTCCAGGTTGATCCACACCAGCTTTATACCTTCCCGCATCTCTCTTTGCTTCCACGCATTGATCATATTCGGGTAATCCTGTTTGGAAAGCACCACTTCGTCGCCCGCCTTCAACTCCAGTCCAAAGATCACCGTCTCCAGCGCTTCGGAGGCATTGCGGTGGATGGCGATCTCTTCCGGCGATGTGCCCGCAATGCGGGCCAGGTCCTTACGGAGCGGCTCTCTTCCCTGGTCCAGGATCCGCCACATATAGTAGCTCGGCGCTTCATTGGACAGGTCGTGATAGCGCTTCATGGCATCCTGCACGACCTTCGGCGAGGGGGATACCCCGCCATTATTGAGGTTGATCAGCTCCGGGGACGTAGTGAATGACTGCTGCACAAAATACCAGAAGTCCTCGTCTTCCGCCAGCTCCCCCGGCTGCCGGTCTGCTGCATGATGCAACGCCCTGTCCAGGTTCCGGCTCCAGGCCGGCCGGGTGATCGAACTTAATAACGCAGTGGCGGAAAGTGTTCCAAGTGTATCCAGGAACCGGCGACGGTTGGTAGCAGTCATGTTAGGTTGTTTGAATCCAATATAACGAAAAATTAGCTGCTGCACTCAACCCAACCTCCCCCAAATCGTATATTTGCCCCTCCATGAAGTATTACATTATTGCCGGCGAAGCCTCCGGCGACCTGCACGGCAGCAATCTCATAAAGGAATTGAGGAAGGCCGATCCCGGCACCGGGGTCCGATGCTGGGGAGGCGACCTGATGGCAGCCGCCGGCGGCGTATTGGTAAAACATTATAAAGACCTTGCCTTCATGGGCTTCGTAGAGGTCCTTAGCAACCTCCGCACTATCTTCAAAAATCTCGAATTCTGCCGGCAGGACATACGGGCCTACAAGCCCGACGCCCTCATCCTCGTCGACTATCCCGGCTTCAACATGCGCATCGCAAAATGGGCCCACCAGCAGGGGATAAAAGTCATTTACTACATCTCCCCCCAGGTATGGGCCTGGAAAGAGGGCCGTGTACGGCAAATAAAGGAATACGTGGACAAGATGCTGGTCATCCTCCCCTTCGAAAAGGACTTCTACAAACGCTGGAACTTTGAAGTGGAATACGTAGGCCATCCCCTGGTAGAGGTCATTGACCGGTTCCTCGCCGATGATCGCCTGCATACCATGCAAACGCTTGCCCCTACTAATGAGCTCACAGCTCACAGCTCACAGCTCGCAACTTCTTCCCCCATCGCAGCTCTTCCCATCATTGCCCTGCTCCCCGGCTCTCGCCGCCAGGAGATCCTGAAAAAGCTGCCCCTCATGCTGGAAGTATGCCGCCACTTCCCCAGCCACCTCTTCGTCGTGGCCAAAGCCCCCGGCCTGGAAGATGCGTTCTACGAAGACATGCTGAAAGCGCATCCCAACGTCTCCTCAGTACGCAACGAAACGTACGCCCTCCTCTCAAAAGCCAGCGCCGCCTGCGTCACCTCAGGCACGGCCACCCTCGAGACAGCCCTCTTCGGTGTGCCCGAGATCGTCTGTTACAAGGGGAACGCCCTCTCCTACCACATCGCCAAAAGACTCATAAAGGTCAAATACATCTCCCTCGTCAATCTCATCATGGACAAGCTCGTGGTAAAGGAGCTGATCCAGGACCAGCTCACCCCCGGCAACCTCCGGAAAGAGCTCGACATCCTCCTGAACGACCCCCAAAAGCTCGGGCAGCTCCGTGCCGATTACAAAGCCCTGAAAGAGCTCCTCAGCCAGGGCGGGCACGCCTCTGCCAATGCCGCGCACAGCATCCTGCAATTCCTTAATGCTTCTTGAGGATCAGCTTGATGATAAGAATGATAATAGCCGCGAGGAACATGAAGATGGATATCCGGTTGATCCCGTGCATATACTTCATCCATTGCGTATGCGGCGCATTGGGATCCCTCTTTTTAATGTAGAAATACTCGGCAATTTGTCTCCACACTCCCATAAAAAGTGAATTGAATCTTAAAGGTAAATAACAACCCCCATTTTTGAATTGTTTAATCCAAAATCCTCTATATTTGCACTCCCAAACGGATTTCCTGTCGCGCAGGCCGTCCATGGGCCATTCCGGGCCGGTCGCCTACAGCCGACCCGGATATGTGAAAGGGGGTTTAGCTCAGTTGGCTAGAGCGTTTGCATGGCATGCAAAAGGTCACCGGTTCGACTCCGGTAACCTCCACCCACTTAAGCGGAAAATCAGAAATGGTTTTCCGCTTTTTTGTTTATGCATCCTTAATCATCCTTTTTATTCTCTCTCTCTGGACGACGTGGTGTATATTGGCCCTCAAACTTGCCGCGCCCTTTCCTATTCAGCGAGCAATTTATTCCCCTCGCAATATGTAATATATTCATCAAAAATTTTACAAAATTCGCTGAACGGGACTTTGGCCTCATAAACAGGCGCACCAAAATCATTTTGCCAGATAAAATGAAGTGTATTGTTCTTATATAACACCAAGCTAAATGATTGAGTGTTTGTAAATTGGGGGCCAAAAAAACTCAACTCACTAAGATGCCTCATTGCCTCGTAAGACGCCATACCCTCCTCCTCATCGATATCAATCTGTAATACATATTTAAAAATATCCTGGGCTGACATAGCGTCAAATAGCGGAAAACACAAGTCTTCCTTTCTTTGCAGGATCTTTTTATAGGTGTCTATTGAAAATTTCAATTCGCCTGCTTTTGTAAATGCTCCCATTCGGGAGCCCTGCATCCATAACCTTAAATAAAACTTTCTTGAATTTTTTGTATATCCCAATTCAATTGCAAAACTTTTTTTAACTCCAAAAAGTAAACACTTCTCCATATTTTTTTACACAGCTAACCGGACAAATCCGAAAATCGGTTATTTGCCGGCGTATGCAGACGTAAAGAAATTAAAAAAAATGATATTGTCACCAGATTAACGGCAGTAGATCAAATTAAATAAATAGCATCGGCCGGACGACTACTCATCCCAACAAACTTTAAGAGAAAACCCCTATATGCATTAGCCGAATAAGTATTAATTTCACTTTAATCCCATTACCAAACCTTTAACATCGGGATCAAATACCTTTACAAAAACTGCTTCTATGAAAAAGAAGCTCTACGTGCTTGTAACGTTGGCATTCCTGGCCGGCTGTTCCAAGCACGATTCTCCCACGCCGCAGCCGCAGCCCCACCCGCTTATTGTAAAAGACATCAATACTCCTTTATATTTTAAGATAATTCCTCAATCCGCCGATCAGCTCAAGATATCCTTCCAGTACGATTCCGGAAGGAGCCTGGTCAAACTTTACTTAAAGAAAGATACCGCCACCGTCGGCGCCTATGCCCTCACCAACAATGGGAATGGCGACTACGCTACTGTGGTAAGCTATGATTTTGCTTCGGGACAGCCATACAAACTGGTGGTGCAATCCAGCGGTATCAACGACACGGCATTCCGGTACACGCTCCCCGATTATACCCATACTTATCTCAGTCCGTTCCAATACGAAAAGCTGCTGGGCCTTACCCAAAGCCTGGGCCCGAAAGCGTTCGATATCTCGCCATCCCGTAATGTGATCTTCATCACCGATGATGTGAACAATTCCCTGATCATCAAAAGGCTTAACCTCAACGACCTGAGGATCGACACACTGGGAAGTACTATAAATGGTCTCATGATACGGGCTGTCTCCGACAGCGTGGTCCTTGCCTTGTCCGGCACTTATAACAACCGTTTCCTCCAGCTTGATTCTGCGGCGTTAATGCGCTATAATATCAATACGGGACATTCCTCCTTCATCGATTTTGTTTCCCGTGACTACGGCCGATTCTCGCGGGTGATCAAAGATCACATCCTTGTCACAGAGCCTTACTATTCTTCCGGCAGCTCCGCACTGATCGATCTGAATGACAACTCCAAAGTCATTTATCCTTACAGCTCGTTTGATTTCAGGTACATCGGAGAGTTCAATTTCGATCATCTTTATTACGAGAATTATGTAGTCGACCCTGCCACGGGCGCGCTGCAATCGAAATTACCTCTTACGGACAGTTCAGGCATAGATTACATAGACAGTTCTACACAGTATGCGATCGTCACAAAATATGTACAAAAGGCGGCGGCGCCTGTCTACTTTACAAGCAGGCTTTCCGTCTACTCGAAGACGAGCCTGGTATACCAGGACGATTATGTCAATAGTCGTTTTATGCAGATCGGCCGGCAGCTAAGCATCAGCAATAACCGCATATTACTTTATCAGTCGTTCGGATATGACACTACATTGCGGATAGACGGCTATTATATGCTGGACCTGAATACGCATCAATTAAGCCTGCTTCAGTGCGACAGCAACCCTTATGTCATGATGGATTTTCAGTTGGATCCGCATGCTCTGATCTCGGTAAGGGCTGATGGGATCTACAGGGTAAGGATACCTTAATCTCTTCGCCCGGTTAGTCGATCTTACGCAAATCCACATCCCCGATGTGGATCCCCTTTACAATGTCCGGATTACCCATATAACGGAGCTTCGCATCACCAAAGGCCGTAATCTTGATCCGGTCGGAAACATTCATCCTGAACTCAGCTTCCCCGAATGAAGTTATCTTGCCCGTCCTGCCGACGATAGCCGTAGTATTGATCTTCCCTTCTCCATAACAGGTAAAGTGCTGTTCTTCCACTCTACCCGATTGGATCTCCAGGGAGCTTTCACCATATATGACCGCATGCAGCTGCCGTACACGCATTTCCTTAAAAACGACAGTTGATGCTCCATACACCCGTAGCGCAAATTTATTTGCAGTCAGCGGGCTTTGACAGACATGCGTTTCTTCCCCCCTTAACGAAAGTGTCTTCAGCGCCCTGTAAGTCACAGTAGCTACGACCGCATGCCTGGGGTAGAGCCCGTTCCTATTATACGACTTTTCATAGTACGGAATATCTTTAGCCCCTTCCAGGTAGATGCGCAGCGTGGCGCCACGTACATCTACATGCAGTTTACTGCTGTCTGCCAGCAGTTCATTCACAGTCACGCTTTCCGTCTCACCCCGCACGAAAACCACCTGTATGTATGGGCTAATGATCACCTTGTTGAAATGGTCAACAGAAATGGCTTGGGCGCCGGCGGTAAAAGTCCCAGCAAAAAGAGAGGAGACAACAAATATGGTTTTCAATAGTCGCATATTATATGTTTACCAATAATACGCGGCAACCACACCTTTGTTACAGTTCTCCCGATAATTCAATTCATTAAGAAATACGCTCATATGTCCTTCAGGCGCCAGCCCTAAAAGCCCCGTCCTTGATCTCCACGGTATTTCCATTGGCGTCCACACAAGTACCGCTAAACGTCCCCTCGTATTGGGCAGCCCCGCTTGGCGCATAAAATACACCCGTAACGACGATCGTCATAACTTGAGATAGCCCCGGCTGCGCCCGCAGGAATGGAACGCCTTTCGCTTGCACGAAGAAATGAGCCCCGGGGCTGGACGAAAGGTAGGTGCCCAATGTTACCCCAAAACCATCCGGTCTCTGAGGCATCCTTTCTCTCAACGACAGCGTGGTATCGCTGCTAAGCGCATACGTTCCATTGAGATCAAAGGCATTGTCGCCGGTAAAAAAGGTAACTACCGCAGAGGCGCTGCCCCAATACGTACGCCCTCCGATGGTGCATCGCCAGGTATTATCCGTCAGTGGCGGGACTTTAACATTCACCTCAAATCCGCAGACGCTGCTGTCGAATGAAATGCTGAAGCTGGCTGTACCAACGACAGCGAATGTACCGCTCGCTTTCAGTCGGACAGTCTGCAGACCTGTGGAAGTAAATCTGCCCGAGTCGGAAAATACGACCCCATTTTGAGCATTGGACGAGATCCGGTAGGACCCGGTTTTCGAAACATTCACCCCGACCTCTACATAATTGGTGTCTCCGCCCGCGCTCACGCCGGCATACCAGGTACCATGTACAGTCCCCGGAAGGCAGTTGCCATCTACACTTTGTAAAGAGCCCCGCGCAGCCTGCTCACCAGGCGGATGCGATTTTTTACAACTACCAAAAACCAGAAAGCCGAAAGAGAAAAGAACGAGGGGATACAGCACACCGCGGAGATAACAAGCTATTTTTTTCATTGTAAAGGTTTAACAAATTAAGCCGGCCGTCCCCTTCCCCGACCGGGGGAGGATCGACTGCAAAATCTCGATCTATGCAAAACTAGGGCCAGCCTCATTAGCGCATCCCCCAAATAGTCAAAAGTCCTTTCACCTGATAAATGTTTACCCCCGGCCTAACGCAGCAGTATAATCGTTCAACTAAACTTTAGCACAGAAATATTTAGCACATGAATTTTAGCACATCGGAAATTATTCGAAACAAAAACGCTTACCTTGAAAAAAATGCCCGTTATAATAATTTAGTTCCGTCAATATTTCATAATTTAATTAACTGAACATTCGGAACGCCAATTCCCGATAACTTATTTACGCCTCCCCTCACACAGAATAAAACGCTAACGATCATGACGCAAAAATTTACCTATCCTGTAATTTTTATTACATTCCTCTTGCCGTTCCTTACACTATTGACCATCTCCTCCACTGCTCAGATCACCTGGCCCCAGGGACAGCTCCTGCCTTCATTTCCGGCACGGGCAAACAACCAGGATCTCTTTTACCTCAACGAAAGATCCTGGCGTTGGGAAGCTGAAGGCCCCTCTATTGGACATAAGACAGGGCATTTGGATACGGATGGCTGGCTTTGTCAGACAGGCATCGATGCGGCAAATGATCATATGGTCTATGGCCCCTATGACACGAGCCTGACAGCGGGATCGTACGTCGCCGAGTTCAGGATGAAAATTGATAACAACACCGCGAATAATGATTCCGTCGCGGACATCGATGTCCGGGATGCCGCCACCGGGGCAGCCCTGGCTTATCAGGCAATCACCCGCCAGCAATTTCCGATAGCGGCAAACTATACAAGCTTTACATTGCCGTTCACCATGCCCGTAAGTCATCACGCCATCGAGTTCCGGGTATATTGGCGGGGAAGGGCCTATATTAAGGTAGACTATGTTGCCGCTCGCCAGGACAATACTGCCGAAATGTATCTGTTTTCCTCACTTAAAGGCATTGTCAACAGGACCCAGCCGCGTATGTTCTCTTATGAAGGCGATGCCTTCGCGGAAGGGCCCTACACCTGGATGCAGTCATTAGGCCTGACCTGGACAGAATATACAGACAACTGGGCGCTGATCACGAAATACCGCAGCGAAATAGCCGGCCTCATCGTCTACGATCCCGCCCAGTCACACACGGTCAACCTGGCAACCATGCTTGCAAAAGATAAAAAAGGGGTCATAGCCTCACCCTCCTTGCTGTCACGTCTGACAGCAGCCCCTTACAACCTTCCGATCCTCACAGACCTGCGCGGTCAATTTAGCAGCAAGCTTCAGGTGTACCAGACCTTGTTCAATACCTATTGGCCAACCATGGATCACCGGATGCTCATCGGCTTAAGCCCCGAAGCCCACCGGGCCGGTTTGCGCGAATATGCCACGGCATTAGGCGCTGCGGTGATATGGCTGGACCCCAATGTATCAGCTGAAAGCACGCTGTTGAACAGCTTTTTATCTTCTATGCCCGCGGGTGCGGTCTTCACAGGCTGGTGGCCCGAAGAAGGTGCAGGCATAACCAGGGCGTCCAGCTACGGCATCGCAACGGTGGCAAGTGATTATTGTTCCAATCTGACAGTTCACAGCGGAACCTCGAGGACTGTAACGCCTAAACCCATGCCGGCCAGGCCCGCATTGCAAAATAAGATCTACGTTGCATTCATATTAAGCGATGGCGACAACTTACAATATGTGGAGCACCTGATGCGCAAGCTTTGGAACAATCCTGATCGCGGCTCGGTACCGATGGGATGGACCCTTTCTCCGGCGATGCTGGATGCAATGCCCGGCGCTTTGAATTACTACCATCAGACCTCTACCAACAATGACAACCTGATCTCTGGTCCATCAGGATACGGCTATGCCTATCCCAATAACTTCCCCAACCAAACACTCCTAAACCAGTTTGTCACGAGATCCGAAGACTACAACAACAGGGCCGGGCTCCGGGTGGTGACCATTTGGAATACGATCACAGGCGGTATTAATCAGAATGTCGGGGAAAGCTTTGCCGACTATGCACCATCATTATTAGGGTTGACGGCCCAGAACACAGGGGGACCGCTTACCATCTACAAACAAAGCCTCCCGGGCATGCCGCTTTCCTGCAATTACTGCACGGGGGAACAGGCAATGAAGGACGCCATTGCTGCTGCCTCTGCGGGATGGAATGGGTCGACGCCCCGGTTTATTATTATCCAGGCGCAGCCATGGACAGATGTGAAGCCGACAAATTTCAGGAACGTGATGAATTCGCTGGATGCAAATCACATCGTCGTACGACCGGACCATCTTTTTCAATTAATGCGGGAAGCAAATGGCCTTCCCATCGACCCCGCGCCTCAGGGCACAGATATCACGGACCTGGGAGGCCCCGTCAGCGCACAGTACCAGACAGGCTCTCCGACAGGCGAAACATACACCAATCTGATCGACAACAATGTCAACACCAAATACCTGACGTTTAATCCATCTGCCTGGATACAATACCGGGCGCCGTCAAGCTACATAGTAAAAGGCTATACTATTTCCTCGGCCAACGATGCGCCCGAGCGGGACCCCTTGAACTGGACTTTGCAGGGGTCGGCAAATGGCAGCAGCTGGACCACTATTGACACGCGTGCTAATGAAGATTTCCCGGGTCGCCTGCAAAAAAGAATTTTCAGGTTCAATAATACTGCGGCATACCAGTACTATCGGTTCAACCTGTCTAATAATAGTGGAACGATCTTGCAGCTGGCAGAGATTGAATTGTTTGGAGAACCTTCGTCCAACGCGTCAACTGCCATCGTTAAAAACCTGACAGCGTCGGCTGACATGGAAGAAAAAATGGGGATTTCCCTGTATCCAAATCCAGTCTCTTCCATCGTATATGTCCGTGGACTAAAAGATGCTCCTTATTTGGAAGTGTATAATAGCCTTGGCCAGTGTAAGTTAAAAGGATCAGGAAAGTCAATTGATGTCAGCAGTCTGGAGCCGGGCGTATATTTCCTAAAAATAGGAACGGGTGAAAAGACTGGCGTCTATAAGTTCATTAGGAAAAACTGACCTTCCTCAACACCACCGTACTCATACAGCGAACATCATTCACATTCACCGTTTTCAGCGGCTCCAGAAAGGATAATCCGTTCTGGAACATAACGTCCGTCAGCAAATCCCTGGTCAGCAGAAACCGGCGGGAACCATCAGGTATATCATACACACCGTCCCCTGCCAGCTGCACTTTATCTTCAATACCTATGTCAGATGTCATCCGGATGAATAACGAACCCAGGGGTTTTAAAACACGTACCATTTCCGCGATCATCTGCCGGAAATGCGCGGTATCCTTTGCAAAATGTAACACCGCGCTGCTGATAATATGGTCGAACTGCTCATCCCCGAAGGGTAACTTTTCTACTGCGGACTGACAGAACCGGTCTGCGATCTTAGGGCGCCGGCGCTGCAGATCATGAATAGCATTCACGTCCTGATCTATGCCATATATGACGATATCATTCCGGAGGAACCAATGCAGGTTCCTGCCGTATCCACAACCTGCATCCAGCATGGTGTCACTCGTTTTATACCTGCCTTTCATGATCTGATCCACCAGGTAAATATCCGTAGACCCTATTACTTCTTCTATCGAATTCAAAATATTCATTTTAGTACCATAATTCACCTGCGATATTGATCCTCACTTACCTGCTCCATCCAGTCGACCGCTTTACCATTCAGCTGTTCCTGAATAGCAATATGTGTCATAGCCGTGACCGGCGTAGCGCCATGCCAATGCTTTTCACCGGGCGGGATCCAAACCACATCGCCGGGATGGATCTCTTCGATCGGGCCACCCTCCCGTTGGACCCAGCCACAACCCGCCGTGATTATAAGGGTTTGCCCAAGTGGATGAGTATGCCAGGCCGTACGGGCCCCGGGTTCAAAAGTAACGCTTGCCCCGCTTACCCGTGCCGGGTCGCTTGCCTGGAACAGTGGATCTATGCGTACAGTACCGCTAAACCAGTCGGCAGGGCCCTTGCCCGAAGGTTGCGAGCCAATTCTTTTTATTTCCATCTTCCAAAATTACTAATATTTGTCCTGCAGGACGAACAAGTTATATTTGCCTGTTAACATTTGTTATGACATTATTTCCTGCCTTACTGGAACAGCAGCTGGAAGCCAACAGCATTCGTAAGACCCTGCCGGCGGAAACCATCTTGCTCCAGGAGAATACCTACGTAAGGTCCATTCCCATCGTATTGTCCGGTAGCATTCGCGTCATGCGCCAGGATGAGGAAGGCAGAGAGATCCTGCTGTACTATATCAGGCCCGGCGAGAGCTGCATCATGTCTTTCCTTGCAGGCATCCATGAAGATACCAGTAAGGTTCGGGCTGTCGTGGAAGAGGAGGCCGAAGTCCTCTTTGTTCCCGTTGCCAAGGCCAGCGAATGGATCAGGCAGTTCCCCGAATGGACGGATTTCATTTTTAAACTCTACCATCAGCGATTCGAAGAATTGCTCTCCGTTGTCAACGCCATCGCCTTTCAGCAGTTGGATCATCGCATCATGGAACTATTAAAGAAAAAAGTGCAGATCTATCAATCCAACCAGCTTGCCATCACGCACCAGCAGCTTGCCGAAGAGCTGGGCACCACCAGGGAGGTGATCTCCCGGCTGTTGAAGCAAATGGAAAAGAAGGCAATGATCCGATTATCCAGGAACAAAATAACTGTTCTGTCCCTTCTGTAACCTGCGTCACATTCATTTCACCCGCGCGCTGCTACCTTTGAAGAAATGACACCTTCATGATCATGGTAGTTTTAGGTTATGCGGCCGCCCTCGGGGTCGGTGTGTCCCTTGGACTCATCGGCGGAGGAGGCTCCATTCTCACCGTTCCGATCCTGGTTTATCTTTTCCACATCGATCCGGTACAGGCCACCACCTACTCCCTGTTCGTGGTTGGGCTCACCAGCCTTGCGGGTGCTTATAGCCATGGCAAAAAGGGAAATATACAGTACAAGACTGCCCTGATCTTTGGCGTTCCCTCCCTGATAGCTGTATTCATTATGCGTAAATGGGTGATGCCAGCCATCCCTGGGCATATAACCACTCTCGGTACATGGACCATCACCAGGTCTTTTCTCCTGATGATGACCTTTGCATTACTGATGGTGCTCGCCTCCATTTCCATGATCCGTAATAGACCGCCGGTTGAAAGAGCCAACGAAGATGAGGATCCGGGGCTTTCCGGGCAATTGGCTGTCCAGGGGACCCTCGTAGGGCTCGTTACGGGATTCGTCGGGGTAGGTGGCGGATTTCTCATTATCCCTTCATTGGTCCTCCTGGCCGGACTTCCTATGAAAAAGGCAGTGGGAACCTCCCTCCTGATCATGACCCTCAGCTCCCTCCTCGGCGTCATGGGTGACGTTACAGGTAAGGTATCGATCGACTATACTTTACTGAGCATTTTTTCAGCCCTGGCCATCGCCGGTATCCTGATCGGGAGCCATCTTTCCGGCATTATACAAGATACGCACCTCAAGCCCATTTTCGGATGGTTTGTGTTGATAATGGGAATATCCATTTTTATTCACTCAATATAATGTTCAATGCATTTGCTCGATTTTCTTAAACACCCCTGGCCCTGGTGGATAGCAGGGCCGATGATCGGTCTTACCGTACCGGCCTTACTGCTCGCCGGTAACAAAGCTTTTGGTATTTCTTCTTCCTTACGTCATATCTGCGCCGCCTGTCTGCCGGCCGGCATCCCTTTCTTTCAATATGACTGGAAAAAGGAAAGCTGGAATCTTTTCTTTGCAGGCGGCATTGTCGTCGGCAGCTGGATAGCCGTTCAATTCTTATCCGGCAGTCAATCCATCCCTCTGGATGCGGCGATGGTAAACTGGCTGCACAGGCAGGGTATCCACGACCTGTCAGGTCTTTGTCCTGAAGATATCTTTTCCTTTGACAAACTTCTGTCGGTTAGAGGGTTACTGTTCTCTGTCGTGGGCGGATTCCTGGTGGGCTTTGGGACCCGGTATGCGGGGGGCTGCACCTCCGGTCATGCCATCATGGGCATTTCCTCCCTGCAATGGCCTTCCGTTGTGGCGACCATCAGCTTTATGGCAGGCGGCTTCTTCATGACCTGGATCATTCTTCCCCATCTTTTGAAACTTTGACCCGTTATGCGTCTTTTAAAATATTCATTCATCGGAATGCTTTTCGGTATAGTCCTCGTGAAATCACAGGTCATCTCCTGGTTCAGGATCCAGGAGATGTTCAGGTTGCAGTCATTCCACATGTACGGCATCATCGGCAGTGCGATCATGACCGGAATGGTTTCGATCCTTCTCCTGAAAAAATTTCGTATAAAAAGCTTTACAGGCGACCCGATCATCATCCCCGTCAAAAAATTCCATTGGGGAAATGTCGCCGGCGGCCTGTTATTCGGCTTTGGCTGGGCCATCACCGGCGCTTGCCCGGGACCGCTGTTCGCACAGATCGGTGGCGGATTTGCTATCGTCATCTTTACCCTGCTCAGCGCCATAGCCGGCACCTGGGTCTATGGCCTTTTGCGAACGAAATTGCCCCATTAGCCATCATTCCCCGCGGAGCACTCCAATTTTGGCAATCTCCAACAAAGTTCTTATATTTCAACTACATACAGAGACCGATTTAGTTTTATACATACACCCTGCCGCCCCCTTTCCTCACCAAAACTAAACAAGATGAAACATCTTCTCCTGCTCGCCTGGCTGCTGCCGGCTATTAGCCAATCCCTGCTTGCCCAGGACAGCCTGCCCCAAAAACAAACGATCCTCTCCGCAAAAATAACGACACTCTCCGGGCATATCAGGACCGGATATTTCTATGCAATGACCGATTCCGCCCTCCTGATCTCCACACAAAAGCAACCGCTAAGGTGGTATGATACTGTCAATAAAGGAATGTATCGATTCGATTACAAAGACCTGGCAAAAGCCGAAATATATAAGAAGGGTCAAGTAGGACGCTCGGTATTAACAGGCCTGCTTATCGGGGGCGCCGCAGGTGCGCTGATCGGCTTTGCCAGCGGCGACGACTCCAAAGATGAGTTTTTAGCCTTCACCGCCGGCGAAAAAGCACTTGGACTCGGTATTTTTGGAGGAGGCCTCGGGGCGCTCACCGGACTGATCGTCGGGCTGGCGGCGCATAAAACCTTTGTTATCCACGGGAAAAAAGAAAACTATGAAAGGATGAGAAAAAAAATGATAAAGAAGCTGCGGCTCTCTCCTTCATGAACCCAGTGCCTGAAACTATTCCACCAATATCTTTTTCGCAGCCTCAGCACTTAAATACACTTCTCTTTTCCCTTTGACTTCGACCAGTAACGACTTGTCGAAATCTTGGATCTCTTTAACTATAAGGCTGTCTGTTAAAGCAATTCCCTGCTTGTCCAGGTATTTTAAGAACGATGCCGTATTATCCGCGACTTTCACCACCTTCATTTTCTTGCCGGTCTCGATCTCTGATAAATTCTTGCACTTTAGATTCGGTATCTTACCGTTCTTATCAGGTATCGGGTCACCATGAGGGTCAAAGCTCGGGTTGCCTAAAAATGTGGTAAGTTCATCCAGCAGTTTGTCCGATTGAATATGCTCTAATTGCTCCGCGACCTCATGCACTTCGTCCCACGTGAAATTTAAATGCTCGACTAAAAAGGTCTCCCACAGTCTATGCTTGCGCACTACCTTCACCGCAGCTTTCAACCCTTCCCTGGTCAGCTTCGCACCGCTGGCCCGGTTATACTCGATCAGCTTCTTCTCGGCTAGTTTACGCAGCATTTCAGTTACCGAGGCGGGATTGATGCTAAGCTTTTCCGCGATTAGCTGGTTACCGACCCTGCCTTCTGCAGGATAGGTTACTGAAAAAATAGCCTTGAGATAGTTCTCCTCTGTAACTGAGATCATCATAATGCATACAAAAATAGCTGAATTTACCCATGCTTATTGTAAATGCGGCCAAAAATATCACTTCGTAATATCCAAATTATTATATTTTGGTATCCCTAAATAAATATATTAGGTTTGTAAAAAATAAGGGCACAAAGTATGAAGAAATTATGGGTCGTAACAGGACTGCTGACCCTGGTGGTCGCCTGCTCGAAGCTGGAACCCGCCGCTCCCGCCAATGACCAGGCCCTTGATGGCCCTGTTGACGGCCTGACCTATGCACAAGCAGCGCAGCATGGGCTGGGCGATGCCGATTTCACCGGCCAGGTCTTTACAAAAGAAACAGGGCTCGGCCCCATTTTCGTAGCCACGAGCTGCGCCAGCTGCCATGCGGGCGACGGGAAAGGACATCCATTCACCACACTTACAAGGTTTGGCCAGACAGATAGTACTGGCAATAAATTCCTGGACCAGGGCGGGCCGCAATTACAGGACAGGGCCCTGCCCGGATTTCTGCCCGAACAGATCCCCGCAGGAGCAGCTTCTGCAAAATTTACCCCCCCTGGCAATACGGGATTAGGCTTTCTGGAGCTGGTCCCGGATGCTGATATCATAGCAATGAGCGACCCTGCTGATGCCAATGGTGATGGCATCAGCGGAACCCCAAATTGGAATACCATCCCCCTGTTTGTAACCCCGGCTCCAAACGCCATAACCAGGAACGGGAAATACATCTGCCGCTTTGGGAAAAAAGCAAGCGTTTACGATCTCAAACAGCAAACGACCAACGCATACAACCAGGACATAGGCATTACCTCCGCTCTCGAGCCCTATGATGTTTATTCACATTTGGAAATTGACCCTGAGACATCAACGACCACAATAAATAACGTGGTGTTTTACCTGCAAACATTAAAAGCACCCGTTCAACGCAATCAGGCCGATGCGACAGTAATGGCCGGCAAACAGCTTTTCATCGGCATCAACTGTTCCGGCTGCCACAAGCCTGAATTAAGAACGGGTGCTTCTCCCGTCGATGCCTTAAACAATAAAACATTTGCCCCTTACACCGATCTGTTGTTGCACGATATGGGCCCTGGCCTGGACGACGGTTACACGGAAGGCAATGCCGCAACCAGCGAATGGAGAACAGCGCCGCTATGGGGTTTAGGCCTCTCCCCCAAATCACAGGGTGGAGACTACTTTTTGTTACATGACGGAAGAGCCCATAGCATTGAAGAAGCCATCCAGCTGCATGGAGGCGAGGCCGCTAATGCAAAAAATGCTTTCAATGCCCTTACCGAAACAGATCGACAGAAGATCATCACATTCCTAAAAAGCTTATAATAAATGAAGAGAAGAGATTTTATAGCGACAGGCTGTGTCAGTTGCTTAAGCGGCGGCTTAATATTATCCCTGCTGGAAGGCTGCGGCAGTACGAAAATGCTGACGGCGTCTATAATAGATACTGATATGGTCGTACCACTCACCGCCTTCGAAATAAAAAATGACCCAAAAAAAGGATTCAAAAGATACCTGGTAGTGCAAAATGATCTATTGCAGTACCCCATATGTGTGTATCGGAACGATGACGGCAAATATGAAGCCCTACTCATGAAATGCACGCACCAGGGAACTGAATTGCAGGTATTCGGCGATAAACTGCAATGCCCTGCCCACGGCAGTGAATTTAACAGACATGGGAAAGTTGAGAACGGGCCCGCCAATGCCTCGTTAAGGACTTTTCCGGTAACCATTACGAACGATCAACTGCTAATATCTTTGAAATGAGAGGGGAATATTTTATAGCTGCGCTTTTCATCATCAGCATATTACCTGCCACTGCGCAAATAGATCCCAGCCTGTTAAGACGTGTACCCAAAGACACATCCAGACCTGTAATGAACATGGATGCCATGTACAACAGGCCCGCTCTGCAGCTCGGCAAACTGCCGGTTTCCATAGGGGGCTATGTGGAAGCCAACTGGCAGCACCTGGGTACAGATGGCATTTCGGAAGGACATCAATTTCAGTTTAGAAGGCTTAGCATCTTTGTCTCTTCAAGCATTTCCAAACGCATCAAATTCTTATCCGAGATAGAATTCGAACCTTCGGAGAACTCCATTGAAGTGGAATTTGCAGCGGTAGACATTGAATTTCATCCATTATTAAACCTAAGAGGCGGTATGATCGTAAACCCCATAGGTGCCTTTAATCAAAATCATGACGGACCTAAGTGGGAATTTACAGACAGGCCCATTGCCGCCGAAAAAATGCTGCCGGACACATGGAGTAATGCAGGGTTTGGCCTCTATGGAAAATACTATCGTAATAAATGGATGTTCGGTTACGAATTTTATTTAACAGGTGGCTTTAATAATGCTATCATCACCAACAGCCAAAACAAAACATATTTGCCGGCCGCAAAAGACAATCCCGAACGATTTGAAGAAAGTGCAAGCGGCGAACCGCTGATAACAGGCAAAATAGCGCTTAAAAATACCAGGATTGGAGAAATTGGCCTATCCTATATGGGCGGCGTATATAATAAATGGCAGGATGATGGCCTGATCCTGGATAAAAAAAGAAGAGTTGATGTGTTGGCTGTAGATCTCAATACAGTAATTAAAAAGACCGGCACCAATATCATTGGGGAATGGTCCTGGATCTTCGTCGATGTTCCCCCCACCTATTCACAGCAGTTCGGCAACAGACAGCGGGGAGGCTATATGGACATTGTGCAGCCTGTCGTAAAAAACAATATATTAGGATGGGAAGGAGCCGTATTAAATCTTGCCTGCCGGTTGGAGTATGTAGACTGGAATGTCGGAAGGTTCAAACAGACCGGAGGCAACATCGCCGACGATGTTTGGAGCATAATGCCAGCCGTGAGTTTCAGGCCAAATTCACAAACTGTTATTCGGTTGAATTATCGCATCCAGAAACAAAGGGATCTGTTAGGCAACCCGCCCGCCAATACCGCCGGGTTTATATTCGGCATTTCCACTTACTTCTGACTACTACCATATTTATGGTAGTAATCTATAAAAAAACATAGGAAACTACCACATTTGTGGGATTGCCTCAGCCTTCCTGCAAGCATACTTTTGGCGCATACATACAACTTATGCAGCCAAATCATTTTTCTAAAGCATTTATCTTAATGCTGGTCATTGTGACCATTTTCGTTGCAGCCTTGGAATATTACTGGCGTGGCAGAGGGTTCGTACCTTCTTATAATGACGACAAGGTTTTATGGGCCACGCAAAGAAGAAAAGCGGATAACCCAACGGATCAGCTAACTGCTTTCGTCGGCGGTTCCCGGATCAAATTTGATTTGGATGTAGCAACATGGGAAAGGTTGACAGGAGAAAAAGCTATTCAGCTTGCATTGGTAGGAACGCCGGGCCGCCTTACCTTGCGTGACCTGGCCAACGATGAAAACTTCAAAGGGAATCTCATCATTGATATCGCAGAACCTCAATTCTTCTCAATTGACACCGTAAGAAGAGATAAGTCCGCCAGGGAAGCAATTGAGTTTTATTACAAGGAGACCCTTGCGCAAAAAGCAAGCGCCTCGATTGATTATGTTCTTGAATCGAAGCTGGTCTTCCTGGAAGAAGGGCGGTTTGGATTGACCGCTTTGTTGAACACTTTACAGATCCCCAACCGCCCCGGTGTGGTTCCCCCGCCACCTTGTCCTCCGGAATTGTCAACCACAGACCTTCGCCGGCAGACTTCATTGACCCCTATGTTCCTGGCAGATCCGCAGCTGCAAAAAAAACAAATAGCTATCTGGACAAGAATACCGACGAATAGATCCCTTTTAATGAGTGGCGATACCCTTGCAGCCGTATGCAGGGGAATAAAGGCGTCCATCGATAAGATCAGGTCCCGGGGAGGACGGGTGATCTTTGTTCGCCCCCCCTCCGGTGGCGATGTCCTGAAAAATGAAAAGAAATTCTTCCCCCGTCAGCAATACTGGGACCGGTTACTGGAATACACGAACACCCCGGGCATCTATTTTTCAGATTATCCAGCCATAGCAAATTTCAACTGCCCGGAATGGTCGCACCTGGCTCCTGCAGATGGGGTGACATTTACCAGGAACTTGGTTGAAATTCTCCAGAACGAAAAAGGCTGGACCTTCCCAAACAGCACCAAGCTCAATGCTAAACACTAAAAATCCCGGAGTATGGTCTTTAATTCATATACCTTCATCGCGTTTTTCATTGTTATGTTGATTTTGCATCACCTGCCTTTCACATGGAAAACAAAAAAGATAAATCTCTTACTGGCCAGTTATGTTTTTTATGCAGCATGGAATCCTCCTTTCATCCTGCTGCTATGGCTTTCCACCGTCGTTGATTTTTTTGTCGGTCGCGCGCTCTATACCCAGGAAAATAAATACAAAAAAAGGATGTTGCTGGTAATAAGCCTCATCGGTAACCTGGGCATGCTTTGCTTTTTTAAATATGGGGGATTCTTATTGGAAAACTTTGTAACGATGGTCAATGCCCTGGGAATTGACTACCACCCGGCAAAGCCCAATATCATTTTGCCAGCGGGTATTTCCTTCTACACTTTTACCACCCTATGCTATACAATAGACATGTATCACAGGAAAAGCCAGCCGGTAAAGTCCCTGCTCGACTTTTCTTTGTTCGTCACTTTCTTTCCACACCTGGTAGCCGGTCCGATCGTTCGGCCTCATCAGCTTGTCCCCCAATTTGAGACGCCCCGGAAGACCACGCGCCAACAGCTGATGCAGGGATTATTCCTCCTTTCACTGGGATTGTTTATGAAAGTAGTGCTGGCCGATACCCTACTGGCCGCCACAGCCAATACTGTCTTTGGTTTTCAAAGGTCATTGGCGGGACTCGATGCATGGATGGGCGTCCTGGCTTTTTCAGGACAAATATTCTTCGATTTTGCCGGTTACTCCACCTGTGCCATTGCCGTAGCCATGTGCCTGGGCTTTGCCTTACCGGAAAATTTTCGCTCCCCCTATGCAGCGCTCGGTTTCTCTGATTTCTGGCGAAGATGGCATATCACATTATCAACCTGGCTCCGGGATTATTTATACATCCCATTAGGAGGAAACAGGAAGGGCGAAGCCAGGACCTATGTCAATTTAATGATCACCATGCTGCTGGGCGGCCTTTGGCACGGTGCCTCCTGGACCTTTGTGGTTTGGGGAGCGCTGCATGGTACCTATCTCTGCATAGAAAGGCTGATAAAAGATAGATTGGTCCCAAAACAAACACCCAATTTCCTCCTTCTCCCATTCACTTTCTTCCTCGTCAACGTAACCTGGGTATTCTTCCGCGCGACCGATTTTTCCACCGCCTGGCGGATGCTGACATCCATCTTCGGGCAAACAGAAAAAGGGACTGCCGTACTCACAACCATCGATCTCATAATAACTTCAACGGTAGTCACACTGATGGTCCTTATACATTGGCTCATGCGCAATACAAGTGCTTTGCAGGCAGCACAAAAAGCTAAATGGTGGGTATTGGCGGGAGTGTGGGCGCTGATGATCATTGGCATTGTCATATGCCAGAAAAGCGGGGACTCATTTATTTATTTTCAATTCTGAAAACTTTATCATTGCTGATATTTATAAATGTCAATCTTAACCGGCCCCAATAACCCCGATGATTCCAGGCCGGCTCCCGCATCCGGACCAAATAAAGTAGTCGTTTTCCTTTGTTCTGCCGGCAAAAGAGCATCTCCCAGCAAACGGTTAACCCAGGTATTCACTACTTTTATTTCCAGCTTGTTGTCGCCAGGCTTAAGCCCCCTGGTAATATCGACCTCGTAGGGCGGCGTCCAGGCCCCTCCCATTTCAACACCATTCACGGACACTTTGGCGATGTCCCTGGCAACACCAAGATCGATTACATAGTGCATCCCCTCCCCGATCTTTTTAATGGATACAACATTTCGATAATACGCGGCGCCGGAATAATACTTTATACTATCATTTGAGTGCAGCGACCAGTCTGTCAGTGCATTGAATAACACCGGCTTTTCTGGCCCCCGCATCCTGCTGTCAAAGGTCACCGTCCACGGTCCCGTTATCGCTATGCTCTCCATAGCCTTCGGATAGTTCCCACCCAACGCATCGCCCTTTGTCCCGTCTTTCCTGAAAACAACAAACGCACTTCCATTCGCCGCAAGGTGGATAGGCATTGAAGTACCACCACCTTCCTGACTAAAGGTTGACAGATCACGCACAGTCCCTGTAACGGCATCCCATAACTCCGGTTTCTTTCCCGCTATGCGAAATGTAGCGACAATATCAATGGGCTCATTTTTCTGATTGGAAATAAAATAAATTGACCCGTCCTTCAACTGCCGGTGGATGTAAAGAACGTCGTCGCCGCCGGTACTTGTAAAGTCGGGTATTATCTTAAACAGGTCCAGCACCTCCTGCATATTCACGCCACTCAAAACCCACCCTTTGCCATATGAATGCACCCTATTCTTCTTGCCGTCGATATTGCCCCACAATTCATCCGCCATAGATTTCACCTGTTTATCTGCTTCAGGATAACGCTCCAGGCTTGGCGACCTTTCAGGCTTTGGCCCCAGCACCACCGCACCTTGCCGCACAAGCTCCTTTATTTTTGACAGCAGTTCCGGGCGCATGGTGGTAAGTTTGGGCAATACCAGGATGCTGTAGCTCATGCCACCGGGTAAAGTTAGCTTACCGCCCTTTACAGACAGGCTGTTTTCAATCACCTCACTATTAATATAATCGAATGAATAACCCTTAGGTAATGCAGGATCAGTAATGCCGATCATCTTAGGGGCATCCTCCCCAATGAAATAGGCAGCATCTCCAACAAATTGTCCTTGCTGCAGCATCAGGTTGCATCGTTTGATATATTTCACAAATAGATCCATATCTGAGAACCACGTATTCGCTCTGTTGAATTCGGTACCAAACCATGCGTTCAAGCCCGGTTTGGGATCACGCTCAGCCTGGTGAATATAAACATGGAGCAACGTATTGTTGATCCCGTCTGCAAAAAATCGGTCGCCTCGTGATTTCAACATGGCCGGATGCCGGCGCCAGTGATTGCCTGCTGACGTAAATGACTCTGCAGACACTTTGGTTTTCCCGTAAATATGTGCCGCTGATGAAGCTATTTTATTCTCAACATTTCCAAGATGCCCTTCACACCAGAATTCGCCGGCGACTTCGTCCGACTGGCCGCCATACTGTAGAAACTCCGCCGGAAATCCAAAATACCCGTAATTTTCGAGCCATGTGGTCAGCCCGTGTTGATGACTTACCTCCCGCAGGCCCCCAACATAATTATAAGCAACATCATCCGCGATCAATCGCCGGAGATCCCAGAGAAATCGGTCTGAAAGATCTGCGCTGCCCACTATTTTTCCCTGTACGACAGGAATAAAGGGCGTGGCATCATAATTATATTTCTTTTTAAATTCCGGTATCAGCAGGTCAGTCCAGTTCTGGCTGCCCGTCTCATAGCTGTCCGCTATTACAACAGTTAGGGTCTTGCGGTCTTCCGGCGGGATCCGCTTTAATATCTGTCCCAAATAGGCGTCAAAATGTTCAGCGATATGCTCTTTACTCATTTTGTCCGTCTCGAGGCCCGTGGCTTCCGGCGTTGCAGGCACATTTTGTGTGTTTGTCGTCGTCATGCCGGTACGTTCAATGACCCAGTTCCCCGGAGGAACATTCCAGTGCAACGTGCCGTCGGCAGCCATATATTGAGAGATATCAACCACCTTTTTAGGGTCGATGATATAAGCCGACTGCTCATCAGGCTGTGGGCTCCACAGGTAAGCTCCCCAGACAAGATCTTCCGTCTGCCACATTTTAGCCATCGTTTTTTCCATATAACTATCAACCATGGGTGTTGCCGATAATTTTAATTCGGATATCCCCGAATTACCCGAGACATTTGTCAGTAATAACCTGAAGTTGGTAGAGGTCGTGGCCGGTATGGTAACAACGGCCCTACCCCAGGGTACAAAGCCGTGTTGTAGTTTGGGGGCCCTGCGATCTATCGTAAAATGTTTAAGGGTAACATATTCGTTATTCACCTTTGCCTGGATCTCGCCTTCAAGATACACCGGTTTGTGCATCATAGAAATGCTTACACTGCGTACTGTATACGGCTGCGGCGTGTTTACATCCAGCGAAAATTGCTGGCCTTGGTTAAGCGGTATGCCGGTCGCCTCGTCATGATCCATCAATCTGGCAAGCGAATCGATAGCCGGCGCTGATGACAGCCTGGGCCTCGACCCGCTCATATCTGTACCGTAATCAGAAGTAACAGGATAGGCAAGAACCTTTACATCCTGAAAATTCATCTGCGGCTTGACCAATTTATCATTAAATAATAAGGGACCTTTCACCATCACCTGTGCCGAGGTCAGGTAACGCATGGCTTGTTCCGGCCGAACCCAGGGCCCGCCGGCCTGACTCCATCCGGGGCCATTGAACATCCCGATCTTGATATTCAGACGCGTCGCAGTCTTAAGGGCGATTTGCAATATATCCCACCATTCATCGGAAAGGAATTTCACCTTTCCATAGGGTACGTCGCCCAAGCCAATATCACCTATGAACGCCCTGTTGATCCCAACCCTTTTCATCGCTTCCAGGTCCTTGACAACCCCCTCTTTGGAAACATTGCCTGACAACCAATACCAGTAAACACTGGTTTGAATGGAGTCCGGAGCAGTTCTAAAACCAGTTTCCACCGCTTTGAGATCCTGCCCCTCCGGCTGACCAGCGATTTGAGCCTGTAGTGACAGGCAGCCGCCTGAACAAAGTATAATAAAGGGAATGGCAAAAACGACAATCCTGGAATAGAACATCCCTTAAAGATAGCCACCCCCAAAATGAATAAATATGAACAAAATGAGATTTCTTTTATACTTTCTGACATATTTATAGATTTTTTTCCGTCAGCTGACGCAGCGCGGCCAATCAACCAGGCTTTAGAAAGATCAACGCATCATTATTTCTTGCAAGGACCAATATCCTCTTTCCCTGGGCACAAGAGATCCATTTCGCATCCCGAACCTCTCCCGATACGAATGGAAGGCCGGACAGGAAGGAAAAGCCGGCAGCACCACCTTTATAGCCAAAAATGGATGGGAGCATGGCATCATACCGCCCTTCATAAGGCAATACGCCATAAAAATTGCCTGCTGACAGCCAGGCTTTCCTATCCCCGATAGGATAAGGGACGAAAGTGAAAATGGGGGCGAGCTGAAGGTCATCCGGCAGGTCCATCCTGCTGAAATTACCTTTCCCGTCATTCATAAAACAGGAAGAGCCCAGCGTCTCCGCCTTCAGCTCCCGGCACCCGGAAAACATATCCCCCAACAGGAATTGCACTGATCTGCCCGCCACTGCGTCATATCTAAGGTTATTTTTCTTTAAGGCCGGCAGCGCAAGTTCCAGCTGGTCCTTACCGAGAAAAGGATATTCCTGCCCGTTTGTCGTATAAGCCATGATCTGTTCGACGGTGCCATTACCGTCAAAATCCTTTACATATAGTTTCAATGGCCCGTTCCTGCCTGCGAATAATTTTGAATTATGTCCCCAATTCCCCGCCAGCAGATCGGCATATCCGTCTCCATTGACATCTTCCGCATATAAAGTCTGCCACAACCCCGTTGAGGCTTTGATCTCTTTCCTTCGAAAGACCCCGTGATCGTTTAAAAATAGCTGTACGCCCATCCATTCCCCCGCCAAGGCCAGGTCCGCCCATCCGTCATGGTTCAGGTCCGCAAATACGGCTGAAATCACCCTGTTCATTCCCTGCAGGGAAATCACCGGCTCGCCTGCCACCACGAATTTTCCATTCCCTTCATTCAGCAGGAGCCAGGATGTCCCTCCTTCAGTCCCATAGTTTTTTTGAGCTGCCAGGCTGCCGACGAACAAGTCGGTCTTCCCGTCTCCGTTGACATCCGCCGCTGCCACACAGGACTTGTTGGCAAGCAGGGCCGGCAGGCTGCCCATAGCCTCTTTTAAATGTCCCCGCCCGTCATTGAGATATAAATGGTCCGCGAGCCGGGGGTCTCCATCTGCGTACTCATTGCCCCCGCTGACGACATAAAGGTCGGGATAACCATCGTTGTTGGCATCGAAGAAAACGGCCCCGACTCCTTCCATCTCTTTGTTCACCGCAAGAACGGCCGTATCCTGCCGCAAGAAGCGCCCCGTTCCGGTCTGTATCATGAGGCAGCCTGGCTGGCCTTTTCCGCCGCAGACAAAAAGATCGTCGAGTCCATCCTTGTTCACATCACCCACCGCCAGGACGGGTCCTCTGGTGGATTCCAGGTGAGGGATCAGGTATTGCCTGTTGAAATCATTGAACGCATCCTCTTCATGCTTCCACCCAACGGCCATCTGCTTGCTGACATCCTCGCAAATGAGTTTCTTTTTAGGGAAGAAAGCTTCTTTCCTGAGATCTTTATTCGCCTCCTGTTGCCGGCAAACCAGTTGTTGGTTGGCGGCCGGTTTCCTGATCACCTGGCAACGCCCGTCCGGCCATACGACCAGGAGGCTGTCAGGCGGCCCAATGCTATCCAGGCCAAAATGGAGTCGGGGTTCGCAGGACGACATGAATCCCCTGGTAAGCATCAACTGCTCATATTGCATATGGCCCGCGCTGAAAAGATAGGCCTTCACCCCAATGCCGGAAGTATTCATCCCTTCTCCCTGGAAAGCCACAGTGAGATGATCCTTTCGGGACGCATGGTTTGCCAGTATGACGGCCGGCCCGTTCAGCGCATTGACCACGATATCCAGCCGGCCGTCATTGTCCAGGTCCGCATAGGCTGCACCGTTGAAATATCCGCTCAATGCCGAGGTCCCCCAGGCTTCGCTCATATCTTTAAAATGCAAATATCCATCCCCTTTGAACAGGTAAGGATGAGATGCACCATCCGGCATTTTCTCCAGCAGGGCCTGCTCATAGGCTGCCGGGTTTCCAATCCGGCGTGGATCGCCGATATTAGAGAAGTACATGATAAAATCCAGGTCGAGGGGTCGCTTGACAATGCCGCTGGAGATCAGCAGGTCCTTGTTCCCGTCATTGTCAAAGTCCGCGAACAAAGGACTCCAGCTCCAATCGGTAGCAGCAACACCGCCGATCAATCCGACCTCGCTAAAGCTGACCCCATCGCCGTTGTTCTTTTGCAGGCAGTTCCGGGAATACTGGTGCTGGAATCCGTTCTTTACGATCTTTTGATCGTACACGTCCAGGTGTTCGCCATTGCCGTAAGTCTTCAGTATTTTTTCATCTCCGGGCAGCATGTCGGCCGTGACGATATCCAATTGCCCGTCATTGTCGAAGTCCGCTATATCATTGCCCATGGAATAACGGCTGTAATGCCTGAAATGAGCTGCGCCGCCTTCGGTAAAGGTTCCGTCGCCATTGTTGATATAATAGTAGTCGTTCTCATGAAAATCGTTCCCTACATAGATATCTTCCCAGCCATCGTCGTTAAGATCGCCTACTGCAATCCCCAGACCGTATCCCAGGCTGCTTTGATAGATGCCTGTCTGCGCAGATACATCCGTGAACTTCACCAGCCCGCCTGAACTTTGATCCCGGCCCCTCCCGCCATTCCGATATAACCTGTCCCCCGCATTGACATCGGGTATTCTCCGGTGGCTGGTATCGACGATGTGCTGGTTGGGATGTTCGGATTGGTTAAGCAGATAGCAATCGAGGTCTCCGTCATGATCATAGTCAAAGAAAACGGCCTGGGTGGAATAGCCCGCAAAATCCAGCCCATAGTCTTTAGCCTGCTCGGTAAAAGTTCCGTTGCCGTTATTAATGAATAATTCGTTATGCCCTTTGAACCCATGCATATTGGCCAATGCACATACATAAATATCCAATAGCCCGTCACCATTGACATCCGCCATGGTAACACCGGTGCACCAATCCGAACTGCCTCCCACACCTGCCTTCTGAGTAATATCCTCGAATTCAAAATTACCCTTGTTCAGATACAGCTTGTTCTGGCCCGGAGTATTGGCCGTAAAATAAATGTCGGGCAATCCATCTTTATTGATGTCGCCGATTGCCACCCCTCCGCCGTTGTAATAATAGATATACTGAAGGATCCCGAGACCCGGCCTCGACACAGGCGTATTGACAAAATCGATATGCGTCCGCGAAGCAGGAAGGCTGAGGAACAGGGTATCCGGCCGGTGACAGCCGGCAAGCGTTATCAACGCAATAGAAAGCCGTGGCAGCATATTTTTCATTTCTTCCCGGCCCCGAGCGGTTTAATAAAGCGGAACACCGACTCCGGATTGTCTTCATAATCTATCAACTGTCCTTTCGACGAATACAGCATCATAGCAGGATACCGGCGGGGCTTGAACCTTACAATGAACTGGTTCATGTTATCCTGCAATAGCAGCACATTCTTCCATCCCTTCATCGCCCTGCCATATTTATCCATGAATATGCTGAGCTGCTCCCGCGTTTCCAGGCTGATCACGTATAGGGCTGCATTCCTGAAGGCTGCGAAATGTTCTCCGATGGCATGCACCGCGCGCTGGCAATGCTCACAGCCCGGGTCCACAAAAAGAAAGAACAGCGGTTTCCCCTTTGCCAGGTCCTTATTGGTAAATGGATCTTTGCCGGGTCCGGAAAAACTAAAACCAGGAATGGTTTGCGCGGGCACCTGCGCCTGAACCTTCAGTATAAGAGCAATAAGGAAACAGGGGATCACCAGGTATTTCAGCTTGCTCATTGTCCGATAGATTATTGTTGACGGAATGGTGAAAGGTCCCAGACCTTGATGGATTGTATGAACGCATTCCCTCCGTTGGAAAAAAAGTAGATGGAGTCCGCATCCGCATCCGGGAAGATCTGTGTTGACAAGGCATATAGTCCATGATCGGCGAAAACTTCCAGGGAACTCCTGTCGACCAGTATTTCCAGGTGGAGGGTATTGCCGGCGGGCGCGGCAGCACCCAGATCGATGGTTTGTATCTCCTTTCCTGCTTTTATCTTCCCTCCGCCGGCATGGCTGCGGTCCACGAACAACTGGCGGCGGGATGCGTCATACCCGATCCTGGTTCCCGCGATGCCTTTGTCCCCGTCTTTTTTAGCCGCCAGCAGGATGCCTGCGGTGGCGCCGGGTCCTACGGTCAGGTCGGCCTCGATCCAGTAGGCATTACCGGGTATTGCTTTCCATTTCTCTGCGTTCTGGCGGATTGTAATGCCTTTGCCTTCGGTCACCCGGTGATGTGAGAGGCGGTCAAGGTTCTTCCTGATGAGGGAGGCCGGTGCCTGGACCAGGCGTAGTCCCTGCGGCGTCTCCCTCAACGCCAGGTCCCTGGGAATGGACATCTGACCCGTCCAGGGATACGTTGCCTCAGGACCCGGTGTGAGCCATCCTATATACGTTTTGTTCTTGTCCGGTAAGCCGTTCCACGGAATGGCTGCATAGAAGCAGTCCCCATAGTCCACGGTGAGCACGCTATCGGAAGGGTTGTCGTTGGTAAAGGTCCGGCCGTCGAAGCTGCCTGTGAAATATTGCATATAGGTGCCCTTTTCGGCGCCGCCGGCGGATACCACCAGGACCCATTTTTCGCTGCCCTCCCCTTTTTTCCCCTCGACGGTCAAAGGCACGAGGAAAGGACATTCCCAGGGAGCCTTCGCATAACCGCCGGGCCCGAACTCACTGAGCAGTTCCCAGCTGCGTAGATCGGAGGAAGCATAGAACCGTACTTTGTATTCCCGGGGCAGGGCTACTACCATCAACCATTTATTCAACTGGAGGCTCCAGCTGACACTCGGGTCCCGGAAATCTCTCTTCTGCAGGTCAAGTACTGGGTTGTTGGCATAATTGGTAAAGGTCCTGCCCCGGTCATTGCTGTAGGCGATGAATTGCGACTCTTTTTTCAGGTTAGGCTGGTCGGCTGTATAGACCGCCACCAGGCAGCCGCCCGGATTACAAAGACCGCTGCTGTTGTCCCTATCCCACACCGCACTGCCCGAGAAGCGCCAGGTGGTGTCCTTATCGATGGTCTCGGGAATAGCAAGCGGCAGGTGTTCCCAGTGCACAAGGTCGGTACTGGTGGCATGTCCCCAGCTCATGTGCCCCCATCCAATGCCATAAGGGTTTTGCTGGTTATAGAGATGGTATTTGCCATCCAGGAAGATCAGCCCGTTCGGGTCATTGGTCCAGTTGCTGAGCGGCGTGAAATGATAAGCCGGCCGCCACTGCGGCGTCGGCTTCATTCCATCCTGCCCGAATAAAAATCCAAAGGGAAAGCTGGTCAACAGGAAAAAAAATATTCTTTTCATAAGTGTCATATAAGATGTATGCATCCCTCAATACCCGTTATTCTGTTTATAGAGTCCGTTGGTAAAGGTGATCTGTTCTTGTGGAATGGGAAAATATTCATGCTGATGCTTGGTGAATTGCGCGCTGCTGAGGAAGGGATGCCTCGTTTTTTCAATGGCGAAATACCCGTTGAGCGTCTCGGCGGCAATGCCCCAGCGCACCAGGTCGAAAAACCGCGGACTTTCCATGGCGAACTCCAGCCTGCGCTCCCATTGCAATGCCTTTAAGGCCGTCGCCTGGTCCCATACAGGAATATTCACGCCGGGCTTGTAAGTGTCGATCCGGTAATTGCTGGGGAAAGTGCCATCGGCCTTTTTCAACAATCCGGTGCTATTGGCGGCACGGGTCCGGATCTGGTTGATAAGGGGCAGTGCAGCAGCAGGGTTGCCCGTTTGTATCTGCGCTTCTGCATTCATCAGCAGTACATCGTCATACCGTATGATGTCCATATTTACCGAAGTGCCATAGAATGGTCCGAGCTTCTTAAAACATGCACAGGTGGATAGCTGCAGCTCTTTCATCGTGCCAAACCCGCCATATACGCCGGCTAATCTTTCCCAGCTATGGTCATAAGGTACGGCGGCATTGTACTTGAAAGGATGTCCCTGTATCCCGACAGTATGGTCGATACGCGGGTCGACCAGGGCTCCGTTGGTCTTCAGGCTGTCATCCGTCAACACGGCATTATTGAATGTGGTAAACCGGGGTAGTCCATTGGCGTCGGTGCCGAAAGAGTTCACCAATTCCTGGCTGGGAACATGGAAGGCGCAGCAGCCATACTGCGGGGCGCCGGCAAAATAATTCAGGCTGGTGGACATATTCAGTCGTCCCCCGATGACCGTTCCGTCGTTGATGGAATATTGGATGGCGAATACGGACTCGGGACTGTTGTCATGGCCATCGAGGAAATTGAATGCAAAGTCGGGGTTAAGCGCATAATTCCCTGAGTTGATCACATCATTGGTTAGTGAGATCACCTGCTGCATCTTCGCCTGGTCGATGCCCGTGACATTATACTGGTCGTCCTGTGTATAGGCATGGTACAGCAAAGCCTTGGCCAGGTAGGCTTTTGCGGAAAACTGGTTCGCCCTTCCCGGTTCGCCGGGTTGGGTCGGCGGCAGCACGTCCACGGCTGCCTGGAAATCACCTTCGATCTTCAGCCACAGCGAATCATTGGACATGGTATTGGACACTTTCAGGATCTGGTCATTCGTCAGCGTTTCGTCGAACCAGGGTATGTTCCTGAACAGCACTTTCAACAGGAAGTACATATGTCCCCGCAAAAAACGCATTTCTCCGATCCGGATGCTCCGCTTGGGGAATTGGGCGTCCGTTAGATTATTCAAAGCCCTTAAAGCCGCATTACAGCGGGAAATAGCCGAATAAGCCCTGATCCAGGTACCGGGAAAACCAAAATCCCCGGCGCCGTTGTTGGAAGAATTGACGAGGTAAAATTGTTCGTATTTATCCATCTGCTGCTGATCGCCGATATCGCCGCCCCCCTTATAAGCGTCGTCGGACCGTACGCTTCCATATTCCCACATGCTCGTGATAGGAGCATCCCACCAGTCATTGGCAATGCCCGCATAGGAGGCGGTAGCCAGCCCATCGACAGCGGTCGGCGTGGAGAGATCACTGGCGGATAAATAACCCTGTGGCTTATAATCCAGGTACTTCTTACAGCCCATGGAAAGTACGAGAAGGGCCGCTATGAATATTTTTATACTGTTGGTTTGCATGATCTGATCTTTAATAGTTAGAAATTGGCGTTCAATCCAAATGTGACTGCCGTCGGCACAGGCCAAAGGTCGAATGTGTTGGCCCTCTCAGGGTCCTTGGATGTGAACGCTTTGGATTTGATGACCAATAGGTTCTGACCGGAAACGTATAAGCGCAGCCCTTCCATTTTCAGGGCGCCCGCAACATTCTTGGGTAAGTTATATCCCAACGTGACATTCCGCAGTTTGAAATAGGAAGCATTCACGTAATAAAAATCCGAAGTTCTGTCTTCCCCGTTGTGATTCAGGAGACTGAGAGCCGGTATGGCAGATCCCGTGTTCTGCGGGGTCCAGGCGCTCAGCGTTCCGGGACCGAAATTGTTTCTTGCATTGACGAAGGAGTTAAAGAATTTAGTGGGATCGAAGCCCGTCTTGCCGGCTACGCCCGACCCAAATACGGACAGATCGAAGCTCTTATAGGTAAGCTCGATTCGGATGCCGTATTCCACCTTCGGCAAAGTAGTGCCCAGCCAGGTTTGGTCATTGGCATCGATCTTTCCGTCACCATTGACATCGACATATCGGATCCGGCCAGCGCCTTTCAAGGCTCCGTCGAGTACGCCCGGCTGCGTGGGCGCCTTGGTGGCTTCCTCCGTGCTCTGGAAGAGGCCTGCGGTCTTGTACCCGAAAATAGAGAACTGTGAATGACCAACGATGGAATGGCTGGCATCGCCCGGATAGGCCGGACGAACATTTTCCGGCAGGCTGGTGATAACGTTGCCCCAATGGCTTGCATTTCCCGTGATGGTATATCCGAGTCCGCCTGCCGTACGGTTATGGTAGCTCAATATCAGCTCCCATCCTTTATTATTCATATTGGCGCCGTTGAAATATTCCGTTTGCCCTTCTCCGACAGCCGCCGCCACCGGGGGAGAGATCAGGATTCCGCTGGTATTTCTGTCAAAATAGTCGAAGGAGCCGCTGATCTTGTCATCGAGCAATCCGAAATCCAATCCCACGTTCGTTTCTGTACTCTGCTCCCATTTGAGGTTGGGGTTGCCTTTTTGCACCTGCGCAAAACCCGAAGGGAGCGTGCCTGTATTGATCCCGCCCAGGTCATAAGCCGTGCCGATATTCAGCCATTGAGGGAAAGCGCTGCTGGCCGTCCCATAGTTTGCCTGCAGTAAGGTATATGCCGATAGGTTGCCGATATTCTGGTTGCCTACGGTTCCCCTGCCCGCTCTTAATTTCAGGTTGGACACCGACTTCACATCCTTGAAGAACGCCTCATTGTTGATGCGCCATCCAAGCGTAAATGCCGGAAAAACACCATAAGGGTTATTGGTGCCGAAGACGGAAGAGCCATCCCGGCGGATAGTAAAGGACGCCAGGTACCTGTCGGCATATCCATAAAAGACTTTTCCAAACTGGGACAGCAGGCGGTAGCCCGTGGCCGCGCCATTATTCGTTTGAGCGCCGACTCCCGAACTAAGTTGCAGGTAATTCGCGTTCTGCAGCGCAAAATTGGTCGTTGCAGCGCCGAAGGTGGAGAAATCGTTCCTCACCGCCTCGGTTCCCGCCAGCAGGTTCACCCGGTGCTTGCCCAGCTCGATATTATAATTCAGGGTATTGGTCCAGGTAAATGTAAAATCCTTCGAATCCTGTAGGGCAAGGCTGTTGAAGGACCGTACGGGACCCTCTGTCCCGATGAGCGCGGCATTCTTGGCAAGGGCGTCAGAATAATCGAAACCCAGGCTGGTATGGTAGACCAGGTGTTTCATAACTTCCAGGTCCAGGTAGATATTTCCCACGGCAATGAGCTGGTTGCGGGTGTTGAACCTGTTCAGGTATTGCACATCCACGGGGTTGTTTCTATCCGTATAGCCTGCACCGATAGGTCCGCCATAGGTCCCGTCAGTTTTGTACAAAGGAATGGTCGGGGACAGGGTCAATGCCAGTCCTGGGGTGGCGGCGCCGCCCACATCGCTGGTGGAATTGATCTGGGAGGTCCTGCTGAGCTGGAAGTTCTCGCCGATACGCAGCCTGTCATTAAAAGCGGATGCATGCGAATTGACACGGGCCGTGTAACGCTGAAATTTGGTGAAGACGACGAGTCCGTTGTTATTATAATACCCCAGGTCGATCAGCAGGCCGTTCTTAGCGTTGCCGGCGGCAATGGAAAGATTATTGGAGGTAATGGTCGCCGTCTTGAATAAAGCATCCTGCCAATTGGTATTGCCGACGGGTTCAGTGCTGTCGCCGCCTACAAAGGGGGCAATATGCACCTGGTTGAGCACTGGATTGACATAGTCGCCATTCCAGTCATAAGTATAGATCTTGTTCACCAGGTTATTGGGATCCGTGCTGTCATTGACAGCAGCCCGCCACAATGCCTTTCCCCTGTCCAGCGAATTCAGCACCTTTTCCTGCCAGGGCCGCTCGGTTTGCATGGTCAGGCTGGTATTGAACTGGATGCGTACTTTGTCGCCTGTACCCCCATTTTTTGTGGTGACTATGATGACGCCATTGGAAGCCCGGGAACCATAGATCGAAGCCGCCGACGCATCCTTTAACACCTGGATCGACGCGATGGCGCTGGTATTCAGGTTGGCAAAATCCTCATACCGGGTGGTAGGAATGCCATCGATGATATACAATGGGTTCGTATTCCCCAGCGTATTGATACCCCGGATCAGGATCTGGGGAGATCCTCCATTGGCGCCCGTCGGTGACCCGTCCGTTTGAATATACAACCCCGGCACCTGTCCCTGCAACGCAAGCATGGGGCTCGCGGCCGGGACGTTTCTTACAGTAGCCAGGTTTACCACCGAAACGGCCCCGGTGAGATCGACTTTTTTCTCCGATTTGTATCCCGTCACAACTACCATATTCAGATCATTGCTTCCCTCCTCCATTACCAGGGATAGATCGGCGGTGCTGCCTGTGACCTTAACGACAAGGGAATTCATCCCAACGAACGATAAAGTGAGGGCGTCCCCCGGGCTGGCAGGGATGGAGAAAGCCCCGGCGGCATCGGTAACCACGGTACGGTCCTTGCCGCGGACCGATACACCCTGTAATGGCTCATGGGTCGACTTGCTCACTACCTTCCCTGTAATGGTCTTCTGCTGGGCCAAACTGGATAAAGCCAGCAGCACCATGGGTAATAAGAGCTGTAATTTCTTCATAAAAGCAATTTTAAATTGTTAGACATTTTGGTTATATATGGATGCTATCTCTTCCATCTCATAAGGTGGACAGGGGCCCGGGCGGCTGGCGACAAAAGCGCCCATCGCGCTGGCAAAGGCCAGCGCCTCAGCAGGGGCCGAACCCTGGAATAAGCGGGTGATCATGCCCGCCAGGAATGCATCTCCGCTGCCGATGGTATCTGCCAGTTCGACCTTATACCCCGGATGCTCATAGATCTTCCCTTCTGTACAGAATAAAGAACCATCTGCCCCGCGGGTCACGATAATATTGGGTGTATGAAATTTGTCCTGGAGGGCCCTTATCCGGTCCCGCTCGTGCCGGTATCCTGCGAACCATCCGGTGATCAGCTCCAGTTCAGCCAGGTTGAGCTTCAGCAGCTGTATATCCGTCAGCAAATGTTCGACGATGGCCCTCGTATAATGAGGGGAGCGTAAATTAATATCCAGGACCTTGTATTTCGCCGCCTCAAGCAGGCGGTATAGTGTATTGCGGCTTTGCTCGCTGCGGGATGCCAAACTGCCGAAAACAAAATAATCTGCCCCGGACATCAGGCTTGCGAAAGCATCATCCCATGCTATATTATCCCAGGCCACCGGCTTCAGGATATCGTAGTTCACCTCACTGTTGGTTCCGATAGTGGCTTTTACCAATCCCGTATTCAGGGTAAAGTCCATTTGAAAATGATCAGTGGAGATTCCCTGTGCTTCCATCAGTTCGATCAACTGCTTGCCGTCCTCGTCATGACCTACCTTCGTGATCAGGGCAGGATTGACACCCAGCTTCTTACAATGATAGGCCACATTCATGGGCGCCCCCCCGGGCAGCACCTCACCGGGAAGCATATCCCATAATATCTCTCCATAGCAAACAACGGGGTATTTAATTTCAGGCAGGCTCATCACAATCGTTTTGGTTGTTTATATAGTTTTAATGCAATACCAGCGTATGCTCTATCTGCTCCAATGATTTGCCTTTCGTTTCCGGCATTATTTTCCAGACAAACAGCAATTGCAGACACATCATGATGCAGAAGAAAAGAAATGTATTGCCGCCTCCCGCCTGCTCGGCCAGGTAAGGAAAAGAGAAGGCAATGACAGCAGCCATGATCCAATGTGTGGCGCTTCCCAGGGTTTGTCCTTTCGCCCTCACCTGGTTGGGGAATATCTCGGCAATAAAGACCCAGATGACGGCGCCCTGTGAAAAAGCAAAGAAGGCGATAAAGATGAACAGGAAGATAGGCACCGCCCAGCCCGAAAAATGCGCCCCGTAAAAGGACCAGGCCACCATGCCAAGGGCGAAGATGAGCCCGAAAGAACCGATGAACATCAGGGTCCGGCGACCGATCCTGTCGATGAAATTCATCGCCAGCAGCGTGAACAGGAAATTGATGGCGCCCAGCCCCGCTGTGGACAGGAGAGAAGAACTTTCTCCCAGGCCGGTCATTTCAAATATGCGGGGAGAATAGTAGATGATCGCATTGATGCCCGAAACCTGGTTGAATACCGCAAAGAGCATCGCCAGCATCACCGGTCTCCCATACCTTTTGGAGAAGAGAGGATCCGCATGGGTCACGGCCTTTTCTTCTGATTCCGTATCGAGGATCTCCTTCACTATCTGATCAGCCGTGGCCGGATCGATGACGGTGAATATGGCCCGGGCTTCGTCTATCCTTCCTTTTCTTGTGATCAGCCAACGGGGACTTTCAGGGACAAATCGTAACAGCAGGAAGAAAACGGCGGAAGGTATGGCCTGTATGCCCAACATAAGCCGCCAGGAATGCTCCCCTGCTGTACCGATCAGATAGTTGGAAAAATAAGAGACAACGATACCGAAAACCACATTGAATTGAAAAAGCCCCACCAGTTTCCCCCTTCGGGCCGCCGGCGAGATCTCGGAAATATAGATCGGGGCTGTCACCGAAGAAGCTCCCACTCCGAAGCCTCCCAGGAACCGGAAGACCAGGAAAAGACCCCAGCTGGGGGCAAGGGCCGTCCCCAGGGAAGAAAGAAGATACAACGCAGCGATCCCATATAGCGTTTTTTTCCTGCCCAGTCCGTCCGCCGGGATCGATCCCAGCAAGGCGCCAATCACCGTACCTATCAGGGCGATCGACACCGTCAGACCATGCTGCATCGCGCTAAGGCTCCAGTATTTTTGTATGGATCGTTCTGCGCCGGATATAACAGCAGTATCAAACCCGAAAAGAAAACCTCCTAAAGCAATGACGAGCGACCAAAGAAAAACCTTCTTCTTATCCATATGGCAATCAATTTCGAGGGGAAACTACACCGGAAGAGATGAAAGGGTTTTAGAAGGAATACCAAATACTATGAAAATTGTATCTTTCTTCTAATCTCGAGTCAATCACATGATTATCAACATATAAAAAAGGTATAATAAAATTTGCCGCCCGGCGCCTCTTCATTTTTGGAACAGGTTTTTCTGAAATTGTATCCGGGCGTCTTTTGCAAAAAAGAGCTGGAGCTCAGGATGGAATGGAATTAAAAATAATTGGTACACGTTTATAGGAGCATTCGGGAAAATTTGTTCAATTTTACTTCTATGAGCGCTTTGCTGTCTATGAAAAGAAGTCGGGTCTTGTTGTGGGCCCTCGTATTTTTATATTCCTGTTCAGGGAGCAGTCCGGAGAAAAAATACAGGATCGGCTTTGCTCAATGTACAGGTACGGAAAACTGGAAAAAGGCGATGAGGGATGGGATGCAAAGGGAATTATCCTTTCATCCCGGTACGGAGCTGATCTACAGGAGCGCAAACGACAACAGCGATCTGCAGGTTAAGCAGATAAAGGAGCTCCTCGGTCTGAACATCGACGTCCTGTTGGTGTCTCCCAATGAAGCCGAACCGTTGACGGCCGTGGTGGAAGAAGCATATAATAAAGGTATCCCCGTTGTTATCATCGACAGAAAGACCTCATCCAACCTGTATACCAGTTTCATCGGGATCGACAATTTTGAATTAGGCAAGACCACCGGGAACTATGTAGCAAGCCTTTTCAAGTCCCGGGCAAACATCATTGAAGTCATCGGTTTACGGGGCTCCACTCCCTCCAGCGACCGCCAACGGGGGTTCGAAGAAGGAATTAAGCTGAACCCCGGGCTCCATATCAAGGCCCGGCTATACGGCAATTGGCTGGAAGATAGGTCTGAAGCAGAATTTTCAAGGATCAAAGACCAGTTGTCGCCGGGAGATATCGTCGTTGCGCAGAATGACCCGATGGCCTTGGGCGCTTATAAGGTTTATAAACGACTGGGACTTGAAAGATCCGCCCGTTTCTTCGGAGTCGATGGGCTTCCCGGCCCGGGCGGGGGCATCCAATTCGTGTCGGACAGGGTCCTGCAGGCCACCATCCTCACACCCACAGGCGGGGAAGAAGCCATACGCACAGCTTTTAACATCCTCAACCAGCAGCCCTTTAATAAGGAGAACATTCTCCCCACCGTCGTCATCGATTCCTCCAATGTCCGTATCATGAAACTGCAGACTGATAAGATAGACCTTCAGCAGCAGGATATAGAAAAGCAATATACCCTGCTGATGGAGCAAAAAAGGATCTATCACAACCAGGGCATTCTCTTGTATTCGGCCATCACCGCCCTGGTCCTGGCCCTCGTCCTGGGTAGCATCGCCTTCATTTTCCTGCGGCACAACCGGCGTATCAACCGCAAGCTGGCCTCCCAAAACGAGGAGATCCTTTTACAACGGAACCAGTTGATTGCCATGACGGCCAAGGCTAAAGAGGCTACAGATGCCAAATTCAATTTCTTCACCAATATCTCCCATGAATTCCGCACGCCGCTTACCTTGATACTGGCCCCGCTGGAAGACATCCTGTCCTCACCCAAGCTTCATTTTACTTTAAAGACCAACCTGGGTCTGATCCATAGGAATGCCATACGCCTGCTGCGCCTGATCAACCAGCTCATGGATTTCCGGAAGATCGAGGAACAGAGGATGAACCTGGTGGCGACAGAGAACAATATCGCCGCATTCGTGACGGAGATCGTCGAAAATTTCCGGGAGATCGCACGGAAAAGATCAATAGCCCTCAACATCATCAATAAGGTCGGGGACATGCCTGCCTGGTTTGACGTGAATATGCTGGACAAGGTGCTTTTCAACCTCCTTTCCAACGCATTTAAATTCACCGGAGAGCATGGCGTCATCAATGTCACTATCGAGAAAGACGCCGGAGCAGGGATGGTCCTCATCAAAGTGCAGGACTCGGGCATCGGTATGTCCCCCGAGGAGGTTGAGCATGCCTTCGAGCTATTCTACCAGGGACATAAGGAAACTTTTAAAGGCACCGGCCTGGGTCTCTCGCTTTCCAAGGAACTGATCGATCTGCATCATGGTACCATCGATATCCAAAGCGAAAAATGGAAAGGGGCAACCTTTATCGTCAGCCTGCCCCTGGAGCAGCGCCTGCAGGAAAACGGGCAGCATGCCCAAAGATCTTCTTTCTCCCACAGCTACGATGATATGAAAATATATACAACGGAGCTCGAATCCGTAGCATCTGAAAAAGTGGTGGCTGACCTTGTCCGGAAAGAAAATACGATCCTGCTCATCGAAGACAACGATGACCTCAGGATCTTCCTGAAAAAAAGACTTGGTCATCATTACGAAGTGGAAGAAGCTATGAATACCGCGACCGGTCTTTCCCTGGCATATAATATCATTCCGGACCTGATTATCTCAGACATCGTCCTCCCCGGTCACGACGGTCTCTATCTCACAGAGACATTGAAACAGGATATCCGGACATCTCATATTCCTATCATCCTGCTGACAGCCAAAAGCGCCATGGAAGACCAGATAAAGGGTATAAAACTAAGAGCGGATGCATTTATCGTAAAGCCCTTCAATCTTGAATACCTGGAGGAAACGATCAAAAATCTCCTCAACAACCGCAGTATCCTCCGCGAACATTATACGAGCGAGCTGCCCATGGAGGCACGATCCAATTCATCGACAAAGATCGACCGGAAATTTATCAATGAATTTTCCGCCATTGTGGAAAGTAACCTCTCCAACGAGAACTTTACCGTAGAACATATTTGCAAGGAAATAGGGATCTCCAGAGTGCAGTTATATAGGAAAGTGAAGGCGCTGATCGGCTACAATGTGAACGATTATATCCTGACGATCCGAATGCAAAAGGCAAAATACCTATTGCTGAATGAGAACCTCTCCATTTCCGAGATATCGTATAAAGTGGGATTCTCTTCTCAGGCATATTTTGCCACGGTTTTCAAATCCAAATTTGGGGTAACCCCCAAAGCGTTCAAGGAAAAAAGGTCCGGCACATAAAAAAAGCCCCGGATAACCGGGGCTCCTTATAACAATTTGACAGATATTAATATCTCTTCTTGTTGTAGTTGCTGCCACCACCGTAGCCGCCGCCATTGCTGCTGCGGGCAGGCCTTTCTTCTTTAGGCCTGGCCTCATTTACTTTAATGGTCCTGCCTTCGACAGTTGCACCGTCAAGTTCGGCAATTGCCTTACGGGAAGCAGCTTCGTCGGGCATTTCGATAAAACCAAATCCACGGGACTGGCTTGTGATCTTGTCCATAATGACCTTCGCTGATGTTACTTCACCAAAAGGAGTAAAAAATTCTCTTAAGTCTTCATCCTGTACGTTGAAGCTTAGATTAGAAACATAAATGTTCATACTTAAATATTAAAAAAAATAAAAAGATATGAGAAAAGCAAGGAGTGAAGATTAACAAAAATCCGGATTGTAAAGCGGGATCAATTTAACTAGATACTGATGCAGAACTCAAATTAACAGCACGAAAGTACTACTTTTTTTGATATCCCCCAATTATAATTAAATTGATCAGCCGGCCTGTCAGTTGAACAGCCTGTCAATGGGGATCCCCTCCAGGTAAGGATGCAGCAAATTGATGTTATCAAAAACCCTGTATTCCTCGATCGCTTTGTCCTCAGGGTTACAATAAGCTTCAACATAATAGCTCCCTATTTGAAAAAGGAACACCATCGAATCGAAATTACTTCTCTTGCCAATAAGGACCCCCACGTGAAGAACAGCCGCTTTCTTTTCGTCCTCGTTCAATAAGATAAAATCAGATAGCTTCATAGTTAAAATTTTAAACTGTTAATGTTTTAAATTCTTTACTAATAACCTTACGCTGAACAAATAACGTCGCCCGATAACCGGGCATCCAATAATAATATGAATTTGACTTGCGCTGCAACAGCTATCGTGAAGAGGCAGTAACTATGCTGTTGCTGCAATACGAGGCAGGGTAAAGATAGCAATTATCGGGAAATTTCAAACTTTTTGTCAATTTCCCCGTCTTCATCGCCAAAAGGCTCCGGTATAATTAAAATGAATACCCGATATTGAACATAAAGTTCCTCGGTGCGCCAGGCCCCACCATATTGGGATTTGCCTGCGACACCACATACAGCTTATCGAAAATGTTATTGAGGTTAAAAGAGAACTTCATTTGTTTTGCCTGGTAATACAACGCAGCATCAGCCACCGCATAGCCAGGCAGCACAAAATAGCTTAGCCTGGTGTTCTGGTCCGAAGCGAAATTCGCACCTGCTCCGATCCCGAAGCCTCTTACCCCGCCGTTCAGGAAAGTATATTTTGCCCAAAAACCTCCCTGGTTATGTGGGGCAGCTTCTTTTAACAATCCGATCTCCGCAGGTATCTTGCTTTGCGTAATACGCGCATCATTATAAGCATAATTGGCATTGATCGACAAATTCGGCAAAATGTTCCCCGTAACCTCCAACTCGACGCCTTTGGAGGTTTCCTGACCTCTTTGCTCCAGCAGCTGCGGGTTCGCTGTACTTTGCGCATTCACTAAAATATTATTCTGCTCTATTTTATACGCAGCAATGCTCACTGCCAGCCTTTTATCAAACCACTCGCTTTTAACGCCAAACTCGGTCATCTTGCTTGTCAGCGGTTTGAACGGACCGCCGTAAATATCCGGCGCGCCGATGGTACTGGCAGTTTGCGGCTGAAATCCTTCCACATATGTGCCATAAAGATTCACCTGGGGCGTTATGCTATATACCAGCCCAACCCGCGGGATCAGCGCCTTTTGATTTACTTTCTTTTCTGTATTCGTTTTATATGTCAGATAGTCCGTGTAAAACTCCTGCCTGAGCCCCAACAGCAGCTGAAGCTTCCTGAATTTAAGCTGGTCCTGCAAATAAATACTCTGTGAGTAATATTTAGTGGGTGGATTTACGGTCCTGGTCGTAAAATAGTTATTCGTATTGGCGTCGGAATAATCTGGCTTGGCCAGGTTATAGAATGGCACATTGGGTACAGGATTTCCGTTGGCATCCAGCAGATACAAACTTTTCCTGGCAGGATCGTAATTAGCGATGGATCCGGTATTTGCCTTGTTTCGGTAACCCGCGGCCGTGCCATTGGTGGTGCCCGGAGGCACAACACTTTGAATATAATCCGACCCGATTACCAGTTTGTGCTCAACCATTCCCGTTCTCAAATTGAAATTGAAATAGGTAGTAAGATTGTCGTCATACCGGACACGTCTGCGCTCCGTAGTGCTTTGCAATAACAATGATGGAATTTCTTTCCCCACACTGTCAAGGGCATAGGCATTCCCTCCGCGGTGCTCAACCATATCCTCAAAGAATCTGTATTTCAGGTAAGATACATTCCATGAAATACTATTGGTGAATGTATGGTTCATGATGGCCGACAGGTAAAAAGTCCGCTCCCTCAGGTAATCGCTCGCCCTCGACATGCTTTGCGAAATAGGCGTTGTGAACAGGCGGCTGGCGCCATCGGTAGAAGGACCGTACAAAGGCTGCCCTCTCTCCGTCCTTCCATTGATAACACTGTACACGAAATCCACATCGATCCTTGTTTTATCGTCGGGCACAAAAGCAATCGTAGGAGCAATTGAAATATCTTCCCTTCCCTGCAGGTCCCTGAACGTGGCCGTGTTTTGATAAGTGCCGTTTAACCGGTATAACAAGGTTCTTTCCTCGTTCAGCGGCCCTGTCAGATCGATGTAGGTTCTTAATGTTTGAAAGCTGCCGGCAGCAACATTCACAAAATTCCTCTTTACGGTCAATGCTTTTTTAGTCACATAATTTATTGAGCCCCCCGGTTCGGTATTTCCATATAATGCCGATGCCGGTCCTTTCATCACTTCTATCCTTTCGAGATTATTTACGATGAGAGAGTTGAAGGACCTGCCGCTCACCCTGAGGCCGTTTATGAACTGGTAACTGTTGCCGGCCACTCCCCGCAGCGTAAACCTGTTTTCGAAATTATTAAGGCTTACCCCGCTTATGTTTTTCAGGATATCGTTTACCCGGAAAGCCTGCCTGTCGATGATCAATTCTTTCGTAACATAACTTACAGATTGTGGCAGGTCTTTCAGCGCAATGGGCGATTTGGCCGCCGCAATGGACATCTCATTCCTATACGTCCGCTCCCTGTAACCACGCACCACCATCTCATCCAGCTTGCCGATATTCTCTTCTATCGTAAGATCGACGCGGTATTCATTCCGTCCCTGGGTAATTACAATGTCCTCACTCTTTTTCCGGATGCCGATCCCCGTTACCACCAGCGTGTAGGCGCCCGCGCTGATGTTCTCGATCTTATACGCCCCGGTCTCATCGCTGATAGCCCCTTTATTCGTTCCTTTTAATTCGACATTCAGGAACTCGGCAGGCCTGCCGGCCCCATTCGTGATCTTTCCTTTTATGGTTGCATGCTGGGCAATACAGGGGATACTAAATGCTGTCAGGATCGATAGGGAAATGAACAGTTTAAACATTTTGGTAATTCTTTGAAGGGTTATAGGGCCTTGAGCTGCAAAAGTGTTGCAACCCTCAAAGAAATGGAGTAGCGATCAGGAAAATGTGTTTACGGAATGAGGAAATACGTCACTTCTTCCATATCCAATACAGCCCCTTGACATCCGATCTCCATTGCGGTAGTAGCATGATAAGGATGATCTCCTCGATCAGGTCGAGGGCCGTCAGCACAGCCGCCACATAAAAAACGATCCTCGGAACGCCGGGCCAGAAAAACAAGGTGAGCAAAAAAACAGCCTGCAGGACAGCAGCAGTTTTGGCAAGGACTGTATGAAAGGCCGTCATCTTACCATAGCGTTTCAACGCCAGGATCATCTGCAGCAGGTAAAGCCCGGCCAATATTGCAAGTGGAATAAGTTCTTCCCGCACAAGCGCCATATGGAATACCAGCATACCCACAAATGCCGCAAGGATGGTGAGGTCGTCTCCTATGGAATCAAGCTTCGCCCCCATCTTGCTGGAAATATGGTACCGCCGGGCCAGGGTTCCATCCACCGCATCCGTAAGGAAACTAACGGCCAGGAACCACTTGAATAAGCCTTCATCGCCATGGATAGCCAGAAAGATCACCAGGGGCGCCATCACCACCCTCCATAAGGTAATGGCATTGACGATATAATAACTTTTTTTTGGGATACGGAAATCTACAATTTTTTCTACATTTATCCCTCAACATTGAGCTCCACATTAAAAAAACCTGTTACATGAAATACTTCCTGCTACTGCTTATCCTCCTGTCCTCCACCCGCTCCTGGTCCCAGAACAACAGCTCATTGCACCTCTCCCTCGGCGGCGCCCTGCCCATCGGCAAATTCGCCAGCAAGGATGTCAATGACCCTGCATCAGGACTAGCCAATCTGGGCGGCCTGGCGGAACTAGGCTATTCCCACCTGCTGAAAGACAACCATTGGGGATTGACCATCGGGCTCAGAGGCCGCTTGAACGGCATCGATAAGAATGCCAATACATCGGCTCTCCGGGAAGCCTTCCCTCTATATACCTGGTCATCGTCCAACAGCAGCTGGAAAGCCCTGTCAGCAATGGCCGGCGTCTATTACATCCTGCCCGCCGCGGCTAACCTCGATGTCCGGATGGAACTATCCCTGGGAGCCGCCAGCTGCTATCTCCCCGAGTACTCCGTCCTGGGGATCCTTGATACTGCCCAAACAGGCCCAACAGGCTTCATCCAGGCGAAGATTGGTAAAGAACATGCCGTCTCTTTTTCCGCTACGGCCAAGGCCGGGATCGTCTATCACCTCAACAAACACCTGGACCTGTTAGCCAATCTCGACTTCTGGTACCTGAACCCTAACTTCAAACATGTCACAGAGACCATACTCATTGCCGACGGCCTGGTGATTCCCGGGGTGATCTCTCCCAGCAATGCCAGCTCCCTTTCTGTCAACAGCCAGTCGCGGGATTACAAACAGAATATGAGTACCCTCAATCTGTCCGTAGGGGTGGGCATCGCCTTATAATACCATACAACCCATTTGTCATTTAGCCGCCACCAACGTCCCTTCATAAAACAGTCCTTCCCCTACGAATACCCCCGACTTATTAAAGATCGCCGCCCGGATCAGCTTCCGCTCGGGATCATATCCCGCAATGATCATAGTGGCGCCGGACGGCACTTCGATCCCCTTTTCATCAGACCCGGTCGAAAGCGGTCGCTTGCCCTCATCCGGTGATGGCATATACGTAGCCTTTGCGCAGAAATTATTCCGGGCCTTCTGCATCAGTTCACATTGCCTGACATCCTTCAGCGTAAAATTATCGACATTGATGACATACTGCTCCTCGGAACCGACAGGAGCCACCACCAGGTGCCCTCGCCATCCATGCAAAGATCTTTTGGTCTCCACGATATTACTATGCACGATCCTGACAGGCAGATACAGCGGCAGCTTCTTCTTTTCATCCTTCCGGTAAGACTCCGGCCCCGTCTGCTTATAGGTAGCTATCTCCCATTTCCCTTTCGTCAGCCGCCGGTGTTCGTCTAAATAGGGTTCATCATACGGCGCATCCACCACATAGCCCGTGTCATGATCAAATTGCGACGAATCATCAATAAATGCATAAGTAGTATCACAGCTCCTGCCCAGCGTACGGAGAATGTCCCTTTCAAAAGGAACAGCTGCGGCCTTTTCTTTTATTGAAGGAGCCCTTGAACAGGAAAGCACCAGTAAGCCAATGATGCCATATATAAAAAAGCCCGGCTTTTCAAGCAAATTTGCCATAGGAATTGGACAGTTGATACTGTCAAAATACTAAAAATTCTTCCTTCGTCCAAATGATTTCCCCCCATGCGGAATACCCTTTGGACCATCTTCATGCAGGAAATTTAACGCTCGATTGTCTGCAGATGATCTGGGGCTTCAACACCAGCTTCCGTGGATGCGCATGAAAAGGCTCCCCGCCGCGAAGCCCCTCGAACAACAGCCGGGCCGCTGCTTCCCCCATCGTCACCGTCTGCTGGTTGACCGTAGAAAGAGAAGGGGTGATGTACTCTCCGAATGCCTCATTGGCAAAACCAATGATAGCTATATCATCCGGAATTTTCACGCCCGCCGCCTTGATCGTCTGTATCGCGCCCAACGCGGTAAAGTCTTCCACGGCAAAAACAGCATCCGGCATCACCGCACTCGCCAGCAATTGCCGCATGCATTCCCTGCCCGACTCGATGCTCACCTTTCCATGCACGATCAGGTCATCATTGACAGGTATGTTATGGACATTCAATGCCTCTATATATCCTTTCAGCCGGAGATTAAAAATATTCACATGCTGCTGTCCGGCGATATGCGCGATCCGGCGGCATCCGTTTTCAATCAGGTGGCTGGTGGCCTGGAAGGCGCCCGCAAAGTCATCCACCACCACTGAGGAAACCCCCAGCTTATCGTCCGTCCTGTCGAACAGCACCAGCGGGATACCCCGGTTGTGGATCTCACTGTAGTGATCCATGTTGATCGTCTCCTTGGAAATGGAAGCCAATACCCCATCCACCCTGGATTGCAAAAAGGTCTGCACCCCCTTTTTCTCGTCTTCATACAGCTCGTTCGACTGGTAGATCAGCACCGTATAATTATTCTCGCTCGCAACCTTCTCGATCCCATGGACAACAGAGCCAAAGAAATTGATCTCCGCGCTGGGAATAATGACCCCCACGATATTGGACCTTCCCAGCCGCAGAGAGGACGCGATCCGGTTATGTTTGTAATTAAGACGGATAGCCATCTCCCGGACAGCTTTCTTGGTAGCCTCCTTGATGCCCGGGTGATCATTCAATGCACGGGATACGGTAGCCCCGGTAATGTTTAATTCACGGGCAATATCCAGAATGGTCACCTTGGAGATCTTGTCGCTCATGGGTCAATCAGCGCCGTTTAGCTTTTTTATCAGGTTTACTTCATCCTGCCTGTACGGCGTTCCATCCTTACGGAAAATATCATGGAACCATTCGATGGGCTGGCTGCCATCCGGAATAGGCGTATCCCACGCATAAATAGTATTCGTTTTCCCTTCCACAAAACCCCAGTTGATAGCCCCGACCTTTTCCCGCTTCAACATGGGTAGGATGGTGGAGAAGCGGCTGTTCCTCGTGCGGGCCATATACTCCGTACAGATCAGGGGTTTGCCGTTTGCTTTCAGCAGCTCTACCACCCGCTGATGCCAGGGCAGCTCCTCATAATCGTGATAAGTGATAATGTCCGAATTGGCCAGCTGATAAGCGTTCAGCCTCTCCAGGTCCCAGCTCCAAAGCCCCGCGCTGACGGGCTGGTCCGGACGCACCGCCCAGGCCCATTCAAAAACCTTTGACAGCAGCGCCAGCGAAGAGTCCTTCTTCCCGCTATTGCCCGGCTCATTATACAGGTCCCATAAAAGGATCCGCTTGTCATGCGCAAAAGTAGTGAGCACATCCTTTACATATTTTTCCAGCTGCGGAAAATTAGCAGGATCGGTAGAGGCTGGCTGCCCCGGGTCCTGTATCCAGCCTGAATTGTGAACCCCCGGTTTAGGGGCCGGTTGCTTGCCGGGAGCCGATGACTTTGCCCAGCAATCGTCAAAGAAGACAAACATTGGCTGAATATGATGCTTCTCGGCAATGGTCAGGAACTGGTCCACCCTCTTCGAAAATCCCGCTGGATCGGCCTTCCAGGCGACGGAATGCAGGAATACCCGCATCGTATTGAATCCGATGCTCTGCGCCCAGCCGAGCTCCTTGTCAATGGTCGCAGGGTCAAAAGTCTCCGCCTGCCACATCTCCAGCTGATTGATGGCATTCGCAGGGATATAGTTGGCGCCCGTAAGCCACTTGTGCTCCCGGTACCAGGTATTGGCTTTCTCTGCTGACCAGATCTTGCTTTGTGACACTGCCGCCTGCATCATCAGCCCAAGCGCAAACACACCTGATACGAACAACTTCTTATACATACCGCTATTTTTTTAATTTTTCTTCCAATACTTTCATAAAATATCCATCCACCACGCTCCTGGCCTGAAAACCCACCTGCTTGCCATCCTCCGTCTCATGCCAGTCGCTCAACGGCACCCTGGTCGGCGTCTCGTCGGCATATGTGTACATGGGATCCGCAAGCGCCTCGAAATCCTTCCGGCTCCCCGCCAATACCGACGTCCACAACACCCAGTCCGACTTGGTATACTTCCGGCGGCTGTCCAGGGGAAGACCATACTTGTTTTGTTGGGTGAGATAATAAGCCACTTCCTTTTCATACACTTCCTTCGGAAATATCCCCAGCCCTAATATTTTGTCCCATACGAGATTGTATTTCTGGCTCCAGCTACCCTTGCCGCTAAAAGTAAGCGCATAATGATCTCCGTCATTAGCCATCTGCATCCATTTCACTGCCATGTCCTTTGCCATCTGGCTGTATTTACCCGCAGCTTCCGCTTCCCCCAACTGCCCCGCCAGCCAGGCATAGCCCCCCAGCGCGACAATAGCCTTGGCCGACAAATTCACATTCCGGGCCAGATGTCCCGCAAAATCATCCGTACACAGCTGGTTGGCCGGATCAAATCCCTCCTTTGATAGATATTCCGCCCAGGTGGTGAGCGTCTTCCAATGCTTCTTCGCATAATCCGCCTTCCCTTCCACCTTGCAGATAGCCGTCGTAAGAATGACCATATTGCCGCATTCTTCCACAGGCATATCCTCTCCATAGGTCTGCCCGTTTGCCAGCGGATAGGTCCCGAGATCATGGGCCGCAATGGGCTTCGTCCATTTCCCGCTCTCGCTGAAATAAAAAATACCGTTCAGCATCCCTTTCAGCAGGTCAGGATTGTACACAAGGTACAATGGCGCGGAAGGATAAGTGACATCCACCGTATTGATAGACCCATTGCTGAAATTTTCCTTGGAAAGAAAAAGGATCTCCCCTTCCGGACTTTTCAGCAGCTTGTGTGCCGCTACGCTTTGCCGGTAAGCCAGCTCGCAGAGCCGGGCATATTTTTCGCCTCCCGTACTGACGGCATCATTATACAGCCGTTCATTGAAAGCGCCGCATTTCTTCATAACCTCCGCATACCCCGTGCTGGCTGCCGATAGTTCTTTCTCCATAGTAACGCCCGGCTTATTCCTCCACCATGCCCGCAGGTCCTGGTGAAAATATTGGATAGCATATATGTCGTCATATCCTACTAAGAACACCTGCTCCATCGGCTTCGAACCGATAGTTCCCAATGAGACCAGGCTATTCAGCCAGAGATGCTTCCCTTCCATATTAGCTCCCTGGACCGTCCCCGCGGCAAACAATTGCTCCGCGGCGGCACTCCCGGAAATAAACTGCCGCACATCCTTCCCTGCAGCGGCAGCCACATACATATGCCCCCAGTCGATCCGCAGATCGTCGCCTTTCTTTTTTAGCACTGGCTGCTCTACCGAGCCCGCCTTCAGGATAGAAAGTCCCTCCGCCGCATACCTTTCAGCCTTCACGGCCTGCGTGGCATTGTTTACCGCAATATCCGTGGACGCACCAAAATACAGCTGCACCGCATGCTTGGCCCCATCATTGGACCGCACACTCATCCCGACATAGGACACTGGCCGGGACAACAAATTCAGGTCATCCGGCAGCAAGGGCGAAGTAAAGGTAATTGCAACGTCTGCTTTGCCGCAGCCGAAAACATAGCTCGTCTGCGTAGCCTTCAATTGTACGCTCTTTTGTACCGCCAGCTTTACCGAAGTCGTTTCCGGCAGCAAGGGCTTCTCGACAATACCCGCATCCAGCGAGGCGCCGCCCGCCGTATTGGCAACATGGATGGCAAGGACATTGCTCCCTGTTTTCAGCAGGCCCTTTTCCAGCGGGATATAAATAAATTTACCGGTCCATCCTTTCTTCTGATAGACGGGCTCTCCGTTCAGATAGACCTCTACATTGTCGTCATGCAGCAATTTCACGAAAAGAGGACCGGAACGTTTCCCCGCGATCGTAAAAGTTCTCCGGAACCATAGATCCTTGGACCGCCACTCCGTACCCGCCACACCGCTGTTGTCGCTGAAAGGCGCTTTCCCCACATTCCATCCCGTCTCACCAAACGCCACCTTCATCCAGTCCGCCGCAGGAGCCGTCTCTGTATATTTGGCATCATAACTTTTTTCATCACTGGCAGGCAGCAGCGTCTTGTACCCCTGCTCTTCCGCGCCAAGGAACCGGTACACCACTCCATCCACTTTCACCATCCCCAGCAAAGCCTGATCAGTTCCCGTCCAATGTTTCGTTGGTGCGGCATTAAGCGTATCGGTCATGGACCAGATACTGAAATAAGGGTCATGGGTGATCAGGGGATAGGCCGGCGCCCTCAATGACTGCGCTGATCCACTTCGGCCCAGCATCAATAAACAACAAATGACTATACTGTACTTTTTCATCTATGGTTATTTTTCTGTTTGATTTGCAAATGAACACCTGTCTTCACAGTTTGACACCCTTCACCGCTTGACTCCTTTCACCGCGAAGGCGCCCGCATCACCTGTCCCTCTTTCACCGGCTCTCCGAACGCAGGCGTACCATCCTCATTCCAAGTGAACGGCTGTGCCCGCGGCGAACGCTCCCGCCCGCATCCCTGGCCCGGCTTCGGGTTGGCATGATAGAGCAGCCAGCTCTCCCTGCCGTCGGGAGACAGGAAAAAGGAATTGTGCCCCGTAGCATAGACATGATTTTCGGGAGATTGCTGAAATACAGGAGAAGGCGATTTCTTCCACGCTGCTGGTTTCAACAGATCGCTCCCCCCCGTAAAACGAAGCATACCCAGCGCATACGTGTCCGTCCAGCAAGCGCTGCCCGAATAAATGACAAAGAGGTCGTCTCCATGGATCAAAGCCTGTGGCCCCTCATTGACATCGATATGAGAAGGCCCTTCGGGCCCCTTCAGGTCCCCGAATTTCTCCCATCCGAATGAGGGACTGCTGATCCGGACGCGCTCACCCTCCACCGTCCAGGGATTCTTCATCTTCGCAATATAAATATCCTGCCGCCCGTTGACATCCGTCTCCCAGCCCGACCATAACAGGTATAGCTGATCCTTATACCGGAACACATCCCCATCGATTGCCCACTTATCGGAAGCATCCGACAGTTTGCCCTTGAATATCCACTCCCCCTGCAGTGGGTCAGCACTCGCATTCTCCAGCACATACAGCCTGTGTCCATTATTATGCCCTCCGTCCGCAGCAAAATAGGCATACCATTTCCCTTCCAGGAACATTACTTCCGGCGCCCAGAGGTCCTTCGACCAGGCCGTCCCCGCCGGCGGCACATAAATGGTCTTATGCTCCGCATGCCCCAGATCCCCGATGTCCTTCGTCTTCCACAATTCCAGCCTGCTCCCCATCGTATGTGTGTAATAATAATAACCGTCCTTGTAAAAACTATACGGATCCGGTCCCGACGGCAGCAGCGGGTTCGTGAACGTCGCCCCTTGTCCGCCAGTACTGCCATCACCTGCACCGGCACCGCCCGGCCCGCCAACACCGGCAACGCCTACCACCGTATCCACCACCGGAAAAGCAGAGATCCGCAGCCGTGCCCCGCCCATCGGTATAAGCGTCAGCTCTGTTACAGGCGCATCCGTACGCACAGGGCTCTGGGGCAATACCCCACACAACCCGTATTGATCCACCTTCCACGAAGGTATCTGTTTTCCGTTCGCATGTATCACAATAGGAGCGGCTGCATTCGTGAACGGATTGTCATCCGCCGGCCAGGCCCTTTTCTCTATGGTAAACGACTGCAGCCCCTTATTCAGCATCAACCCATAATTCCATTCCGAAGCGGGAAAGATCTCATACGATGGCCATTTGCTGGCATCCGCATGCTCCTGCCAGCGGGCATCCCCCTGCGCCGTTTCCTTACTGTTCTTCTGTTCATATCGTTCCTCTATTTTCAAAGAGAACCCCAGGGGTCCATAGCTCACGCTGGCACTGTTCTTATTCCTGTCCCATGCTTTAAGACGCAGCTCCATTGGTAATCCCATCTTTACCCTGTCTCCGTCCTTCCAGGTCCGCTGGATCCGCACATACTTTCCCGATCCGGCAGCTGCAATGGGACTCCCGTTCACTTCCACCGAAGCCTCCTTGCACCAGTCAGGCACCCGCAGGTACAGGGGGAAAGACACCGGCTTACTGCTCCTCACGGTAAAGATCACCTGCTCTTCAAAAGGATAGTGCGTATTCTCCTCTATCGACACTTCCTGCCCCACTCCCACTTTTGCCGTCAGCCTGCCCTCAAGGTACAGCTGCGCAGCCAGACCATTGTCCGGTGTGGCCATCCAGGCATTTTCCGCATAATAGACCCATCCGGCCGCATGATTATGCTGGCAGCACCGGCTGCTGAAAGGATTCATCATCAGAAAAGGCCCTTCATTTGCGATACCCGGCGCATGGTTCCTGCTGTCGCTCACCACCATATTCGGAGCAGTAAGGTAACGCAGGCTTCGGTAATCAGGCATAAAAGCCGCCGGAAAAGTATTGAAAGCGACATCCTCGCAATTCTCCGCCCACTTCGTATCCCCGGTCATCTGCAGCAGCAGCTGATCCGAGGTCATCTGCTCCACCATACCGCAGGTCTCCACCGCCTGACGGGGATCGTCATATCCTTTACGGGCATTCTCATCGGATCCAAACATCCCCCCCGGCACCTGCCCGTATATATTCCTTACCAGCGCAAAATCATTATACGTGGCATCCCTGTCTTCCACCCGGTGACTCTGCAAATAGTAGGTCGCCGGCTCCCGGAAACACTGCGCAATATTCACATTATGCCAGTTGGGCAGATTGTCCTTCTGCCGCCAGTCAGCCGTATTACGGTCGATCTTCGTGGCAAGGTCCAGTAACCATGCCTCGCCTGTTCGGTTATACAGCCAATAGACACTGAGCATATTATCCCCACCCCTGCTCTTCTCCCAGTAATCCTCCAGGAAATGTTCATCAGGTATCGACAGCTCCCATCTGAAGTATCGGCTCATGAACTTCAGCACCCGCGTATCATGCGAATACTCATAGTAGGATTGCAGACACCACAGCATCGGCATGTTCGTCCATAGGTCCCTGTTCCCATTCCGCTCCACCATCGGCCCAAAATCGCCATTCTCTCTTTGATTGGCCAGCACATTATTGATCCAGAATAACGATTCCCTGATGATTGCCGGATCCCTGAGCATATATCCCAGGTTAGCATACCCTTTCAGCCAGTAAGGCAATTCCTCCCAGCCATACTTGCCTTTGCCATCCTTCGTCAGCCAGGCATTGTCTTTTTTTGACAGCCAGACACTGATCTCGCCCAGATGGCCGGTAAGCCCGTCCCGCTGCAGCTCCAGCTGCTTCTTCAGCCAGCCGCCCGGCCGGAAAGCCGTCACCGGCAGCTTCTCATACGATTCCTTCAGCAACGGCGCCCGGTTCCCGGCATACCACCGGTTCACCGTATTGTTTGGCGGCCCCGATACCACGTCCACCACAGGCGCCTGCCCATGCAAGATTCCGGGTACGAAAAAACAACAACAAATAACAAAAGCCCATCCTTTCATAATTCCCTATTTAAAATTATAAGGTCACCCGCCACTTCCGTAACGGGCGACCTTTTGTAAACGCAAACTACGGATATATCCCGTAATATGACGTCGATGCAGCATTACTAAAGGTCACAGAGGTCGTATTCGACGGGATGGAATAAGGTGTACCCGGCGTAATAATATCTCTGTACAGCCAACCTCCTGCGTTGTAGTCTATCCGTACTGGTCCGGGCGTGCCGTTTGCCACCGTGACGGCATAACCGTCATACGTAGCCACGATTTGCGGACCGGAGCCGCCGCCATAGACCATGGTGCTGAATTGACTCCGGAAGCCGGTACCAGCAAAGAAAAGACCTGCCGTCAAAAAAAGAATAACCGCTTTGTTCAATAGGGAACTGGATTTCGCACGTGGACGCGATAAGGTCATTTGATTCATAAACGATAAAATTTAAGGTTAAAAAATAGGACAAAATTTAAATATCTCGCTATTGGAGCGGTTAGTTCCCGTTATCAGAACTGCACTTTCGTCACCGGTGTAAAGATCATATCCTCCACATCCTTTATTTTCAATCCCACACGCGCATAGACATAATTCTGCGCCGGATAGGTGGCCGGCACCGTTACATTCAGAGAGACATGACTCGGGTCAGTGATGTCTGCACCAGCCATTTCCGCCTTGGCAATATTGTCGGCGCCGGAGACGAACTGGGTCTTATTGATATACAAATTCACTCTTTCCACATCCTTGGCCACCGCAGGGTCAGTGATCACCTTTTCCACGGAAAAGTTCGCCGCCACCGCACCACCGCCTCCGGTGATCGTGGCTCCGTTAAGCATATAATACGGGGTAACCTCCAGGTCCAGCGTCTGACTGCCTCTCAAGGTCACAGACAGGCTGTCCGGGTTTCCATGCGCATCCAGTTTCCAGAGAAAAGGCCCCTGCCCGTTCGGTATGATGAGCTTGTAGTCGCCGTCGAACAGTGAAAAGGAATACAGACCATCTTGTGAAAAGTTACCATTGATGGCGCCAACCTTGCCGAAGCCATATTGGTACAGCTGCAATGACACCTGGTTTCTTTCCACTCCGATACTGTCACCCTTATACATCAACCTGCCCTTCAGAATGGAAGCAGGCGCTTTATAATTGTCCTTGCTGCAGGCAGCCGCCGCGCAAACCAGGAACGACAATAATATATATCGATAATTATATTTCATAATTGATAGATTGATGGTTAAGCTTATTGATTCGGTTGTTTAACGATCTTCGGATTGGCCGCCCGGACATCATCCCCGATAAAGGTGTAATAATTGCCCAGGGTGAACCTGTTCTTACCAGTCACCTTCGAAGGCAGCACCTCCTGGAAATACCATTTGCCATCATTCGCCTGTCCCGGATTGTAAACCTTGTAAGGCCACAAACCCCAGGGTTGCGTGCTCCGCTTGTCCGCCTTGCCGATATTGCTCTTGAGATCGCTGAGTGTCGTTTCCGTCCCATCCCATACCTTCGTCGCAAGTCTCCATCTTCTCATATCATAGAGAATGTGCCCTTCAAAGGCCAGCTCCACACGACGCTCATGCACGATCCTGTCAAAAGTGATCTGTGCATCCGTAAGGTCTGTAGTAAAACCCGCACGTTGCCGTACCAGGTTTATATATCCTGCCGCAGTCCCCGGATCACCTAGTTCAAAGGCCGCTTCAGCCGCATTCAATAAAACTTCTCCGAGACGATAATGGATCCAGGGCACATCGCTGCCTCTACCCCGCCGGCCGGAACCGATCGTGGGATCAAGGAACTTACGGATATAAAAACCCGTCTGCGTGTGGTACCTTACCCCGTTGATGGGGCCATCCTTCCCAACTGCTGTATACTTTTTGCCGCTGTTAGCAGGGTACTCCACCTGGTCTGCTGCATTGCCACTGGTGATAACAACACCGTCAGGCATTTTCAGACCAGCCCAGATATCTACTACTGCGCCTTTGAAACGGTAAGGGCTCGCCGTATCGAAAGGTATCATCACCGTACCCTTCAGACGCGCATCCCTGTTGTCAAAAATGTCCTGCGGATGCGTATAGTATATGGGATTCCCGCCCCCATCCACCGTAGGGATAGGCGCAAACGTATTATCCAGCTTTTCAAAAGACTCCACCAGGTTCAGCGAAGGGTCTATACGACCCGCATCATCCGGCTCATCCGTAATAGAGAAAGGCTGATTGTTGGTGGTGAACCCATGCGTTTTACCACTGAGCGCCTTGTAGTCCGTAATAAATATCGACTCCTGGTTCACCGAGCTCTTATCCGTAAAGATCGCGGCAAAATTGTCCGACAGATCGGGCAGTACCTTGTACAGTTTGTATACTCCCGCTCCGCCATTGATGATGGTCTGTGCCGCGGTCAATGCCTTCTGATAATAATCGTTGGCTTTGCTGGAAGGGATACCGACTTCACCACCCGGCAACGCTACACCAGGCGTACTGGCCCCATATTTGGCGATGCTGCCCGCGTACAAAGCAGCTCTTGCCTCCATGGCCAGCGCCGCCGCCTTGCTGGCGCGGCTCTTATCGTTCTGATCGGCAGGCAACTGATCCTTTATCGCCTCTGCCTCGCTGATAATAAAATCATACATATCCGACTCCTTGGCACGCGGATGTTGCAGATAAGTGGGGTCACCCTTGTAATCATAGGTCTCGGAATGCAGGATCAAAGGAACACCTCCATACCGTTTCGTCAGCTCGAAATAATAGTTCGCCCTGAGAAAACGACCTTCCGCATTAAAGCGAGCCTTGTCCGCTGCCGTCAGCTTGGTGGATGCGCTGTCCCGCTCGATGAACAGGTTCAGTTCACGGATATAGGTATACGCATCTTTCCAGTTGACGCCCCAGCTGCCATACCCCCAGCCTGTGTTTTGCACAATACCATAGGCCCCATCGTCGGAAATAAAGCTTTCACTGAAATCCGCGAAGGAGCCCCAGCCCTGGTCGAAATTGGAGAAGGCCAGCTGCCGGTTATACAGATTTCCCAATACCGACAACACCAGCGCAGGATCCGAAAATACTGTTTCCGTCGGCACAATACTGTTGGGTGGATTCTCCAGAAAATCACTATCCTTCTTACACCCCGACAGACTAACCACGAGCGTCAGCGCGGCGAGGAAAATATGTTTTTTACTCACGTTCATAATTTATATTTTATGCTGTTCGTAAGAGCAGTTTAATTAAAATGTAAGGTTACAGCCAATGTTCACGACCTTGCTCTGCGGATGCTGCAGGCTATTGTCATCGATGACCTCTGTATCGACGTTGTACTGATGCAGATTGTCGATGGAGAAGAGGTTGTAGGCATTGACATAAACCCGCGCCTTCACCATACCGGCTTTCTTGGAAATACGCTGCGGCAAAGTATACCCCAGCTCGAGCGTACGGGCCCTGAGATACCTTACATTATGCAGCCAGAAGGTAGACTGTACACCATAGTCGCTGTGACCATTGCCCGGGTTATACCTGTTTGCAGGGTATTTGCCCGGTATCCATTTACTATTGATATCGAAGGGATCCTGCCTGTGCCACCTGTCCTTGAATATCACATTCATATTGCCATTGCCCTGGAATGCCCAGCGGGACTCCCAGTTCTGATACCAGGTATAGCCTGCCGCTCCGGAGAAGTCCAGGTGCATATCAAATCCGTTGTAGGCCGCAGCTATCGAAAATCCGAAGTTGATGTTCGGCTGTGTACCATAGCCATACCCGATAGGCCGCTGATCCTGTCCATCGATCCTATGGTCGCCGTTGATATCCTGGTAGATCAGGTCTCCGGGCAGCAGCGTACTGTTGCCCTGTCCATCGATGTCCACCTTATAGCTGTTGATCTGGTCCTGGGAGGTGAACTGGCCGATACAATTATAGCCCCAGCCGATATCGGTGTACCTGCTCTCACGGGAGTTATAATATTTGTCGATCGAGTTCTGGAAGGTCGGATTGTAACTGTGCAGGAACTTCTTCCGGCTGATAGAGAAGTTGCCGCTGACGCTATACACGAACTTGCGGACATTACCGTTGTAGGCAATGCTCATCTCACCTCCATACTGCGCGTCGCTGTTCACATTCTCCTTGGGGAGATCATATCCCAGCTCCATCGGCACTATTACGACATTCTTTACATCGATGAGGCCATCCCGCTTGCGATAGAACCAGTCGAAAGAACCCGTGATCCTCCTGTTCAATAGGCTATAGTCAATACCAATGTCCGTCACCTTGCTCTTCACCCAGGAGAAACGCGTGGAAGGAATACCCTTGTCACGGCTCACGGTCAGCGGATTTCCGCCAATAATAGCCGTACCCTGGTTATAGTTGTATCCATCCAGGTACGAATAAGGCGTAATGATGGGGTCCGTACCATTGGGGGCCCTGTCATCACCCAACTGGCCATAGGAACCGCGGATCTTCAGGTCGGACAAGATAGAACGTTTCCCCAGCATACGGTTGAACCACTCCTCTTCTGTCAGCCTCCAACCCGCAGAGAACCCGGGGAAATAACCCACCCGGTAACCTGGCGCAAAAAGATAGCTGGCATCACGGCGTACAGACGCTTCGAAGAAATACCGGTTGGCAAAGCTATAGGTCAAACGGCCGATATACCCGATACGGGCCTGCTTATCATCGCTGTCCTGGTATTGGTCCGCTGTTGGGAAATAGATCAGGGGAAGATTGTTGGACACAGGCGAAGCATGGATCCAGTTCCTGGTGCGCCGCTGAGACTGTCTTTCTGCTACCAAGGTTGCTCCGATCGTATGATCTCCAAAACTATTGTTGTAATTGATCTGCGCCTGCTGCGTCACATTGATCTGCTTGATCTGCTCCCGCTCACGCCAGGGGTTCGTACTTCCGTTGGTCACCTTGTACGTATCGCTGGTGGCGTCATACGTATATGCATTATACGTATATTCCTGGTTGTTCAGGAGATAATCCGCAATAAAGTACGAATACAAACCTCTTACACTGAGCCCCTTTACACCGGGGATATCATAGTCCAAATGAAAGTTCGTTTGAAGCACCCGCCAGTCGCTGTGATAGACACCCGCCAGTGTCTTGTTCAGATAAGCATAGTTCGTTTGCTGCTTCGAGCCCATATCCGCCAGGTACTTGGGATTGTCATTGGCATAAGGCCGGTTCATCGGCGTATTGTTCAGGACGGCGTAACGTGCCAGCCAATAGTCATCACCCCCCGGAACACCCGGATTCTCACGCGTCTCGATACGGCCGTTGATGTCGATACCAGCCTTCAGCCCATCAGCCAGCTTTGCGGTCACATTGGATTGGATATTGCTCCGGCGGAACATATACTCCTTACCCTGCTGTGAATTCTGATAGAAGGTGGTTCCGGAAACATAATACTGCACCTTGTCACTGCCGCCATTGACGTTGACATTGACAGAATTCTGCGGGGCATTCTTATTTGCAAGAATGAACTTGCGCCAGTCGAAGCTCCGGTAGGCAGGATCAGTACCAGCCTTGGCCGCATCCAGCATCGCCTGCGTGATCGCCGTCCGCTTCGCCGGATCGGATTCATGAATATTGCTGTTGACATCGGCATCCGCCTTATAATATAAATACTCATAGGTATTGTTCAGCACCTTGGGGAACCTGAACCAGTTTTGCCAACCGGCATACGCATCTACATTGATATTGTTCCGGCCAACCGACCCTTTCTTCGTCGATACCACCACTACGCCATTGGCCGCCCGTACTCCATAGATGGCGGCGCTGGCATCCTTCAATATCGTAATGCTCTCGATATCATTGGGCGATAGGTTATTGAATTGGCCTTCATCCTGCTGTATCCCATCGATGACATACAGGGCAGGTCCATAATTGCGGATCTGGATCGCAGCCGATGCACCCGGCCTGCCATCCGCCATACGGAAGGTAACACCCGGCAGTTTACCCGCCAGCGTCGTACTCACCGTAGCCCCGCCATGCACCCGCTCGATGTCCTTCGCGGTCACCGTTGCAATGGCGCCCGTCAGGGAGGCTTTCTTCTGCGTACCATAACCTACAACCACGATCTCACTCAGGTCCTTGTTCGCCTGTTGCAGGGGAACCTTGAGGTCCGTCTTCTTGCCGACTCTCACCTCATACGCCGAATACCCCACGGAGGTAAATAATAACACTGAACGCTCGCCGGCGACACGAATGGTAAATTTTCCATCCGCACCGGTAATGACTGCATTGTTGGTCCCCTTCTCAGACACCGTTACCTGGGCGATACCACCCCCGACACTATCCGTCACAACGCCGGATACCGTCACTTTCGTGTCGTTCTGGGAATAACCAACTACCGTAAATAAAAAGTAAAAGATCAGTAGAAATGATAATTTCATACAGCAATTAATTGTTGGTTTTTAAATTAACCTTTGACAACGAACCTTCCGCCGGTAGGCGGACAAGCGTGTTCGTTTAAATCAAATGCAAACGTTTACATGGTTTTTATCAGGGTAAATACCTAATTTTAACCGTTTGTCGAAAGTAAAAGTTATATACGAGGCGGGTGATTCACTCCGTATCATAATTTTTGCAAAATGTTACATTTGAAAAATACCCACATACTCCCGACACTGTTGCTTATCATCGTCTGCCTCCGGACAAACGCTCAACCCTATTATTTCAGACACTACCAGGTGGAGAACGGACTCTCCAATAGCACCGTCTTCTGCAGCACACAGGATAAGAATGGCTTCCTCTGGTTCGGCACAAAGGAAGGGCTCAACCGCTTTGACGGGTATCACTTCAAACTCTTCAACACCAACACCAAACCCCTGGGCAGCGATATGATCTACTGCCTCTTCAGCGATACACCCGGCACCTTGTGGGCAGGAGGACAAAATGGACTCTTTGTATTTCACCAGCAACAGGAAAAACTGGTTCGCGTCATCGACTCCCTCGTAGAGATCAATTGGATCCAGACAGACGATAAAGGCAATCTCTGGTTCCTCAGTCTCAACAGCGTCTACCGGTATAACCTTATCACCCGGCAGTTGAAACACTTCCCCGACGCGCAATATGTTACTTCCATCTGTAAAGCAGACGATGGCGGCATCTGGTTCACCACCAACGACGGATACATCGAAAGATTCAACGAAGGACCTGAAACGTTCACCACCTTTGATATTTTCTCCCACTCGCCCCCATCCAACACCCGGTGGCTGCAACGGATACGTTACGCCGGGGATCACCGGTTCCTCATCGCCACCAATGACCAGGGACTGAAGTGCTTTGACGCCGCTACCAGGGATTATAAGGATATACTTACCTACAATCCCGACAAGACCACCATCTATGTCAGGGATATATTGCAATACTCCGCCGATGAGTTCTGGCTGGCGACAGAGTCAGGTATCTTTATCCTGAATATCAACACCGGCCAGGCAACCAACCTCCATAAAAAATTCCTGGACCCGTACTCACTCTCCGACAATGCCGTGTACAGCCTTTGCAAGGACTCCGAAGGCGGCGTATGGGCAGGCACCTTCTTCGGCGGCGTAAACTACTACTCCAAACAATACTCCTCCTTTCAGAAATACTACCCGGACAATTCAAAAAATTCCATCAGCGGCAGCGCCCCCCGCGAGATCTGCCAGGACCCGTATAATAATATATGGATCGGTACCGAAGATGCCGGCCTGAATAAACTGGACATAAAGACCGGAGCCATTACGCATTTCATGCCCTCGGGCGCTCCTACCGACATCGCCCACACCAATATCCACGGTTTATTATCCGTAGGCAACGAGCTTTGGATAGGTACCTTTGAGCATGGCCTGGATGTCATGGACATAAGGACAGGTAAGGTCATCAGACATTATATGGCAGGCCCCGGCCCCCATGATATGAAAAGTCATTTCGTTCTCTCCCTGATAAGGACAGCCGACGGCAACCTCGCGCTGGGCACCTCGAATGGAGCCTATACCTACAATAAGAAGACCGGCAACTTCACTCCCATACCAGATTTCCCTTTTAATACATTTGTCGCCATTGTCATGCAGGATCACGCGGGAGTGATCTGGATAGGTACGCATGGAAAAGGAGTATATTATCTGGACCCCGCCACCCGTCACCTGGGCCATATTCCCGGCGAAGCCACAGACGGCAAGGGCCTCTCATCTCCCATCATCAACGCCATCGCTGAAGATAGTCAGGACAACTTATGGATCTCCACCGAAGGCGCCGGCCTCTGCAGATTGAGCCCCGATAGAAAAACATTCTTCACCTATACCACCGCGAACGGCCTGCCCAGCAACTTTATCTTCCGGTTCATAGAAGACAATAATCACGACTACTGGGTGACGACCTCAAAAGGCCTGGCCAATATTCATAAGGCAGACAACACTATCAAGGTCTACACCAAAGCGAATGGACTTCTCAACGACCAATTCAATTACAATTCGGGGTTTAAGGACAAGGACGGCAAACTATATTTCGGCAGCGTGCGGGGGATGATCACCTTTTATCCAAACGACTTCATACGTGGAAGCTTTGCTCCACCCGTATATATCACAGGCTTCCAGGTGGATAACGTAGAGCTGAAGATCAGCGCAGACAGCTCATTCCTGAAAAGGTCCATCATCTACACCGATAAGATCACCCTTCCCTACGACCAGTCCTCCTTCAGCATCGACTTTGCCGCGCTTAGCTACTCATCCCCCGAAAGGACCGAATACAGCTACTTCATGCAGGGACTCGACAAAGCCTGGACCCACCTGAACACCAATCGTAAGGTCTACTTCACCAACCTGGCCCCCGGCACCTATACTTTCAGGTTGAAAGCAGCCGTAGACGGCCGCTGGACCAATAATGAAAAAGAGCTTTCCATAGAAGTCCTCCCCCCTTTCTGGGCCACTGGCTGGGCTTACTCAGTCTATCTCCTGCTGACCATCCTCCTGGTCTGGTACATCGTCCGCAGCTACCACAGGCGAACGCAGATAAAAAAAGAAAAAGAGATCTATGAAGCCAAATTCGATTTCTTCACCAACATCGCCCATGAGATCCGCACACCCCTGACCCTGATTAAAGGCCCCGCCGAAAACCTCCGTGAAATGATAGGTCAGCTGCCGGAGATCAAAGAGGATGTCATTACCATGGAAAGGAATACTAATCGGCTCATAGCTCTCGTGACGCAGATCCTGGACTTCCGGCAAACAGAGACCAGGGGCTTCCGGCTCGACTTCACAAAGGTCAATATCACAGAAGTACTGCAGGAGAACTACCTCAGCTTCAACGCCATGGCCAAAAAGAAGAACCTTGCCTATCATTTCGAACACCCCGGCGCAGATGTCTTTGCCATGGCCGACGAAGAAGCCCTGAACAAGATCTTCAGCAACCTTTTCAGCAACGCAGTGAAATATGGAGAGGGACAGGTATTTGTCAGGCTGCTGCCGCCGGAGAATGAGGAAGGCAGCATTGTCATCGAGATAGCCAATGATGGCCCCATCATCCCGCAGGAGATGAAGGAAAGGATCTTCGAGCCGTTCTACAGGCTCAAGGAATCCATTCGGCAAAAAGGTACAGGCATCGGCCTGGCCCTGGCCCGCTCGCTGGTGGAATTGCACAAAGGCCAGCTCTTCCTGGATGACTCCTGGCCCGGAATGAACAAATTCAAATTGATATTACCCAAAAACAAATGAATATGCTGCCATTGATCTTATTGGTTGACGACGAAGAAGAGATCCTCGATTTCCTGGAAAGGATCCTCAACAGCCGCTACACCATCCTTAAAGCCGCCAACGGCAAGGAAGCCCTCAAAGTGCTGGATGCAGAAGCCGTGCAGCTGGTGATCAGCGACGTCATGATGCCGGAAATGGATGGCTTCGAATTGTGCAGCGCCATCAAATCCACCATCGATCACTCACATATCCCCGTCATCCTGCTCACAGCGAAAAATACGATCCAGGCCAAAGTGGAAGGCCTTGAGCTGGGCGCAGACGCCTACATCGAAAAACCTTTCTCCAAAGAACACCTCCTGGCCCAGATCTCCAGCCTCCTGAAAAATCGCAATATGGTAAGGGAATTCTTTGCGTCCTCACCGCTGGTGCACATAAAAAGCATCGCCCATACCCGCTCCGACGAAAAATTCCTGGAAAGCCTTCACGACACCATTAGTAAGAATATGGATGACGTGGACCTCGACGTGGAAAAGCTGGCAAAGATCATGATGATGAGCCGCATCACTTTATACCGCAAAATAAAAGCCCTTTCCGACCTCTCACCCATCGAGCTGATCAATATCTCCCGCCTCAAACGCGCCGCGGAATTGCTCGCCGCCGGAGCACACCGTATCTATGAGATCTCCGACATGGTCGGCTTCAGCTCCCAAAGTAACTTTGCCCGGAATTTTCAAAAGCAATTCAACATGACACCCACTGAGTACATGCACTCTAAACAACAAATCTGATCCCTGGCTCTCAGCTCGATGCTCACAGCTCATCGCCCGCCATTCATCCGTCCCGCCGCAAATCTCCCGATCCTATCCCCTTCCTCCAGCCCGTATTTAATAGCAGGCTTGAAATGGATCCCTCCATAGAATCGACTGATGGCCGCCTCCTCCGCTGCCTGGCGAAAAGAAATGAACGTCCTCGGCGGTATCCCAAACTCCACCTCCGTCGAGTCCGTAAACCCAAACCCATCCCCAAAAAGCTTTGACAAAACCACCGCCGCACAAGCCGACACCACACTATGCCCGCTTGTATACTCCGGGAAAGGAGGCGTCTGTAACAGGGGCATCCAATCTGCGCTGATATATTGATTGATATACGTCTCAGGCCGGATAGCCTTGCTCCTGTATTTCTCATCCCAGCAGCTGATAAAAGCATCCGCTATGACAATGGAAACCCAGGCATAAGCCTCGGCCGAACGAATAAAGTCAGCACCGGCCTTTTGACAGGTCACCGATGTAATGTTGATCCAATGTCCGCCCGGAGAGATCTTCTTCGTAGCAAACATCAAATGCCCGTTTACATTCATTTTAAAAGGATTGCAATCCCAGAAATTAGCGACCGCCTTCTGCTCTTCAGTCAGTTTAATGCCGGCATCATAGACTTCCAGCGCGTCCTGGTAAAAAGCGCTTCCCTTCTCCACCGAAAAAGGGGTCGGGGGATGCGGCACAAATTGCCGGGCCGAATCCAATAGGAAGGTCCGCATCTCGCTCCAATGTGGCTCCACTGCCTTCATATAAGCAGGAGGAGTAGGCTTCCACGCCGAAGCATCATTGCTCAGATCGTATTTAGGCTCCGATCTCGTCTCTTTATAATGGTCCTTCGCAGCCCATGCCAATATATAAGCTGCTACCTTCTTTCCATATTCCAGGGAATTGGCATATACATCCTCTGGCATATCCGAAGATCTGATCTCAGCCAGCAGCTGCGTTTGAAATGCTTCCACTTTCTCCTCGGAGATCACCAGCGCCTTGCCTACCGATAGGATAGCCTGCACCGCAGCCAGCGAATAATTGCCTTTCCAATCTACCTCCGGCACTGGCGCCGGCCCCAACCCATGCAGCCGCCCCGCCAGCGAGGCAAAATGTACACTCCCCGGACGTGCCGCTTCGTATCCGGCCACCGTCATATAAGCATAGATACGGCTGGCGACAGGAGGAGAAAAAATATCGTAAACGATGACATCCGTTACTTTCTTTATGCACCGGTGGATCAGCTTCGGATCTTCCACCCGCGTTTTCCAGTCCCCGCATTGACCATGCAGGGCCATTACCAGGATCGACACAATAATGAATGATCTTCTCATACAGCAAATCAATTGAGGGCAAACGTTTACATAGTTCAGCCGGCAACTTACCGCAATAGAACAAACCGGTCTATCAAATTCCGATCATTTTATATTCCATTCGTTTCATTTCTTATGCAGGATGTTTCGCCCCTCGCCGGTTTCCCTATATTGCACGACCAAAACGAGCACCATATGATATCCCGTCAAATGCTATGGCAACGTTTACATTCCATGCTTATCGTCTGCCAGCTGGTCCTCCTTCCGGCCCTGATCCATGCCCAACCCGGGAATCCCACGCTCTTTCAATTGCTCCCACCGGCCCGCACCGGCATCAACTTCGCCAACAGGATCTTCGAGAGCGACTCTCTCAACATCCTGAACCAGGCCAATATTTATAATGGTGGCGGGGTCGGCATCGGGGATTTTAATCACGATGGATTGCAGGACGTCTTTCTCTCCGGCAATATGTTTTCCAGTAAACTGTATCTCAACAAGGGCGGCCTGAAATTCCAGGACATCACGGAGAAAGCAGGCGTTACAGGCGAAGGAAGATGGTGCACGGGTGTCTCCGTAGTGGATCTCAATGGGGACGGCTGGCTGGATATCTATGTCTCCGCATCATTCCGGAAAGACCCCCGCCTGCGAACCAACCTGCTATATATCAACCAGGGCGCCGGTAAAGATGGCATCCCCCTATTTAAAGAATCGGCCCTGTCATACGGCATTGCAGACACCGGTTTCAGCACGCAAGGCCTTTTCTTCGATTATGATCATGACGGCGACCTCGACCTCTATCTCGTGACCAATCAGATCAATGACCCCAAAACCCCCATCCGTTTCAGACCAAAAGTCACGGACGGCAGCGCGCTCGACAACGATCGGCTGTACAGGAACAACGGCAACGGCACCTTCACCAATGTCTCAAAGGAAGCCGGCATCCTGATCGAAGGATGGGGGCATGCAGCCTGTATCTCCGATTTCAACGGGGACGGCTGGCCCGATGTATATGTCAGCAATGACTTCGTCTCCAACGATCTCCTTTATATCAACAATCACGATGGCACTTTCACTGACAGACTAAAAGACTATTTCCGCCACACCGCATGGAATGCCATGGGCACCGATGTCGTGGACGTTAACAATGACGGCCTGCCCGATATCATATCCCTGGAAATGCTGCCCGAGAACAATCTTCGGAAGAAGCGGATGCTCGCCGGCAACGAGTACTACAACTATTTCAATGCCCGGCAGTTCGGATATACACATCAATACGTCCGCAACGTACTGCAGCTCAACAGGGGCATAGCACCCGTAGGACATCCCTTATTCAGCGAAGTCGGTTTCATGGCCGGCATCTACGAGACGGATTGGAGCTGGTGCCCCCTTGTTGCCGATTTTGACAACGATGGGTTTCGCGACCTCGTGATCACCAATGGCCTGCCCCGGGACGTCACCGACCTCGATTATGTCAGCTACAATAATGGACAGGGCGGCGGCACTGGCAATTACTCATTAAAACTAGTCGACTCTCTCCCCATCGTCCGCCTTCCGGGTTATTGCTTTAAAAACACAGGCGGCTATCAGTTCCGAAATACCAGCACCGAATGGGGATTTACCCATCCTTCTTTCTCTAATGGAGGCGCTTATGCCGACCTCGATAACGACGGAGACCTGGACCTTGTCATCAACAATATCAATGAGACCACATTTGTCTACGAGAATACCCTGCATAGTCCGGGCCATTCCGCCAAAGACCATTGGCTGACCGTAGCGCTTGCAGGACAAGGCCAGAACCCCGACGGCATCGGGTCTATCGTTCACATTTATTACAATGGCGGACAGCAGCAATTATACGAACACCAGCCTTGCCGCGGCTATATGTCCACCGATGACTACCGGGCCCATTTCGGCCTGGGCAGCGTGACACGGATCGACTCGCTGCGCATACGCTGGCCCGATGGGAGAACACAGCTGTTAAAGGACCTTCCCGTCGACCGCAAGCTGCTTGTCTCTTACACCGACGCAAACGGATCTGCATACCCCGCTGACCATTCCAGTCCCGTCCCACTCTTCAAAGAAGTCTCCTCGAATTATAACATCCATTTCAAACCGCTGGAAAAAGACGTCATCGATTACAATATCCAGCCCGCCTTGCCCCACAAGCTCAGCCAGTATGGCCCCGGCATCGCCGTAGGCGACATCGATAAAAATGGGTACGAAGATTTTTATCTTGGCGGCGCCGCCGGTCACAAGGGGGTCTTTTTCCTGCAGGATGCCAGCGGCGCTTTTACCCTGGATTCCACCCGCATCCTCGTGGAAGATGGTCATCCGGGAGAAGACATGGGCGCTCTGTTCTTTGACGCAGACAATGACGGAGACCTGGACCTGTATGTTGTCAGCGGCAGCTATGAATTTCCACCCGGTCATGTCGCCAGCCAGGACGTGCTGTATATCAACGACGGACAGGGAAGATTTACACCCAACTATCCCGCCCTTCCGAAAATGTTCTCCAATGGCAGTTGTGTCCGGGCCGCCGATTTCGATGGGGACGGCGACCTCGACCTCTTCGTGGCCGGTCGGGTTACCTCTGGCGCTTATCCCACACCGCCACAGAGCTATCTGCTGGAAAATCATTCCGGCAGCTTCTTCGACGTCACTAAAAGATGGTGCCCTGAATTACAGCACATCGGCATGGTCACCGATGCCCTCTGGTCCGATTTCGACAATGACGGCAAACCCGACCTGGTGCTGACAGGAGAATGGATGCCCATTACCTTCCTGAAGAACACAGGCGCCGGACTTAACAGCATCAACGAAAACACAGGCATCGCCGGCCATACAGGCTGGTGGAACAGCCTGGTGGCAGGAGACTTCGACAACGACGGCGACGTTGATTACATAGCCGGCAACCTGGGGCTCAACTCCAACTACCAGGCCAGTCCCGCAGAACCCATGACACTCTATGCCAAAGACCTGGACGACAACGGGCTGCTGGACGCCATGGTCTTCTGCTATATGAAGGCCGAAGATGGTTCCCGCAAACCCTTCCCCATGACCTCCCGCGATGACATGGTCAGCCAGATGATCTCTACCCGGCGACGCTATCCCAGCTATAAAGCCTACGGCATGGCTTCCATGGACGATCTCTGGAAACCAAAGGACAAAGAGAATGCGCTCTTCCTGCAGGCTACGGATATGGCTAGCAGTTATATCGAGAACCTGGGCAATGGAAAATTTTCGATCCGCGCACTCCCCTCCGACGCGCAGATCGCTCCCGTCTATGGCATGGACGCCCAGGACATCGACGGCGATGGCAACCTGGACCTGCTGATGGTTGGCAATGACTATGGTATGGATCCCTACAGCGGCAGGCATGACGCTTTCATGGGACTTTATATGCATGGGGACGGTAAAGGCGGCTTCACCCCCCTCTCCCTTGCCGCCAGCGGCTTCTATGTAAAAGGCGACGCGAAAGGCCTCGCCAGGCTCCACACCGCCCGAAATGAAGACATCTGGATCGCCACCCAAAACCAGGACAGCCTCGTCGTCACTGCACTATCCACCATCGCCACCCGCAAATGGGTCGACCTGCAATCCGAAGATTTTTCCATCGACATTTTATATAACAAGGGGCAAAAAAGGCATATGGAATGTTACTACGGCTCCACTTACCTGTCCCAAAGCTCCCGCCAGCTTCCCCTAAACACCGGCGTAAAAAAGATCGTCATCACCTCTTTCTCCGGCAATAAAAGAGAGCTGGTATTCTAATCCGTCTCAAAAACGGACACTGTTTATCTCAAGACCGTACACTCCTTAGTGCACCCAAAACCACAATCCCCTGATCCTCAATAAAGAAAAAAAACTGGCACTCCGCTGGAATCCTTTCTGGCATACCCGGGGACGCCCGGATAGCAAACAAAAACCAAAAACATTTTAAAAAATAATTTTATGAAACAGATCATCACTTTCGCAGCCGCCCTCCTTTTCACCCTCAGCAGCTTCGCCAGATCCGCAGACTCCATCAGCGGAGACATAAGGACATCCTTTAAAAAGACCTTCCGGAACGCACAGCTCATGAGCACGGAAACACGCGAAACATTCACAAAGCTGACCTTCAAAACGAACGACGTGATCATGTTCGCCTTCTACTCCAGGTCCGGTGACCTCCTGGCCGTCACCCGCAATATCTTATCCTCTCAACTGCCCTTGAACCTCCTGCTGAGCCTGAAAAGCGACTACAACGCCTACTGGATCACCGAGCTCTTCGAATTCACAAGCAACGACGACAGCTGCTATTACGTCTCCCTGGAAAGCGCGGACGCAAAAATTACCCTGCGCTCCACCGGCGATACCTGGGAAGTATATTCTTCCGTAAGAAAAGACCTCCGCTAGGAGGTCTTTTCCAATGATGTCGGTTTTATTCTATTTCCCCGACAGACCGGCCACTATTTTTACAGCATGAAAAGTTCCATCTTGCTCACCATCGCTGTAATAATTGCCTCCATCCTGGGCATGACAGGGCTCATGTCCTGGAAATTGAAAAACATACACCTCCGCCCCACCGTCTTCTTACCCCAGCTTTCCGGCTATCACATCTTTAATGGAACCCTAAAAGACCTGCAGCCTGAACCAGCCTATCACCCATACTCCCTGGCAACGCCGCTTTTCACCGACTACGCCGAAAAACAACGACTGATCTGCCTCCCACAGGGAACTAAAATGATCAAAACCAATGAAGAGCTGCCCGAATTTCCAGATAGCACCATCATCGTTAAGACCTTTTACTATTACAATGACAAAAGAGACCCCTCAAAGGGAAAGCATATCATCGAGACCCGGCTACTGATAAGAACCACAGGCGCCTGGATCGGTGCAACCTATCTCTGGAACGACACGCAGACGGATGCCGTCTTACAAAAAAGCAGCCGGAACATCCCCGTTAGCTGGATCACCGCCGGCGGCGAACAGCAAAGCATCTCCTATCATGTGCCCAATACAAAGGAATGCGCCGCCTGCCATAATTCAAATGACCAGCTGAAGCCTATCGGCCTCAAGCTAAGAAACCTGAATTTCGATCTCCTAAACAATAACCAACCCGTCAATCAGCTGACATCCCTCCAAAATAGGGGCATCCTCAATAACTTCGATCCCCGCCAGATCACCGCGACAGCAAAAGCTTTCAACGCCTCCCACTCGCTGGCAGACCAGGCGAGGGCCTATCTCGACATTAATTGCGCCCATTGCCATCAGCCCGGCGGTTATGCCCAAAGGACCAGACTGTTCCTGTCCTACGGCATCCCCATCAACGAAACAAACATTATCAAAAAGAAAGATAAGATCATGAAGAAATTCCAGAAAGGAAAAATGCCCAAGCTAGGCACTACTATCATACATACCGAGGCCGTACAGCTGCTGAAAGACTATCTCATAAGCCTTCATTAAGGTCGATCCCCAAAATTCTTATGATAATAACCACACACCTTCCGCATAAGACACTTCGGACAAGCTGGTTTCGGATGACAGATCTCCCGGCCCAGGAATGACATAGCCATTCCTGCCTCCCATTGCCGCTTAGGCAGGATCTCCATAAGATGTTTTTCGATCTTTTTAGGGTCATCTTCTTCAACAATCCCCAGCCGCTGCGCTACCCTCACCACGTGAAGGTCCACGATCACGCCCTCCACCGGCCGGCCGGCTTCCCGTAGAATGACGTTCGCTGATTTCCTGCCAATACCGGGCAAGGTTGTCAACCCTTCCAGCGTCAGCGGAATATGGCTGTCCTTTTTCACCTGTTGAGCAATAGCGATCAACCATTCAGCCTTATGCCCGAAATTCCGCACTTTGCTGATATAAGGGAAAAGACCTTCCCGTGAAGACCTCAAAAGCGCGGACATATTAGGGAAAGCCTTGAACAACGCCGGCGCCAACGCATTGATATGCTCATCGGCGCTTTGCGCCGACAGCACGACCAGGACCAAAAGCTGATAGTTATTATGATACGCCAGGGGATGCTTCCTCCCACGATACTTTCGTAACAAAGGCCTCAGGGCAAGCGACCAGTTCACCGATACCAACATAGCTAAAACTATTAATACCTGTAAACCAGCAAAAATGCAGCCTGACTGCGGCCAATACTGACGCAGGACCGGACAGTCATATATCATTGCCGTACACCTATTCCGGCACAAAAAACATGCAAACAGTTGATTATCAGATAACAAATAAACCTGACACCAGGATGGCCTCCATAATATATAACCCCGGCTAACCCCGGGACCCATAAATCAACAAAAAATTATGACCAGATCACGAACCAAAAGCCAGGCTTCCACAGTTCATCCTGCCTTTATTACCGTTCATAATAGTATTATGCCATTCAATGTACTATGTATTGTATAGTACTAGTTTTTAAGACTATCTTTGTTATGTCAACAAGCCAAAAAAACAAAAACACTTAAAATAAGTTTTATGAAACAGACAACCAACTTCTTCAGCCAGACAATCCTTAAAGGAAGTAAAAAAGCCGCCATCATGATGGCCCTGTTCCTGACAGTCTGCGTCAGCTACAGCTTTGCAAAACCCGCCGATTCTGTCAACGGAGAAATTAAGAACGCCTTCCGGAAGAATTTCCAGAACGCACAGATCATGAGCACCGAAACCCATAAAGGCTTCACCAAGCTCACTTTTAAGATTGACGACATAGTCATGTTCGCCTTCTACTCCGACAATGGCCAGTTGTTAGCCGTCACACGCAACATCGTATCCTCTCAGCTGCCCTATAACTTGCGGACAAGCCTGAAGAACGACTACGAAAGCTACTGGATCACGGAACTTTTCGAATTCACCGGCGACAGCGACAACGCTTATTACGTCTCCCTGGAGAACGCAGACAAGAAAGTAGTCCTCCGCTCCAACGGTGATGGATGGGAAGAATATAGCAGCACTAAAAAATAAACCCTCAACATACATAAAGGGCTCCCTCGAAAGGGGAGCCTTTTCGCATACTACCATCCCATAAACACCATCCCCGCCCCACACAAAAAAAGCGTCAGCCCTCCTAACGCATGCACATATTTCTCCAGCTTCTCTGTCCGTAAAAAAGAAAGCCCGTAATACCCCGCAGCCACCATCCCCGCCATCGCAGCCAGCGTAAAGAAAGTATACACCCCGATCAGCAGCACCATCCCCACCCATGACGCCTTCGCCGCAGGAAAATATAATAAAGGGATCATCGGTTCACAAGGCCCCAGCACAAAGACAAGGAACAATACCCACGGCGTCACCGCATGCCGGTCCTTAGGACGCACCAGCTCGCCATGACGATGCGCATACACATATACACTCCCGTCCTCGTAAACATCGAAATGCTTATGCCGCCTGTTCTGCCTGGCCCTCACCAATCCCCATGCCCCATACACTAGCCCAAACCCCAGCATCGCCCATCCGGCCACACCACCCCGTACATTTTCCAGCCACTTCACCTTGCTCAACGACCACCCGATAGCCGCGCCGCCCAACCCGAGCAGCACCGAGCTCCACACATGCCCGCACCCGCATACCAGCGTCCAGAAGATCGTCCGCCCAAAACCCCAGCCCCTGGACTTAGACAAACCAATGAAAGGCAAATAGTGATCCGGACCGGTCACCGTATGAAGACAAGCCACCGTCACGGCCGCCAATAACAACACTTCCAGCTCAGCTTGCATAAACAATGGATTTAGTACCCGTCAACAACGCCCCTATCACCTTCAACCCCTCATATAAAGGCTCTGCATGATTCCCCAATATTCTCACCACCAGGCTGCCGGCCGGCCCCTCGCTTACACCATAAATTACGCCCGTCATCCCCTGCAAGTACGTCTCGACTTCTCCCTTCTTTACCAATGACTGGGTACCGCCCACATACAACAAGCTCGCCTGATGCGTAAATCCCTCCATCTGCCCCACCCCTTCCACCGGAAACATCGAAGGCCGCAGACACACATTCTCCAATAAAGCCAGCTGCCCCAGGATAAAAACCTCCGTCCGTACCTGGTATTTTGAATACCTGAAAACCTCGCCATTTAACTTCCTCCCGCAGGTGATCACCTCGCCCCATATCAGCTGACTGCCTTCCGATAGGTATACCTTATTCCTGCCCGTAAAAATAGCGCGCTCATGCGGCACACAGGGATGAGGCAGCCAGCAAAAACAAGCCCCTTTCCCCAGGAGAACCTCCATCGTCTGTACAGCCCCTTCCTCCATCTGGAACAATCGTTGATAAGACTGCGTATGCAATTGCAGCCGGCCAAATGCTTCCACCTCTACCCGTACAGTCAGATCATCCCCATCCAACACCCCGGGCGAAGCGCACATCAGCATGAGATGCAATGCGCACTCCGACTTATTTTCTGTGATATTCGCTACTTTAAAAGGTGGGGTAAAATAGCTGGACGCCAGATAGCTGATACCATTGCGCACAGCTACCTTGACAGCTACTTCGGATCGCATGCCCTTCATCGGTATAATGCAGGCTCCTCCGTCTCTTCCAGCAATGCATATCTCTTTATCCATCCGATGACATTTTCCAGCCCTTCCAGGCTCATCAGGTTGGTGAATACAAAAGGCTGCCCCTTCCGCATCTTCCGCGCATCCCGCTCCATCACTTCCAGGCTGGCGCCTACATAAGGCGCCAGATCGATCTTATTGATCACCAACAGATCACTGCGGGTAATTCCCGGCCCCCCTTTGCGGGGGATCTTATCCCCCTCCGCCACATCGATGACAAAAATGCTCACATCTGCCAGATCAGGACTAAAAGTGGCCGATAGATTATCTCCGCCGCTTTCGATAAAAATGATCCGCAGATCGCCGAAGCGAAGCGCCATCTCCTCCACCGCCTCCAGGTTCATGCTGGCATCTTCCCTGATAGCCGTATGAGGACAGCCACCCGTTTCCACTCCCATGATCCGCTCCGCCGGCAACAAACTATGGTGCGTAAGGAACTCAGCATCCTCCTTCGTATATATATCGTTGGTAATGACGGCCAGACTGTAGCCCTGCGCCAGCTGCCTTGTCAGCCGCTCGATAAGCGCCGTTTTACCGGATCCCACCGGACCGGCAATTCCGATCTTTATATAATTTCTTTCGTTCATTCAGGACATGTATAATCGGGAATACAATTGCTCATGCTGCATACAGCGAATATCCAACCCCGCACAGCACATACCGATCAGCTCCCTCTCCGGCTCAAGGCTCTGCTCCACCAACTCCATTATCAATGGCTGCAGTGAGAACAGCAACACCTGCCCATCCTGCTGCCCCATCGGTATCAGCTTCACACAATTGGTCACCATCCCCGCCGCCGCATTGTAATAATACCCCGTCAATGCCTCCCGAAGCCCAATTCCCAAAAGAGCTGCACAATACCCGAAAGCCACACTATAATGCGTCGGCACCCAACACCTATCATTCCCTGCTCGCAGCTCACCGCTCGAAGCTCGAAGCTCATCACTCTCCGCTCGCAGCTTCACCTGCTCGCCAAATATCTTCAACAGGCGTCCCCCTAACTTCCTGCTCGCCTCCCGCATCTCCCTGGGCAGTTTTACTGCCTCGCATAACCGGTCCAATCCCGCCAGTTCCTCATCATCCCCGGCCGCCACAGCCCGATAAGCCAACGACGCCAACGCCGCATCCGTATAATGCACACTGGTCCGCAGCAGCTCCCGCACGAAATCCCCAGCACTGACCGGATCACGCACAACCCCGGTCTGCACATAAGTTTCCAGCCCTCCCGAATGCGCATATCCCCCGATCGGCAATGCCGGGTCACTCAATTGCAATAAGCTTAATAAACTCATTCCCGGTACTTTAATATCTTCGACAACAATCCTCCCCCCGCATGCGCATGCCCCACCACAGTAGACCGTAACGGATTTAATAATTTCCTGACATCCCTGGATACCTCATATCCTCCCGCCACCAGCCACCGGTGCAAAGGCTCCTCAAAAGGCGCCAGCAGCTCCTCCCCCTCATAATACAATGGCAAATGCCGGTTGCCAATCTCATAACACACCGAGGCCACAGTATGCAGCTCCCCCATCCGGATAACCATCACCTCACAGGGAATGATCGAGACAACCACCACAAGATCAATATCCGCATACAATACATCCCCCTCCGTCAATGCCGGACGCTCGTTCATGAACCGCATTGCCACTTCTCTTCCCGACCGGGTCCGCTTCCGCATGATCCGCTTCCCCGTCTCATACCACTCCAGGTCAAGCACATCGACTACCCGTCCCCGTAACTCGAAAGACCCTAAAACACCTATCCTCTCCTGTATTAACATAGCTAAAATAAAAAATAACGCTGCGCCAACGCCACCTCACGCGCCGGTTCACAAGTGACTACCTGCCCGTCTACCCGGACTTCGTAATTCTCAGGGTTCACCTCGATAGACGGCATTTGATCATTATGCACCATACTTCGCTTGGAAAGACCTCTGCATCCACCCACAGCTAGCACCTTCTTCTGCAGTCCATACCCCTGTACCGTTCCTGACCTCAAAGACACTCCCGACACAAAAGTCACGCAGGTATTGAACAATGCTTTCCCATATGCACCGAACATAGGCCGGTAGATCACAGGCTGCGGCGTGGGAATGCTGGCATTGGGATCACCCATCCTCGCTGCAATGATCATCCCGCCCTTAATGATCATCTCCGGTTTAGCACCGAACAACGCCGGCTTCCATAACACCAGGTCCGCCAGTTTGCCTGCCTCTATACTCCCTACATACGTAGAGATCCCATGCGTGATAGCCGGGTTGATGGTATACTTGGCGACATATCGCTTTACGCGGAAATTATCATGGCCCTTGTCCGTATCCTCCGGCAGGCTGCCCCGTTGCTTCTTCATCTTGTCCGCCGTCTGCCAGGTACGCAGGATCACTTCACTCACACGTCCCATCGCCTGGGAGTCCGAGCTCATCATGCTGAATACCCCCAGATCATGTAAAACATCCTCCGCGGCAATAGTTTCCGGGCGGATCCGGGAATCGGCAAATGCCACATCCTCAGGGACCGACTTATTCAAATGATGACATACCATCAGCATATCCAAATGCTCATCGATGGTATTGACCGTATATGGCCTGGTTGGATTGGTCGACGAAGGCAGCACATTCGGATACATAGCCGCCCGGATGATATCAGGAGCATGTCCTCCCCCCGCCCCCTCCGTATGATAAGTGTGGATCACCCGGCCCCCGATGGCGGCCATCGTACTTTCCAGGAACCCCGCCTCATTCAGTGTATCCGTATGGATAGCCACCTGCACGTCATGCTTATCCGCCATCTTCAGCGAAGCATCGATCACCGCAGGCGTCGACCCCCAGTCCTCATGGATCTTCAATCCCAATGCGCCGGCTTCGATCTGCTCCTCCAAAGGAGCCTCCGTTGCACAATTCCCCTTCCCCAGGAACCCTACATTCATGGGGAAAGCCTCCGCCGCCTCCAGCATCCGCCGGATATTCCACGCCCCCGGTGTCACCGTAGTGGCATTCGTCCCATCCGCCGGTCCGGTCCCTCCTCCGATCATAGTTGTGATCCCGCTGTATAATGCATGATCTATCTGCTGCGGGCAAATAAAATGAATATGCGTGTCGATCCCGCCCGGCGTAGCGATCAACCCGGCGCCTCCATGCACTTCCGTCGAAGCGCCGATGACCATGTTCTCATCCACACCATCCATCGTATCGGGGTTACCCGCCTTGCCGATCCCCACGATCTTCCCATCTTTGATACCGATATCAGCCTTCACGATCCCCCAATGATCTATGATGATCACCCCCGTTATCACCAGGTCCAGCACCCCTTCGCTCCGGGTAGCCGTAGCGGATTGCCCCATGCCGTCCCGGATCGTTTTCCCACCGCCAAACTTGACCTCATCGCCATAGACCGTGTGATCCTTCTCTATTTGTATGAATAGCTCCGTGTCCGCCAGACGGACCCGGTCCCCCGTCGTTGGACCAAAAAGATTGGCATACTTTGTCCGGTTGATGGAAAGGCTCATTTCGCCGGCCCTCCCGCCGTAGACCCATTTACAAGGTTATTAAATCCCACTGCCCTCCGCAGACCTCCTAACACCACTAATTCCACCTCCTTTTCCTCACCCGGCTCAAAGCGGACAGCCGTACCCGAAGGAATATTCAGCCGCATGCCGAATGCCTTCGCACGGTCAAAGTCCATCTCCTTATTTACTTCGAAAAAATGAAAATGACTGCCGATCTGAACAGGGCGATCGCCCTTATTCACCACCGTTAGCCTGCAGGTCGCTCTGCCAACATTGCATTGAATATCCTCTTTAGCCAATATATATTCTCCTGGGATCATCGGATGGGATCATGCACGGTCACCAGTTTCGTCCCGTCCGGAAAAGTAGCTTCGATCTGTATCTCTCCTATCATCTCCGGTATCCCCTCCATCACATCCCCCCGGGATAAGATCGTCGTCCCATACTGCATCAGCTCGGCCACCGGCCTGCCATCCCGCGCCGCTTCCTGCAGCCTGCTGCTGATCAGCGCTATCGCCTCAGGATAGTTCAGCTTCAGCCCACGCGCCAAACGCTTTTCCGCCAACTCCCCCGCCAGGAACAACAACAGCTTTTCCGATTCTTTGAGTGACAAATGCATATACAGTAAGATACTGAAAAAACCTAAGCCTTACTTCTTCTGCCTTGCAAAATTTTATAGAAGCTGCGGCTGCGGATCTCCTCCAGGCTCAACCCCGTAGCCAACGCCGCCGTCTCATCGATAGCGCCGCAGTTCATCGCCTTTAAAAAGAAATTCAGCAGCCCCTGACCGGTTGCCGCATCATCGAAAATGTCGCCGGTTAAAGTAGAGATCGCGGCCCGCTCGACAAATACTTTCAGCCGGGCAGTGGCATCTTCCAGGCTGCTTAAAAAGAAAGTATACGTAGCCGCATAACGCATAGGTAATTGCGCAGGGTTCAGGTCCCACCCCTGGTAGAATCCATTGATCAGGGAATGCATGGTATGACTATACCCCGTCCTCCAGGCCCTATGCACCGAATCCCTGTTCTCCTGCAGCTGCTCGAAGCTCAGCTGCTCACCCCTGTGCGGACCAATGGGCATCACGTTGGTAGCCCCGTCTGAAAGAAATATCCCCGTACCGCCCAGCGCAACCTTCGTCATATGATGCGCAAAATCACACACAGGATGCGACATGGTCTGGTACCTGGCCGTTATACCGCAGGAGGCCGTATAATCGTAGGTCCCAAAATGCGCGGCGATACACCGCCCCTCGGAAGCCCTGATGATCCTGTACAATGGATTGCGCCCCTCGTCATCCATAATGATCTGCGTCGCCTCCACCATCGTCTCCATCTTCAACGCCCCATCCGCCAGCCCATGCTCCTTTTCAAATATCCTGAATAACCTCACCAGCGTGCTCACCTGCTCGGGTATCGTAACCTTCGGCAGCATCACCACAAAATTAGCAGGCAATACCCCACCCGTCCTGTTCAACAATTCCGTAATGAACAGGTCCAGCGTCCGTACCCCCCGGTATTTCAGGTCCTCCGTGAATGGCTTGATCCGGATACCGATAAAAGGAGAAATGGTCCCGGCCTTCATCCCGGCCGCCAGCTCCGCCGCAGCTTTCAGCGCAACAGCATCTTCCTCTTCATCCGGTCGGTTCCCAAACCCGTCTTCGAAATCGATCCGAAAATCCTCCACCGGCTCCGATTCCAGCTTGCGCACGATCTTCTGGTACACCGACCACGCCAGCCAGGCCTTTTCCTTGCGCCGCCCCAACTCATCCATGCCTTCCAGCCTGCGCGTCAGCCCCGCCACCTCCCTCTCCGTTTGAGGCAGGTACTCATGTCCCTCCAGCGACAACGCCCGGGCCAGCTCCACAAAATTTGGCGCATACACGCGCAGGCTCTTCAACGCCGTCTCTCCCATCCTCACGCAGCTGTCGGCCTTGAACAGATTGGCGCCCCCATACACGGTATGCACGGGCTGCCTGTCCGGCCGGTCTCCGGGATATTTTTCCTGGAAAGCAAGGTTGGCTATCTTCAATGAGCTTAATAAGCTCTCTTTGTCTGATTCTTTTATAGAAAGTTGCATAATGATAAATTGTCAGGAGCCCCTGTAAGTAGAATAACCATAAGGGCTCAATAATAAAGGAATGTGATAATGTCCATCCGCCGCCACCTCGAAATATACTTCCACAAAAGGATAGAAGGAAGAGATACCCCATTTGTCGAAATAATCCTTTGTCTCGAATCGAATAACATAAATGCCGTTACCCGGTACCGCCTCCGCAGCAGACCAGTCCCCGATCCTGCCATCTGCATTCGTCTGCCCCTGCGCTACGATCTCCCGCCTCTCTGCCTGCATCAGGCAAAGCATCGCCTTCACCCCTTCCGCGGGACGCCCCCTGGAGGTATCCAATACATGCGTCGTTATCCTGGTCATGACAATAATTTTTTGAGACGTAGTTCCGTGATCTTTTCCTGCTCTCCCATCGCAATAACCAACTCTCTTTCCGGATCATTACCCAGCCTTGCACGAAGCAAGCCCAACATTTCCCCGGCAGTCTTACCCGTAGCGCATACAATAAAAATATACCCGAATTTCCCCTCATACACCCGGTTCCCGTCCGCCAGGGCCTCCAGCACCTTCACAGATGCGTCCAACGCACCTGCCTGCTCCGCCGACGCGCCCGTACCCGCATACTTTTCCCTCAACGCTTTCATATCTCCAATCCTCGGATGATGGTCAAAGGCATCCAGCCAATCCTTCGGTGAGCACGCATGCCATATACGGCCCGCAGCCTCAAGCAAAGCGGGAACATCCCTCACGGGGAATACATCCATCATCCCACGCACCCACGCCTCGCTGCCGCAGCAGCCGCTCAATACCTCCCGCAATCTCCTCTCATCAAGACCATTCAATGCCTCCAGTGTCATACGTAGATTATTAAAGAGTGGTCGGATGCCTGTTCACGTTCTTGTAATAGATATACACCGCCGGTTCTTTTCCCATAGCAGTGAACCATTGTTGACAATACGGCGCCATCCAGATGCTATCACCCTTTTTAACAGGATACCATTCCTGGTCCAACCGGTAAATGCCCTGTCCCTGTAAATACAATAGCCCATGCTCCATGATATGCGTCTCCACCATCGGCAAATGCCCGCCGGGATCATACGTAAAGATGTTCACCGCCATATCGAATGACAAGCTCTCCGGCAATAGCACCTGCAGATGCAAAGCACGATCGCCCAGGTATTCCTTGCCTGCTGCATCTCCGGCATTACCGAATAATGTCGACGGAACTGCAGCCCCCTCCAGCGGCTCATACACCTTCTGAAAGGTCAGCAGCTGAGTCCCCTCCTCGCCACCATCGAAATGATACTCCTTTCCGACAGGGATATAGACAAAGTGACCGGCAAAAAGGTATCTCGACTCCCCGCTGACCACCGCCCTGCCCTTTCCGCTTACTACATAAATAAATAACTGCGACTGCCGGGTTCGGCCCGATAAAACCCCGCCCTGCTGCAGCGTAACCATCGTCTGACAAAAACGCGCGCCCATCTGCTCATTGATGATCACATTCACCGTGCAGTGGGTCCAGCCCGGCACCACACTGTTGATATATCCATCCGGGCTGATCAGGGCATGACTACTTTTTACTACCGATCTCGTTAAAGCGGATATTTCCATATTTCAGACAATTGATGTATAAATTCATCTGCGACAACGATCGCAGCCGCCAGGTCCTCCGTCTCCACATGCTCCTGCGGATGATGGCTGATACCCTCATAGCACCGCACAAACATCATACAGACGGGCGATACGGCAGAGATCGGCACTGCATCATGGCCAGCTCCGCTCACCAGCTCCACCATTTCATATCCGGCGCCCCTGATGGACTTTCCCAACAGCTCATTCATCCGGGCATCACAGGCGACAGGCGATGACGCCTGCACCACCTTCCATTGGACCGCAAGCCCCCGCTTGCCTCCGATAGATTCACACAAAGCCCTGAGCTGCAAATGCCCCTGCGACAACACGCCCTCGTCCGCACTCCGGATATCCACGCTGCAAACAACCTCACCGGGAATAACATTGCTGGCGGCATTGGCGATCTGCAGCTTACCAACCGTAGCCACCAATCCGCTTCCGGCACGGCCGGCCAATTCCTCCGCTGCTAAAATGAATTCCGCCGCACCGCACAACGCATCATTACGCATTTCCATCGGCACCGTTCCCGCATGCCCCGCCATCCCCGAAAAGACCACCTCTGCCCTCACCTGCCCCGCAATGCCTTTCACCAGCGCCACCGGCGCCTTTTTCTCATATAATACAGGTCCCTGCTCGATATGTATTTCAAAATACCCCAGCCATTGTTCCGAAGGTATCGCATCCTCCTCCAGCTCCTCCGCTTTCCCTCCTATCATCCCGATCGCTTCCCGCAGACTTACCCCCTCCGCATCCTTCCTGTCTAACATATCCCGCTCAAATCTCCCCGCCACCACCTTACTGCCCAGATAGGTCGTGTGAAATCTCACCCCCTCTTCATCACAAAAAGCGATCAGTTCAATATCAAAAGGCAATCTCCCGCCGGAACCGATAATATGCTCCAGCAGGTCCAGCCCCATCACGACGCCCAACGGCCCATCCCAGCGCCCTGCATCCATTACCGTATCAATATGCGAAGCAATGACCAGCCTCCCTGCACCGGCGCTTTCTGCCTTCCATATCCCCCTGATATTCCCGATCGCATCCACCCTCACCTGCAGCCCCGCCGCCCGCATCCACTCCTGCACTTTCTCCCCGGCCTCCACCGCCGCAGCCGTCCCATAACGCCTGGTAATACCTTTCGGCGCTTCACTGATCGAAGCCAGTTCGTTTATCCTGGATAAGATCTTCTCCGCTCTTGGCATCGTTCCCTTCATATCACCACCCTCCCTCTGTTAAGCCGTACGCCATCTCTCCTGTCAAATATTTTTTCTCCCCTCAGCCATGTCTGTTCCACCACCCCGTTTAATTCTTCCCCCAGGTATGGAGTGCCCTTATGCCGATGCAGCAGTCCCTCCCGTTCTACCTTGAATGTTCCTGCAGGATCCCATATCACCAGGTCTGCATAGTATCCGGGTGCGATCTTACCACGCCGCCCCGCTTCACCCACCAGCACCGCCGGCGACGCACACAACCACCGCGCAAGATCCCCTGCCTCAAACCCCCTCCGCCGGGCCGCCGTCCATACAACGGGCAGCGACAGCTGCAGGGACGAAATGCCGCCCCATGCCCTGGTGAGATCACCTCCCTCCGGCTCCTTCATCGCAGGGGGCGCCGGAGAATGATCCGTCGCCACAAAGTCGATCACCCCCTCCCGCAATGCCTCCCATAATGCAGCGTTATTTTCCCGCTCCCGGATAGGAGGCGCACATTTGAAATACGTCTCCCCGTCTCCAATATCCTCCGCTGAAAAATATAAATAATGCGGCGCCGTCTCCACCGTCAATGGCAGCCCCCGCTCCTTCGCCTGCCTGATAGCCCCTATTGCAGCCGCCGATGACAGGTGAACGATATGCGTACGGCATCCATACTGCTCACACAGCCTTATCATCAGGTCGATCGCATCAACTTCCCACCTGGCAGGCCGCGACAAAAGATAGTTCCGGTAAGACCGCCGGTCACTGTCCATTTCACCGCTCGACGCTTTCCCCGCCCCCTCCAGCTCACAATGTACCAATAAAGGCAATCCGTGTGCAGCAATGACCGGCATCACTTTGTGCAGATCAGCCTCCGTCACATTAGGGAATTCATCGATCCCCGAATGAGTGAGGAATGCTTTGAATCCCAGGACGCCACGCGCTATCAGCGGTTCGATCTCATGCTCATTTCCCGGGACCACACCACCCCAAAAACCGCAGTCGCAATGCAACCGCCCTTCAGCAGCTTCCCGCTTCCGGTCGAACGCCGCCCCGGTAGTGGTCACCGGAGACGAGTTCAAAGGCATATCCACCAGCATAGTAAGCCCCCCTGCCGCCGCAGCGCTCGTGGCCGTATCAAATCCCTCCCAGTCCGTCCTCCCCGGCTCATTGATATGCACGTGCGGATCGATCAGGCCCGGCATGACCACCGACGCTCCCGCATCCACCACCTTCATGCCTTCCGTCATCGCCAGTCCCCCGACAACCCCTGTTATCACACCCCCCTCTATGATTAAGGTAGCTTCCCTGGTCCCGTCGGGTAAGATCATCCGCTTGCTATGTACCGCAGTCTTCATTTATGCTGAGAAGTTAAAGAATAATATTTATATTGGAGTATGGATATCCGGTTAGATAAGAACGCTTATGGGAAAAATGCGATCAATCTCTCCAAGATCATTCGCCACCCGGACCGGCATGAGATCCGGCATATCTCCGTCAATATATCCCTCACCGGAGACTTTGACGAGGTACACACGGCCGGCGATAACACGAAGGTCCTGCCCACCGATACCATGAAAAATACGGTGTACGCACTGGCCAAAGACCATTTCACCGCCTCCATCGAAGCATTCGGCCTTTACCTGGCAGATCATCTTCTCTTCAATAACCCGCAGGTTACTGAAGTAAGAACAGAACTCACCGAATACTGCTGGACCCGGATGTCCTTCGGCACGGCCCCACATCCCCATTCCTTTGTCAACGGCGGCTCCGAAAAACATGTTGCCCTCATCACCAAAGACCGGCAGGCCACGACCCTGTCCGCAGGCATCAAAGACCTCCTGATCTTAAAAACCACCGACTCCGGTTTCGAGAATTACATCAGGGATAAATACACCACCCTGAAAGAGACAGGCGATCGTATCTTTTCCACCGAATGTGACATCTCCTGGATCTACGAAACAACACCTCCCGATCCCGAACATCGCTATCACGCCATCCGTGAAAATCTCCTGCATACCTTCTCCACCCACAAAAGCCTCTCCGTTCAGCACACGCTCTACGCCATGGGCGAAAACGTCCTGAAAGACTTTCCCGAAGTAAAAGAGATCACGCTGAAAATGCCCAACAAACATCACATCCTTTTCAACCTGCAACAATTCGGCATGGACAACAATAATGAGGTCTTCATCGCCACCGACGAGCCTTATGGGTATATTACAGGCACCCTGACAAGGAGCTAGATCGTCCCAATCAAACATTGACTGGACAAAACACATTAAGCATTTTTACCATTTCTTGTATTAAGGGTTTTTTCTTACTTTGCGCCAAACCCCCGCCCCTATGGCAAGCCCATACCCCAAATTCCATTTGAGAAGCACTGTGCTTTTCATCCTTCTGTTTATCAGCACCGATATCCTCGCACAATTACCTACCATCGGTTCTTTTAGCCCGGCATCAGGTACAGCCGGAACCATCGTAACCATCACCGGGACAAATTTTAGTGCAACGCCTGGAAATAATATAGTCTACTTTGGCCCTGTTCGCGCAGTTGTTTCAGCGGCCAACGCTACGACACTGACAGTGAAGGTTCCTGCAGGAGCCACTTATTATCCCATCACGATAACGGTAGGCAATCTGACCGCCTGTTCCATGTCTTCCTTCCTCCCCATCGGCCATGGCAACAGTGTTATTGACGCCAATTCGATAAAATCCACGTCTACATCCCCGACATTTACGGGATTTAGGGCGCTTGCCGGAGGAGATTTTGATGGAGATGGTTTGCCCGATCTTGTGTCATGCAATTATAATCTTGGCAATATCACCATCTATCCCAACAACAGTATCCAGGGACAATTCTCTCTCAATAGCGCAAACGCCATCACATATGCCGCCAGCTATAGTCCGATGACGTTGGCTGTAGGCGACCTTGACGGGGACGGCAAACAGGACATAGTAGCAGGGAGTCCGAGCCATGTATCCATCTTTCTCAACACAAGTACGCCACATAATATTTCCTTTGCTCCAAAGTACGACCTTGCTACCGCGGCATTTGTGGAAGGCCTGGCCATAGGTGATCTTGATAACGATGGCAAGCCGGACCTGGTCGTCACAGGCTCGGAAGGCACAGGCAAATGTTATGTTTACCGTAACATCGGCACGGCAGGTAATATCAACCTGCCCCTTTTTCAAACGATCAGCGTCAAACAGGACCCCTTCCCTCCTACAATCGTAGATATTGACGGAGATGGCAGACGCGATATCATCTTTCCAAACATGAATGGCTCCTGCTTTTCTGTGCTTCAAAATACCACCAGCGGCAGATTCCTTACATTCAATGCCACTCCATATACCTTTGGCTCAGGCAACGGGCTTTTTTCCCTTGCAGTTGGCGATCTGGACGGAGATGGTAAACCTGACGCCGTTATGGTCAACGGGAATGATTCTATCGTGACGGCATATAGAAATACCAGCACCACGGGCAGTTTCTCTTTTACCACGGGGGTACCACACCGTATACAGGGCATCGCCAACCAGGTGACGCTGGGCGATTTTGACGGGGATGGCAAACCGGATGTCGCAGCCGTAAATAGCTATCGGTTCCAGAGCAATAATCTGCCGAATATCCCGCTAAGCACGATTTCGTTGTTGAAGAACACCAGCACGACAGGATCGATCCAGTTCGATCCGGAAGTCCGTGCCACCACAGGACAGTCACCCATAAATCTTTTGATGGGCGACTTCGACGGGGATAGCGTTGCAGACGTGGCCGTATTGACAGACGGAGCCATTGCCCTGGTAGAACACCGCCCAGACACCACGCAGCCTCTCGGAGCCTTTTTTACGCCCGCTTCCGCAAGAGCAGGCAACACCGTAACCATTTCAGGTAATTTTACAGGTGTCACAGGCGTAAGCTTCGGCGGCACGCCCGCAGCCTCGTATACCGTTGTATCATCCACAACCATAAACGCAGTAGTGGGTAATGGCTCATCCGGGGACATCATCATCACCGATGCTTCAGGTACGCAGACCTTGCACGGTTTCACTTTCATCGGACCACCTCCCGTCATCCGTTCCTTTACCCCGGGCAAAGGCGGTCAGGGAACCACCGTCACCATCTATGGAACATATTTCACGGGTGCATCGGCTGTGACGTTTGGCGATTCCGCCGTAGCCTCTTTCACAGTAACCTCAGACACCAGCATCATAGCAATATTGGGAACCCTCCGCATAGGAGATCTGGCTGTCTCCGTCAACACCTTATCTGGAATCGCCACCCGCAGTACCTTTTACACAGGCCCCACCATTACATCCTTCGCTCCTCATTCAGGTAACGTTGGGGCTCCAGTGACCATCACCGGTACGAATTTCAGCACAACGCCCACTAATAATATTGTACTTTTTGGATCCGTAAAAGCGACGGTGTCTGCATCTACATCAACTTCAATCACAGTCATCGTACCTACAGGAGCATCTTATCAACCCATCTCCGTAAGCAACAATCAATTTACGGCCTATACAAGTTCCCCCTTCACGGTGACCTTTGATGGCGCCGGACCCACCCTGACGCCAAGCTCATTCGGTCCAAAGATCGAGAACGCCACCAACAGGATGCCGTACAGCACAGGCGCAGCCGACCTGGACGGGGACGGACTGGTAGACATAGCCGTCCTGAACACTTTCGAAGAAAATATCTCCATCTATAGGACCAGGATCGTCAATGGTACAACGACATTCGGTCCGAAGTTTGACATACCCGCATCCTCAGGTCCGATAAGGATGACAGTGGGTGATCTTAATGGCGACGGCCTTCCCGACTTTGTAGTTGCCAACACAGATTGCGGCCATTCAACTGTCTCCGTTTATAGGAACGTCTCCACTCCCGGTACCATCGCGTTTGCGGCAAGAACAGACTACGCCTCGGGAAAAACCAACTGCGGCAGTCCGGCAAATATAATGATCACCGATCTGGACGGAGACGGGCTTCCGGACCTCGCCATTGCTAATTTGGATAATACAATGACGGTCCTAAAGAACACCGGGACCGCAGGCAGCCTCACCTTTGCATTTAATAACAACTATACGACCGGCCCCGGCGCCCAATCATTGGCCACGGCAGACTTGAATGGGGACAATAAGCCGGATATCATCGTCGCCAATACCAGCTCGAACGATGTGTCCATTTTCCAGAACACGAGCACACCAGGCACCATATCCTTCGCAACCCCGGTAAGCCATATCACCGGCAGCGGCCCATTCGACGTGGCCATCGGTGATCTGAATAATGACGACAAACCCGATTTTGTTGCCGTAAATGCTAACGCCCTCACCCTGACGATCTTCAGGAACACGGGCGCCAACGGGACTATCGATTTTGCAGATTCTGTCGCCTATCCCCTGGGAGCCTACTATCCACAAAACGTGGCAATATCCGACATAGATGGTGATGGTCACCCGGACATTGTGTTGGCCAGCCCAGACGAGTCATATGTCCTGGCGTTTAAAAATCTTACTACCGGTAACACATTTTCCTTCGCACCCGCCACAAGTTACCAGGCAGGAAATGGTATTATAGGTCTGACGATCGCCGATGTCACCGGGGACGGAGCACCCGACATCATTACCGCCTCCCATAATTCCAATACTTTTTCTGTTCTGCCCAATTGGGTCAACGCGCCACATATCAGTTCCTTCACCCCCATCCGGGGGGGCAAAGGCACCATTATCACCATCACAGGAACAAATTTCACCGGAGTCACCGGGGTCACCATCGGCCCCCAGCCAGCCATATCCTTCACCGTGAATTCGCCGACAAGCATTACGGCCGTCGTCAACCAATCACTAGCAGGGGACGTGGTGGTAACAACCACCCATGGCACCGCTACCTTGCCCGGCTTTACCTTCACGATGTTACCTACCGTTAATACCTTCTCACCCGCGGCCGGTCCACTAAGTTCAACAGTTACCATCAACGGCTCCAACTTCAGCCCGCTCGCCGGTCACAACACAGTTTATTTGGGATCAGTAAAGGCTGACATCACAGCCGCTACAGCTAATACCTTGACCATAAAAGTACCCGGCGGCAGCAGCTATCAGCCACTCGCCGTATATGTCGACAGTATTGCCGCTTTTCCGGTACAACCCTTTGTCCTTAACTGGCCGGGCGGTGGTTCCATCGATTCAACCGCCTTTTCTGCCAGGACCGATTATACCGTGGGCACATCTCCAATTGCATTTACATTCGGAGACCTTGACGGTGACGGATATCCCGACCTCATTGCAACGAACAACGGTACGAAGATCACTGTCTATCACAATAAAGCCTTGGTCGATACCCTGCTATTCGATGCCGGCACCGACTACACCACAGGCAACAACCCCACCTATATAGCACTGGGAGACGTTGACGGAGACGGCAAACTCGACCTCGTCGTAGCAAATCTCACCGTCAACACAATATCCATCCTCAGGAATACCAGTACCGCAGGCAATATCAGCTTTGCACCAAAAGTGGACATCGGTAATCTGGCTTTGCCCAGCAGTATCGCCATCTCGGATATTGACGGCGATGGCAAACCAGATATCATGACGATCAACAGGATCGGTAACGGAACATTCTCCGTCTTCAAAAACAATAGTACGGTAGGCAATATTTCCTTCGCACCCGTAACAGGTGGCTCTGTCGGCATTAACCCTTCGAGTATGGCCGTAGGCGACCTGGACGGAGATGGAATACCTGATGCCGCTATACTCAATAGCACAGGCAGCACCATTTCCCTGTTGAGAAATACCTCTACCTACGGCTTCTTCTCCTTCGCCGGTTATCCCGACATCCCTACACTCAACGGACCGGAAAACATCTCAATGGGAGACTTCGACGGAGACGGCAAACCGGACCTGGCAGTAGCCAATTACAACGCTAATTTGGTTTCCATATTTAAGAATACCAGCACCATGGGATCACTGTCTTTTGCGCCCATGGCAAATTATCCCGCAGGTATCCACCCATCCGTAGTATCCATCGGCGACCTGGACGGAGACGGTAAGGTAGACATCGCCGCAATAGGCGTCGGAAATACGAATACGGTCTCGGTATTAAAGAACACCAGTTCCAATGGCACTATTTCCTTTGCCACAAATGTCGACTACGCTACAGGAAATACACCAAAAGACGTCTATATCGGAGATCTGCACCACAATGGTCAGAATGACCTCGCCACGATCAACATGGGATCAAACAATGTATCTGTCTTTAGATACAAACCCTCCATTCTCTCACATACGGTCCCAGTTATCACGTCATTCAACCCAACACAAGCGCATAAAGGCGATACCGTTACAATAATAGGCACCCATTTCAACGACATCACCACCGTCACCTTCGGTGGCGTATCCGCACGCGCTTTCACCATCGTTTCCGACAGCCTCCTGACCGCCATCGTCGACACAGGCGCTACCGGATCGGTCGCGATCAATGGACCTGGTGGCGCAGACACACTCACCGGTTTCACTTTTATCAGCACGCCTCCGGTAGTAGTGCCCCCAACCACAACCCCTTCTGTTTTCCAACTAAAGAAACTGACAGGCCAAATGCTATACGGCCAGCCCTATCTCGAATGGGAGATTGCCAACGATTCCAGCATAACATACTACGTGATTGAACAAAGCACAGATACCATACATTTTAGTCCGGTTGGTAGTATCAAGGCCCTTCAAAAGGACACCGCTACCTATAATTTCACCGACCCCGCACCACGCATCGGCATCAATTATTATATGCTAAAAATTGAAGACACCGCCGGTAACGCCACCTACAGCAGCATAATAAAGATACAAATGGCGGGAACACCGGAAACCTTAACCCTCCATCCCAACCCAGCCGCCGACCACGTCACAGTGACCCTGCCATCTACCATGAACCCATCACAGTTCATGCTGGTAGATGTGAACGGCAAAGTGATAAAAATAGTCCCGGTAGCTACAGGTGTATCCGATGTCACGATCGATCTGGTGCAATTTGCAAAAGGCGTATATAAATTAATATGGAGCGATGGAGCTAACTTTTCCTATAAAACCATTTTGATCATACGTCCTTAATAGACAGTTATCAACAACGCGCAACTTCAGGTCCTCACCTTACCTGAAGTTGCGCTATGATTTCCACCACAAATAGGCTGTCCCGGAGCTAAATATTTAGCTAGTCACACATTATCTTTTTTTCTCCTATTTATTTTGTTATTATAAATAAAATTAATAAATTCATTCTGCCTATCCTGAAACCCTGAAATCACTGTAGTGCATGGCAACTGATAGTACCTTAGTCAATGGTAGGCCCGATCCCTCCCTTCAATCCCCTTCCCCCTCCGGAGAATCGATATTCCCGGCCATACTCAATAGCTTAGGAGAGCCCCTGTTCCTGCTGGATAACACAGGCAGGCTAGTGTGGTATAATACTGCGTGCGACGACATCTACTACAGTGTATCCGGCAAACACCTCGGCAGCGATTTCCATTTTAGTGAGCTGCTTACAAATGAACAACAGCCGCTGTTCATTCAACAGCTTTCCACGGTGGCAAGCGGCCAGCGGGTACATTTTGAGTGGAAATACCAGATCGCTGTTACCAAATGGCTGAGCGTCTCCCTCTATCCCTTCCAGTCCTGCGACAGAACATACGCCGGCATTTGCGGCATTCTCCGCGATATCACTGAAAAAAAGATCAATGAGCTGGAATTGAAGAAGGTCCTGCGCCATCAGGATTATATAAACGCGGTCATTAATAATATCCCCGAAGGCGTATTACTCGTCGATACCCACTTCAGGATACTCGCATTCAACCGGCGGGCAGCCAGTCTGTTCGGCCGGATCAATGAAAAAATGGCTCTAGGGGACAATTTCATCGCCCTGCTTCCGGAACACCGGAGGGCGCCGGCTCGGCAATACCTCGGGTCAGCCCTGTCCGGGATCCCCGTCGAATATGAAGTAGAGTACCCCGACAATTTATGGCTGTTTATAAATTATGTGCCCGTAAAAGGAGAAGATGGGACCATACAGCAGATCAGCATCACCTTCCGCGATATCACAGACAGGAAGAAGGCAGAACAACAAATAAGAGCCGACGAAATTAAATACCGGGCCCTGGTCAATTCCCTGAGCGAAGGGGTCATCCTGCAGACCCTGGATAAGCAGATACTCACGATCAACCACAACGCTGCGGTCATACTGGGCATGTCTATGGATGAGCTGAAAGAAAAAGGCTTTCCCTATCCGGGCTGTACCCTGGTCGATGAGTATGAAAAGGAAATATCCCATGAAGGGCTTTTCTATAGAACCAACGGAAAAATGCATGCCGTTAAGAATAAGATCATCGGCATACAGAGAACAAATGGCGTACAATGGCTGAAACTGAATTCAGGCATCGTTACCCATGCTTCTCAGAAAGAACCTCATGCTATCGTTATTTCCTTCCAGGATATTACTGAGCGGAAAAGGATCCTGGGCGAAATGGAGGTGCTCGCATTGCTGGCACGGGAGACGGTGAATGCAGTATGCATCTTACACCCCGATGGAGAGATGCTGTGGATGAATGAAGGCTTCACCCGGCTGACAGGCTACTCGGCCGAAGAGCTGATGGGAAAAAGATCAAGGGCTTTCCTCCATGGCCCGGAGACGGATATGGATGTCGTGAAAAAGGCAACCTACTGCAGGCAGAATGGCCTCCCTCTTTTAGAAGAGTTCTGCACCTATACAAAATCCGGGGAAAAAAAATGGACAAGAGCGCAGGGACAAGCCATCAGGCAGGCAAATAGTCCTGTGGCCAACTATTTCCTGATAGTGACCGATATCACCGAGGAAAAGAAGATCCGGCGCATGGAAGAGGAAAGGCTGCAATATGAGATCGAGCAGCAGAAGAAGATCACAGGCGTCATCCTCCAAACCCAGGAATTGGAAAGGAATCAATTGGGACGGGAACTACACGATAATATCAACCAGATCCTGGCCGCCATACGAATGCAGTTGTCATACAGCCTGGATAATTTTTCCATCTGCAAACCGGTACTCGTACAATGCCGGGAAAATATCATCGAGGCGCTGGAGGAAACCCGCAGGTTGTCACATAGGATGGTAATGCCGCGTTTTTCGGAACGCACCCTGCCGGAGGTGCTAAAAGGACTCGTCGGCAATTATCAGTACACACAGGCCATTCAGCTGGAAACAGGGGATTGGTGCGACGACCGCGTAGCCATCGGCATCAAAGAGACTTTTTTTAGAATATCCCAGGAACAGCTGAGCAATATATACAAACATGCAAAGGCCACCCGGGTAACCATACGGATAAGAACAGACCTGGCCAACGCCACCCTTTCTGTTGAAGACAATGGAGTAGGCTTCGATCCCGCAGAAAAAAAAGGCGGCATCGGTCTCGGTAATATCCGTAGCCGGACAGAGTCCTGTGCGGGGACAGCTCAATTTATTTCCGCTCCGGGCAAGGGCTGCGCACTCTTCGTAAATATTCCCTTGGGCGGCGGCCACTGATCACACCCCATGCTTCACTTGCACGATCTCCGCCGCAATGCTCACGGCAATCTCCTCCGGTGTCTGACTGTGAATAGACAATCCCGCAGGCCCCCGCACCCTCCGCAGCCACTCCTCCGGGATCCCTTCCGCCCTGTACCCGTCCATCATCTTTGAAACCTTGGCCTTGCTGCCCAGCAGCCCGAAATACCGGAACTCCATCGGCAGCAGCACCCGCATCGCCTGGTCATCCGTCCGGTAGCCCTGCGTCATCACCACCACATAGTGATGCAAGGGCCCTGAACCTATTAACCCGCCAAGCTCCGCATAATCGCCTATCATTACCTTCTTATGCACATACTCATTCCGCAAAAGCGTCTCCAATCCCTCCCTATGATCATAAATAGATATATAAAAATCCATCGTTCGCATCAGCCGGGATAACGCCAACGCACAATGCCCCGCGCCGACAATGAACATCCGGTCCTTATAACCGGTCTTCTCCTCATAAACCCATTCCTCCCCCGGCAAAAAATAAAAATCCCTGTCCGGAACCTCCGGCAGGAATTCCATCCCGGATGACGACAACCGAAGACATCCGCTATGATAGCTTTCTATCGACCCCACAATCCTCCCTACAGTCGTCATATCCCTGTCACCTAATGTCAGCATGACGATCGTCTGTTCCCCCGAACAGATCATCCCGCTCTGATCCTTCGCCACCTCCTTGTCATGCACCTGCCGGCGCACCGAAAGCAGATCCTCCCCCTGCCGCAGACGCTCCCTGGCCATCTCCGTAAACTTATGCTCCATGATCCCTCCACCGATAGAACCCTCCATCTCTCCTTCCCCATTCACCACCATAAAAAAGCCCTGCCTTCCCGGACTGCTGCCCTTGCTTTCCAGCACATACAATAGCAAAGCCGGAACACCACGCTCCATGCTGGAAAGCGCCAGTCTCCATGTCAACAGCTTCCTATCCTGGTACATGCTCCAATTTCTTGTCATAGAGTCCCATCAATGCTTTTTCTGGCGTAAGTGGAGCGGAAAAAGGGAGATTCGCCGAAGGGTTGAAAGCGCGTATCGCCTGACGCAAAGCAAAATAGGCGCCGATGCCATACATCAACGGAGGCTCACCCACCGCCTTGCTGCGAAAGATCGCCAGGTTATCCCGCTGGGTATGGAGAGGCTCAATGCTGATCTCCTCCGGCACAGCATAAATATCCGGCACCTTGTAAGTAGATAATGTATTGGAACGCAATCGCCCTTTCTCATCATAGATCACCTCCTCCATCGTCATCCAGCCAAGGCCCTGCACGATCCCGCCCTCTATCTGTCCCCGGTCGATCAAAGGGTTCATGCTGACCCCAAAGTCGTGGACGACTTTGACAGCGTCTATCACATACCTCCCCCGCAGGCAATCCAATGTCGCCGTCACAATGGCCGTGCCATATACGTGATAGGCAAACGGATGCCCCTTCTCTTTCGTAGGATCGAAATGAATGCCCGGAGTGGCATAATGCGCATGTTCCGAAAGGCTCACGCGCCTGACAAAAGCCGCCAGCACTAATTTTTTCCAGTCCAGCCCCGATACCTTCCCATCTGCCCATACCATCCCCTCCCTCAACGCAATAACCTCCAATGCAACCCCCAGTTCCGCCGCTGCCACCTCCTTCAGCCTGTGCAGGATCTCCGTACAGGCCATTTGCACCGCCTTGCCATTCAGATCAGCCGTCGCGCTGGCCGCCGAAGGAGAAGTATTGGCAATCTTAAAAGTGCTGGTAGTCTGTATCCTCACCAGCCGGGGATCTATGGAAAATACAGCGGCCGCCACCTGCATCATTTTGGTATTGACACCCTGTCCCATCTCCACCGCACCCGTGGTCAAAGAGACGCTGCCATCCGTATATACATGCACCAGCGCCCTGGCCTGGTTCATCAATGTCTTGGTAAAAGAAATACCGAAACAGACTGGCATAAAAGCAATGCCCTTCTTAAAAAGCTTATTACGCTCATTAAATGCTGCAACATCCCTCCTCATCGTCGCGATGTCATACAGATCCTCCGCCTTCTGCCAACAGGCATGCGCCTCGCTTTCCGCCAGCTGACCGTAAGGAAATGCATCCCCCGTCCCGTGCAGGTTCCTCTTTTGGATCACAGCGGCATCGACACCCAACCTCTCGGCGGCCTTTGCTATCGCTGCTTCGATGACATACATACCCTGCGGTCCGCCAAATCCCCTGAATGCCGTATTGGGAGGTAAGTTTGTCCGGCAGCTGTAGGCAGTAGCTCTTACATTGGGTATGAAATAGGAATTTGTACAGTGAAAAAGCGTTCTTTCCAGCACGGCCGGCGACAGGTCCGCCGCCGCACCGGCATTCTGGTAAAAGGTCACCTCGTAGGCAAGTATCTTCAGGTCTTTGTCCACACCAATCCTGAAGTCCGAAGAATAAGGGTGCCGCTTCCCCGTCATCACCATGTCATCCGTCCGCGGCATCGCATATTTCACAGGCTTTTTAAGATGAAGACAAGCCAGTGCACACAAGGCTGCCCAGACATTGGCCTGGTCCTCCTTACCGCCAAAACCACCGCCCAGCCGCGTCACTTCGATATCCAATGCATGCATCGGCAACCCCGTCACCTTGGAGATCGCCCGCTGTACAGCCGTCGGCGCCTGTGTGGAAGAATATACACGTATGACATTATTTTCCAGCGGCGTCGCATAAGCCCCCTGCGTTTCTATGTACAAATGCTCTTGCCCATTGGTGTCCGCCCGCCCCTCGATGACATGCTCGCATAAAGACCAGGCCTGGTCAACATCCCCCAGCCGGAAAGTCCTCGGGGGAACGATCAGTTCGCCTTTTGCCTGCGCCACCCGCGGGTCCGTGACCACGGGCCATGGCTCGATGTCCGCCTTTATCTTCTCCACAGCATGCCTGGCCGCATCCTCCGAAACAGCTACGACAAAAGCCACCGGCATCCCGCAAAAATGAACATGCCGCTCCGCAAATAAAGGCTCGTCCGGTACGATCCCCCCTATCTGGTTCTCGCCTTTGATATCCTGAAAAGTAAATACACGGACCACGCCCGGGGACCCTTCCGCTGCACTGACATCCAGCCGGCGGATAAGACCATTCGCCACCGGCGAGCCATAGACGGCGCCAAATAAGGTCCCCCGCAATAAAGGAATATCGTCCAGGTAAATGGACTCTCCCCTCGTATGTCCTGTGGAATCGATGTTCTTCATGTTCCTTCATTTATATTACCAACAGCGCCTCTATGGACAGCCGGGGAAACATTGTCAAAAAATGGGCTTTGATCAGCTGGCCCAGCAACAGGCGCTTGTACGCTGCTGTCCCACGGGCATCACTGATAGGGCTGATCTCCCCATAAGCGCGCTCCAACACCTCGGCCACCAGTCCTTCATCCACCCGGCGCCCCTTCATCATCAAAGAAGCTCCTTCCAGGAACGCAGGCACCGGCCCGACACCGCCTGCCGAAAGATGCCCTTCCGCTATCAACGCTCCCTCCATCCTCACAAACATTGCCGTATTAACGCTGGCAATATCCAGACAGGTCCGCTTGCTCACCTTTTCAAAATGGAAAAGCCCCTGCCCTCCCGGGAGGTCAAAAGATATCTTTTCAATGTATTCATCCGGCCGCTTGTTCAACGTCTTATATCCCTTAAAGAATTTCCGCAGCGGCAATTCCCGCCTTGTAACACCATCGCTCAATGTCAATGACGCATCCAATGCCAGGAAAAAAATGGTGAGGTCGCCTATCGGCGAGGCATTGACAAAATTACCGGCCACTGTGGCTATATTACGTATAGGGGTAGACGAGATCAATCGGGCATAGTGATCGCATCGGGGAAAAGCCTGTCGTATCACAGGAGACTCCATCAGGTCCGTCACCGTAGCAGCCCCGCCGATCACACACCGCCCCCCTTCCTGCACAATACCCCTCAATTTTCCTCCAACAGTTAAAAAACCAATATCAGCTCCTACCATCGTAGTATGCTGCTGCACATACAGATCCGTTCCCCCACCCAAAAACCTTCGCCCTCCCGTATCCAATCCCTCGCTCACAGCTCGCAGCTCAAAGCTCACAACTCCATTCGGCTCCAGCGCCAAGGCCGCCATCCGTTTAGGGATGTCTAAAAAATATTCCGGCAGGATCCCCTTATCCACCAAAAACCTGACAACACCATCCGTCCCATCGCCTCCCGTTTCCCCCCGGCCATCCGTCCCGTCTCCCACGAACGCTCCCCGCTCCTTCAACAGCACATTCATCCGCCCCAATGCCCGCTCGATCGACTTATAACCCGTGCAGCGACAGATATTCCCATCCACGGCAGCCCTTGCTGCCGCCTGCGTTGGCGCCTGGGCGCTCAGACAAAAGCCTGCCATAGAAACGATAAACCCCGGCGTGCAAAATCCGCATTGCGTGCCCCCTTCCTCGCAAATTGCCTGTTGCAAAGGATTCAACCCCTCCAGGTTCACCCCCTCGATCGTCACCACATGCTTCTGGTGGACATTCCCCAGGGCGGTCAGACAGGAGGTGGCCGAACGGTAAACCATCTCTCCACCCGTCAGTTCCCCGATCAAAACCGTGCAAGCGCCACAATCCCCCTCCCGGCAGCCGATCTTGGTGCCGGTGAGATGCTCCCGGTAACGCACAAGGTCTAACAGCAGCATGCCCGGCGGTTCATCCGCCACGATGAGGTTACTATTGAGAATAAATCGTATCATGAATAGATCAGTACAGCTTCTTGTCTCCCTTGGTCTTCCACGACCTGAATACAGCCGCCGCTTCATCCAGCGACTCATGGCTAAAAGGGATTTTCCTGTCCCCCGGAGGAACATTGATCTCTATGTATATGAAAGCATCGTCAAACCCTGCATCCGCAGCCTCATGCCGCGTACTGGCAAACACCACCCTGCGCGGCCGGGCCCAATACAGCGCCCCCAGGCACATAGGACAAGGCTCGCACGAAGTGTAGACATCACAGTCCGTCAGCTGGTAATCACCCAAACGCCGACAGGCATCCCTTATCGCTACCACCTCCGCATGCGCCGTAGGATCGTTGCTCGAGGTCACCTGGTTGCACCCCCTCCCTACTACCTCCCCATCTTTGACTATGATACACCCAAAAGGCCCTCCCATGCCATCCTTTACCCCTTGCTTTGCCAGTTCTATCGCTTGTTGCAAGTATTTCCTGTCATTTTCCGAGGCCATATCTACAATTTACAAAATATCCCGCTAAAACCATTCGTATTACAGTAATCCCAACTACCTCCGGAATAAAAGATCCGGCCCCGATCCCCTAATACCTTCTAAATTGCAGAAATTCATCCACTTTTGGGGAAAAATTTCCACAATCATTCTCCGCATTCCCTGTGAAAATTTTATTTTTAAACCCAGGAATCTATTGGACCATCTTTTGCGTATACTATATCGGCTTTTAATAGGATATTGGATTTTAGCAACGGCCTGGATATCTATCTGGGCTTTTTTTTTGCCCCCCGCCCCGGTCCGCAGATATTAGGGATTTTTTGCAATTGAGCTAAATTTTCAAAAAGTCCAATTGCGCTAATTAAATTTGTAGCATGCGCCATCGACTGCTACTCGGACTATTGCTAGCCTTCTCCCTGACAGCCTATTGTCAAAATCATCCCCCCCTCACCCTAAACGATCTCGACCAAACCATCGAGGCTGCCCCCCGGTACGATGCCGAAAAATCAAGGAATATCGAATTATTAAAAAAGGACCTGCTAACATCAGGTCCCGACGACAAAGAGCTGCTTTTCAGGCGCTACCAACCCCTGTACGAAGAATACAAGGTATTTAATTATGATTCTGCCTTCTTTTATGCCAGGAAATTACAGGAAACAGCCCTGCTGCTGAATGACCCCATCCGCATCGTATATGCCCGGCTCAAGACTGGCTTCAGCCTCCTCTCCTCCGGCATGTTCAAGGAAACCCTGGACTCCCTCAACGAAATATCTATAAAAGGTGCGCCCGACAGCCTGAAAGCGGAATACTATGCCCTGATGGGTCGCTACTACTATGACCTGGGGGACTTCGATAACGACGCTAACTATACGCCCGTGTACATCGCTAAGGGCAATCGGTACATGGACTCCGCCTTGCAGTTGTACACCCCCGGCTCCTTTTTTTCCTCTTATTACAAAGGGCTGAAAGAAATAAAATCCAACAATCGCCAGGTCGCCATGGTCGAACTCTGGCAGCTCCTCAGCCGCCCGGACCTCTCCGATCACGAACTCGCCGTCACCGCCTCCACCCTCAGCGATATTTATATCTACAATGGCCGGCCCGATACAGCCATCCAGCTCCTCATCCGCGCAGCCATCGCAGATATCAGGTCCTGCACCAAAGAGACTGCCGCAATTTTCAACCTGGCCCAGCTCCTCTATAAGAAAGGGGACGTAAAAAATGCCTCCTCCTATATCGAAGCCGCTATCCGCGACGCCAGCTTCTACGGAGCCCGCCAGCGTAAGGTACAGGTCAGCGCCATCCTGCCCCTCATAGAAGGCGAAAAGATCAGCCGCGTAGAAGCGCAAAAAAGAACGCTTGTCACCTATTCAGTCATCACCACCCTCCTGCTGCTGATCGTCGTCACCCTCGCCATCATCATATTCCGGCAGGTCAGCAAGCTCAAAACAGCACAAAGGAAGATCACCGAAGCCCACGAAAAAGTCCAGGCCGTCAACCAACGGCTGATGGAAACCAACAACAAACTCTCGGAAGCCAATAAGATCAAGGAAGAATATATCGGCTACTTCTTCAATGCCGACTCCGAATTTTTTGCAAAAATTGAAAAATTTAAAAAGTCGCTCGAACAAAAGATCGCTTATCGCAAATGGGATGACCTCATCACCCTGGTGAACAATACCAATCTGAAAAAAGAAAAAGAGGAGCTGCTGCAGAATTTTGACAAGATCTTCCTCAAGCTGTTCCCCGATTTCATACAGGGTTTCAATGCCCTCTTCCGGGAGGAAGACAGCGTACAGCTGAAAGACCACGAGTTCCTCAACACCGACCTGCGCATCTTCGCTCTCATACGGATGGGCATTCACGACAACGAAAAAATAGCCCGCATCCTGGAATACTCCGTCAATACCATCAATACCTACAAGACAAAGATCAAAAACAAATCCATCGTCCCCAACGAAGCGTTCGAACAACGGATCATGGAGATAAAAACACTTTAGTTAGCCGGCACAATGCTCACCGCAGCCCCTCCTCCCGCCGCCAGCTTCAATGCCAGCTTCGTTTTGCTGGTCACCGTCGCCTGCTCGATGACATACGCCTCCGGCTTGTCCTTCCAATCCGCATCCGGCGCATCCTTATACACCGTCGCCAAATATTTTTTACCCGCTTCCAAAAAGTCCAGCGACAAATTAGCTACACGCCCACGCTCATCCGTAATGGCCCCGATAAACCAGCCGCCTTTCCCCTTCTCTTTGCGTGCAATGGAAAGATAGTCCCCGGGCTCAGCCTCCAGTATCCTCGTCTCGTCCCAGTCCACCGGCACATCCCTGATAAACTGGAAAGCATCCATGTGCGCTTCATAATTCTCCGGCAGGTCCGCCGCCATCTGCAGCGGACTATACAATGTCACATACAGCGCCAGCTGCTTCGCCAGCGTCGTATGCACCTGCCGCCCCAGCACAGATGTATATCCCCTGAGCTTAAAGATCCCCGGCGTATAATCCATTGGCCCGCCCATCAGCCGCGTAAAAGGAAGGATCGTCTCATGCTCCGGCGCATTCCCATTACTGAAAGCATTGTACTCATTTCCCCTCGCAGCTTCACACGCCAGCCAATTGGGATAGGTACGCTGCAATCCCGTTGGACGTACAGGCTCATGTGCATCCAGCATCACATGGTACCTCGCCGCCGTCGCCGCCACCCGGTTATAGTGATCCACCATCCACTGTCCGTCATGATGTTCTCCCCGGGGGATGATCCGCCCCACATAACCCGTCTTCACGGAAGTATATCCATACTGGTTCATATACCTGAAAGCCGTATCCATCCACCTTTCGTAATTGGTGGCAGAACCAGAGGTCTCGTTATGCATGATCAGATGAACCCCCTTGGAAGCCGCATAAGCAGTAAGCTCCCCCACATTGAGATCCGGGTAAGGCGTGACAAAATCGAACACATTCTCCTTCCAGTTCCCGAACCAATCCTCCCATCCCACATTCCAGCCCTCCACCAGCACACCCTGGATATTATGCGCAGCGGCAAAATCAATATATTTCTTTACATTACTCGTATTGGCGCTATGCTTGCCGCTGGGGACAAGCGCTCCCGTCGCCGTCACACTGTCGGGATAGTCCGAATAGCTCCAGGTACCCTTCCCCGTTTGCATCTCCCACCATACGCCTGCGAACTTCATCGGGTGTATCCAGCTCGTGTCCCCGATCTTCGACGGCTCGTTAAGATTCAAAATGAGCTTACTGGAAAGGATCTCCGCCGCCTTGTCACTGACGATCACCGTCCGCCAGGGGGTGGAGAAAGGAGCATGCAGATAAGCCTTGTTACCCACTGCATCCGGCACCAGCGCGGAAGTCAGCTTCAGCGTCGGCCTGTCCACATGCAGCTGCATCGCCGGATAGCCGATCAATCCCGCTTCATGAATATTGATATAAAGCCCGTCCCCGCTTTTCATCATCAGCGGCGTCTGCACGGCATACCTGTCAGGAGCAACCCGGACGGCAATATCCGTGGACTTCTCCACCAGCTCCTTATTGTCGATCTCACTGATAAGAGAGGTCGTATAGGGGTATTCATTGGTGTCATAATCGCCAGGGATCCAAAAGGTCTTGTGATCACCCGCCAACCCAAACTCAGTCACCTCATCCGTCACGACAAAATAACCAAGGTCCGACGACCGCGGGAACACATATCTGAATCCAACACCATCTTCAAAAACACGGAAAATAATATCCAGCCGCCGGTGGGAGGCACCCTTCTGCTGCAAATGGACCAGCAGCTGTTCGTAATGATCACGGATCTGGCTCACCTCCCCCCATACTGGTCGCCAGCGCTCATCAACTACCTGCTTCTCCGAACCCAGCAGCTGAAAACCCTTGTAAAAATTGCTGTCCTTGTCCAGCTTAAAGCCCATCCGCGAAGGCCTGATCACTGGCCGCCCGGAAAAAGACACGGCATACTCCGGAGATCCCTCCCGGTCAAGCGAAAAAGTCAGCTTTACCTTGTTCATCCCGGCAGACACAGGCTGCTGGGCACGGACATCGTGTAAAAACAATACAAAAAAAGCCAGCACGAAGCCTTTGTAATGGATCATAAGCATAGTAAAAAATATAAACTTTTAAAAACCTGGCTCACAGCTCGCCGCTCACCGCTTACTGATATCCCGGATTCTGCTGCCCCGCGATCTTACTATTCGAATTGAGTTCATTCTGCGGAATAGGCCAGGCATAGGTCTTGGCCGGAAAAGCCAGCGCCCCCGTATGCACATTCAACGCCGCTCCATAAAAACCCGCCTCCGACGCCCCCAGCTTCCAGCGGCAAAGGTCAAACCACCACTGCCCCTCATTGAACAGCTCCGCCCAACGCTCATAGTACAAGGGATTGCTGCCCAACACCGGGTCCGCAGCGGCGGCAGCGCTCGTCTGGGCCGTAAGACTACCATAATCCACCGGCGAAGCCGCATCCACGGGATAGCTATACGCCCTCCGCTTCACCTTATTGATAAACTCCAGCGCATTCGCATCATCATTGCTGCCCTTGCAAGCCTCGGCATACAACAGGTAAACATCCGCCAGCCGCAGGAGATAAATATTGGCGCCATCTGCCTGCCCCCCCTTCACATTGTTGACGCTATTGAAGATGGGCGAATACTTCCGGATGCTGAACCCATACTTGTCGGATTGCTCCGCATAGAAATTGGGCCTGGACACTCGCTGCCACACAGGGTCCTGGAAGATGACAGAATCGATCCAGGGCTGCAGCGCATTCACGAACAATCGCGGGTCGGCCGTTTTATCGGTCCTCACCTGCAACGCCTCCGTCTTATAAGCAGGGTCCATGACCTTACTGGGCCATTTATCCGAGATATAGCCGCTCTTTTCCGGCTTATAACTGGCGTCGAAATTCGGATTGTCCACCAGTCCATAGCTGCCGATGGAATAGCCAAACCGCAATACATTCTTATCATGCAGGATCTCGTTACCATACCCCAATGGAATACTGCTCCCTTCCGTACCGTCATATCCCAACGCCCAGGGACACCAGATAAGTCCGTTGATGGAAGTGGCGTTGGGCGCATCGCCATATACGCCGTAATTACCTTTCGCATCCAGGTCGATGTTCAGCTCAAATAAAGACTCCTCATTGAACTCATTGTCGGTTATGCCGATAAAAGCATCCCGGTACTTCGCGTAAGGCATTAATTTCTTGCCGCTATTATTGATCACATCAAGCAAAGTGGTCTTCGCCTTGGCCCAATCCTGCGTGAACACATAGGCCTTCCCCAGCAAGCTCCTGGCAGCCCATTCACTGGCCCGGCCCCTGTCATTACCCGTCCACACGGTCCCCTTCAGCAGCGTTGCCGCCTGCTGCAGGTCGCTCTCTATAAACGCCCACACATCTTTTATAGCGCTCCGGGGTTTCTGCGTGCTGTCCAGCCCCGATGGCACTTTGTCAAAAATGGGCACGCCCATCTTGTTCCCTCCGGCGCTCTGCGTCATATAGCTTTCCCCGAAATAACATTCCAGCTGGAAATAATAGAAGGCCCTGAGAAAGTAAGCCTGACCGCGCACCAGGTCGATAGCCGGTTGTTCCCCCCCTTTCGCAAAATGCGCGGAATAGAAATCAGCCGCGTTCAAAAGGGTGTTACAGTTTTTTACGCCCGCATAGAAAGAGGTCCATGCGCCCAGCACATACGAGTTCGGCACCGACAAATTGGTAGACGCCATCTCATTCCAGAATCCATCCCCATCCCAAATGGAATTAGCCACATGCGTACAGTTGGCCAATGCCTTTGGCAACAGGTTGAACCCATAAAGATTGGGGTCGCGGAGATTCGAATAGCAGGTGGCCAGCACACTGTTCAGGTCATCCATGTTCGCGGGGTAATTCCCCGTGGAATATTGATTGGTTGGCGCTACCAGCGAAGGGTCCTTCGTACAGCCCGTGATCAGCAAAAGCGCCAGCAACGTCGGAAAATATATTTTCTTGATCATTTTACTGAATTTTAGAAACCTCATATTTAAAAGTTAAAATCAATCCCGGCAGAATAGATCCTTGTTTGCGGATATTGCGACACGGCATCCAATCCACGGGTCGTCACACCGACCGTAGTGCCGACAAATCCCGACATCGCAGCCTGCGAAAAAGCGCTGCCGATCTCAGGGTCCAGCCCCGAATAATGCGTAATGGTAAAGAGGTTATTGGCCATCACGAACAACCGCGCGCTCTTCACAGCGATCTTATTCAGCAGGCCGCCCGAGAAAGTATAGCCCACCTGCACGTTCTTTAGTTTCAGATAGCTGCCGCTCTCTACAAAATAACTGTTCACGGAAGTATAGTTCCTGTTGGGGTCCAGGTTGAAGCTGCCGTCCGGGTTCACAACACCCAGCCGGGGTTGCGAGGTCAATTGATTACCCCCGAAATACGAGTCGCCAAAAACCTTGCTGGTCGTATTTCCGTCGGCAAATGGATATTGCTCGTACGCCTTCACGCCGTTGAAAAGCTGTACGCCCGCTACCCCGTTGAATAAAAAGGCCGCATCGAAATGCTTATAGTCCAGCCGGATGGTAAAGCCATACACCAGCTTCGGGTTAGGGTTGCCGATCACCCGCCGGTCATCCGGGGACAATGTCGCCCCATTCTTCGTATCATGCGCAAACTTCAGGTCACCCGCTTTGGCATTGGGCTGCGCGCTGGCAGCCGCTTCAGCATCCGTCTTGAAAAGTCCCTGCGCCTCATATCCGTAGAAGCTGCCAAAAGGCAGGCCCGCCTTGGTGATCGTCAGCGTCTGGTTAGCCATGATGCCATAGCCGGAATTACCGTTGTTGTAATAATTGTAGCCGTCATACAGCGCATCCGTTGTAATACCATCCAGGTCCTGGACCTTGTTCTTGTTAAAGCCCGCCGTTACGCTTACATCATAGCCCAGCGCTCCCGCCTTGCTGCGATAACCCAGCAGGAGGTCGAAGCCCTTGCTGCTCACCTTCCCGATATTCGTAAAATAAGGCGCCGTAAAACCAGAGCTCAGCGACAGCGGCAATGCATAAAGCACATCCTTTGTCGTTTTATTATACCAGTCCACCGTGAAATACAGCTTGCCTTTCAATGCCTCGCCATCGAGACCAATATTCGTCTCATACACCGTCTCCCAATGGAGATTGGGATTGGGAATAGAGTTGATCGCATTGCCGATCAGCAGCGGAGCGCCCGGAGCGAAATTCGCGCCCGACAAAGAGCCCAGCCCCGAAGACCCAAGGAACTTGCTGTAAGTAGCCGCATAAGTATAGGGAGGGATGGCGCTATTGCCAAGCGCACCATAGCTGCCCCTGAACTTCAGCAGGTTCACCGCGTTCACCAGAGGCTTGAAGAATCCCTCATCACTGATATTCCAGCCCACGCTCGCCGCGCCAAAAACACCCTTCTGCTTGTTAGGTCCGAACACCGTAAAATTGGCATCCTGGCGGATCGTACCGGAGACATAGTACCGGTTGTCGAAATTATAATACAGTTTGCCGAACAACGACTTGATCAGCCCATTGTTATCATTATAGCCCGAAGCAGTAATGGAAGTCTGTGAGGTCTGGACAAAGGAATAATTCTCCTTGCCCACGGAGGTCTCCAGGGCATTCACCGTATTGAACGTGTTCCTGATCTGCTCGTACCCCGCTACCGCATTGAAGCTATGCTTCCCAAAATGCTGGTCATAGGTCAGCACATAGTTGCTCAGCAGCTGCGTGCTCTCGATATAGTACTTGTTAAGCGAGTTATTCGTATTGGTAACGGATCCGAAATTGAAGGAATTTTGAAAATAATCCTGCGTCTCCAGGTAATAGGAATACCCGAAATTGGTCCGGAAGGTCAGGTGCAGCGGCAGCTTTACTTCCGCATAGACATTGGCCTGCAGGTTATTCCGGAAATTCTGCGCATTGGCCGACTGTGCGGAGCCCACCGGGTTCGGACCGCCAAAAGCAAGACCGTTATAACCCGAAGGGACCACGCCCCAGCTGCCGTCCCCGCGCTTGATAGGGATGATCGGCTGCGTACGGAAAGGCGCATTGTGCAGCTGTGCCTCCGAGCCCACCAGCGGGGCCGTCCTCCTTTGCGAAATAGCCAGCTGCTCCCCGATCTTGAGGAAATCCGCCAGCTTATAGTCCGTATTGACGCGCGCACCCGCTATATTGGAGTAGTTCTTGATATAAATGCCTTTCTGCGCATTGTAAAAGCCCGAGAAAAGATAGTTCACCACCGGCGTCGATCCGGATACGGAAAGGTTGTAGTTCTGCTCATAGGCATCCCCGTACAATGCTTTAACCCAATCCGTATTAGTCAGCGTATCCGTATGCGCTGCACCCGCAAAGAAGGTCGGGTGCGTAATATTGTACAGCTTGATAAAACCCGGCTTGTCCAGCAGCTTTACTAATTTCGGTTTCGTGATACCATAACGCGCATTCAGATTGATCGCCGGTTTGACGCCCGCTCCCTTCTTCGTCGTGATGATGATGACCCCACCCGCGGCAGCAGACCCATAAATGGCGGCAGCGCTCGCATCCTTCAAAATATCGATGGTCGCAATATCCTGGATATTGATATTGTCCCCCGGCACACGCACCCCGTCCACGATATACAAAGGGGCCGGCTGATGCAGCGAGGACAGCCCCCGGATAATGATCGTCGGCGTCGCCCCCGGCTCACCCGAATTTTTTATCACTTCCACACCGGCAGCCCTGCCTTGCAATGCCTCCGTAACGTTCGTCACCGGCTGATTTTTGATGGCAGCCCCCTTTACGCTGGCGACCGAACCCGTTACATCCTTGCGCTTTTGTGTTCCATAACCCACCACAACCACTTCATCCAGGCTGCCCTTGACAGGCTGCAGCATGATCTGAACAGGCTCACTCCCGCTGATCCCAACCTGCAGCGTCTCAAAACCCACATAGGATACTTCCAGGGCAGATACTTTGGCCGGGACCGCCAGGGAAAAATGCCCGGTAACATCCGTGCTGACCCCCTTGCCGGATCCCTTTACCTTGACCGTGGCGCCACTCAACGGTCCCCCCTTTTCATCGCTCACCGTTCCGGTGATCGTCCGTTCCTGCGCCTGGGCAAAACGTAGCCCAAAAAGAAAAAAAGTGCACAAGGTACACCATAGCAGCAATCGCTTTTTTGTCATAAACAGCAATTTGTTTGTTTAGAAATGGTAATCGACATTCCGGCATCGGAGGGACATCGCCGAAGAAGCTGGACTTTCATACAACAGGCAATGGTTCCGATTACCTGTCAAAGAAAAAATTTGCTGCAGCCAAATGCAATTTATATTCGGATAGTATAAGAAATATCCGTCTTATCACCTAACGTATCAATCACAAAGCTTTAAAAATCAATCATCCGCAATCATATAAATATTATTTATATATAATCCGGGCAAACATCAAAACTTGAAGATCTTTTCGATAAGAATATTCAAAACCTCCGCAGAAACAAGAATAATAATGATCCATTCCAGGACCGTGCTGTTACGGTACTGCAGGAGGTCCTTGAAAAGCTCCAGGTTCTCCCGGATGATCTCCAAACCCTCCTTGACATCCCTGAATCGCTCCTGCAGATCGAAAGTTCGCTTGAGTCCCAGATCGATCTTATTCAGGTTCTCGTCGTCCCAGGTCTCGGGAGGTGAATCGAATATGTACAGGTTCTCCGAGATCCGGTTCTTGAGGTTAAGTGTTTTCCCGATATACTTCTTCAGGTTTTTCCCTGATATGGCAAGCTTGCCTTTTCTCTCCAGGAGCAAAGTTTGCGAATTGGTCTCCTCCAGCAGCAGGTTGGTCTGGTCGGAGAAATAATCCAATGCCACCGACTGACTGACATTCAGCATGATCAGCCGCAGTGTTTCCGTATCCGCATTGATGATCTCGATCGTATTATAGCCAAACTTGTTCTCCTTTGCCTTAGTCTCTATCTGGAACTCCTCGGTTAGAGGATGCTCGAACGGGTATTTACAATAAGGGGCGATCTTCTCCAGAAAACCCTTACAGGTACCCTCATCCGCATTCAGAAAACAGACGACCCCATATTTGAAAACATACACATAAGACTCCGGTCCCGTTTTATAGAACAGCTCGTCTGCATCGTAGCGGTTGATCCCCTCGCTGAATATGTTTTTGAATGATTTGACGTCGATACTGTCGGCTATCTGGTATGAAACGACTGGAAGCATGTATAAAATTACCTATTTTTAAAGAATGAACCCTCGTGTCCAACAGGTATTGCTTCATCTGGCTGGTTGTATAGTGGTGCTGAGCCTCCCTCTCCTGTTTTCGCCCGAGTCATTGAGCCTGAATGACTATTTGACGAATCCCCCTACACAACGGGACATTTTCTTCTATTCCCTGATACTGGCCATCTTCTATCTTAATTATTATCGTCTGATCCCAAAATTCTATTTCAGCCGCAGGTATGTCATTTTATTGCTGATCAACATTGCCTGTTTCTTTGCGATCAGCTACCTGTCAGGACACCTCTTCGGCACACTACGCCTTCAGCCCGGGCCATCTCCCTACCCGGACGGCTCCCCGGGCCCCTCCCCATTTTCCAATATGCCGCCCCGCCCTTCCCACCATCCCTTTTTCATGGACCTCAGCCAGCACCTTTTCGTCTACCTCGTCGTCCTCTTTCTCGCGCTCCTGCTGAAGATCCGCGAGCGGCTCAAACAAACAGAAAAAGAAAAGCTTCAGGCAGAATTGTCCTATCTCAAAGCACAGATCAACCCGCATTTCCTGTTCAATATCCTCAACAGCATCTACTCCCTGACGATCGAAAAGTCCGACAAAGCCCCCGATGCCGTTATTAAGCTCTCGGACATGATGCGATATGTGCTGGATGAGTCCGGCAGGGACCTCGTCACCCTGCAAAAGGAACTGAACTATATCCGCAATTACATCGCCTTACAGGAATCCCGGTTCGGCTCCACCATCCGGCTGGATTACCACATCGACAGCCCTTCCCTCCCCGCGATGCACGGCTCACAGCTCAAAGCTCACAGTTCACAGCTCGCAGCTTCTCCAAAGATCGCCCCCCTCATCCTGATCCCCTTCATCGAAAACGCTTTCAAGCATGGCGTCAATCCCGAAGCAGACTCCGAGATACATATCCGGATAAAGATCAGGGGTAACGAGCTCCACCTCGAAGTCACCAACAAAAAGGTCAACGTCATCCCGTCCCTGGAAGAACACAGCGGCCTGGGTATCGCCAATACAAAGGTCCGCCTGCAATTGCTTTATCCCAACGACCATACCCTCCATATCCAGGACAATAAAGACGATTTCCGGGTTTTTGTAACTTTACGGCTGAAATGATAAACGCCATTGCAATAGATGATGAGCTGCCGGCCCTGAAAGTAATAGAAAGCTTTGCCGGTAAAGTGGATTTCATCCGGCTGGAAAAGACCTTCGTCCGTCCGGGTGAAGCATTGCAATACCTGAAGGACAATCCTATCCACCTGCTTTTTTTGGATATCAACATGCCCTCCCTTTCCGGCATCGAACTGTACAGGTCAGTCGGTCCGGATTTTCTGGCCATCTTCACGACAGCCTACAGCGAATACGCCGTGGAAGGCTTCAACCTGAATGCGGTAGATTACCTGCTGAAGCCGTTTACCTATGATCGCTTCTTTCAGGCCATAACAAAAGCCAAAGAGATCTTCGATCGCCGCATGCCTGCCGCTCCCCAGGATTTTATCTTCCTGCGCATCGACTACAGCCTCGTCAAAGTGGCCGTCGCCGACATACGCTTCGTCGAAGGCATGGACGATTATCTCCGGATCCATTTGCAGGGCCGCCAACCTCTCCTGGTACGAATGACCATGAAAGCCATCTTAAGCCAGCTGCCTTCCACCGGCTTCCTCCGCGTTCATCGCTCCTATATCGTCGCCCTCAGCAGCATCGTCAATATCCGTAACAAGACCATCTACCTGGAAGGACGGGAGATTCCCATCGGCGTCAGCTACGAAAAAGAATTTTTCACCCGTTTTCCCATTCACCGCTGATGCGGAAATTTCAGTTCCAGGGCCTTTTGCTCTTCAGGCTTGAGCGTTTCTTTTTCCATGAGGTCGATGTCCCGGTTGATCATCACCATTTCTCCCGCCTGGAGAGACTCCGTTCCATTATCTGTAGAAGAATGATAAGACTTGGTCACCTTGAGCCTGCCCTCCAGCAGGTCCACCTCTTCACCCGGGCTGGAAGCAAACGCGTCCACATGGATACGGGCGCCCTTCCCCTCAACGGTCACCACCAGGTTGCGCGTATGAATGACAAAGGGTTTTGCCCCATCGTGGACGATCAATACACCTTCCCCGTCCCACGTAATATCCCGGTTCGCCTTCCCAAACCCTTCCATAGGATGGATCACCGTCCGGGGATCCGTCAGCACCTGCGTGCCATCCGGCAGCGTAAGGGCCTTGGGAGGCGCCTCTTTCTCTTTTATCGTCTCCGCAACAGCCGTATCCGGCCCATGCTCCCGCCCTTCCCGCCCTTTACAATGCCAGGCCCCTGCCAGCATGAGTACCAACACTAACTTATAATACAGCCGTGAAACAGACGGATAGCCCATAGGGCCGTGAAACTACGGAACTTTCCTTACTTTGCACCCATGATCCACGTAGGGGAATACAATACGCTGACTGTAAAAAAAGAACTGGCCTTCGGACTCATCCTGGAAGACGGAAAAGAAGGCATTCTGTTACCCAAACGCTTTGTCCCCAAAGGAGCCAAACCAGGCGATAAGCTAAAGGTCTTCCTCTATCATGACGGAGAGGACAGGCTGATCGCTACCACCCAGGAACCCAAGGGCATCCTGGGCGACATCGTGCTGTTGACGGCCGTCAATGTCACACCCCTGGGAGCCTTCCTCGACTGGGGCCTGATGAAAGACCTTTTTGTCCCCAAATCCAGGCAGCTCAGCGGCATGCGTAAAGGAGGCGACTACCTGGTAAAGATCTACCTGGACGAACAGACGGGACGCCTGGCAGCCTCCGAAAAAGTAGATTCATACCTCAGCAACGAAAACCTCTCCGTACAGGAAAAAGACATCGTCGACCTTACCGTCCTCCGCCGCACCGACATCGGCTATGTCGTCATCATCAACAACAAACATACAGGGGTCCTTCACTTCAATGAAATATTCCGCGACATTCGCGTCGGCGACAAATTCAAAGGATTTGTAAAGAATATCCTCCCCGCCGAAAGATCCCCCTCAGGCGAAACCCAGATCGACGTGGTCGCTGGCAAACCCGGTTACGACAGGGTCGAGGACGCCGCAGAAAAGGTCCTCCGCCTCCTGAAAGAACATAAAGGGCACCTGCCCTATCACGACAAATCCGATCCGGAAGCCATCTACTCCTTCTTCGGCATGAGCAAAAAAACTTTCAAAATGACGACAGGACGCCTCTATAAAGAAAAGAAAATAAAATTGACGGACGAAGGGATTGAGTTACTAAGCCATCCAAAGAAATAACCTCAACTAAACAAATAAGCCACATCTTCCTGGGTGAGCTTCTTCACAAATCCCCCCTCATCACCCACCAGGTCCGCCGTAAGCTGCCGCTTCTTCTCCTGCAGCTGCAATATCTTTTCCTCCACCGTATCCTTACAGATCATCCGGTACGCAAATACCTTCTTCACCTGCCCGATCCGGTGGCTCCTGTCAATAGCCTGTTGCTCGGCCGCAGGATTCCACCACGGATCGACTAAATAAACATAATCAGCCGCCGTCAGCGTCAACCCCACTCCACCCGCTTTCAGGCTGATAAGAAATACCCGGGTATCCTCTTCTTCCTGGAACTGCTGCACCGACAGCCGCCGATCACCAGCCGAAACACTTCCGTCGAGATACAAATACGGAATACCCCGCTCGGCCAATGCCGTACGGATCAGCTCCAGCATGGACGTAAACTGCGAAAACACCAACGCTTTGTGGTGACCCGTATTCTCCTCGATCTCCCGTATCAGCTCATCCAGCTTGGCGCTGCTGTTGGGATAGGGCTCCTGCTCCTTAAGAATGGCCGGACTGTCGCAGATCTGGCGCAGCTTGGTAAGCCCTTCCAATATGTAGATGCTGCTGCGCCCTACCCCGTCCTCGGCAATATGTTCCAGTATGCTTTCCCTGTAATGGTCCTTAAAGCTGTCATAGATCTTCCGCTGCTCAGCTCCCATCTCACACCAAAGGATCATCTCCGTCTTGTCAGGGAGATCACGGGCCACCTGCTCCTTGGTCCTTCTAAGGATGAATGGGTACACCAGCTTGCGCAGCCGGGCCGCTGCCTCCTTATCCCCATTCTTATCGACAGGCGTGGCAAACTCCATCCTGAAAAAATCCTGGCTGCCCAGCATCCCGGGATTCAGGAAATCCATTTGCGCATATAGATCGAAGGTATTATTCTGCACCGGCGTTCCGCTAAGGGCCAGCCTGTTGCGCGCGGTCAGCTGCTGCACCGCCTTGCGCACCTGCGAACCAGGGTTCTTGATGGCCTGGCTCTCGTCCAGGATAATATAGCCAAACTTAAAGGCAGCAAAATGCTGGATATCATTACGCACCATGCCATAGCTCGTAATGATCAGCCGCCCGGACCTGAATACTTCCTCGTCCAGCACCCGGTCCGCTCCATAATGGATATGCCATCCCAGCCCCGGCGCAAACTTTTTCAGCTCGGCTTCCCAATTATATAAAAGAGAGGTGGGACAGATGACCAGGTGCGTTTCATCCCGGTAATGATTCACCAGGTATTGCAGGAAAGTGATCGTCTGTAAAGTCTTGCCCAATCCCATATCATCCGCAAGACAACCGCCCCAGCCCATTTCATCCAACAGGCACATCCATTGGAATCCACCCAGCTGATAATCCCGCAGCCGGGCCTGTATCCCCGCAGGGATCTCCCGGTCCTTCACCTCCCCGATCCCCAGCAATCTTTGCTTCTTTAGCTCCAGTTCCTTCCGCAGGTCCGCCGAAGCATCATCCGACAGGGCAGAACCCGCTTCCTCCAGCAAACTCCAGTGGACCTCCGGCAGCTTCAACAATCCCTCTTTCACCTGGCCCATCTTCATCAGCAGCCCATATTGCTGGATCCATTCCTTTGGCAGTACCCCAAGAGAGCCATCTCCCAGTAAAATAAAATCCTGCCGGCCCAATATCGCTTTCCTCAGTTCATGGAGAGGTACCACCTGGTCCCCATAGCTCACCCGGATAGTAAGATCAAACCAGTCGATCCCCTTGCCCGCCATCATCTCCAGCTTCGGCACATTCGTATTATACTTGAATTTCCGGAGTTTGTTCATCCCAAGTACAGGAATATCCAGCTGCAGCATCTTCTGGTAAAATTGAAGGAACCAGCTCTTCTCCAGCGCCTCCTTGAAATTCAAATAAAAATATCCGTTGCTTTGCCCGGAGAATTTAGGATGCAGCCCGCGAAGCGCCTCCGTCAATACAAGCTCCTCATCCCGGCGCCGGACAACCACGATCACTTTGTCCTCCCCTTCGATCCTTGTCTCCTCCTCGTCTTCCCCTTCGACCTCCACCCCCGAATAAACCCATTTCGGTTTGATCAGCAGGAAATTTTCATTAAGCTCACTGACAAACACCTTTCCCTCGGGAACCACATCCACCACCTCCGTCCGGATCACCGCCTCCATATCTACTGCATATTTCCCCGCCAACGGCCTGACGACAGTTTCCAGGAAACGCGGCTGTCCCAGGACAGGCACCTTCTTCCATTCTGTATTATACTTCCCAAGGATTTCCATATCCTCCTTTTTCAAAAGGAAAAATTCATTGCCGCTCTTCAGGAAAAAAGGAGTCAGTAAGAAATCTTCCAGCGGGAAGTGATTATTATTTATCATGACGGAGCATTGCAAGCCAATACTATCATCGTCCTTCGCAACCTTGAATTGCAACGCAGGTATAAAAGGACTGATAGCCGCCGGCCGCACGCTCCGGTTGGCAAAAACCTCGCCGGCCGGCAGATAGAACAATCGTTCGATCGCGGGGGCCAATGGCTTAAGCTCCTGCAGGACTCCCCCCACATATTCATTTAATAAAGGCAGATGCCGTTCATCCAGGTGCTCGAATGGCTTGTCCGCATCCCGCAGCCAGCCAAAACCATTGCGTACAAGATGATCCACCAGCGCATCATCCCGCAGCTTTTTGATCACGGCAGCCACAGCCGGAGTGAGGCCATTTAAATAAGACAGGTAATTCGTCCCCGTCATGGGTATACGCTGAAAGGTCCTGCCTTCCTTCTTCTCCATCACCATCAGCAGCTCGATGGCCATCCCGCCTTTTTTGTTATTGGAAAAATTCAACAGCACACCCGTTGAAAAAGTGTTCTTTCCCGCCGCCGCCGGCCCCGCGCTGACAATGATCGTTTTCTTGGGAATATTCGTCATATTTCTTCTATAAGAGGGCTGTAAAAATAATGTTAATTATTTGTTATTGGCCTCTATTTTCATTTTGAAAAAAATATTATAAAGACAGTGTTTTCTATTACACCGGGCAGCAACTTTACGAAAATTCGATTAAATAAAACAGGTTGTCATATATCGTCTCTTCACGTATCAGCTAACTACATAAAAAAATAGTAAAAATAAAACACACAAAACGTATAAATTTGTGCATTCCTTATCCGTTCTATCTACCAATACTCGCATTGCTCATTGTCTAACTTAGGTTGTTACAACCTTCATCTCTGCCATAGCTCAGTGTAAAGATCCTTCCCGGCCACGGGTGCGGGATCCTTATTTCAAAAAACAAATAGATACATACATGAAAACATTCAAATTGATCCTCGCTTTCATTTTCACCGGAGTAATGACAGGTTTCGCAGGTGCCGGACACCAGGGACACCCCCCCGGCACACACGAAAAGAATGGTATAACATACCGGACCTTCAATAAAGGCGACTATCGTGTCCTCGACACTACCGGGTTTTATCTTTACAGCCACGATCAACTCGTACAAGGCATGAAAATAGCTCGCCCGGGCACCGTTTATTATTTCAGCATGGATGGCGGCAGCACCATCCTGCCCCTGACAATTCCCAATCTGGAAAGAACATACGCCCAAAACAGGACATTTTGCTATCGGCTGCACACCGATTTCAATTCCGACAAGGATCTGGTTACCTGGCTCCCTTCCCTGAAAACATTTAAGATCAAGTACGCGTATGCACAGTGTTCCAAATAAGTCTGCTGTACGGTCAGGCAGTATCATCATCATCCATCAGCAGCCGAAAGTTCGAAGCCTCTTTAGAAGGATTATCTCCCTCGAAGGCTACAAGGTCTTCGAGGCCGCTGATGCCGGAGACGCCTCCGCCATCGCCATTCGGGAAGATATTGAAGTGATCCTGTGCGACAAAGACGTCACCAGCCTGGATTATTTCTCCCCGGATAGAAAAAAGACCTTCTTCCCTTATGCCGAGGTAGTCCCTCTTCCCCTCACGGAGGCTACACAGGAAGATGCACACCTGCTGCTGAGCGTGATCGGCCGTACACTGGAAAAGGTGCAGCTGGAGAAAAGGATCCTCCAGCTGGAAGAATGTATTGAGCAGGATCCGGAGATGGATTACGGCATTGGTGAGTCCTCCGCTATCAGGGAGACTATTGCCATGGTAAAAAGGATCGCGCCTACGGATGACACGGTGCTCCTGCAAGGCGATACCGGTACGGGCAAACACTTGTTCGCACGTGCCATACACGCAGGCAGCACCCGCAGGAACAATCCGTTCATAACCCTGCATTGTAATATACTCACAGGGACGGCGCTGGAAATAGAATTATTCGGCTGCAAAGCCGGCGCCTACCCGGGGATCTCGAAAGACAAAACAGGTGCGTTGGAAAAAGCATGTAAGGGCAGCCTCCTGCTCACTGACGTGAGCCACCTGGACAGACCCATGCAGGAGCGGCTGCTCCACGCCCTTATCAGCAGCGAATTCATAAAACCCGGCGATACCCAACCCACTCCTGTCAACGTCAGGATCTTCTCCACCTCTCAAAAAGATCTCCTGTCTGCAGTAGAAGATGGCCAATTTGAAGAAGACCTTTTCTACAGACTAAGTATTTTCACGCTGCGCATCCCCTCCCTTCAGGATCGAAAAATGGATATCCCTTTGCTCGCACGTCGCTTCATAAAGCATTTTGCCCGCAAAGCCGATAAAAAAGTGAAGGATATGAGCAAGGATTTCCTCTATCATTTGCAGCGATACTCCTGGAAAGGAAATATACGGGAACTAAAAAATGTGATTGAACGGGCCGTCATCATGACGGAAAGCGACCTGCTCTCAGAAGAAAACCTCCCTTTTGAGATCCGGTATTTCCACGACGGCGCCCTGGATATTCAGTCTGCCTTTGATTTGAAGAACATGGAAAAACGTCACCTTCAAAAAGTACTGACATACACCAGGGGAAATAAGGTCGAGGCAGCCCGCCTGCTCAACATCGGCCTGACAACGCTCTACCGCAAGATTAACGACTACTCCAACTAAGGTAAAATTCGCTAACTTTACGGCATGGTCACCGTAAAAACGATCGGCGGTTTTCTCTTCCGGATGATAAAAGCCATCTTCATACGGAAAAAGGATTGTTGTAAATAATATATTACACATATCCATTCTACCCAACTACCTGAGGCTGACGCTCCACCTATACGCTAAATTGATCCGCTGATCAAGATTCCGGCTGCCGGCTTTATTCTTCATATAATATTTGTAGCTGAACCCATTCAAAACAGATCATGCGAACGCTGCCTTTGCTTACCGCTGCCTCACTCTTATTTTCAACCACCCTGCCTGCCATATGGAAAAACTCCCCCCCATCCAATATAATATATAGATCAGACACCACCGTCGCTCCATCCGATTTTCTCGCCCGGAACCTGGATGCCTGGACAAGTCCCGCTGCTGACTTCTTCTCGTATGCCAATGGAGGATGGATCCGGCGGACGCCGGTCCCGGCTGCGGAAAGCTCCTGGGGCATCGGGCAATTGGTACAGGAGGACATCTATTTCCGCCTCCGTAAGATCAGTGAAGATGCCGCCGCGACAAAAGCACCCGCAGGCGCCGTCACTCAGCAGATAGGCGACCTATGGTACAGCGGCATGGATTCCAACTCCATCAACAGGCTGGGCCTCTCGCCCCTGAAAGAGGATTACCGCCGCATTGAGCATATCCATTCCATCCCCGACTTGCTCCGGGTCTCGGCAGGCCTCCATAAGAAAGGCGTAGAGGTCCTCTTCGCGGAAGAGGTCGGCCAGGATGATATGAACAGCGAAAAAATGGCCTACCAGCTGGCACAGGGAGGGCTCGGCATGCCCAACCGTGATTATTATTTCAATACAGCCAAAAAACCTGCACAGGTACGCAGCGCCTACAGAAAGTATCTCTCCACCATTTTCCGGCAGCTGGGCAATGACAGCACCATAGCACGTCGACAGGCAGACGCCGTCTTCCGCCTGGAGGCCAGGCTTGCCAAAGCATCCCGTAAGCTGGAAGACCTTCGCGATCCCAGGAAAAACTATAATAAGATCAGCCGCGGTTCTCTGCAGCAGCTTTCTCCCTCCATCGACTGGGATGAATGGTTAAGGAATATTAATGTCAGCCTGCTCGACTCCTTCATCGTCCGGCAACCCGAATTCTATACAGCGCTCAATACAGAGCTGACAAAGACAGCCCTTGCAGATTGGAAAAACTACCTGCAGGCGCACCTCCTGATGCAGTCAGCCCCCTTCCTCGATCAAAAGACCTACGCCAGTTATTTTCAATATCACAGGACGCTTACAGGCGCCTCCATCCCCAGGCCACGTTGGAAAAGAGTATTGGATGCCGAAGAAAGCGCCATGGGAGAGGCCCTCGGACAATTATTCGTAAGGGAATACTTTTCGGAAAAAGCAAAACAACGCTACAGCGACCTCGTCGAAGCCATTCGCAGCGCTTACAAACAAAGGATCGGGAAGCTCAGCTGGATGAGCGACAGCACAAAGCAAAAGGCCCTGGATAAACTGGCCCATATCACGAAAAAAGTAGGCTATCCCGATAAATGGAAAGACTTCAGCGCCCTGAAGATCGACAGGGGGCCCTACGTCCTCAACATGCAAAGGGCCAGTGAATGGTGGTATAATTATATGACAAGCAAGCTCGGCAGGCCGGTCGATAGAACGGAATGGGATATGTCCCCCCAAACATATAATGCGTATTACAACCCCAGCAACAACGAGATCGTCCTTCCCGCTGGCATATTCATCGTGCCTGGTAAAAAAGATGAAGACCTCGACGACGCCTTCGTATATGGATATGCTGCAGCCTCCACCATCGGCCATGAAATAACCCACGGCTTCGACGACCAGGGACGCCAGTTCGACGAGCAGGGCAACCTCCACAACTGGTGGCAGCCGGCCGATGAAACACAATTCAAACAAAGAGCCGCCCGCATCATACGACAGTTCTCCGAATTCAGCCCCGTCGATACGCTCCATGTCAATGGCGATGCTACCCAGGGCGAGAACATCGCCGACCTCGGCGGCCTCCTGCTGGGATTGGATGCTTTCAAACTCACCGGCGCCTACGCTAAAGGAGAAAAGATCGGCGGCCTCACGCCCCTGCAGCGCTACTTCCTGGGATATGCCTATTCCTGGATGTACCAGGATAGAAAAGAAGTGCTGGCCACCCGCGTGCTCACCGACGTACACGCCCCCGCCAGGGAAAGGGTCAACGGCCCCGTCGTCAATATTCCGGAGTTCTATGAAGCGTTCAGTATAAAAGCTGGAGATAAAATGTACAGGGCCGACAGCCTGCGCGTAAGCATCTGGTAATTTATCTACCCGGACACTCGTTAACGATCATTTTTAATTGAGAACCAAGCGTCGGTAAAATCGATGTATGGCGACGATATTCCGGAGCTAAACGATGTTTATTTACATGAAATTGACCCCTAAGCACAAACGTGCCCTTTCTTTGGAAAGGGCACGTCCATTTATTTGACAGGCTATCCATCTTTACCAGAACAATGTATACAACGCCGCCAGCAGCCCACATATAATGAGAGCCCCGACAGCAAAGCTGGGATTCACCTTAAACATCTTCTTATCCACAACCAATCCATGTGGCTGTACCCCCTTCCTGTTATCGCGCATACTGATAAAGTACATCACAACAATACAAATAACAAAAACAAAACCCATCCTGTCCAGGAACGGTATCTCATATACCCCCTTATCGTTCGCCTTGGAAAACCCAAACGGCGCCAGGAATGACAGATTCATTATCAAAGGCACAAACTTGAGCAGCAAAGACAAAAGAAATCCTCCGATCGTAGCAAACAAGGCAGCATTCGAAGTGGTCTTCTTCCAGAAAAAGCCCAGGATGAACATGGCGAAGATCCCCGGCGACACAAACCCTGTATACTCCTGGATATACTGGAACCCACCCTTCTTGTCAATGCCAAGGAAAGGAGAAATAAGGATAGCCAGGACCATGGCGACCACTACGGTCACCCGCCCAACCCACACCTGCTTCCGCTCATCGGCCTCGGGATGAAGCCGCTTCTTGTAGATATCCAGCGTAAAAATAGTAGAGATACTGTTGACCTTGCCCGCCAGCGATGCCACCACCGCCGCCGTCAGCGCCGCAAAAGACAGCCCCTTCAGTCCGGGAGGCAGCAGGTTCAGCAGCACAGGATAAGCCCTGTCCGGGTTTACTTCCCCACCCTGGATCATCTCCGTATTGAATACGTTCTGCTTATACAGCAAATAAGCCGCTATACCCGGTATCACCACGATCACAGGCATCAGCATCTTTAAAAAAGCGGCAAAAAGAATACCCCCGCGGGCCGTCTTCAGGTCCGCGCCCAATGCACGCTGCGTAATATATTGATTACATCCCCAATAGTTCAGGTTCACGATCCACATACCCCCGATCAGCACCGTAAGGCCGGGCAGGTCCATATAATTGGGATTGTCCTTCTTGAAGATCATATGGAAATGATCGTCCGCATGCTCCGTCAGCAGCTTCAGGCCATTCAATACTCCCTTGGTGCCAAAATGCTCCGCCACCAGGTCCAGTGCGATATAAGTAGTTACAAGACCCCCCAGGATAAGGAAGAACACCTGGATCACATCCGTATACCCGATGACCTTCATGCCGCCCAGCGAAATGACAATGGCAAAAGCCGCCAGCCCCAGCATACAGGCCGTGAAATTCAATCCCGAAATGCTGCTTACCGCCAACGCACCCAGGTAAAGGATGGACGTGAGATTCACCACCACATACAACAGCAGCCAGAATACCGCCATGATCATAGCCACTGTACCATTATACCGCTGATTCAGGAACTGCGGCATCGTATAGATCTTATTCTTCAGATACACCGGTATAAAGAAGATCGCAACGATCATCAGCGTAGCCGCCGCCATCCATTCGTACGTCGAGATCGCCAACCCCATCTTAAACCCGCTGCCGCTCATCCCGATGAACTGCTCGGCGGAGATATTCGACGCGATCAGCGAAGCCCCGATGGCCCACCAGGTCAGCGAACCCTCCGCCAAAAAATAATCCTTGGTGCTGGACTGGGCGCTCTTCTTCCGCTGGTACACCCACCAGCCATATAATGCGACAATAACGAAGTAAATGAGGAAGACAATGTAATCGCGGGTTTGTAACATTTGCATATAGCAGCGACGGTTTATTTTTTATAAGTCCGTAAAAATAGGGTAACCGGCCAATTATTCATCGGTCCGGCCACCCTTTTTATAGATTAAAATGTCCTAAACACATTAAATATACCTGTTGATCAGGTTCTCCAGGTATTCCTGGCGCCCGCTCACCACCTTAGGCTCGCCGCCCGCGATGGCATATTCCCTCAGATCCTCCAGGGAAAGTCCGCCCTTCTCATAAGCCGCCCCCTTGCCGCTGTCAAAGGAAGCATACCGGTCAGACCGGATCTTTTTATAGTCGGATTGCCGCAGGATCGTGTCCGCCACCAGCAGGCTCCTGGCAAAGGTGTCAATACCGCCAATATGGGCATGGAACAGGTCCTCAGGATCCGTAGAGTTCCGCCGGATCTTGGCATCGAAATTAATACCCCCGCCCTGGAAACCACCACCCTCCAGGATGATCAGCATGGCCTCCACCAGCTCATTGATATTGTTAGGGAACTGGTCCGTGTCCCAGCCATTCTGGTAATCCCCCCTGTTGGCATCCATACTGCCCAGCATACCCGCATCCACCGCCACCTGCAGCTCATGCGTAAACGTATGGCCGGCCAGCGTTGCATGGTTTACCTCGATGTTGAGCTTAAAGTCCTTCAGCAGGTCATATTGACGAAGAAAGCTGATCACCGTAGCACTGTCATAGTCGTATTGATGCTTCGTAGGCTCGCAAGGCTTGGGCTCGATAAAGAACACCCCCTTGAACCCCTGCTTACGCGCATAGTCCTTGGCCGTATGGAGAAAACGCGCAAGATGCTCCTGCTCCCGCTTCATGTTCGTATTCAGTAAGCTCATATATCCTTCCCGTCCGCCCCAAAACACATAGTTCTGCCCTCCCAGCGCAATGGTGGCATCCAGCGCCGCCTTCACCTGCGCCCCCGCATGGGCGAGCACGTGAAAATCAGGATTGGTGGCCGCTCCATTCATATAACGACGGTTGGAAAAAAGATTGGCAGTGCCCCACAACAGCTGCACCTTGCTGGCCGCTTGCTTTTGTTTGGCATACTCCGTCAATGTCTGTAATCTTTTCTCGTTGTCAGCTACATCATTGGTATAATCCACCACGTCCACATCATGGAAACAATAAAAAGGCAGGTCCAGCTTCGTAATGAACTCAAAAGCGGCATCCATCTTGTCCTTCGCTCGGGCCACAGCATCCCCTTGCTCATTCCACCCATACAGGTGGGTAGGCTCCCCGAAAGGGTCGGCGCCATTGCCGCAGAAAGAATGCCAGTAAGCGACGGCAAAACGCAGGTGCTCCTTCATCGTCTTCCCCGCAACGGTCTTTTCTGCATCATACCAACGATAGGCCAGCGGATTATCCGTCTGAGGCCCTTCATATTTGATCTGTCCTATTCCTTTAAAGAATTCTTTGTCCCCTGTAATAACTGGCATAACTGTTTATTTTCCGTTTACAAATATTTATTTAGTACTTCTTTCCATCGCATATACAATCCCTCATACTCGCCCGTACGCTCCGGATCTACCCTCTCCAACGGCAGCCGCCCGGCAAAAGCTTCTTTCCCGTTGCGGAAGATGCCCGCGCCGATACCCGCGCCCAACGCAGCCCCTACACTGCCGTCGCTGTCATACAGCTCCACCGGCACCTGGGTGGCATTTACAAAAGCCTCGGTAAACACGCTGCTGAGGAACATATTGGCCCTCCCGGCCCTGATGACAGACGGGTTCATACCTCCCTCCCGCATGATATCCAGTCCATAACGGAAAGCAAAAGCAATACCTTCCTGCCCCGCCCGGTATAGGTGCGCCGCACCATGCTGGTTCAGATCGATATGCTGGATCTGGGCGCCAATGATCCGGTTGTTAAAGATCCGCTCCGCGCCATTGCCGAACGGTAAGACCACCAAACCCTCACTCCCTGGCCGGATAAGCGCCGCCTCCCTGTTCAAGGAAGCATAATCCGCCCCGCCGCCCGTATGGTCCCGGATCCAGCGGTTAAGGATCCCCGTTCCATTGATACACAGCAGCACCCCGATCCTTTTCTCCTTTTCCGTATAATTGACATGGGCAAAACTATTCACCCGCGAGGCAGGATCATGAACAAGCTGGTCACTCACCCCATAGATCACGCCGGAAGTCCCGGCAGTAGCAGCTACCTCACCCGGCTCCAGCACATTAAGGGATAAAGCATTGTTTGGCTGGTCCCCCGCCTTATAGGTCACAGGGATGCCTTTCTTCAACGACAATGCCTGCGCCACCTCCGCCTGCAGTCCGCCATGAGCGCTGAACACAGGCTGTATAGCAGGGATCAGCCCCTTATCGAATCCAAAATAGTTGAATACATCTTCCGAGAGCGCATCTTCCTTGAAATCCCAGAATATCCCTTCCGACAGGGCCGGTATGCTGGTTGTGACCTCGCCCGTAAGCCGCAGCGCTATATAATCCCCCGGAAGCATTACCCGGTCGATCTTCTCATAGATCCGGGGCTCCTGGTCCTTTACCCAGGCCAGCTTCGCCGCCGTAAAATTTCCCGGCGAATTCAACAGGTGTGACAGCGACCGTTGCCCGCCAATGGCGGCAAAAGCCTTATCTCCATAGGGCACAGCCCTGCTGTCGCACCAGATAATACTGTCCCGCAGCACCCGCCGGTCCTTGTCCACCGCCACCAGCCCATGCATCTGGTAAGCAATGCCGATGGCGGCAATGTCCCCGGGATCATACGCTCCCGAAGCATGCGCCTTCCTGATAGCCTGCTGAACATATTCCCACCAGGTCTCCGGAGATTGCTCCGCCCAGCCCGGCTGGCGGGTAAGAATGGCCGCCTCCGTCTCGGGATATTGTGCCGTCACCAGCGTCCGCTGCGCCGCAGCATCCACCACAGCCACTTTTATGGAAGAAGTACCCAGGTCTATTCCTAGTAATAGCATGCAGATCGTTTAATTATTTAATCGCCCGTACACTCGGCCATTTCTCTCATTTTCCTTCAAAATGCCCGTAAATATATATTGATTTTTCGAAATTGCAACCGATTGCAGTCTATTTTTATCACTATATTTGTAGCCATACCTCTTATATGGAGTCAAATAAAGACGTCACCATCTACGATATTGCCAGAGTCCTGAACCTCTCCCCCGCCACGGTTAGCCGGGGCCTGAAAGATCATCCCGCCATCAATATAAAGACACGCAAAAGGATCACGGACATGGCCCGGGAAATGGGCTACCGGTCCAATAACTTCGCCAGTAACCTCCGCCGCCAAAAAACGAACACCATCGGTATCATCGTTCATGAGCTGAAAAGCCAATTCATCAGCTCCGTACTGGCAGGCATCGAAAAAGTCACCGTCGGAGCTGGCTATGACCTCATTATCGGCCATTCCTCGGAAGCATACAGTAAAGAAGTGGCCAACGCCCACAACCTCTTCCATAAACGCGTGGACGGCCTCATTGCCTCCCTCGCCTTCGATACAAAAGACCTCGCACATTTCACCCCCTTCGTCCGGAAGAATATCCCCATCGTCTTTTTCGACAGGGTGGAAGAAGTCCCCTATGGCACCCGTGTCATCATCGACAATGTGAAAGCAGGCTACGAAGCGACAGCCCACCTGGCTAAACAAGGATGCCGCCGCATCGCCCACCTGACAGCCAACCTGGGACGTAACGTTTACGCCGGCCGCATGAAAGGCTACCAGCAGGCCCTGGCCGGCCACCATCTGTCCTTCGACCCCAGCCTCGTGCTGGTAAATGACCTTAGTGAAGCCGCCGCTATCCGCTCCGCAAAAGAAGTGCTGGAAATGAACCCAAGACCCGACGGCATCTTTATCACTAATGATTTTTGCGCCGCCGTATTCATCCGGGCGCTGAAAGAAGCAGGCTGCCGCGTACCGGAAGACATCGCCGTAGTAGGTTTTAATAACGACGTCATCGCCAGGATCATCGACCCCAAGCTCACCACTATCAACTATCCCGGGGAAGAAATGGGAGAAAAAGCAGCCCACAGCCTTCTCCAGCAAATGGCCGGCCACACATCCGCCCGCTCCACTGATACTATTATTATCAAATCTGAATTGATCGTCCGGGGCTCTTCTTTGAAAAATAAGACTGGTTAATAATTGTCCTGTTATATTGCTGGAAAACAAAACTTGTATACACTTCTCAGCATATACAGGTCTCGCTATGGTAAATATTTATTATCTCTTAGGCAACAACGCTTTCGGAAAACCATGTTTTTCCAGGAAAACTTTCGATTCTTCCGACTTTTTTACAAAAAATGGATCATTCCCGTAATCCCTCACCTTGCTACCACCTTTTATCTTGGCAGACTTACTTTTAATTTGTTTTTTTTTCACTTCAGATAGCATTTTATACCTCCTTCTGACCTTTGTAAATTTACAATTTATTTGCGTTTGACCAATTGGCTGAAATACCAATTTGATATAAGCGTGTCCTGACCGGTGTACTGCCTTTTGCGTATACCATAACGTCTGGAAAGTGTCGGGTAAACTCAAGGACAGTTGCTGCAATAGTAGCCAGGATCGTCTCTCTGTCTTGATTGTTAGAAATAGCTAGATCATCGACTCTTCCTGTCTTAAAATTTAAATCTCCAAATCCTAAATTGAAATAGGTAGTGCCACTGGCATTCTGAGGGCTATATCGTACGATCTTTCTGATCTTTCCATTAGGCCCTACACTATCGAACTCAAAATCAAGATAAGTATCGCTCGCCGAATATTTATATCTTTTGTGATTCATACACACATCCTACTTTACTTCACAAAAAAAGAAGCCAAAGATAAATGACTTCTTTTTCTAAATATTTAGAACTTTGATACCTTCTTAAACCGAATTTATAACCTCATTCTGTTCCGTCACTCTGTACGGAGGCTCTTCACAGGATTAGCCAACGCCGCTTTCACCGCCTTATATCCCACCGTGATCCAGGCAATCGTCACCGACGAGAGAATAGCAATGGCAAAAACCTCCCAGCCCAGCCGCATGTGGTATTGGTAACCCGATAGCCAATGCTGCATGAAATAATAACCGGCAGGCGCCGCGATGACAAAAGCAACGCCGATCACCAGCGTAAATTCCTTCGAGAACATATAGACGATATCGGTCACAGATGCGCCCAGTACCTTTCGGACACCCACTTCCTTCGTCTTCTGCACAGCCATAAAAGATACCAGTCCATAAAGACCCAGACAGGATATAAAAATAGCCAGCGCGGCGAACAGCTTGAATAAGATCGATGCAATGGCCTCCTCATGATAAAAATCATTTACCACGTCATCAAAAAAGGAGGCATCAAAAAAAGCGCCGCCATATATTTCAGAATAGACAGCCTGTAACCTGGACAATGCCCCCTTGATCCTGGAAGGATCCAACTTCACCGCCAGCTTGCCGTATCTGTCAGCAGAAGATAAAATAGCCAACGGCTTGATCTCGTCCCGGAGCGAAGTGTTGTTAAAGTCCTTGACAATACCCACGATAGCGATCTTCTTTTGCGTGCTGCCCAACCTCATATGCTTGCCCAGCAGATCTGCGGCAGACTTAACACCCAGCATCCTGACCGCTGTTTCATTCAGGAGCGCTTCTTCCTCCCTGGCCGTATCAGACGCATATGGCGTTCGCCCCGCCACCAATCCCATACCGAACAACGAAAGATATGCCGTATCGCCGGCCCTGCGCACCAGCTCAAAACCCTCCGGGCGGTCGTGACCTTCTAATGCAAAATACCCTTCATTGATCCCACTGGTGGAGGGTGGGTCATTGCATAGGCTGGCAGCTAATATTCCAGGCATCTGCAAAACCCTGCTCCTGAAATAATCGTTCTTCAAAATACCATCCTTAGTATTGGGGAGATTGATAAGCGCAATGGCATTCCGGTCAAAACCCATGGGACGGCTGCGAAAAAAATCCACCTGCCGCACGATCACCACAGTACCGATGATCAGCAGTTGCGCAATCGCAAATTGCATTACCAACAGCCCCCGGCGAAGCGATATGCCGCCCGCACTCCTCGCACTTAACTTATGCTTGAAGACTGCCACAGGCTTATATCGGGATAGCACGATCCCGGGATAAGCGCCTGCTGAAAAGGTCACCAGCACACCCGTTCCCAACAGGAATAATATCGTAGACCATGAATGATCCAGCACAACAGGCTTTTCCAGTATCAGCCGCAGCGAGGGCAAAGCGAGCTCCGTCAAAATACACGCCAGCGCCAGCGCCAGGCATACCAGCAACGCCGTTTCCCAAAGAAAGCTCGCCAGCAGCTGCCCGCGATTGCTGCCAAGCACCTTCCTTATCCCTACTTCTTTCGACCTCTTCATCGATTGCGCTGTCGACAGGTTGACAAAATTGATGCAGGCCACCGTCAGCAGGAATATCCCGATCAGCCCCATCGACCACAATTCGGTATAGGACCAGCCCGCTCTTCCCGGCCGCGCAAGAGCAGTGTCGAAATGCATTTCCCTCAAGGGCTGAAAATAACAGGAATCCCTGGAGTCGGATTGAGCCGCCAAAGGGGTAAAATGCGTAGCCACGAACTGAGGGAGCATCGCTTCCATGGATTCGATGCGTTGCCCCTTACCCAATAGAAAATAACATTGCGATGAAGTGCTGAAATTATCCCATGCCATCGGGTCAGCCAGCTCCTTCTCGTTCCAGGCGCGGAAAGTAGCATACGACACGGCCATCTGTATAGAAATATCAGTATTGGAAGGTGCATCCTCCAGGACACCGGTGATCCGGAAAGGCCTGCGCTCCTCCCCCTGGAGAATAGTTTTTCCCACGGCGTTTTGCCAATGACCAAACCAGCTGTCCGCCACCTGCCGGGAAATAGCTACCGTATACGCTTCCCGTAATGCCGTCGCCGGGTTTCCGGACAGCCACGGCAGGTCGAATATGCTGAATAATGCGGGATCTGCAAAGTATACATCGGAAACCCTCACCTGCTTTTCAGGACCACTGCCCGAATCAGGAAGTGTATACTGCCGCATCCCCGTCCGAATGACAGCAGCCACCTGCTCCACCTGGGGAAACTCATGGCGTAAAGCGTCAGCCAGCGGCGTTGGAGCACAGCCGTCATAATCCATGGCCCCGTTCCGGTAAGTTTCAGTGGAGACCACTCTATAAATACGGTCCCGGTTCCCATGCTGACGATCGATGCTCAATTCATACCTGATAAGCAAGAAGATCAGCAGGCTCACGGCAATCCCCACGGCCAGACCCGAGATATTCAGCAGGGAAAAAAGCTTATTCCGCCAGAGACTGCGGACTAGCAGCCTGAAGTTGGTTTTTAACATATGCGACAAGATTGCCAATCCCGTTACAAAAAGAGGGCTAAAGTTCCAATTTACTGGTTATCAGGAATATGTTTCTAAGCAGGGGCGTTGAAATGTTCGCTTATGGTACACCAGTGTCCGCTTTATTATTCTCATATCCGCCTGGATGCTTGACGGTAATAAGTGCCAGCACCCTGAGATGCTTTTCCATTTTTATTCCGGTGAGCCCCTCCAATCTTTTCTCTACATTGTTCACCATCAAACAGGTAATGATGATATGCGACCCATCGTTCAAAACGATCCTGACATACCGGTAAGATTCAAACGAGTACACCCCCGAGCCACGACCATAAGAACCATAATAATGCATAGAGTTTATCTCGTCAAAAGAGCGCTCCAGCGATGTGCCGGAGCGCTCGTATCTCAATATTTTCTTTTCTGTATCGATCGTCAATACAGATCTCCAATTCTTAACTAAATATTGAATATGCACTACAATTGTTGGAAGAATGTCAATTAAAAATAAAAAAGCAAATACATAGTACAACAGCCTGGTAGGTACATCCCAGCCAAAATAATAAATATATGCCCCGGCCAAAATTGAATTTTTGATCACTAGCAAGCTTAAAAGTATGCATTGCTGTCGAAGCGTCACCGTAAATGTTTGAGTGGTTGCCATACATTTAATTACCTTTGTGGAACCCAGGAATTACCTGGCATCCAACCTGACTGCAATCCATTTTCATAATTGCTTATTCCTTCGGTCAGTTTGTTGACAAATGGCTTACCTACTTCGTCATAGAAGGTCTCAACCACAGAAAACGAAACACCTACCAGAATTCCCACAAGTGTACCCACCGGTCCTGCTTCGCTTCCCATAATTGCGCCATATATAATAGGTGTAGCCACCGCAAGAGATGTTCCTGTAACGCGGTATGCCAGCCGCTGTCCGCTGATCTCACCTTCGCTATACTTGTGAACATTTATGGCAATATCCAGGAGTCCTCCGGCAGTGCCGGCAATACCAAAAGCTTTTGTAAGCTTCGCATAGGCGCCTGCAGTTGAAAAGATCTTAATGATCCCTTTTGAGGTCTTTAGCGTAATGAGCCCTTTACTGAGAAGATTATGGACACCAGGTACACGTTCGGCATATTCAAAAACGACTTCCAGGTAATGCCCTTTTTCTAAGATGTTTTTGATCTTTTCCGCATTCTCCTCAGTCATCCCCAGAACACCTGCCTTTTCTTTCTTTTCTTCAGTTTTCTTCTGTTCTCCCTTCCCCTTCTTTCCACCGCCTTTGCCGGGATCCTGCTCTTGATCATTGCCCCCGCCATACTGTTCCTGCATATATTTGAATGCTTCGACCGCATCATCGCCGGTTATAACGGTCGATTCTCCTACTGTTCTTACTTTCATTCCATCAGGATCGATAAATCTTACAGGGTTGTCATAGGTATAATTGTACGGGCTCCACCTCCTTGATATATCACATAGCGGATCGATGCCATGCCAAACTCCCAATTGAGGGTCCTGCATTCTCGCCCCATAATCATATTCTTCTAACCCCGTTCCGTCCGAGAACTCCTTATTCTGCAGCTCCTTTCCATTATACCGGGACTTATTCTCCGCATACCCACCCTTCAACGCCTTATCACTGATCCCCGCCATGGTAAGCCCATAAGGATAGTAGTGGTTCTCCTCCAGCATGGGCCCGCTGTAAGTCTTGACACTTAAGTTGTCAAAGAATACATCCCACCCTGGGGTCGCATTACTCACGTAAATATACAAATATCCCGACTTCGTCATGGGAATTCCCGACGCCGCCAGCGGCGTCTGTAACGTCCCTCCGGAACTGGTGCCATAATTATTCACCTGCAAAGCCCCGCTGCCCGCCGGTACATAGTTGAATTGGTTATCCAGCAGGATCCAGTTCAGGTAAGCATTGGGCTTGCCGGTAGTCGTCCCGTTACCGCCATTGATAAAGCTGTTCAACGCACCTGGCAATGGGCTCGATCCCCCCGTCAGGTCCGCAAATGATCCGTGCGCACCTCCACTCACCGAGACGATGCCGCTGGCCAGGGAACCGATCAGGTCAGAAGGAGAAAGTTTCTGCCCATTCGGCACCCCTGCATTATTGAAGTAATAGTTGACGCCAATATCCACTTTATCCCCGCTCATTACCTTCAGGATAATGGCAGGTCCCACCTTGGGGCCGTTGCCGTTCAACCGGGAAATGCTGTCATTCGGATTGGTGACAGATACGTCTGCCGGGTAGCCGGGAGCAGTTGTCCTGGCCACGCTGGTAGCCGGAATATTATAGAACAAAGCGTTTTCCGTCGCCCGGTAGGCCGCCTCCATCGAGGCCATGTAGTTAGCCGTATCCTTCTGCTGCGTAAGAACGATCCGGGTATTCCCCAGGTGGTCCTTCTCGAAAAAGTCGTATTCCCAGCCATAGCCAGTTGTTCCATTCTTGTATTTATGGAAAGCCCAGCGGGCCCGGCCTTCTTCCAGGCTCAGGAACTGCAGCGTATCTATCCCCCCTCCCGGACTGGTAATGGTGTCGGTCTGCTGATAGACGAACCCATCCATGTAGAGTGTGGACGTGGAATGCCGGGAGATGCTGTCTGTCACCATCTTTTTCAGCCTGATGCCGGAGGCATCATAGACATACTGGATATTGCCCTTGCCCATCATATGGACGAGCTGCGGAAGGTTCAGGTAATTATAGCTGATCTGATCCACCGCCTTGTTATTATCCTGATTCATGTTGCCATTGCCATCGTACGCATAATCCGATGTGGGTACACCCGGCGTTTTAGATCCTGTGTAATGAAAATCTCCCAGGCTGGAATTGGGATCATTGGCCCCGTCGGTAACCCCGCTTAACTTATTGCTGTTAGGCAGATAGGAATAGGTAAGGTCGTCGATCAACGTCGATCCCCCCACTTTAAAGCCTTTTTGCTTCATGGAGAGGATATTCCCATTGGCATCATAGCTCAGACCACTCACCGAGAAGTCGATGGTCCCATTATCCCAGGAACTGCCGCTGGTGTTCTGCAGGAAAGCTGCACCCGTCAGGCGGTTCGCATTGTCATAGGCGTAATCAAATTTCCGGCCTACCCCATCCCCCGCACTTTTCCAGACCGCACCGGCAATATTGCCATTATAAGATACATTATTATAACTGGTCGTCCCAGCGATGGATGCATTCCTGTCATAGCCGAGCTCCATCCCAAAATAATGGCTGGTGGTCCCGCCAAGATAATTCCTGTTGATGCTCGTGAGCCAGCCGCGGATATTGTAGTCATAGATCAGGCTGTCGATGGCAGACGTACCATTGCTTCCCAGGTATTTGGCCCGCACTTGCCCCAGCTCATTGTACTGAATACTGTCGAGCAGCTGATCGGAAGCCGCATTGTCGATGCTCTTCCACATATGTTTCAGGCGGAAGTATGGATCATAGTCCATTTTCGTTAGCACATTATGCGTCTGGACGGTATTGCCATTCTTTCTGTGGTTAAAAAAGGTCCGCAATGGCTTGCCGCTGAAGTCATACTGAGTGGACATCACATCCGTTGCAGCAGTATAATTCACCTTTTGGGTTTGGATCACCCGGCCCCGGTCGTCATAGATGGGCATGTTATATAAATAATTATTCGCCGTTCCTACCACCTTGGAGATATTGCCCGTCGCCATCCCCCTTGTCATCGGATAAGCAGCTAACGGGGCTGCATAGGCCGGAGAGGTATTATAAGTGGTAATAAAATAACTGGGATTATTGATGTAGGTCGTGTTCAGGGATGCATTGAGCCCCGAGGCGGCCCCGGCTCCGCTGACCCAGCTATAATCGTCATAAAAAGTGGCTGTCAGTATCTCGTTGGTATATGCGCTAAGGTTCGGATAGGATGTACTTACTGCCGCGAGGTTCTGATGATAAGCCAGGTTATTGTAGTTCGCGGGATCGGTGATCAATCCTGTAGAATCCGGCCGGTCGAGCGCATCATACCGCATGAACTGCCACTTCTGCTGACTGCGAAGGACCGGGTCCTGGATCATCACCAGCCGGTCGAGCGCATCATACACCATCCTGACCTCCCCTGCCCCGGGAACTTTCCTGATCACCTGCCGGTTGCGATAATCAAATTCATACCGGAAACAAAGCTCGTTCACTACCTGGCTGCCACCTGTAGCTGCAAAATTCCAGGCATTCGGCAGCAGCCATTCCACGGCCTTTGGCTGGATAACGAATCGCAGGTCGCTCATTTCATCATACACATAATAAGTACATAGCCACCCCACATGGGCAGTCCCCGGGGAGGATGCCAGCTGCACCTTTTTCAACACTACATGACCTAAATAATCCTTGTACTCCACCACCTGATGGTTCTGTTCGTCTGTAACGATATTCCTGAACAGCAGTGCTGGTTCATATGTTCCCGCATTCACCGGCAGGCTGCCCTGTGCAGCGGCGATCGTCCAGCGTTGGACACTATCATATACTCCATTGGCCTGGTAGTTATTCGAAACACCCCTGCCCCCTCCTACCCAGCTGTTCCCTGGTGCATAGCTTGTCAGGACCCGGGTTAACGGAGAGGCTTCAAAAGACGCCTGTCCATAGTAGTATTGTTCAGTAGAGAATTGTGCCCCATTGAAATTATATCCCTCTCCTATGGCATTGGGTTTATAATTGCCGTCTGCAGATGGAGAAACATACGGCAGATACTTTATCGTTTCCCTGCCAAAGGCATCATATACCTGCAGGCTCACCATGTCATTGCCCAGTGGGCTGGCCTGTTTGACGACTGTCTGGATGGGCCTGCCCAATCCGTCGAAATATTGTGTGTGCTGCTGCACATCCCAATTACTGCTTAACCCGCCTGCCGTGGCCATATCGGTGATACCCGGGCGGGACAAGGTCCTGATCCGGACATAATTCAAACTGGAAGGAAGTGTCCCAATGGAGATCTGGCAGGCGTTGGTATATACTACCTCGGATCCGCAGCTCACCTGTACCCGGTAGAAAATATTACTATTGAGATTACCAGGGTTAAAGGTCAGCCCGCTGACTGAAATGTTGTTCCAGGTATTGCCGCCATCCGTAGAGCTTTGCCACTGATACCCATAACCGCCGTTACAACTCCCACCCGTGGCCGGGCTGACAGTGATCACGCCCGGACTTGTCCCCGGCGCCAGCGTGATACCCGAAGGCGCCAGGGTGCCCGCCATCAGTTGAGGACTGACCGTCACCAGCACGGAGGAAGAGACAGCGCTTATCCCATTACTGGTAACGATCACGCGGTAATACAGGGAGCTGGTGAGGGCTGGAGGGCTATAGCTGGCAGCATTCGGCCCAATGTTGGTGGGATTACTGAAACTATTATCCGGCGAGCTTTGCCATTGATAGGAATAGCTGCCATTGCCACCCGAAGTACCCGATACCGTCAGCGTGGCAGGCGCTGTATTGTAACTGATCGCCTGGCCGGAAGGACTGATCGTCCCGCTTACCACCGGCTGATAGACGACTACCTGCGCCACATTGGAATAGGCGGATGCCCCTCCGCTGATACTCGTCAGCCTTTTATACCAGGTGGTTGCCGTCAGGCTCCCGGGAGAATAATTCTGGCTGGAAACCCCCGTGCTGCTCCAATTGACATTATCCGTAGAGCTATACCACAGGTAGTTATAGGCCACCGCATTACAGCTGCCTCCGCCGGCCGCCGAACAATTGATCGTGGCCGGAGTATTATTATAATTGATCGACTGGGAAGTGTTGGGAACAGTCCCCGGGTCTAAAGCCGGCGACAGGACTGAGACGGTAGCCGCAGGCGAAGTCACATTATAATCGAAAGAGGTTACGATCACATGATAATACATGATCCCCCCGGAAGAACCACCAGGAGGTGTATACGTGCTGGATACCGCACCGCCGACCGGGGTCCAGGTAGTCCCATTCGGCGAGCTCTCCCATTGATAGGAATAGGTTCCATCTCCGCCCGAAGGGGTGCTGGCCGAAAGGGTCCCCGCATTCCCGCTGTTGCAGGCCACAGATTGAGAAGAAGGGCTGACGCTGATATTATTCAGCAAGGCGGGAACCACCGTAACGGTCACCATACTGTTAGTGGTACAGCATTGAGTCGACGCTCTTATCGTTATCGTGGTCAGACTTGAAACAGAAGGCATGGTTACGGTGATTATATCCTGACTCGTGCAGGTACAGCCGCCCGGAGGAATAAGAGGCCTCGCTGTAACAGGACTGGCAGCAGGCTTTGCGGCAACAGGAGGCAGGCCGCAGGACCCGCCTTGGGTATAGCTGCCCAAACTCACCTGCCAGCAAATACCGTCACCATAACGACAGTCAGTGTTGGTAGTAAAAGAATAGCATTTTTTACTTAAGGCATCCGCCTTCGTGGTGCCGGTGATATACTGGCTAAAACCCTGCAACGCCCCCAGCATCCCTGCAACCACTCCCATCAGGAAAATAATTCTTTTCGACATAGCGTGTTAGTTTAAGGTGGTTTATTGTCCCTGATAATGGTATTCAAATGTTTTAATGATATTCCCATCCTGGTCCCGGATATTGCTCAGCCTCCCTATCCCGTCATAATTGTAATAGGTGATCCGGTGATTCATATCACATTGACTGGTCATGCCGACAAGAGGAGAATAGGTAAATGTGGTCATCTGTGCCCCCGCGGGAAAAAGCCGGAGCTCATCGATATTAGCCGTTCCGGTGATCGTAATGGCGCCGTTGGAGGGCATTACTATTTTATGCTCATATACCGTCCACCCGTTAAAGGACCTCCCCGCAACACCCGCAGTTCCATTCACCTGCGCCGGTGACCCCTTACTCCAATAGCTCACCACATATGTTTTGGAAGGATCCAAAGCCCCAATGGACACGTTATTGTTCAACAGTGGGTAGACTTTATCACCGGTGGGCGATGTGGCATCGTTCGTGGGACTTCCGCTATATGTCCAGTTGCCTTTAAGATCATCTTCAAAAGAAGTATAGGCCACATCCGCGTATGATGCGTTCAACACCTGTGCTATCGGATAATTCCAGGAATATCCATAGACATAAACATAATGAAAACCGCCAGTCTTATTCTGGTCGAGTATGTTACTGTTCGCATCATATTTGTTTATCCCGATCCTTGGCTCCAAAGACTGATTCCGGAAGCTTTCCGCAATACTTTCCTGGTTGACCTGCCCGTTGTCGAATGTTTTATAATTGAACCTTGTCGTTTTAAGGATATTCTGATCTCTTAATTCGGTCTTCTCCAGCATGACTGACCAGCGGTTTTGATTCTCCAGCGCGGTTATTGCATTTAATTGGCCCGTTGTAAGTCCGCTCATCTGGCTTTCATCACCCGGATGCTTGTAAGTTGTGGTCAGGATGTTGCTGGTTGCTCCCTTGTTCTTATAATTTTCCTGGACCAGTAATTGCAAATTGCTGTTATAGCTGAAATTCTTTTCCAGCCATACGCCATCCTGGTAGGTGGATTGCTTTGTCAGCTGCGCAAATCCCATATTTACAGGTCCATACCAGCATGCATAGAATGTGGGGAAATTGTTGGGGTCCCAGGGGCATTCCGTGACAGTCGTTGACGATCCCGGGGAAACGCTATAATTGCAAATTACATTCCCCTTGCTGATCCTGATAGAATTTACGCCGGTTTCACTATAACCGTACTCATAAAGATCTTGCTTGACCAAAACCCCGGCCTGGTTGTAAACACTCACATCATAAGGGAGGCCTGTCCTATGCGAATTGGATACAGGGTATCCGTATGGCTTTTGATCATTGACGATATCAGGGGATTCATATTGAGAATAGAACTTCGAGACCGTTCTTCCATTTCCAGTCTCAAAAGCCGTCACTTCCCGGTAGCCGATAAAGCTTCCGCTTGTTTCACCAAAGATCACATTTCCGGATCCGATAAGATTGGTGAAAAGGCAGGTGGCGCTGCCATTACCACAATTTGTCAGGATCGTTCCACCGTCCGTATAGCGAACCTCTCCATTGATTACGCCGCTTGACATATTGGTTGCGGCAGCGGTGTATTGAAACTTTGTCACCCTTGGTTGTGCCGAAAAATTATCATAATGCCTTATTTCCTTTACCCTCAATCCTCCCGCTTTTTTATAAACCACCGGCTGTGTAAGGTCCGGCGCCTTATAGGTGATATAAATACTTATATAATCATAGGCATTGGCCGGGTTAAGGCCGGTACGGTCAGCTTCTGTCACCAACCTGTATTGACCGGGTGAATAGGCATCCTGCTTGCTATAATTGACAGTGACACCGGGGCCTGCAGGCGCTTGGAGATACCCCAGGAGCTGATCGTATTGACTGGTGATCGTGTTCCACTTGTAAATATGCGCTTTGGGGAGATACGCGCCACCCAAACAGAAATAGCTGCCGTCGCTGCCTGTGCAGGAAAATGAGGCGCTGCTGATAGAAATAAATACGGGCACCTGATCATTGCCAGGTATCGTAAAATCTACGGTGCTTGTTTGCCAGGTGGACACCGGTCCGTTACCGATGGATGTTGCGCTCTGCGTCATATCTTTCATCTGGTACTGGCCTAAGGATGCTACAGGGGCGGACTGAACATAGCTGTAATCATGCCCTTCATAGTCCAGCTCCGTCCTCCCTCCCGTGGGATATATTATTTTTTCAAGGACCTGCGCCTTTCCGTAATTAACGTCAGGCGATCTGTCGGCCCCATTAAAAACAAATGGAATAGCGCTCAGCGTATTGACATAGGAAGGCAGTAGGGTCGTATTGCTCTTGCCATTAAAATATCCCCATGCGTCAATCCACTTGGAAGTCCTGTCCGGAAGGCTGGTGCTGTTGTAGGTGAATTGGTGAGGAGGTTCTGTGCTGCCGTCTGCACCGATCTTTTGAATACTTTGCAACATTAGCCGGTTACCCTGATAAAAATAGCTCAGGGCATATTTCTCGACGACACTTCCTCCGTTATAGGAGAATTGAATAAGGTCCAGGGTTTTATTATTCGAATTGGAGGTTTGATAAGTGCTGGTGAGATCCTGCCTGTCATTGTTTGCAATAAAGTCCACCGTAATATTATTCGGATAGATCTTTACCTGATTTAACCTAAGTCCGGAGACCCAGGTCCGGTTGGCCGTACTGCCGAAGGTTCCAAAGCTGGGCGAGCAGCCACAATCGCCTGACCCGAAATTGGCTGATTCGATATAGATCCAATCGTAGTCCATCGTATAGACCTGGTAAGTGAGATCGATATGTTCATTGCTGTTGTTCAGGTTGACTACCTGGGTCAGATACCATGAAGTAGTATAGGGCCGTACGGGCTTACAGGTTCCCAGCCCCGTATAGGAGCTTAAGTTCTGGGATTGTTCCAGGGCGGAAAAAGTATATTGATACCCGTCCGGGGTGATCAATTGCCATTGGGTAATGGCATTTGAATTGGCATTTCCCTGCGCAAACGTAATCTTTACAGGGTCTTTGGAGCTGATCTTAATATTGGTTGCAGTAGACCAATCGAAAGCAAACTTTCCGGAATACCCGTTCACATTGAAATAAAATTCGTCAGGTTCCGCGTCCCAGCACCCGGTGGTCAGCATTGGCCAGGTCGCTTCACTTGCAGGCGCCAGCTCGGAATAAGTATGGTTCTGCCTTAATTGCAGGAACCCCTGTCCCACATCCGTATCATCAGGCAGGCCCATCGTTTTGCGGGAGATCATTCCTCCCGCATTGAGCAACCATCCCAATCCAACATAGCTTGCTATTTCATTTACCTTGTTCCCTGAGCCATGATAGCTGAGAGAAATATCGAAATTGAAATGGGGAAAAGGCGATAGCTTTTGAATGGGAATAACGACATCCGGGGTGCCGGTGTATTGACTTACGGGGATGTCCGAGAATTTAAAAAGCATGGCAGCCTCCGGAGAAGCAGGGGCCACGGAAAACTTGTACTGGTCTGTCGCGGCTTGTTGGCCAAAACACCAGCAGACAGCATTGGTTAGTAGTAGAACGGGTAAAACCTTTTTAAGTGTATATCTCATAGCAAAAGGAATAAGCGCTGTTATTAATTATTCTTAAAAACCATAGTTGATCCTGAATAATAAGGGTTGGGTTCGTGGCCTTTGCCCGTAGCTGAGGAAATCCCACAGCAACTGCAGCTTTGTCTTTTTGAATACCCGGCTCTTCATCGCCACGGTCTTGCTGATCCCCAGCAGCCCGCTCCTGGTCCAGTCGTCCCATTGATGCAGTTGCTGATAGGAAGAAAAAGGGAGCGTATAATTGTATTCCAGCCCACCGGTGGCGAAGAAGCTGCCTTTGATCTTTATATCCACGAAAGACCGCAGCCCCATGCCCTGGCTGGAAAAAGCGATATGCCGGATACCGTTGCCCCAGCCCAGTTTGTAGCTGGCGCCGAGCCCAATGGTGCTGCGATCGGAAAGCTTATACCCAACCGACAGGCCAAAGTCCGATACCGTAGGGAAATAATAATTGTTGCGCGTAGTTTGGAAATTCATCCCATATTCCAGGCGACGCCAAAAGCTTCTTGTCTTTTGGTTATCAGGCTTAAAATCCGGCATGTCGATATCGCCACTGCCGCCGCCCAGCTTGCTCAATTTATCTTTATACCCATCCAGCTGCGACTGCGCCGACGCTAAATTTGCCTGCAAAGCCGCCTGTCCTCCAGCTCCCCCCGCCATCACCTGCTGATTGATCAGGGCCGCCACCTGGTCTCGTGTCTGCAAACCCGCCAGGCCAGCCGTAGACCCATAATTGGCAGGCAAACTAAATAATCCCGCCAGCTGCGAGTTCTGCTTCATAAAAGCCTGGAAAGCCGGCAGCTTACTCAGGATACCCAACGCCTCCTTTGTCAGCTTATCCGGGTCGTTCAACATCTCTTTATACTCCCGCACCTGCTGCGAATAATAATAGAGGTCCTGGTTGAGCCCCTGGTATTCTTTACGCACACCGGCAGGCAGATGGGTGTACTGGCTGAGAAGCTGCTTGATCTGCTCTTTCCGGTCGCGAATGAATTGTTTCGCCTGGTCAGCGTCCTCCAGCTTGGCCCGGAGAGCCTGCAGTTCATGAAGACAGTGCTGGACCTGGGCGGAAGCCCCTGCAGACCCCATATAGGCGCCGCCGGACAGTTGCTGTCTTTGCTGAAGAAAGGATAAGCTGCCCTGGAGGGAATCCGCATAAGGCAGGTACTCCCCGGTGAAGGAGAGACTTTTACTACCCGTGTCGGTGCGAAGCCTTTCGGCCAGATCGGCATAACGGCCTTGGGCACCCGCAAATGCCCTTTTGGCCGCATTGGAGTCGAGCTTGTACAGTCGCTGCCTGATCTTCTCTTCCCGTCGAGCCATTTTCTGCAGGTATTTTTCCGTCTGACGGGTAAGACGGTCTTCCAGATCAGCCGTTTTCTTTTGCAGTCGCCCCAGGAAGTGGGTAGGAAGATCCACCCGTTTGTCCGGGGCATCTGCAGAGACATTTTTGTCAGGAGCATCTGCAGACGCATTATAGCCACCGTCCTGTTGCCCCAAAGAGGCCAGTGGGATGCCCAATAGACAAGCCATTAGGACAAAGCAATATCTTCCGGGAAAGGTCATATAGGCAGTTTGAATAAAAACTATTCCATCCCCGCCAGGATGCAGGGGTTAGATCCATCACACAGTAAACGCTGTTATGGCTATACGCTTTCTAAAATGCACGGGGGTGAATAGCGGGCAGGAAGAGAGGGTTCATTGGCAATCAGGTTTAATGATAAAGAATGCTTGGTTAAACAAGGGTAGATATAAGTTCTCCGGGGCGAGGATTGACAGATAGGATCTCGCTACAATATAAATGCAATTCCAGCATTAGCCAATATCATTCAATAAATATTTCAGCTCAATAAGCGTAAATTATTATAAAATGGGAGTTCGAATATCTTACGCCCCGGATAACGTATCAATACTGCCACCCCAATTTCACCAACACCACCCCTCCTTCATTGCCCTGCCCATAATTGGCCGTCAATACAAATCGCTTCAAAGGACTTATCCAAAACCCTCCCCCATATCCATCATGCCACGAATCGTTCTTCTCCCCCTTCAGCCATACCCTTCCCACGTCGTTGAAGACCTGCAGCCCAAAAGACCCCGGAAAAAGATAGGTACGAAACTCCGCCAGCTTGATCCGAAGATCAATATTGTGATAGAACGATTGATCCCCTGCAAACCGGAACTTCCGATAGCCCCGCAAATTCTCCGTCGCTCCCAGGAACTGCGCCTGGAAGAACTCAAAGTTGCCAAACGTCTTCCCATACCCCGCCCGCGTAGCGATCACCACATTTGCCCGGCTGTTAAAGCTCATATACAGCGATATGTCTGAATTCAGCTGCGAGAAATGCCGGCTTGCATCCGTAAGCCCCCCGTAGCTGCCAAAATTCGTCTCCCAGTAAATACCCCGGCTGGGATTCGCCTTATTATTCCGGTTATCCAGCACCGCCGTCGCCTTGCCGCCCACATACGACTTCGTAGAATACAACGTCGCCCGGTCCAGCCCATTCAATTCAGTATGATTAATAAATCGGTCCTTATTTTCCACACTATCCAGCGTGACATACTCGAACGCCGGCCCCGCCGCCAGCTGGAATACTTTACCAAACCGCTTGCGAATTTGCAGGTCCGCGTCATATTGATTGAACCGCGCGCGATAATAGCGGATCCCTTCCTTCTGGTTCTTATCATAGATAGTTCCATTACCAAGCCCAAAGAAGTTGATCGTATTCTCCGGCGCCCTGGCAACAATATGCGCCAAAAGGTCCGTCTTCCCAATGGCGTCGATGGCTTCGAAATTGTATTTAAAAACATACGCCTTCGTGGACAATGCGTGGAGCAAAGAGAAATAATGCAGCTGCTTATAGGGATCCTTATGGAATCCCTGCGTAGTATACCAGAACTGCGCCCCCAGGAACAGCCCATCATCCGGGTTAAATCCCACATTGATAAAAGGCAACAGTACATTATATTTAAAGCCCAGCTTATTCACCGCGTTCACAGCAGGATCGCTGGAAAGAAAGCTCCTGTAATGCCCATCTCCGCTGATCGTATTCTTCTCCGTGCTGAGATCGTAGATCTTTGTCTTCCCCGCACCAGCCCCGGAGGTATTTTCGAAATGATCATCCCCCGGTCCACCGATCTCGCGTACTACGATGCCGCCTCCACCATTGCCATGCACCCGGAACAGATCATCCCCGCCTAATCCATACAACCGCACCTCCCTGGTCTCACTCCCTAAGAACACCCGCTGAAACACTTTCTTGCTCGTATCCCCATCCTTGCTCACCTTGTACACTACCACCGACACCGTGCCGTCATCCCCGCGCGTAACGTCGAACAGCTCCTTTTTATCGCTTCCATACACACTCACCGTCTTTGCGAGGAACTTATAATAGCCCACCATCTCTTCCGCATAATATTTTCTCCGCGCCTTCAATTTAGCAATGATAGACTCCATTGAATAAGACTGCACCGCCAATGGCTGCAGCTTCAACGCCCCCTCGATCATCGAATCCGTCATGACGGCCAGACAAGCCTGCACAGCATCCCGCCAATCCTTCTCCGAAAGCTCCGACATATAATTATGGTCGAAATTGCGGGCATTGAAATTAAACGTATTGAAATTGCGCGCCTTCGCCTTGAACCCCTGCAGCTGCGGCGCCACAAAGGCCGAGCCGGCTACCCAGGGCAGCACGCCCTCATTCATAAAGAAAGGCTGGTCGCGGTCACGGGGCACTGGTGAATAGGTCTTGCCCTTCCCATTATCCTCCGCCAGCCAGCGCCATTGATCCTCATGCCTGTCGAAATCCATGACAAACATATCCAGGCTCCGTGCCCGGAGCACCGCCTTCTGATCCACCAGGTTATCATTATCCTCCCTGATCTTTTTCTCCAGGTCCTCTGTATTATAGGTCTTCTTCCCATTCCCCGGCTCCCGCTCCTCGATCAGACAAAATAAATTCGCAAAATCGCTCCTGAATTTCCCCAGCCGCGGATCATCCGGCACATACACCAGCCGTGGATTGGCATGCGGTATCTGCAAGGCCTCCGCCATCGGCGGAATAGACAATGCCGCATAAGGATAAGAAGCGGACACGCCATCCGTCACCAGGTCCTTTACAACAGCCGTCCCCTGAAGCGCCTGGGGCAGCGCATCATCCTTGATATATTTCTGTACGCCCCGGAGCACATATTCCTTGCCGTCTGCATTTTTCAGCCGCAATGACCGCGTCTGCTTCCCACCGCCCCTCTGTAAAGGCTTCCATCCCGTCATATCGAACACAGGCACCGTAACAGGCGCAGCCCATTCCTTCCGGTAATTGGCGCCCAGCCACAACCGCTTCCCCGCCCCCGCTCCAAAACCCTTATACGCCGCCACCGTCATGGAATCAGGGAATTTCGCCACCGCTTCAGCCACTGTTTCATGCCTGGGCACATCCGGCAAAGCAGCAGTATACAACACCTTCTCTCCATCTCCCACCTCATAAAACTTTACGGCGCTCTTTCCGCTTTCCGTCACCTCAATGACGGCAAACCCCACCCCTTCATGGGCAAAAAGAGAATTTTCACCCCTCTTCACCCGCGTGTGCTTCGATCCCGCGCCGCTCACGATATAAAAAGTACTGTCATGTTCCAGCAGCTGTAAGGTGTGCTCATGCCCCGAGACATGGATGACATTCTTACGCCCCCTGATCACATCCTCCACACCTTCAATGAGATCCTTATAACGGGGATTGCGGGTATCCTGTACGTTACCGAATACGCCCCGCGCAAGCGGATAGATGGACCCGATCACAGGCAAAGGGATGTATAACCCCGGCTTACTGTCCGTCAACGGAAAGATATGCTGCTTGATAGTATAATACCCGCCATGCTCTCCATGCGTATAGAATGCGTGATGCATGGCCAATACGATCAGCTTATCCGGATAAGAGCTGACAATATCCTTAAGGGCCGTCAGGACACTCTTCGGATCCTTGAACGCACAGTCCGATAAGCCTCCCGGCCGCTCATTCTCCTCTTCCAGCCACCACTGACTATCCATACACACCAACACCATCTTATCCCCTACCGTTACTTCCACAGGCCCCGGACAGCCATTCTCCGGTAACATGGATACATTAGAAAGACCCAAACCATTTATATAGCCGGACTCATGCTGTTCCTGCTCCAACCCGCCGGCCCTTCCCCGCTTCCAGTCATGATTGCCCGGAACAAAATAAGCCCTTGCCTGCTTACCCGCTACCACAGACACCTGGTAATCCAAGACCTTCTTAGCTTCCTCATAACCCTTATCGCCCGGACCCGGCATCCCCAGTGGATAAGCATTGTCCCCCAGGTAGATCAACACATTGCTGCTGTCATTCCAATCCACATGCGCCTTAAGCCAGTCGCAGACAGGATGCCGCCCACCCGTAAGCTCTCCCGCATCCCCCACCAAATACATCCGCTGGATAACCTTGTCGCTTTGCGCATGCACATTAATGCACACTGCCAGCGCTGTTACCAGCGGGCTAATGATCCGTACAATATTTCTCATATTATCTAGATTGGTTATACTTGAACAACAGCACGTTCGCATTGCCATCGCCCCCCTCGTTGGAAATATACATATTCCCCTTGCTGTCAAAAGCCAGCCCCTCCGGCTGTTTGAACAGGGACGGCTTCAGGGAATAGGCCGCTTTCACTTTCCATTGATCATCAAGCACCAGCAATATCTTGTTAACAGAAGATAGGATATACCATTCGTGGGTAATAGGATGACGCGCAAGCGCCGAAGGACGAAATTTCCCCCTCCGCTGTTCCTTTGGCAGGCTGATATTCGACACATCCACCGTAAAATGTTCCTTTACGCCAAAAGAGCCGTTCTGCTGACGGCGTAATGTATAGCCCGACACCTCATCACGCTGATCATCCTGCTTGCAGTTCTTGCACAAAGCATACAGCGTACTATCGGACGCACCATAAAGTCCTTCATACTCTCCTTCAGGCAGCACATTGAGGAACTCATTTACGTTTGCCAGCTTCTCACCTCCCCGCACATCCCCGGCCGCAAAAACATACAGCGAACCATCGCTCCGCAGCACGACAAACGTACGGCCATCCACCACAGCCACATCCTCATAATCGCCCCGCTTCCCAAACTTCACATTTTCCGCCTTCTCACCCCCGGGCTTGAAATAAAAGAGACGCCCATCCTCATCCTCGATGGCATACAAAGAGTCGTCCTTGCCAGGAAGAAAGACAATGCCCGAGATCTCATGCAGGTCGTCTCCCATAACGAACTTCTCCGGGCTCTTCAGATCATAGCCGGGTGGCGATGCCACAGGGCCGCCGCTATCGCCACATGACCATCCGGCCAGGGCCACTAAAAATATAAAGCAAGTAGTTCTCATCATAGACGAACACAGTGAGTCTGGCCGAAGGCCAATTATTAAAGTTTAGTAGTACCCATACCTGGGACGTCAGGCCTAATTTCTTAATCAATCCAAAGATACCCCCACCCTAAAAGCCCTCAACCCACTGACCCCCTGCAGCTCTTCCAGCTCCAGGTTTTCCAGGTCCTTATTAAGCACCCCTTTCTCCTGTAAGTATTTTACATACCCAAGATACTCCTCAGCCTCCTTCTCGTTGAAGTAGATCACTGCGATCTTGCCCGGCTGGGTCAACCGCTCACTGCTGTCACGCAGGTGTACCTTATCCACCCGCTTTTTCACCACCTGGTACCTGATATTATACCCCCCTTCCACATCAAACCTCCGTTCGTCCTTGCGGAAACTGATATCGATGGGATTGGAATGCACAAAGATCAATTGCGTCGTCACCAGCTTGCCCGGCATCTGCGGCAGCAAAGCATGGGTAGCCGCAGCGATAGAAGCCATCGAGCTCAATTGCCACAAACGCAGATTGCGCAAATAGATCTGGTCAAATACCTTGTCCGGCGCAATGGATTGCCCGATATAAATATCATATTCCACACCATCCGTCCTGAACTTCTCAAAATAGGACGGATACGTCTTCTGCAATTCCCCCATCGCAGACTCCAGCTGCCGGTTGATGGTCTTATTGATCGTATGGATGGAAAGCTCAAGGTCCCTGCGGGCTTTGAAGGCAATGCCGGTTTCCTCATCGATAGCCTTCAGGTACGGCTCGATAATGGCCGCCGTATCCGGCCTGCTTCCCGAGAAGTGGGCAAAAAAGATATCCACTTTATCTTTCAGAAAAGTATTCAGCTCCATCTCCTCGGCCGTTGTCAGCATGCCCGATATAGCCTGTTGCCATTTCCTGCACTGGAAGATCAGCTCCTCCACCAGCCCCATGCCGGATTGCTTCTGCAGATTCGTCAACGTGAAGATCAGTACTTCAAACTGCGTTTCCAGGTCCTTCCGCAGGGCATTGTTCCGCTCAACCGTGGAATTGCGGATATCGATAGCCCCATACAAAGGGAATACATTCTCGAAATAGATGGTTTCTATCACTGGCCGCTGCTCCCCCCACTGCTGCTCCCGCACGTAATGCCAGGCAGCCTCATTGAACTTCCATTCCACAGCAGGCTGTATAGAAGTAAAGTTTTCTTTGATGACAGTTTTAATGCCCGCATCGAACTCATCGATATTCTTCTGCAGCAGCTGCGCGAGCAATGGCAGCACAATATCCAGCTTGTACAGCAAAGAATGGTCCAGCGTCCCTTCCTGGCGCGAAGACACTTCCAATACCCCCGCAAGCTGGTCGTTATACCAGACAGGCAGCATCGCATAAGCCTTTACCCCATTACGCCGCAGCGTCTTTAAGAAAAAGGCGCCGTTTTCGTTGGATTCCGTGATATTTTCGTAAAAGATAAGCTTCGGATCGTGATAATACTTTTCCACCATCGACAGGTAGGTCTCTTCCGCCTCGTCCTCCTGGAGGGCGGCCTCTGCCAATACACTATGGCAGCATATTTCACCCGAAAAGACAGGCTTGCCGTTAATTTTCAGGAAAGGCACCAGCCCGAAATCCACGGAATCCTTGCCCGACAACGTCCGTAAGCTCCGGATCGCAAGGTCATAATGCGTTTGCCCGTCACAGCAATCCTGTTTCAGGATGGTGTTCTTGATCGACTCCACCACATGATCTGTTGTAATATCCGTCACCGTGATGGCCGCAAACCCTTCAAAGCGGAACATGGTCAGCGGAATCGTCTTCATCAGGAATTCAATGGCAGTGCCCTCATGCAAATGCCGCTCTACTGCTTCCAGATCCAGCTTCGGCAGCGGCTCTTTGGGAATGACATCTACAAAACGTGTGTCTACATTCAGCCGGTAATAGTTCGATACCCCCGTAGTCTCGTCCATAAATGAATGGATGATCGAGGCAGAAGGAAAATAAGCCTGGAAATTATACAGCCGTTTGATGAGGAACGAATAAGTGAATTCCAGGTTGATGGACTTCCTGGCGCCAGACTTCTTATCGATCAGCGAAGCCCTCGGCTCGCCTGTCTGCGGGTCCCGTAATAAATTGTAGAAAGGATCCGTGCCGTAGAAGATCACCGGGCGCATGGGCACGCTCAATGCCCAGAGATTATCCCGCTCATCCTCAATGGCAGGAAATAGGGCGGAATAGATCAGCTCCATCAGGTCTTCATACTCCCCCATCTCTTCTGCCGTGACGGTTTCCTTGCCCGCCAGCCGGTGCTCGAAATGACTGATGACGAATTCCAGATACTTCAGCTTCATCGTCTTTTCATGCATCTTCCTGTCCTTCAGGAAAGCAATGAATCTCCGGAAGGAAAGACAGGAATCTAAAAGCTCTCCCCCCTCCAGCCTCTCAGCTATATTAAGTACAAAGTTCTGCATGTTAAAAAGTTTTCGGAAAAAGGGGTTATTGAAAAATCACCCCCTTTTTCCGGAAGATCTAATGTCTGAGCCCGTCGTCGGAGAACTTCGTCAGGGCTGCTTCGTCACGCCCAGAACTTCGAAAAAGCTTCGTTCCTCGCTTTTCCTCGTTCGTTCCCTTCGTTCCGCTCGTGAACGTTCGTACCCTTCGTTACCTCGGGTACCTTCCTCGCTCCTCCTCGGGCGTAACCTTCGCTACGCTCGGTTATGGACGTCGAACCTCCGGTTCGTTTGGACTATTTGGACGGGTAGGCTAGGGCGGCAATCATAAACGCGAGTACGGAAATGATCAGTCCATACATGAAAACATTGTAGGACAGTCTCAGCCAGCGGTACTTATTGCCCAGGGCGATCCCCTGAAAATAAACATCCCGGATCAGGCTCCCATAAAGGAAGTCACGGTCATCCATCATCTGCAACATCCCCCCGGCATATTCCTGCAGGCTCATCTTATAAAAATTGCCGAAGAAAAGCAAATTTACTTTCTTTTCATCAAGGTCCTGCTTGCTAAAAGTGCCGGGCGGTATATGCGGCCGGGTTGCCAGTATGGAAAATATGATAGTAATTAGATTAACGGTCAATAGGATAGTGGCCGGAATTGCCAGGTTGGTATGGTCCTCGATCTTACGTAATAGTAAACTTAATAACACGGAAATAATGATAGAGTTCACCTGGATCATAATATGTGCCTTGCTGTCAGCCTGGCTGCTTAGACGCTGGTTATTATTGGAGGTGATGCGGAACACCGTATCGATCCCCCTCCCGGGATCCTTTTTCCCCTTTTTCTTTTCCGGCTTCAGCCCTTCCTGTTCATCCTGCTCCCCCTCCACATGCTGCCGCAGCAGCGCGGTAATAGCATCCGTTGCCACGGGCACCCCCTCTTTTTCCCGCAGCTTGTTCAGGTTCTCCTGCTTCTTCTCATTCAGCAGGAGACGGCAGTAATCCGTATGGTACTGGTGGGATTCCAGCAGCCGGATAGTGTTCCGGCGCCATTCATCCTTGCTGATCTTCTTGCCCTTAACAGCCTCCATCTCTTTACGCATCAGCTTATTCCTATCCGCGAAACGATCCGTTCCCAGATGGAAAAGATCCGCATCGCAAACAATGTCTTCCAAAAGATTGGTAGGCTTCTGCGGTATCTGTGTCGCCAGGATACACCCCCTTACAGACTGCATAGCGCCGGCATCTACACCCGTGCCGGTAAGAAAAGCCACCGCCATCTCTGCCCCCCTTTCCTCATGACCAGGCGCCCCACCTTTGAAATACCCCATGTCATGAAACCACGCAGCCACATTTACAATAAAAAAATCCCTCTCCGACAGCTGATAATGCTGGCCGATCATCCGGGCAGCTTCCACCACTTGTTCCGTATGAGCACGGTCGTGATAAACGATCCTTTCGTCGCCATGCGAGTCAAAAAAACTTAGTACATACTGTTGTGCCTGCGCCAGAATAATATTGTAATCCATACCCGCGTAATTTACGGCTTTCTATGGATTTTTTCAGCGGGCCGGCGCCTTTGGAACATTTATGACAAGAGAATGCCCCCTTTTGTCAACCGATTCGTCAACCGATCCGTCAATGGATGATTTCCTGCCCCCGCCGACGGCACCATGTGAAGCCCTGTACTTAGCGAGATTGATCAGCAGCACGCTGATAAGTATGATGGCCAGCCCCAACAGCTGGATAGGAGACATTTTCTCACCTGCAAAAAAGACACCCAGCAAGACAGCCACCACCGGATTGACATACGCATGGGTGCTCACCTGCGTGGCCGACCGCACCTGCAGCAGCCAGGTAAAAGCAGTGTACCCGGCCAGCGACCCCATCGTCACCAGGTAAAATACAGCCAGCCATGAAGACATCGTCACATCCTGCCAGTGGAAATGGGTCAGCTCCCCGCTGCCCCAGCTGGCCGGAATGAACGCCACCCCCGCCGCCAGCATCTGCCAGCCCGCAGTCACACCGTTCGGATTGCCGGCAGCCCGGTATTTGGAGTATAAAGAGCCTGCCGCCCAACATATGGAACTAACCACTAATACGCCCAACGCGATCACCTGCCAATGCCCCCCTGCGTTACTAACAGTCCCTCCATCCCCGCTTGCAACTTGTAGCTTGCCGCTCGCAGCTGCAACCAGCCGCTCCCCGAACAACAGGATCACTCCGGCAAACCCCACCAGGAGCCCGAGGATCGTTTCCCTGCTCCGGAAATTCTCCCGCCATTTGCTCCGGTCGAGCAATACGAACCAGATAGGACCACCCGCCAGTAAGATCGCCGCCAGCGAGCTCGCCAGGTATTGCTCACTCCAGATCAACCCGCCATTCCCCAGGAATAACAACAACAGCCCGCTGACAATGGCAGGACGCATATACTTCCACAGGAAGATCTGCTGCTTCGTCACCACGCACCATAGCAACATCAGGACACCCGCCAGCAGAAAACGCATACACCCCAGCAGCATCGGCGGAATATGCGCGACAGCCATGCGGATAAAGAAATAGGTCGAACCCCAAACGATATACAGGATCGTGAAGGCGACAACTACCTGGACGGTAGAGACAGGTCTGTTGGAAGAGGAAGGCATAACACTATTTTTTAGACATTGGGATCAGTAATTTCTGTTCTTCTTTCACGGTTTCAAGGACGATGGTGGTTTTCGTGGACTGGATCGTAGGTATACGGGCAAACTCATTGCGCATCAGCGCGATCAGGGAAGCAGCGTCAGCCACACGCACCTTCACGAGGAAACAATCCTCACCGGCAATATTGTGCACCTCCTGTACCTCAGGTATCCGGGCCAGCGCAGCGCCCGTAGTGCTGCAGCCCATGCCGTCATTCGTCCTGATGTAAATAAAGGCCAGCAGCTTCTGCTCCAATGCCGCAGGATCGATAGAGGTCGTATAATTGCGGATCACTTTCCGCTGCTCCAGCTTTTTTACCCGTTCCAATACCGCCGAAGGAGCCATGTCCAGCTTCTTCGCCATATCTACATTGGAAATACGGGCATTCTCCTGCATAAGCTGCAGGATATGCATGTCGGTATTGTCCAAAACGAATTCCATAATTATTTTTGGCAAATATACCGATTTTCAGAATAAAATACAGGATTCCGACCGGAAACAAGAATTTTATTCGACCGCAGTGTTGGGAACTTCTTTACGCCTGAATAAAGCCTTCCCGGGCACAGAACTTCGTCAGGGCTGCTTCGTCACGCCCTTCCTTGTTCGTAACCTTCGCCAGAGCTTCGTACCTCGCTCCGCTTGATTATTCTCCGGGTATTGAGATAGTGTATTACTTTGTGTTCCAGCCAGTGATGCAGGGGCAGCAGCCCGGCCGCCAAAAAGATCTTGATCAGCAGTATCTTCCACGGCTCCCCATGCGTCCACTCGTGTATCTGCTTGTCAGCCAAAAGAATAATGAATTCGAATAAAAAGATAAAAGAGAAAAATCCAAGGGCCCTGATCGTCCGCGGCGATACCATGAAAAATCCCAGCATCACCAGCACTATGAATAGCGTCACAATCCCCGCCGTAAACCCCATATACTGAATATTGTGCCTCCGGTGGACCCGCTCCTCCTCCTCCCTGGCAAGCCGCTCATGACGCTTGTTGTCATTATCCACTTCCAGCTTCAGCAGGTCAGCTTCCTTCGCCAGGTTCCGCAGGCTGTCCCTATATTGATTATAAGCCGCATTGTATAAATAGGCCGTTTTGAAATCCCCCGCCATCCCATATAAAGTATCCAGGTTCTTTGCCGTGGTCTCCAGCAACGATATATCCTTTACTTCCTCCCCGATCGCCTTTGCCTTCAAATAATAGGTAACAGCCTTCTTGTAATCCCCCTTGGTTTTATAGAAATCCGCGAATTGCCTGTAGAAATCATATCTCCCGAAAGGATTGGCCTTCAGCTCGATCTCCGGCTCCGCCCGCTTGAAATAATAATAGGCCGAGTCGTATTTACCCAGCAGCGAATAAATACTGCCATACCCCTCATCCAGGAAAAAACCGATGCCCGTACGGATGAACCAATCTTTTACCTCCGAATGCTCATTGAGATAGACCATCCCTTTCTGCACCTCATCATTGTTGAAATACATATTGGCAATATCCAGGTAAGGAGTGAGCTTATAGGAAATATAATGCAGTGAGTCCGCCAGCGCAATGGACTTTTCATACATGGACAATGCCAGGTCCGATTGCTTCTTGTCTACGAAGATCTTGCCCGCATTATGATAATCATCCAGCAGCGCATATTTATTTCCGTCCTTCCGGTCAATGGCCATGACCTTCATCTCATAATCGATCGCCTTGTCATATTCCTCTATAGCGACATAAAAATCAGCCAGCGCATGATAGGTCTGCGTCAACAAAGCATCCTTTCCCGATGATTCAGCCACATTCAATGCATCCAGGTGATGGCGGAACGCCAGCAGCTTTTCATTCCTGTAACGGTAAGTATTCCCCATCGAATTATAGGCAATTACTTTCAGCGAGTCATTGCCCGATGCGCTCGCTATCGAAAGCGCCAGGTTGTTGTAGTTCAGGGCCTTCCCGTAATCACCCAATCCCCTCACCGCCCGCGCCATCCCCACATAGGCGAAACCAAGCTCATCCTCCAGATCGTTGTCCCGGGCAACCTTTTCGGCATGCTGAAAACAATCCATCGCAATGGTCGTGTTGTTCGCAACACCAGGCTTGTTCAACAGCCGGAAACCCGCCTTTAGCCAGGTCGCCGCTATCAGCTTCCGGTCCCGGCTCAGCTCGGCAACCTCCATCGCCTGGTCGCCATAACTTTTCGACAGACTGGCGTCCACCGTACCATAATAATCGGACAGGTCCGCCAGCGCATTTACTTTACTGACATCCGTATGGGCAATGGATAAGTTCTTCTTCAGGCTGTCCGCCAGAAAATCTTTCTGGGCACTCGTAGCATAAACAATTAGCAGCAGCAGCCCGCTGGCCAGGCATTTTCTCATAGTGACGTCCACTTTGTGCGCCGGGTATGGCTTATTCCGAAAATTAACCCATCCCCGGTGCACATTTAATGATGGGCCTTCGGCCAAGCGGACTGTGTCCACTTTTGCTTAAAAATACTCCAAAACGATGAGATAAGAACGCAGCAAAACATGTGAAAAAGCCACATGCCATCGACAGTGGAAAATCATTGACAATTGGAGCAAATCATCCTTATAAGACAATTCACTTAGATTCCTTAGTAGGAATCAGTAACTCCCGGATGTCCACATCCAGGGCCAACGCCATCTCCCGGAGAAGCTTCAAAGTAGGTTGGAACTCATTGTTACAGATTCGCGTAACACTATTGGGGGCAATGCCCACCCTGGTCGCAAGCTCCTTATGCGACATGTCTTTTTCAGCGAGGACTGCCTTAATTCTGTTTATTTTGATCTTTTGTTCCATTTGTTCCATTTCTCCAGCGGTTTGAGGGGTAAAGCCAATTTAGGTTATTTCTCGCATAACTAACAAGCTCGATTGAAGATAAACTTCTAGGAATCAATATCTTCTAAATTAAGCAAATACGTTACACATATTTTTTAATCAGTACAGTGTATCATAAAATGATTTTTACGTATCTTCTCACGTCCTAAAAATTTGGTGACAGTTCTGGTATTTTAATTTACTTAATATGATGAGGGGACACCCCTGAAGTGTCCCCTGCTGCGCAGCCATATAATTAATTATTCATATACCTTACCCCTTCTGCCCCGATTACCTAGCCTCGACAAAATAATCCCCAAAGATTTACCCTTGCGGTTAACCAACAACCACAGAAGTGAACCGAACGATCTCAAATGATACGACATGCCGCAATTCCTCATCCCCGCTCGTGAACCCGACGGACACAAGGATACACATACACCCGAAGGTGAAAAACTATCATCTGGAAAAAATAACAAAGGAAAAAGGTTCACCGGCGGACTGCCGCCGAGGCTCAATGGCAAGGTCGTTAAAGATAAGGAACGCTTTATCAGCGAAGGTCCCCCCACCCTGCCGGGGAAGAGATAGTGGGAGGCTACTTGCTCATCAACGCCGTTAACCAGGAAGAAGCAATAGCCCTGATACAGGACTATCCTATCTTTGAATTCAATGGCCGTGCCGAAGTTAAGGAAATTATGCCGTCTTAACAATCACTTTCTGAAAAATCCTGACGACCGGTTTCCGGAAAAATAATTTCATCATTCGTCGGGAAAACGCTTCGTTTACCCAATACAGTTATACTCATTTCCCTGCTTAAAATATTTACTCCCAAAAACCGTCCGCCCCACCACCCATCCCGGTTTATCCCTCTTTCCCCCCTCCCTAAAAATATATTTTTAAAAACAAAAAAATAAATGTTATTTTGACAGGAATTATCCATCCGGTAAAGGTCGTTGGACGCAAAACTCCGGAGAACCCTGGATGATCGCCATATGGGAAAAGACCAATTTGTCATAGGAGTGGACTACGGTACGGATTCCGTCAGGTCCATCATAGTAAATACCAACAACGGCCAGGAAATAGCTTCCTCCGTATTTTATTATCCCCGCTGGAAAGAAGGCCTTTATTGTAATCCCGGTGAGAATCAATTCAGACAGCACCCCAAAGACTACATCGAAGGGCTGGAGTCCACCATCCTCGACTGCCTCAGACAGGCAGGGCCCGCCGCGGCCGCCGGCGTCAAAGCCATCTCTGTGGATACCACAGGCTCTACCCCCGTAGCCGTGGATGAATCAGGCACCCCCCTGGGGCTGCTCCCCGGTTTCGAAGACAACCCCAACGCCCTTTTCGTCCTGTGGAAAGACCACACCTCCGTAAAAGAGGCCGCGGCCATTAATGCCCACGCGAAAAACTTTCCCGTCAATTACTTGCAGTTCGTCGGTGGAATATACTCCTCCGAATGGTTCTGGGCCAAATTGCTCCACATATTAAAAGAAGACGCTGCAGTGAGAAAAGCCTGCTACTCCTGGGTAGAACATTGCGACTGGATCCCTTTCCTCCTCACCGGAGGCAAAAAAGTATCCGACATGCGCAGGGGTGTATGCTCCGCCGGGCATAAAGCGCTATGGGCAGCAGCGTTCGGCGGCCTGCCGCCCGACGAGTTCTTCAGCTCCCTCGATCCCGTGCTGAAAGGCTTCACTTCCCGCCTCTTCACCCGCACCTATACTGCCGATCAGGCCGCTGGCCGCCTTTCTACCGAATGGGCCCAACGCCTGGGACTGCCGGAAGATGTTGTCATCGGCGTAGGCGCCTTCGATGCCCATATGGGCGCAGTAGGCGGTCAGATCGAACCCTACCACCTGAGCAAGGTCATGGGTACATCCACCTGCGATATGCTGGTAGCGCCGGCCCACGAAGTAGAAGGACGATTGGTAAAAGGCATTTGCGGTCAGGTGCCCGGCTCTGTGATCCCCGGCATGATGGGCCTGGAGGCAGGCCAGTCGGCTTTCGGCGACGCCTATGCCTGGTTCAGGAATATCCTATCCTGGCCCCTGCAGCAGGTACTGTCACAGTCCAGCCTCATATCCGCCGAAACAGCCCGCGCACTGGCAGCAGAGACGACCGACAGGATCATACCGGAACTGACCCGCCAGGCCGCCGCCATCCCCCTCTCCATTCAGACAGAACTGGCCATCGACTGGTTCAACGGCCGCAGAACACCCGATGCCAGCCAGCTGTTAAAAGGCGCCATCACAGGCCTGGGCCTGGGCAGCGACGCCCCCCGGATCTTCCGCGCCATCGTCGAATCCACCTGCTTCGGAGCAAAATCCATCGTAGACCGGTTCAATAGTGAAGGCGTCCCCGTAAAAGGCTTGATAGGCATGGGAGGCGTAGCCCGGAAATCACCTTTCATCATGCAGATGATGGCCGACACCATGAACATGCCCATCCGCATCCACCGCAGCGAACAGACATGCGCACTCGGAGCCGCCATGTTCGCCGCTACCGCCGCCGGTATCTATAATAAAGTGGAGGACGCAATGGACGCAATGGGTCAAGGCTTCGACGCAGAATACCATCCCGACCCCGTCAAAGCCCCCGTCTATGCGGAACGCTTCCGGAGATATCAGCAGCTGGGTCAATTCATAGAAGAAAATACTACCACGACACATTAATACATCATGAGCAAGTATAAAGACATACAGGAGGCCGCCTACGAAGCCAATATGCAATTGCCAAAACTGGGCCTGGTACTCTTTACCTTCGGCAACGTCAGCGCAGCTGACAGGGACCTGGGCGTTTTTGCCATCAAGCCCAGCGGTGTCCCCTACGAAGACCTGTCCCCCGAAAAAATGGTCATCGTTGACTTCGACGGCAAGACAGTGAAAGGCAAGCTCCGCCCCTCCTCAGATACCCTCACCCACGCCGTACTCTACAAACACTGGGAAAAGATTGGCGGCATCGTCCACACCCATTCCACCTACGCGACAGCCTGGGCACACTCGCTGAGAGATATTCCCATCTTCGGCACGACCCACGCTGACCACTGCACGGTTGACATCCCCTGCGCACCGCCCATGGAAGACGCCATGATAGAAGGCGACTACGAATACCAGACTGGCTTCCAGATCATGAACGCCCTGCAGGCAAAAGGGCTCAGCTACGAAGAGATAGAAATGATCCTCGTAGGCAACCACGCCCCCTTCTCCTGGGGAAAGACCCCGGCAAAAGCCGTGTACAACAGCGCCGTGCTGGAAACCATTGCACAAATGGCCTACCTGACTGAACAGATCAGGTCCGACACGCCCCGGCTGAAAGAATCCCTGATAAAAAAACATTTCCTGCGCAAGCACGGACCTGACTCCTATTATGGTCAATAAATACATCATAAACTATAACATACCCCCAATATGGATCTGAAAAAATTTGAAGTTTGGTTCGTCACAGGCAGCCAGCATTTGTACGGTGAAGAAACATTGAAACAGGTAGCGGAACATTCAAAGACCATTGCCAAAGCCCTGGATGCCGCGCCCCAGATACCCGTGAAAGTCGTATTCAAACCCACGGTAAAGACACCCGATGAGATCTACAACATCTGCATAGAAGCCAATACATCGAAAGATTGCATCGGCATCATCGCCTGGATGCACACCTTCTCTCCCGCCAAAATGTGGATAGGCGGCCTCAAGGCCTTGCAAAAGCCCCTGGTCCATCTGCACACTCAATTCAACAGGGACATACCCTGGAGCGACATCGACATGGATTTTATGAACCTCAACCAGAGCGCCCATGGCGATCGCGAGTTCGGCTTCATCATGACCAGGATGCGCCTCAACAGGAAAGTGATCACCGGCCACTGGCAGGATACCGAGGTCATCGAAAGCCTCAACGCCTGGGCCCGCTCGGCCGCCGGATGGCATGACTGGCAAGGCGCCCGCTTCGTTCGCTTCGGCGACAACATGCGCCAGGTGGCCGTCACGGAAGGCGATAAGGTCGAGGCAGAACTGAAGTTCGGCTACTCGGTCAACACCTACGGGATAGGCGACCTGGTAAAGGTCATCGGCGAGGTCCCCGACGCCTCCATCGATAAGCTGGTAAAAGAATACGACGAAAAATATACGCTGGCCGACTCCCTCCGTAAAGGAAAAGGACAGCACGCCTCCCTGAGAGAAGCAGCCCGCATCGAACTGGGCCTCCGCGCTTTCCTTGAGAACGGCAGCTTCAAAGGCTTTACCGACACCTTCGAAGACCTGCACGGAATGACCCAGCTTCCCGGCATCGCCGCCCAACGCCTGATGGCCAGCGGCTATGGATTCGCGGGAGAAGGCGACTGGAAGACTTCAGCCCTCGTGCGGGCCATGAAAGTAATGGGCCATGGGCTGCCCGGCGGCAATTCCTTCATGGAAGATTACACCTATCACTTCAATCCCGACAACAACCTCGTTTTAGGCGCCCATATGCTGGAGATCTGCGAATCCATCGCGGAAGGCAAACCCTCATGTGAGATCCACCCCCTGGGCATTGGCGGCAAGGCAGACCCCGTCCGCCTGGTCTTCAACTCCCCCGGCGGACCAGCCATCAACGCTTCCATCATCGACATGGGCAATCGTTTCCGCATGCTGGTGAATGAAGTGATAGCCGTACCGCCTATCCAGGGCCTGCCGAAGCTCCCCGTAGCCCGCGTCCTCTGGAAACCCTATCCCGATATGAAAACGGGATGCACGGCATGGATCCTGGCCGGTGGCGCACACCATACCTGCTACAGCCAAAACCTGACGGCCGAACACCTCCAGGATTTCGCAGACATGGCAGGCATCGAATTCGCGCTCATCGGAAAGAAGACAGACCTCTATCAATTCCGCAACGAGCTCCGCTGGAATGAAGCTTACTATCAGATCAACCGATAATTAAACATCACCTAACAATTGCTTCTATATGAATAAGAACCTCGTATTTGCGGATTATGTCGTCTTCGCGATCTATTTCGTCATCGTCGCCTCCTATGGCTACTGGATCTACCAACGGAAGAAGAAAGCCGTCACCGACACAAAGGACTTCTTCCTGGCAGAAGGTTCGCTTACCTGGTGGGCCATCGGCGCCTCCCTCATCGCATCGAACATCTCCGCCGAGCAGTTCATCGGTATGAGCGGCGAAGGCTTCTTCGCCGGCATCGCCGTGGCAGCCTACGAATGGATCGCAGCCCTCGCGCTCATCATCATCGCCGTATGGTTCATACCCGTATATCTGAAGAATAAGATCTACACCATGCCCCAGTTCCTGAAGACCCGCTACAACGAGACGGTTGCCATCATCATGGCCATCTTCTGGTTGCTGCTCTATGTCTTCGTGAACCTTACATCCATCCTTTACCTGGGCGCCATCGCCATCAACGGCCTGGTCGGCGGTGAAAATATTCACGCCATCATGATCGGCCTGGCCATCTTCTCGCTGCTCATCACCCTGGGCGGTATGAAGGTCATCGGCTTCACAGACGTCATACAGGTCGGCGTGCTCATCATAGGAGGCCTTGCCACCACCTACCTCGCCCTCACCGTGGTATCCGAAAGCTTCGGCCTGGGCAGCAGCGCGCTGGAAGGCTTCAAAGCCCTCATGAGAGATGCGCCTGAACACTTCAAAATGATCTTCCATAAACCAACGTCCACTTCCCCCCAGCTGGAAGTAGATAAATACCTCGTGCTGCCCGGCATCGCCATGTATGCTGCCGGTCAGTGGATCGTCAACCTCAACTACTGGGGCTGCAACCAGTACATCACCCAGCGGGCCCTTGGCGCCAATCTCAAGACTGCCCGTACAGGCATTCTCTTCGGCGGCTTTCTCAAACTGCTGATGCCGGTGATCGTCATGCTCCCGGGTATCGCCGCCTTCGTGCTGTATAAACATGGCCACCTTCACCTGGAGGACGGCCGGAAAGACTACGCTTACTCTGCCGTTCTGGGCTTCCTTCCCAACGGCCTGAAAGGCCTGTCCATCGCTGCCCTGACGGCTGCCATCGTCTCCTCCCTTGCCGGAAAGGTCAATAGCATCTCCACGATCTTCACCCTGGACATCTATAAAAAGTACTTCAACAAAGAGGCCGGCGAGCAGAAAATGGTGTGGACAGGTCGGCTCACCGTCGTCATCGCCATGGTCATCGCCATCCTTTTCACCTGGAAAGACCTCCTGGGTATCAGCGGAAAAGGCGGATTCACTTTCATCCAGCAATACACCGGCTTCATTAGCCCGGGCGTACTAGCTATGTTCATCCTCGGCATGTTCTGGAAAAGGACCACCGGCGCAGCCGCGATCGCAGGGCTGATCACCGGCTTCGTACTATGCGTATTCTTCAATGAGTTCGCACCACAGGTCATGGGACATGAAACCTTCCTCTACACCGCATTCCCTACCCAGGAAGAGGTCAACGGCGCCCTGACCACCGTCTGGAAGATCCCCTTCCTCATCTGTATGGGCCTGGCCTTCCTCTTCACCATGCTGATCATGATCGTCATCAGCCTGGGCGGACCCAAGATCAACCCCAAAGCATTCGAACTGGACAAAGCCATGTTCAAAGTGCAGCCATCGACCCTGGTATTGATCATCATTACCCTCGTCATCCTGATGGCACTATATGTAAAGTTCTGGTAAGGGAAATGAAGATCCCGCACCTGCACAAACCAAAATGTATTAAATTGGCCATTAATTAATCATTAACGCAAGGCCGCTATGACTCAAATGAATCGTTATCCCGGAGAAAGTCGCGTGCTGGTAGCAGTGGACTGTATCATTTTCGGATTCGATGGGAATGATATAAAACTATTGCTGGTACAGCGAGGGCTGAAACCCGAAAAAGGCAAATGGAGCCTGATGGGCGGGTTCCTTCAGCCCCAGGAAAGCCTCGACCAGGCAGCCAACCGCATCCTGAAAAAGCTGACTGGCCTGGAAGGCGTGTATATGGAACAGCTCTACACCTTTGGAGACCCCCTCCGCGACCCCGTCGAACGCACCCTCAGTGTAGCTTATTTTGCACTGATCGATATCCATCAATATGAAAAACAGCTCAGCGCCGACTATCACGCCGAATGGTTCCTCCTGAAAAAAACCCCCGAGCTGATCTTCGATCACAAGAGAATGATGGAAATGGCCAAGAAAGAGCTGCGCTATAAAGCAGCCCTTCACCCCATCCTCTTCGAGCTCCTGCCGGCAAAATTCACAATACCCCAGCTCCAGATCCTCTACGAAGGCATCTATGATACTACTTTCGACAACCGCAATTTCAGCCGGAAGGTATTGTCTACTGAATTGCTGATCAAGCAAAAAGAGAAGGACAAAGCCAATTCCAAAAAAGGCGCCTTCTACTACAAGCTGGACAAACGGAAGTACAAAGCCAACTTCCAGGCCTTCCTCAACTTCATTCCCAACCCCGATAAACTATTGCTCTAGACCTTCAGCACGATAAGGTTTGCGTAAATTTTACGCGTCCCGGCACAGCACAGGATGGGCGCCAACCCTGCATTTTGCTGACTTAAACATGAAATATATGTCCTCTATGGCTTGGTAAATTCAAGGAGAATGGTAATTTTGACATTTACGAACCTCTCCTACAAATTCCTTTAAATATTTAGTTTTGAATGGTCACAAAAGTCGTGACGCGAGGGCAATTTCTATTGCCCTCTCCTTTTTCCCAAAAGCACTAATTTAAATAAGGATTGAAGCGCCCCACCGGACGAGGTAAAAAATATCCCTTGATCAACGCCGGGTTCCGCACGCAAATTTCAATGTGCAATCGATCCGTAAAATTTGCGCCTTCATAAATCGGGCTTCCTTCCTGAAATGGACTTCGAACTGAATCATAAGCAGGCTCCCCAATTCTTTTATTGGATTCATGCACATATGTGATCACGGCGCAGTCTAATTTGCGATTGGCGCCCTTGTTCTGCAACATTCTACCTCCACTATCTTGTATAGTTCTCAATAAGAATGAATGAGCTTCCTTGACAATATTAATAGAATTTGGCTCTATCAAGTTGAGGCAATTACCCAACTCGATGATCGCACCAATCACAAAAGGTGTTCGAATTTTTCCATTGAACTTTTGATGCTGTCGAGCCGCTTCCTCGGCATATGTTAAAGCCCGATAAGGGTTCTGCTCCCAAAAATAGATTCCCGGTCCGAGCCAATCCCACGTGTTATTGCTGGGACGCAGCTCGTCGGAGCCATTCAGTAAACGCATGCCAAGCTCCCTGTCACAGCTATGGAAAGCTATGACCTCAAAAGGTTGATGATATGCCAAGGGAGCTTATTTCTTCTTAGTAGTGGAACTCTTTTTTTTCTTTTCCCTGATGATACCCGCGTCGATCAGAAATTGTCGGGCGCTCTCTTTAGACTTGCAGGCTTCAGCGCCAGCAAGCCGGATTACCTCTATTTGTCTTTCTATCTGTTCTTGCGTCATATATAGGCTGTTAAGGTTTAATAAAACGATTACCCCACAAAACTACAAACCTCCCCCACGCCTCACCCAGCCAGGTTATCCACACCACAATACACCCTCACCCCCGTATATGATACGCCTTCGGCTGCACAAAAGCCCGTATCCCCTGGTACGACAACGTACTCCCTAACCCGGAATGCTTACGCCCCGACCACGGTAACCCGGCACTCACCCGGTCGCAGCAATTCCAATATACCGTACCGGTATTCAACTGCTTCATCACCCGCTCCGCCCGCTCAAAACTCTGCGAATACACGGCCGCCGTCAGCCCATATTCCGTATCCGCCATCAACCCCACAGCCTCCGCATCACCCCTCACCTTCTGTATCCCCACCACAGGGCCAAACGACTCCTCCATCATCAGCTTCATCCCATGATGCACATTCACCACCACGGCAGGCGCTATGAAATATCCCTTCCTGTCAACCCGCTGCCCCCCATACAACAGCTTTCCTCCCTTCCCCACCGCATCTTCCACTTGCCCCAGCAGGAACTCCAGTTGCGCCGGCCTGCTCAAAGGACCGATCTCCGTGGCAGGATCCAAAGGATCGCCTATCACCATCTTCTTCAATTGCTGCACATAAGCATCCACAAATTTATCATACACCCCCTCATGCACATAGATCCTTTCCACCGCGCAACAGCTCTGCCCGTTATTGTACACAACTCCCTCCAACGCCGCCGCCGCCACTTTATCTACATCTTCCACATCATCCATCACATACAGCGGGTCCTTCCCTCCCAGCTCAAGCTGGCAAGGCACCAGCTTGGAAGCAACCTTTTCCGCGATGAGACGCCCCGTACGGTAGCTGCCGGTAAAGAAATAACCATTCAACGGCAGTTGCAGCAGCCACTCTCCCGCTATCCCCTTGCCAACCACCACCTGGAATACGTTTTCGGGTACCCCGCTCCGGTATAACAGGCGCTGGATATGCTTTCCCGTCAACGTGGAATATTCAGAGGGCTTATACAACACCCCGTTCCCGCCAATAAGAGCCGGAATAAACACATTTACCCCTACCAGGTACGGATAGTTCCAGGCCGAAATATTGGCTATCACCCCCAACGGCTCATATACGATCTTCTCCCGCGTAGCGCCTTCTGTAGTCACCCACTCCTCCGCAAGCCACCTGGCCGATTGGTCCAGGAACCATCGGATCCGGCTCCGCGCCCCATTCAGCTCATTAAAGGATTGCTGCAACGGTTTGCCCGTCTCTGCAGTCAACGTAGCGGCCAGCACCTCCTTCTCCGTATCCAATGCCTCATAGAACCTGGTTATGACAGCGATCCTTTCAGCCACCGAAAGAGCCGCCCATGCCGGTTGTCCCGCAAGGACCATCCCGTATTTCTCACGGACTGATACCTCCGTATCCTCGCCCACTTCCTGTATGATCTCCTCCGTTGCCGGATTAATAATGGTCATGATCTTGTAATTGATTTTTTAATTTCTTCGATGAACCTATCCCGGATAGCAGCATACAAACTGCGATCCTTGAACCCATGTACATACATACGCTCGGGATGCCATTGCACAGCCAGCATAAAAGGCCGCCCCTCCGGTTCCTCCCATTCTATCCCTTCGATAACACCATCCCCGGCATGACTGTTTACCCGTAGCCCCTTCCCCAGCCGGTCGATCGCCTGGTGATGTGCACTATTGATCCAGCCACCCGCGCCCGATATCCCATACAGCAGACTGTCACGCTCCACCATGACCTCATGCTCCTTATCCGCCGGTCTGTTCTGATGCGTCTTATCCCCCAGCACGCCCAGGTCCTGCACCAGCGTACCGCCACAGCTTACGTTGATCAGTTGAAGCCCCCTGCAAACGCCTAATACAGGCTTACCTGTCGCCCATGCCCGCTCCAAAGCCGCCTTTTCAAACGCATCCCGCTCCTGCTTCCACCCCGCAAGAGGCGCTTCATCGTACAAAAGATCTCCCCCATAAAAAGAAGGGTGAATATCCACACCTCCCGACAGCACCAGCGCATCACAGTCGGCCATATCACCCCCTTCCACAGACAACCTGATCACGGCTATGTCCTCCTGGCCCTGCTGAAGCCACCGCGCATAATTCTCATGCTTCTCCGGTGTGCCCGTATATGTCAACCCTATCCTCATAACGCCTCTGTATATAATTTCTTAAAATCCTCCCTGCTCACCGGCTTCGGATTGTTAGGATGACAGAAATCCGCAAAAGCCAGATCGGCCAGCGTCTCGATATGCTCCTGTTTCACTCCCACGTCCCCTAGCCTGACAGGCAATCCCAGCTCTTTATTGAGCGCAAAAAGCTGCTCGACCACCCCCTCACCCGACTCATCCCGAAGCTCCATCGCACGGGCTATCTGCCTGAACTTATCCTCGGATCCCGCCACATTGAACCGCATCCCATAAGGCAAATTCACGGCATTGGCCAATCCGTGATGCGTATCCAGCAAAGAAGATAACGGATGTGCCAGCGAATGCACCACACCCAGCCCCTTTTGAAAAGCAACAGCCCCCATCAGCGAAGCGATCATCATATTGCTCCTGGATGCCAGGTCCGGCTTATGCGTAGCCCCTGCGATGGAACGCGCGATCAAAGAGATTCCCTGCAGGGCAATCCCTTCGCACATGGGATGCCACATCTTCGCGATATAGGCTTCCAGGTTATGCGTCAGCGCGTCCATACCGGTAGCAGCCGTAACAAAAGCCGGCAGGTCCATGGTAAGCATCGGGTCCGCATAAATGATCTTTGCCAATAGCTTGGGCGAGAAAAGTATCCGTTTACGATGCGTATCATCCTCCGAAATGATGGCGCTGCGACCCACTTCGCTGCCGGTACCGCTGGTAGTAGGCACAGTGATGAAATACGGTACTTCTTCCGTAACATACTGATCCCCCCCGATGAGATCGTCGTAATCGAAAAGGTCACGGTGATGATGGATCCGCAAGGCAATGGCCCTGGCAACGTCCATGGCCGCTCCGCCGCCGATCCCGATGATGCAATCCCGGTCACTGCCGGTGAAAGCCGCTCCGCCTTTCTCCACATCCGACTTCACCGGGTTCTTATGGATGTCCGCAAACACCTCCACGGAAAGCCCCTTGGCGCCTAACCCCGCTACGACATCCTGAAAAAATTCCAGCCCCGCCACCAACGGGTCCGTCACCAGCAAAGGCCGCTTCAGCCCCTGGGAAACCAAATGCTCCGGCAACTCTTTGATCACTCCTGCTCCAAATCGGATAGTGGTCGGAAAATTATATTGCCTGACAATATTAAAGTCTGTCATAAAAAAGATCCCTTATAATTTAGATGAACGCAAATAGAAGAACTCAAAGATGAACGCAAAATAGCCGGATGATCCTAGATGATCTCGAAATACCGCTTCATTTCCCAGTCGGTCACTTCCCGGGAGAATTGTCTCCACTCCCACTCCCGCGTCCGGGCAAAATGGTCCGTGAAAGTTTCCCCAAAAAGTTCCGCCGCCAAAGGAGACTGTTTCATCGCCTGCGTCGCCTCCCAAAGGTTTCGCGGCAGCACACCCAATCCCTTATCCGCATACCCGCTGCCTCGCGTGGCAGGGATCTCCAGCTTCATGCCCTGCCGGATTCCGTACAGGCCGGAAGCAAGACAGGCCGCCATAGCCAGGTAAGGATTGGAGTCACTGCCCACCACCCTCGTCTCCAGGCGCGTGGAAGTAGCGCTGCCCGGCATCGCACGCAGGGCGGTAGTCCGGTTGTCGATCCCCCAGGTCACCGTGGTTGGAGCCCAGGCGCCTTCCACCAGCCGCTTGTAGCTGTTTACCGTAGGCGCATACATAGGCAGCACGAACGGCAAACAATATAACTGACCGGCAATATAGCTTTCCATCAGGCTGCTGATGCCTGTAGCGCTGGCGGTATCATAGAATAAATTCTCACCGCCATCCGCGGACCAGAGGCTTTGATGCACATGCCCGCTGCATCCCGGCAGCTCGGAGCTGATCTTGGCCATAAAAGTAGGCAGGATGCCATGCCGGTGAGCGATCTCTTTGACCCCCGCTTTGAATAGGACCGCCCGGTCCGCAGCCTCCAGCACCTCCGCATATAAGATCGCCGCTTCATACACGCCCGGTCCGGTCTCCGTATGTAGTCCCTCCACAGGAACATCAAACTTTTCCAACAGATCGAAAAGGTCCTGGAAATAAGCGCTGCCCTGTGAAGCCCGGAGAATAGAATAGCCGAACATCCCCTGGCTGATCGGGCTCAGGTTCTTGTAATCGTCCGCAGCCACCGCGCCCCCCTTGCCCAAAAAGTTGAACCATTCGAATTCCTGGGAGAAAAATGCCCGGAAACCCATTTCCGTCGCCTGCCCGATCACCCGCTTCAATACCCCCCTGGGACAAGGCGCATCCCGAAAACCCGCCAGGAAAAAAGGCAGGTCGTTTTCCCAGGGCACCCGCCGGAAAGTCCCTATGTCGATCATGGCCACCGCATCCGGATAACCCGTATGCCAGCCTGTAAATTTTCCATTGTCATAAGCCTGGTCCTCCGCGTCCCACCCGAATACCACATCACAAAAACCAAATCCCTTTTCAACCACCGATCTGAACTTGTCCAGGCTGATAAGCTTCCCCCTCAGCACGCCATCTATGTCCGTGACAGCCAGCTTGACCTTCGTGGTGCTTTCTTCCGTAAGCTCCTGCAGCAGCTCAGGCAGCGATTGTTGATTGCGCATCATCCGTTCGTTTTGTAAAATATTTAAACCAAACCTACACCAAAATGATTAATGGACAAAGAGTGCTCTTAAGGCCATGCAGATCGGTGATTATAGCCCAAATGCTGGCTAGGTTCTTCATCTCCGTTGAAAAGACATTATTCGATGAAAAAAATAGCCTAGTACCAGCAACGAAAAATATATCAAAGATAATTTAATATTCAGCGTGATCATGGCCACCAGCGCCACGACGGCGATCACCAGGGCAACAAGGGGGAAATAGGGATAGAAAGGCACCTTGAAAGGCCGCTCCAGCCCCGGCTCCTTCCTTCTCAGCATCAGCAGGGACAACATGGCAAGTATATACAGCGACAGGGCGCCGAAACAGGAAATAGTGATGATCTCTCCCGTCCGCCCCGTCAGCAAAGCCACGATCCCGATACACATATTCACCAGCAAAGCATTCACGGGCGTCCTGAACCGGGAATGCACCCTTCCGAAAGCAGCCGGTATAAATTTCACCCGCCCAAATTCGAAAGTAGCCCTGCTGGCAGCCAGAATGATGCCATGGAAAGAGGCGACAAGCCCCATCAGCCCGATCGTTATCAGCAAATGATACATCAGTCCGCTGTCACCCGTGATCCTGGATAAAGCCAGCGGCAAAGGACTGTCCGAGGCAGCAGCGCCGGGAGAACGATATACAATGGCTTCCCAGCCCGCCACACCTATGGAAGAAACAAACACCAGCACACACAAGGCTATCAGCGTCGCCAAGGCTGAACCAAAACCCAGCAGCACATTCCGCTGCGGACGAATAGTTTCCTCCGCCACATTCGCTACCCCCTCCAACCCGAGAAAGAACCAGATGGCGAACGGCACCGCCGCCCATACGCCCTTCCACCCATTGGGAAAATCATTATGCCGCAGGTTGGCAGCCGAAAAATGAGGGAAGCAGATCCCCGCAAACAACAACAGTTCAAACACCGCCAGCACCGTCACCACCAGCTCAAAGCCCGCCGCCGCCTTCACGCCCAGCATATTGAGACCGGTAAAAACAATATAAGCGAATATCGCTATCACCGTAACAGGTATCTGGGGAAAGAAGATATTGAAATAGGCTCCAATGGCCGCTGCAATCGCAGGAGGGGCAAAAATAAATTCTATCAGCTGGGCCATACCCGCAATAAACCCCCATTCCTGGTTGATGGCCCTCGTGGCATAGTCGAATACGCCGCCCGCCTTGGGAATGGCGCAGGAAAGCTCCGTATAAGAAAAAGTGAACGTAATATAAAGGAGGATGATAAAGAAAGTGGCGATAGCCATTCCCCGGGTCCCCCCCTCCGCCAAACCCAGGTTCCAGCCGAAATACATGCCCGAGATGACATAGCCCACGCCTAATCCCCACAACATCAGGGGGCCGAGAGTACGCGATAAGGTAGGACCGGAAGAAGACGCCTGCTCTTGTTTGATTGCCATTCTTAAAGATAATCCATAAACCGAAACCTCCAAAAAACCAAAACCCTGGCTCACAGCTCATAGCTCGCCGCTCATAGCTCACAGCTTGTAGCTACGTGATCGCCCTGTTCAGATTGATCTTCAGATTTACAATGAATTGCTCTGTAGTGATCGTCACCTTCAGCTCATGGCTCTCCGGATACAACAAGTTCAACCTTCTGCCTATATGATGCAGCGGCAACGAATGCCCATTCATCAGCGTGCTGCTGTCGATAGGCTTGCTCCATCCCAGCTTCATCTGGAAATGACCGTCATCCACCCGTACTTCCAGGTCCATGTTTTTCTGAGACACATCCAGTAAGGCCAGCTGGCGAAACCCATTCTCCACCATGGGAAGAATGATAAAAGGAGCGATGCGTTCTCCGGATGGATTACCCGTTATCCTGACCATCACCTGCAGACTATCCGTGCTGCCCGTCTTTTCCAAACCGATATATTCCTCCAGCAGGGATAATTCCTTTTCCAGGCTCACACTGGCCTGGTTATTTTCGTAGATGACATACAGCAGCAAATTCTTTATTTTTTTCACCATGCCGGGGATCAGCGAGGGCCTGACGACAGACAGCTGCTCCACCCTGTCCAGCGCATTGATAAGGAAGACAGGCTGCAAAGCCCCCGCCTGCAGCGTGGGTTCTATATGCTGCTTTTCCTTCTTCAGCAGCTCCAGTTCCTGCTGCTTGATGGCCCACATCTTTCCCAGCTTGATGGCCGCGGCCAGCCCGCCCTCCATATTGATCTGGTAAAAAAGGTTCAGGAATACCCAGGGGACATTCTTCGAGAACACGGGTGGAGGCAGCCCGAAAGCCGCACGTATATACGGGACCACCAGGTGATTATAACCCCGGAAAACCAATATGAATAGAATGGAAAAGAGCATCCACAGCAATATCATCTGGATATAATGTCCCTTGTAGAGGAACCTCGGCAACAAATAATAAATGATGGAATAACAGAAGATCATATCCAGCGGCGTCGACAAGCTCACCTCTATCAACGAGGCCCCCAGCGTACTGCTGAAAGGGTACCGCCCCTGCCAATACGTGATATTGAATACCGTGTAATAAATGATCCAGAGCAGCCAGAATAAAGCATGCCGGGTAACACGGTACCGCCGGTTATTCGAAAAAACAAGAGAATTGACGGCCATACCAAAAGCATTGATATCCTGAAAAGAACAGGGACTGAACGGAGCTCGTTCAATCCCTGTCCAAAATAAATTGATATTTCAAATATAAGGAACTCCTTAATTCTTCACAGCGGAAGAACCGGTTGCAGGCGCATTAAAATCAAGCTCGTTCTGCGGTACATCCCAGTAATCCATATAATTGTATTCCATGAAGCAAGGCATGGCCTTGTCAGTGGGCGAACCGATCAGGGTACCCGGAAGATAGACCATCGCATTTGCACGGCCGCCTCCTGTGGAAGCGGGAGCCGTAATCCCCCAACGCCGGGCGTCATAGAATGCTACTCCTTTCTCGAAAAGGCCGATCCTCCGTTCCTTCCTCAACTCTTCCTTGGCAGCGGCAAGACTTAGACCTGTATTTGCGACGTCGGCAAGATTGGCATGCTGGAAGCTTCTCACAGCATCTACATGGCCCAGACCTTCATCGATATCCCCCAAATAGATACTGGCTTCGGCCAGCATCAGCTCATTTTCCTCCGGGCTGCAGCCAATGGGTACAGTTCCCAGATTTGTCGACGCCCAGTCACCGCCAGCTTCGATGGGGATAGCCGCATAGTGTGTACCGAACTGAAGGCCGCGGCTCCTGATATTGGTAAAAGCACTAAGATTATAGTAATCATCCGTGACCGGATTCACGGGCAGTTCCTCAACATTCCGGGTAAAACGGTCGTCCCCGGTTTTAAAATCCTGCACGAGCCGTTCGCTGAGGAAGGTCCATTGCACAGAGGGACCTAAGAGATCCTTCGGATGCAGGAATGTATTGGTTAGGTCATTGGTTCCGTCCAGAGACATACCAAACACAAAATATCGGTCACCCAGTTTCAATCCGTCTGCGCAAAGATCCTTGATGGTCTGCCAGTCACCGGCGGCCATATCAGCCACTTTTTTGTTCACCAGCAGGTTGCGCGCTTTGTATGTATTCAACTGACGCAGCCACATGGCAGGCGTGGGAAGCCCGACACCCTGGTTGTTAAATGTCAGAACAAGCGTTGACATTGCGCCATTGTAGTCGTCATCCCCGCCGGGATCTATCAGGTTCAACTGAGTGGCGCAGCTGTCGAAGTTCTTATTTGCCTCTACAATGATCGCGTTATGATCGACAAAATTACCATTGGTGCTTCCAGTGCCAGGATCGTTGTTGATGATTCCCGACAAGTACATAGAACCAAGACGTGAGTAAGAATATCCTTTCCACCAGTATGCCCAGGCCCTGTAAGTGGCCAAACGGCTGGCAGCAAGGTTCAGCTTGGAATTGGAAAGCGCAGCCAGCATGGTGTTAGCCTGCGAAATAAAAAAATACCCCATCGTCCATTCAAAAATAAAGGCATTTCGATCCCCTGACGACCGGCTATTGAATCCTTGCAGCGAAACTTGCTGGGTCACGCCAAAAGGATTTTTCACCTTTGTGACGCCATCCGGTAATGTCACCTGGTATACCTGGTTTATCCAGCGAAAGGAAAAGTTTCCATAAGGCAAAAACACTTCATCGCCCATAATGCTGTGGTTGGTCATGGTCACCGCCATTATATTCGAATTGCCCTCGTTCGGCACGGGAAAGATCGTTCTCTGCAAAATACCCGCGCCATAAGCCGCAATCCCCGCGTCCGATTGAAGAGATATGTCCGGATTCGGCTGGTTCGGGTTCACCTGGTCCAGCGAACTTTTCTTACAGGCGCCCAATACTATCAGGCCGCCTAATAATATATATAGATACTTATTTTTCATTTTCATTTTAATTTAAAATTAAAAACCTACTCTTAAGCTTGCCTGGTAAGACCTTAAATTGGGTACCGCGAAATAGTCGGCGCCTTTCAGGGCACCAGAGTATGCGTTGGGAGGATTACCCTGGGAGTCAGCCGTAGTAGTAGCTTCCGGGTCCAGACCGGAATAATGCGTGACAGTGATAAGATTCCTTCCGGCAACGGTTAGGCTTAAGTTCTTGGCCCACTTCAGATGCAAGCCGTTGCTGAGATTATAAGTCAGCGAAACGTCACGAAGCCGGAGGAACGAGCCGTCTTCGACAAAAAAAGTGCTGGGGGCAACACTATTATACAAGCTTGCATAATACGCTACATAAGCGCCAGGTGTCCCATTGATCGTAACCGGCTTGTCAAAGTCGGACGAGAGCCTGTCCCTGTAAAGCCATTGCCGCACCGTGTTATAGATCTTATTGCCATGATACCAATCCCATTGAAAAGATAAGGTCAGGTTCTTTTTATAGCTAAAAGTATTGATAAAGGAAGCAGTAAAGTTAGGATAAGCATTCCCGGCTTCCTTCTGATCTCCCGGATTTCCCATCACTACGGAATAAGTAGTCTTATCAACAACCATTCCGTTGACAATTTCATAGTTCGCCCTGTCGCTGGCGGCTATATACGGGGTCTTCCCATCCTCCTGGAGCTGATCTAAACTATGCAGAGGCGCCTGGTAAGAGAAATAACCCAAAGGCTTTCCCTGCTTGATGGTAAAGATGCCATTGACCACGTCAGCACCGTTGTTGATCTTCGTAGCCACGCTCCGGGTAGTCCCGAGCCGGAAACCGAAATCCCATTGCAGATCCTTTACAGACAGCATGCTTGCATCCAGGGAGAAGTCAATCCCCTTGGAATCGATGGTAGTCAGGTTATCCAGCTTTTGCGTATACCCCGATGAAGCAGCGAGGTCCGCCAATTGAAGAACGTCGATGTTTTTATGTTTCCAGTAAGAAAAAGCGATATTGATGGATGGCAGAAAATTTTCCCAGCCCGTTTTAAACGTCGCATCTGTGCCTATCTCCAACTCTTTCGATACCTGTACCTTCAGGTTCGGATTAGGCACCTGGAATGAATTGGAGTTGGTGGTAACATTACCCAGTTGAGCTACGATCAGCGCCTTCTGACGGTCATAAGTACCGGGTTGAATACCCGCTTCTCCATAGGCCGCTCTGACCTTCCACTCCGGCAGCCAGCTGATGCTCATCAATTCCGTAGGGCGGAAAAAGATCGTTCCCCTGGGGAAAGTAAACGGTGTATGCCCGGACCCGAATGCAGAGGAATAATCGGAGCGGAAGCCGCCGGAGATCCCGATCAGATCCTTATACTCGATGGTCTGGTTCAACAGGTATCCATACGTAACAAAGGTAGAAATGCCCAGCGGGTCCCCCGGATAAGTACCGTCCCCTGAAGTATGGTTTTGCGCCACGGAGACATTAAAAGGAGGAAAGGTCGGGATCACCGTACCATAAGCAAACTGACCGCTCTCATCAGTGCGGCGCCAGTCATAAGTGAACTGGGTCGTCGTCCTGATAGGAACGTCCATGTGAAAGTCTTTCTCAAAATCCGTCCTGAAATAAGCGCTCAGCAGAGAGTTCTGCCTGGTGAGCTTATTATAGGATTTTAGAATTGACCCGCCTTTAGACTGACCCCAGAATACAATATTGCTCTGAGGAGCATTTTCCTGGTTCAAATAATAATTGAAATTATCCGTGTTCCATAGCTCTATCCCATACTTATAATCCAGCTCCAGAAATTTAGGGAACTTATAATTTAAGTTGGCATTTTCAATGATCCTGTTGGAAGAAGAGGTCCTGGTCCGCCACTCTGCCTCGGACAGCGGGTTCTTGGTGGTATTGTCACCCTGGTTTGCGCTCACTACTAAATGGTGCGTCGCGGAATCCCTCGCCATGAAATTGATAAAAGGGAAGGAATTGAATAAACCGAACCGGTCCGAGGAAGTGCCGCCAATAGAAATATCAGCATCCCCGCTTAACAGGTTCTCATTCGTGAAGATAGTCGATACCGAATTCCGGAAGGTCAACCCGGGCGCCAGGGTAAAACCTACATTCGCCGCGATGCTGGTACGGTTATAGGTATTGCTCAATACATTCTGCTCGTCATATCTGGACAGGGTAAAAGCATAGTCCGACCGATCCCCGCCCCCCGTTACATTAACGCTGTTATTATAAGTGGAAGCGTTTCTGTATGCCTGCTTCAAATGATCATAGGTCTTTTCCTTATATGGCTTGTTCTGTACCACCGTAGGGTCCGAACTGGGATCCAGCAGATCGGGAGAGGCCCAGGAGCCGAACTCATCCGGTTGTATCCGGGCTCCGCCCTGCGTAGCATACCCTTCCGCGTCCGTAACAAAGGAATGATATTTCGCTATCTGGTTGTTCTTCCCTTTGAGTATACTGCCCCAGCTGGCCTGTGATAATAAATTGACCTCAGGTTTCTTGTTATGCATTCCTTTCTTGGTGAAAACCTGGATCACGCCATTGGCCCCCTGGGCGCCATACAACATGCCCGCGGCTGCTCCTTTCACCACTTCAACCCTATCCACCGTGCTCAGGTCCAGACCGTTCAGCGTCGATACTTCGATCCCATCCACCATGATCAAAGGATAGGATTCGCCTAAAGAGTTCAGACCCCTTAGAATAATATTTGCTCCCGAACCCGGCGTGCCGGACGTAAACTGTACCTGCGCCCCCGCAATCTTACCCTGTAAAGCCTGTTCCACACTGCCAATGGAGCTCTTGGCCACATCCTTTCCTGCCAGCGAAGACACTTCGATGGGCACCCTCTTTCTGGAAGTTGCCACACCGACCCCCGTTACTACCACCTCACTAAGGCTGCGGTTGCTTTGAAATAATGTTACTGTTACTGTATTATCACCCCCCGGGCGCACTTCCTGAGGGTCATAGCCAATGGAGCTGATAACAAGCACCGCTCCGGGAGGGATCTGTATCCTGAAAGTCCCATCAGGACCCGCGCTGGTGCCTCTTCTTACTCCTTTAATGTTTATGGATGCTCCCGATATAGGGATACCTGTACTGTCAGTGACCTTTCCGGTCACCTCTCTGTTCTGAGCTTGACTCAGATAGGCAAAAGCCATGAATAGAATGGTTAGAACCAAACATTTTCTCATTTGAATGTCGTTTTTCGTTAATGTGTGTGTTGACTCAAGTGACAGCCCGCTTATCACCATCGCAGGCCGCATATAAAATCAGACAAAAAAATTAACTTTTATGACGCATTCGGGAATCGGCTAATAACCCAATAGGGAAAAAGGACCACTGAAGCGGGAAAAATGCCAACCGAAAAAGTCCGCTGGGGATACCAATTGTTAAAATGAGCTTCCAAACGGTCATTCGGGCAAGATCAACGGCTTGAAGCATAGGCTGCAGCGCCCCTGCCGGGAACAATCGATTGAATTAATTATTTCAATTAATTAATATTCTTTTATAAACAGTAAAATATAGATGTGTGTTTATTTAGATGCGTTTTTCCCCGCTTTAGTATGCTTTTATCCCACTTCAGTCAATTATGACGCTCCTCTGGCCACATTTCGCCTGATTTTTTGTCTTTTAATAGGCAGTCACATACACGATTTGATGTATTTGATCAATTATCAGGCGATTTTTGGCGCAACACCGGGTCGGTTGATAAGGGTTGACCTATTTATTGAAATACATCCTTTAGGTAGTGACTGAGTTAGCTAATCAACTATTCACATTACCTAAAACTGATGTATGAGAAAAACGCTAAAATTAACTGTCATTCTGCTGTTTTCCTCTATCTGGGTTTTTGCCCAGACGAGAGAGATTACAGGAAAGATCACGGATACCACCGGGACTCCCATATCCGGGGCATCTGTTAGAATAAAAGGCAATAAAAAAGGTACCAGCGCCCTCCCCGATGGCTCATTCAGAATATCTGCTCCCACGAATGCAGTTTTGATCATAAGCGCAGTCGGATTCGACCCCCAGGAAGTCAGCGCAGGCAGCACGGATCTTGCCATCCAATTGCGCACCAGTTCCAGTACACTGAATGAAGTTGTAGTGACCGCGTTAGGCGTACGACGGGAAAAAAGAAATCTCACTTACAGCACCCAGGAGATCAAAGGCGACGCGCTCGTGGCGACCAAACAGGACAACGTCGTCAATGGACTGGCTGGTAAGGTCTCCGGGGTACAGATCACCAATACCACCGGTATGCCCGGTAGCTCTTCTCGCATCGTCATCCGGGGAGCCACCTCTCTCACACGCGAGAACCAGCCGCTGTTCGTCATAGACGGCGTACCCATCGACAACACGGAAGCAGGCTCCATCGACGCCACCAACGCAGGGGCGAATAACGCCGCCCTGAACCAGGGCAGCTCCTCCAACAGGGCTATCGACCTCGACCCCAACATCATCGAGTCGGTGACAGTACTGAAAGGGGCCGCCGCTACCGCCCTATACGGTGCCGCTGCCGCCAGGGGCGCCATCATCATCACTACCAAGACAGGCGCCCGTACAGGCAAACCCCAGGTGTCTGTAAGCAGCAGCTACAGCGTGAGCAACCCCATCTATTATGATGTGCAGAACAAATGGGCACAGGGCAGCAAGTTCAATTACATCAACGGCAACCTGCCGGCTACAAAATCCTCCTTCAACTGGGGCCCTTCGGTAGATACGCTCACAGTCAACGGCCAACGTGTGAAGACCTACAATCAGCAGAAGATGTTCTTCAGGACAGGTCATACGACGGATAACAATGTCAGCGTTACAGGCGCCAACGACAAATCCCGGTACCTGATCTCCTATTCCTATCTGAAGAATGATGGGATCACGCCTCATACGGATTTCACCCGGCATTCCGCCTTTGGAAAGTTCACCAGCCAGTTGGGAGGCAAGGTCACTTCCACTATCCAGTTCAACTATATCAATTCCACCAATAACAGGGTCAATGAAGGCAATGGTCTTGCAAATCCCTTGTGGACGGTCTTTGCAGCCCCCATCACCTGGAACCCTCACCCATCTGCGCTGCCCGACGGTACGCAAAACCTCTACCGCTCCCTGGCCAGGAACAACCCTTATTTCGTTCTTGACAATACTGGCTTCATATCGCAGGTCAACCGCTTCCTGCCGACAGCCGCCCTCACCTACAACGTCCTGCCCTGGCTGACCATTACAGAAAGGGTCGGTACGGATATCTATACCGATCAGGCCAGCTATCATGAATCCAGCAGGATCATCAATGGTACATTCCTCAACAATGGAGGTGTCTCCAACAGGGTGCAGAACTACCGGCAGTTCAATAACGACCTCATCATTCAAATGCATAAGGATCTCACCAGCGACCTCGTCGGTGACTTCCTCGTAGGTACCAACCTCCTGTCACGTTATTCCCGGACCAATACCCAGACAGGGCAGGGCCAGAACGTGCAAGACTTTTATAACATCAGCAATTTCAGCGTCATCACGGGCTCCGATGTATTGACCAAATACAGAAAGGTCGGCTTCTACGCCCAGGCCAACCTGGAGTATAAGAAAATGCTGAACCTGGCCCTCACCGGCCGCTATGACGGGACCTCCGTATTGAATTCTCAAAAAAGGTTCTATCCCTATGGCTCCGCTGCTGTAGGCTTCATATTCTCGGAACTGCTGCAGGGTAGTCCCGCCTCGCTCACCTTTGGAAAGGTCAGAGTATCCTATTCCAAAGTGGGCAACGACAATCTGACCCCTTATGCGCTAACCACGCCTTTTGTCCAGGCTAATGGAACGGCTAATAATATCAGCTATCCCTTCAACGGACAGAACGGGTTTGTCGTTTCCAACGTGCTGGGGAATTATAATTTGACGAACGAAAACCTGACGGAATTTGAAACAGGCCTGGAGCTGAAATTCCTCCAAAATCGCCTGTCATTCGAAGGTTCTTATTTCTATAGGAAAACAAAGGACCTCCTCACACCCGTACCCGTAGGTCCTTCTTCGGGCTACTTCAACTATCAGCTGAATGCGGGAAGTATGGAGAACAAGGGCTTCGAGCTCCTCATCAGCGGTACTCCCATTAGAACCAGGGATTTCAGCTGGGAAGTACTGGCCAATTTCACCCGGATCAGGAATAAAGTACTTACACTGGCGCCGGGCGTCAGCAATATCCAGTTCGGCGGCTTCGGCGGCGGCGGCGGTACCTATGCTTTCGCAGGCCAGCCCTATGGCATGCTATATGGTTCCACCTATCTCCGCGATGCCAAGGGGAATGTCATCATCGACGACGATCCCGGCAGCGCCACCTATGGCACTCCCCTGACGGGCGACAATGCCATCATTGGCAACACCAACCCGGATTTCCTGGCCGGCCTGACCAATACCTTTACCTATAAAGGATTCTCCCTCAGCTTCCTGTTCGATTGGAGACAAGGCGGGCAGATCTTTAACCTGGACGATCACTACAACTGGTTCTATGGCACCCCCAAGGCTACGGAAAACCGCGCTCCAAGAGTCCTGAAAGGCGTCCTGGCCAGCGACAATGCAAAGCCGAATGACATTCAGGTCTCGGCCCAACAATATTTCACCAATGTCAGCAACATCGATGAAGCCTGCGTAGAAATCGGAACGTTTGTAAAATTGAGGAACGTCATCCTCTCTTATGGCCTCATGCCGGCCACGCTCAGAAAGACGCCTTTCAAATCTATTGTTGTCACGCTCAGCGGCACAAATCTCTGGATCTATAAACCCCATTATTCCAGCCCCGATCCTGAAGCAAGCATTTCAGGCAACGGCAATGGCCAGGGCGTCACTAACTATATGACGCCCACCACCCGCAACTTTATTCTTGGGCTTAGACTGGGTTTTTAATTTTAACCAATAATTCTGAAAAATGAAAAAGTATATATATAGTCTTTCATTATTAGCGATAGTGCTGGCTGGCGGCAGTTGTAAAAAGTACCTGGACGTCAACGCTGACCCTAACAACCCGGCCGACGTACAGGAATCCCTGATACTCTTCCCCGTGGAAGTTGCCATTTCCACCGTCATTACGGGGGGAAGCTTTACCACAGGCAACTTTACCACCATCGCCGTGACTGACGCCTATTGGACACAGCAGATCGCCCTCAACCAGCCTCCGCCACAGACGGATGTATACAAGCTGCAGGCAGCCGACCTGGACCAGGTATTCCTGACCTCCTATAGCACCGTCTTGCAAAATCTCCTTATCCTGAATCGCAAGGCGGAGAAAAATAGCAACCATGCTTACGGAGCCATTGCCAAAACCCTGACGGCTTATACACTCGGTATCATGACCGACCATTGGGGCGATATCCCTTATTCCAAGGGTTTCGATGGGAAGCTGGTGGTTCCCTATGACAAACAGGAGGACGTATACAAGTCCATGCAGGCCCTGCTGGACAGCGCCATACTGGAAACCGACCTCGATCCGGGTCTAAGCACTCCCGGTACCGATGACGCTATTTATGGCGGAGATATGGCCAGCTGGAAAAAATTCGCCTATGGACTTAAGGCGAGATTCTATATTCACCTGACCAAAGCACCCGGGTATAATGCAGCCACCCAGGCCGGTCTTGCCCTGGACGCCGCCTCAAAAAGCTTTACCTCCAATGACGAAGAAGCCAGGTTTGGGATCTATACCTCGTCAGCCGGTACGGAAGGCCCCTGGTACCTGAACATCGACCCGGGTCAGGGTGGCGTCGTCATGGCCTCCACCTTCATCAATGACCTGAAGAGCAAGAATGACCCCAGACTCGACATCCTGGTCACAAAAGGTTCTGGAGGCACTGATACGGGACGGGTCATCGGTACGGCAATCGCTACGAATTACAGGGTCTATTCTTTGATCAATGACGCTTACGCTGCCGTAGATGCTCCATGCTATATCCTCAACAATTCGGAAGTCCTGTTCATAAAGGCGGAAGCCCTTTTCCGGACCTCCGGCGAAGCTGCCGCCCAGCCGGTGTTCATCAACGGGATCAATAGCCATATGGCCAAGCTTGGACTGGACACCACTTCAGCCGCCGTAACAGCCTATTTAGCCTCCAGGCTGCCCCTTACCGCCGGCAACGCACTGCAGCGGATCATGGAGGAAAAGGCCATCGCCAACTTCCTGGACATGGAAACTTTCACCGACTGGAGAAGGACAGGCTTCCCCGCCCTCACCATCGTCGCTAGCCCGTATGTACCCACTATCCCAAGAAGATATCCCTATCCATTACAGGAAATATCCTCCAACCCGCAACCCGAACAAAGCGCCAAGATCACCGACAGGGTCTGGTGGGATGCTCCATAAATTATAATTAATTAAAAAGCACCTGCTTATAGGCTACCTTAACCTGGTAGCCTTTTTTTATACCCAGGCCCTTTCCCTACCCATCCCGCACAAAAAAAAGCAGGTGGTAGAAACCACCTGCGAGTCACATGAGAAAACTTCTATCGGCAACTATTAGAACTCCGGGGAAGTTGCCTTTTAGAAAAATTTATTTCCCCGGAAAAATTTGGCGATTAAGATAACTAATAATCACCCCCCGCCTGCGACGATCTGACTGAAGACCGCTAAAAAGCTACCGAACGGTCCATTTCAACTGCCGAAAGGCGACAGCAGCCGTCCCTGATCCGGGACCTTTGTCCCCATAATCTCCCTTTTGCAATTAATTAACTTTTCTATCACAGGGTAAATGGACATCTTTCGTTATTCTTTTACTACACATAGCAACGCACAGGCCCGCCATAGCCTGCGCCAAACCACTTTTCCCTTAAAACAAATTTTTGACTGAATTAGGCGCTATTGCCCTAACCCCAACCTGCTATGGACAATAAAAATGCTTTCGACGACAGGATGATCAAGCTGATCGGCATACCTGCATTGGGGCTCTTGATTCCTAACCTCTCCGGTATTATCACCAACCGGCTCTATACTTACACCGAACTGGTTGCCAGCTACGCCTTCTTTACCCTCGTCTCCTTCCTCGTCTGGCAAGGCAACGTCTGGCTCATGCACTTCATACGGAAAAGATACACCTGGTCCTTCCGGCAATACCATAAGATCATCGTTTCCCTCTTCCTTGTCAATATCGTCTATTCCGGCGCCCTTGCGGGCCTCCTGCTCAATTTCTGGAAAACCTTCTCACACGAGCCCCTCGATCATAATGGCCCCCTCGTCAGCGCCACCCTCCTCATCATCATCGCAGCCTGCTTTATTACCAATATATATGAGATCATCTTCCTCAACAGGGAAAGAGAAGACAGCCGCTCCCGGGTCGAACAGCTCAACATCGCCAAAGCCCAGGCCGAGCTGGAAGCACTGAAAAACCAGATAGACCCGCACTTTATCTTCAATTCCCTCAATACCCTCTCCTTCCTCATTACCCGCGACCCCCAAAATGCCCGCCTCTACAACGACACCCTGGCCAAAGTCTATCGATATATCCTCAGCAATAAAGAAAAAGACCTCGTGCTGCTGAAAGAAGAAGTGGAATTCATCAGCAATTATTTCTACCTGCTGAAGATCCGCTTCGGAGAAGCCATCAGCATGATCATCGAGATCACAGACCTTTCCTCCGAAGATTTTCTCATTCCTCCCATCTCTATGCAGGCGCTCGTGGAAAATGCCATCAAACACAATGAGTTCAATGAGAAAACACCCCTGACCATCAGCGTGTCCGTATCCTCTAACTATGCCATCGTAAAGAATATCATCAACCTCAGGACCTATGCCGCCCCCACCTCGCGCATCGGCCTGGGAAACCTGGACAACAGATATAAGCTGATCACAAAACGAAACATCATAATCGAGAATAATTTCAAGACTTTCACGGTAAAACTGCCGATTATAAAATTTTAAGGCCGTATGCAACATTTCAGCGAGGATAATCGCCTTTCTTTTACGAATCGGAAGTTCCTTCAATTGCCACGCAATTGTATGGACGGTAATGAAAAACACATAAAAACTTCCTAGCTTTGTAATGTCTAAACCGAGTCACATGAAAGTTCTAATTGTAGAAGATGAACGACCCGCTTTTGAGAACATGGTTGAAGAATTGCAAGCCATAGACGAGAACATCAATGTGATGGCAGGCTGTACCAGTGTCGACGAATGTGTCCGCTGGCTCAACAAGAACCCACAGCCGGATCTGATCTTGATGGACATTCAACTATCGGACGGCCTCTCATTTAATATCTTCAAAGCCGTCCAGGTCACCTGCCCCGTCATCTTTACCACCGCCTATGACAAATACCTCGGTCAGGCATTCGAATATTGCAGCATCGACTATCTCCTCAAACCCATCAGCCAGGATAAGCTGAAGAATGCCATCCGGAAATACAAGAACCTCCAGAGCCATTTCACCAGCAACCTCCACGGGATGCACGATTACCTGAACAACCATGACAAGAAAAGATCCAGGATCCTCGTCAAAAAAGGCATGGAATTCCAGACGGTCCGCGTGGAAGATACCGGCTACTTTTTCACGGAACATAAATTGGTGTTCCTCGTAGACAAGGAGAACAGAAAATACATGGCCGAAAAGAACAATCTCAGTGAGCTGGAAGAAGAACTGGACAGGAATGTTTTCTATAGGGCCAACCGGAAATATATCATCAACGCCAATTATGTCAAACGCTTCAAACCGCTGGAAAGAAGCAAGATCAGTGTTGAGCTGACCCTCCCCGTTAGTGAAGAGATCATCATCAGCCAGGAAAATTCAGCCTCCTTTAAGAAATGGATCGGCGAGATCTAGACAAGCTTCGGGCTACTGGCTTTCTTCCCCGCTAAAAGTGGAGAAGGAACGAGCTCCCTTCGCCCTCTATCGACTGTACCTGGATATTCCCCTTATGCAGCAGCATGATCTGCTTACAAAGACTTAAACCAATCCCGCTTCCCGTCTTCTTCGTGCTGAAGAAAGGGATGAATATATTCTCCATCACCTCCGGCGACATCCCCGTCCCATTATCCCCCACCTTGATCAGCGCCCTGCCGTTGTAGGTGGTCCCCAGCAGCGTGATCCTCGGCTCCGGACTCTCCTTCACCGCCTCCACCGCATTCACTACCAGGTTGATCAGCACCTGCTCGATCAGGCTCGTGTCGGCGTCCAGCGACAGATCTGGGTCCTTTAAAATGATCTCCATCTCGATATTCTTCTGCTCGAAAGTCGGCTCCATCAGCACATGCAGGTTCTCAAAAAGGTCCCTCGCATACACTTTCTTCAGGCTCAGCGTGGTGATCTTATTCAGACTACGGTATGTCTCGGCAAACTTCAATAACCCTTCGCTCCTCCGCCGTATCGTCCCGATACCCACCTGCAGGTCATCCAGCGCCTGGGGCTGCCCCTCCAGCAGCGCCGCCGAAGCCTGCAGCCGGTGCGACAACGTCTCGGCCAGCGACGAAATGGGAGCCACCGAATTCATGATCTCATGCGTCATTACGCTCAACAGCTTCTGCCAGGCCTTCGCCTCCGTCTCATCCAACGCTTCGTTGACATTCTGAAAAACGATCAGCTTATATATCTTCCCATCCGTCTGAAAAGCCGTAACAGCCATCAGCGCCTTGAAAGTATTACTTTCCTTCACGATGGACACCACCTTGCTCTCTCCCGGACGTAAGTTCAATATCTCCTGGTAAAGTCCCGCATCCCTCCGCTCCAAAGAATGGATCGTTTTCAGATAAGGTACCCCCAGCATGTTCTTTAAAGATTCATTCATCCAGCTGATATCACCGCTCTTATGCTCGTACGACAGGATCCCCGTATTCACCAGCTCCAATATCTTTTGCAGATACTGGTACTGCGTCTCCCGCTCCCGGCTGATATTCTTGAAGGTCGAATTGATATCGTTGAACCCCTGACGCAGGGATTGAACCTCCACAGGCGCATCCTTCACATCGAAATGACGGGAGAAATCCCTGTAATGGATGGATTCCACGAATTGCTCCACCTCCGTCTGCGCCTTCTTGTGAAAATTGTAAAAGTCCACTAGCTGATAAATGATCACGGGTATCAGGGCAGCGAGGAACTCATACCGCCCTTTGACCAGCAGATAGCTGGCCGCCGATAAGGTGACGAACATGAACAACACCCTTATCAAGATCCTTTCCTGGTACCTCTTAAATATCATAATAAATTTTTCCAGCCCTGAAAGAGCTATGAGCTACAAGCTAAATATCATATTTCGAGAGCCTCCTGTACAGCGCAGTTCTCGTCAGCCCCAACTCCTTGGCAGCCTTGGAAATATTGCCGTTGTGCTTTTCTATCACCTTCAGAATAGCGTTTTTCTCGATGGTGCTGAGCTTGAGCTCCTGCGGCTCATCCCCCGAAGGCGGCCGCCCCGACTCGATAGGCGAGAAGATAAGGTCCTTCGCCTGCAGCACATCTCCGTCCGCCATGATCACCGCCCGCTCGATGGTATATTGCAGCTCACGGACATTACCCGGATAATGATAGCTCTTTAATTTTTCCACCGCCTTGCTGTCGAAATCCAGCGAAGGCTTCATATACTTGCTCGTATAGGTCCGGGCAAAATGCCGGGCCAGCAGAACGATATCCTCCTCCCGCTTCCGCAGCGGGGGCACCGTGATCTCCACCGTATTGATCCGGTAGATAAGGTCCTTCCGGAAACGGCTCTCGTTCGCCAGTTCGCTCAAAGGGACATTCGTTGCACAGATCAGTCGTATATCGATCGGCGAAGGCTGATTGGACCCCAGCCGGGTCACCATCCTGTTCTGCAGCACCGACAACAGCTTCGCCTGCTGATGCAGGGAGATATTGCCGATCTCATCCAGGAACAATGTCCCTCCGTTACCCGCCTCAAATCGCCCCATACGGTCCTCACGGGCATCCGTAAAAGCCCCTTTCTTGTGACCGAACAGCTCACTCTCGAAAAGGCTCTCCGTCAACGCCCCCACATCCACCTTGATATAGGGTTTCTCAGCCCTTAAGGAATGCTGGTGAATGGCCTTCGCTATAAGGTCCTTGCCCGTGCCGTTCTCTCCCAATATGAGGATGTTGGCGTCAGTCGGAGCGATCTTCACCAGCTTGAAAAAAATATCCTGCATCACCTCAGACTCACCCAGCAGCTCCGAACCGATCACCGAGTCCCCCGTCGCCGCATAGCCCCCGCCAGCTTTCTTGGAGTCATTCTTCTTCAGCGCCTCCTTGATCGTAACGATCAACCGCTCATTATGCCAGGGCTTCACGACAAAATCCGCCGCCCCCTCTTTCAAACATCGTACGGCCAGATCGATATCACCATAGGCCGTGATCATGATCACCGCCGCCTCCGAGCCTAATTCCTTTATTTTCCGCAGCCAGAAAAGCCCCTCGTTCCCGGTATTGATGCTGCTGTTGAAATTCATGTCCAGCAGGATCAGGTCAAAAGGCTTTTTGGACAAAAGGGAACGCATGTTCTCCGGATTCTTCTCCGTAACGACCTCCGCCGCCTCGGTTTTCAGTAAAAGCCTTACCGCCGTAAGTACATCCGGATCGTCGTCGATCACCAGGATAGAAGCATTTTTTAAGTTCATATCAATTCAAAAAATATAATTGGTTAGATGCAACAGAAATACGCTGTAGCCGTCTTTTCCTTAACGACAAGACAATGTTAAGCCATTGTCGCCGAAATTGCCTTATCTGGGGCGCCATTCCGGCAGCAAAGTTCTAACTACAAGTATACCCTAAATATAATCGCATGGCAATTAATTTTTTACGTCAAACCCACCTGAAAAGGGGGTGTATCAAAAGCGGACAGTTCCTGTATCGAAAGTGAACTATAAACCTGTTTAATCCAGGCTAATGGCCTGTAAATCATAGGCATTTCATTTCTGGCATGTGTTTGTTATGAATACGATAAGAATTTTCTCATGTGTAGTAGACCGCCTGGCATTTCTATGCTGGGTGGCTTTTTTAAAACCGAGAAAGTAACCGAGAAAACAAAAAAATTAAATTCTTTATCGTGGACAGAGTAATTCCAAAGAAAACATGGACGACAAAACGCCTGATGACCATTGGCGGTATCTCAGCTTTAGTGCTATTGATCGCGGGAAGTTTTTATTTCACCTCCGGAAAATCAAAATTAAACGTTGATACAGAGCGCATTACGATTAGTGACATCACAAAAGGCAATTTCCAGGAATCCATACCTCAGAACGGCACCGTACTCCCGCTGACAACCATTTATCTGGTAACCCCCGACGGTGGCCGGGTCGAACAAAAATTCGTCGAGGACGGCGCCATCCTGAAAAAGGGCGACCCTATCCTGAAATTGTCCAATACCGACCTGGAGCTCAACCTCTCTACCCAGATGACCAGCGTCTCTTCCATGCTGGCCCAGACGCAGCTGAGCCGGGTCAATGCAGATCAGAATACAGTAAGCAAGCTGACCCAGATGGCCGATGTGGAAAGCCTGTTCAAAGAGGCCGAACGCATTTATACATTGGATAAAAAACTATACGCCCAGAAGGTCATCGGCTCCCAGGAGTACAAACAGGCGGAAAATAACTATAACTACTACCTGCAGAAAAGACAGCTGGCACAGACCATCCTTAAACAGGATACCCTTTCCAGGAGCCAGCAGGAACAACAGGATAGGTTGTCTTACGAGCGTGCCCAGAATACCCTGCAGATCCTGCAGAGAAAGGTCGGCGGCCTCATCATCCGTGCCCCGCTGGATGGCCAGCTAACTTCCCTGGATGCAGAGATCGGCCAGTCCAAGACCCCCGGCGCTTCCCTTGGACAGCTCGACGTGCTGGACGGGTTCAAAGTAAGACTGTCCGATGTGGACGAACACTATATCTCCCGGGTATTCACAGGCCTGACAGGAACTTTCAGCTTTGCCGACAAAGCCTATAAGCTCAAGATCATCAAGGTCTATACCCAGGTTACCAATGGCCGCTTCCAGGTAGATATGGCCTTCGTGGGAGATGTACCCAAAGGCATCCGTAAAGGCCAGACCCTGCAGATCACCCTGGCGCTCAGCGATGAGACCACCGCCATACTGGTCCCCAAAGGCGGCTTCTACCAGCAGACAGGCGGCAACTGGATCTTCAAGGTCAGCGAAGACGGCAAGACAGCCTATAGAGTGGATATCCAGCTGGGACGTCAGAACACCGACTACTATGAGGTCCTTTCCGGCCTCAAGCCCGGAGACAAGGTCGTCACCTCCAGCTACGAGAACTATGGAAATATGCAGGAATTGGTGCTGAAAAAATAATGTAACATTCGGACGGCTCACCGCGTCCATATTAGCTAACAAAGCAAAAACCAACATCATGCGACTCAAACTCCTTTACACGCTGGTACTCATACTCTGCATGAGCGCTTTCGCTTCATCCAGGAATGAATGTGCCCACCCCATCCGGGATTCCGGTGCCTGCGATAAAGGAAGCCAGGCAAAAGAGCTGTCAAAAGAGATCTCTGAGGAAAAGCAGGAAATTTCTACCTTTCAGTTCGTTAAATTCCTATACATATAATTTATAATATACCAAACGACTCAACTACAACTACACTATTCACTTAAACGCTAAAAACATGATCAAGATCAGTGACCTCCAAAAAGTTTACCGTACCGAAGAAGTGGAAACCGTCGCGTTGAATCACCTCAGCTTTGAAGTCAAAGAAGGCGAGTTCGTATCCGTTATGGGCCCCTCCGGCTGCGGAAAATCCACACTCCTCAATATCCTGGGTCTGCTTGATGATCCCGATGGAGGCAGCTTCGTATTCAACGGCACTGAAGTAGCGCACTTCAACGAACGCAAAAGAGCTGATCTCCGCAAACGCAACATCGGCTTCGTGTTCCAAAGCTTCAACCTTATAGACGAGCTCACCGTATTCGAAAATGTAGAGCTTCCCCTGATCTATCTTGGCGTGAAAGGCCCCGAACGCAAACAACGCGTAGAAGCCGTGCTGGATAAGATGCAGATCATGCACCGCCGTAATCACTACCCTCAGCAGCTGTCCGGCGGTCAGCAACAACGTGTAGCCGTAGCCCGCGCAGTCGTCAATAACCCCAAGCTGATCCTGGCCGATGAACCGACTGGTAACCTGGACTCTTCCAACGGTAATGAAGTAATGCAGCTTCTCACCGATCTGAACGAACAGGGTACCACCATCATAATGGTAACACACTCCGAACACGACTCCCGCTACAGCCATCGCATCATTCGCATGCTGGACGGACAGACCGTTACGGAGAATATACTCGTCTAAAACTTCTCATATGCTGAGGAACTATCTCAAGATCGCCATTCGCAACATGGCGAAACATAAGGCTATTTCCTTTATTAACCTGTTCGGGCTCACAGTTGGTATCTCCTGCTGCCTGCTCATCGTGACCTACATTATCCATGAGGTCAGCTATGACAAGTACAACAGCAAGGCCGATCGCATCTATCGTGTCACCCGCAGCTTTAATAACAAGGAAGGCATCACCTCCCTTCACCTGGGTGCGGTAGCTCCCCCTTTCGGCCCGCTGCTGCAGAATGAATTCCCCGATATTGAGAAGGTTTCCCGGCTATTAGCCATCGGTACCGTCCCCACACGCTACGAGGAGAAGATCTTTAACGAGAAGGATGTATTCTACGGCGACGAGAACCTTTTTAGCATCTTCGATGTTCCCATGCTGAAAGGCAATCCCCGCACCGCCCTGGCCGACCCCTATTCCGTCATCCTCACCGAAGACATCGCAAAGAGATACTTCGGCAATGACGATCCGATGAACAAGGTCATCCGCCTTAACAACCAGTTCAATTTTAAGGTCACCGGCATCTTCAAACCTTTTCCCGATGCCGCCCACCTCCATCCCCGGATCATGCTCTCCTTCGCTACCCTGAAGGACACCGCTATCTACGGCGAAAGGAACCTGCAGACTAATTGGGGCAATAACGCCTTCTTCACTTACCTGCTGTTCCCTCCGCACTATCCCGTGAAGAACGTCGAAGCCCGCTTTCCCGCATTCCTGGATAAAAACATGATCTACGGCAAGGAACAATCCAAATCCTCGCGTTATACCAAACTCTTTTTACAAAAGCTGACCGATATCCACCTCACCTCTCATCTGGATGAAGAAATAGAGGAGAATGGAGATATCAAACGCGTCTACATCTTCAGCGCCATCGCACTCTTCATATTGCTCATAGGCTGTATCAATTATATGAACCTCTCCACGGCCCGCTCAGCGCTGCGCGCCAAAGAGATCGGCATTCGCAAGACGTCCGGGGCCCAGCGCAGCGAGATCATCATCCAGTTCCTCAGCGAATCCGTGGTGATCACCACCCTGGCCACCATCCTGGCCATCGGCGTCACCTGGCTCACCCTGCCCGCGCTGAACGCCGCCATAGGACAAAGCCTGTCCATAAAGACCCTGCTTACCATGAAGGTGATCATTCCCCTACTGCTGACCCCCTTTGTGATAGGCATCCTCTCCGGCATCTATCCGGCGCTGTTCATGTCCTCCTTCCAGCCTGTACAAGTGCTGAAGGGGCTCTTCAAGGCGGGCAATGGCAGCATCTCTTTCCGGAAAGTGCTGGTGGTGACACAGTTTGCCATCTCTATCATCCTCATCATCTGCACGGCCATCGTGTTCCAGCAGCTGCACTATATGCAGGATAAATCCCTGGGCTTCGATAAGGAAAGGATCGTCACCATCGGATATGACGGAGGACTGAACAAGACCTACGAAGCTTTCCGCAACGAATTACGTAACAGCTCTTCTATAAAAGATATCGCCCGTTCTTCCCGTATCCCCAGCGGCAGACTGCTGGACGAACAAGGCGCCTCCACCGAGAGCGGCGATTCGCTCCGGCCCGTCAACGCCGACATCAAATATGTGGCGGCCGATTTCGACTTTGTTCCCACTTACGGCATACATGTCATGGCTGGCCGGAACTTTTCCCGCGATTATGGCACCGACACTACATCTTTTATGTTAAATACCGCTGCAGTTCACGCGCTGGGCTTGCAGCATCCGGAACAGGCAGTAGGGCACAACTTTGAATACGGCGGTGTAAAAGGCAGAGTCGTCGGCGTCCTCGATGACTTCCACTTCGAATCCATGCACCAGCAGATCGTTCCCCTCGTGCTCGTCATGGCACCCGACAAAAACTCCGCCTTTGGCTACAACTGGCTCTCCGTCAAGATCACCGGCAACAATATCACCGGCGGACTCGCCCACCTGGAGAAGACCTGGAAAAAATATCTTCCTCAGACCCCATTCGAATACACCTTCCTGGACGAGAAATTCCAGCAACTCTATCTTTCGGAACAAAGACAGGGAACGCTCTTTACCACCTTCTCCAGCATCGCTATTTTCATAGCCTGCCTGGGACTGCTGGGACTCTCTGCCTTCGCCATATCCCAACGTATCAAAGAGATCGGCGTCCGCAAAGTGCTGGGCGCAAGCACCACCAGCATCGTCACCCTGCTGTCAAAAGATTTCCTGTTACTGGTCGCCATCGCCGCCGTCATCGCTTTCCCCGTCGCCTGGTATGCTATGCATAACTGGCTCAGGGATTTTGCCTACAGGATCTCCATCCAATGGTGGATCTTTCTGGTGGCAGGCATCCTGGCCTCGGCCGTAGCCCTGATCACCATCGGCTTCCAGGCCATGAAGGTCGCCATGTCGCCGCCGGTGAAGAGTTTGCGAACGGAGTGAGCAAACTCTTCGGCCGATAGGCCAATAATTAGATGTTTTGCGGGGAGGGCTATTTTTCAATGAAGTCCGACCCCGCAAAATCAAGAGTCTGCGAACGGAATAGAACGCCACAGGCGTAAGAAATAAAAACCTGACCTGCACATGATAAAGAACTATTTCAAAATAGCGTGGCGGCATCTTCAACGCAACAAGTCCTACGCCTTTATCAACGTGGCAGGCCTGACCCTGGGCATCACCTGCAGCATCCTCATCTTTACCCTGGTCCGCTACCAGCTCAGCTTCGATGACTTTCATCCCGATACGAACAACACCTACCGCGTAGTCACCGAGATCCACCACGACGACCTCAGCTATACCTCCGGTACACCCACCCCATTGGGCAAAGCCCTCCGCAGCGAATATTCCTTTGCCGACAAAATAGCCTGTGTAAGAGTATTCGGCAGCCCCCTGGTCACCGTCAACGCAAGGAAAGACATCCATAAATTTGTAGAGAAGGACGGCCTCGCCCTGGCAGAGCCCGAATTCTTCCATATTTTCAACTTCCCCCTGCTGAAAGGCGACAGGGCCGCACTGGCCAACCCCAACACAGCCTTTATTACAGAAAAGCTGGCCCATAAATACTTCCCGGGTCAAGACCCCATGGGACAGACCCTCCGCATCGGGAACAGCATGAACTTCACCGTTTCAGGTATCCTGAAGGACATCCCTGTCAATACGGACCGTAACCAGGAGATCTATCTATCCTTTGTCAACCTGAAAGAATTCGACTCATCCCTCGCCGGCCCCAACAACTGGTCCGGGATCAATAACAATATGCAGACCTTTCTCCTGCTGAAAAAAGGGATCAGCCCTGCCGCCGTTGAAAAGCTCTTCCCTGCGCTGATGGACAAATATTACGCAGACACCAGGGGACGCAATGTCTACCGATTCAGGCTCCAACCCTTGTCTGACATTCATTTCAACCCGAACTATTCAGGTGTAGTAGAAAAAAGGACCATCTGGGCGCTCGCGCTCATCGGCCTCTTCCTCATTGCTACAGCCTGCGTGAATTTCGTCAACCTCGCTACCGCACAAGCCCTCACCCGCTCCAAAGAAGTGGGCATAAGAAAGGTCCTGGGAAGTATGCGGATGCAGCTCTTCTGGCAATTCATCGCCGAAACAGCCCTCATCACACTGTTCGCAACCATATTGGCATGCTGCCTGGCGCAGCAAGCCCTTCCCTACCTCAACCAATTGCTTGACATGCGCCTCTCCCTCCCGCTCATCGGAGACGCCTGGCTGGTCATCTTCCTCTTCATCCTGCTGACTGGCGTTACCTTCCTCTCCGGCTCCTACCCGGGCCTGATACTCGCCGGCTTCCAACCCGTGCTTGCGCTGAAAGGAAAATTAAACCAGCAGCACATCGGTGGATTCTCCGTCCGCAGGGTCCTGGTCACCGGACAATTCGCCATCTCGCAGCTGCTCATCATCACCACCATCGTCATAGCCGGCCAGATCCATTATTCACGCAAGACGGACCTGGGCTTTAACAGGGACGGCATCGTTCTCTTGCCCGTCCCCATACCCGACAAGACGAAAATGGACCATCTGCGCAATAGCCTGGCGGCAATGACAGGCGTGGAAAAAACATCGCTCTGCTTCACCCCCCCGGCCACCGGCGACAATGAACTCGATGGCTTCTCCTTCGACAACAGATCAAAGCCTGAACTTTTTAATATAAATGTCAAAAACGGCGATGACCAATACGTCTCTGCATTCGGTCTTACCCTCGTCGCCGGCAGGAACTTCTTTCGATCCGATTCGGCCCGGGAATTTCTCGTCAATGAGACAATGGTCCATAAGTTGAACCTTAAAGCCCCTCAGGACATCATCGGCAAGACCATTGCCATCGAGCAGGACGCCCGGGGTATCGTCGTTGGCGTATTAAAAGATTTTCATAACAACTCCTTTAAAGGCGAAATTTCCCCGGTCTGTATCTCTCAGAACTACAAAACATACGACCTCTGCGCCGTTAAGCTCAACCTGGCAAGAGCAGGAGGCCTCCTGCCTGCCTTCGAAAAATTATGGAATGACACCTACCCCGAATACAATTATACTTACCAGTTCATGGATGACAGCATCGCCGATTTTTATCAGTCAGAGACGATCCTGCTGACTTTGATAGAAATATTTGCAGCCATCGCCATCCTGATAGGCTGTCTTGGATTGTACGGTATGGTTTCCTTCATGGCAGTGCAAAAAACAAAGGAGATCGGCGTGCGTAAAGTGCTGGGTGCAGGCATACCCGATATCCTCTGGATCTTCGGTAAAGAGTTCCTCCGCCTGCTGGTCCTGGCATTCCTGGTAGCCGCGCCCGTCGGCGGATGGTTCATGCATCACTGGCTGCAGGATTTTGTTTACAGGATACCCCTGAATGCGCAGGTGTTTTTGCTGGCCCTTTTCTCAACTGTCGTCATCGCAGCTTTAACCATCGGATACAGGACCCTGCGCTCCGCACTGGCTAACCCAGTGAAGAGTTTGAGGTCCGAATAAACCTAAAACTGCCCGCATATGTTCAGGAACTATTTCAAGATCGGCTGGCGCAACCTGGTTCGCCATAGATCCTACGCAGCCATTAATATTGTAGGACTCTCCCTGGGCATCGCCTGTGCGATCCTCATCTTTACCCTGGTGACCTTCCACCTCAGCTTCGACACGTTCCACCCGGACCTGGGGCGCATCTATCGCATAACCACAGAATTCCACGATGGGAAGACAGAGTATAATCGAGCCGTACCCCAGCCCCTGGGGGAGGCCTTTCGCAGGGACTTTGCCTTCGCGGAAGCAACAGCCCGCATCGTAAGTTTCCGCAACAACCTGATCACCCTTACAGGGGTAAAGGAAATAAAAAAATTCCATGAAGACGAGGGCGTCGCCTTTGTGGAACCTTCCTTCTTCGACATCTTCGATTACCCCCTCCTGAAAGGCAACAAACGCACGGCCCTGCTCGACCCCAATTCCGCCCTCATTACGGAGTCGGTCGCCAAAAAATATTACGGTACGGCCGACCCCATCGGCAGGACCTTCCTTTACGACAACAAGGTAAATTATACCATTACAGGCGTGCTGAAAGACTTCCCTCCCAATACAGACCGTAAACAAGGTGTCTATCTTTCCTATGAGAGCATGAAACAAAGGTATTCCTGGTTTGCCAGCGACAGCAGCTGGCAAAACGTATACAGCGATTGCATGTGTTATGTCCGGCTCAAACCTTCCATCACTGCCGGACAGGTGAACAAAGCCTTTCCGCAGCTCAGTAATAAGTATTATACAGGAAGAGATGCAAAGATCTGGCAGTTCAGGCTCCAACCCCTCACCGACGTACACTTCAACAAGGATTACGAAGGCACTGTCGATAAAAAATATCTCTGGGCCCTGGGTTTCATCGGCCTCTTCCTGATCATCACCGCCTGCGTGAATTTTGTCAACCTCGCCACGGCACAGGCACTCAATCGCAGTAAGGAAGTTGGCATTCGTAAAGTGCTGGGTAGCCTGCGCGGACAGCTCTTCTGGCAGTTCATCGCCGAAACCACGCTCATTACATTGTTTGCCGGCATCCTGGCATATGGGATGGCCCACCTCTCCCTGCCCTGGCTGAACCAGCTCCTCAAATCGAAGATGGAGCTGGACCTGCTTGACAACTGGCGTCTGCCCGTATTCCTTTCATCGCTCACCCTCCTGGTCATCTTCCTCTCCGGCGCCTATCCCGGTCTGGTGCTGGCCCGCTTCCAACCCATCCTGGCGCTGAGGAGTAAAATATCACAAGCCAGTGTCGGCGGCTTCTCCTTGCGCCGTATCCTCGTTGTAACCCAATTCGCCATCTGCCAGGCCCTCATCATCGGCGCCATCGTCATCGCCGGTCAGATGTACTATTCAAAGAACATCGACCTGGGATTCGACAAGGACGCCATCGTCACCCTGCCCCTCCCTGTCAACGATAAGACAAAAATGCATACCCTGCGGGACCAGGTGGCGGCCATCGCCGGCGTGGAAAAGCTCACCCTCTGCCGCCATCCGCCGGCCTCCTGGGGCAACAGCAATACAGGTATCACGTATGAGAATAGACCGGAACAGGAACATTGGGACATCAACATGAAAAACGCCGATGACCAATACCTCGCTACCTTCGGATTGCAATTGGTCGCCGGGCGGAACTGCTATCCCTCCGACACCACCCGGGAATTCGTGGTCAATGAAACGGTCGCCAAAAAACTTAACCTCACCCCTCAACAGCTGCTGGGTCATCGGATCAGCATCAATGGCAACACCATCAAAGGCCCCGTAGTAGGCGTGGTAAAAGACTTTCACAACTACTCGCTTCACAGCCAGATCGCACCCATCTGTATCATGCCCGATTACACGGAATATAGTGATCTCAGCATAAAGCTCAATCTTCGTAATACGCATACGGCCCTCGCCTCCTTCGAAAAAATATGGAGCGGCGTTTACCCCGAATATCTCTACTCCTATTACTTCCTGGACGAGCGCATCGGACAGTTTTATGACATGGACAGGATCATGCTCATCCTGGTAGAGGTCTTCGCAGGCATTGCCATCCTCATCGGCTGCCTGGGCCTGTACGGACTCGTATCCTTCATGGCCGTAAGAAAGACAAAGGAAATAGGGGTAAGAAAGGTCCTGGGCGCCGGTGCCCATCATATCCTATGGCTCTTTGGTAAAGAATTCGCCCGGCTCCTGCTCATCGCCTTCCTCATTGCAGCACCCCTGGCCTGGTGGGCCATGCAATTGTATTTACGTGATTTCGAATACAGGATAAACATCGGCGCCGGCGTATTCCTCCTGGCCATCTTTTTCACTTTCCTGATCGCAGCACTGACCGTCGGCTATAGGTCCATACAGTCAGCACTTACTAATCCGGTTAAAAGCCTCAAATCCGAATAAACCAAAACCACATGCTGAAAAGTTATTTAAAGATCGCCTGGCGCAGCCTGAAAAAGAACAAGCTCTACACCTTTGTAAATATCACAGGGCTCACTGTCGGTATCGTCAGCTGCATCCTCATCGGACTATATATCACCCACGAGCTGAGCTATGACAGGTTCAACAAGAAGGCAGACAGGATCGCCCGCGTCACCATGCAATATACGAACGGAAGCGGCGTCGCACGTTCCGCAGCCGTCACCGGCACCAAAGTAGGCCCGCAGCTGCAGCGTACCTTTCCAGCCATCACCGCCTATACGAGGACCATGCAATTCACCAACCTGGTATCCACAGGAGAAAAGGTTTTCAATGAACCCAATTTTCTCTACGCCGATGCTGACTTCTTTAACATTTTCACCTTCCCTCTCCTAAAAGGTGACCCCGCAACAGTACTCTCCGCACCCGGCCAGTTGGTCATCACCGAAAAGATGGCAAGGAAATATTTCGGTACGATCGACCCCATCGGCAAGTCGCTAAAGGTCAACAACGCCAAAGATTACACCATAGCAGGCGTCGCCAAGGACCCTCCCGATAACGCACAGATCCATTTCAACTTCGTCGCCTCCTTCTCCTCCACCCGCGTTTCGCGCCAGGAGATATGGTGGACAGCCAACTATGTCACATATATCCTGCTGGCCCACCCACAGGATCTCCCCACCGTCCAAAAGCAGATCACCGCTTACATGGCCTCAGATAAGATCCGGCGTGAGACCAGCCAGGATGGCCAGGACAATCACCTTACTTTCAACCTGGAACCACTGACACAAGTGCACCTCCACTCCACCCTGGATGGCCTGGAGCCCAACGGGAACATCACCTATATCTATATCCTGGGAGGCATTGCCTTCCTTATACTGATGATCGCTTGCGTGAATTACACCAACCTGGCCACCGCACAATCCCAGGGCAGAACAGGCGAGATCAGCATCCGGAAGGTCCTGGGCGCTCAAAAAGGACAGCTTTTCCGGCAATACCTCGGCGAATCAGTAATGCTTACCGTCATCGCACTCATACTGGCCGGAGCCATCAGCATCCAGCTGCTGCCCCTGCTCAATGATCTCACCGGCAAATCATTTTCGGCCGAAACCCTGTTCAAACCATTACCCATCGCAGCACTCCTCCTGCTGGGCCTGCTGGTAAGCCTCATGGCAGGCGCTTATCCCGCATTCATCCTGTCCAACATCCGGCTCATGAGCATCCTCCGGTCCGGGTTCAGGCTGTCTTCCTCCGGAGGCAATCTCCGGAGATCGCTCATCGTTTTTCAGTTCGTCGTCTCCGTCTTTTTAATGATCTCCACCATGGTGATCCTGCAGCAGCTGTCTTTTATTCAAAACAAAAAATTGGGCTATGATAAGGACCATGTACTGGTGTTGCCCGCCAGCGAGGAGATCCATAACAGCTATGACGCCGTCAAGGCAGCCGTCAAACTAGTTCCGCAGGTGATCGATGCAGGCGGCGCTTCCGGTACGCCAGCCTACGTGGAATGGACAGACGGACTCACCGCTAACACTGAAACAGGAAAAAAGAACTTCTCCATCAAGGCCATCCCCTGTGACGCTGACTTTGTAAAAACCCTGGGTATAGAGATCATCGCCGGCGCAAACTTCAATCCCGCCGACATGCATATGCTGGACACCTCGGATAATGAAAAGAATTTCCGGTATACCTTCATGCTCAACGAGTCGGCCGTGAAAGCCCTGGGATGGACACCGGAACAGGCCATCGGCAAGACCGTGACAAAAGGCAATCCCGGCATAGTAAGGGCCGTGGTAAAAGATTTTCACTTCTCTTCCATGCACGAGGCCATCGGCCCCCTCGTCCTGTTCCAGGACACCCAATGGATCAGCAGGCTATATGTGAAAGTCTCCGGCCAACACCTTCCCGCGACCATCAGCCGCCTGCAAACCATCTGGAAAACATACGCCCCCCTCCATCCCTTCGAATACCATTTCCTGGATGATGATTACAACGCCCTGTACAAGACAGAGGTCCGCACAGGCGCATTGTTCGGGACTTTCGCCGGCACGGCCATCCTCCTGGCCTGCCTGGGACTCTTTGCCCTGGCTGCTTTCACCACCGCACAAAGGACAAAGGAAATTGGCATCCGCAAAATATTGGGCGCCTCGCTCACCAGCCTCGCAGGTATGCTCTCCAAAGACTTCCTGAAGCTCGTGGCCATCGCCTCGCTCATCGCCATCCCCATTTCCTGGTGGGCCATGAGCCAATGGCTGCAGGGATTCGTATATCACATAACGCTGTCCTGGTGGATGTTCGCCGCCGTGATATGCCTCGCCCTGTTGATCGCGCTGGCCACCGTCAGCTTCCAGGCCATTCGCGCTGGCCTGGCCAATCCAGTGAAAAGTTTGAGATCAGAATAAATTAAAATACACCCATGTTAAAAAATCACCTGCAACTCGCCATACGCAACCTGTTCAAACGGAAAGGCTATTCGTCCCTGAACATCCTCGGCCTGGCCATCGGCATCACCTGCTGCCTGCTGATCTTTCAACATGTAGCCCACGAAAGAAGCTACGAAAGCTTCAACCCGAATGCCGGACAAGTCGTCCGCCTGCGCCTGGACTACTGGCAGCAAGGCAAGCTGTCCTGGCAATCCGCCACCGTCTACCCCGCCATCGCACCCACAATGAAAAAAGAGCTTCCCGAGGTGGAGGACTTCTGCCGGCTCATCGATGCCAATTTCCTCCTTGCCAATGACGCCAACCACGTCAAGATCAAAGAGACCAACGGCTACTTTGCAGATCCTTCCGCCCTGAACATCCTGGGCATACGCTTGGTGAAAGGCAACCCCACTTCAGCGCTGGACGGGCCGAATAAGATCCTGCTCTCCCAAACCATGGCCAGGAAATATTTCGGCAACGAAGACCCCATGGGGAAAAGGCTCACCGTGAGGGAAGGCAAACCCCTGAGCATGGAAGTCTCCGGCGTATACCAGGATTACCCGGCCAACTCCCACCTCGTCCTTAACCACCTTATCTCCTATGCCACTCTCAACGAACAGATCAGGCAGGACGGAGACTCCTCCAGGCCCGCAGAAACTTCCTGGGGCTGGTATGATTTCTATGCCTATGTAAAACTAAAACCCGGCGCCGACTGGAAAACCCTCCAATCAAAATTACCTGCCTTTGCCGACCGGCATATGAATAAAGACCGAAAAAATGGTAATAAGAATTACATCTTTCTTATCCCGCTTACCGACATCCACCTTTATTCCAATTTCAACCAGGAGGCAGAAGTAAATGGTAATGGAAAGGCCGTAGGCTTCCTCTTCCTCATCGCCTTCTTCATCATTGTCATCGCCTGGGTGAACTACACCAACCTGGCTACTTCCCGGTCATTGGAAAGAGCCAAAGAAGTGGGCGTCCGCAAAGTATTGGGCGCTATAAAGAGGGACCTCGTCTTACAGTTCCTGACAGAAAGCCTCTTACTCAACATCCTGTCCCTGCTCATCGCCCTGCTGGCGGCCGTCCTGCTGGCCCGTCCATTCAATGAGCTCGCCGGATCCCAGCAAGCTGCAGCTTTCCACCTGCCATTGACCTATGCCCTGGGATTCGCCGCACTCTTCCTGACCGGCACATTCATCTCAGGCGCCTACCCCGCCTTCGTCCTCTCCGGCTACCAACCCATAAAAGTGCTGAAAGGTATGTTCCGCAACAGTACCCAGGGCCAGTTGCTGCGCAAGTCGCTCATCATCGGTCAGTTCGCCGTATCAGTGATCCTCATCGCAGGGACCATCCTCGTCTACCAGCAGGTGCAATTCATGCGCAGCAGGAACCTGGGGGCCAATATCAACCAGACCCTGGTCCTCGAAGGCGCCCGCTCTCAGCAGGACTCCATCTACCACGAAGCTTTCCAGCCCTTCAAAACAGAATTGCTCCAACAGCCCGGCATCCGCAGCGTCACCGCCTCGTCCAATGTCATGGGACAGGAGATCTACTGGACCAACGGCGCTCAACGACTGGATGGGAATAACAAAGGAACCACGCTCTACCACCTGGGTATCGATTATGACTTCCTTCCCGCCTACGATTTGAAGCTGGCCGCAGGCAGGAACTTCTCGAAAGATTTTGGGACAGACAAAAAAACCGTCTTGCTAAACCAGCGGGCCGTCGAAGTGCTGGGATTTAAAAATGATGCCGATGCGATCAATAAAAAGATCCGGCGCGGCGGCGACACCGCTACTGTTATAGGCGTCATCGCCAATTATCACCACCAGGGTCTGCAGAAAGCCATCGAGCCCATGGTCGTGCTCCTGCGCCCCAATCAACGTAGTTATTATTCCATTAAGCTCACCTCCAACCCACGCCAGGCCATCGCAGCCATAGAAAAACGCTGGAATAAATACTTCCCCGACGACCCTTTCAACTACTTTTTCCTGGACGAATCCTTTGCTCAGCAGTACAAGGCCGATGTCCGCTTCGGAAAAGTATTCGGCCTCTTCGCATCCCTGGCCATCCTCATCGCCTGCTTCGGCCTGCTGGGCCTCTCAGCATACAATGTGCTGCAACGTACAAAGGAGATCGGCATCCGCAAGGTCCTGGGAGCTTCCGTACGGCACCTGGTCTTTACCCTGTCGAAGGAATTCCTCTACCTCGTGCTTTTCTCCCTGGTCATAGCCGTCCCCCTCACCTGGTGGGTGATGAACAGCTGGCTGCAGGACTTCGCCTACAGGATCTCCATCCAATGGTGGGTATTCGCCTTTGCAGGAGTGCTGGCCATCCTCATCGCGCTGATCACAGTAGGCTACCAGGCTCTCAGGGCAGCCCTGACCAATCCGGTGAAAAGTTTGAGAACGGAGTGATCAGCCCAATTATTCATCGTCAAAAACTTAGACCATGATTGCCAACTTCTTTACCATCGCCCTGAGAAATCTCCTTTCGCATAAGGCTTTCTCCTTCATCAATATCTTTGGGCTCGCCATCGGCATCGCCGCCAGCCTGCTGATCTTCCAGTACGCCCGGTACGAACTGAGCTACGATCGCTTCCAGCCGGATGCCGGACGCATCTACCGCCTGCAGCTGGACAGGTACGACAACGGCAAGTTAAGCACCCAGTGGGCCGCCGGGGCCGCAGGCATCGGCCCGGTCGTTAAAGAGGCCCTCCCCGAAGTGGAATCCTTCGCCCGGCTTCGGGAGGCCGGCACCACCGTCGTATCATACAAAGACCGCGAATTCAGGGAAGATAGGATGTACTTTGCCAATGACGCCTTTCTCTCCATGTTCGCCTATAAAGCCCGGGCAGGCTCCGCCTCAGGCGCCCTGAAAGATATCAACGCCGCCGTCATTACAGCTTCCACGGCCCGCAGGTTTTTCGGGTCCGAAGATCCCGTGGGAAAGACCATCAGCATGAACAAAAGGGTGGATTACAAAGTCACTGCCGTCGTTCCCGATCCCCCACCCAACACCCACCTGAAATTCGATATCCTGCTCTCCTGGTCTACGCTCGTTAAAAGACAAGGCCCCGAGGTCGAGACACAAATGAACTGGGATGCTTTTCTCACTTACATCCTGGTCCGGCCCGGCACTGACCCCGCCATCCTGGAAAAAAAGATCAACAGCACCGTACAAGCTAAGTTTGGAGCGGAAATGCGGTCAGGTCATTCCAACATGATCTTCCATCTCCAGGCCCTACCGGATATCCATCTTTACTCCCATTATATGTTCGAGGCGGAAGTCAACGGGGATGGGAAAGCCGTATACTTTCTGCTCGCCATCGCCGTCTTCATCATCCTCATCGCCTGGATCAATTATATCAACCTCGCTACCGCCCGCTCCATCAACAGGGCTAAAGAAGTGGGCATCCGTAAAGTGCTGGGCTCCCTTCGCCGGCAGCTGATAGGCCAGTTCCTCTTCGAATCGCTGCTCATCAACGGGCTGGCCGTCATCCTGGCCTTCCTGCTGATCCTATCCTGTCTGCCCCTCTTTAATTTGATCACCGGTAAAGAGCTGCACTTCTCCCTGCTGAAAGATCCGGTTTTCTGGTTGATCTTATCGACCCTGTTCATCACCGGTACCTTCCTCTCCGGCCTCTACCCGGCCTTCGTGCTCTCTTCCTTCAAACCCATCACCGTATTGAAAGGAAGGTTATCTAAGACAGGCCACGGCGCCTTCCTGCGCCAATCCCTCGTGATCATCCAGTTTGTCGCTTCCGTCATCCTGATGGTGGGCACCTTCGCGGTATACCAGCAGTTGCATTTTATGCAACGACAGGACCTGGGCGTTCAGATCAGCCAGACCCTGGTCCTCAAAGGACCTGGTGTCCTCGATTCCACCTACACGAATAAATTGAACGCATTCAAGACGGAAGTGCTCCGCCTCCCGGGAGTCAAACAGCTGTCCGCATCCACCGAGGTCCCTGGCAGTAAGGTGGGCTGGAATGCCGGCGGCATCCGTCTGGTAGGCAGCGATCCCACCCAAAGCAGTCAATACAGGATCATCGGGATCGATCATGATTTCCTGGACGCCTTCGGACTGCGTCTGCTGAAAGGCAGGAATTTTTACCCCGGCCTGGTGGACTCGCAAGCCGTCCTCTTCAATGAAGCCGCCATTAAAAAAATGGGCTTCCCCCATCCCGAAGACGCCCTCAACAAGAAGATCGAATTCTGGGGCAGCCAATATACCATTGTGGGAGTGGTCTCCAATCACCACCAGGAATCCCTCAAGCAGGATTACGATGCCCATATCTTCCGTTATTTCTCCGATGCCAATGCCTACTACTCTCTGAAGCTGACCGCCGCCCGCAGCAGCTGGCAGGACATCATCAGCTCCGTGCAACAGGAATGGAAGACCTTCTTCCCGGGCAATCCCTTTGAATATTTCTTCCTCGACGAACATTTCGCCGAGCAATACAAGGCGGACAAACACTTCGGACAGACCTTCGGCCTCTTCGCCGGGCTCGCCATCTTCGTCTCCTGCCTCGGCCTCCTGGGACTGGCAGCCTTCGTCACCAGCCAACGCACGAAAGAGATCGGCATCCGCAAGATCGTCGGCGCTAACCTCCCGGGCATCCTTTTACTCCTTACCAAAGACTTCATCCGGCCGGTGCTGATCTCCTTCCTGATCGCAACGCCGCTCACCTATTACCTTCTGCAGAAATGGCTGGAGAACTACACCTTCCGGATCTCGCCCACGCCCTGGATGTTCATTCTGCCCGCCCTGCTCATTTTAATCATTGCCCTGCTAACCATCAGTACGCAAACCCTGAAAGCTGCCTCGGCTAATCCCGCGAAAAGCCTTCGAACCGAATAAACAACGCTTATGATAAAGAACCATCTGAAAATAGCCTGGCGAACCCTGATGAAGAACAGGTCCGTCAATTGGTTGAATATCATCGGTCTCTCCGCCGGTATGACGGCCGCCGTCCTCATCTTTCTCTGGGTGCAGAATGAAATGACTTACGATGGCTATCACCCCGGCGCAGCCCGCATCTATCGCCTCACTGCCCATCTGACCAAAGCCAAATGGACCTGGGAGACCAGCCCCCTGCCGCTGGCAGTTGGCATGTCCCGGGAAGTCCCCGAACTGGAAGCCGTCGCATCCATCCAGCCATCCAACAACACCAACTTCCGCCTCGGCAACGAATTGTTCATCGAAAAACATACGGCCTATGTCGACAGCAGCTGGTTTAAGATGTTCCACTACGATTTCATCGAAGGCAGCCCCGCCAGCTTCTTCAGCCATCCCTTCAGCGTGCTCCTCACCCAGACCAAGGCAAAGAAATATTTCGGCGACAAAGACCCCATTGGCCGCACTATACGCATCGACACCGTCAACTACCGCATCGCGGCCGTTGTCAGGGATATCCCGGCGAACTCCAGCTTCCGGTTCGATATGCTCATGCCCCTGGATGCCCTGCTGGCCGATCCCAAAACCAGGAAGAACGAAGAAAGCTGGAATAATTTCAACTACCAGACCTTCCTTAAGCTCCGGCCCACAGCCAGTCCCGCAAAAGTCGCCGCCAGCGCCAACAGGATCTTATCTGCCGGTAAAAAAGAAGTCACCACCGACATATCCCTGACCCCGCTCAGGGACATCCACTTCGAAACCGATCTCACCTCCGGCGGAACGATTGAGCACGCCAACAAAAAAACGGTCTATATCTTCAGCGTCCTCGGGATCTTCCTGCTGGTCATCGCCTGCATTAACTATGTCAACATTACTACGGCCATGGCAAGCGTCCGGGCCAAAGAGGTCGGCATCCGCAAGATCGTCGGCGCCGGTAAGAAAAGTCTCTTCCTCCAGTTCATGCTCGAATCCATCTTGGTCAGCGCCATCTCGCTGAGCATCACGGTCCTGCTCGTCTGTCAATTGATGCCCCTCTTCCGGGAGCTGACTGATAAGAATTTCCCCATGCCCCTGGCCTCCTCCGCTACCTGGCAGATTCTCGGCATCACCTTATTGGCAGCCACCGTTCTCAACGGTATCTATCCCGCGCTGGTCCTCTCCTCCTTCCGCCCGCTCAATGTCCTGAAAGGATCAACCATACTGAATTTTAAAGACGTCTACCTCCGAAGAGGGCTGTTCGTTCTTCAATTCACTTTTTCCATTGTCCTCATCGCCGGCACCCTGATCATTCAACGGCAGCTCAGTTATATCCAGCATCTTGATGCCGGCTACGACCGCAGCCAGGTCTTCTCGTTCCGCCTGCCCTTTGCACGCTACAGTGGAAAAAAAGACAAGGAGGTCCACTCCCTGGTTGCCGGCGTGAAACAACAGTTGATCCATCAGACTGGCATCACCGGCGTGACGGTTGCCAGCCAGTCACTCGTGGATTTGCACAGCAGCAACTCCGGCTCCGCCGACTGGGATGGTCACGATAAGAATTTTGTACCCACCGTCTTCCAGCTTTCCGCGGACGAGGACTACCTGAAGATCCTTCACCTGCAGATGCAGCAGGGCCGCTGGTACGATCCCCTGATCGCTACGGATCAGCACAATTTTATACTCAATGAAACGGCCGTAAGCGAGCTCAATATCCGTAAGCCCGTTCTGGGTCAGCGCTTTACTTTCCAGGGCGATACGGGAAAGATCATCGGCGTCGTGAAGGATTTCCATTTCGCCAGTCTTCATCAAAAGATAAAGCCCCTCGTTATCCTCAACGACGAAAGCTGGCGGGCAGCCTTCTTTATACGTACAGCTCCGGGCAAGACCACCACGGCACTGGCAGCCGCTCGCAAGATCTGGGAAAGCTATGCGCCGGACCAACCCTTCGATTTTACCTTCCTTGACGAACAGTTCGATAGCCTCTATAAGGCGGATAGCAAGGTATCCAGCCTGATCCTGCTGTTTTCCGTCATCGCCATCATTATATCCTGTTTCGGCCTCTTCGGCCTGGCCGCTTTCACAGCCCGCCAGCGTGTAAAGGAGATCGGCATCCGCAAGGTACTGGGCGCCTCCGTCACCGATATCATGAACCTCCTGTCCCGCGATTTCATCCGGCTGGTGCTGCTCTCGGTCCTCATCGCCACTCCCATCGCCTGGTGGGCCATGAGCAAATGGCTGCAGGATTTCGCTTATCACATACCGTTGAATGCCTGGGTTTTCGCAATAGCGGGCGGGCTGGATACCCTCATCGCGCTGCTGACGGTCTGCACCCAGTCACTGGGAGCTGCCAGGGCTAACCCGGTTAAGAATTTACGAATAGAATAATTAGTTTTACCACAGCGGCCCTTCGGGCCTGTGCAACCATTCAAAAGAAAGATATGATCACGCTATTCAAACCTGCGCTGCGCAATCTCCGGAAATATCCCGTATTCTCCCTGATCAATCTGGGCGGCCTGTCCGTGGGTATTGCCGCCTCCTTCATTCTGTTGGTATACTCCGGGAGAGAAGTAAGCACCGACAGTCAATTTCAGGACGCAGATAAAATTGCCCGCATCGGTACCGACTTCTTCAACATGGGCGGTTTCGCAAAAAGCCAGATCCTGCTGCGCGACTTGCTGCAGGGAGCATGTAAGGACGTACAGTATGCCACCTCTTTCGATAAGTCATACGAAGAAGTCCCGGTAAGGCTCTCCGGCAACGAAAGGGCTTACACAGACATCCACCCCTACTACGTAGACACTGCTTTTTTCAAGGTCTTCAACTACAGCGCCGTCGCAGGCGCTATCCCCGCAAAAGGTCTGGCCCCCGGAGAAATGATCATCTCCGAGACCAACGCCCGCCGGTTCTTCAACTATGAAGACCCCATCGGTAAGACCCTCCTGGTAGGCAAGGACAACACTCCTTACACCGTGGTAGCCGTTTTGAAAGAGAATTTCGAAAGATCACACCTCGACCCGCACCTCCTGCTGCCCATGACCATCACCCAACGTACCGCTTATCCCCAGGTCTGGGCCTCTTCCTCCGTCTATAATTATATCAAATTAAATAAAGGAGGCTCACTGACAGGCGTAAAAGCCACACTTGACCGGATCAGGAAAAAGCTGATCAGCCCCTCCGATGCGTACATGAACGTGCAATTCATCGTCCAGCCGCTCCGGGACATCTATTTTCACTCCGACCTCAAGCAGGAACTTACCCCGGGCGGCAACCTCACCCAGGTGAAGCTGCTCAGCGCCATCGGCCTGTTCCTGGTATTGCTGGCCATCATCAATTATGTCAATCTCGTCACCGCCCGCTCATCTACCCGCAACAAAGAATTCGGGGTGAAAAAGACCTTCGGCGCCTCCCGCCGCCAGCTGGCAGGACAGATCATCATAGAATCACTTTTGTTCAGCCTGCTGGCCATGCTCCTGTCCTGCGGACTCATCCGGGTCATCGCCATGCTCTATCACTATGCCACCGGTGCTTCCCTGACAGGCGCCCTCCCCCTGATGATCACCCATTACGGATGGCTGCTCCTGTTCTCCCTGGCAGTAGGCCTCGTTGCGGGCCTCTATCCCGCATTCTACCTCACCGCCCTTAAGCCCATCCTCTCCTTAAGGTCCCTGGCAGGCAGTCCCGGAAAGAGCAATCCCAAGGTCCGCAATGTCCTCGTGCTGGTACAGTTCACCATCGCGGCCGCCCTCGTCTTCGCCTCCTTCGTAGTATATAGTCAGCTGCAATACATCAACCATAAGGACAAAGGTTTCCGGGGTGAAGGCGTTTTGCTGGTGGACAACCTGAATGAGGTTCCAAACCAGGAAGCCTTCCGCCACCTGATCGAACAACAATCGCAGGTGGTCAGCACCAGCTTCTGCAACAGGACACCGGCAGGCAAAAGCATCTGGATGAACATGTATCGCACGGCCACCATGAAGGACGCTATGACAGTCCAGACCTTCCCCGTAGACGATGAATACCTCACAACAATGGGCATCCGCCTGACAGGCGGAAGGAACTTCAATAAGAACCTTGTCACCGATACGAATTCACTGATCCTGAACGAATCCGCCGTGGCGGCCCTGGGTCTCTTCAACCCTATTGGCACTTCCCTTAATGGCAGTGAACGCATCATCGGTGTCATCAAAGACTTTAACTACAATTCCCTTCACGAAAAGATCGCTCCCGCAATCCTTCGTTATTCACCCCAGGGCAATATCCTTGCTATCAGGGTCCGCGGTGGCCATACCGCTGCATTTCTCGAATGGCTGCAGACCGCAGGCAAACAATTCATGCCTGACGCCCCCCTCGCCATCAGCTTCCTGGATGACAACTTCCGGCAGCTGGCAGCAAAGGATAAATTGCTGGGCAATGCCATCGGCTTTTTCACCATCCTGGCTATTATCCTGGCAACACTCGGCCTGACAGGACTTACACTGTTCAACATCGAAAGACGCGCGCGGGAGATCGGTATCCGCAAAGTGCTCGGCGCCACCATTCCCGATATCCTTTCCCTGGTTTCAAAAGACTTTGTCAGGCTCACGTTCCTTGCCTCAGGCATCGCGCTGCCATTGAGCTGGTGGCTGGTGCATCGCTGGCTGGACAATTTCGCCTACCGCGTCTCCATCAGCGTCTGGATCTTTTTTATCACCGAATCCGTGCTCCTGCTGATCGCCTTATCCGTCATCGGTTTGCTGGCCCTGAGGGCGGCGATGGTAAGTCCCGTCAAAACCTTGCGCACCCAATAAAAAAAACTAAGCCGTCACATGATAATAAACTATTTGATCACCGCCTTCCGGACCCTGCGCCATAACAAGGTCTTCACCCTCATCAATGTACTCGGGTTGTCCGTCGGCATCAGTGCCGCTTTGATCATCTACCTGATAGTGCAATATGATTTCAGCTTCGAACAGTTTCGTAAGGACAAGGACAGAACCTATCGGGTCGTTACGATGATGAGCTTTTCCAACTCCCCCTTCCCCAATTCCGGTGTGCCCTATGTCCTCGTAGACGCCACCCGTAAGGAAGTGCGCGGCATCGAGGCGTCCGCCAACATTTTTGCCATCGGCGCAAAAGCGACTGTCCCCAAAGAAGGCGCCGCCCCCGTCATTTTTAAGCACGTCTACGATCTCACCTATTCCGACAGCCATTATTTTCAAGTCTTCCCTTCCTATCAATGGCTGGCAGGGGCACCCTCCTCCCTTGACCAGCTGTTCCACGTCGTGCTTACTGAAAGCCGTGCCAAAGACTATTTCCCGGGGCTCAGCCCTACCCAGGTCATCGGAAAGACCGTCATCTTCGAGGACTCACTGGCATGCACCGTCACCGGTATAGTGAAAGATGTAAAAGAAAATACGGATCTCGTCTTTAAAGAATTCATCTCGCTCCCCACTTTAAAACGCAGCGCCAACAGCGGAATGACTGACCCCGACTGGAGCTCCGTCACTTCCAGCAACCAATTCTATGTCCGGTTGGAAAAAGGCACCTCTCCCCGCCAGGTGGAACAGCAGCTGATCTCCCTGCGCAAAAAATACAGCGATGACGCCAAAGACACGTCCAATAAGGCCGCCCATTTGCTGCAGCCGCTGACAGAGATCCATTTCACAGGTCCCTATGACAACTACAGGCAACGACAGGCCAGCAAGTCCGCCTTATATGGTCTGCTGGTCGTGGCCGCCTTCCTGCTGACCCTGGGCAGCATCAACTTCATCAACCTTACCACGGCCCAGGCCGGTAAAAGAGCCAAAGAGATCGGCATCCGCAAGACCATGGGCAGCTCCCGCCGCCAGCTGATCCTGCAGTTCCTTTCCGAAGCCTTCCTCCTCACCTTGATCAGTACCCTCTTTTCCCTGGCCATCACTCCCTGGCTGATGAAGCTGTTCTCGGACTTCATTCCGCATGGCCTTACTTTTAGCCTTTCCCAACAACCTCATATCTATTTATTCCTGGCCGCCCTCATCATCACCGTCAGCCTCCTGTCCGGCTGCTACCCTGCCCTGGTATTGTCCCGCTTCAAACCGATCCTGGCGCTGAAGAACCAGGCCTGGTCTGGTAAGCGCACGACCCGCAACGCCATGCTCCGCCAGTCCCTCACGGTCTTTCAGTTTGTCATCGCACAGGCCTTCATCATCGGCACCCTCATCGTAGGCAGCCAGATCCATTATTTCCTCGATAAAGACATGGGTTTTAAAAAAGAAGCAATTATTTTCTTCAATACGCCCTTTGCTGCGCCCCATCTGCCGGAGAGCTGCGCATTGCTGATGAACAAACTCCATAAAATACCCGGCATCGCCGAGCTCTCCCTGGGCGCAAGCCCACCCGCCTCAGGTTGGGTCAACTCTCAGATCATGACCTACATGGACGGGAAAAAAGAGGTCAAAACAGACGTGCAAACGATGATCGTGGACACCGCCTATATGCACCTCTATGGCCTCAGGTTGTCGGCAGGCCGGAACGTCATCCTCTGCCCGGATACGGCCCGCCAGCTGGTGATCAATCGTACCTATGCCGGTATATTAGGCTTTACAGATCCGCAGCAGGCCCTGGGCAAAACACTGAATAAGAACAAAGACCATATCATCGGCATCATGGAGGATTTTCACCAGGCCTCTCTTCATAAAGCCATCAAGCCCATGGCCTTCTTTTTCAACAAAGCAGCGTTCAACCAGAGCATTCATATCGCTCTCCCGAATAGCCCCGCAGCCCGCCCCGGCTGGAAGTCCACGATAGCCGCCGCGGAAAAAGCCTATAAGGAAGTTTTTCCAGGTGAAGACTTTACATATACCTTCTTCGACGAGAGCATCGCTAAATTTTATACTTCCGAACAACATATGTCCATCCTCCTGCGCTGGGCCACCGGTCTCACCATCTTCATCAGCTGCCTGGGACTGCTGGGACTCGTCATCTATGCCACCAGCCTGCGCACCAAGGAAATAGGCGTCCGCAAGGTCCTCGGCGCCTCCGTGACACAAATTGTTTCCTTATTATCAAAAGACTTTGTAAAATTGGTCTGCATTGCGTTCGCCATCGCAGTTCCCATCGCCTGGTACGGCGCCCATCGATGGATGGAGAGCTTCGTTTACAGGACGACGATCAGCTGGTGGACCTACGTACTCAGCGGGCTGATCATGCTGCTGATCGCCCTGCTTACCCTCAGCATCCAGACCATCAGGGCCGCTAATGCGAATCCGGTGAAGAGCCTGAGAACAGAGTGATCAGGCTCTTCGGCCGAAGATCTCCGGACTGACCCGCCAATCACCCGGTGACCCTTATCCGCCGGCTGACCGCGCACCCGCCCGGACAGTGCACTGTATCGAAATCGTACAGTCCCTGTATCGAAAGAGGACTGTTAGGCTGGCCATTTACGCATAAATTACTAGATTACAGCCAGTTAGCATTCTGGCATATGATTGAAAGACTATATTCGGCTTAACACACTAATTAAACAAAATGATCGAACTAAAGCGCATTTCAAAATGGGTCAACGTAGGCGGTAAGCCTAATTTTATTCTGAAGGACATCAACCTGGAGATCAAAGAAGGGGAATTCGTCTCCATCATGGGGCCCTCCGGCTCCGGTAAATCCAGCCTGCTCAACGTCATCGGCATGCTGGACGACGCCTCCGAAGGAGAGTATTTTTTCCTGAGCCAGGCCGTACATACACTGAAAGAAAAACAACGCTCCCAACTATACAAGCAGTACATCGGGTTCGTATTCCAGGCCTACCATCTCATCGATGAGCTCACGGTCTATGAGAACATCGAAACACCCCTGATCTATCAGAACATTAAAAGCTCCGAAAGACAGGCCATGGTAGCTGATATCCTCGACAGGTTCCAGATCGTCGGGAAAAAAGGCCTTTTCCCCACCCAACTATCCGGCGGACAACAGCAGTTGGTAGGCATCGCCCGCGCCCTCATCGGCAAACCCAAGCTCCTGCTCGCGGATGAACCCACCGGCAACCTCAACTCCAAACAAGGCGAAGAGATCATGGAGCTATTCAAACAATTGAACAACGAAGGAGTGACCATCATACAAGTGACCCACTCGGAGAAAAATGCAGCCTACGGCTCCAGGATCATCAACCTCCTGGACGGCAGGATCGACAACAATATCTAATAAGAACAAGACATGAATTGCAAACACTTATTTCTAGGCATAACCGTACTCTTTTCGCTTACCAGGACCCACGCCCAGACCACGCTGGGCACAGACACCGCCGATCAGGTGGGCAGCTCCCTCAGTCTTCAGCAGGCTGTCGCCATCGCAATTAAGCACAATCTCCTCGTCAACCAGGCAGACGTGCAGGTGCAGACAGGCAAGGTCAACTACAACCAGGCCTGGGACTATATGCTGCCTACCCTCAATGGTTCCGCCAGCCAGGCCATCAGCAACGGACGAAGCCTGAACCCCTATACCTATCAGTACACCAATACCCAGGTAAACTCTGGCAACTACGGCGTCAATACCAATCTCACCCTTTTCAATGGCTTCGTCATTCAGAATGGCATCAGGCAATACCGCTTTGCCTACGAAGCCAATAAAATGGATCTGCAGCAGCAGAAGAATAACATCACCCTCAACGTCCTGCTGGCCTATTTGCAGATCCTCAGCAGCCGCGACCTGCTGGCCATTGCAAAGGAACAGGCCAATGTAGACGCCATTCAGCTGGCCAGGCTCGACACCCTTAACCAGGCTGGCGCCCTGCTCCTCCTGTCGAACTTCACCGACCTGAAAGGCCAGTACGCAGGCGACCTGGCTAATATCGCCACCGCCACCAATAACCTCGAGGCGGCCAAGATCAACCTGTTCAATCTGCTGAATGTACCTTATAAGCGTGAAGTTGAATACGATCCCAATGCTTTTACCCTCAATATATCCGAATACAACGACAATCCTGACAGCGTATATGGAAGGTCCTTGCAGACCATGCCCTCCATCCGGGCAGCCGAGCTGAGGGTCGACGCTTACAGGAAAGCAGTGCTGGCAGCTAAAGGCGCCTATTATCCCAGCTTATCTTTCTTCGGCAGCATCAATACTTCCTATTCCAATCAGGCAACGACAAAGACCCCCACCAACATTTCCAATGACACTACCAACGGCTTTGTCACCGTAGGAGGCACCAATTACGATGTCATAGCGAAGAACCAGAACTTCGCAGACCATAAGATCCCCTTTGGCGACCAGTTCAGGAACAATAAATACACACAATTCGGCCTGCAGCTGAATATCCCCATCCTCAATTACCTCCAGGTCCGCAACAGGGTAAAACAGGCAAGGATCAACCTGAAAAATCAGCAGCTGGTTTCCGAGAACACCCGTCTCGTCCTCCAGCAGAATGTGGAGACAGCTTATCAGAATATGATCGCGGCGTACAAACAGTATAAGTCATATATGGATCAGGCAGCAGCCTACGCTGAATCTTTCCGCACCACGGAGATCCGCTTCACGGAAGGCGTCATCAATTCAGATGTATATATCCTGGCGAAGAACAGAACGGACGCAGCCAATGTCAACCTGTCGGCCGCAAAGTACACGTATATATTCCGCACCAAAGTATTGGATTACTACCAGGGGAAGCTGACCTGGTAAAAGAAAAAGGGTGTCTCAATTTACTTTTGGAGACACCCTCTTCAATCTTTCTTCCGGCGCATCCGGCCCGCACCTAGAGCAGTTCTTCCAATTTCTTTTCCAATTCTTCCCCCCGTAGGTTCTTCGCTACGATCTTTCCCGACGGATCGATCAGGAAGTTCTGGGGGATCGCCGAAATGCCATATTCCTTTGCCACTGCATTATTCCACGCCTGCAGGTCCGACACCTGCGTCCATGGCAAACCGTCAGCCTTGATGGCCGCCAGCCAGGCGTCCTTTTTCCCGTCCAGGGAAACACCCAGCACCGTGAAATTTTTATCCTTCCATGCATTGAAGGCCTTCAGCACATTGGGGTTCTCCCCCCGGCAAGGACCGCACCACGATGCCCAAAAATCCACCAGCACATATTTCCCTCTGAAGTCAGATAATTTCACCGGCTTGCCATCTGTATCATTCTGGACAAAATCAGGCGCCATCGCTCCGATGGATGTAGCGCTCTGCTCATGGATCCTTTTTTCAAAAGCCACCCCGGCGCTTGTGCTGCGAACCCTCCCGGACAACCCGTTGAACAATGGGCCGATCTTCCCGGGATCGATATCGTTGCCGGCCACTTCCTCCAATGCCTCCAGGCTGAAATAAGAATCCGGGTTCCGCCTGATAAAATCACTCTTCAGCGAATCCTTCTCCGTCATTAGCCGCTTAACCCTGGCCATCAGGCTGTTTACAAATGCCGTATCTTTCTGCTTGCCCGCAGGGGCCGCCGCATATTCCGCATCCACCTCGTCCACCATTTTTTGCGGCCCGTCCAGCACCGCCGCCTTATAACCGGCATATTCCGTATTGAGCCGGGAGCCCGTAACAACAGCATACCGGACAGAATCCCCCCCATTCACTTTTAGTTCCCCTTTCTCAAGGTATATCACTAGCGCATCCGCTTTTCTATCCAGGTTTACCAGCCCCTGCCCGGTATGATCCACCACGATCTCCGCCCTCAAAGGAAAGTCACTCACCTTCCCCTTTAAAAAGAACCTCCCATCCTTCACCCGGGCAGAGTCCAGCGTCTGCTGAACATCCATTCCAAAGTCCTTAACGAGATAAGCACAGGCTGGCGATTTTAAAGGCGCTAATTTCACTGTGATCCTGCATACAGGATCCTGGGCCCGGCTCAACAAGGGAGCCAGGGCCAATGCTATCCATATTCCTTTTTTCATCTGTTATATTTTAATGTTGATAACCAGGGTTAGGGGTTATATTGGGGTTCTGAATAATATCGTTCACGGGTATAGGGAACAGCTGCATATAATGCTCCCAGGTTGCCGCCCTGATCTTTGTCGGCGCAAATGCGGTCATCACAGGGTCGATCTTGCCTGTCCTTTTCAGATCGAAGAACCTGCTGGCCCCTTCCGTGAATAGCTCTATTCTCCGCTCACGCAGAATGGCATCCAGCAGCTCATCCTGTGTGGCAGCCGTTGTGCCCGGCAGCCCCGCCCTTGTCCTCACTGCATCCAGGTCCGACTGCGCCCCGGCAACATCAGTCAGGTGAGCACGCGCTTCCGCCCGGATGAGAAACACCTCCGCCAGACGCAGCATGATCTCATTCTCATCACTGGCAGCCGGAGCCGTATACTTGGCGGGGAAATAATAGGTGACGACAGGACTGGCGCCCGTCACAGACACCTCACGCACCCAATTGCTCAGGCGGAGGTCCCCGGCTTCAAAAGTATTCACCAGGGCCGTGTTCAGGGATCCATAGACGTTATGATTCCCGGGGTTGTCGGGTGATACCATCGGGGATGGCATGCCGTGATTGTAATTCTCGTACTGATACGCTGCACTCACATTGGATGGTAACGCCAGGCTCCAGATCGTCTCCTTGCTGTCCGTCCCGAATACCTTGTCAGGGTCCTCCAATGAATAGCTGGCATTACCTATGACAGAATCCGCCATGGCCGCGGCACTATCCCATTTTTGCAGGTACAGGTAGACCTTCGCCAGCATGGCCATGGCTGCATACCTGTTGGGCCTTACCCGGTGAGAAGTAGCAGCGCCAAACCCATCCGTGTAACCGCTGTTCAACAGGTCCTTTACCTGCTGGAGATCCGACACGATTTGGTCATATACCTGGCTTTGCGGGGACCTGCCGAGCTTGTTATTGATCGTATAGTCCGAAGTCAGCGCCAAAGGCACATCCCCATAAAGATTGGTCAGGTGGAAATACAGCACCGCCCGGAGAAAATAGGTCTCGCCCAGCCATTGATTTTTATAGTACAGCTGCGCCCCCGTACCACGAATACCCTCCAGCGCGGAATTGACAGCGTACAGGTTGGCATAGGCATCCGCCCATTGACCTGCGTTGTTGGATTGTATAGCATCCGAATAGTAGGCACTGGGAAACCCCGTGTTGAGGTCCAGCAGCTCATCCACATACAGCCCCGTTGAAAAGGACAGGCTGCCGGTGGATATGCTTGAAGTCACCAGCTTTAAAAAATTTCCCGTCACCACGGCCGACACGGAATTATCCGAGATATAAGCATTTTCCTGTGAAATAGTGCCGGCAGGCAAGGGCGTATCCAAATACTTGTTGCAGCCTGCCAGGACGACTGACAGAACCATCGATATAAGAAGCTGAATTGTTTGTCTCATCTGATAAAAGCATTAAAGTGAAAGATTGATCCCGCCCGTAAATGCACGCAAAGGCGGTATGACGGTAGCGCTCAGGTTCTCCGGGTCCAGTCCGCCAAACCTGGAAATGGTCAGCAGGTTTTGACCCTGGAGGTAGACCGTAAGGTCGCCCAAATGCAGCTTTTTGAGCAGGCGCTGATCAAAATGGTAGCGGAGGCTCACGTTTTGCAGCCGCGCATAGGTAGCGTCCGTGTAAGCCCCCGTGCTGCTGGTAAAATAATTCTGCCGGAATAGTCCGTCGAAAAGGTTCGTACTTACCTTCGGCATGTCCGTCTTGTCGCCCGGTTTTTGCCAGCGGCGCAGCCAGTCCGTTGTACCGTTGACTCCCCAATACCCGAACAAATAACCCGCTTGTCCCAGGGAATTATACCCTTTTCTGCTCGTGAAGGTAAAAAACACATCCAGCGACCATTGCTTGTAGGTAAAGGAGTTGGAAAAACCTCCGAAGTATTTGGGCGCCAGGTCCACAAATTCCGTTTTGTCATCTTCCGACATTTCATAGTAATAATCTCCTGTAACCCCCTTCGCGTTGGTGAAGCTGTAAACACCAGTGGCCGGATTGATCCCGGCATATTTATACAGCATGATCCCGGTCAATGGCCTGCCCTCGACGTAATTGAGATTCTGTTTGGGCATCGTGGGCGCCTTGACCAGCTTGCTGGTGGGTATGGATATATTCCAGCGGGTGGTCCAGCTGAAATCCTTCATCTTTATATTGGTGGTGCTCAGCGATATTTCCCAGCCGCTGTTCCGGATCACCGCATCCGAATTCATGCTATAGCCGGAAAAGCCGGTGACAGTCGTAATAGGTCTTGTGATCAGCTGGTTGGAAGTAACATTCCGATAGTAGTTCCCTTCCACAAAGATCCTTTCCTTAAAAAAAGACAGCTCCAGCCCCACTTCCTTGTTCCTGTTCTTTTCCCATTCCAGGTTGGGATTGGCCAGTCCGCCCGGTTCCAGTCCCAGCTTGTTGTCATAGGTTCCGCTTATCGCCGTATAGGTGCTCAGATACCTGAAATCGGGAATAGCATCCCCTCCCAATACGCCGGTGCTGGCCCTCAGCTTCCCAAAGCTGAGAAAAGGGACATGGTCCCTGATAAATTTCTCTTCACTGAATATCCATGCAGCGCCAATGGAACCGAAATTGCCAAACCGGCGGTTGCGGCCAAACTTCGTCGATCCATCCCTTCTGCCATTGAGGTCAAGGATATATTTCTGATCCCAAACGTATTTGACAATGCCATAAAAGCCCAGGCCCCGGAAAGGCGTCTGAGCATAGTTGGAAGTGGTACTATTTGCCGCCATCGGATTGGTCAGAAGCGCATCCGATGCGAAACCCGTGCCTTTTATTTCATCCTGGTAGGTCACCCGGTCGGTGATCTCTCCCCCTGCCTTGATGCTCAGGTCGCCTTTCCATAAAGTCCTCTCGTATGCCGCATAAGGGCTGACGGTGAGTGTCCGGATATCATAATGATGGAAGACACTTAGAGTACTCTGGGCCGCCTGCTGATTGGTGGGCGCCATCGTGGTCGTCGGATAGCCGATGAGCTCTTTGGACATCATCTCATTGTACCCGAAAACAGAGCGCAAGGTCACTCCTTTTACAGGCTTATATTCCAGGGTCGCATTTGCCAGCAAATTGTTGGTGAGATTATTATAGGTCCTGTTGAAATTAGCGAAGCTGCTGGGTCCCTGGGGATCATCGCCGGCGCCTGCCCAGTCGATAGTACCATTCGGTAACAATGCCGGCGGAGCATTGGGCGCATCGAGCGCCAGCATCTGTGAAAAATCATAAGGCACCATATCGCTCTTCGAGGAGGTCCAGTTACCGCTGAGGCTCAGGTTGAATTTATTGTCCACCGTTGCAGTGTTCAATGAAAATCGCAGGGAGCCGTTCCTGAATGATCCTTTATGTCGCTGGATATTGCCCGTGCTCTGCAGGCTTCCACCGATCACATAGCTGGTATTCCTGGCCCCCCCGCTGTAAGAGAGGTTGGCATTGGTAGACTGGGCAGAAGCTCCCATATATACTTTCCGCCAGTCATGGTCCCGGCTTGCTGGCCAGGTGCCATTGATATCCAGGTCCGAAGACCCGATGGTAAGACCGTCATTCTTTACAGCCTCCTTCCGTAGCATAATATATTGCTGCGTATTCAGCAGCTTGGGCATTTCCCCTTTCACCGACACGCCCGTATATATATTGGCGCTCAGGGTCGGAGCCACCGGCTTGGCCTTCTTCGTAGTGATAATAATAACCCCATAGGCGCCCGACGATCCGTAGATGGCCGTGGCATCCGCATCCTTCAGCACATCGATGCTGGCAATATCCTGTGGGTTGATATAATTCAGCCCGTTGCCGCCCTGCAGGAAGTCACCGGTGCTATAAATGTTATTGTACATAGGCAGCACACCGGTGGGGTATCGCACACCGTCTACGATGATCAGCGGCGGGATGGGCTTACCGTTATTGTTGAGATTGGTAGACCCTCTGAGCCGCATGGTAAAAGCACCGCCCGGCTGCCCCGTCACCTGCTGAATGAACAAACCCGGCACCTTTCCCTGGATGGCTTCCAGTACATTGTTCACGGGGTTCTTTTCAATTTCTTTTGCAGTGATCGTCGTCACATCCCCGGGATTAAAACGCTTGGTGGTCGTACCATAAGCGGTGATCTGTACCTGGTCCAGGTTGTTATTGCCCGGCTGCAGTCGAATGACCAGCGCATCCCGCAAATGACGGGTTCTCACGCTCACTTCCTGCGATTCATATCCCACATAGCTCACCATAAGCATATCCCCCGGACGCACATCCAGTGCAAAGCTGCCATCAACGGCCGAAGTGCTCGATATCTTCGACTTCCCGACAGCAATGGTGGCTCCCGCCAGCGGTTTCCCGTCGGCGTCCAATATCCTTCCCAGGACCTTCCCTGCCCCGTCGCCGGCCGTATCGACGCGTGTACCGGAAGGCGCGTCAACAGCCGGAGGGGTTTTGCGGGACAGGGAAATGGTCTTATCCAGGATCAGGTAAGTAAACGGCTGGTCCTTCATCGCCAGCTCGAGAACATTCGTCAACGGCATGTCATGTACGGACAGCGTGACAGGCTTCGCACCCGTCAGCAGCCCTTTTTTAAAAAAGACCACGTAGCCCGTCTGTTGCTTAATGACAGAGAACACCTCCCGTATATCCATGTTCCTGCCCGAAAGCGTAATGGATTGGGAAAGGCCCCTGGCCTGCACCTGGAGCAGAGCCACCGTCAAAAGGATAAATGTCAACTTCATTACTAACAGCGTTTGGGTGATGGCCCGGTGCCTCCGCCAGGCCGGCCGGGAACAACAATAAGCAGCATTTTGCATAACTTCGTACGAGTTTTGGGTTGATAAATGAATACATAGTCTGTCCAGGACTTTGAAAAATGGGTCAGCCCTTAACAAAAAACACCGCTATGGGGCCTAATCCATAGCGGTTTTGCATTAGGTGAACCATTGAAAATATAAATAACCAAAGCCTTAAGGAAGGACCACTAATCGACGGCCCTCCTCAAGTCTGAATTTGACCTCGGCTCTGGCAAGCACTCTTAAAAGGTTGGAAAGGTTTATATTTCTGCTGATCTCTCCTTCAAACTGGATATCAGGTATACGTCCTTCATACACCACCGTTATATCATACCACCGCTCCAGCTGACGCATGACCTCCTGCAGACTGGCATCTTCAAAATTGAACAACCCATTCTTCCAGGCCATGACCTTATCCACATTGATATTGCTCGTGACTGACAATCGCTGCCCGTCTGCCCGCGCCTGCTGCCCGGGCCTGAGCACAACATCCCGCCCACCGGAGAACACACTGGCATTGACCCTGACACTCCCTTCCAGCAACGTAGTCTTCACCGGCCCCTCGTCCACATAACTATTCACATTGAAATGAGTGCCCAATACCTCCACCGGCATTCCCCCATCCATCTCCACCACAAAAGGTTTTCCTTTATCCTGCGTCACCTCAAAATAAGCTTCCCCGCTGATCTTTACTTTCCGCTGTTTGCCCATGAACGCCGCAGGATAGGTAATAGAAGAAGCCGCATTTAGCCAGACCTGCGTTCCATCCGGCAACGTCAGCCGGTACGCTCCCCCGCGGGGCGTACGCATGGTATTCATCATGGTCTCACCCGCTCCGGCGCCCTGCGCATGATATACGATCCGTCCATCCGCCTCTTTGACGATGGAGGTACTGCCTTGTTGAGCGATGGCCCCGCGGACAGTGCTGTCCAGCGTGATCGTGGTCCCGTCGGACAATGTGAGTACGGCTTTGTTCCCTCCCGGTGCAATATCCTGCCCGGCGCCCCTCCCTCCGTTTACAACCACCGGCCGCACACTGCCACGCATCATTTCAAATAGAACGCCTCCGCCTATCAGCAGTATCGCTGCCGCTGCCCATCCCCATCTTCTTAAAAAAGGAATACGTCGGACACGCGTGGCTCGTATCCCTCTCAACACCCCTTGCACGATCCTCTCCTCCGTCCTGGGAAGATCCCCTTCGATGGAGAACGCATCCTCCGGGAACCGCTCCTGTACAAGGATGGCGAACTGCTCCGCCGCCTCATCGCTCGCTAATGAGCCGGTGAGCTCTCTGCGCTGATCTTCCGTCAGATCACCCGAGCGATAAATTGCCAGTAATTGTTGCAGACGATCTCTCATCATTTCTAAAGACGCATATAAAAAGATGTACTGAGTAGCGCGGGAAAAATATTTTTAATAAAGTCCTCCAAGCAGGATGATCACGACAAGGCTATCTCCGATATGCTCCCGCAAATAACTTTTTAAGAAGGCGACAGCTTTGACAATATATTGAGCCACCGTATCCTTATGTATCCCCAGCCGTTCCGCTATCTGCTCATGCGTTAGCCCCTCCAGCCTGCTCATCCGGAAGACCTGCTGCCTTTTCTCCGGTAAAAGTCCGATCCCATTCAGCAGGACCTGGTAATGCTGCCGGTTTTCCAGCCATTGGTCCGGACGCAGGGCATGCCCTTCCATCTCCTGCTCCTGGAGAAAAGTTGGCCGGCTGAGCTTCTTCCTGACAGCCGATAAAATAGCATTACGGGAAAGGATAAACATCCAGTTCTCAAAATTGTCCACCCGGATGACCTGGTCTCTTGCATGCCAGATCTTGAGAAAGACATCCTGGGTCAGCTCCTCTGCCTCCTCCGCCGACCGCAACCAGGACAACGCCTGCGCATAAACAGGCTTCCAATACAGGCGGATAAGACCCGCAAAGGCGTTTTCATCCCCTTCTGCAACCTGCAGCAGCAGGGCTGGGACCTTATGTCTTTCCTCTATATGCAATTAGTTGTTAACTTACGCTTACTTTCCCATCCATTCCTCCAAATGCTTCCCGATCACCGCCCCCTCCACCATAAAGCCATCATGCCCATACGCCGAATCGATCTCCACCAGCCTGGCCTCCGGAAGGTGCTTCGCGATGAACCGCTGCTCCTCCAAAGGACAAAGGATATCGCTTCCGATACCAATGACCAATGCCGGCTGCGTTATACCGCCCAGCACCTGCTCCAACGTCCTCTCCCGCCCCCTGGCCAGCTGATGGCTGTCCATTGCTTTCGTCAATAGCCAGTAACAATAGGCATTGAACCGGTTGACTAACTTATCCCCCTGGTAAGTGATATAGGAAGACGCCTTGTAGTTATCCAGCTTTTCCGTATCAGGGTCCGTCTGCTTCTGCACCATGATGCCATAATTGCGATAGGTCAGGATCCCTATGGCTCGGGCCGCCTTAAGTCCTGCGCTCCCCGCCATAGGGGAAGCATTCCGCCAGCTGCCGTCCGCCTCTATAGCCAGCCTTTGCGCCGTATGTATGGCAATCCCCCAGGCACTCTCCGTAGGCGAAGTGGCAATGAGGAACAGCCTGTCGATCCGCTCCTTCTCCATCACCGCCCACTCCAATGCCTGGTACCCCCCCATGCTCCCACCCATCAGCAGATGGATCCGCTCGATCCCCAGGTGCTTGCGCAGCAGGATATGCGCCTTTACCATATCTCGTATCGTGATCATGGGAAATTCATGAAAATACGGCTTGCCGGTCCGGGGATCGGTACTCAAAGGCCCGGTACTGCCATAACAGGAACCCAGTATATTGGCGCAGACAATAAAATATTTATCCGGGTTGATCGGCCCCCCGGGACCTACGACCCCCGGCCACCACTCCCCCGCATCCGAGTTCGCCGTCAACGCATGACAAACCCATACAACATTAGTCCTGTCCTCATTCAGACGGCCATACACATGATAAGTAATTTCTATACCAGGTAGGGATTCCCCGCTTTCGAGTTCAAAGGGCTGTTCATATTTAAGGTGGTTCATGTACAGAAATAAGGTGCAAATTAACAACATGAGTTACCTTTGCCGAAATTTAAATTATGATCCATATAGAGGTCAACAGGGTCAATGGTGATTATGGCTTTGAAGCAAAAGACGCAGCAGGGCACGTCGCCCGCATGGACACCAGCCCGGAGACAGGAGGAGAGAACTTTGGTATACGCCCTATGCAAATGCTCCTGATGGGCCTCGGAGGCTGCAGCGGCATCGACGTCGTATCCATCCTGAAAAAGCAGAGACAGCCCGTCGAAGGCTTCCGCATGCTCATAGACGGCGAACGCGAGGCCGGAAAAGAGCCCTCCCTCTGGACCAATATCCATATTATTTTCGAGCTGACGGGAGCCGTCGACCCGGACAAAGCCTACAAAGCCTGCGCCCTGTCCATAGATAAATATTGCTCCGTGGCAGCCACCTTAAAAGGCGCCAACGCCAGCATCACCTGGGAAGTAAAGGTCAATCCCTGATTTTATCATCAACCAATCTAATCCTCAATAAGAACATGCCACAACACCGCATCACCCAGGCCATCCGCATCCGCACAGACAGGACAGAAGAAAAAGAACATTCCTCCCCCCTCTTCCTCACCAGCAGCTTTTGCTTCGACGACGCAGAGGAAATGCGCGCCGCCTTTGCTGATGAGACGGATGCCAATATCTACAGCCGCTTCAGCAACCCCTCCGTACAGGAATTTGTAGACCGCATGTGCGCCCTCGAAGGCGCCGAAGCAGGCTTCGCCACCGCCTCCGGCATGAGCGCCATCGTGGCCTCCTTCCTCAGCTTCCTGAAAAAAGGTGACCACCTGCTCTCCTGCAGCTCCATCTTCGGCAGCACCCACACCATCATCACCAAATACCTGCCGAAATTCGGTATCGAATATACTTATGTCCCCGCCGGTGATCAGCAGCAATGGGAAGCAGCCATCCGCCCTAATACCAAAATGATCTACCTGGAGACACCTACCAATCCGGGACTGGACATCATCGACCTGGAAGCCGCCGGCAAGCTGGCGCGCAAACACAACCTGATCCTCAACGTCGACAACTGCTTCGCTACCCCCATCGGCCAAACACCGGTTCAATACGGCGCCGACCTCGTCGTCCATTCCGCCACCAAGTGGCTGGACGGACAAGGCCGCGTGCTGGGCGGCGTAGTCGTAGGCAAAAAAGAGCTGGTGCACGAGATCTACCTGTTCTGCCGCAGCACAGGCCCCTCCCTCTCCCCTTTCAACGCCTGGATACTCAGCCGCAGCCTGGAAACCCTGGACGTACGGATGGAAAGACATTCCTCCAATGCACTCTATATCGCGGAAAAACTGGAACAAAACCCCGCCATCTCATTCCTGAAATACCCCTTCCTCCCCAGCCACCCCCAACATGCCATCGCCAAAAAACAAATGCTCAATGGCGGAGGCATCCTCTGTTTCGAGCTGAAAGGAGGACTCGAAGCCGGCCGTAAATTCCTGGATAACCTGAAAATGCTCTCGAAGACAGCCAACCTGGGAGACACCCGCAGCATCGCCTCCCACCCGGCCAGCACCACCCATGCCAAGCTCAGCCCGGAAGAAAGGGCCGCCGTCAATATAACGCCCGGCCTTATCCGCATTTCCGTAGGGCTGGAACATAGGGACGATATTCTGAATGACATTTTACAAGCGCTTGCATAGTAAATACATTTCCGCGGTAGCAGCCTGCTGGCTGTCTTGCTCCTTAATGGCGCAGGACACAGCCCGATTGACCCGTTTTATACCCAGCTCATTCTCCAACAGCTTCACGGCAGGCAGGCAGCCCGTGCTGCGCATCCGTTCCGGAGACACCGTGCGCACCGAAACCATCGATGCCTTTGGACGCGATAGAAATGGCATCAGGCGCCAGGGCGGCGGCAACCCTTTAACCGGTCCGTTCTATATTGAAAATGCGCTCCCTGGTGATGTGCTGGTCGTCACGCTGAATGATGTTTCACTCAATCGTCCCTATGCCTATACATCCGAAAGCTTTACCTCACGCAGCATGCCGGATTCTATTACAGAGCAGTTCGGAAAAAAGACCGCTATCGTAAGGTGGAAGCTGGACCTGCACAACAAAATTGGCTGGCCCGATAGTATTTCGGATACTTATGATCACCTGAAAAATTTCAAGGTCCCGCTGCAGCCATTCCTTGGGTGCATAGGAGTAGCTCCCGCCAATAAAAAAAATGAGATCCTTAGCTTCTTCCAGGGACCTTTTGGAGGCAATCTGGACTATAATAGGACAACGACGGGAACAACTATTTATCTTCCTGTCTTTCATCCCGGCGCATTGCTCTATATAGGCGATGGCCATGCAGCGCAGGGTGATGGAGAAATTGCCGGCAATGCGCTGGAAACCTCGATGGACGTTGAGTTTACAGTAAAGATTATTAAAAAGGACATCTTGCAGCTGACATACCCAAGGTTGGAAGACAGCTTGTATATCATAACCCTTGGCTCGGCCAAAGATCTCGGAGCTGCCCTTAAGATCGCTTCCTCAGGTCTGCTGAGCTGGCTGCAAAAAGAATTTCGATTGACCCTGCATGAAGCAACCCAGGTCATGAGCACGACTATTGAATATACTATCGTAGAGATTGCCGATCCTGAAGTGGTCGTGGCCGCGAAGATCAGGAAAGAGCTCCTTAAGAATTTAAAAGCCTTTTAATCCCCCCATATCTCCCCCTCTCCCTTCAGCCACTCCTTCACCAGCTCCGTCGTCACCGACTTCGGCCGCTCCAACGGGAATCCCAGCGCCCGGTCCCAGCACAGGCTGGCCAATACGCCCAACGCCCGGCTTACACCGAACAACACCGTATAGAACTCATATTCCACCATCCCGTAATGCACCAGCAGCGCCCCGCTGTGCGCATCCACATTCGGCCACGGGTTCTTTATCTTCCCCAATGATTGCAGAATAGGCGGCACCGTGTCATATATATTCCACACAGTCTGTACCAACGGATCATCAGCCATGTGCTTCTTGCCAAACTCCATCTGTGCCGTAAACCTTGGGTCCGTCTTGCGCAGCACGGCATGACCATACCCCGGCACAACCTTCCCTTCATTTAACGTCTTGCGTACATACGCATCGATCTGTTCCTTGCTGGGCAGATCTACACCCAGCTCCTTACGCATATCCAGTATCCATTTGATCACCTCCTGGTTGGCCAGTCCATGCAAAGGCCCCGCCAGTCCGTTCATGCCGGCAGCAAAGCTCAGGTACGGGTCGCTAAGCGCCGAACCCACCAGGTGAACAGTGTGCGCGCTCACGTTCCCTCCCTCATGGTCCGCATGGATGGTCATGTATAGCCTCATCAGCTCCCGGAAGGTCTCGTCCTCATAACCCAGCATGTGCGCAAAATTGCCGGCCCAATCCAACAGCCCATTGGGATGGATATGATCTTCGTTCTTGTATTTCCTGCGGTAAATATAGGCCGCCACCCGGGGGAGACGGGCGATCAGGTCCATGGAATCGTCAAATATCGCCTCCCAGTAATCCTTTTTATTCATCCCCTCCCCATACTTCTTCGCAAACTTGCTCTCCGTCTGTAAAGCCATGATGGCAATGACAAACTGTGTCATGGGATGCGAGTCCTTCGGCAAGGCCTCGATCGCGGCAAAAACATGGTTCGGAACATGGCTTCTGCGCTGCCAGTTGGAAGTGATCTCCTGCACATCGGCGTCTGCCGGCAGCTCGCCCAGCAGCATCAAATGGAAAAGCCCCTCAGGCAGCGGCTCTGTTCCCCCATTCGCTTTCGGTAATTTTTTCTGCAGTTCCGGGATCGAATACCCCCTGAACCTTATCCCCTCCTGCGCATCCAGTAAAGACGTCTCACTCACCAGCCCCGTAATGCCACGCATGCCCTGGTATATCTGGGAAAGGGTCACCTCTCCAATTTTCTTATTGCCATGCTCTTTTAACAGCTCCTTTATCTCGGCAGATACCGTGTCCGCCTTGCTTTTAAACCTTTCCTTTATTACTGCCATGTCGTGGTATTTTTACTCGCTAAAGTTACTATACGAATCGTTGTGATACAAACGATTCTCCGGGTTTTAGATTATTTTAATGTCATATAAAATTCCCCTCATCACCTAATAAATTCTTTATTTCGGCGTTCTCGCGTACAGCCAGAAAGCCAGCCCGGTGAAGATGACATTGGGCAGCCATGCAGCGATCATAGGAGGGAATTGCCCCTTCGTGGAAAAGGTGACGGAAAACTTATCCATCACGACAAATATGGCAGCCATCACAATTCCCACCGCCAGATGCAGACCACTGCCCCCCCTGATCTTACGGGTACCGATAATAGCACCCATCAGGGTCATGATGATGACCGAAAAAGGCGTGGCATCCCGGTGATAAAGCTCCACCTTAAAGGTATTAAGTCCCTCCGCGCCCCGTATCTCCTCCATATGGATGAACTGATGCAGTTCCGGCGTCGTCAGCTTGTCTTTTAAATAATCATCCCGCCGAAGTTCCTTCGGCAGCACATTCAGGTTCACATGCAAACTATCTTTCTTGTCCACTGTCTCCTTCAACCCGTCGATCCTGCGCTCGATCACACCCGTCAGCTTCCAGTCCTTTTTAAGCGCATCCCATTTAATGGTCTCGGACCGCAGGTTGTAATACACCTTATTGTCCTTCAGCTTTTGCATGAAGAAATTGCTGGCCGACTTATTGGAAGTGTCATAGTATCGGAATCCCACATAAGTGCTGGGATCCACCCGGAGGTAAAAATTATTGGTCCGGTAATAATCGGAGTTATAGGAGCTGTTACGATCCACATAGACCGCCTGAAAATCCGTGCGGATCTCATTGGCCTTGGGAACCCAATACTGGCTGGCCAGCCAGAAAATAAGGGCCAGGAATATAGAGCCGATGAAATAAGGCCGCAGCATCCGGTTGTATCTCACACCCCCTGCCAATATAGCGATGAACTCACTCCGCCCCGCCATTTTACTGCTGAAGTAAATGACAGCGATAAAGATCATCAGGGGAAAGATCATCGCCATGATGAACGGCACAAAGCCGATATAATAGTGGATCACCAGCTGCCAGGCGCTCATCCCGGATTTGACAAAATCATCCGCTTTCTCGCTGGTATCGATCACGACAGCGATCACCGTGATCACCAGCAGCGTGAATACAAAGGTGCCGATGAATTTCTTAAGAATGTACCTGTCCAGCAGTTTAAGCATGCGCGCACAAAAGTAAGCTACGGGTTTCGAGCAACCAGCTTTGAGTCAAAATTTATCTATATCTTAAGACCTTCTGATCATTTCACAATCCTGGCTCACAGCTCATAGCTCACAGCTCAAAGCCCAAAAGCCACACTCATGGCTCGCAGCTCACAGCTCACCGCTCATAGCCCTTAAAGTCTTGTCTGTAAGATCGGCACCTGCTCCTGCTTCCAGCTTAAAAAATCCCCCCGCAATATGTGCTTGCGCGCCTCCCGCACCAGGTACAGGTAAAAAGCCAGGTTATGCACACTGGCAATGGTCAGCCCCAATATCTCCTTGCTCTTGACCAGGTGGCGCAAATAAGCCTTGCTGTAGTACTGGCTCCATTCACTGTCAATCCCTTCATCGATGGGGGAAAAGTCCTTTTCCCACTTCTTATTGTCGATATTGATAACCCCCTTCGAAGTAAAAAGCATGGCATTCCGCCCATTACGGGTAGGCATCACGCAATCGAACATATCTACCCCCCGGGCAATACATTCCAGGATATTCCAGGGCGTCCCCACCCCCATGAGATAGCGGGGCTTGTCCGCAGGAAGGTCGGTGCAGCAGGCTTCGCAGATGTCATACAGCTGCGCCTCCGGCTCTCCCACACTCAGCCCGCCAATGGCATTGCCCACCGCCCCTTTTGAAGACACATAAGCGCAGGACGCCTTGCGCAGGTCGCTGAAAGTGCTGCCCTGGACAATAGGGAAAAGGTTCTGGGTATACCCATATTTGTCCGGCGTACTGCCAAACCGCTCGATACACCGGTCCAGCCACCGGTGCGTGAGGTGCATGGACTTTTCCGCATACGCATATTCGCTGGGATATGGCGGACATTCATCAAAGGCCATGATAATATCCCCCCCGATCACCCGCTGGATATCCATCACCTTCTCGGGACTGAAAAGATGCCGGGAACCATCGATATGGGACTGGAATACTACCCCGTCCTCCTGGATCTTCCGGGTGCCCGCCAGGGAAAATACCTGGTACCCGCCACTGTCGGTCAGCACAGGCCGGTCCCAGCCGTTGAACCGGTGAATGCCCCCCGCCGCTTCCAGCACCTCAAGACCCGGGCGGAGATATAAATGATAGGTATTGCCCAAAATGATCCGGGCCTGCACATCCTCCTTCAGCTGCTGCTGACTGACAGCCTTCACGCTTCCCACCGTACCCACAGGCATAAAAATAGGCGTAGGTATCTCCCCATGGTCCGTCGTCATCTTCCCGGCCCTGGCCCCCGTCTGCGAACAGGTGCCCTCCAATGCAAATGTTAATGCTGCCATATATATGAAAAAGGATGCAAGATACCCCCGTACCATGGATTTTCCGCTTAATCGCTCCCTTAACCCCGATTTTCCACTTAATCACCCCCATCTGCTCAATTTTCCTTAAAAAAAATGGCGGTAATCCGTACTTTCGCAAGTGGACATAGCCCTCACCGGTGCAGCAGTCCCTGGCCCCAACCAATCGTAGATCGCTTATGACTAGACTTGGCATCTCCTGGAGTGAGATCGTTTTTATTGTGTTTTTCCTGATCACCCTGATCCAGCTGTTCTATTACGGGTGGTTCTTCAGGCGCCTTGCTTTTTTCATCCCCGCCGAAAAAGGGCAATCGCAGCAACACCCCGTCAGCGTCATCATCTGCGCCCGCGACGAGGCAGCCAAGCTCGTCACACACCTCCCCGGCGCCCTGGTCCAGACCTACCCCAGCACCCATGAGGTCATCGTAGTCAACCACAACAGCCAGGACGACACCCGCTTCCTCCTCGATGAATTTAAAAAGACCTTTAAAGGACTTCATATCGTCAATCTCGAACAGGAAGCCATCGGTATCCCCGGCAAAAAATATCCGCTCAGCATGGGCATCAAGGAAGCCAGGCACGAGATCGTCCTGCTCACCGACGCAGACTGCATACCCGCCAGCGAATTCTGGATGCAGAAGATGCAGGATGGCTATAACAATGGCATCGAAGTAGTGCTGGGCTACAGCCCCTACAAAAAGACCCCCGGCTTCCTCAACAAGATCATTCGCTTCGACACCTTCCACACAGCCCTTCAATACTTCTCCTACGCCCTGGCCGGCCTCCCCTACATGGGTGTCGGACGCAATCTGTCCTATAAAAAGGACGTCTTCCTGAGAAATAAGGGCTTCTCCGCCATCAACCACCTCCCCGGCGGCGATGACGACCTGTTCATCAATAAAGTCGCGACCAAAGAGAACACAGCCATCGTAGTCGACCCCGACACCTTCACCATGTCCGAACCCAAAAAGACCTTTGGCGAATGGTTCCGGCAAAAGACACGCCACTATAGCACCGCTAAATATTACAAGCCCCTGCACAAATTCCTGCTGGGATTGTACTCCTTCTCCCACGTCCTGTTCTATCCCTTATTCATCGCCAGCCTCTTTTTCGACTGGCGCTTCGCCCTCATGCTCTTCGGCATCCGCCTCCTGATCCAGGGCTATATCTACTACAAGGCCATGGATAAACTGCAGGAAAAAGATCTTTTTGCCTGGTGGTGGCTCCTGGACCTCTGGATGTTCGCCTATTATCTGATCTTTGTACCCACAATATGGAAAAAACCACGGGCCACCTGGAACTGATCCTTCGCTATTTCGACGACTTCACCCCCCGGCAGCTGCAACAGCTCGCCGCACTGGAAGAGCTGTATAAAGATTGGAACAATAAGATCAATGTTATTTCCCGCAAGGACATCGACAGCCTTTATGAGAAACACGTCCTTCATTCCCTGGCGATCGCAGCCGCCTTCCGGTTCGAAAAAGATATGCAGGTCGTCGACATAGGCACAGGCGGCGGCTTTCCCGGCATCCCCCTGGCCATTTTCTTCCCCGACACGGCCTTTCACCTGGTAGACAGCATCGGGAAAAAAATAAAGGTCGTGGAAGCCGTCCGCGACGCAGCGGGACTGACCAATGTCACCACACAACACGCCCGTGCAGAAGAAATAAAAGGCCGCAGGTTCGATGTCGCCGTATCCCGCGCCGTAGCGCCCCTGAAAGACCTCCATACCTGGTCCCGCCCCCTCCTGCAACGTCCGCCTGCTGGCAGCCGTGTCCGCCCACTGGCGGAAAAAAAGCCATCCCGGCCACCTGCCCCATCCCAACCCGGCAACCCCGCCCCCCCTGACCAGGAAAGCGCAAACGATCTCCCCATCCCCCATGGCCTCATCTGCCTGAAAGGAGGTGATCTCGCCGCCGAGATCGCAGACAGCGGCACCCGCCCCCGCATCATGGAGATCCATGACATCTTCTCCCTGGACTACTTCCGCGAGAAATATCTGCTGTATGTTCCCTCATAGTGCATAATAGCTCCTGCCCCCCGGGGACCACCCTACCCCCCTCGCCGCCAACCCCACTACCCAACCACCCTAAAAACTACCACAAAATGGTATTTTTTTCTCGCCAAAGCAGCCCACCTTTGTTGTATGAATATTTCTGTTTGTATTGTAGATGATAATAAGGACATCCGCTCTGCTCTCGAGCAGATCGTCCTGATGGCCGAAGGCTACACCCTGGCCGGCAGCTATCAGGATGCGGAGGAGGCGCTACAGAAAATACCTCTCGCAAATCCCAACGTCGTCCTCATGGATATCAACCTGGGCAACGGAGAAAGCGGCATTGATTGTGTACGGCAGCTGAAACCCCTCCACCCCGAGATCCTCTTCATGATGTGTACGATCTACGAGGAAGATGAAAAGATCTTCGAAGCCCTGACAGCAGGCGCCAATGGCTATATCCTGAAAAAAACAGCCCCCGGCAAGCTGCTGGAAGCCCTCCGGGAACTATATGAAGGCGGCGCCCCCATGAGCAGCCAGATCGCCCGCAAAGTGGTCAATGCCTTCCAGGTCCGTACAGCCGCAGCCGACCCCATCGCCCAGGGTAAATCCATCAGCATACTCTCCAACAGGGAAAATGAGATCCTGGAGCTCCTGGCCAAAGGCATGCTTTACAAGGAAATAGCAGCCCGTCTCTTCATCAGTCAGGAAACCGTACGCAAACACGTATACCATATATACGAAAAGCTACATGTGAATAATAGAGTGGAAGCTATTAATAAATTCTACGGCCGCTAAGCCCATCAAATCGGCTAAAACTACCATAAAGTGGTATTGTTTTACCCTCGGGGGGCCACTACCTTTACCCCTTGGGGGCTGCTCAGAGAATCAAATGCATTAGTCATTTTACCTTATCTAACCTATATCAGGCACGGAGGGTGAGCCATCAGGGTTCACCCTCTTTTTTACTTTTGAGGCCTTCTTTTATTTTCCGCCGAACACTGGATCCATTCTTACATATCTGCTTCCCCCTTCAAACCTCACCACATAGTCAGATTTGAAATGAGTGCTCTTCCGGTAATAATCCGTCGTTATGATCTGCGCTCCCGAAGCACACGCCGCCATAAACTCGGTCTTATCATTCGTCCGCGCCTCCTTCGTGTCCGCATCCGCCCTCGTACGAACAATATATCCCTTCTCCACCAGGTTCTTTATCTCCGGCATGGTGGGATCATTCCGGATCATCGTTGCAGCCTCGGGCGCCCCCGGCTCCGCATTGACAAATAATATCCGCCCCTTCAAAGAAGGATGACCCCCTATATACATATCCCGCTTTCTGTCATGGTCGTCCAGGATAAAGAGGAATCTCCCCCTCGCAGCCTTCAGGCTGGGCCAGTTGCCGCTTAATACAGCGCTCTCCAGCGTTGCATAATGCCCCCGCACCATATCCGGCGTGATCAAATGCTCCTTGCCCAACCCCTCTTCCAGCACCTTATCCAGCTCATCGAACAAAGCTGGCGTAAAAGGCTCCGGCTCCGTCAACTCCTTGCTGCGGCTGGCGCCATCCTTGGCCTCCAGCGTAATAAAAACAGGATAATGATCCCGATGCTTATCGGACCACTCCCTCAGCTCGGATAAACACTTCTTTAAAGTCAGCGCATCGCTGCGGAAGTCGAGGTCAGGTATATGCAGGATCTTAAACCCCGGCTCCTTCATAAGGCCCTCAGGATCATAAGGCGCCTGCCCCTTCGCCCATTCCAGCCCCTTCGGATGGGCATACTTGCCCCCCCGCTCATCCGCATAGCAGTCGATCTCCAGGTTCAACAAACCCATCTCCAGCTGCTCCGTCAATGGGATATGCTCATAATCGATCTTGCTGGCAGAGACGGAATCCCGCTTTTGGAACATACTGAACAAGGCCGGATCAATAGCCTTCTTATAGCTGTTGTGACTGCCGATGACCTGGATCCTGTTGATCGGCAGGTCCTCCGGAAGGTCTTTGTGCAGCACCGGCAAAACCGCCAGTATTGCAGCACCGAATAAAGTCTTCATCATTTATTAGTTTTTAGGATACCCCTCATTCTATACCAGGATAGAACGTCCTTTTGTAAAGGATATTCTATTTCGAAGTTACCATATACATCCGCAGGTGATCGCAGTTCGTAACACTTAACAAAAAGGTAAAGGGTACACTAAGTGTACCCCCTTATATAATTTTTGTCGTCTACCAGGCAGGAACAGTTACCACTTCAGCTCCAGCTTGTTATTCTTTCGCTCGATATCCGCCATTCGCTGGGAAGGATCGATCTCGATGACCTTGAGATCCAGGAGTCGGCGGCTCACCTCAAACGTATAGGTAGGACTGGTCCATTTCCAGGGCTCATTTTGTGTGGTGGGAATGGAATGGTCCTCCACCGGCTTAGCCCCGAACATAGAATACTGCGGGATATAAGCCATTATTTTACTGCCATCCTTATACGTCAGCAATACATCGATCGGCATGGGCATCCCGCCGACCATACGCAGCCTTATTTTTGACTTGCCGTTCTCTTCCCACAAGCTGTCAATGGCATAGTCGATGGTCTTGGTAGAGCTGATCCAATACTCCTTATACCAATCCAGCTGCAGTCCGCTGACTTTTTCCGCCACCCGCAAAAAATCACTGGCGTTGGGATGCTTAAAACGCCACTCACGGTAGTATTCCAGCAATATCCTGTCCCGCACCGAATCGCTCACGATATACCCCAGCTGTTCCAGGAACATGGCTCCCATGGAGTAACTGGCAATGCCATAGGCAAGGTTGGTGGAAAAATGGTCCGCATGTGTGGTCAGCGGTTCCTGGTAACCGCTCCGCTCGAGGTCGAAATACGAATCATAGGAAGGCCCCTGGTTTACCGGCAGTTCCGAATGCCGCTTCGCCACAATATCTTTCAACCCCTGATTATCCGGATGACTGGCCAGTTGCTGCTCATAGTACCAGCCGGAGACCCTTCCCTCGGCATAGGTAGTAAAACCTTCGTCCATCCAGGGATATAAGGATTCATTGGTGCCCAGCATCCCCTGGTACCAGCTGTGCATCCATTCGTGAAAAGCCGTACCCAGGCTGGGACTTTTTATCAGCGTACTCATGGGATATTCCATGCCGCCGTCGCCGCCATGAACAAAAGAGTATTGCTTGTAAGGATAGGCTCCAAATGTCTTTTCTATATAAGGCAATACCATCACCGCCGCATCCGCCAGCGTATTCCACAACGTATCCTGTTTGAGATCGTTGTTCTTATTCTTGTACAGCACATGGATGACAAGTCCGCTGGCCGTTTTACGCACCAGGTGATGGTACTGTGGGTCGGCAGCCCACATGAAATCATGCACATTGGGCGCTGTAAAATGCCAGACCAGCTTATCCCCCGCAGGACGTGTAACCTTTACGCCCGTGCCCTCGTATCCGTACCCCACCTGTGCGGCATTTTGAAGATATCCTGTACCGCCGATGATATAGCTTTTATCAAGGCTGATCTTTACGTCATAGTCACCCCAAACCCCATAAAATTCCCGTGCCACATAAGGAGTAGGATGCCACCCTTCATCATCGAATTCGCACATTTTGGGATACCACTGGCTCATGGAATAACGGACACCCGTCTCCGGGTTATCCCTCCCGCTGCGGCGTACCTGCAACGGCACCTGCGCCTCGAATTGCATGTCAAAGACCACCGTCGCCTTGGGCAGTATGGGATGGGTCAGCGTCACCTCCAGGATGGTCTCGTCCACTTTAAATGGCTGCGCTGCACCATTCATGGTCAACGACAACACTTTCTGATACCCGGTCTCATCCGGTTTAAGATGAAGGATACGGTCCTTCACACGCGGGTCCCAGTCCTGCTGCTCATGTCCCCGCCTGCCATACGTGATCTTGCCCAGCTCCTGGCTGTGCCTGTCCATCATGCTGCCCGGCTGAAAAGCATTCCAATACAGGTGATAGAACACCTTACGCAGTGTATCCGGAGAATTGTTGGTGTAAGCCAGCGACTGCTTCCCCGTCATCCGGTTGGAAGATACATCCAGGTTGACATCCATGGTGTACTTCACGCGTTGCTGCCACCGGTCCGGTTGTGACTGAACGTAAAGATGCGGGAGGGACAATGCTGCCCATGTCAGAAGAATTGTTCTCATGCTCATGTTGAATTGTTCCGGAACCGTGGTCCCTTTTTGATATAGGATACAACTATCGGCACACTATAAAGTGATGCCGTCTTTCTGCAATTGACCGTCACTGTTGAAGGTAAGTACCCTCTTGGAAAGAGTGCCGTTTGACACACCTATGATATATTCCACCTTGTCCCCCGGAAGAAAGCGTTCGGTAACCGTTCCAACCTTCCAGTCCGCATACTTGCTTTTTGACAGGCCATCCTTGACAGCTGCCGGAATATCATCCTGCTTGATCTTTTTCTCCGTTTGCAGCCATTCCCCCTTACTGTTATATTTAGCCTGGTACTGATCGCTGTCCATCGTAAAACTGGCCGTGAAAGAAGTCACATTATCCTTCCAGGAAACAGTCTTGGCGGTGGGATATTTCTCTTTGAAAGAATCCGTTACCACACCCGGGATCTTCCGGAACTGCGCATTGGCAGTAGAACCTATAAAAAAGAGGCCACAGATAAAACAAAGGGATAATACTAGCTTTTGCATATAAACATTTATTTTAAGGTAATTAACTGAGTTCCTCTCTACAAGTTCCATTTCTTCCTTACTCCTCTTCCCCTTCCTCCGAAGCATCGACCTCCTCACGCTCCTTTCCCTTCCGCCGCACACCCCCCGCCACCGTAATGACGATCTCTCCCTTTACACCTTTCGCACGGAAATGTTCACACACCTCCCTGAGACTGCCCCGCATATTCTCCTCATATAATTTCGTCAGCTCCCGGCTGACACAACATTCCCTATCCTCCCCAAAATAAACAATAAAATCCTCTAATGTTTTCACCAATCTCATAGGACTTTCATAAAATACAAGCGTACGCTCCTCCTGCGCCAGCTGCTTCAGCATGGTCTGCCGGCCCTTTTTCACCGGGAGGAACCCTTCAAAGCAGAACCGCTGCATCGGCAAGCCACTGTTTACCAGCGCCGGCACAAAAGCAGTCGCCCCTGGAAGACATTCCACCTTCACCCCCGTCTTGATGCACTCCCGCACCAATAGAAAGGCCGGGTCCGATACGCCAGGCGTGCCGGCATCCGTGATCAGGGCCATGGTCTTCCCCTGCAATAGCTGGTCCACCAGGTGCCGCAGGACCTTATGCTCATTATGCTGGTGATAGGGAGTTAATGGCTTGATGATCTGGTAATGATTCAACAGCCGGGAAGAATTCCGGGTATCTTCCGCCAGGATAAGGTCCGCTTGCTTCAACACCTCAAGCGCCCTCAACGTAATATCCTGCAGGTTACCGATGGGAGAAGGAACAATATAAAGCAATGCCGGGACTAGTTTACAGCTATCTCGAAGTATTCCATGACAGGATTGGCCAGCAGCTTCTTGCCCGCCTCTTCAGCTATCTGCCGGGCCTCATCCGCCGAACCGGCTTCCACCTGCAGGGCAATGCTCTTGCCGATACGTACGTCGCTGACACTCCTGATCCCCAGGCTTTGCAGACCGCTCATCACCGCCTTTCCTTGTGGATCCAATAATTCTTTAAGCGGCATAACTTTCACCTGAACAGAGAATGTCATATAAATTATTTTTTTTCAGACAGCAAAGATACGATAATGTAGAAAATGAACACCACCGGCACAGCCAGCCATTTCAAAAAGACGGCGGCCAGGATCGCCACGACCAGCAGGATCAGCTTCGGAACATTGTTCTTCAACGTATAATCCTTAAACTTCAGAGCCATAATAGGCAGGTTGCTGATCATGAGCCAGGCCATTACCAGGGTCACACCGTAAAGGACCCATTTATTCAGTAACAGCGTAGTCACCGTGTCATTGGTCGAATACCAATAGATCAGGGGGATACTGGCGACCAGTATGCCCGCCGCCGGCGTAGGCACCCCTTTGAAACCAAATCGCTGGGTCTCGTCGATATTGAACTTAGCCAATCTGAAAGCAGCCGCACAGGGAAATAACAACGCAGGAAGGAGCCACAGCGGAGAGATATCCAGTCCGTCCTCCTGCCTGGCAAAGCTCATCCGGAGAAATTGATAAAGGATCATTCCCGGAGCAACCCCAAAGCTCACCACATCAGCAAGGGAATCCAGCTGCTTGCCCATCGGAGAAGTAGCCTTGAAGATCCGGGCTACCAGACCGTCCAGGAAATCCACCAGGCCAGCCAACCCGATAAATAAGGAAGCCACACCCATCCGTTCCGGTATACCTATATATTGCGCACCATCCGCATTATACATGATGGCTATGCCGTTCTGCAAAGTAAAGATCACCGCTATGCATCCGAAGAACAAATTCAGTAAGGTGAACAGGTTAGGTATGTTTTTCATTCGAATATTAATGTATTTTTCATCGGACGAATGGGATCTGCGATCTCATCCGAATATTTGATGTCTTTTTATTTGCCGGATGGAACCTCGTGATTCGTACCTCATCACTTCGGTTTCATTCGAATATTAATGTCTATTTCTTATCATTTCATCTTTGCCGGCTGAAAATTAATACTTTATTTCTTTACTGCCATCTTCTATACGCCCGCCGTTATCATTTCCTCCCCTCTTTCATCTTTCCCTTCATGGCCGCCTCGATCTCTTCCACCGTGATCGGAACCTTCGCCATAAGGTCCTTACACCCTCCCCTGGTGATCCAAACATCATTCTCGATCCTTATTCCCATCTGCTCCTCCTCTATATAGATCCCCGGCTCGACCGTAAGCACCATCCCCTCTTCAATAGGGCCTACACGCGTTCCCAGGTCATGTACATCGATCCCCAGATGATGGGAAATGCCATGATACATATACTTGGAATATGCCGGATTATCCGGGGTCTGGTTCCTGATATCTTCCCTGGTTAACAACCCGATCTTCTCAAAGGTTTTGCCAGCTTCCTCCCCTATTTTCTTACTGTAATTGGAAAAGGTCAACCCCGGCTTTAACAAGCCTTTAGCAAATTGATGCAGGTGCAAACAGGCATTGTAAACCTCTTTCTGCCTTTTGGTGAACTTGCCGTTCACCGGTACCGTACGGGTAAGGTCCGCACTATAGCCGGAATAATCGGCGCCAAAATCCATCAGTACCAGCTCCCCTTCCTTACACTCCTGGTCATTGGTGATATAATGCAGCGTCCGGGCACGGTCCCCGGAGGCGACAATACTGCTGTACGCCGGACCAGAACTTTTTTGGGAAATAAAAGAACGGTAGATCTCCGCCTCCACCTCGTATTCCATCACCCCCGGCCGGATAAAGGTCAGCAGACGGTCAAAAGCAGCATGCGTAATATCCACAGCAGCCTGCATCAGTTCGATCTCCATGGAAGACTTCACCGCACGTAATTGCTTGATGATCGTGGCGCTTCGAAGGTACCTGTGCAGCGGGAACCGCTCCTGCATCTCCGCGATAAACCGGTACTCCCTCGTCAAAGCAGACCCCGATCTTCGATCATTCTCATTACTGCTGAGATAGATATTCTCCGCAAGGTGCACCCATTGCTGAAGCAAGCTATCCAGCATATCCAGCCACACAATGGTCTTTATGCCCGATATGGACCTGGCCTCCTCAGCCCGCAGCCGCCTCCCATCCCATTTTTCCTTCATCTCATTGGGACGCACCAGCACCAGCACCTCCCGGTAACGCACATCCGGATGGTCAGGGAAAAAGATCACCATGCTGTCCTCCTGGCTGATCCCCGACAACCAGAAAAGATTACTATTCTGACGAAAAGGATAATGAGCATCCCCATTCGAAGGCATCTCATCATTGCTGACAAATAAAGCTATCGAGCCGGGTAACATCTCCTTGATAAAACGGGCCCTGTTGGCGGTGAAAAGCTCCGGCCGCTGTGCGAAATACTTCATAAGATTTTATGTTGATCTGTATACTTGACCATCCCCTCCTTCTCATCTGCCCATCTGTTCCTTCCCATCCCCTCCTTCTCATCTGCCCATCTTCTCCTTCCCATCCCCTCCTTGCCATCGTTTGAAAAGATCGGCAAAATTATCGAATGAATTTATCAATTACCCCGGTTTAGCAGATTCCCTCAAAACTAACGCTCGTTAGTTAGACGAATTCCAAATAAGACATGCTTATATTTGATTTTATCGAATTTATGACCCTTTTCCTGGCTTGTGTTAGAAAAATTTAATTTTAGCTTTGCTAAAACAAACGATTACTGCCATGTCAGCTCCTACAACTACCGCTATTCCTACAGACAAATTAATTCAGATTGGGTTAAGATCTACCGGAGATATTCACTATCAGCTCTCTCCGGAAGAATTGGTACAGGATACCCTCCGCAGGAAAGAAGGTGTGCTTGGCAGCACAGGCGCCCTGGTGATCCGCACAGGCGAATTCACCGGTCGAAGCCCCAAAGACAGGTACATCGTAAAGGACGCCATCACCGCTGACACCGTTCACTGGAATGATTTCAACCAGCCGATGGACGAGAAATTCTTTCACATCATTTTCGACGAAATGACAGCCTGGCTGGACCGCCAGCCAGAGCTCTGGGTCCGCGACTGCTATGTATGCGCCGATCCGCGCCACCGGCTGAATATCCGGGTTATCACCGAGACGCCCGCCATCAGCCTTTTCGCATATAATATGTTCCTCCGCCCTACTGACGAAGAACTGGAAAACTTCCATCCCGACTGGCGCATCCTTTCCGCCCCGGGATTAAAGCTGGATCCCGTCACCTGCGGCATCCGCCAGCAGAATGCCGTTGTCATTTCCTTCCGTCATCAGATGATCCTTCTGGCCGGCACAGGCTATACGGGCGAGACGAAAAAAGCCATCTTCACCATCCTGAACTATCTCCTGCCAAAGGAAAAGAATGTGCTCAGCATGCATTGCTCCGCCAATAGAGGCAAGGAAGGCGATACCGCTATCTTCTTCGGTTTGAGCGGCACAGGTAAGACCACCCTGAGCGCCGATCCCGAACGCAAGCTCATTGGGGATGATGAGCACGGCTGGACAGAAGACAACATCTTCAACTTCGAAGGCGGCTGCTACGCCAAATGCATCAACCTGAAAGAAGATAAGGAACCGGAGATCTTTCACGCCATCCGCCCGGGAGCACTGGTGGAAAATGTAAAATTCTATCCCGGCACCGACCAGATCAATTTCGAGGACGGCTCCATCACCGAGAACACCCGCGTCTCCTACCCGCTGTCCTACATCGGCAACTCCCTGGAACCTTCTGTAGGCGATATGCCAAAGAACATCTTCTTCCTCACCTGTGATGCGTATGGCGTATTACCGCCCGTGTCCAGGCTTACCCCGGGCCAGGCTATGTACCAGTTCATTTCGGGTTATACAGCCAAGGTAGCCGGTACAGAGACGGGCATCACAGAACCCAAGCCTACATTCAGCGCCTGCTTTGGCGCCCCCTTCCTTCCCCTCCATCCTGGCCGTTATGCGGAGATCCTGGGCAGCAAGATGAAGGAGCATGGCGTAAAGGTCTGGATGATCAACACTGGCTGGTCCGGCGGTCCCTACCTGAAAGGCAGCCGCATCCGGCTGGCTTATACTCGGGCAATGATCACAGCAGCGCTGGAAGGCCGCCTGGATAAAGTGGACTACGACACGCATACCGTGTTCGGCGTGGCTATGCCCCGCACCTGCCCCGGTGTGCCGGATGGGATCCTAAACCCCCGCAGCGCCTGGCCAGACCCGGCCGCATATGATGAAATGGCCAATAATGTCGCCGGCTGGTTTATTAATAATTTTAAAAAGTATGAGGAAGGCGTCACCTCCGAAGTCCTGAATGCAGCCCCTACCCCAGGTGCCTGAAATAATTTTTTAAAAAAAAAGTTAAAAAAAGTTTCCTATTTCGGGGGAAATTCCTGAACTTGGCCGCACCAATTCCGGAACGAACCACGGGGTCTCCGGTCAAAGTCTTCGATTGTTTGCCAAAACTAACTCCATCCACCTGATGGGGTTTTTTCTTTTCAGGGGTTAGAACAACCCATACAGCTGCGAATCAATTCGTGTAATGATCTCTCCCAAATGCTCTTCATTCTCCGGGAATTTATTCTTGTCGATGTCTACGATCAACAATGGGCCTTCTTTATAGCCCTCGATCCATTTGTTGTAAAAATCGTTTAACCGTTTAAGGTAGTCTAACCGGATGTTCTCTTCATATTCGCGCCCACGTTTCTGGATCTGGGCCACGAGTGTAGGTACAGAAGCCTGCAGATAGATCAGGAGGTCCGGCGGCTGCACCATCCTTTTAAGCGTCTGGAAGAATTGAAAGTAATTGTTGTAATCCCGCTTGCTCATCAGGCCCATTTCATGAAGGTTGGGCGCAAATATATGCGCATCCTCATAGATGGTCCTGTCCTGGATCACCGTCTCGGTACCCGCATGGATCTCCAGCAGCTGGTTAAGACGGCTATTTAAGAAGAAGATCTGAAGATTGAAGCTCCACCTGGGCATATCCTCATAGAAATCATTCAGGTAGGGATTGTGGTCTACATCCTCGAATTGAGGTATCCAACGATAATGTTTGCTCAGCATCTCCGTCAACGTAGTCTTGCCCGCACCGATGTTTCCAGCTACAGCAATATGCTTGGGTTTCTTATTTTTTGCCATGAAAGGTTTAAGATATTAATTCTTTTTCAAATTTCTGGAAATAATTAAGGCCTATAGCATCCTTGGCCAATTGAAGCGTGACCGCCGCGCTGGCCCTCGCCTTGGCCGCACCTTGCTCCATCACCGTCCTGAGATATGCCTCATCGTTACGGATCTGGTCTGCCTTTTCACGAATTGGAGCGATAAAAGCCACCATCCCTTCCGCCAGCTCTTTCTTCATATCGCCATAACGGATAGTGCCCGCCTGGTAATCCGAATGGAACTTGTCCACGACATCCTGGGAGCTCACCAGCTTCAGCAGTAAGAACAGGTTGGCAATCGTTTCCGGCATAGGCGCGCCCGGTGCCAATGCCCCGCTGTCCGTCTTTGCCTTGCTGATCTTTTTGCGGAGGGTATCGTCATCATCAGCCAGATATATGGTAGCCATCTGATTCTCGCTCTTGCTCATTTTCCCCGCCCCATCCAGGCTGGGCACTTTTATCAGGTCTTCCCCAAAATTGAAAGCATATGGCTCGGGAAATACCTCGCCATAACGTTGATTGAACCGGTTGACATAATTCCTGGCTATCTCCAGGTGCTGTTCCTGGTCCTTCCCCACAGGCACCAGCGTAGCCCTATGCAGCAGGATGTCGGCAGCCTGCAAGACAGGATAGGTCAACAGCCCCGCATTCACATTCTCAGGCTGCAAACGCACCTTATCTTTAAAAGTGGGCGTCTTTTCCAATTCGCCCTTATAGGCCAGCATATTCAGAAAAAGATAGAGTTCAGCCGTTTCCGGTACATGACTCTGGCAATATAACGCAACTTTGTCAGGGTCCAGGCCACAGGCAATGTTCTCAGCCAATACCCTCCGCACATGGTGCTTCAATTCCCTTGTCTCCCGCAGGGTCGTCAGGGCATGCAGGTCCGCCACCATGAAATAGCAGGTATAGGACTCCTGCATCCGCACATAGTTCCGCAAAGCACCGAAATAATTCCCCAGATGCAGGAACCCCGTGGGCCTGATCCCGCTCATTACGATATCTTTCTTTTTTTCCATATTAGTTAAAGGTCTGTCCTCGCAGACAAGTCTCCTCCATCGACTTTTGGGAAGCGCGAAGATAGCCCCTCCCTGCCGTTTGTCAAAACTTGACCAATACCCTACCCCGCATGGAAATAATCAGCTATTTTTGCCTAAACACCTTGCATGGAAGTCAACGACGCCCTGATTGATAACCTGTCGAACCTGGCCCGGCTGGAATTCAGCACAGAAGAAAAGGAAGATATCAAAAAAGACCTGCGACGGATGATCGAATTCGTTGAAAAACTGGGCGAATTGGACACCACCGGTGTAGAACCCCTGTTACATATGAGTCCGGCCATCAATGTCCTGCGGGAAGATACACCCGGAAGCTCCGTCACCCGGGAAGAAGCCCTGGCCAATGCTCCCGCTACGGATGGGACTTATTTCAAAGTTCCCAAAGTGATCCGCAAAATATGACCATTACCCCTATTATACGCCTGCAGGATATCCGAAAAAGCTATTTTATGGGCCGTCAGGCCCTGCCTGTGCTCAAAGGAGTAACCCTCGATATCTTTAAGAATGAGTATGTAGCCCTGATGGGCCCTTCCGGCTCGGGCAAAAGCACCCTCATGAATATCATCGGTTGTCTCGACTCCCCCACCGCGGGCGCCTATATCCTCAATGGACAGGACGTAAGCCAAATGCCGGACGACAACCTGGCCGACGTCCGGAATATAGAGATCGGGTTCGTATTCCAGCAGTTCAACCTCCTTCCCCGCCTTACAGCCGCAGAGAACGTCGCCCTCCCCCTCGTTTATGCAGGCGTTCCTAAAAAACAACGCCTGGAAAGGGCGCTGGAAGTGCTGAAAAAAGTCAATCTGGAAGACAGAAGCCATCACAAGCCCAACGAGCTCTCCGGCGGTCAGGCACAGCGGGTGGCCATTGCCAGGGCGCTGGTGAACAATCCCTCCCTGATCCTCGCAGATGAACCTACAGGCAACCTGGATACCAGCACCTCCAAAGAGATCATGGACATCTTTACGAGGATCCAGGCCGGCGGCAACACAGTCGTGCTGGTCACCCACGAAGAAGACATTGCTAATTACGCACACCGTGTCGTACGCCTGCGGGATGGGGTCATAGAAAGCGACCGTAAACAGGCTCCTGCAGCCATGAGCCATTAAAACAGCAATTCCATGGCATTTAAAATATATACCAGGACAGGCGATAAAGGTAAGACCGCCCTCATCGGCGGCACAAAAGTTCCCAAAAGCCACATCCGCATCGAATCCTATGGCACCGTAGACGAGCTCAACTCCTATGTTGGACTGCTCAGCGACCACCTGGCCGCCGCGTCCGGCATCATCAGCCATCCGGTCTTCCCGCTCACCGCATCCATCCAAACCCTCCGCGAGATCCAGGACCGCCTCTTTACCATCGGCGCCTCACTGGCATGCGACCCCGACAAAGCGTCTAAAATGAAGATCCCGGACCTGAACGAGGAAGATATCAAGGCATTGGAAGAAGATATCGACAGGATGAATGAAGTGCTGCCCGAAATGAAGTCGTTTATTTTGCCGGCCGGCCATATCGCCGTCTCCACAGCCCATGTTGCCCGTTGTGTATGCCGGCGCGCGGAAAGAATTTGTGTACAAATGCAGGAAGATGGACAATTCATCGACCCGCTCGTATTGAAATATATCAACAGGCTCAGCGATCATCTCTTCACTTTGGCCCGTTATGCCGGTCACCTGCTGCAGGCGCCCGAGATACCTTGGAAACCCAGGGTTTGAGGACGCTTTCGCACTTACCCAACTCTTCTTAATATCCAGATCGCCACCGGCGATCTGTCTTCCTGGAAGCCGAGGATCTGATCTTTCGCCTTTTCATTCATCTTGATCCCCGTCTTTCATCTCCATCTTATCCCCCGCCTCATTTTCTATCCCATACTACCCCTTCTCTCTCATGTTCCAACCTATCCCTCCACCTCATTTTCCGTCCCATCCTATCTCTTCCCTCTCCCCGGTCCCACCGTATATCCCTTTCCTTATCCCCCTCAAACATTCTTTTCGATGACCCCATCCCGCATATGCAATACCCGGTCGCTCATCCGCGCCAGCTCCTCATTATGGGTCACAATTAAAAAGGTTTGTTTCAGCCTGTCCCTCAGTTCAAAGAAAAGATGATGCAGCTCCTTTGCATTAGCCGTATCCAGGTTCCCCGATGGCTCGTCCGCAAATACGATATCGGGATCATTGATGAGGGCGCGCGCTACAGCCACCCGCTGCTGCTCTCCGCCCGACAAGGCGCCAGGTTTATTGTCGATCCGGTGGCCTACCCCCAGGGTCTTCAACAGCTCGGTCGCCCGCTGCTCCACTTCTGCCTTATTTCGTCCGGCGATCCAGCCGGGGATACAGACATTTTCCAATGCGCTGAACTCAGGCAGCAGGTGGTGGAACTGGAAGACAAATCCAATATGGCGGTTGCGAAAATCAGCCAGCTGACGCCCTTTCAGGTCGTTGATCTTTTTATTTTCCAGGAAGACCTCGCCTTTGGCCGGCTCGTCCAGCGTACCCAGGATATGGAGCAAAGTGCTTTTTCCGCATCCTGAAGGGCCCACAATACTGACGATCTCACCCTTCCGGATCTGCACGTCCACCCCCTTCAACACCCAGAGGGCGCCATAATATTTCTCTATTCCTTTGGCTGTTAGCATATTACTAATTTGAATTCGCCATTCTCTTGTCCTTCTTATCCCCGCAAAATTGTCCTTCACCCCCGCAAAACCTCTCATTTTTCCCTTCTTCGCCCCCTGCACCTATATTTATCCCCACCCCATTAAATAATTCCACCTTCCCCTATCCTACTTACTGCCTGCAAACCTACACGTTAGCCCCCATAAAAAGGTCTGCCGGGAGATAAATTTGCGAAAATCGATAAAGGGAACCCCTAATGTTAAAGGTTAATTTTCAACTGATATTTGGTGGTTTCGTTTTAAAAATTACTTTTGCGGAAAATTAAGAGTAATGTTTTGGACACTTGAATTAGCCAGCTATTTGGAAGACGCTCCCTGGCCGGCTACAAAAGACGAATTGATCGACTACGCCATTCGTTCCGGTGCTCCTATCGAGGTAGTGGAAAACCTGCAGGAACTGGAGGATGAAGGAGAGATCTATGAAGGCATCGACGACATCTGGCCCGATTATCCTTCACAGGAAGATTTCTTTTTCAACGAGGATGAATACTGAAGATCAGCATCTTGCGAATAAAAAAAGGGGTACATTATCGATGTGCCCCTTTTTATTAAAAATTATTTTTAGTCCTTATTGAACCCCCAGACTCGTCAATACCTCTGTGCTAACTCCCGTGGACGAGTATCCGCCGTCATGAAAGAGGTTCTGCATCGTCACCATTCTCGTCAGATCCGAAAAGAGCGTGATACAGTAGTTGGCGCAATCTTCCGCAGTGGCATTCCCCAGAGGCGCCACAGACTGCGCAAAATCATAAAAATCGCCAAATCCCTTGATGCCCGTCCCCGCGGTTGTTTTTGTAGGTGACTGCGAGACGGTATTGATGCGTACTTTCTTCTCTACCCCATAGTGATAGCCGAAGCTGCGGGCAATAGATTCCAGCATTGCCTTAATATCAGCCATATCGGTATAAAAAGGATAGGTACGCTGGGCCGCCATATAGGTGAGTGCTACCACGCTCCCCCATTCCGCAATAGCGTCCAGCTTTTTGGCTACCGCCAGCATTTTATGCAGGGACAAGGCTGAAATGTCGATGCCCTTCTGAAAATAGTCATAGTTCAGATCCGTATAAGGAATATTCTTGCGGATATTGACGCTCATCCCGATTGAATGCAGCACAAAGTCTATTTTTCCCCCCAGTATTTCCTGCGACCTCGTGAACAGCGTGGTCAATTCTTCCACACTGGTCGCATCCGCGGGCACGATCTCCGACCCCGTTTGTTCAGCCAGTTTTTTGATCTCTCCCATACGCATAGCAATAGGCGCATTCGTCAGTACGAACGTAGCGCCCTCTTCATGTGCCTTCTCTGCAACTTTCCATGCGATCGAATTTGCATCAAGGGCGCCGGTGATAATGCCCCTTTTACCTTTCAAGAGGTTGTAAGCCATAGATTGTATTTTATATTTCTTGTTTTGTGACCCCTGATCCGGGGAAATCAGGGCCAAATATAGGAGATTAAAGACTTCGGAGCCCTCAACAGGATTCCTATTCGTAAAAATAACTATGATCCGGGGGGGAAGATCCGAACGATCAATGCCACCACAGAGACAATGACAACAACGATAAGCAGGAAATTCGCAAAGAAATAAAGGAACATCCGCCCCGCGGAGTCACGGGGTCTGATGATTCGCTGTAGTCCGCGATTTATGTAATACACGGCCGTCAACGACAATAAAAGTATCAGCAGTATGGAGATTGAACGGCCTTTCATAGGAAAATTTAATTCATCACCAATTCCCTGGCATTCTCCAATGCCGCAGCCGTCGGCTTCTCACCTCCCAGCATCTGCGCAATAGCCGTGATCCGCTCATCCTGCGTCAGCAGCCGCACGCTCGTCTTGATATGCTTCCCCTTTGCATCCTTGAAGACAAAATAATGCGCATCTGCTTTACCCGCGATCTGTGGCTGATGAGTGATACAAATGACCTGGCGTTTCCTGGAAAGGTTTTTCAGGATCACCCCCACCTGCCTGGCTGCCTCACCCGAAATACCCGTGTCGATCTCATCGAATATCAGTGTAGGCAGATCGATGGATTCCGCCACCAGCGATTTGATACATAGCATCAGACGGCTTAGCTCCCCGCCCGAAGCTACTTTCCGGATAGGCTCAAAGCGGTTGCTCTTATTCGCATCGAATAGGAATTCGATCGCATCCGTACCCGCAGCCTGCAGTTCCGTTGGCTGTAGCTGCACCTTCAGCCGCGCATTGGGCATACCCACCTGTCGCAGCAGCTTATTCACCTGTTCTTCCAAAGGCGTCGCCTGCGCCTGTCTGTTCTTAGAAAGCACCAAAGCCTGCTTCTTCGCTTCCGCCAGCAGCGACGCCACTTCTTTTTCCCGCGCAGCAATGCTCTCATCCACATTCAGTGAGGCCCGCAATTTATCCTCCAGCTGATCGCGAAGCGCCAGCAATTCGGCCGTCGTCTGTACGCCATGCTTTTTCAGAAGCTTATATCCCGCAGAAAGACGCTCATTGATCTCTTCGATCTTGCGGGGATCATAATTGATATGGTCATTGATCCGCTCCACCTCACCGGCAATATCCTGCAGCTCGATCTGCACCGACAGCATCCGCTCCGACAGGAGGGGTAGCTCAGGATGGAAGGAAGAGAAATTATGTAAAGAATGCTGCAATGTCTTTAGCTGTTGCACCATCGGTTGCTCACCTTCCTTCAGCTCATAATATATTTTCGAAAGGGCTGTCTTGATCCCTTCTGAATTATTCAGCAATTTCAGCTCCTGTTCCAGGTCTTCGAGCTCACCCGCCCTGAGCCCGGCATCGTTGAGCTCATCGAAGAGGAATTTATTGTAGTCGACCTCTTTGTTGAATTGCGCTTTCTGCTCCTGCAGCTTCGCCAGCTCCCGGCCAGCAGCCTGCCAGCTTCGATAAACTGTCTGATATTTTTCCAACAGAACAGCCTGACCCGCCAAAGCATCCAATACCTCCCGCTGAAAGTCTGACTCTCCCAGCTCCAATGTGTCAAACTGCCGGTGGAGGTCCACCAGCTGAGAGCTCAGCTTCCGCAGCTGCTCCAGGTTCACGGGCGTATCGTTGATAAAAGCCCTTGACTTCCCGCTGGGAGCGATCTCCCGGCGAATAACGATCTCCTCTTCACCATCCAGATCATTCTCCTTCAGGAAAGCCAACACGGCTGCGCCCGCCAGTGTAAAAGTTCCTTCTACATAACATTTCTTATCCTTTTCCAACAGGACAGCGGTGTCCGCACGATCTCCCAGGATCAGCGACAATGCCCCCATGAGAATGGATTTACCGGCGCCCGTCTCACCCGTAATGACATTCATTCGGCCCGAAAAATCGATGCTGAGGACATCAATGATCGCATAGTTTTGTATGTGAAGCTTTTGTATCATGTTTGCCGTAGAAGATTATCGGCAAATTAAGAAATAAGGTCCATCGGCAGTGCAGAAGATTTTCACACCTATTCACCCTTACACCGCGCAATACCCGCCTTCGCCTTTTGGTCCAGCGAATTTTTATAATCATGATCCTTCAATGAAAGGCACTTCTCGAAATAGGAAATAGCCGCGGCCCTGTCCCCCCGTTGCTCGCAGATATATCCTGCCTGCAAAGCCGCCCTGGCCGCAAAATATGCACGCAGGTCCTCTCCTATCCGGATCGTAGCCTGATAAGCCGATATTGCCTCATTTCCCCTGCCCAGTCCGTCATAGATCCTGCCCAGGCGGTACGCAAACTCGCATTTGTCCTCCGGCAGCCGGAAGTCGGTCGCCCCCTTCCCCTGTAATGATTGTAAAGCTTCCCCATAATACCCCCCATCACACAATAGACGGGCCCTCAGCAGCACCTTATCCGGCCATTTCCCGCTTTTCGCTTCCTTCAGCGCCTGCTTATCCGCATCAGATTCCGCACCTCCCTTAAGGAGGACCTGCTCACGCCATGCTGACGCACTGGCCATATCACCATTGAGGTAGTAAGACCAGCTCAGCTTCTGCAATGCATCCTTCACATAGAACTTCCCTTTGAAATTACGGATATACCTTTCCAGATAAACATGTGCATCCGCCTCCAGATGACAAAGACGCACATAGCCCATCTCCAGGTCCCATACAGGCATATCCAGATAGCCGGCCCCGCCATTCCGCTGCCGCATTACCTGCTCCGCATAGGCAGCCTGCTGGTTGTTGATGCTCAGGTTGGCCGCGAGATAGGCAAAAAGGTAATTATGCTGAACATCCAGCGCATTTTGTTTGATGAACCGGAACACCTCTTCGTGCTTGTTTTCAATGTAGAACTTGAGATAGAGATAATAAAAAATGGCTTCATTGTGATACAGCTGCGACAGGTCGTCATTCGCCGCAAGCAAATCCTGCAGCCTGTCCATCCCCCCCTTGATATTCCCTTTGATGCCTAGCAGACCGCTTAACCATTTATAGCCATCCGGGATTGTGCCTGCTACGACCTGCATGGCCCCGCTCAGCATCAACGCAGGCGTAAAAGCAGGGAACTTACGCAGCAGCTCCTTACTCTGAATAAAGGATCGTCTGAACTCCCATCCGGCATCCCAATTATCGCCAAATTTGATCTTGATCGCCGCCCATTGAAAATGAATGACGCTGCGCGTGAAAAGATAAAAAGGCGAGGATTCAGGCCCCTCGCTCATCCACTGTATCCGCTGGTCCAGCATATCTTTCCGTGCCTGGTATACCAAAGGGTCTTCATTAAAGAACAGCGTAAAAAAATCAATATAATTCTCGAGGAACAACGGTATTAAGTTGGAAGGGTCTTTTTTTTTCTCGGCATCCAGTATCTTTTGTCCTGCTTCCAATCTCAGCTGAATGATCTCCTCATAGGCCTCCCGGCAGTGAGCATTAAGATCAAAATGCTTCTGCGCCTCACTCCAAAGAGGGCTCAACAGTAGCAGTATGCCACCAATAAGAAGACCCCAATTGCTTGGGGTCCCGCTTTTCATTATCGCTGTCCGGTACTTCACTGGGTTCCCGGCAGGAATTATTTTACTTCTATCTGGTCATTCAGCTCGTTATCGACCAGGATACGTCCGCAGTTCTCGCAAACGATGATCTTCTTACGCTGGCGGATCTCGCTTTGACGTTGAGGAGGAATGGCATTGAAGCAGCCGCCGCATGCATCGCGCAAGACCGGGACTACGGCCAGCCCGTTCCGGTAGTTACCGCGGATCCGGTCGTAAGAATGGAGCAGACGAGGCTCTACTTTCTCGCGGGCTTCTACTGACAGCTTGTTGAAATGCTTCTCTTCCTTCTCTGTCGTAGCAATGATCTTATCCAGCTCGTCCTTCTTGTTCTTCAACACGGATTCCTTTGTCGCAATGTTCTTCTTCGCCTTTTCCAGCAGTTGCACCTTTTCGGCGATCTCTTCATTGGCGTCCTTGATATGCTTTTCAGCCAGCTTTACTTCCAGCTGCTGCATCTCGATCTCCTTATTGATCGCTTCAAACTCACGGCTGTTCTTTACGTTCTGACTTTGTTTGTCGTATTTCTTGATCAGCGTATCGGCTTCCTTGATCGCTTCTTTCTTCGAATTGATGAATTCCTGGATACCATTGATCTCTTCTTCCACACGGGTCTGACGGGCATGCAGGCCCTGGATCTCATCTTCCAGGTCGCTTACCTCCATCGGTAGCTCCCCTTTTAATATTTTGTACTCGTCTAACTTTGATTCAATTTTTTGGAGGGTCACCAGCGAAGTGAGCTTTTCCTCAACAGAGAATTCTTTTACGTTTGACATAGTTTCTTTAATAAAAATAACAAATCGGATTTGTTTTTGTTTCCGATTTAAGGACGGCAAAGTTACGGAACTTTTCCCGTATAACCTCAAAAAGCAGGTCCACCGTGTATTGCTCGCTTTCGAAATGCCCGATATCCGCCACCACCATCCGGTCATTGGCGTCAAAAAACTCATGGTATTTGACATCCGACGTGATGTAAAAGTCCGCATTTTCAGCTAAAGCCCTGGAAATGAGAAAGCTACCCGCTCCCCCGCACAGAGCGACACGCTTCACCGGTCTGCCGGTCAGCCGGGTATGACGGATCACGGAAGCCTGGAAGACATCCCGGATCAGGGCCAAAAGATCCCTTTCCCCCAACGCTTCAGGCAATTCCCCGATCAGCCCCGACCCCACACCTGGATGGGTATTGGCAAGGTTCACCAGGTCATACGCCACTTCCTCGTATGGATGGGCCGCGATCATTGCCTTTACCACTGCCCCGCTCAGATGCACGGGCAGTACCATCTCCACACGAACCTCATTTTCAGCATGCCGCAAACCCGGCTGCCCTACGAATGGATGAGTCCCCTCCCCGCCCTTGAAAGTCCCGGTTCCCGCAACAGAAAAGCTGCATTCACTATACCCGCCAATTTCACCGGCACCGGCCGAAAATATCGCATTCCGCACTTTCTCCAGGTGATCCGCCGGCACAAAGCAATACAGCTTTCGCAACACCCCTTCCCGCAACAATAGTGGACGTCCGCCGGCAATCCCCAGCTTCGCAGCGATTCTTCCATTCACACCCCCTGACACCACATTGTCCAGGTTGGTATGGATAGCATAGATCGCAATATCATGCTTGATGGCGGCAATCACCGCCTTTTCAACATAGTTCTTGCCATTGATCTTTTTCAGACCGGAAAAAACAATAGGATGGTGCGCAACGATCAGGTTACATCCCCGCCCGATCGCTTCATTCACTACGGCCTCAACGCAATCTAACGTAACAAGTACGCCATGACATGCCCAATCCCGGCTGCCGGTGATCAGGCCCGCATTGTCATAACCCTCCTGGTAGGACGGCGGCGCCAGTAACTCCAAATGTGAAAGGACGGCATCGATGGTCACTGCTGTATCCATGAATTATTCATCTCGGCTTATTGAATGATCTTCTCGATATGCGTCAGCTTGCCTTCCTCATTGACACCTTCCAGCACAACCCTGAGCTTTCTCGATATGTCATTGTTGAAAAATTTGATACTTATTTTCTTATTATCCTTATCCGTTAGCAGAAAAGGTTTCCAGTATAAGGTCGTGCGAATATCCTCCTGTACACTCTCGGGCGATGTCTCCAGGTAGTTGGGCACATAGAATTCTTTCATAACGGAATATCCCACCAGCGTAGCACGATCCAGTCCTTTGAAATTGGCGTCATTCCTTTTTTCATCTCCGCCTTTACGGGTATAAACGGCAATGACACCACCGGCGCCTCCGCCAAAACCAACGCCCGATCCCGGCCGGAATACTTTCACCATCGCCACGTCCGAAACTGGCGTAGATTGCAGCTGCTGGGCATCCACCTGCATTTCATTCAGATACAGGCTGGGCGTCGATCCGCGCCAGGTCAGCGAAGGAGAGCCGCCGGGACTTCCGGCCGTAGTTATCTGCAAGCCCGCCACCTTTCCCTGCAAATATTGGAAGATGTCCATCATCGATACCGCATACGGATCGTTCACCAGGTCGAAAGTATAGGCATCCCCGCCGGCGAACATCCCCGAAGCATATTTCTCATCCAGCTTCTGCGCATCCGTCTTTACCCGCCCCTTTACAGTCACCGACTCCAGCGTCTTTATCTTCTGATCGATGATGGGCTTGATACGGGCAGCCTCTTCATTGACAAAACGGTTCCTCCTGAGATAAAGTGAATCCTCTGCCGTCCAGCCATCATACGTTGAGGTCAATGGCCTGGCCATACGCCCCCCTCTTACCAGGCCGGTATTGAAGGTCACTGCCGCCTCATTGGATAATTTACGATTTATATTGAACTGATAATATGCTTTGGCTGTATCGAAGAACACGAGCCCCGTAACACCGAACTTGATTCCTGACAAATGCGGCAGCTGCAACATCTGCGTACTGGAATCCTTTTTGGATAAGATCACATTCAGCGACTCTTCCTTCGCGATCTTATAAGGATCGATCCCCAGCACTTCCACCTTCATGGAAAGATAGTCTTGCTCAGGGTTCTTGATGACAGGCAGCTTCCCCTTCACCACCTGGTCCCACTTAAATCGCCGCCACCCGTGCGTCATCATGACCAGGTCCAGGTGATTGGTCAGGCTATCCCCCCCACCCGAAAAATAATAATAAGGATTGTGCACATATCCCCTGATATCCCCCAGCAGCAGCAGGTGGGATATGATATTATCATCCAAAGGGAAATCACCGTCCGCCGTTGCATCCGTCACCGCTACAGAGAGATTGCTGCGAAGCGTATCCGGCACTTCTATCTGGAGGACGTTATTCCCCCGCTTGTTGGTATTCTTCGCCATGACAGCCACTTCCGGGCTGAATACATATTCATTGTTGTTGATAAATACCACTCTTTCCGCCACCGGAAGATTGCTCTCCGTAAAAACCGTCACCTGCAATACGCCCGTAGGCAATTGAGTCGTGGGGATCGTACCCCCGCTCATGAAGTTTTCTTCCAGGTTGATCTTTGCCTTATATACCAGGTGCTGGTGCATATGCCCGATAATGACAAGATGCTTGTATTCCGGACCACCCTCGCCAGACCGGGCTACCGAGAATAATATCTTTTGGGCTCCGGTGACAGTCCTCAATACGACACCCGTAGGCTTCACGCCCGGCAACGGCGTCCGTCGCTCCACTCCATGCTCGTCTTTCCACACTGCGATCAGGCTATCCCCCTTGTCTGGCGTCACACTGAATTTTCCCATGCCATCATGTTCCGGACTAAAATTGACCAGTGATCTGCCCTTCCCATCCAGGATCATCCCTTTTGCGTTCACGGGTAACCCAAATTGATCGTTAGCTTTAAAGGCCACCATGCTCTCTACACCCGCTACCAGGTCTCCACTCTCCGGAAAGAACTGGATCATCGCCTGCTGCGGAATTGCCGTTACTCCTGAATCCGTCTTTTTATCGTATACACGGATATCCTTTTCATAATAAAAGGCAGTGTCGAAATTGGTCATCCAGGTAGTATAGGCCCTGAAATGCAGATGCTTGCTTTTCAATACCTTCGGAAGGTCGTAATTACCGGCCGCTGTGGCCTCCAGTATAGGAGAGACCTTCCGCTCCAGGATCGTGCCGTCGGCATCCGACAGCTCCGTATAAAAGTTCTTGCTGAAAAGAGAAGGGTCTGCGCCCGAGAAAACATAAGCTTTGAACCAAATGGTCTCACCCGGGTTGTAGATCTTCTTATCGAATTGAACATATACCTTTTCCTGCGGAAAATTATTGGCATAAATGTTCATAACGGAATCCAGCTGCTGGGAAAAAGAAAACTTAGGCAAAAAAAAGATCAGACATATAAAAAAGGCATTACGATAATGGCTCATAGAAATAAAATTACTACTATAATATCTCCTGGATTCGGGGAAAACTACAAAAATGAGCCCCGGCTCATTGGCCGAAGGCCAGAAATAAAATACTTGCTGCAAATGGGCTAAATTATGCATTAGTCCATTTGCCAGCAATTTAAAAGCGATTAATTTCGGCAAGTTTTAAAATTTTCAGGAAAGAAAAAATTGTTAAAATGATTTTAACAAAGTCAACAAAAGAACTGTACGAAGAATATACCCTTCGCATGAAGAAGATCGCCGATGTAAGAAATGCGGCAGCCGTATTGCAATGGGACGAAGAAACTTACCTGCCTTCCAAAGGAGCGGCTTTCCGTGGCCGCCAGCTGGCTACCCTCTCGGAGATCGCACATGAATGGTTCATAGACCCGGCAGTGGGCGATCTGTTGACAACGCTTAAGGACAGGGGCGATCTCGATGAGCCCGGTCAAAGGAACATAACTTTAAGCCTGGAAGACTATACGCGGCAAAAAAAATTCACTCCGGCATTCATTCGCCTCCTGAGTGAGACCACTTCCAGATGCTTCCACACCTGGGTAAAAGCCCGCACAGCCAATTCATTCAGCCTGTTCAGGGATGACCTCGACCAGATGCTGCAGCTGAAAAAACAGGAAGCCGAGCTGGCTGGCTATGAGCAGCACCCATACAATGCCTTGCTGGACCAGTTTGAAAGGGGCGCTACAGTATCCCTCCTCGACAACGCCTTCAACCAGGTGCGTGAGCCCCTGAAAGACCTCCTCACCCGTATCCAGGAACGTCCGGCTGTAGACGACAGCTTTCTGCACCGCACCTACCCCAAACAAAAGCAGTGGGATTTCGGCATGGAAGTCATCCGTCAGCTGGGATTTGATTTCGAGGCGGGCCGGCAGGACATCTCGGAGCATCCTTTCACCACCAGCTTTAATAAGAATGACGTCAGGATCACCACCCGCATCGACGAACAGGACTTTGCCAACATGACCTGGAGCTGTATCCACGAGACAGGACACGCACTTTATGAACAGGGACTTCCGGAAGAATATTATGGCCTCCCCCTGGGTGAATATGCCTCCCTCAGCATCCATGAATCCCAATCACGCCTTTGGGAAAACAACGTAGGCAGAAGCCTCTCGTGGTGGAAGCATTGGTACCCCGCCCTTCTTGCCTGCTTTCCCCAACAATTGGAGGGGATCTCCGTTGAACAGTTCTACAAGGGCATCAATAAGGTAACGACCTCCCTCATCCGTACCGAAGCGGACGAGGTCTCCTACCACTTCCATGTTATGATCCGTTATGAATTAGAAAAGAGCTTAATAGAAGGGACCCTGTCCGTAGACGATATTCCCTCCTATTGGAACCAAAAGTATTCGGAATATCTAAACGTCTCAGTACCAGACGATAAGCATGGCTGCCTGCAGGATGTCCATTGGAGCCACGGGAGCTTTGGCTACTTTCCCACTTATAGCCTGGGTAGCTTTTATGGCGCGCAGCTGTACTTAGCGGCTGATAATCAAGACGGTAACATCAAGACATCCATTGCTCAGGGTAATACGGCACCATTATTGAACTGGTTACGCCAAAATGTCCATCAACATGGCCGCCGTTATACCAGTGAAGAGCTCTGCCGTCAGGCCACAGGCCAAACCCTGGATATTCAATATTTTCTGCATTACTTACTTGATAAATACAAGAAAATTTACAACTTTTGAGGTATAAAATCCCGTTCCATGAAACGCCTGTCCCTGTCTGTTCTTCTCATCTTTGTTATATTTTCTTTTTCTTGCAAAAAGTTTATTCAGCAGCAGGAAGAAAAGGCTGTAATGGCCATCATCACCAATGGCTATTGGCATGTCGAGCAATACCTTCAAAACGATAGTAATATAACCGCCGCATTCTCAGGTTATCTCTTTAAATTTGACGCAGATGGTAAAGTGACGGGTACAAAAGACAGTGTATCTCAAACAGGTTCATGGTCTCCGAATGTCGATGCAAAGACCATCACTTCCAACTTCCCTTCGGCAACACCTCCGGTAAGTTTGTTGAATGGTATATGGAAAATAAAGGACAGCGGCTCGGATTTTGTACTGGCTACTTACACCGATACGACACTCAATACTTCCAATACCCTACGGCTGCAAAAGTAAAGACCAACCGTTTTAGACCCATTATTAGCCTCTTTTCTGTTTCATCCGGGCACGCCGGCTGATGAGCTATTTTATGAATATTGCCAAAATTGACCACTTTTTGATCCGGATAAAATTCATTGTCATCTGCTGCCTCCTTGGGATCACCCTCCATGCCCAGGTACCCGTCGTCGATTTCTCAGCTTCCACTACGTCCGGCTGTGGCCCATTGGCCGTTACCTTCACCGACCATTCCACCAATAAACCCCTTTCTTGGGCCTGGGATTTCGGGAATGGCCAGATATCCAGTTCCCAAAACCCGGGAGTAGTCTATACCAACCCCGGTACCTACACCGTTACCCTGATCGCAAAGAACAGCAGCGGGGCCGCCTCCATCGTAAAGACGGATTATATCACGGTGTTCCCTTACCCCTCCGCCAATTTCATTTCCGACTTGCAGGTGGGCTGCGCCCCCGCCACGATCCATTTCACCGACCAGTCGACGCCCGGACAAGGCTCGAACATTGAATGGACCTGGGATTTCGGGGAAGGAGGCAGCTCAAACCTGCAAAACCCTACCCATACTTTTACGCAAACGGGCTATTATAATATCTCCCTCACAGTTAAGAATTCCGGGGGATGCTCCAGGAACACCGTCCTCTATCGCTATATCCGTATCGTGCCGGGCGTCCAGCCGGATTTCACATGGTCCCAGACCTCGACGTCCTGCTCAGCTCCTTTCAATATTAACTTTATCAACCAGACATCAGGCCCCGGCAACCTCTCCTACAGCTGGGACCTGGGCAATAGCACGACCTCCAATGCAAAGAACCCTGCTACGTCCTACCCGTCCAATACCAGCTATGACATCAAACTGATGGCCACCAGCGACCTGGGATGCAGCGCAACAAAAACAAAATCGGTCACCTTCCAGGGCAATGCCCCTGTGATCACGGCGCCTGCCAATGCTTGTTTGAACACCCCCGTCACCTTCCAAAACGCTTCCACCCCGGCCCCCCTTGCCTCTTCCTGGGACTTCGGCGATGGCACCACCTCTACCTTTCCCAATCCCCAAAAGACTTATAATGCAGTGGGTACCTATACGGTGACCCTTACCAATACTTACGCCTCCTGCAGCTCGACATCCACCAAAACGATCGATGTTGTAACCACACCTCCCGCCAGCTTTACGTCGGATAAAACAACGGGATGCAAATCGCCATTCAACGTCAGCTTCACCGATCAGACCACAGGAGGCATCGGCTGGTTATGGGATTTTGGGGACGGGCAGACCTCCACCCTAAAGGACCCCATCCATGCTTACAACAGCCTGGGTAACTTCGACGTTACGCTCACGGTGACCACTAACTCGGGATGCACCAACACCCTGACAAAACCCCAGTACATAAAGCTGGCAGCCTCCACCGCCGGCCCCTATGCGTCTACAGCACAAGGCTGCGTCGGGATCCCAATCCATGTCGTACCCTATGTATCTTCCCTGGACGGCGTGGCCTCCTTCCTATGGACGGCTCCGGGCGCCACTCCTTCCACATCCACCGCCCCAGGCCCCGCCTTTACTTACAATGCCGAAGGAAATTATGATCTGACCTTACAGATCACCACCAACGGAGGATGTACCTTCACCCAGACATTTCCGGGTATCGCAGTCATAGGCAATCAGGTCGCCCCGCAATTCGCCGCCAACCCTACCACCTCCTGCGCCCGTCAACCCATCACTTTCACCAGCCCCTCCGCCCCCGTGGATAAATGGCTCTGGATCTTTGGCGATGGCGACACCAGCCAGTCAAAACCACCGGTCACCCATAAATATGTCGACACGGGCTATAATGACGTCATCCTCTCCGTTACAAACCACGGATGCACGCTCTCCGATACGGCAAAGAATTTTGTCTATATCACCGCGCCCCTGGCCGGATTCAGGTACCAGATCGATTGCGCCGACAGACACAATGTTTCCTTCACGGATACTTCAATGACCGATCCGACCAAAGGACCCGCAGCCTATAAATGGGACTTCGGCGATGGAGTCACCAGTCTCGCTCAAAATCCGGGCGCTCATACCTACCCCGATCTCAACCCAAGAACGGTCACCCTGGTCGTCAGCCAGGGCAGCTGCTCCGACACTGTCAAAACAACCATCTCATTACAGAATGTCATCCCTTCCTTCACCATCTCTCCCAACCCATCCTGTAAGTTCGGCCAGTTTACCCTGACCTCCACCAGCACACCTGCCAGCGCCATCGACTCCTTTACCTGGACAGTCAACATGGTCACACGTACCTTGGCAACACCTGTTTTTAAAACTGGCATCACCGACACCGGTGCATACACCATCACCTTGAAAGTAACAGATAAGGGCGGCTGCTCCTACTCTGTCAACAATAACATCCAGATCACTGCACCCTCGGCGAAATTCGCTCCCAACATAGGCGGCTGTAAGAACAGCCCCGTTACCTTCACCGATCAGTCCATCCCCTACAATGCCGGTTCCCCCATTACCTCCTGGTACTGGAACTTTGGCGATGGCAACTCGGTAACAACCACAACACCAACAGCCTCCCACACCTACGCCGACACGGGGACCTACGACATCACCCTCGCCATAAAAGATACCAAAGGCTGCGTCGATACCATCACCGTTCCATCTACAGCAAAGATCACTTCCGCCAAGGCTGGCTTCTTCGCCGACACACTATACTGCCCCAATGCTCCCGTACCGTTTACGGATAGCTCCAAAGGGAACAACCTTACCTATAGCTGGGACTTCGGCGATGGGTCAGCCGCACCAACAGCACCCGGCTCCACAGACCAGAACCCGGTTCATCCCTACGCCAACAATGGCCAATACTATAGCGTTAAGCTGAAGGTGACGGACGGAACTGGCTGCTCCGACTCCGTCACCCGTAGCAACTATATTCACATCCAGCAACCGATCGCTTCCTTTATCCTGCAGGACAGCACGGGTATCTGCGTCCCGCTGCAAGCCAGCTTTATTCCGACGGGAAAATTCTACGACAGCCTCTATTGGAACTTTGGCGATGGCCAGACATCCACACTGGATACCACGACACATTTTTACAATAACTTTGGACAGCCGGCAAATAACTACGCTTTCACAGCCATGCTCATCCTGCAAGGCGCAGGAGGCTGCCGCGACACAGCCAAACGCAATGTCTATGTCTTCCTGCCCTTTAATACCTCCTCGCTGACATTTTCACCTCTACAGAATTGCGATTCGGTGGAGGCTTTATTTTCAGCATCGCCCACCCCTTACACTGATTTTGCCTTCAACTTCGGGGATGGTACGGCAGACTCATCGGGCAATCAGTCCCCGACCCATACCTACCGGAACCTCGGCACCTTCTCCCCTCAGCTGGTACTTACAGATGCTTCAGGCTGCATCGCGACTAGAAACAACGGCAATATCACAGTGCTGGGGGCCGTGCCTATTTACTCCTCGGACAAGAAAGCAACCTGCGACACAGGCACGGTATACTTCCAGGGCATCGTTATCACCAACGACGGTCAAAGCCAATACACCTGGGACTTCGGGGATGGCACCACACTCACGGGAGTGCCTTCCACTCCTCCGAACGATCCCTTCCTGTCCCAATTTCATTACTACAGCCAGCCAGGGGCTCACCTGGCCTCGCTCAAAGTGACCACCAACAACGGCTGCAACGAAACATATACGGATACCATCCATATCTGGCAAACACCCCATCCCCTCATCAGTTCCGATGGGCCCCTTTGCACCGGACTTATTCAATTTCATGGTGACGTCACCCTGCCGAATGTCGACAGTGTCAGCTGGGCCTGGACCTTTAGCAACGGTTCCTCCTCCGGCGCAAAAGACCCATATCTCAACTTCCCACCAGGACCGCTCACTGCCCACTTGAAAAGCTCCGTTGCCTTCGGCTGCAGCGACACCACTTCTCAGTCACTGACCATTCTCCCCCTGCCGGAAATAAAAGGTCCGAAGGTCATCACCACCCCGGTGGGCATACCCGTTACCCTGCCTTTCTCATACAGTTCCAACGTCAGCACCTATACGTGGTCGCCATCGACCTACCTGGATTGCACCGACTGCCCTACCCCCGTATCCACGCCCACCTTTAATACGACCTATACCATAAAAGTAACAGACGAAAATCATTGTGTTTCCATTGACACCGTACTGGTGAAAACCATCTGCAACGGGGAAAACTATTTTATACCCAATACATTTTCTCCCAACAGGGATGGCGTCAACGACGTCTTCTATCCCCGTGGGAGAGGATTGTATAATATACAGGGAATGCGGATCTTCAATCGCTGGGGAGAGCTGGTGTTCCAAAGAAAAGATTTCCCGGCCAATACGGAATCCATGGGATGGGACGGAACGATCAATGGGAGGCCGGCGCCATCAGATGCCTATGTCTACATCATAGATGTCATCTGTATCAACGCACAGGTGATCGCCTTAAAAGGAGATGTCACTTTAATCAGATAGACCTTGAAGAACTATAAATCATACATGCAGCTGCTTATTCTGACCATCAGCCTCCTGTGCGAAACATCGGCCAGGGGGCAGGATATCCATTTTTCCCAATTCTTTGAAGCACCCCTCCTCCGGAATCCGTCCCTGGCAGGCATCTTCACGGGTGACTATAGAGTGCAGGCCGTTTTTCGCGACCAGTGGAGCAGCTTTACCAACGCATATCGCACAGGCTCCCTCAACGGTGAATATAAAATGTCCGTAGGCAAAGGCAGCGACTTCCTCACCGTGGGCCTGCAGTTACTTTACGACAAAGCAGGTTCCGCAGCACTCTCCACCACCGAATTGCTGCCGGCGCTCAACTATCATAAATCCCTAAGCGACGACCACCCCATGTACCTCTCCCTGGGCTTCATGGGAGGATTGGTGGAAAAAAGGATCGACATGTCGAAGGTCACCACCAATAGTCAATACAACGGTACAGCGTTTGATCCCGCCCTTCCCGACGGCGAGCTGCTGGTCAATCCCACCATCCGCTACCTGGACGGCAGCCTGGGCCTGAGCTTTAATACAGTCTTCGGACAAGGCAAGGCCAACAGCCTATTCTTCGGCGCCGCCCTGCATCATGTCAACCGCCCAAAGAACTCTTTCTACAAAAGCACCATCGAACTGGATCCCAAATATGTCTTCTCCGGAGGCATGAAACTCACCATCAACGAATTCGCCTTCTTCACGCTCCAGGCAGACCATACCCGGCAAGGGTCCGCAACAGAGACCATCGGCGGCGCGCTCTATTCCTATAAGCTGGGGGACGACCCGGAAAACTCAAACTATATCCTCAGCCTCGGCAGCTTCCTCCGGTGGAAAGACGCCCTCATCCCTGTCATAAAACTTGAAATGAACGCCCTCGCTGTCTCTCTTAGCTATGATGTCAACGTTTCACAATTGAAGACGGTCAGCCAGGGCAGGGGCGGCATAGAACTATCTGTCTCCTATATTGGATTTCTCAGCCGCGAAAATGCCAAATACAGGGTGCTATGCCCGAAATTCTAGTGTAGAAATTTTGACGTAGATTTATGCCCTTAAAAAATCATTTCGTTATGCCAGTAACCGTTGGTCAGCAAGCTCCAGCATTTAGTCTTTACGATTCAGAAAAGAAAAAGATCAGTCTCGAAGATTTCAAAGGAAAGAATGTACTCCTGCTTTTCTTTCCCCAGGCCTTCACCGGCACTTGCACAAAAGAGCTCTGCAGCACCCGTGATAACATCGCCCTTTACGAACAGGTAAACGCACAGGTACTGGCCATCAGCGTGGACTCCCTTTTCACCCTGGCAAGATATAAAGACGACCAGCAACTGAATTTCCCCCTCCTGAGCGATTTCAATAAAGAGACCTCGAAAGCATACGACTGCCTCTACGATACCTTTGTCTTTGATATGAAAGGCGTCTCCAAAAGATCCGCTTTTGTCCTGGATAAAGAAGGCGTCGTCAGATATGCCGAAGTCCTGGAAACAGCCAGCGACCTCCCTGACTTCTCCGCCATCCAAAAAACGCTATCCGAACTTAACTAACAGGAAATCAAATAATTATATCGAGAGTCTCAGCCGGGATCTTAGCCCAAAATTTAGCAAAATTTTTGGACTGAAATTTGTATCTTTGAATGTAAACACCTATTTTGGATTAACGTGTAAAATACGCCAATACATGAGGATTTTTTACATTATTTTATCCATTATTCTACTGACATCCACCCAGGCTAAAAGCCAGGCTAAAGGTCCCATGCCTGACCCGGAAAAAAAGGTCGTCAAATTCTATCCCAATCCTGCCATTTCCTATATCACTTTCGAAGTCGTAAAAGAATCGAACAAATCATATACCCTGCAGATCTACAATTTCCTCGGAAGAAAAGTAAAGGATGTTACTGAGATCACTCCCAAAACAGTGGTTAACCTCAGCGAACTGGTACGCGGGATCTATATCTTCCAGCTAAAAGACCCCAATGGCAGGGTCACCGACTCCGGTACCTTCCAGATCAACAAATAACTACCTCCTAAATTTTGGTCCTGTAAACGCTGTAGTTCCGCTCCTCCGCTTTGCCGGCGACCCTAACCGTTCCTTCGCTGAGAACTTCGTCAGAGCTGCGTGCCTCGCTCTTCCTCGTTCGTAACCTTCGCTCCGCTCGGTTATCTCCTTCTATCAGCATCAATTCTAATTCGACCGACGTCCTATTCAGCAGATGTACAAAACTCCACCATCGAAATTAAGGCTCATTCACGGCAGGGTCGACCTCATACCCCGCCGCCGCAAAATGGAAAACTAATTAACCTTCATCTCACTGACAAAACACCCACTCGCCCCCTCCGCGGCCAGCCGATCAAGAGCTTCGTCGGAACGTCGTCCCTCGTTCCTCCTCGCTCGTAACCTTCGCTTCGCTCGGTTAGGCCTGGAGGAGCCTTATCATTGGGATAGCGCATTCAGCCACAAATGCCCAATAGAATATCCACTCAACAAAGAAAAAATGCCCAGTGGTACCCAATGTACAGCGACGGAAGGCTCATAGCTGTCGGGAATAACAAAAGGAAAAACCCACAAGCACCTAAATAAACTACCAATACATAACCACTCACAACACCTGCACAATCAAAAACTTAAGATAATTCGTATTCTCCCACCCCTCGATAATAGGATGGTCGCTGGCCTGTGCCTGAAAAGTCACCTGCCGCAGCTTCCGCCGCGCATCCCTGGCAGCCATTTGAATCGTCTCCAGGAAAAGCTCCGGCTGCACCAGGTTGGTACAGGAAGAAGTCACCAGAAATCCCCCCTTCTTCACCAGCTTCATCCCCCGGAGATTGATCTCCTTATAGCCCGTGATTGCCTTCTGTATGGTCTCACGGCTCTTCGTAAATGCAGGTGGATCCAGCATGACCACGTCATATTGACGCCCTTCCTTGCTCCATTGCTTCAGCACGTCGAATGCATTCACCGCCTCATACTTGCAGATCTTATCCAATCCGTTGAGCTCCGCATTCCGCCGGGCCTGCGCCACGGCATTCTCCGAAATATCCAGCCCTAGGACCGACTTGGCCCCATACCAGCCGGCATGGGTCTCAAAACTGCCCGTATAGCAAAAGGCGCCCAGCACATCCGCCCCCTTGACGATATGCCGGATAGCACGGCGGTTATCCTGCTGATCCAGGAAATAACCGGTCTTCTGCCCATTTTCAATATCCACATGCATTTGCAGGCCATTCTCCCGGATGATGATCTGTGTATCAAATGGCGCAGACAAAAACCCCTTCTGCTGCGGCATCCCCTCCAGCTCCCGCACAGGCACATCGTTGCGTTCATAGATCCCCTTGGGACTGAACAGCTGCTCCAGCGCTTTTACAATGGCAGGCTTCCACCGGTCCATACCCAACGCCAGCGTCTGCAAAACAAAATAATCGTTGAACTTGTCGATGATCAGCGCAGGCATGAAATCCGCCTCCCCAAAAATAAGCCGGCAATTCTCCGTATAACCCAGCTTCTGCCGGTACTCCCAGGCCTCTTTTATGCGTCCATAAAAAAAGCCCTCATCTATGACCTCGGATTTCTCCCTCGTCAGCAGCCTTACCAGTATCTGGGACTGAGGATTAATATATCCCCTCCCAACAAATTTTTTGTCGTGGGTATAAACCTCTACCGTTTCACCGCCGGCGGCATCCCCTTCCACCGTATTCACCTCATTACCAAATATCCAGGGATGGCCACTCTCGATACGGCGACTGATCTTTTTCTTCAGATAAACTTTTGTCATGGGCCGCAAAGATACAATCTTCGGGAAAAGCCGCGCCTGACAACCTTAATACATTAACAATCAATGAACTAGAATACCTGTCAGCCCAAACTCTGATAATGCGACAATTTGTCTCCATTTAGCCCTTGGCAAAACTTTTGACTACCTTACCTTTGTGACCCAAAAACGCACATTTTTTAAGGATATGAACATCGAAGACATGGACCAACATATGGAAGACATGAATACAGACGAAAATGTCGCAGGGACCACCCATCTGAATGACCGTTTGTCTGGCGAGGATGAACTGGATAAATTGAAGGAAGAGGTCCAATCCCAGAAAGATAAGTACCTGCGCCTTTTTGCCGAATTTGACAATTTCAGGAAACGAAGCGCCAGGGAAAACCTGGAGTTGAGACAGACTGCCGGTAAAGAGGTCATCATCTCTCTCCTGGATGTGCTGGACGACTGTGACAGGGCCGAAAAACAACTCCAGGCCGCTGAAAACATCGACCAGGTGAAAGATGGCATCCAGCTGGTGTTCTCAAAGCTCCGTAACACCCTTCAAAGCAAAGGCCTGAAAGCCATGCAAAGCATCCACACCGATTTCGATGTGGAAAAACACGAAGCCATCACGGAGGTGCCCGTCCCGGACGAAAAGCTAAAAGGTAAGGTCATCGACGAAGTACAGAAAGGGTATTACCTGAATGACAAGATAATACGTTTCGCAAAAGTGGTGGTGGGCAAATAAAACAAACAGATCTAGTTTCTACTTATGTCTACGAAGAGAGATTATTATGAAATACTCGGCGTTGTAAAAGCTTCCTCGGCCGAAGATATTAAGAAAGCCTACCGCAAGGTAGCCATGCAGTTCCATCCGGACCGCAACCCTGGTGATAAGGCGGCAGAGGAAAAATTTAAAGAGGCGGCAGAAGCCTACGAGGTGCTGAGCGATGGGGACAAACGGGCCCAGTATGACCGCTATGGCCATGCAGGCGTGTCCGGCAATGGCCGGGGCAACGGTGGCGGCAGCCCTAATATGGAAGACATCTTCAGCCAGTTTGGAGATATCTTCGGGGACGACCTTTTCGGCAGCTTCTTCGGCGGCGGCAGAAGAGGGGGAGGCGGTTCCCGCTCCAGAGGCGTCAGAGGCAGCAATCTCCGCGTAAAGATCAAGCTCAACTACGAAGAGATTGCAAAAGGGGTTCAGAAGAACATTAAGGTCAAAAAATATGTCTCCTGCAATACCTGCACCGGCAGTGGCGCAAAAGACAAGAGCAGCGTACAGACCTGCTCCACCTGCGGCGGCAGCGGCCAGGTCCGCAAGGTCACCAGCACCTTCCTGGGTCAGATGCAGACAGTTACCACCTGCCCCACCTGTAACGGCGAAGGTTCCACTATCACGGCTAAATGCCCCGTATGTAAAGGTGAAGGCCGCGTCTATGGAGAAGAAACAGTCACCATTGATATCCCGGCCGGCGTACAGGAAGGCATGCAGCTAAGCGTAGGCGGCAGGGGAAATGCAGGGGAAAGAGGCGGCGCAGCCGGCGATCTCATCATCCTCATCGAAGAAGAACAACATCCCGAATTACACCGTGACGGACTCAATGTCGCTTATGAGCTCCATATCTCTTTCGCCGATGCCGTCTTTGGAATGAATGCGGAAGTACCCACAATAGATGGGAAAGCAAAGATCAAAATACCGCCAGGCACCCAGAGCGGTAAGATCTTCCGGCTTAAAGGCAAAGGCTTTCCGGGCGTCAACTCATACGAGAAAGGCGACCAGTTGATCCATGTCAACGTCTGGACACCGCAGCACGTCAGTCCGGAAGAGAAAGCAATACTGGAAAAATTAAACGATTCACCCAACTTCCAGCCAAAGCCAGATAAGAATGAACGTAGCTTCTTCGATAAAGTGAGGGAAATGTTCAGTTAATAGATCTTCCTTTTTTTCGTCCGGCCGTAGATCTTCCGGGCCTTCTCTATGAGCTCAATGAACTCCTGCTGCATCCCGTCGTCGGGATCGCGGGATCTCTCAGCCATATCTATCGCATCCTTCCAGCGCGCCTGGTAGGTGAACCGCGACCGCTTTAACAACCCTCCGAACAATGCAATGGAAGAGGCAAAACGATAACAAGGCTGCAGGTCCCGGAATGCCGTCAGCCGGGAAGAACATTCAAAATTGCTTACCCTCGCCAGTGAATCATGAGGCAGCCGGTAATTCAATACCACACGCGCTAACCGGGTCCTGTCCACCTGCTCGATACTGTCCGGGTCCGTAGGCGTTATTTCGAATAAGGCCAGCAGGGAATGACCGGACCCAACTTCTCCCCCCTGTACCTCGCTCGTCGAGTCGGATAGCATTTTTACCTTATTGTCAAAACCAATCAGCCGGTAGTTTTTGACAAGCGATTGATTGAATGAAATATTCAGATACGCATCATCGGCCACTGCATACACCGTTTGCGTAAACTCCCTTACCAGCACTTTCTCCGCCTCCCGCTCATCATCCAGGTACGCAAAATTCCCATTGCCTTTCTTGGCCAATACTTCCAGCTTGGAATCTTTGTAATTCCCCATCCCCACCCCAAGACAGGTGAGATAAATACCCCATTGTTTATGCAGCGACACCAGCTTTTCCAGTTCATCCTCGGAAGTCTCCCCAACATTGAAATCCCCATCCGTCGCAAGGATCACCCGGTTATTCCCTCCCTTGATGAACTGACTCTTAGCCACGCGGAAAGCAGCCCGGATCCCCGCTTCTCCCGGCGTCGGTCCCCCGGGGGACAGGTCTTCGATAGCCTTCTGGATTTTTTTCTTATCCCCTCCGGAAGTGGGAGTCAGCCACACACCTACTGCACTGCCATAAACGACGATAGATACGGTATCGACAGGCCGTAGATTATTCACCAGTAAAGTAAAAGCAGATTTCAACAATGGCAGCTTGTTCGGCATATCCATTGACCCCGACACATCCACCAAAAACACCAGGTTGGCTGGGGGTATCTGCGCCGGGTCCACTTTCCGCGCACACACTTTCAGGAATAACAACTGATCGTCCTGGTTCCAGGGACATTCCGACAAATTGGACTGAATGGAAAAGCAGCTGTCTTTGGGAGGATCGGTATAACCGAAATTGAAATAGTTCAGGAGTTCCTCTATACGCACCGCATCGGGCGGGATGGTACTGCCCATGTTCAGGAACCTGCGCACATTGCTGTAAGAAGCTTTATCAATATTGACAGCAAATCCCGTTTCAGGAAATTGTGAGGCGGGCACAAATTCATTCTCTACCAGTGAGCTATACGTCTCACCACCCACGGTCCAGCCTTTCCAATCCGCCCCTTTCAGATCTTTCGTTAGGGAAAGCAGCCGCTTTTTTGGGGCGGGTGGAGGATGAAAAAGTAATTTCAAAGTGACGCGCTGGTATTGGGTCGCATCTACATGTAATGTAGTTGTCTGGAATCCATCTGCAGAAAGCGTAATAGAATCATCAGCCTGTGGCACAGGTATCCCAAACTCCCCGGAACTTCCGGAATGATAGGAATATCCGCTGGAATGCAGCAGTATCCTCACATTTGGCAAGAAGGTATTGGTCTCATCTTTTACTTCTCCCCTTAGATAGAACTGGCCTGCAGAAGAATGAAATAAAAGACAGCCAATAACAAAAATGGCTACATCTTTCAATGGGATATTTTGATTCTTAAATTAATGCGTTCTTTCTTCTCTGTCAAGCCCCTCTTTGTTAAAGTTCTACTCTATCAGCTTATAAATGGAAGGGATGTTCCGTCCCAGCCCATCATAGTCCAGCCCATACCCCAACAGAAACTTATTCGGCACCGCAAAACCCAGGTAATCCACCGCTATCGGGTACACCGTCGCCTCTGGCTTGTGAAGCAATGCGGCTATCCGCAATGACGCCGGCTGCTGATGTTCCAGCTGCGGCAGGAATTCACTCAATGTCTTCCCTGTGTCCACAATATCTTCCAGGATCACTACATGCCTGCCAATCAGGTCGATATCCAGCCCGATGGCGGTTATAACATGTCCTGATGACTTCGTTCCCTTATATGATGCCAGCTTGATAAAACAGATCTCCGCCTCGACGGAAATAGCCTTGAACAGGTCCGATGCAAACATAAAGCTCCCGTTGAGTATCGCTATGAACAAAGGCCTCTTGCCGGCATAGTCCTTGTTGATCTTTTCGGCCATTCCCTGTATCTTATTTCCTATCTCTCCCTCGCTTAAATAGGGCTCAAATACTTTATCATGTACATGGATAGTTGACATCCTGTTAGTTTTAGTTTAAACGCTTCAATTTACACTCCGCGTAACCACCGGCCTCGTAGGCGCCGAGCCTCGCAGATAAAGCTTTTCCCCTACCGCCGGCTGCACACCGGGACTCAGTTGATTCATTTCTACCAGGTCCTGGTACCGCACCCCTTCTTCCTGGCAAATATCATACACCGATTCCCCCTCCTGGACAACATGGAACTCCGCAGCACCCGTCCTGCGCTTACGCTGCAGGAACAACAGCTGATCCTTCGTCAGCACATCCTCTTCCTTCAGATCATTGAATTCCAGCAATCGCCCTAAGGCTATATCATACTGATTGGCGATGGACAATAAGGAAACTCCTGCCCTTGCAAATATCACACGGGTCCGGTTGATCCGGAACTCCCCCTCCGGATAGCTTTGCCGCGACTCCCCGACACCCGATTGAATGCCCACCGGCTGCACCACCGCCCCCTCGGCGCCTGGCGTAACGACTACCGCCGGCCCCTGGTTCAACCCGGTCAGCGGCCTGGCCGGCGTTCCCGGCACCGTCAATACGACCTCCTCCGAAGGCTTCAGCCTGCCCAGCGCTATGAGAGAGTATTGCTCCAAATTGTAATCCTGGATGTATTTTATCAGTATCTGCGGATAACGGGGATTGGTGGCATAACCCGCCTTCCGGAGACCATTGGCCCAGCCTTCGAAATCCGTAGGGTCAAGCGCGAAAAGAAAAGCATACCGGCTCCCCCGCTTCAAAAAATCCGAATGATCCTTATAAGAATCCGCCGCCGCAGGATAACTGCGAAAACATTCCCCCCGGGCATCGTCATCATGGTACACCCGCTCCCCGGTCCACTCATCCTTACACTTAATGCCAAAATGATTGTTGGATCTTTTCACCAGCTCGCTATTGCCCGCTTCCGACTCATGGATCCCTTGGGCAAGGGTGATGGAGGCAGGTATGCCCGTACGCTGCATCTCGCTGACTGCCAAGTCTTTATAAGTATTAATGTAATTAATGACGTCCGGATTGTTCTGGGCGCGGAGCCTTCCCCACATCAGAATGATCCCCCACACCGTCAATAGAATTAGTTTTCCCTTCATGTAGCCCCGCATTTATTTTTTCCGGATGAACATAAGACCATCCCGGATGGTGAGCATTAGTTTTTCTACAGATCCATCCTTTTCTACATACTCGTTAAAAGCTTGTATCGCCTTGGCATTCTTGCCGCTAACCTCTTTCTCAAAGACTTCTCCGTGAAAAAAAACATTGTCGGCAATGATCAGCCCGTCGGGAGCCAATTTCGGTAACACTAATTTATAGTATTCCGTATAATTCACCTTGTCCGCGTCAATAAAAACCAAATCCCAGTCCTCATGGAGGGCCGGGATGATCTCTAACGCATTTCCCCGGTGCAGTATTATCCTTTCCTGCATATTTGCCCGGCGAAAATACCCTGCGGCTACGTCTGCATCCTCATCCCGCAGCTCGATGGTATGCAACAGCCCGCCTTCCGCCAGGCCGGCAGCCAGGCAGATGGCGCTATATCCCATAAATGTGCCGATCTCCAATATCCTGCGGGGACGTTGTATCAGGCTGATCATCTCAAGGAATCTTCCCTGCAAATGACCGCTGAGCATTTGCGGCTGGGAATGATACTTATACGTGTAGTCGGCGATCTCTTGCAGAAGTGCGGGCCCGGGAGATGAATACCGCTCTGCATATGCCTGCGCCAATGGGTTGATAATTTCCACATTAAACGTTTCACCAAAGATACCCCTAAAATGCCACTAAACGCCAGCTTAAAAGTTCGGCTGCAGCGGATTCCGCTGGTAAAAGGCCAGCACATGCCCCGCCACCTCGTCCGCCGTATCGGCCACCTTCAGCAGATCCAGGTTATGAGGGGAGATATTCCCATGCTGCTCCAGCATGACGGCCTTCATCCAGCTTAGCAGCCCTCCCCAATAAGATGAACCAACCAGGATCAAAGGCACTGCCTCCATTTTACCCGTTTGTATCAGGGTGGCTACCTCGAAGAATTCATCCATGGTGCCAAAGCCCCCCGGCATCATGATAAAACCCTGGGAATATTTAGTGAACATTACCTTGCGCACAAAGAAATAGTCGAAGTTCAGGTTGGCATCCCTGTCGATATGTGGATTGCAATGCTGCTCAAAAGGAAGTTCGATATTCAACCCCACTGATTTTCCACCTCCCTGCTGGGCCCCTTTATTGGCGGCCTCCATAATGCCCGGCCCCCCGCCCGAAATGATCCCAAAACCCTCTTCCGCCAGGCGCTGTGCGATCTCTGTGGAAAGCTCATAATACTCTTCTCCGGGTTTGGTTCGGGCCGATCCGAAGATGGAGATGCAAGGCCCTAACTTGGCCAGCGCCTCAAAACCATCCACGAACTCTGCCATTATTTTAAAGATCTGCCAACTGGAATGTGCTTTTGATTCTGCCCATCTGCGCTGCTTGGACATTCGGATCGTGTCATTCATACTGCTCTCGTTTAGATATTGGATACATCCCTATAACGTAGTGCCCGAAAAATTAGTTTGCAGCAACGGCTCTTTTTGAGATGAGCAGCAATCCCAAAAAGGTCAGGATCCCATTCACCAGCAGCAGCTCGATCCCTATCTGGAAACCGCCCAGCCACTGGGATGAATACCTGCTGATAAAAAAACACAGCACCGGCGCCAGCAGGCAGATAGCCGTGACGGCCAGGCTGTCAGGCAGGCTCCTCCGCGTAAGGATGCCAAAGGCAAAAAGGCCCAGCAAAGGACCATAAGTATAGCCCGCCAGTTCAAGGATGACATAGATGATCGACTTATTGTTGATCCACTTGAACACCATGATACAAAAAAGAAATAGGACGGTAAAGCTGATATGCACTGTCATCCGGGTCTTTTTTTTCTGCTGCTCGCTTAATCCCGGCTTTTCCCTTAAACCCAGGATATCGATACAGAAGCTGGAGGTCAGCGCGGTCAACGCACCATCCGCACTGGGAAAAAGAGCCGATATCAGCCCGATGATGAACAGGATGGACACTGCCTTGGGCATGGCATGCAGCGCCAGGGTCGGGAAAAGATCGTCCCCGATGACATTATGTCCATCCAGCATCAGATGATGCCCCTCATACACCGCCCCCTTATGCAGGACAAACAGATACAGCAGCCCCCCAAGTAAGAGAAATAAGAAATTCACCAGCACCAGTATGACACTGAAAACAAGGACATTTTTTTGCGAATCCTTCAGGTTCCTGACGCTGATGTTCTTCTGCATCATTTCCTGGTCCAGACCCGTCATCGCGATCATGATGAATATCCCGCCCACTATCTGCTTCAGGAAAAACCCCTTGCTCTTGACATCCGTATTGAATATCGCCGTAAAGCTCTTTTCATCCATCGCCTGCAGGGCGCTGCCAAAAGACAGGTCCAGGTGCCGGAGAATATAGATAATGCACACCACCATACCGAGCAGCATAAATGTCGTCTGCAGCGTATCCGTATATACGATGGTCTTCACACCCCCCTCGAAAGTATAGAGCAATATCATCAGGAGGATGACCGAAACACTTACAACAAAAGGCACGCCCATATCCTTCAGAATAAAAAAATGCAGCACATTGATCACCAGGTACAGCCTGGCCGTGGCGCCCACGGTTCTCGACAGGATAAAGAAAAGGGCCCCCGTACGATAAACGATCTTCCCAAAACGCGTATGCAAATAATTATAAATGGAAGTAAGGTTCAGCCGGTAATACAAGGGTAACAGGACAAACCCGATCACCAGGTATCCGATGAAATTCCCTATCACCACCGGAAAATAACCAAAACCCTTATATACATCCCCGGCAAAATCTCCCACCGTGCCGGGCACCGATACAAAAGTGACGCCGGACAGGGAAGTACCGATCATGCCGAAGGCCACCAGCATCCAGTTGGAATTCCGGTTGCCGATGAAAAAAGAATCGTTATTGGAATGTCGCGACGTTCGCCAGGCCACTGCTAATAACAACAAAAAATAGCCGATCACAAAGGAAAATAGAAGCAAAGAAGACATGGGCGGTATTATTCTAACCCGGAAATTAGGAAATACAGGGGTAATATGGGAAATTTAATTTTGAATCAGATATGAGCAATAACATTACATCCGTCGCGGTTTTCTGCGGATCTCAAAAAGGCAACAACCCCCTTTTCGCTTCCCACACCGCCGAGTTAGGCAGGCTTCTGTCCCTCGCAAAATTAAAGTTGATCTATGGCGGCGGCAACACAGGCCTCATGGGCGCCGTGGCCAACGCAGCCCTGGCAGAAGGCGGCGAGGTCGTAGGCATCATCCCGGAAAGGCTAAAAGAATGGGAACGTCATCACAGTGGCCTGACGGAACTGGTCATTGTTCCCGATATGCATACCCGTAAAAAAATGATGTACGAACGCTCCGATGCCGCCATCATCCTGCCCGGAGGTTTCGGCACCATGGACGAGCTCTTCGAAATGCTGACCTGGAATCAGCTGAAGATCCACGACAAAAAGATCTATTTCCTCAATTCCGCGGGATTCTATGATCCACTGTTCCTCCACCTGCTCCATATGCAGAAAGAAGGCTTTCTCTATGACTCATTGGAAGAAAGGATCCATCTCTGCCCCACGCCTGCCGAAGTGCTCAACAGGCTTGTATGATCCATCACCGCTTGTGCAGATAAAAATTGAACCCTGCCCTGATCACAGGCAGCGGATGACCATTGATGTCATTATAGGGGGAATCCTTATCACCTAATACATCGAACATAAGCGCTATATAGAAGCTGCCCTGCCCGATCACTCTTTGTCCATATCCTACACCCAACAGCAGGCTGGTGGCATTGGCATCGTAGGTGGTCGTCTCCCCGGTAGGCACATACTTGGCGTTTACATTGATCAGGTTGTACTCAGGCTGCGCTGTAAGAAAAAGATAGGGCAGCACATATCCCCTCGCAAATACACCACCCCCATAATTAAAAGTATGGTACCGGACATTGCCCGTATAATAAGGATCCGCCCGGATGGAATTGTAATTGAAGTTCAATACGATGCCGGCATCCAGCCAGTTGTTCAGCGAATAGCCGATCTCGGGACTGGCCCCTACATTGAAATTATAAGACCCGAACCCAAGGGCAAGACTACCGCCCAGAAAGAGATTGTTCTTCGAAAAGCCCCCGTCTGCGCCTTCGTCGGAATAAGTATAGACACGTTGAGGATTACGTTCCTGCGCAAAAACTCCCAACCCTACCATCAATAAAATCCCGGCGAACACGATCTTTTTTATCATTGCTCCTTAAATTTTGTGCAAAATACTTCTAAAGCTTGAAAGTGGGGCACAACGACTGTCTCCTGTTCCCATTATACTCGTTGTAAAAACCCTGGCTGGTAAGTGCAAACTCATAAGCGCCGAACCCTCCGTCATAATGCTTGATGGAAGAAGTCGTGACATCATATGTGAAGGTCAGCTTCAGGTTCTTGTAGATAAATCCGATCATAGGTATAAAAGCATCGCCGGCTCTGTAATATATACCCCCGATCACCTGCTGGTCTCCATCATCCTTGAGATTGTATTGGGCATTGATCCCCAGGACCGCTTCCGAAGAATTGGCCATACTGGTATAATAGCCCATGGGATTGAGGATCACCTGGTCGCTGGCCTTAATGCTGGCATTCACAAATCCGATATACCTCCTGGGAATACGGCTGTCAAAACCAGAGGGGTCCGTACTGAAGAACGATTCCCGCGCCCGGTTGATATGCTGAACGGAAAAGCCCGCATTCAGGTACATCTTGTTCGTGGGAAAATAGGCATAGTTCAATCCCACCTGCATATCGAAATAAGTCACATTCGGCTGGTCAATGATGACGCTGGTCGGCAACTGGGAGTTAAAGAACTTGCCATCGAACTGGTCGGGGAACTTCAGATTGGAAGTATTGATGCGCTTATTGATGAACCCCACATTGAAACCAGCCGTGATCAGACTGGCAAACCCTACCATTTGGTGATAGGCGATAGACCCATACGCCTGGGTGGAAGTAAGGGTCCCGGACCCTGCCTCATCCCTCAGGATCACACCACCCAGCCCCATCCAGCCATTCTCGATCCTGTTGCGAAATACCTGGGCATCCCCCCAAATGCTCATGGTCCGGTACGGTACAGCCATGACGGGAGACCACTGGTCCCGGTAATTCGCGCCTATCCGGTAGTCGGCATCGGGAATAAACCCGGTATTGGCGGGATTGGTCGTCAGGGGAGAATTGAACCACTGCGAAAAATGGAGGTCCTGTCCCCGCCCCTGCAGCGCAGCCAGAATGATCCAAAGACCCAGGATAGATATTTTTTTCACACCCCTCATTTTTATTTTCGCCGAATGCTTCCCTTTATTAAGTAACGTTATGGACTCGTTTTTGGTTGTCTTTTCTATGTATTAAAGACTCATTAAAACCATTTGCTCACCGCAGCAAGGTCAGATCCCCTTTCCGGCTCGCATGCTTCCCATTGGAAAATTCCGCCTCCAGCGTATAAGCATATACTCCCATTGGCTGCGGATTCCCCTGGTAGTTCCCATCCCACCCGATGTTCTGATCCGAAGATTGGAACACCAGCTGGCCCCACCGGTTGTAGATCCTGAACATTAGCTTGGTAATACCAAAACCTGCCACCTTAAAGACACCATTTTGTCCAAACCGGCCCGGCGTAAAAGCATTTGGCATATCCAGTAAAGGGTTGATCAGGGTGGCCACCGTATGGCACACCGTATCAGTGCAGTCGAATCGGTTAAAGGCTACAAGACACACATTGAAGCTGTCTGTAAATTTATACAAATGTTCGATAGTATCCATAGTTGTCGTCATTAAAGTATCCCCGTCCCCAAAATCCCATTTATATCTCACAGCCCCCACTGAACCATTGTTGAATACCATTGGCGTGTTCGTCACTGGCGGCGAAGGACTGAAAGTAAAGGCAGCCGTCGGCCTGGGGCTCACCGTGATGCGAATGGAGGTATCGGACACTTTATTACAGGTCGTGCTGTCATACACGGTCAGCTTGATCCAATAGTCCCCCGCATTCTGGTATAAATGGGTAGGCACCGGATCAGTGGACGTATTCGCAGCGCCGCTTCCCGGATCGCCGAAGTCCCATTCAAATTGCAGCCCGCCCAGGGAAGTATTGTCAAAGCTCGCCAGATAAGGTACACAGCCATAGGGAGGCGTAACAAACTGCGCCTTGGCCAGTGGAGAAACCCTCAGGGTCTTTGTCAGCGTATCAGGGGAGTTGCAATAACCCGTATCCTCCAGTATCAGCTTGACAATATAAGTACCCGGCGCACCATAAGGATGCTGGATCGTACTATTGATAAGCCCTGCAGGTATCAGCGGCGAAGGCTTGTCGCTAAAGTACCATACAAGGGAGTTAGCCGTCAGCGGCTTGGCCCCCGGAACCTCCGTGGAAAGATTGGTGAACTCGTAGTTCAGGCTCAGGCAATCCCCCTTTTTCACAAAGCTGAAATCCAGATTCGCCTTGTCTGTCCTTCCACTCACGATCCGCCAGGCCGTATCCCGGACATTGCAGCTATTGCTATCGATGGCCACCATCATCACCCTGTAAAACCCGGGCGCATAATAGGTATGGCTCACGATATTACCGGTGGTAGCAGTATCCGGACCGCCATCCCCAAAATTCCATATGTAGGATTTCGCATTGCGTATCGTATCCTCGAACACGGCATCCATCGGCACACACCCGGTGGTATCGTTATTCCGGCCGTTGACGGAGGCCTTCAATCCCGCAGCCACCCCGGCAAAATTAAAAGCGATCTTGATAGCCGCCAGATTGCAGCCATTTGTGCCCGCCCCATTCCTGGGACTCCAGACGCCGGGGGTCGTGGGAAAAGGCTTGGCGGTGTTGCCGTTACAATTGGCGCAGACGGCCTGGTAGATGATGCCGAACTGGTCATACCGGCTGGTGCCCCCATCCACATGCTCGCTGATGCTGCCGGGATTGTCATCCTGCCCGTAAAAGGTCCCGTACAGCAGCGCGGAGGCATTCTTCTTTATGACAATAAAATAAAAGTCCCTGTTATCCGTCAGCTTCTTGATGGCATCCTGCGACACGGGCATACCGATAGTCCCCGCCAATCCATACTCATCCGGGCCGCCAAGGATCCATCCTCCCCACCCGGACACATACAGGTTCTCACACCGGTCCACCAAAAATGCGACGGGAGAGATATTGGGCAGCCTTCCATTGGGACTGCCGAAAGTCGTGGAAAAGATATAGCCCGACAAGTCATTTTTCAGCTTGGATACGAATTGCTTGGCGCCCGGATTGATGAACTGGACATTCTGCGTCGTCGGCCAGCTCCCATTGGTCGTCCCCATGATATAAGGAGATCCTTCTTTGTCGAACTGTATGCCGTAAATGGCATCCCCGGATGGGGTCCCAAAATAGCTTGTCCTTTTCAGCTGCGACCCATCTGCGGAGATGATGGAGACAAATCCGTCACAAAGCCCTCCCGAATAGCTGCTCTGCAGCACCCCGCTCTTGTTGCCGGGAAGATCCTTGCTGGTAGTCGCTCCCGCAACATAGATCTCCCCCGTCAGAGGATCCGGCTTCAATACAAAGGCGGCATCTTTGCCTGATCCTCCCAGAAAGCTGCTCCAGATGATATGGTTACAGGCAGGGTCTATCTTCAGCACCACCGCATCCTGACCGCCACCGCCGAAATTAGGTTGAAATACAGCTCCCCGGATAGGGAAAAGACCGTTCCTGTCGGAAGACTGCGTCGAGGCTGCTACCAGGATATTATTCGATCCGTCCAGCACTACCTCGCTGCGTGAATCGTCTCCATAGTTCCGGATCAGCGAATCTGCACGCTCATCATGGATCCGTGCCTGATCGCTCATGTTGACACAATCATTACCCGAACCACCGATCCGGATACAACCGGTCAGCTTACTGCCGGAAGCATCCAGCAACGCCACGAACATATCAGCTGCACCGCCACTACCCTCCATTGTCTTATAAGGAAAGTCGGTGGAATAAGTCCTCCCCAGGACCACCAGGTTGCCGTTCACATCAGTGATCATACTATGCGGTGTTTCACTGTCCGCGCCTCCCAGGTAGGTGGCATATACCTTGGTGGAACCACTGGTATTGAATTTAATAATCCCCACATCGAATTGCCCCTTGCCATAGGTAGGCTGCAGAGCGCCCGTATTCCAGGGGAATGCCGCGCCAAAGACAATACCCCCTGCAAAGAAAGTCCCCCCGGGTCCCGGCGTCGCTGTAAAACCCCAGTTACTCACCTTGCTGCCGGTGAAAGTGCAGAAAACCAATGTAGGGTCGATGATCAGCGTGGCATTCGCGTCAAAATCCGCCACCTTGAATTGAACGGTATTGCCATTCCTGACAACGAATTTTGATCTTACAGGCAGACGCCCCTTTTGATCGAACTGATACGTGACAGGGGCCAGTTCCTTCACCTGCCCCACCGTAGTATTCACCAGCAATTGGCCTTTCCTGACCTCCAGCCCGCTGGCGCCCTCATATTGCATGGCGATCTGATCCACGTTCCCTCCAGGGTGGACAATGATCTCATATTTCAGCTGCCCCTCGTCGGTGTAATAACGCACATCGATATTGGGATAGATATTCTTATAGGTCACCCCCTGGTATATTTTACAATCGCTGGCCCATTTGGACGGATCGTTGCCGATGAAAAAATTGTCGACACCAGGTACAGGCTTGTCCGGTATGATCGTCACCCCATCATTGGCGCCGGCAAAGGTCACCCGGTATGCATGGGAATGGATCAGGACGTCCCCGGTCCCCTCTCCGGAATTTCCGCCGCCATCATTGCCGGGCTTGGTTCTGCTGACAGACGCCGGGGCCGCTTTGCCGCCGCCCGCCGCCCCACCCGCCCAGCCGCCGTTCATAGGCCCACGTCCATGGTGGGACGTGGTCAGCTTCTGCAGATCGGAAACATTGTGCAATAGCACGGTGAACCCGTTCCTTTGCAGGAAAAAAGCTCCGGTGCTCATCTCGCCCCTGAAATTCACCCGGCTGTCCCATTGCCCCTTATTCTCGACAAATTCAATATTGGAAACGCCATCCTGCGCAAAACAGGACGCGGTAGCAGCAATCAGTGCGAATACAAATATGTAATAGCGTTTATTCAAGTTATCCTTTTTACAATATACGAAAAAAAGCCCTATCGGATGAGCGTAATATCCCCCTTCTTCGAAACCTTTTTACCATCGAAAAACTCCGCCTCCAGCGTATATGCATATACATCCATCGGCTGGAATACCCCCTTATAGGTCCCATCCCACCCGATCTCCTGGCTATTGCTTTGGAACACCATCTGTCCCCATCTGTTATATATTCTGAAATTCATGCGTACGATGCCGAAGCCTACCACTTTCACGATACCGTTCTGTCCAAAACGGCCGGGCGTAAATGCATTCGGCACATCCAGCAGGGGATTGATAAGGGCCGCCACATCGTGACAGATCGTATCCGTGCAATTCTCCCGGTTGAAAACGATCAGGCAGGCATTGAAAGTATTCGTCTCGTTGTATTGGTGCTCCACCGTATCCGGTGATGTCTTCACAGTCGACGCACCATCGCCGAACAACCACTGCCATTTCACCACGTCCGCCGAAGAATTGACCGGAGTAAATACCGTACGGGTATTGGCCACAGGAGGGTCAGGCACCCAGGTATAATCAGCCGAAGGCTTTGCAAGGAGCGTGATGTCCACCGTCGCTACGTCCGTCACATTGCACGTGGCAGGGTCCGTCACGGTCAGCTTCACCGTCACAAGCCCCGGGTTCGGATAATAATGGTCGGGAGGCGTCCGGTCCGTGGAGGTCGTGCCGTCGCCAAAGTCCCATAGATACGTCTGGCCACCCAGCGAATTATTGTCGAAATGCGCATAGTACGGAGCACAGCCGGTCAACGGCGTTCCGATCCGCGCAACTACATTGGTGGCTATATACAATTGTTTGGTCAATGTATCGGGGGCATTGCAATAATTCGTATCGGTCAGGATCAGGCTCACATCATACGTCCCCGGCGACTTGAAACTATGCGCAACGACATTGGTCACTGCACCGCCCGGGATCTCCGTCCCCTCGATGATCCATTTAAAAGAATTGCTGCCAAAAGGCTGCGCAGGCGGCGGCGCCGTACTCGTGTTATGGAACTCATAGTTCAGGTCCGTACAAGGCGGCAGCTTGACATAATTAAAATCCAGGTAAGCCCGGTTGTCCTTCACCGTAATATTCTGATACACCGTATCCGCCACGTTACAGCTGTTACTGTCGATGGCAACAAGCATTACCTTATATACGCCCACCGCCGTGTAAGTATGTGTCACTGTATAATTTGTAGTCTGCATGTCCCCGCCGCCATCTCCGAAATTCCAGATATAACTCTTTGCGCTGCGCACAGTATCCTGCATGGTCACTTGCAGGGGAACACAGCCCAGACTATCTCCCCGCCCATCCAGAGTCAGTTTCAACCCCGCAGCAACACCGGCAAAATTAAAGGCGATCTTCACTGCGGCCTCGTTACAGCCAAAGGGCAGCGCTCCATTATGTGTAGCATAAGCCCCCGCTGTTACAGGAAAGATATTATCAGGTCCCCCGCCGCAATTGGCGCAGACGGACTGATAGATGACACCTTGCTTGTCAAACCGGCTGGTGCCCCCATCGACATGATCCCCGAAGTTGCCGCCCCGCTGACCAAAAAAGCTGCCGTATAATTGGCTGGCCGCATTCTTCTGCAAAACAAAAAAGTAGAAGTCATCCCCATCCGTTGTCGTCCGGATAGCGCCGGAAGTAGCCACCAGTCCACCGGTGCCATCATTATTGTAGCCATCCTCCTTGTCCACAACGCCACCCCATCCCGAAACATAGACGTTGTCACAGCGGTCTACCAGAAAAGCCGTTGGGGAAAGATTCGGGTAGGTGCCGCCCGGACCAAAATTGGCTGAATATATTACGCCGGAAAGGTCCGGCTTCAGCTTGGTGATAAATTGCTTGCCGTTGGCCTGGTTGCCACCCTGGTTAAAAGGAGAATTGACAACAGGAATGACCCCATAGGTTGTGCCCATGATATAGGGATTTCCCTCTTTGTCGAATTGCACCCCATAGATCATATCAGTCGTCGTCGTACCGAAATAAGTCGATCTCACTAATGACAGGCTGCCGCCATTGTCGTGGATAATGGAGACGAAGCCGTCTGTCACTCCTTTAAAGCCGGGGCCCACCACCGATCCGGTGACCCCGGGCAGGTCGCTGCTCATCGTTCCGCCCGCCACATATAAATTGTTGTCTGTTGGGTTTATAGCCGCGGAAAAGACCGCATCGCTTTTGGTGCCGCCAAGGCAACTGCTTGCCAGTAAGGTCTGGGCATCAGGGCTCAGCTTCAGTACAACCCCATCCTGGTTCCCGCCGCCATAGCCGCTCTGAAAGGCGCCCACCTTCGGAAAATTCGTCGATTTAGTGCAGCTCACCACGAATATATTGCCGGCGGCATCCAGGATCACCTCTCCCCTGCCATCGTCGCCATAGTTGAGCCGCAGCTCCTTCGCACCCCCCGCAGGTTGATTCACATACTTGGGAGAATAATTTACCCCATCGTCCCCATTACCCCCGATCCTTTGCGAGCCGATGGGAAAGGTCCCTCCTGCATTCAGCTTAGTGACGAAGAGGTCGAAGCCCAGCCCCTGGTGTACGCCGGCCGTGGACGGCACAGTTGGAAAATTGACAGTGGAGTTAGTCCCCGAAGTAGTCCTGCCCGTTATGATCAGGTTACCCTGGTCGTCACAGATCATGCTATGCGGCTGCTCGTCGCCTCCCCCTCCCAGGTAGGTGGCATAGATAACCTTACTGCCGTTGCTGTTGAATTTCTTGATGGCTACATCGAAATTAAAGTAGAGAATAGGTCTGCCGTCGCGGTCTACTTCTGCAACTCCCTCCGATCCATCCCCCCCCTGGAAGGTACTCTGGTATGCGCCGGGCGTCGCGCCGAAAAGATCTCCGCTGTGATCGGGATAATCAATGACAACGCCTCCCGCATAAAAATTCCCCGCCCCATCATACGTCGATGTATATCCCCAGTTATCACTTTGGCTTCCGGTGAACGAGCAGAATACCTCCGTTGGATCGATCACCAGCGTGGCCCCGGGAGAATGACCCGTTACTTTAAAGCTTACCTTGTTCCCGTCCCTGATGACATAATTGCACGACACTTCCGCCCTTCCTTTATCATCCACCTGGTAAGACCTTGGCTCCAGTTCCTTCGCCGTGCTGACGGAAGTTTTCACATGCAGCTGCCCCTTCCTGATACTCAGTTGATCCTGCCCCGCATACTTCAGGATGATCTGGGACGGGTCCGCGCCGGGATGCACAATAAGATCGTATTTCAGGACACCTTCATTCGTATAATAATGAAGATCGATGCCATCGTAAATATTCTTAAAGGTCACGCTTAAGTAGAGCCGGGCTTCTGACGCCCATTTTCCGCGGTCGCCAATAATATAATTATTGTAAGAAGGAAGTGATTTCTCTGCAACGATCTCCGGATGTGGATGGGCGTTTTCAAAAGTGACATTATACAGATGCGAATGCAGGGTATAGTTAGGCTTGGCTCCTCCATCTCCGGACCCGCCCCCATCGTTTGGCGGATGATTCCTGGTCATACTGGATACACTGACGGCAGACCCTTTCCCGCCTCCGGTCCCCCCAGCTTTCTTCCCATGTAAAAGATGATGGATCCGCTGCAGATCGCTCGTGTCGTTCAGCACCACCGAATACCCGCCATTTCTAAGGAAAAATGTCCCCGCGCTCATCCGCGCGCGAAATTTGATAGTCGTATCCCACTGACCCTTGTTCTCAACAAACTCAAGGTTGGAATAGCCGGATTGTGCTGAGAGATAAAGGACGGAAAGATTGAATACCAGGAAAATAAGGCTGATTCTTCCCAATTTATTGAGTTTCAGTTTATACAAAGAAATATCTCCTGTCGCACCCTACGAGATCTTGCTCCACTGCGTCTTACCGTGTTGTGCCTGTAGAAAATGCTTCAGCCCTGCGTTTTCCGCTGCTTCCAGGTCGGGGTCCTTATCCAGTATTCTTTCCGCCATTTCCCGGGCAAGTTCCAGTAACTCCCTGTCTTGCACAATGTTAGCCAACTTAAAATTTAACATTCCACTCTGACGGGTGCCGCTGATATCGCCGGGGCCACGGATTTCCAGGTCCTTTTCAGCAATTTTAAAGCCATTGTTGGTTGCACACAAGGTGTTTAACCGCTCTCTGGCTTCTTTGTTTAAACGCGGACTTGTTAATAATATGCAAAAGCTCTTCTCCTGGCCCCTCCCTACTCTGCCCCTCAGCTGGTGCAGCTGCGATAACCCGAACTTCTCGGCGCTTTCGACCACCATCACCGTGGCATTGGGGACATTGACCCCTACTTCGATCACCGTGGTGGCGACCATGATCTGAGTATCATTTACGAGAAAACGTTGCATGTTCGTTTCCCTTTCCGCCGGCTTCTGACGTCCATCAACCCTGCTGATCCAATATTTTGGCTCCGGGAACCATGCCTTGACATTCTCGTATCCCCTGATCAGGTTCTCATAATCCACTTTTTCCGACTCTTCTATCAGGGGGAAGATGATATAAGCCTGCCTCCCCTTATCGATCTCATGCCGGAGAAAATCCATTACCTGGGGCCTTCTATCATCAAGACGATGAACGGTGGAAATAGGTTGCCTTCCGGGGGGTAATTCGTCCATTATGCTATAGTCGAGATCCCCGTACGCGGTCATCGCCAGCGTTCGGGGAATAGGCGTCGCCGTCATCACCAGCACATGAGGCGGTACTGCGGCCTTTTTCCAGAGACGGGCCCGCTGCTCCACTCCAAAGCGATGCTGCTCGTCTACGATGGCCAGCCCCAAATGACTGAACTGTACGGATTCTTCCAGGATGGCATGCGTCCCGATCAGTATCTGCAGCCTCCCCTCCCGGGCCATATCCAGCACCTCCTTCCTGGACTTGGATTTGGAAGACCCCGTCAACAGCCGCACTTCTACGGGCATCTCCTTCAACAGCGCTGTAATGCCTTCATAATGCTGCCGGGCCAATATCTCTGTAGGCGCCATCAGACAGGCCTGGTAGCCATTGTCAATGGCCAGCAGCATGGCCAGCAATGCTACCATCGTTTTACCGCTGCCCACATCCCCCTGTAACAGCCGGTTCATCTGCCGGCCGGAGCCAGTATCCCGTCGTATCTCCTTCAGCACCCGCTTCTGTGCCCCGGTGAGCTCAAAAGGCAGGTACTCACTATAGAACCTGTTGAACATCGCCCCCACCTGCGCAAATACCACTCCCTGTGAATAACGGTGCCGCCTGGACCTGATCATCCCCAGCCGTATCTGCGCCAAAAAGAATTCCTCGAATTTGAGACGGGTCAGCGCCCGTTGATAAAGATCGGGCCGGGTGGGGAAATGGATCTGTTGATACGACTCCCATCGGGAAAGATGACGTAAAGAGCCCCCTCCTTCAGGATCAGGATACTCCATCACGGATACAGGCAGGTTCTCCGGCACGTCTTTTTCCTTCAGCATGCCTAACAGGGTCTGGGTCAGCTTGCCCAATTGCCTCCCCCCCAGCCCCTTTACCTTCAATTTTTCAGTGGTGGGATACACAGGCTCCAAAGTAGCCTGCCCGCTGGCCTCCCTGACCAGCGATTCTATCTCGGGGTGCGTTATCTGGGGAGAACCCTGGAAAAAACTCACCCTGCCATATACCAGGAACTCACTCCCCACCTGTACCAGCTTTTGAAGCCCATTGATCCCCTGGAACCACACCAGCTCCAACACCCCCGACGCATCCTTCAGCTCGGCCACCAGCCGCCGGCTCCGCTTATCTCCCATCACCCCTACGCTCATGATACGACCCGCCACCTGGATATACTCGGTATCATGCTGTATATCCCTTATCAGGTTGATGCGGGTCCTGTCCACATGCCGATAGGGAAAGAGGTTCAGCAAATCATTAAAATGGAATACCTGCAGCTCCTTGTTCAAAAGCTCTGCCCTGTATGGGCCCACCCCTTTCAGGTATTCAATGGGATTGCTGAGTATGGAGGCGACAGTACTGATAGATCAAATTTCGCCAAAAATAACACATCTTGCCTCAAGGTTGCCTTAAGTCTCCCGCAACGGCAACACCATCCGCCGGACGGACATATACCAGGATCTTTCCCTGCGTCTCAGGACCACGCCGCGGAGCCACGAAAGAATCCACCAGCTTGTAATGCTTGTGCAGGGAATCCCCCACCCGGAAAGCATAGAAATTATTTAAAGTGGGGATATCCTCAAACAGGACCAGGTCATAATAATGTTCCCCGATCCGCTTCTCGAAGATCTCCGCCTGCCGGTTGAACATCCCCACTCCCAGGTGATACCACAAAGGCAGCTCGGAATTCCTCTCCAGCGCAAAAGGTATTTCTGCAGCCAGCGGGGTCAGCTCCGACATATTCAATACCCGGATGCTTTCCTTTGCATCCAGCCGCGCCCGTTTCACAATATCCATTTCCATCAGCCGGTGTATCCCCGCCACAGTAGGCGCCGGCATATAGATCCGGTTAAACGCAGGCAGCCCGCATTCGATCCACTGCTCCACCGGTATGTCCCGGACCGTATCCCTGCTGATCGTATAGGTATATTTATTGACGACATTCTCACCCGTCGGCGACACATTCTGCTGACTGCGCGGAGGCACGATACGGGCCACCAGCCGGTTCGTATACTTCCACCAGACTCCGCTCCACCATAAAAGGATCCCCGCCGTCAGCACCACCACCATCCTCGTCGTGGAAAAATTGATCCCGATCAGTCGTGCTGCCAACGTGAACAAACACGCGAAAGCAAAACTGTGATAGAAAATATTATTGTCAGGCGGCGTATAGCTGGTCACCTGGAAAACCGCAGCCTCGCCAAGGATACCCAGGGTCAGCACCACCAGCAACACTAACCGCTTCTCCCGCCGCATCACAGCCGCATCCCGGAAACAGGCAAGACACAGCACAACCAAAAAGAACAGGTAGAATTTGATCCATTGGCTACCCCCGAAAAAGTCCTCCGCAATATCATAAGCCGAAACCCTCGCCGTATGCGGCGCCTGCCCGTGATTGAACCAGTATCCAAAGCCATGCGAAAGAAAAGGCAGGATCATCAGCAACTGCACGGCGATAAAGCTGACGACATACACGGGCAGCGCCTTCCAGCCTCCCCCGATCAACCCATATACCAACAGCAGGGCGGTGCAGATAAAAAAGGTCAGGCCTCCGCCGTCCTGCTTGGTTAAAAAGGAAAAGACAGTAAATGCTCCCGCAGCCACCAGCCAGGCGGACCGCCAACGCCCCCGCGTCCCGACCGCAGGCTCGAGGTCGGGCCTTACCCAGCGGAACAGACAAGCCAGAGCGGCCAGCTCATATACGATCACCGAATGATTATACCAGGGCCAGAAATTGAAAAAGGAATAGGACAGACAGAACAAAAGCACGGAAGCCAGCCGGATACCCGCATTGTCGGAAACGGTCTTTAAAATGCTGCGAAAGGACAATCCGGCAAGAATGTTGATAAATACCTGCGCCTTCACCAACGTGAACATGCCCGGCCCCAGCAGCTTGAAGAATATGGCCGGTATCACCCAATACATGCCTCCCAACGGCGTCCCAAAATCCCGGAAAGGCAGCTGCCCCTGGCTGATCCTGTAAGCGCCTTCCCAGGACAGGAAGATATTCACCCGGTAGGGCAACCGCAGAAAAAGCGGCACAAAAGCCAGCACAACTATGATAAAAACCTCCAATCTGGCCATGAGCTTAGGGGACATATGTATATACTTTTCGGGTTTGGAATACAATATCGCTGGGATAAATGGGTAAAAGATTAATTTATTGCATTATTTAAAAGCAATATTATAAATTTTGTCATTTTGTTTGTACTTTGTCGCGATAATTAAATGCAGTGGCATACCTGAAACTCTTAAGACCAAAGGATTGGGCTAAAAATTTATTCTTATTCGTACCGCTCTTTTTTGCTGGTAAACTATTGTATTTTGACAAGCTGTTGATGATCTCATACGGGTTCCTCGCTTTCTCCTGCATCGCCAGCAGCATCTATATCATTAATGACTACAGGGACATCGAGGACGATAGAAAACATCCTACAAAACGCTTCCGTCCCCTGGCCTCAGGAGCCGTCGGCAAGCCCACCGCCCTTGTCATCTGTGCCCTGCTGATCATTGCCGGATTTGCCATTTCATGGCTCATTAGCCTGAAATTCCTTTTCGTCATCAGTATCTATTTCGCTATCAACATAGGTTATTGCCTGGGCCTGAAATCCATTCCCATACTGGATATCATGATCCTGGCCGCCGGCTTTGTCCTCCGCATCAAAGCGGGTTCGGTAGCCGGGGACGTCAACCTCACGGAATGGGTCGTTATCATGGTCTTTCTGCTGGCTGTCTTCATGGCCCTGGGCAAACGAAGGGATGACGTACTGCTGAAGATCAGCACCGGCACCGACATGCGCAAGGCTGTCAAGGGATACAACCTGGAGTTCCTCAATGTGATGCTGTCCCTGGTATCCGCCGTGATCATCGTTGCATATTTCATGTATACCATGAACCCCCTGGTAGAAGCCAGGCTGGGCTCGTACCGCCTGTATTACACGGGGCTGTTCGTCATGGCAGGCCTCATGCGCTACCTCCAGATCATTTACGTTCATTCCGACTCCGGCTCACCTACTAAGATCCTCTATAAAGACCGCTTCATCCAGATCTCCATACTCCTGTGGATCGCCAGCTTTATTTTGCTGCTGTATCTGAAAGATATTACCTTTTTTGAAAAATCCGTACACATGAGATCAGGGCGATAGCTCATTCCATGTGATATTTATTGACAAAATCAGATCAACATGAAAAAGGAAATCGCCAACTGGGGCAATTACCCGGTTATGCAAAGTGATGAACGCAATTTTAGCCAACTGGAGGATATCCGGCAATTCATCCCCAAGGCTGGCCCCTTCATCCCCAGGGGAAATGGCCGCTGCTATGGAGACGCTTCCCTCGCCGGCACTACCATCAATACCACTCGCTTCGATAAGATCCTTTCCTTCGATACGGCCAACGGCATCCTGGAATGCCAAAGCGGCATCACGCTGGACCAGGTGCTGGAAGTCATCGTCCCAAAGGGATGGTTCCTGCCCGTGACCCCGGGAACAAAGTTCATCACGATAGGTGGCGCTGTCGCCAGCGACGTGCATGGCAAGAACCACCACGTTGACGGCTGCTTTTCCCACCACGTGGAAGAAATGGACCTCCTGCTGGCGGACGGCGCGCTCATCACCTGCGGGCCTTCCCTGCATACCGATCTCTTCGAGGCCACCTGCGGCGGCATGGGCCTCACAGGTCTTATCACCCGTGTACGCTTCCGCCTGAAAAAGGTGGAAACATCCTACATCCGGCAAAAACAGGTCAAGGCGGCTAACCTGGAAGAGGTTCTCAGCCTTTTCGAAAAATATAAAGACTACACCTATTCCGTTGCCTGGATCGACTGCCTCAAAAAAGGTAAAGGCTTCGGACGTAGCATCCTGATCCTGGGTGAGCACGCCGCGGTCAGCGACCTCTCGCCCAAACGACAGGACCAGCCGCTGGAATTGCCGAAGAAAAAACAGATCACTTTTCCTTTCCACCTGCCCTCCTGGGTCCTGAATAGCTTTACCGTAAAAGCCTTCAACTTCCTGTACTACGGAAAGAACTTTAAAAAAGAGATCAATAATACGGTGAGTTACGAACCCTTCTTCTATCCCCTGGACGCCATCCTGCACTGGAACAGGGGATACGGTAAAAAAGGCTTCATACAGTATCAGTTCGTCGTGCCCATGGAAGCCAAGCAAGGACTGATCGGGATCCTGCAGCGCATCAGCGACAAAGGCCTGGGCTCATTCCTGGCCGTACTGAAGATCTTTGGCAAACAGGAAAGCCTCATAGGATTTCCCATGGAAGGCTATACCCTCGCCCTCGATATCCCCGTTCGGAAAGGTCTCTTCGAAACCCTCGACGAACTGGACAAGATCGTACTCCAATATGGCGGCCGTCTTTATATGTCCAAGGATGCCAGGATGAAGCCGGAAGTCCTCCGTGCCGGCTATCAGCACCTGCCTCAGTTCCTTTCCATTGTACGCAAATACAACCCGGACGGAAAGATAAGATCCGTCCAATCCGACAGGCTGACCCTGACATCCGGTTCAGCCACGCCGGCAACAGTCATTAAATTAGAAAAAGCTCAAAACATATAGCCCCATTATGCCTACTGTTCTCATACTCGGCGCCTCCAGTGACATGGCCATCGCCATCGCCCGCAAATATGCCGGAGCCGGCAACACGATCCAGCTCGCTGGTCGCAATGCGGAAAGGCTCCAGCCGCTGAGGTCCGATCTGTCCATCCGTCACAACGTTCCCGTCACCCTGCATGAGTTTGACGCCGAAAAGCCGGCCACCCATGAAGCATTCTGGACCTCCCTGAACCCAAGGCCCGATATCACCATCTGTGTATTCGGCTACCTGGGCGAACAAAAAAAGGCCGAGACGGACTGGCAGGAATGTGCCCGCACTATACAGGTGAATTACACGGGCGCCGTCTCCATCCTGAATATCGTGGCCAACGCCTATGCCGCCACCGGCACAGGAACCATCGCTGCCATCAGCTCCGTCGCCGGCGAACGGGGCCGCCAAAGCAATTATATCTATGGCAGCGCTAAGGCAGGCTTTACGGCCTACCTATCGGGCCTGCGTAACCGCCTTTTCCACCAGAAAGTACATGTCGTATCCATCCAGCCGGGCTTCGTCTATACGAAAATGACGGAGAATATGCCGCTGCCGGGTTTGCTGACAGCCCATCCCGCCGACGTGGCAAACACAGTCTATAAAGCTGTCGACAAAAAGAAGAATGTGGTGTATGTGAAATGGTTCTGGCGCTGGATCATGCTCATCATCAAAAGCATCCCTGAGCCCATCTTTAAAAAGCTAAAAATGTAATCGCTCCCAATGCCCCAACGCATCGCTTTTTTTGACTTCGACGGTACGATCACAACAAAAGATACCCTGCTGGAATTTGCCAAATACAGTAAAGGCAAATTCCGGTTTTACCTGGGCTTTCTCCTCACCAGCCCCTGGATGGTAGCCTATAAGCTAAAGGTTATCTCCAATCAAAAGGCAAAGGAACAATTCCTTCGATACTTCTTTCGCAATTGCCCGCTTCCCGAGTTCATGCAGCTTTGTGAGGGCTTCGCCAGAGATGTCATCCCCGGCCTCATCCGAACCAAAGCGCCGGGAGAGATCAGCCGCCTGAAAGAAGCAGGCGCACAGGTGGTCATCGTCTCCGCCTCACCCGAAAACTGGATCCGCCCCTGGGCCGACAGCATGGACGTACAATTGCTCGCCACACGCCTCATCACAAAAAATGGAAAGATCACTGGATCCATAGAAGGTCGCAACTGTCATGGCCAGGAAAAAGTAAGACGTATCGAAGCCGCTTTCACCCTCAGCAATTTTGACGAGATCTATGCTTATGGAGACACCGGCGGCGACCGCCCGATGCTGGGCCTGGCCCATAGATCCTTCTATAAGCCTTTCCGCTAAAACCTTCGCATCTTACTGCGGCATCCTCCGGCGCAGTAGTCCGATCGCGATGTACAGGACAGGCGAGATAAGGAACTCATGCAGGTTGCCCGCCACCTCCCGCACAGCCAGCGAGGTATGACCCAGCCGCCAGTCAAATACACCCAGTAAGATCAGGAACAGGAAGGTGCTGCCATACAACAGATGCCAGATCTGCATGATCCATCTCGCCGTATCTTTCCGCAGCGCCCAAACACCCGTACCATAGATAATAAAAATATAGCCGAGCTTGATCAACTGCCGCACCCGCATCGGCACAATGAGGAACACATCATAGACGAATACCAGGTAATAAAGGATATACAGTAAGACGATCACCGTCAGCCCTATCAGGTAAAACCTCCTTCCTTCACGCTGTCCGGCCATGAAATACTGGCTTTTGGGTGAAAATATACCAGAGCAGGAAAATAAACGCATAGATAAGGAACGTAAAAAGGAAATGATGGGAAAAATCGAGGTAGGCCCTGTAATGCACAAAGACCAATACCAGCGCCATACATCTCATCACATTGAATAGGGTGATCAGCAGACAGCCCGAAATTAGAAAAATGGTCTTACGCCGGCCCGGCGCAGGGAAACAAAGGATAAATCCGATATACAGCACCATCAGCTCCAGTGCATTGCACGCATCTGCCACCCGGAGCGTCTGCTCTCCGTTACGGCGTATATCCATGGCTGTAATATAAATGACGGGACTGTTCTCCGTAATGCTGTCCTTCACCTCGGTGGCAGTGTACACGGGCTTGCCGGTCAGCACATTCAATGCGCTGACCGTCGCATTTCCGACAAACCTTGTCAACGGCCTGTCCAGTACCCTTCCCGGCAAAAGGAGAAAAATGTATAAAGCCTTCCATACGACAAAGAGTAGGAAGGCTTTTATAAAGAAAGTGACGATTGAACGGGGGATACGGGCCCCGCCGCCGGAATGCAATGCTTCCACTTTGTATAACTATATCGAAGTTGGTTCAGTTTTGCTTTTCTTATTGTAATCGTACAGCATCTTGGCGCCCAGTCCCAACCCGGCAACCACCAGGAAAACTACACCGCCATTTACAGGAACGCTGTTACCGGAGCCTTCTTTCTTGTCTTTCTTGTCATCCTTGTCGCCCGTGATCCAATGGATAATGTCAGTGATGATGTTTGCCTTGCTGGTATGAGGTGCAAACATCAAAGGAGCCAGGATTAATGCGCCCATCACTAATTTCTTAAAGATCTTCTTCATACGAATTAAGTTAAAATTTTGGATAATGATATAAATAAAACAAAGTCTTGCTCAAATGACAAACAGGTGAAATCAAGTTAGACTGAAAGAAAAAATAGGGCTATCCTACAGGATTGGAAATTGAATGGAGACGATTAATAGGTTGAACTAGTAGCAGGGGTCGCCATAAAATTAACGATTAATTTGATCTAAATCAAAACTTTCCTACAATTTATTTGTATTTATCGATCTTTTCCGTAAGGCTTACTCCGGAACAGCATACCGGGCAAAATAATAATTCCCTTTTTTTACAAGCCCTTTGCTCCCGTCCTGCTGGAGCAAGTTGGGAAATGCAGGACTCTTATCTTCCTGGTTTATATACAGATACTCCCGGACATGCTGCTGCTGAAGCAACGTATGCAGCCGGACAAAGCTTGAGTCCTTTGCCGAAAGAAAAAAATACTTCTCGTCAAAAAGACTGCCCAGCTCCATGGGAATGAACTCAGACCCAACCACGATCACATCCCCGGGCTGTTGCCGGATAAACTCCATCGCCGGCTTTATACGGGTGAAATTAGCCTGACGCAGCTTATACACGCCGCCGGCAATGCTGTTCAGAAAGAACGCATACACCATCGCCAGTCCCACCAGCAGGGGAACCCATTTCGGCATTCCCTGCCGGTTCATTCTAATATCCTTGATCACCAGTGAGATAGCAACCAGGAACAATGGTATCACCCCCAGGAAATAACGGGCTCCCCATTGCATGCCCCCGTCATTGGGCAGCATAAAAGGACTCAGACAACAAAAAGCTGCTATCACCGCCAAAAACAAAACAGTGCGCTGCTCCAGCCGGACCCTTCCTCTCCACCACAGGTACAATACAATGGGCGCCGCAAGGATAAAAGGAAAATACCTGATCGATATCCAGTTTATTACAAAAAAATTCTTACCCCCCTTGCCGATCTTGTAAAATAAGGAATGATCCTGCAATACCTGGTAACTATGCACGCCCAGCAGCGATCCAAACCACCGGTGGTTCATCACGAGAAAACCGGCCATCGTTATGGCCATCCCAGCCACAAACCAGGGGATACCACGGTACCGCTCCCGCCTGTATAGCAGCAGCGCAGCCACCCCGAATAATATGTTCATGGCGATCGCCTCCGGCCGCAGCCATACGGAAAGCCCTGATAACGATCCGAACAGCAGGGCATACCCTCTCCCCATACCCGGCCGCAGCAAAACAGCGATCCCCGCGCAGAGCAGCAGCACAGCCGGCATATGCTCCCAATAGATGGCGCCATACAAGGTCAAAGGCGAACAAAATACCAGGATCGCCAGCAGCCAGGCAACAGTGATCTCCGGTATACTCCCCGTCAACCGCAATAGCACGATCATCACACCCCACAATAGAATAGCGCTGAGCACCGGTAGCACATAAAGTCCTGCATAACCGAACCATCCGTAAAACTTAGCACTAATCAGCTGAAAATAAGGAGGAAATGAAAATAGATCCCCTTGCGGTGAAGTATAGATAAAAGGATCCCTGAATGGAAAGAATCCGCTGTTCCAGATCCCATGCACCCACGCTGGCTGGGGCAGATACAGGTATTTGAAACCTTGCCCGACCTGTAATTGCTTTACCACCATGAACTTCATACCCCCGTCACCTGAAAAAAAGATCCCCGGCTGGTTGGAAAATACCAGAAAAGCCAGGTAACAAATTGAAATAAAATATATGGAAAAGATCAGAAGGCGCGGACGTTGCGTAAAAAAAGAGAAGGGCTGCACAATATATTTTTTATATTTGTTAACGTTATAAATATACCTGGAAATTACCCGAAAAAGCAAGTTTTTTGCGGAAAAGCCGTTATATTATACATTCGTTATATTCATATATGACTCTTTTGAACAGTTCCGCCCGTTCTTCTCTTAACAGCCAACAGCGCATACCCGAAAAGGTGCAACATCCGGCCCCTGTTTTAAAGAACAAGGACATCGTGGTGGTGGGTCTCCAGCCCTGGTATTTCCCCATGGGCTGCAACGCAAAGGATATAGCGCTCCTGCTGGCGGAACACAACCGGGTGATCTATGTCAACATCCCTGTCAAACGCAAGATCTACCTCACGAATTCTGACCCTAAGTTCACCCCCCATATCGACGCGCTGAAAAAAAAGCAGGAGCTCATCCGCGTTATAGCGCCCAACATCTGGGAATTCTACCCCGACTGTGTCATCGATTCGGCCAATTGGCTGCCTTTCACCGGCCTTTTCCAGGTGGTGAACTATTTCAACACCCGCCGCTATGCCCGGGAAATAAAAAAAGCCTGCAAACAGCTGGGCTTCCGGGATATCATCATTTTCAATGACAACGATCCTTATAATGGCTTCTATCTGAAAGAATTTCTGAAGCCTTCCCTGTATATCTACTACCTGCGCGATTTCCTGCAGGGCTTCGACTATTGGAAAAAACATACTTCCGTCATCGAGCCGCAATTGATCCGTAAATCGGATCTCGTCGTAGCCAATTCCACCTATTTCGCGGAATACAGCAGCGCCCTGAACCCGAGTTCCTATTACATCGGTCAGGGCTGTAACCTCGAAGCCTTCGACGCCTCACAGGATCGTCCCGTTCCGGAGGACCTGCAATCCATTGGCCGCCCCATCATCGGCTACATCGGCGCGCTGGACTCCTCCCGGCTGGACCATGACATCCTGCGCAGCATCGCCACGGAAAACCCGGACTGGAATATAGTCCTGGTCGGACCGGAGGATGAAAAGTTCCTCCAAAGCGACCTTCATGACTTACCGAATATCCACTTCAAAGGCCGCAAACCTTTTGATCAATTGGCGGACTATGTAAAAGCCTTCGACGTCTGCATCAATCCCCAATTCAACAATACGATCACCAGGGGCAACTACCCTTTGAAAATAGACGAGTACCTGGCCATGGGCAAACCCGTCGTCGCAACACGCACCGTTGCTATGAAGATCTTCGAAGACCATACCTTCCTGGCCGACCAGCCGGAAGAATACACCGGGCTCATTAAAAAAGCCCTGTCAGCCAACAGCCCGGAAAAAGTAAAAGATAGGATCAGATTTGCCCAAAGCCATAGCTGGGAGAACTCCGTCGACGAATTGTACAAGGCCATCGCATCAACCGGAAAATTTACTACTGAACGTTAAATATTGTAATACTTCAACCTGGCACATGGAATGGATATCTATTGTTAAATGCCCCTTCACCGGCGCTGATCTCCGGGCACTGACGCCCGCCGAGATCGAGGAACTGAACCGTAAAATAGCAGCCGGCTCTGTCTGGCAGGCGGACGGAACCCCCGTCTCCACCAACATCTCCAAAGGACTTATCTCGGTACGGGGGGACTATATCTTCCCCATCATAAAAGAGATCATCCTTCTGCTGAAGGACCTTGCCTGGGTAGATTCAAAACAACACCTGCTGAAGGAAGCGCTCAGCGCGGACAAACAGCTGGTGAAGAACTTCTATGACGAAAAAGGCTGGTTCGCCGACGAAAAAGGCGACTATGAGGACGCCGTCATCTTCGAAGACCTCCGGGACGTTTCAAAAGATTATATCAAAAAATGTCACGACCGCGTCAGCCGGTACCTCAACCCTTCCGGCACCTATATGCTGGACGCCGCCTCCGGCGCACTGCAATTTCCGGACTATCTCCAGTACTCGGCTAATTACAAATACCGCATCTGCGTGGACTTCTCCTTCCAGGCGCTGTCCGAAGCCAAACGCAAGCTGGGTGACAAAGGCATCTGCGTCCTCTGTGATATGACCAATATGCCCTTTAAGGATAATGCCATCGATGGCTTCGTTTCCCTGAACACCATTTACCATATCCCCAAGGACGAACAGGTCACTGCCATGAAAGAGCTCTACCGCATCCTGGCCCATAAAGGCAAAGGAGTTATCGTGTACGAATGGTTCAAACATTCACCCTGGATGAACTTCTGGCTGCTGCCCGTACGTGGCTTCTCCTTCATCAAAGGCCGGCTGAAAAGACTGGTAGGCAAGGCCCAGGCAGGCAAGATCCTCTATTTCCATGCTCACCCCTATGAGTATTTCAAAAAACACCTGCCCTTCTCCTTTAAATTGGCCGTATGGCGTACCCTGGACGTACGCTTCATGAAATTGTACATCCATAAACCCCTCTTCGGCCGCCAGATCCTCGATTGGCTGTATAAGAAAGAAGACCAGCAGCCTGAGAAATACGGGCTCAAAGGGGAATACCCGATCCTGATATTCGAAAAATAAAAATGGGGGGCCGTCTGATGACGGCCCCCCTCGAGTATACAACCAACTCCAATTAGTCTACTACAAATTGCAGCACCGTAGGTTTCTTCATCCCGTCAAACATCACCGTCATCATATATACCCCCCTGCCTATGCCGCCCAATGAAATGGTCTGCTGCAGGTACGGTGACTGCTTATCCGCCTCCAACGACCTCACCAATTTTCCACTCATATCATATATACTGTATCGGATCCTGCCGACATAGTCGTTCTCGCCTTCCACTGTGATCTGGTTGCCCGCATACACCGGGTTGGGATACAACTTGACAAACCCGACCGTACGGAAATTGCTCTGCACAAATACAGCCACAGTGTCCGAAGCGCTCAGCCCCTTGTCATCCGTCACGGTCAGCTCGAACCTGTACACCCCAGCCTGGAAGCCCTCTGCCACCGTCTTGCTGTTAGCAGCATCGGCAATCGTCACCTTCACAGGGCCCGCGATCTGCCTCCACCGGTAAGTCGTCAGCGTTGCGCCGCGGTCATAGGACAACGAGCCATCCAGCAGCGTTGACTGCTCATCAGGTAATACCAGCGTGGTGTCATTGCCGGCAATAGCTATCGGGTTCGGAACAGTGTTAGTCGTCGTCACCGTGACCTGCACCGTTGCAGTGCCCGTAGCACCCTTATCATCTGTCACAGTCAGCTGGAACACATATACTCCGGGGGTCAGACCATATACACCGGGCGTTGCCGTGTTGGAGCCTGATAATGTCACGCCTCCCGCTCCGGATATCTGTACCCACTGGTATTTCACAATCGTTCCGTCAGGATCATAGGAGCCGGAACCATCCAGGTCCACGATCGCCCCGTCAGGCACGATCTTATCCTGCCCGGCGTCAGCCACAGGAGCCTGGTTCGACGTCACCACAGCAGGGTTCACCGTCACCTTGACGACATCGACAGCCTCTACACCGGCATTATCCGTCACAGTCAGTTGGAAGGTATAGACCCCCTGGACCAACGAACCCACCGTCGTCGTCGCCTTATCGGCTGAACCAAACACAGCCGCAGCAGGACCATTCACCTGTGTCCAGGCATAGGTCTTGATCGTTCCATTTGTTTCCGTTCCACTGCCGGTCAATGTTGCGGTATTCACAGGCAATGTTATGACCTGGTCAGCACCCGCATCAGCTACAGGGGTTCCGGGCACAACCGCCGGGTTCACCGTCACCTTCACCACATCCACAGCTTCCACACCGGAATTATCCGTCACGGTGAGCTGGAAAGTATATACACCCGCAACCAGTCCTGTCACGGTCGTCGTAGCCTTGTCGGCTGAACCAAAGACAGCTGCAGCAGGACCATTTACTTGTGTCCACGCATAGCCAGTGATCGTTCCATTCGTTTCCGTTCCACTGCCGGTCAACGTTACACTATTTGTAGGCAGCGTAATGACCTGGTCAGCACCCGCATCAGCCACAGGTGTCCCGGGCACTACCGCCGGGTTCACGGTCACCTTCACCACGTCCACAGCTTGCACACCGGCATTGTCCGTCACGGTGATCTGGAAGGTATATACACCCGCGGCCAGTCCGGTCACAGTTGTCGTAGCCTTGTCGGCTGAACCGAAGACAGCTCCGGCAGGACCGTTCACCTGTGTCCACGCATAGCCAGTGATCGTTCCATTCACCTCGGAACCACTGCCTGTCAACGTTACACTATTCGTAGGCAGCGTAATGATCTGGTCAGGACCCGCATCAGCTACAGGCGTGCCCGGAACGACCGCCGCATTGACGATCACCGTCACAACATCCGTAGCAGTTACGCCGCTGTTATCCGTTACTTTTAATTGGAAAGTATATACCCCCTGCACCAGGCCCGTCACAGTTGTCGTCGCCTTATCGGCTGAACCAAAGACTGCCCCGGCAGGTCCCGTCACCTGTGTCCACGCATAGCCAGTGATCGTTCCATTCACCTCGGAACCACTGCCTGTCAGCGTTACACTATTCGTAGGCAGGGTGATCGTCTGGTCAGTGCCCGCATTCGCTACAGGAGGACCCGGGACGATCGCCGCATTCACGATCACCGTCACAAGATCCGTTGCCGTCACACCACTGTTATCCGTTACTTTCAATTGGAATGTATAAACTCCCTTCACCAGTCCGGTCACGGTCGTTGTCGCCTTATCGGCTGAACCAAAGACTGCTCCGGCAGGTCCCGTCACCTGTGTCCACGCATAGCCGGTGATCGTTCCATTCACCTCGGAACCGCTGCCCGTCAGCGTTACACTGCTCGTCGGCAGCGTAATGGTCTGGTCCGTACCCGCATTCGCTACAGGAGGACCCGGGACGATCGCCGCATTCACGATCACCGTCACAAGGTCGGTTGCCGTTACGCCGCTGTTATCAGTTACTTTTAATTGGAATGTATAAACACCCTTCACCAGTCCGGTCACGGTCGTCGTCGCCTTATCGGCTGAACCAAAGACAGCTCCGGCAGGTCCCGTCACCTGTGTCCACGCATAGCCGGTGATCGTTCCATTCGTTTCCGTTCCACTGCCGGTCAGCGTAACGCTGCTCGTCGGCAACGTAATGGTCTGGTCAGCGCCTGCATTTGCTACAGGAGGGCCCGGCACCACAGGAGCGGGCTTCACGGTGATCTGCACGGTATCCAGACCGGTCGCACCCTGGTTGTCAAATACTGTCAGCTGGAAAGTATACACACCCGCCACCAGGTTGTTCACCTGCGTGTTCGCCTGCGACGCGGTTACGATGGCAGGATTCGAAGGACCGGTGATCTTGACCCAGGTATAGGATGCAATCGTACCATCCGTATCTGTTCCGCTGCCCGTCAGCGTGACGCTATTCGTCGGCAGCGTGATCGTCTGGTCTGCACCGGCGTTGGCCGTTGGCGCCTTGTTCGTCGGCGCAGTGGAAGACACGGTAATAGTGACATTCGCACTCTGCGTACCGGTGTTATTGTCCGTGGTCAGCAGGTTGAACACATACGTGCCGGGCGTCATGCCGGTCACCGTAGTGGTAGCGCTGTTCGGATTCGTTATCGTGGCGGCAGGCCCGCTGACCTGGGACCATTTGTAAGAAATGATATTGTAGCCCACCCGGTTGATGCCGTTCGCAGCCGTGGTGGTGTTCTTGATCAGCTGCGGCGCAGTGGCGGTACCGGTAAGGGTAGCCGTCGAGCTGGTGATCGTCTGATTGACCCCTGCACTGATGGCAGGCGGCGTCCAGTCATAGGACTGGCTGGTAGTTGACATGGGCGTCACCAGCGTGGGCACCAGTACATCCAGCGCATTCGGGTGAGCGGCCTCCTGTACACAGGAAAAGCCGTTACCCAACACGAGCGCCTTGCCACGACCCCAGGAATAAAGATCGCCATTCTCGGCCTGCGCATATTTATAGAATCCAAACCAGTTATTGGAATACAGTTTAGACCACTTCACACCCTTGCCGATCTGTACGGCAGGAGCCGTTACGGGATTCTCACTATCCGTAAAAGTCCATCCGTATCCGGGGAAAGTGGAATAGGTATACTTGTTGACAAACTCTTCTCCATTGCCAACCTCACCCTGTGAGTTGAACCCAAAACCATACATATCACCCTGCGTATCGATATAGTGCGTGGTATTCCAGTCGACAGAGATCTCCTTGATGGGATACTTCAATCCCCAGAGTGTAGACAAATTAGTAGGCGTGCTATACGTGGGCCCGCCCTTGGCGCCCCAGCTGCCCCAGGAAGTGCCCCATACATAGGGATACCCGTTGGTCGCACCGGCGCTCGATTCTACGATACAGCCCGCATAGTCGAAATGGCTGGCAAAAACATCGATGGCAGGTGCAGGAATGGTCTTCTTCACGGGCGTCTTCCCCTTGCCGATGACCCACTCATACACATCTCCGGCTACAGTTAAGGCTACGATCCGCGTGCTGCCCAATGCCACTTTCTTGATCTGCATGCCGGCAGGTGAAAGCTGCACAGGCCGCATGCCCGTAACGCCCGCCGTGGAGAACAGGTTATAGTCATCATTCCCATAATACCAGAGGCTGCCGTCCGTACGGACAGTAAGCGTGGTATTCTTATAAGCGAAAACTTTTACATTCTTGTCGAAAGGAGCACCGGTCGTATCGGTTTCGACCCGGTCGGTCACCAGTGTCCAGTCCACACGCGACGACCAGATATAACCTTTGTCGTCCAGTACACGGAACTGGTTGAAAGCACCGTCTCCATCCACCACCTTGTTGCCTCCGATAGGGAACACCTTCAGTGCGCCTCCGCCATTCCATCCATACACATTGTTGTCACTGCCGATATAGAATACACGATACTCACACACAATTACTTTCTTGATAGGCAAAGGACCCGAAGTTGGTACAGACGCCGCCGGGTTCACCGTAATGGTCACGTCCGCGGAAGCAGATGTACCCTCACTGGTGGTCACGGTCAACGTAAACACGCTGATCCCGGCCGATAGCCCCATCACGGTCGTAGTTGCCGCGGCAGCCGAATTGATCACCGCCGCAGTACCGCTCTTCTGCGTCCAGGCATACTTCACGATCGTCCCGCCATTGGGGTCCGATGCAGTTCCACCCAGGGTCACAGTGCTCGTAGGCAGCGTGATCGTCTGATTAGAACCCGCGCTAACAGTGGGATCCTGTAGAATAGAAGCCTTTACGGTAAGCGTTACCGTGGAAACAGAGGTCACACCCGCGTCGCTGGTCACCGTCAGCTTAAATACATATATGCCGGCAGCCAGACCGGTGACACCGGTAGTGGCCGAACCAGGACTCGTAATGCTTGCAGCCGCACCGCTCTCCTGCGTCCATTCAATGCTGGCAATAGTGGTTCCGGCAGCCGGCACGGCAGTCCCGGTCAACGTCGCCGTCGTCTGGGGCAGCGAAATATTTTGATCCACACCGGCGCTCGCCGTGGGCGGTGTCATATTAGGTCCCGTCGGAACACTCGATCCCACCAGGGAGGTATCCCCCTGCCGCAGCATCCACTGAAAAATAGACTCCCCCTTGAAATACGTGCCCCTGGCGTTCGTATCAGTACTTGTTGTAATATAAGTACCCATCGGCGCAAAAGACTGCCAGTTCACCGCCTTCGGATCATATTCGGTATTCCAGCAGCAATGGGTGCCGCCGCCAACAGTATTATAAGTGAAATAGGCCGACCCCTTCACCGAATCATTCATGGCCTTCGCCGCCAGCGGCGGATTGATCACCTGCGCATCGGCAGTTCCCACCGTGGCAAACATCTTGCCGCCATACTTTTTCGCCCAATGCCCGAAATAAGGATATCCCGGACCAGGCTGCACTGTCGCTGCACCCGATAGGATCGTAAGGCTGGTGACAGGCTTCATCCCATCTTCCGCCCCGGGACTCGACTCATACGTGATCATGGCCGACCAGGTGAATGCACCTTGCGAAAGACCGCCCAGATGCACGGAATTCCTTTTGATATGATAAGTATTCAATAAGTAGTTGAGGACCGCCAAATTCCATTCCGGCTGAACATACGTATAACTGCAGATCATCGTAATGAGAATAGGGTAATGTGTCCCGTTACCAAGGACTACACCACCATCCCATCCATTGTTAAGCCAGTAATGCGGACCGAAAGATTGCAATTTTGCGAGATTCGTACCCATCTCTCCCTGGCCAGGCATGGTAATGATCGCAGGACGCGAAGCCGTGTCCGGGTCTCCAGCCTTGAACATATTGGCCGGGCGACTGATACGAATGGAGTAAGTGAGACTACCTAGCTTGTAAGTAGTGTCATACGTGATGAAGTTGTGACTTTCCGCCTGCGCCAAGGCGTGATGGGGGCTGAGCGCTGACAGCAATAGGTATGCCAGCCCCATCAAATAGAATTTGGATTTCATAGTTTAACTGGATTTAGGATTTCAGCCAAAAATCATCGAAAAAAACACACCTGATTCAAAACCAAATAATAAGGGTTAAAGTACGGTAGCTTAAACTTGGTTTTCTAAATCCGGTACAGATTAAAAATTACTTGAATCGTGCTAAAACTATGCCAAATAAGAGGAAAAATGTACCAGTTTTGTCCCAAAAATTCCCCAGTTTTTTTAATACCCTGATAACCAAATAGGATACTTTTAGGGTAAATACGTACACCGTACCATGGAAAAATATTGCCCTCTGCACATATTTTATTTTGCCTATTTTCGTTGTTGGTAAAGTAATTAAATATCACCCTTACATGCACCAGGAAAAGCCCTCCTTTCATGAATTTGTGATGGTGAGCATCGTTGCAGCCTTCCTGATATTTGTAATTTTAAAACTCGTTTTTTTATAACCGCTCATGGCCAGACACTTGCTCGGGGAAATGCGGGAGAAGTTCAACAGAAAAGTCTCGGCCCTTACCACTAAGACCCTGTTCCGGGACAAGCTCAACAATTGGCTGGGCTATCTCTCTATAGCAGCATTGGCCTGTATCTTCGGCCTGCTGATCTCACGTGACCTGATGTCGGGACTCTCTTTTTTCGTAGCCATCGTCGGCTTTGTCGCCCTGGTGATCTTTCTTAAGGACCCGGAAGCGTGCTTCTACTTTTTTCTCTTTTTTGCCTTTCTCATCTATTGGTTCAATTCAGCTTTCTTCCACGGAGACTTTCCCGTAGGTCTGGTATACGACATATTGGCCATCGTCATGCTCCTCGGCTTGAGCGTCTCCCGGCCGGATTTTCGCATATCCATCAAGTATTTTAATAAAATACCCCTCGTCACCTATTTCTTCGTCATCCTCTTCTTCAATGTCGTAGAAATGTTCAATCCCAACTCCGGAGGCGCCTCCGCCACCAATATCACGGGATTCCGTAAGTTCCTCGACTTTATAATCATACTTTTTGCCGCATACAATCTCTTCGACAGCATGGAGAAGGTCCGGAAATTCTCCAATATGCTCCTGATCGCCGCCGGCATCAGCGCTATCTACGGCTGCATCCAACAGTGGTTCGGCCTCATGCCCTGGGAACTGGAGTCCATCCTGTCTAATCCGATAGCCTTCGGCCTCCTCTTCGTCAATGGAGAATTCCGTAAGTTCGGCACCATGTCCGACCCCTCGATCTATGGCCTGCTCATGACAGGCTGCACCCTCTATTACTTTATCCTCGGGATCTATGAGAAAGATAAGAAATGGCGCGCTGCCTATATCATAGGAGCTATCTTCATGCTCCTGGCCGTGGGTTACTCAGGCACCCGCACCGCCTACGCCACCATGCTGGCAGGCCTGGGATTCTTTATCCTGCTCAATATCGACAAGCCCGCCATCCAGAAACTGGGCATCGCCTCCGTGATCGGATTCCTCATTCTCATGTATGGCCCTTTCCAAAGCATTGGCACAGTCCGGCGTTTCCGTAGCACCTTCATAGGTACCCAGGATCAATCCTACAAAGTACGGCTGGAGGCCCGGGCATTCATCCAGCCCTACGTCCGTAGCCACCCCATCGGGGGCGGCCTGGGAACCACGGGCTTCAATGGCGCCAAGGAACACCCGGGGCACCCCCTGGCCAATTTTCAGCCGGATGGCAGCTACGTGGTCAAAGCCACCGAAACAGGTTGGGTCGGCCTGATCCTGGTCTGTATCCTCTACTTTATGGTCATGCGCACAGGCATCCGTGGCTTCTTCAAAGCCCGGTCGCCGGAGGTCAAAGTCTACTATGGGGCCTGTCTCAGCGCCATCTTCTCTTTTTATGTAGGCGAATATACACAGCTGGCCGTGGGAGGCGTCACCGACTCCCTCGTATACTTCCCACTCATAGCCATTATGCTCAACCTTAAATATTTTGACACGAATGCCGAACCCAGGCACCCGGAAATTGGTATATAACCCCACCTCATGAAAAGCTCCCTTATACAAATACTGCTGCTGATCCTCAACGTTACCTGGCTCACCGGCACGTCCGGTGCACTGGCGCAGCCCCCCTTATCCCCCTCCCTCCGCGTGGAAAAGGTCATCGTTTGCGAATACCGCGTCTGGTACATCGCCAGCGACAGCAATATCTATGGTTGGAACAATGGCTCCCGGACAGTCGTTAAATTCCCCATCGGCGGAAGAAAGGCAGTCGATGGGGACGGCGCCTTCAACGAATTCAGGGTGCTCGACGACCAGGGCTATATCTGGTCCTCCCGCATCGACTTCTCCGCCAACACGGACCGATACGACACGGACACCACCGGCGCCCCCTTCGATAGGAACGTAAGGGTCTTTGCCTACCAGAACACCACCCTCACCATCCGCTCCGACGGCAGCGTCTGGTACTTCGGTAATGACGACTATCACCTCCTCACACCCGCCGGCGCCAATAACCTGCGCCCCATCCAGCTCTCCCCCAAAGGCATGATCGTAAAAAAGCTGGCATTGGGCGGCTACAGGATCGTCGCCCTCACAAAGTCAGGGCAGGTATATGAATGGACCTACGGCGGCGGAAAGAACCCCGTCAAAAAGACAATACCAGCCCCCGCCATCGATGTTTTCGCAAGCCACTTCGACTACGCGGGCTGTATTATACCCACAACCCCTGGCGCAGCCGCCGGATACCCATACGTCTGGGGAACAGCTTGGGGTAGCTGGGGCTCAACAACACCCGAAGCTTACCCCCAGCCCACACCCGTAAAAGATCGCTGGAAAGTAAAAGCCCCCATTAAAGAGATCTCTGTGGACTGGAACACTACCCACTACATCGATACCCGCGGCGATATGTACGGCTTCGGCTTCAATGCCCAGGGAGAAGTAGGCAACGGCGAAGAGACCGTCAACAAACACCACTACCCTACTTTTCCGGGTTACGGCTGGTCTTTTAAAGACAGCGAAAACCCTGTCCCCGCGCCCGCCGTACAGATTGGTAAAGGGATCAAATGGTCCAGGCTGTTTTCCAACAACTGGTTTGGATTCTATAAATACGCCCTGGCTGAGAACGGTGACCTTTATTCCTGGGGCCGAAACAAGGCGATGGTCCTGGGCAACGGCCTGTTCAATTTGCAGCAGATGGAACATCCCAACGCACTGGACGTGCTCGTACCGACCAGGGTCACGCCGCTCACCACGGTTTTCCAGACCTATAATTTTCAACCCCCTTCCATTCACGTCACTGTCGAAGAAGAAGGCGGCACAATAACATTAAAAGGCGCTGCCACCGCACCCCTTTTGGTTAAGTCCACACCCAGGTCCGCCAATGGCATCGACACCGTCGATCATCAGATCACCTCCTGGCGCTGGAAAAGGATCAGCGGGAAGCTCTGCACCATCTCCCGCCCCGACTCGCCTTCCACTACAGTAGCCGGCCTCACACCCGGCACTTACGTATTCCAGCTGACGGTGACTGATAGCAATACTGGTACCCAAAATACAGCCATCACGGTCTCCATCGGTCCTTCAGGTCATATTAAAAAAGATTAACTTTAAACCATGATAGTAGTATATATCCTCACTTCCCTGCTGTTTGTCTACCTGGCCTCGACCATCCTGTACCTCTTTTTCCTCGCAGCAGCAGGTCGCTTCGGAAAGCTCCGGAAATATACTTCCCATCCCGATAAGACCCGCATCGCTGTCATCATCCCCTCCTACAAAGAGGATTCGGTCATCGTCGACACAGCCCGGCAGGCGCTTAACCAGGACTACCCCAAAGATAAATACACGGTCACCGTCGTGGCAGACCAGCTCCAGCCGGAAACCATCCGGCTCATGCAGGAGATCCCCGTCAACGTCATACCCGTCCGGTTGGAAAAAAGCATGAAAGCCCGTTCACTCAACGCGGCCTTTCAACAGCTGGCCTCCGGCAATTATGACCTCGCTATGATCCTGGATGCCGATAACATCATGTCCCCCGACACCCTGGAAAAGGTCAATCACGCCTATCGCTCCGGGTGGCAGGTAGTTCAATGCCACCGCACGGCAAAGAACAAGAATAATGCCGTAGCCATCCTCGACGCAATGAGCGAAGAGATCAATAATACCATGCTTCGGCGTGGCCAGCGCGTCCTGGGCCTCTCCTGCGCCCTAATCGGATCGGGTATGGCCTTCCGTTATGACCTTATCAGCGACATCTTCACCCTGCCCGCCATCCAGGACAATCCGGGAGAGGACAGGGAAATAGACATCCAGCTGGTCAAAAAGGACATCATGGTCGAATTCATCGAAGATGCCTACATCTACGACGAAAAAGTACAGCGTAAAGAAGTATTTGAAAAACAAAGGACCCGTTGGCTCGGCACACAGGTAGACCACCTGAAAAGCTTCCTCTCACCCGATATGAAACAGATGCGCACCCATAAGATCTTCCTGCATAAGCTCTTTCAATGCATCTTCCTGCCCCGTCTCCTGCTGATGCTCGTCTTTTTACTGGTGATCGCCGTCTGTATCTTGACGATCATAACAGGTTTTCCCATCATGGCCCCGGACTGGCCCTGGTGGCTGTCCCTGGTCGGTATGTACGCCCTCACGATGTTCATTGCCATCCCATCGGCTTTTTACAACAGACAGACCCTCTCGGCCCTCTCCAGGATCCCCGTGCTGATGTTCTCTATGGTAAAAGCTTTGCTGAATATAAAAAAACACAAGACAGGCTTCCTCCATACGCCAAAAGAATTCAGCGCAAAAGCCTGATCACTTCACCGCAGGAGCCAGCGGCTTGGCCGCTTTTTCGCCCAGATCGGGCCGGGGGAAAAAACGGTCCTTTAATTTGATAAAATGTACTTCGTAAATGCGATAGCTCACCTCTGAAAGCAGGTACACCGTCGCCAGATAGGGAAGGAATAACAGGATCTTGATCACCGAATGCTCTGGATTAAAATATGGCTTGAATAAAAAGGCCCACACCAGCCAATGAAAAATATACATGCTGTAACTCACCCGCCCGATATTCACCAGCCACTTGTTCTGTAAGAAAAGACGCAGCCGGGTAAAACGCCCCCGCATATGCTCGCTCACCAGTACCAGGATCAGGCTTGAAAAGAACAGGTTCAGCAGCGTATAGTGCCACACATATTCATAATGTTCCGACTGCCCGATCCGATAACCCAGGTCCGTTATATAGCTCCCCTGCGCTCTCCTGAAACCGTAATCCCAGATCCCTGCGGCCACTACAGCAGCCAGGCTGACCATCAGCAGAAAATGAGGCCTTCTCACCTTCCGCTCCAAAGACATGACGTGTATGATGCCCCCCATGAAAAAGGCGTCCAGGTGGCTCAGCGTATGCCAGTATACGATGTCCGACAACGGCTCCCCGCTAAACCCTCTTGCGATGAAATGCTCTCCCAGCAGATAGCGCACCAGCGGCGCCGCAGCGATCACCCCGATCATAATGACCTTTATCAGCCACCGGGGACTTATCAGGATGATCAGTGGAAAAAAAAGATAGAATTGCTCTTCGATGCACAGGGACCAGAAATGCGTAAAGGCAGGATACCAGTGCCATCCTGCAAACGACCTCGTAAAATTAAAAGTATAGGTCACCAGGTAAGGGATATACAGCCCATAACCCTCCGGTGTATGCGTGAAGAGATAAACGACGCCTGTCACCAGCAGAAATCCGAAGTATAAAGGAAAGATCCGCAGCGTACGGCGTACCCAGAACTTCTTCAGCTTGAAGGACAACGGCCCGGAATCGGCTTTATCCTTCCAGAGTATCCCGGTGATAAGGAAACCCGACAGCACAAAGAACAGCTGCACTCCGATCCACCCAAACGTAGTGATCTCCCCATGCAGGCTCATCACCAGCAGGATGGCAAAGGCCCTTACACCATCCAGGCTTTTAATATATCCGTTGGTTGCCATGAGGATTGCCGGCAACTATTTAGTGGAAGGATTATTTCCTGGTACAGGACGCAGTACATGGTCCAGCGGCCATCCGATCATCCTTTCGATATCAAGACGGATAAGATCCTGCCGGAACTGCAGGTTCAGCACTTTGGACAGCTCGTCGTTCTTTGCCCGTTGCACGAGCATATAGGATTCCACCGTAATGGTGCCTTTGCGGAAATTGTCCTCGGCCTGGGAAAAATTAGCCTGTACATCGTTGATGGTCTCGCTCTCCATCTCGATAAGGGCGCTCAGCAGCTTGTACTCTTTGTATTTGGAAAGGACATTCGCTTTTATTTGCCGTGCCAGGATCTCCTGCTGATCCTTACCTTGGGCAATGGTTTCACGGGCCATTTTCACCGTGTTGCCCTGCGAGAAAATGATCCCCAGGGGGATGGTAATGCCGAAGTAATATTTGGGATATACGTAGTTATTCGTTCCTGTAGTGGATTTCTTAGCAAAGCTCTGGTCATTGTAATTGGTGGAAATGCTCAACAAGTTCAGCCAGGTAGCCTTGGCCATGCGCAGCCCCAGCTCATCAACCTTGCTTTTGTGGACAGAAGCATCGTATTCCGGTCCTTGAAGAGCCAGCATCACCAGCTTGTTCTCATTGGCCGTATCGGCAATATCCGTCGAGATCCGGGTAATGGGCCCCGCCGATGCCGGATTTGCCGGCGGCACAGCGGTCTTGGGCTTGCCCGTAGGATTTTGCGCTTCCACAGTTACGGCTCCCGCTAAGAAAAAGGATACGAGTAAGTACGTAAAAGATCGATTCATTTTATACGGCATTTATATTTTCCAGGTCGATCATATTCAATACAGATCCGGTGAATTTACCGTTGAGGTCCTTCAGGAACCTGATGGATTCCTTGTCGATCTGTTTGATAACATGCACGGCAGAAAAAACTGCCACTATCCCATCCACATATTGGATCAATTCCTTACTGTCGCTAAAGTCGTTCAAAGGGGGGCCCTCCAGGAAAATATAATCGAATTCATTCACCAGGTGATGCAGGTACGACAGCACGTTCTCACGGGGCAGCACCTCCGACGGTGTATAATCCCCGCCCTCGGATCCTATGACAAATACTTCTCCCATCTCGGAACCGATGTTCTTCGAGAAGAAGCGGATCTTTTCTATAAGGGACTTGCTGTTGGTGTCATTGGAGATCTTCTCCAGCACAGGGTCGGCCTGCAACTGTACCGTCAGGTCATTGTTGGAAAAGTTCGTATCTATGATCAGTATCTTCTTCCGGCTCATGCTGAGACTGTAGGACAATGCCTGTATCAGCGTGGTCTTTCCCTGTCCTTTCTTCGTGCTGGTGAACAGGAATATCTGCTTGCCGCTGGTCTCTATCTCGTACCGCAGTTTGCGGATGGATTCGCGGAAGATATTGTTACGCTTCTTCTCCAGCTTGTCCTCTTCTTTGATCGCACCCGCCACGATGTCTTTCATCGTCTTGTTCTTCAGGTTCATGAAGTTCACCATGCTGATAAGCTTCAGGCCCACGGCCTTCGAAAAGATGATGGGCGTACGGATAGAAGAATCCACATACACAAGGAAAATGATGATCACGATGACAGACATGAAAGTGACCGCCCCCGCCATCCCCACGATCAGCATCCGCTTCGAAGGCTCTGGATCGATCGCCGGCTGCGCTATCTGCAGCTGACGGAAATTGTTCACGGACGAAGCTCCGATGTCGGTGGCGCTGTTCAATCGCTGCTTGGCAGCAAGATATTCCTTCTCCGCCAGGTCCGCATCCTTGATCAGGGTCTCCACCGTCTGGGTCTTGGTCGAGGCAGTGCTGATACCCGCTTTCAGGTTGCTGATCTTCTCATCCAGCAATTTGATCTTCTCCTTGCTGGCCTCAATGCTCACTTCCACATCGTTCTTTTTGTCCAGCAGTTCCGCACGGTTGTCCGGCAGCTTCTCTGTACCCGACCCGGCATTCGGGTTGGCAGCAGCATATTTCTGATTGAACTCCGCCTTCAATTGGTTGTACCTGTCCAGCTTCGCCTTGTCATTGGTGTTAAGATATTCCTTGTAAGCATCGTTCATGGCCTTCCGGGCCTGCAATAGCTCTTCGTTGTTGTTCGGGTCGGTAGTGGTAGAAGGTGGCTTCGAAGACTGGTCCCTGGCAGAGGCATTCGCAACACCCAGCTTCTGGTTCACCTTCCGCAGCTCGAAATAAAGGTCCGTCTGCCTGTTCTTCTCATCGCTGAGCGACTTCTCGAACTCACTGATCAGCTCGTATTTGCTGGTGCTTTCTGTCGCGGCATCGGTTCCCCCTTCGCCTCTCAATATCTTGTTCTTCTCGTCCAGCTCCTGCTTCTTCTTGTCCACAATGCTCTGCAGCGTATCTATTGACTCCTGCGACTTCGTGCTCCTGATGTTCCGGTAGTACCGGATGAACTGGTTGAACATCATATTCACCATGAATGCCGATAGCTCGGGATTCTCTGTGATACCGTCCGTCTGCATATAATCCGTATTCGGCACGCGGTAGATCTGGATATGCCTTAAGAGCTGGTTGTAGCCATACCCATACAGGTCAAGGAACTCCAGCAGCTTCTTCTCGTCTGGCTTATAGCTGGTGAGCACCGTCATGGTCTCCAGCTTATCCTTGAAGACACGCTGGGCTTCCGCCAGGTTCACATCCTTATAAACATAAGATTGAAGTTGTTTGATATTCAGCCGGCGGAAAGGATTCGGGCTCGTAAGGTCATGCAGGATCAGCTCATACGAAAGCAGGCTTATCACAGGGGGCGACAACCAGGTATTGATGGCATTGTTAAAACGTACCTCAGCATCGAACATGTTCGTACTGCTCTCGTTTATCTTGATCTCGTCAGGTATAGCATATCCTGTGGAGATACGGGTCGAGCTCCTGTAGCTCTTGGGCTCATGCCGGGTCAGCGACCATGCGACCACTGCCGCCAGGATGGCAGAGCCCACGATGATCCATTTCCGCTTCAATAAAACCCGTATCAGATAGGTAAAATCCATTAAGGGGAATTTTCGCCAAATTTAACCTTAAAAATCGATGGACGCCAACAAATAAGGCAAAATCTGGACCCGGACAACAAACGAAAAAATATCATTGTTTATTTTGATCCTACCCGTTTTTTACAGGCCCGGCAAACCACCCGGCGCCATTGATTTCTTACCCCTTAATTCAAAGAAAATAAGTATGTTTGATCATGAACAGGCGTAAGGCAATCTTTCGTATCACCCTGGCCGGGATCGGCCTCGCCGGCGCCGGGGCAGCTTACGAATGGTGGACCCTGGTCCGGTCCCCGGACATGGCCTGGCTCCGCAACAACAAGGAACTCATTGCCGCTCTTTCAGCGTCCATCATCCCCGCCACCGATTCCCCTGGAGCCCGCGAGGCCGGCGTGGCGGATTTCATCGTTAAAATGATCGCCAGCTGTACGCCTGTCAAAGAGCAGAATAATTTCATTTCCGGCCTGAAAGCGATACAGGATCGCTGCAGGAGTAAATATGGCAAACCCTACCAGCATTGCTCCCAGACCGACCAGGAAGCCGCCTTGCTCTATTTCGAACAAAAAGGCCAGCCATATAAAGGAACTGCCGGCAAGCTGGAAGCTCGCCTGACCGGACGCTCCTTTTTTCGCATCCTGAAAGATTATACGGTGGAAGGATACTGTACATCCGCTGTAGGTGCGACAAAAGGACTGGCTTATCTTTATATCCCGGGCAGTTTCCACGGGTGCATCCCCCTGCAGCCAGGGCAAAAAGGCTGGGCAACCAACTAATTCCACTATGGGCGACCCGAAACAAGCTACCCCACAAGATCAGATCAATCTCCCCGGCAAAGGCGCCGGTCAACATACTTTTGACGCCATCGTCGTCGGCTCCGGCATCAGTGGAGGATGGGCCGCCAAAGAGCTCTGCGAAAAAGGCCTGAAAACCCTCGTGCTGGAAAGAGGTAAGAATGTCGTCCATATCAGGGACTACCCCACCGCCGTCCTCAACCCCTGGGACTTTGAGTTCAGGGGCAATCATACGGAAAAGGAAAAGGCAGCCGACCCCATCCGGACTGCTTATGGCGATGCCGGCGGCAGCATCTTCTTCGTCAAGGACAGCGAACACCCCTATATACAGGAAAAGCCCTTCACCTGGGTACGTGGTTACCAGGTCGGCGGACGGTCCCTCACATGGGGCCGCCAATGCTACCGTTACAGCGACCTGGACTTCGAAGCCAATCTGAAGGACGGTATTGCCGTGGACTGGCCCATACGCTACAATGACCTGGCCCCCTGGTATGATTATGTGGAAAGATACGTCGGCATCAGCGGTTCCAAAGAGAACTGGCCCTCCCTGCCCGACGGTGATTTTCTCCCTCCCATCGAAATGAATTGCGTGGAGCAGCACTTTTCCGACCAGGTCCGCGCTCACTATAAGGACCGGATCTCCACCATCGGCCGCGTCTCCAACCTCAGCCGGGGCTGGAATGGCAGAGGCCCTTGCCAGTTCCGCAACCTTTGCTCCCGGGGATGCCCCTTCGGCGGCTACTTCAGCAGCAATGCAGCCACGCTCCCCTCCGCCGAAGCCACAGGCAACCTTACCCTTGTCCCCGACGCCATCGTAACGGAAGTGATCTACGACCCAAAACGCAATAAAGCCACAGGCGTACGGGTCACCAATGCAGTGACAAAAGCCGTAACAGAATACTACGCCCGCATTATCTTTCTCAATGCCTCTACCATCGCCACAGCCGCCCTCCTTTTGAATTCGACCTCAGCTCATTTCCCCAATGGCCTGGGTAATTCCAGCGGACAGATAGGGCATAACCTGATGGACCATTTCACGGGCACCGGCGCCGGGGCCGTCCTGGAAGGAATGGAAGACCAGTATTACTCGGGAAGAAAACCCGTCGGTATCTATATCCCCCGGTTCCGCAACCTCCCCGGCGGACAATCCCGCAAAGACTATATCCGTGGGTTCGGTATCCAGGGTAAAGGAGCCAGGGCCGAATGGAGGGACATCGGCGCCTCCGCACCGGGTTTTGGAAAAAAATTCAAGGACCAGCTCCTCACACCTGGCCCCTGGGGCATGTGGATGGGCGGCTGGGGAGAGACCCTGCCCTACTTTGACAATAAGATCACACTCGATAAGAACAGTCATGACCCCTGGGGACTTCCCATGGTAAAGATCGATTTTGAATACAGGGATAACGAGAAAGCAATGAGTAAGGATATCCTGGAATCCGTTAAGGAAATGTTCGCCACAGCGGGATTCAGGGACATCAACGCTTACAGCTACCTGCAGCCTGGCGGCACCGCGGTCCATGAAATGGGAACGGTACGTATGGGAAGAGACCCAAAAACCTCTGCCCTCAACGCCTGGAACCAGCTCCATGACGTCCCCAATGTACTGGTTACCGACGGCAGCTGTATGACCTCCTCGGGCTCCGCCAACCCATCGCTTACCTACATGGCGCTCACCGCCCGCGCCTGCAGCCATGTCGTGGAAGAACTAAAGAAAGGGAACCTATGAACGCGCACTGATTTTCGCCTTTTTCAAAGCGCCCTTCACCATACGGTATATAGTCTTGTACACATCCATCGTGTATTGGCCGACATTTTTCAGCTCCATGTCGATATGCCGCCGCATGATAAAATACCAAAAGACAAAACCAACCATTGCCGTCACCATCGTACCGATAGCCGCCCCGTAAAAACCGAATTCTACCAGGCAGGCATAGTTGATAACAAGGAACCCTGCCAGCGTACCTGTATTAGCCCAGAACACCAGTTTGGGCTTGCCAATGGAATTCAGCAGGTTGGCCGCCTGGTTCTGCGCCGGACGGAAGATCCCCGTCACCATGTACATCTGGAGAATGGGAGCCGACAAGGCATATTTTGGGCCCGCAATGACCACAGTGATCAGGTGGGGAAGCAGAATGATCACCAGCGCCGTCGGCAGCGTAAAAGCCAGCAGCACCGCCACCATTTTTTCATACAGGTATTTCACCTTTACGGTCCCCTCCGCAGCAGCCTGCGACGCCTTGGGAAAAAGAACCTCCGCCGCAGCAAAAGAGGGAATATCCACTAAGAGATTGATCCGCGAAGCCACATTGTAATACGCTACGCTGCCCGGCGCTATAAACCTGCCCGTCATCAGCTGATCCAGGTTAAGGTTGATATTAGCCACCATACCGGATCCGAAAATGTATCCCCCATACCCAAAGATCCGTTTGATCCATAGCCGGCTGGGTTTAAATTGGAAAAGCAGGTATTTTTTACTGTAAAAATAGAGGACGACCGTCCCAACACCAATCGTAATAGATTGGTACATAGATAAATAGGATAGAGATATGGGCGTTTTCGTCAGCCGGTACCAGACGATGACCCCAAAGAACAGCATCTGCCGGACAAAAGAGCCGGCAAACCCGCCCTTGAAATCCAGATTGCTCTGCTGGATGGCTTCCAGGTGAGCAAAAAAGATCATGAACAGCATGCCGGGTATAAACCAGCGCAGCATCGCCGCCAGTTCCGCTCCGGTGTGGAACCACCGTCCCAGCCACCCCGAAAATACAGCGATCAGCAGGACAAAGAACAAGGTTATGGCCGTATTGATAAGGAAAGAGGAAGACGCCACCGCCGTCCGCTCCGCTTCGTCATCACTGGAACTGACATACTTGATATGAGCATTCTTCAGCAGATTGCTCTTGGTAGCTTCAAAGATCCCCGTAATGGCAAGGAATAGCGCCCAGGTACCCATCTGGGGCACCGATAAACCACGCGTTAGTATGACAAAATTGACAAACCCGAAAAAAGTCAGGGAAAATCGCTGGAAGATCGTGTAAAAGGCGCTACGGATCCAATAACTGGCGAAATACTTTTTCAAGTTTGGAGATTTGAGGTCGCTCGTAAAGATATATTAAAAAAAACACCGCCGGAAGCCGACGGTGCTTTTTCTGTATATGTAATAAAATTATATACGCGCTATTAGGTGCCCACTGCCTATTTGTACTTGACCACCTGCTGGTTCAGTACGGCATCTCCTGCCCGCAGCTTGAGAATATAGGTGCCTGCAGACAGATTATCGACAGGAATGCTCACGGAATTAACGCCTGTGCTCAATGGCTTATCCAGGCTGACCACCTTCGTCCCGCTGAGGCTCCACAGCTCAAAATAAGCCTTGCTGACGATGGAGGCCGTTACCCTTACTTCAATGCTGCTGGTTTGCAGCGGATTGCCCAACAATTCGATCTTGAAGGGAGGGGCCTTGATGCTGGCTGCAATGGTCTGGCTATAGATCGCCTGGCCATCCAGGTCCGTCTCAAGTACACGGAAATAATGCACGCCGGCCGTAGCCTGTGCATATGTATAGGTATACGATACGACACCAGGATCATTGGCCACTTGCCCGATCGTTTCAAAATGGATCCCGTCGGTCGACTGCTCTACCACATATCCACTGGCCTGCTGATTATTGGCCACCGTCCATTTCAGCACAATGTCGGAGTTGGACGGAGTTGCCGTAAAGCTCACCCAGTTGACTGGCAGAGGCGTAGCGGAACTGGCGAATGTAAAGACAGCCCCGTCGCTCAATGTAACGCCGGTGTAGTTGACGACATTTCCTGAAAAAGAAGCCGGAGTATACTTGGCCGGAGTGCCCGTAAAGTTCCCCGTGCCGCCGGCATCCACCAGCAGTCTGAAATTAGCTGGATTTCCCAGTGTTCCCTGGGTAGTGACACCCGTATAATCGATGCTGAGGTCAACGGTACCTACATTACCGACATGGGCAGCCTTCCATTTCCGGCCCAGAATGCTCATGGAAGCAGGCGCTCCCGTAGTAGATTCTGTCACTGCACCATTGTCATTGCCGATCGTGAGGAAATTCAGATCGGTGGCCAAAGCACTGGGATTGCCCAGCACAACATTCCCGGCGCCTGACTGCCCCCCGCCGCTTCCGTTACCGGTCGAAGCGCTGTTGGATTGCGTCACCAGCAACCCGGAAGTGTTATCCCGGCCAATGCCGAATACAGCATTATTATAAGGATTGACTGCAGAATTCCAGATCGTAGAGCCATCTGAAGCTACCAGGTCCGTACCCAGGGGTATGCCATACTTAAGGGACAGGTAAGAAAAGATCTTATTCCTGTCAGATCCGGCATTGACGGAGGTATTGTAAACGATCAGCTCCCCTAAGCTTCCGATAAAAGCTTCTGAAGTGGGATAAGTCCTGATACCCAGCCTGTTATAATCCGCAGCCAGTGCCCTCGTGGCGATGGCATTACCAGGTGAAGTACTCAGCACCGTAGGCGAGCCCGCAAAATTACCCTGGTCGATAAGTTCCAGGTCATTGTCGTTCTGCGCCAGCAGGTTCATCTGGCTGATATAAGGCTGTCCGATCGTATAATTGCGTCCCATTCCCGTGACATAAGTAGGGCCTATCTCTGCCTGGTCACCCCATTGCCCGCTGTAAAGCCAAAGGGAAGTGCCGTTATTGTTCCCGAATGCAAATCCATTTTGTGACCAGACCCGCTGAATGCCGGCATTGCTATTAGAAGTCCAAACGGCAAAAACAGCATAATCATCTTTCCCGGCAGGCACAGGCGCCCCGGCCGCCGTAGGACCATCCATGAACTGATTGCCAAAAAAGGAGACGCCGGGCAGAAAATTGAACTGGTTCGACACCACCAGCGGCCTGCTGGTCGTCGCATTAAAGACATTTGCGTTGTTGGAATACTTCCAGCTGTCGAGACTGTCACTGGAAGTCAATGTGCTGGAAGCATCCGCTTTCAGCCATAAAGTAAGTCCGGTGCTGACGCCCCCGGGCGATTGGGCAAAGGTTCCGGACAAAAGAAGGGCACAGAAACCTGACAGGTAAATTTTTTTCATGTACTATTCCGTTTAAAAAGGTCGAAAAAAAATGTTACTGGTGGGATATTGGAAAAGACAATGAAAGAGGTTTTGCCAGGTATAGATTTTCGTCAAGAAGGAGAAGGTAAAGATAGTGGTTTATATGATTTTTGCAAGTAAAATCGCCGCTATCTTTCTCATTTCCAGCCACGGCAGCCAGCGGCTAAACTATTCCTTGACATATCAAGATTCTATACCTATTTTAGCCTTTTATAATCAATCTTTCCGCTGATACATATATGATCTGGGCGCAATATATCTTCTTCATCAGCTGTTTTATCGTTTTTTATAATTATGGGGGATATGCGGTGCTGGCGTGGCTGTTCACCCGCCTGCGAAGCAAAAAAGAGCCGATCAGCATACCGCCGGATTTTACCCCCTCTATATCCTTCATTGTCGCCGCTTACAACGAAGAAACGATCATACGTGAAAAGCTGGTCAATTCTTTGGAACTGGATTATTCCTCCTCAGCCATCGAATACCTGTTCGTTACAGACGGTTCCAGCGACCTGACCCCCGCCGTTGTTAGGGAATTTCCATCCGTACGCCTCCTTCATAACCAGGCCCGCAGCGGTAAATCCGCCGCCGTCAACAGGGCGGTGGAGGCGGCCCGCAACGAGATACTTATATTCAGCGATGCGAATACGACCCTCAATAAGGATTCCATCCGCAATATCGCCCGCCATTATTACGACCGGAAAGTGGGCGGGGTTGCCGGCGAAAAAAAAGTAATCTCCCTGTCAGCTGGCCAGTCCACTGCTCAATCCGCTGACGCTGAAGGGCTGTATTGGAAATACGAGTCCCGGTTGAAAAAAATAGATTCTGACTTTTATTCGGTGGTGGGCGCGGCAGGCGAGCTTTTTTCCCTCCGCAGGGACCTGTATGAAGAACTTCCGGAAAATACTATCCTCGACGACTTCGTCCTCTCCCTTCGCGTGGCCGCAAAAGGCTACCGTATCATATACGAACCCCATTCCTATGCGATGGAGTTACCCTCGTTCTCTCTCGGGGAAGAGCAGAAACGTAAGGTGCGCATCGCAGCCGGCGGCTTTCAGTCCATCCTCATGCTGGCCACCCTGCTGGCCTTCTGGCGGCGTCCTGCCCTGTCCTTCTTATATATTTCCCATCGGGTATTGCGCTGGACGCTCAGCCCCCTGTGCCTGATCCTGGCGCTCGTCTCCAACACCTTATTGCTCTGGGCGCCCTTCAACGCTTTCTTTCTCGCCGCCTTCTGCGCCCAGCTGCTCTTCTATACCCTGGCCCTCGGCTATCAGCTGCCCCTGCCCGGGAAATGGAAGAAAATTTGTAAGGTGCCTTACTATTTCACCTTCATGAACGTTTCTGTTATATTGGGATTCTTCCGTTTTCTGAAAGGCTCCCAGTCCGCCGTCTGGGAAAAAGCCCGGCGGAGCACGGCCTCTACATCACTATAAGGTAATAATGCATCATGAACAGCTGGTTTGCCAAGGCCTTTAATACCTCGATACTGGAAAAGAACAGGATGGCCTGGGTGGACTACCTGCGCGGCATCGCCATCCTCCTGGTGGTCTATCGCCACGTCCTGCTGGGCCTGGAAAGCAGCCACCTCATCATCCCCCCCTCCCTTGTCACAGCCAACATGATCTTTTTCAGCTTCCGGATGCCCCTTTTCTTCATCATATCAGGTATCTTCATCAATGGCAGCATCACCCGCAGACCCCTGAATAAGCTGATCTATACTAAGTTCGAGAACCTGCTCTACCCTTACCTGGTATGGGCCTTCATACAGATCACCGTTCAGCTGGCCATGTCCCGCTTCACCAATACCCAAAGAAGCTTTAAAGATTACAGCTATATCCTCTACCAGCCCCGTGCCCTGGACCAGTTCTGGTATCTGCCGGCCCTTTTCAATACGACCGTACTCTATCTGCTGGTGAAAGTGAAATTAAAAGCCCCTCAATGGATGCAATTGCTCCTGGGCCTGGGCCTCTACTTTCTCGCCCCATATGTCAATAGGTATAGTATGCTGTCCGACTGGATGGAGTTTTATATTTTTTTCGCCCTGGGGGACGCCATTTCCGAACTTTTCTTTCATCAGCGGTCTCAAAGCTTCCTCACCAAACCGCTCACGCTCCTGGCTTCCATTCCCTTCTTCGTCCTGGCTCAGCTGTACTATCTGCACTTTGATGGTAAGGTGGGGCCCATTGAATTCCTCCTCATCGCGATCATCGGCTGCTTTACCATGTTCGCCCTCGCCTTCCGTCTCCAGACCTGGAATATCCTCCGCTTTCTTCGCGTTCTGGGCTTCCACTCGCTGTTCATTTACGTCATGCACGTCCTGGTGGCAGCCTTCGTAAGGGCTATCCTCATGCGATACGCAGGAGTTCACGATCCTATCCTCCTGCTTGCCTGTGGCATTATAACAGGGGTCATCGTACCTGTAGTCGTATACAATCTGCTGATAAAGGATAATATCCTGTGGTTCCTCTTCTACCTGAAGAGACCGGAGAAGTATAGAAAGACGCCTGCCGTTACCTAACGGTCATACCGGCGTATTACCTCCAGCGCTGCCTGGTCGATATGTTGGGCCGTATCGCTGAGAGGCTTCCCGTAAATGACAGTTTCATATTCGTTCCTGTATACCCCATTGGCATGCGTGCGCGCCATCACCTCCGGCCTTAATGAGCTGTTGGTAAGATAGGCCGCTGACACCACTCCTAAAATAAGATACACGGTCAGCCAGAGATAGGACAGCCCGCCCACCAGCCGCCTGGAACGTATACGCCCGGCGGCATCAGCCACCACAGCGGCCACCAGCGGCGTCACGGGGACCCAGAACCGGGGATCATAGAACGGCCAGTTGAACATGACGATGGAATACAGCAGCAGGTAGATCTTGACGATCACAGGGACATCGTTCTTCCGGAAGAACAATAAATAAAGGAACCCGCCGAACAGACCAATGCCGGTCAATAAAAAGATCAGCTTCGCCGCGGCAAGACCTGTATAAGGCGCCAGTTTCACGATGGACATATTGAAGCATATCTCCGACCACTCCGTAAAATGCCATTTGAATATGGTCAGCACAGTCACCCCTTCCGTGAACTGCTTGGAAAATACTTTTGTATAATGATTGAGACCCAGCTGCCGCGAAAAGATCACCACCCCCAGCAACACCAGCACGATCGCCCCCACCAGCACCTTGTTACGGCGCATCAGCTGTATCAGCTGCTTGCGGAACTCCCACAACAGACCTGCCACCAACGCACCGGCCAGGGCAACACCTACGGTCCGTGTAATAAAGGCCAGCACCGCGGCGGCAAAGGCAGCAGGGAGGTACCACCACCGCTTCGTCAGGGAATATTGCTGAAAGAAGTACAAACCCAGCATGGAGAAAAAGAGATATTGCATCTCCGATAAAGGATGCGTGACGAACTTGATCGTCGTCCAGTTCAGCAATACCAATACTACGGAGAACCAGGGATTCACGGAAGATTGGAACAGCTTTCTCACCAGGAGAAGACTGCCGCCGAGATACAGGCAATTGATCAGCACCAGCACGGTGGATTTCAGGATCCCCAGCTTCGACAATATCAGCAGCAAACCCGTATATCCCCATGGCATATAATCCCTCGCTGCCTCTGAATCCGGAGGACAGCCCAGCTCCACACAATCCTTAATGGCAAAATAGCGCAGCATGTCGACATGCAGCCGCAGATGGGTCAGACAGTTCAGCAGGTAAACCACCACCATCCCATAGACGACAGCCCTGGATATTGAAAGATACTTTTTGCTGTAGGGAAAACCATATGCATCGGGCATAGGGAAAGGCTATTATTTGAAAAGGTTGTACTTCAATATACAGAAGATCGCACGGAAACCATCCCGCCAACCGATCTTCTTACCCTCTTCATACGTACGACCGTAGTAGGAAATGCCTACCTCATAGATGCGGACCTTGGGAACCCTGGCTATTTTCGCGGTTACTTCCGGCTCGAAACCGAACCGCTTCTCTTCCAGTTTAATATTTTGGATAATATCGCTGCGGAACAGCTTGTAACAGGTCTCCATATCCGTCAGGTTCAGGTTAGTGAACGCATTGCTCAGCATCGTCAGGAACTTGTTGCCCAGACTATGCCAGTAGAACAGCCTGCGGTGCGGATTGCCGCCCATGAACCGGGACCCGAACACTACGTCGGCGGACCCCCTTATAACAGGCCAGATCAGTTGGTTGAACTCCTGCGGATCATATTCAAGATCGGCATCCTGGATGATAAGATATTCACCCGTAGCCTTTTGTATGCCGGTATGAATGGCCGCTCCCTTCCCTTTGTTCACCTCGTGCTTGAAATACTGGATCCCGGCGTCCGGATGACTCGCTATGTACGCCAGCAAGACCTCTTCCGTATTGTCCTTGGAACAGTCATTGACAAGAATAAGCTCCTTTTCTATGTTCTCGATGAGCTTTACCTCCAAAACACGGTCGAGGATCATGTGGATGGTTTTCGCTTCATTATAGGCCGGAATAATAATAGAGAGCTTAGTGAACTTTTCCATTGGAACTTATAGGGTTGTTATTGGCGATCAAAATACAACATAATGACTTGTTTTGCAATATTCAAGCAATTTTTTGGAAAAAAAATCGAAAATTTAAACTATTATTACCCCCAATATATTCATATATTATTTGCACTTATGTCTCTTTCCCGTTTAAAAGACCGGGGGCCTTTCCCCCCTCTCTACCTCCTCATCTCGACCCTTGGCTTCCTTTTCGCCCTATATTATGCCTGGGCCCACCTCTGGGAATTTGACGAAGGCTGGACCTATCTCTCTGTTCAACGTGAATCCTTCGGGGATCTCCTGGCCTACAAACATTTTAATATCGCCAACCATCATTTGATCAATTCCTTATGGTTTAAAACTTTACAATTGGCCGGCTGCAGATACGCCATTGGCTTCAGAGCGCTTAGCCTGCTTTCCTACTTTCCTTATGCCTGGTTCCTCTATGCAGCCGCCACTTATAAGACGGAAACCTGGCCCAACCGCTCCTACGCATGGTTCACCCTTTTCTTTATACCTCCTTCCATCGTCTATTTTGGCGCCGGACGCGGTTATGCCCTGGCCATCGCTTTCTTTGTCGGAGCCCTCTATTATCTCAAGGTCTGCCTGGAAGAAAGAAAGGCGGGCGCATACTGGAAGTTCATTCTCTGCGGGACCATCAGCAGCCTGGCCATCGTCAGCTTTTTTTATCCCTTTGCAGCCATGCTGGCCTATCTCTTCCTCGTGCAGTTCCGCAGCCGCATCCGGAACGTACATACCATCCTCAGCGGCATCCTGCTCCTGGCGCTTACACTGTATATCTATCACATCGGCAAGACCATATTGCTCAACGACGTGATCATCAACGGATCGGATAGCCTTGTCGCAGGCGGCATGTACAGTACTTTCCTGGCTACCCTCACGCTTTACAATATCACGCCCTTTCCCCATCTGTACGATGTATTGCGGCTGGAAACAGTGTCTAAGATCACAGTAATGGCGAGCTTCCTGCCCGTAGGTCTTATCCTTCTCTGGAAATACCTGCGCAAACACACGGAGCTTGTTATACTGGTGATCGCTACCCTGCTTTTCCTGGCTTCACACATACTGCTGAAGGCCAAATACCCTTCCGATCGAAGCGTTCTCTACCTTCTCTATCTGATCTATATACCCATTGTGCTCGTCATCATAAAGACTTCCAATATCTTCTTCCGCATACATTATTTCATCGCTGTCTTCTGGTCCGCCCTCAACCTGATGGGCTTTGTCTATATCATGAACAAACAGGATATCTATACGGCGCTGGAACAAAAGCCAACCCGCCCCTACACGGTCTACTCCGACTGGCCCAACTTCGCCGACGACGTATATGGCCAGCTCCGCTTCCATGGCCGTATCCAGTTCCATTATATGGCCAAAAGCTACGAGACGGATATGGACCTGGTGGACCGGAATATAAAGGCCGCGCTATCGGACCCCCATGCTGACTTTATCGTCCTGCAAAAGTCTGCCTGGCTGCGAAATAAAGCCCTGTTCGGGTCCGGCTACGACATACAACCCGTGCTTTCTTCGGGGGCAAAAGAGCTTTATCTCATAAAAAGGATCACTCCATAAAGGTCTCTGGTAAGCGCTGATAAATTCTCCTCTTCCGCTTTGTCGGCGACCCTAACCGTTCCGTCGCTGTAATTTCTCCTTCTATCAACATCAATTCTACTTGAGCCGACATACTATTTAACAGATGCAAAAACCTCAACCATCGAAATTAAGGCTCCTCCACGGTAGGGTCGACCTGATACCCCGCCTCCGTAAAATGGATAGCTGATCAACTTTACACCTCACTTACAAGAACCCCACTTGCAACAACACGACTGCAGGCAGCTATAAGTCTGGAGGCGCCTTACCTTTCGGCCAGGACATCCAGCCACCACCGCCCAATAGCACATCCCGTACAACGAAGAACAAATGCAGAAAGGTACCGAAAGTACAGCGCCGGAAGACTATATAGCTGCCGGAAATAAAATAAAGAAAAACTGCCCACTCCATCCCGAAGGACAATGTGGGCAGTATATACTTAAACAAACCTAGCTCAAAGCTCGCAGCTACATCTTCACCAACTTCCTCACCACACTCCAATCCCCTATCTGCACCCGCAGGAAATAATTCCCCCTCGGCAGATCTCCCGCAGACAAGCTCACCTGAAGCGCCTGCTGCTCCTTCTCGAAACCAAACACCTTCATAGTCCTGCCCGTCACATCGATGATCTGCACTTTCATAGCCCCCGTATGTCCATTACTGATATCCAGCCGCACCACATCCTGCACAGGGTTCGGATACACCTGCAGTCGCTCCACACCATTCACCACAACAGAATCATCCAGGCTCAAAGACGACGCACTCATAGCAGCAGCCCTCGCCTGCGTAGTCGTCGTACCGCTGACAAACTGCATCCAGTTGATATTCCAGATCGGGGCGTTGACGCTATAGATCACCAGCGTCTGGGCGCCGGCCGGCAGCGTCACTGTGGCGGAGATCGTCTTCCATGTCTGGTAGCTGCCCGTATTGTCCACATTCACGGTCGTCAGCACGGTGCCATCCCCGTTCTTTAATTGGAAGGTTGCCCCTGTATTCGGAGTAGCCACGCGGAAATTCACCGTATAAGTCCCCGCCGTGGTCACGGTAACGTTATAGGTCACCCAATCGCCCTGGCCGATCCAGCCTACATCCTGTCCGCCGCCGGTATCCATGGTGCTTTCAGTCTGCATGCCATAAACATAGTCATAGCTCTCGGCCTGGATAGTACCCGGTATGGCCTTCGCTACCACCGCAGCGGCAGGCGTCGCAGCATAAGCCCACTGTATCCAGTTGACATTTACCCCTGCTGTACCTGAGGAATATACCCTCAGCTTTTGACTGCCCGCCGGTAAAGGCACGGTCATAGACACGGATGTCCACAACTGCCAGCCGCCCGTATTCGGCACCACAGCAGAGCCCAGTACAGTGCCATCCGATTTCCTCAGCTGCAGCGTACCGCCCGTAGCAGTAGCCGCCACCCGGAAGGTCACAATATAATTGCTCGCTATAGCTGCATTCACTGCATAATCCATCCAGTCTCCCTGACCGATCGAGCCGACATCCTGCCCGCCGCCGGCATCTGTGGTCGTTTCTGCCAGTACACCACTCATCGCATCATAATTTTCAGCCTGCACGATCCCCGGCACGGGCTTGTCCCCGCTCACCAGCGTATTGGTCAATGGTCCCGTAAAGCTTACCCAGTTGATATTCCAGTTGATTGCAGCAGTAGAGGCGATTGTCAGCGTCTGAACACCCGCCGGCAGCGTAACCACAGCGCTGATGGTCTTCCAGCTTTGGAACCCTCCCGTATTGTCTACATTCACTTTTGTAAGCACCGTACCATCCTGGCTCCTGATCTCAAAGGCAGCGCCCGTATAAGGAGTCGCCACCCGCAGGTTCACCGCATAAGTGCCGGCAGCAGCCGCATTCACATTGTAGGACATCCAGTCGCCTGCATCGATCCAGCCGACATTCAGTCCCCCGCCTGCATCATTGACCGTTTGTGTCAGGACACCGGCGTTTGAAGTATAGCTCTCCGCTTCGATCATACCCGGTATCGCATACACCGTGCCGGTAGACGGCTGACTTACCAACGGGCCGGTGAACTGGACCCAGTTGAAATTCCAGTTGATCGCCTGGTTCGACGCGATCACCAATGTCTGGCTGCCCGCCGCCAGGCTCACCGTTGTCGTCACGGTCTTCCACGTCTGATAGCCGCCCGTATTGTCCACGCTCACCGTAGACAGCACTGTGCCATCCGATTTCCTGAGCTGTAAGCTCGCACCGGTATTGGGAGTGGCCACCCGAAAGTTCACCGTATAGGTTCCGGCCGTAGCCACATTTACATTATACGACATCCAGTCGCCATTATCGATCCATCCCACATCCAGCCCGCCCCCGGTATCTGATGTGGTCTCTGTCTGTATTCCCGACATGCCGTCATAGCTCTCTGCCTCTATGGTTCCCGGTATCGCCGCCGCTGCCTTCGCAGGCGCCGCATTTACCACGACACTCACATCATCCGTGGCCGTCGCCCCGACATTGTCAGTGACGGTCAGGCGGAGCACATAAGTCCCGGCCACAAGATTGCTGCACACAGGATTCGCTATAGCCGCATTGCTGAAACTATATGTCGTTGGCCCGCTGACATAGGCCCATGCATACTTCGCAATTGTGCCGTCCTGGTCCGTGCCGCTGCCCGCCAACGTCACACTGTTAGTAGGCAACGTTATCACCTGGTCAGCACCCGCATTGGCAACAGGCGCTACGTTGATCGGCGCATTTACGGTGACAGTCACCTGGCTGATGGAGATAGCACCCAACAGGCTGGTGAGCTTCAAAGCAAATACATAGGTACCGGCGATCAGCCCTGTGACTGTGGTGGACACGGCGCTGGGGCTGGTTATCGTCGCCGTATTGGGCCCGCTCACCTGCGACCAGGAATAGGAAAGGATGCTTCCAAGGCTTAATCCCCCATTCAGGGTCGTGCTGGTCGTGTTGGCAGCCAGCGTCTGGTTGCTGCCCGCATTCGATGTTACATTGTCGGAGGTCCCGCCGCCAACTATGGAAGTATCTCCCTGCCGCAGCATCCACTGAAAAATGGAAGAGCCGGTCTTATAGGTCCCCCTGGAATTAGTGTCCGCCCCCGTGGCGATGTATGGCCCCATCGGCGCAAATGATTGCCAGTTACGCTGGTTGGGATCGTAATCCGTATTCCAGCAGCAATGGGTGCCATTGCCTATGTTATTATAGGTGAAATACGCAGACCCCTTCACACTGTCATTCATGGCCTTCTCCACCAACGGCGGATTGATGACCTGCGCATCCCCATAGCCTACGGTAGCAAATAATTTACCTTTATACTTCTTGGCCCAATGCCCGAAATACGGATACCCCGGACCGGGGAATACTGCGGCAGCGCCGGACAGCAAGGTAAGGCTGGTCACAGGCTTCATACCATCCTCGGCCCCGGCGCTCGACTCATACGTGATCATCGCGGACCATGTAAAAGCCCCCTGCGACAACCCCGCCAGATGCACCGAATTCCTTTTGATGTGATACGTATTAAGTAGATAATTCAACACGGCCAGGTTCCACTCGGGATACGGCTGCGTATAGCTGCAGATCATCGTGATCAGGATCGGGTAATGCGTGCCGTTTCCCAGCACGACACCTCCATCCCATCCATTGTTCAGCCACCAGTGTGGACCATAGGTTTGAAGCTTTGACGCATCCGTGCCCATCTCGCCAATGCCGGGCATCGTGATGATCGCAGGCCTCGACGCCGTGTCGGCATCACCAGCTTTGAACATATTCGCCGGACGGCTGATACGTATTAAATAAGTAACACTACCCAGCTTGTAAGTAGTATCATAGGTAATGAAGTTGTGTGTCTCTGTAGTCTGTGATTTTGCCGAAAAGAAAAGAAAAATACATAAGCAGGTAAAGATTGGCTTCATAAAAGGTAGATTATTGGATACTTAAATAATTTTAGCAATACAGTCCCTTTCTGCATAAATACTACTGCAGATAAAATCAAAACTTAAACCTGGTTAAAACATTTGGGGAAAAAACTCCACACTTTCAGACACACGTAGGCAAACTAACAATTAGACTACTCACAGGAAGGTGTTTCCACAAAAAGAAATAATCATGCCAAAAACTAATTGTGTGGATAACCCTTAAATGAAGAAACCGCCCTGTAGGCGGCTTCTTCACATATGCTTAATATTTGCTATCTATTCTATCGCTTTACGACTTTCAGCACCTTCCTTTCATTCCTGTTGGTGTAGATCACAGAGACAAAGTATACGCCTGGCGCTACCGCTCCGTCCGTCTGCACCTGTATCAGGTTAGTACCCTCTATCAGACCCTCTGTCATCTTCTTATACAAGGTCCTTCCGCTCATATCAGTCACCGTCACCAGCACATTGTCATTGGCATGCGCCGGCACGGTCAGCGTAAAGGTCTGGTCGAACGGATTCGGATAAGCACCCAGCGGTTTGCTGTCCAGGTCATCCGCCGTTGCTGCCAGAGGCGCCAGGTCATTAGCCGTCGCAGATACCACTGCAGACTGCACCATCGCAGGAGCAGGAGAGATCGTGGCGGTTGACGGAGTATACCCCTTGATGATGGCTACACCTATCAGCGCAAAGGATGCATTGGAAGAATCGTAGGCATATGCCGAGAATTCCACGCGGCCGTTCTGGTCAGGCTTGATTCCGAACATGGTGACCGTTCCGCTCTTATTCGCATAAGAATTGAGCAGGCTCTGCTTGCCGTTGATATTATACCTCGCCGTGGCATTGTGTGTCGGAGCATCCGTACAGCTTGCAAACAGCGTGAAATCATAGGTTTTCGCGATGTCCAGTCCTGTAAAGGTCAGACGTGCCGTATCTCCTATGAACAATCCAAAGCTCTGGGCCATGACGGCATCAGGGAATATACCCGAGTTATTGCCGGTGCTCACACCATGGTCGTTCACAGCATCCCATGGGGTCGTCTGTATCAGACCGACATTTGTCGGGAAGCCCGCCTCATCCTTGAAGTTGTTCCACACATTGCCGGTGGTCTGGTTCACCCAATCTGTCTGGTTCCAGGGAGCCGAAGCATTCGGACCGGTTGAACCGTTCAGGTTGAGGAACACGGTGTTGGCATAGGTATATCCCTTCACAGGATTGCTATAGGCAGAGTACAGGACACCATTCGCCGCCCTTACCACATAATTATAGGTAGTATTGGGCGTAAGGTTCGCATCCTTATAGGTCGTGGTATTAGCAGCCACCGTGGTCACCAGGCTATAGGTTCCGCCATCAGGTGCACGCCAGATCTGGTAGCCCGTCTCATTGCTGGCCCTGTCCTGCCACTGTAAAGTGACGCTATTGGTCGCAGAGTAATCCAGGACCCGCAGATCGCCGGGACTGAACGGTACCAGGCTGCCCGGATCGAATGACTGGATGACAATGGCGCTTATCAGGGCAAAGCTCGCAGTGGCATCCTTCACACAGTTGATAACCACGCTGCCGCTGCCGTCCGGCGTCACATTGTTGATCTGTACGGTCTTATTGGAATTATACGATCCATTTAAACCTATGGTCTGGCCATTGATAGTGATATTCGTCAGGCAGCTTTCGCTCGTGAAATGACTGGCGAAGAACTGGAAGTTATACCGCTTGGACGTGTTCAATCCGGTAATAGTGATCCGGTGATTATTGGCATCCGTCGCATAGATCGCATTGTTCGAAACAACTTCCGGATAGAGGTCGGAGCCGTTGCGGCGCTGCATACCGGTGTTGGAAACACCTGTCCATGCGTCCGTCAGCGTCAGGGTCATACCCGTATTCACACCCGTCTGATCCAGCAGGTTGTTGACAAAATATCCCGCAGAAGGTATATAGTTGATCAGCAAATTGTTCCATGGCGAAGGCGCCTGGTTGGCAAAGCTGGAGAGATTCACATACGTGTAGGACAGGCTCGGATCGACCACGTTGATCGTAAAGCTGGCCGATCCCGTCGAGTCGCTTCCATCCTTGGCGATCACGGTCACACCGGAGAAACTTCCCTGCAATCCGGCCGTGGGTGTAATAGTGATCGTTCCCGTACCGTTGCCATTGTCCGCAAAGGTGGCGAAGTTCGGCAGGTTCGCGACGGTCAGTGTCAGGTGATCGCTTGGATCATCCGCGGCAGTGACATTCACCTGCACGCTCTGGTTATTGTTGACGGTCACGTTTGCTATCGCATTCACAGTTGGCAGACGATCGGCAGTGGTAAACGTAGCCAGGTTGCTGTAGACGCCGGCGCCATAAGCATTTGTTCCCACTACTTTATAATAGTACTTCGTCGTGCCGGAGATCGCAGTATCATTGAACGAAGTGCTGCCGGCAGGCAACGTACCGATCAGGCTGAAGGACGAGCTGTCACCGGTGCTGCGATATACTTTATAGTTGTCCTCATTATAAGCCGCATCCTGCCAGGTGAGTCCGACACCCTTCTGAGCTGCCTGCGCCTGCAGGTTCAACGGTTTAGCCGGAGCCGTGCTGTCGTCGAAATGATTGGCGATCACCATAGCGTTCAGATAGCCCGGAGTATTGTCCAGCGTGCCCATGAGCACCGAGATCGTACCATCCGATGCAGGTGCCAGGGAAGACAGGGTCACCGTATTCTGTGTATTGTTCTGCACCGCAAGCGCCACGGTCTGGCTGCCCACCGTCCAGGTAGTACGGCCATTGTCGGCAAAATTCGAGAAGGTGCTGCCGGCAAAGAACGTAAGATCATACTTCTTGGCAGGGTCCAATCCGGTGACAACGACACTCGGGTTGCTGGGTCCGCCGAAATAATTGAAGTAATAATATTCCTGCATCACGACATCGGGATAGACGCCGCTGTTATTATTCGTGCTCGTTCCGCCATAACCATAAGGCATCCACCAGGAAGAAGGTTGGAAAGAGAGACCCACTGATGTGGTAGCCCCATTTTCATCCTTAAGGCCGGTGCTGGTCGGCCCGGTCACATTGTTCCAGGGCAGCGGTGCCGCATTGTTGGCCTGCACCCGCGTAAATATCCTGGTCACAGGATTCTTATCCGCCACAGTCAGCGTAAACGTACGGCTGGTGGAATAACCATTGTTGTCATTCACCGTCGCGGTCACCGTGTACGTACCGGCAGCGGCATAGTTCGGGCGTATCGCGAGCGTTGCAGTCCCGTTGCTGCCTTGTGTCAGCGTAAAGGCGCTGGGCAGACCACTGACAGCCAGGGTCAGGATATCCGCTGAATTCACGTTATGCGCGGTCAGCGACACGTTCAGGCTGTCGCCCTCGTTGATAGAGTAGTTGGGAACGCTATCCAGCGTCGGCGGATAATTATTATTGACAGATAATGTAAAGACAGTCGTATCCGCGCCGCCGAATGCATCGGAAGCGATCACGCTCAGGTTGGGATAGTCGCCTGCATTGGCAATAGTAGGCGTTACCGTCAGCTTGCCTGTGCCATCTCCATTATCCGTCAGCGTTACAAAGCTGGGCAGGTTCCTGCCGCTCAATGTCAAAGTCGCGTTCGCAGCCGAGGTAGCGCTCAACGGTATCACCGTTGTCGTACCATAACGCGCCTGCTGGTTGCCCAGGTCCACAATGACGGGGTTGACGCCGAGCGTCCGTGCGTTACTTTCATTGGAATAACCGGAAGTACCGCCGACATTCGAAGCCTGTGCCTTATAATAATATACTGTATTTGCAAACAGCCCCGTGTCCACGAACGAAGTGGTATTGGCCGGTAAAGTAGCCACAGGAACATAGTTCTGGTTGTTCCCGCTGCTGCGGAACAAGTTTATCTTGTCCTCATTGTTGGCATTTTCCGTCCAGCTGATCGAAATGGATGTCGGGCCGTTAGCCGTCGCCGTCAACGCACTGGGAGCTGCAGGCGCAGCAGGCAAAGCCAGCGTAGTCGCATATTGATTCGTATTCCGCAATACACTGTCAGGAATGGCTGTCTTCGTACCGCCTGGTACCGTCCAGCTGGTGGTCAGCACGGCGCCGCCGCTGCCCTGGAAGTATTGTACGAAATAAGGATACCTCGCGCCGGCAGTAAGTGATACTGTACCCGATTTCTCTGTCGTACCCTGCACCTTGTCATTGGCCACGACCAGGTGGGCGCTGTCAAAACCGCCCACATACAGGTTGCTGCCGTCGTCGGAAGACGTATAGAATGTGTAGGTTCCGGTCACAGGAGCTGTGATGTATCCAATGAACTTGAATGAATAGTTCGTGGTCGAAAGGGCAGGCGCCAGCGTAACATTCGCTGCTGCACCGGTTTTCACAGGTGTCAGCGTCGACTGCTGCGACATGTTGGTCCAGGTGCCCGGTATCGTATAATAGTTATAGTTGAGACCAGTCAGCGAGGCCGGGTCGAATCCCGACGCACCATTCGCATTGACGGCCTGTACCTTATAATAATAGGTGGTGGAAGCCTGGCAGGAACTGTCCGTGAAGCTGTTCGCGTTCGCAGGCCTTGTACCTACAATAGCATAGGTGCCGTCAATCGCAGTGGCCCGGTAGATCTCAAACCCTGTTTCATTGTTGCTGTTGTCCGTCCAGGTGACGCCGATCGAATTGTAAGTCTGTGCCGTTGCCTTCACATTGAGAGGAGTGCCTGGCAGAGCGCCAATGGAATTGGCCTCCTGGAATGCGCTGTTAGGCATCGTCACAAAGCTGGCGGAGCCAGGTGTCTTCCACTGCACTGTCATGGTCGCACCACCGGTGGCATTCATATAAGCATACGTGACGGGATAGATCCCGGCAGACAAGTTCCTCGCCGAAGACGAGACGGTCGTTGCGCCCTGCAGCTTATCATTGTTGATCGCAGGCGTTCCGGAAAATGAATAGGGATCGGTCGTGGAGTTCAGCGAACCCAGCCACATCCTGCTGTTATCATCCGACGTCGTCTGGAAAGTATAGGTCCCGCTGGTTGGGATCACGATAAAGCCCCTGTATACATAGGCATACCAGGTGGCATCGGGAGCGGGGGAAATAAAGCCCACATTCGGCATAAATCCGGATGACACAGGCGTCAGCGTGCCAAAATCCGGCAGCTTGGTCAGCGCAGGGTCCAGGTTATTATAATAAGAGTAGGTCAGCCCGTTGATGACCGCTTTCGCGCTCACCTGGTTGCTGGCGATACTGCTGTTGCCGGCGAGGTCCTTTGCCTTCACGGTAAAGACATAGTTCTGTCCGTGCGTCAGGCTGTATACAATAAAATTAGTCTGTGTGGGAGGCGTATGGTACGCTACAGACCCGTTGACAAGAATGTCATAACCGGTGACTCCGACATTGTCCGTGCTGGCGCCCCATGAGAGACCGACGGAAGTGTAGCCGGTGCCTGTCACCGTCAACTGAACAGGAGCGGAAGGCGCCTGCGTATCATTCGTCGTGGTGGCACTGGCCTCATTTGTAATGGCAGCAGCACCTGTGGCATTCACGGGCCGCACGACATAATAATAGGTCTTGCCCGCATCCAGGCCTTTGATAGTATCTTTCATCGCATCTGCCCCGGTAATGTCCACCAGCTTATAAGGTCCGCCGGCCTTGGTAGCCTGGTAAACCTCGAAATTGGTCTCATTCACCGTAGGTGCGGGATTCTGATTCCAGTTCAGCAGCTGGGTGGTTTGCGACAAAGTCTGCACGGTTAGCCCTGTAGCCACATCTGGCTTCGGACTTCCCGCAGCACTGATCACCGTGAAGGGAGCCGAGAAGCTGCTGCTGCAACCATACTGCTCCATCACCTGTACTTTATATTGTCCCGCTTCGGTCACTTGCAGCACACTGTCTGTTCCGATGGTCGTGCTGCTGCCGACTTTCTGCCAGGTATAGGTAGCATAGCCGGAAGGTACTTTCAGGTTCACATAATTATAGTCAACAGCCGGTATTACGTTGCTCATCAGGCCGCTGATAGTGATCGGCGGCGTTACCGTAGGCTGCTTGATCGTAATATGAACAGGCGTACGCGACCAGTCTGACCATATCGTCCCTCTCAGCACCCGGCAGTCGTATACACCCGTATCGGTCGCATTGATCGTATTGGTGGTGGACGCTAAAGCCACACCATTCCTCCGCCATTGGTAGCCATTATAATTGGGAGCTACGCCAATCGTGACATTAATGGCCACACCCGGACAAAAGGCCGTCTGCCCAAATAAGGTCCAGGGATTGGAGGCATAGGTACGAAGTATAAAAGGCCAGAAATCCGGCTCCGCCCAAACGGTATTCCAGGTTCCATGACCCAATGTCGGATACAAGGTATATTTATAATTGGCCCCGGCCGCCATTTCCTGGTTGTACACCGTTTGGCCGGTGTTGGGATCGGGACTGCCGTCCTTACCACCCTGGAAATTCCATATAGGAGTGAACTTGGTCAGCGGAAGGTTCTGGGGGGCGCTGTTACCCAGGTTATTGGCAGACATCGGAAGGTCCGCGGTCACAACATTGGGATAACGCAGGATCATCGCCCAGGTCGCCTGCCCGCCGGCAGAAAGACCATTGACCCCGATCTTGAAAGGGTCGAGCTTGTTGTTCACGGCCATGTAGTCGATAATGTTCTTGGCCAGGTCCAGGTAAGTTCCATCCCAATAGGTATAGGGTGACTGCTGGATGAGGATATATCCGTCGAAATAGCCATTATCCACACTGCCATTAAAGAATTGCCCCCCATTGGCCAGGGAGGTTTCATTATCAGTGCTGGGGCCCTTCTCGCCGGCGCCATGGAAGAAGATCAGCATGGGATACTTCTTGCCGTCGTTGGCCGTGGGATTATAAGTTTTAGGAAACTTCAGCCGGAACGGGATCCCGTTCAGCATGTAGCACTTCCAGCCATTCGTATTCCACGTCAGCTTTTTCGTGCGTACCCATTTGGCAATAGTGCCATTGGTATAATTGGGATTTTGAACGTTGCCTTTCGGTTTTGTCGCATCATAATTATATACCGAATCCGTAGGATCCAGTATGCTTTGCCCCATAACGCTTCCGGCGTGGGAGAGCGTGAGGACGAACAAACAAACGAGAAGCTTTTGTGTAAAACTTTTCATGATAATTAACTTAAAATAGAGATTAGGGCGGTGGTTAAACATTCTTTTATTTATGTTCCAATCAACTTTATACTTCTCGTAGTTAAATATCCGGCGGCATCACACACACAATTCCTGTTCACAATCACGGATGTTTATGGTTCGACATATGCCGCTGTACGCAACAGATCTTGGCAAGAGGATAATTGTACTTTAGAAACGACGCTGTTCAGATGGAGGAAATTGGAAGGATATTACAAGTCATTCATGGAAGATGGAAATCATCAAACCTGAAAGGAGAAAGGATTGTAGACGATCGACAGGCTTGTTCAAGGAATTTTGGAGATGCTCAGAGTGGTAGTAGGAGCGGGTTTAATCGAATGCAAGGTAATATTATTTTCCAGTTTTCTAAGCTTTTTAACAAAAAATCCTAAGGAATTACCCACATCCCGCCCCTTCGTTGTATTTTACAGCGTACAAGCCCCCAATGAAGAAACTACCCATTTCCAGGGATGCCTGGCTCATCATCATCGTATTTTTAGTTTCCCGCGCCATTATTTACCTCCTCGGCATAAGGATGGACTTTGAGGCGCTTTTCCGGAACTGGCAGTACCTGGACGCCAACACCTTGAAGGACCATCTTTTGGAAGGACTCTGGTACGATCATACCCAGCCTCCTGTATTCAATCTGTTCCTGGGTCTCGTGGTCAAGATCGCCGGCGCTCACGCCCGCACGGCATTCGTTCTCATCCTCAAAGCCATTTCACTTACCAATGCCTTGCTGCTGCTGACTATCCTCAGCCGTACCCTGCCCACACCCGCCATGCCGCCCGGCCGGCCCAGCCGGCTCCCCCTGGCCATCACTCTCTTCTATCTCCTGAGCCCCGCCTCCATGATTTTCGAGCATGAATTATTCTACACCATTTTCATATCTTTCCTCCTGTTGCTCAGCTGCCTCTCCCTGATCTCCTTCCGCACAGGCATACGCTGGACCAATACCTGCGGCTTCCTCCTCCCCCTGCTGATCGTCAGCATGACCCGCAGTCTATATCATCTCGCATGGCTCTTCGTGATCACCGCCGCCCTCATCATATTTCACCGTAAAAAGCCCGCGGTCAAACGCCTGGCCGCCGGCAGCCTGCTCACCCTGTTACTGGCGGGAGCCTGGTATTTCCATAATTACAAGCTCTTCGGCGCCTTCTCCTCCTCCACCTGGATGGGCATGAACCTGGCCCGGAACGTCTTCCATGACGCCACGATCACCGACTCCTCCGACATCGCCGCCATCGAACCCTTTTCCCGCATCTCGGCCTATCGCTCCTTCCTCACAGCAGCCGACACCACCCGGTATGGCAGCCTGCCGCTGGCCGACCTGCATGAAGAAATGAAAAATGACAGCTTTATCAACGAAAAACACATTGGTTATATCGCAGTCTCTCGCCTGTATATGGTCGCCTGCCGCCGGCAGATGAGCCGGCACCCCACAGGCTACCTGAAAAATGTGCTCCAATCAGGTATCATTTTCTTCGCACCGGCCACCCGCTACTCCGTGATGGAACCGGAGGTCCGCAAGATCAAATATTACGACCTGCTGTATTCCTTCAACCTCTCCCATTTCGCCAAAGGCAAACAAGCCAGAAGGATCGCCCTCACCCTCTCGGCAATCCCCAAATTCATTATCTACCTGCTGGTTTTCACCTGGTGGATAAGACGCATCCTGAAGACACGCCGCATTGACGACCTTACCCTGTTCATATTTGCTGTGATCGGATATGTGTTTTGCGTGAGCTCCCTGTTCGAACACTATGAGAATATGCGTTTTCGCTATGAAGTGGAGCCCCTCTTCCTTATCCTGGCGGCAGCTACCCTTTATAGCGCGCAACATCGCCTTTCAGCACGTCATCATAGATCGTCTCTATCGCACGCGTCATCGTGATGACGTTGAATTTTTCGTTGATCGTCTCTATCACCCTTTCCTGGAACTTTTTCCTGCTGTCCGGATCCTGCGCGAGGCCGGCCAATGCCTCCGTCAACTCCCCCACGAGATTGCCCGTCCGGATCAATATCCCATTGACGCCGTTTTTCAACACCTCTCCCGTCCCATCCACATCCGACGCAATGATGGCCTTACCCATGGCCATGGCCTCCAGCAGCCCTATCGGCAGCCCTTCCCACAAACTGGGAAGGACAAAAATATCGGCTGCCGCCAGGACATCCGGCACATCCTGCCGGAAAGTGACAAAAGTAATGTCCTTGTCCAACCCCAGCTCCTTGCTCAATTGCACGGCTTCCGCCTTCAGCTCCCCATCCCCTACCATCAGCAGATGCATCCCGGGTACCCGCTGCAGCGCTTCCCGGAACCCCCTGATCATGGCCAGCGGCTGCTTTTGCAGCGTGAAACGCGCAATGAACAATACCAGCAGCTTTTCCCGCCCGATCCCAAGCTCCGCCCTCACATCCTTCATTACAGCCGACGGCGAAAATCGCGTCTGGTCAATACCATAATTCACCAGCGTACTTTGAAAAGAAGCGATATTCTCCTTGCCGGAAGCTTTATTGGCTTCCGATACCGAGATGTTGACTGCCGTCCGCCTGGTAATATACCGTTCCCCAGCGATCCGCAGCTTCCGCAATAAAGGCTGCTGGTCAGGATGGAACGACCACCCATGGATAGTGTATACGACAGGGATCCCCAGCGATCGCGCCGCCCATAGGACATTCGAGCTGGCCCGGGTTCCATGCGCATGGATCAGCTGGACCTGTTTTTCCTTCAGGTATTTTTTTACAGCCCCCCATTTGCGCACATCAAAGGGCGTCTCCGTATAGATGACATCCGCATCCACCTCCATCTGTTTCAGCCGGTCGATCATTGGCCCGTCCGTGAAAGAAAGGACCACAGGCTCAAACCTGCTCCGGTCAAGGTTCTCTACCAGGTTCAGCAAATGCGATTCCCCACCCCCGATCTTTCCCTGACGGATACTTTCCAGCACTTTTATTTTCTTTGTCGTAGGTCTCACTTAAAAGAGATTTTGGAATTGAATTGCCACAAGACACCCTTCCAGAAAGACTTCAGATGGGCCGACTGCCCCCTGATAAGATAGCTCAGGCTGTTCTTTGGCATCGTGAAAAATAAGAAATAAGCGGTAAATACCAGGAAGGCAGGCCAGGCCACATTCCTGCGCATAAAGAGGATCCTGTTGCGCGTGAGGTAAAATGTCTTCAGAGGGCTGGACCTGCCGGTCGTCATGGATTCCTTATGATAGATCAGCGAGGCCGGCTGGTAATAGATGGAATAGCCCTTTCGCTTGATCTGCTCGCTCCAGTCCAGCTCCTCGTAATACAGGAAGAATATTTCAGGCATAAGCCCGACTTCATCCACTACCCGTCGGGGTACCATCATCCCGCCCCCATGTACATAATGGGTGGGCCGCACCTCATCGTATTGCCCATTGTCCTTTTCCCGGCAGCCGATCATCCCGTTCCGGCCCGTCAGGATGTTCACCTGTTCGTAGCCGGCATATTCAATGGTCCCTTTCTCAAAGAAGTAATGAAATTTGGGGCTGGCCATGCCCGCATCAGGATAGGTCCGGAAGATCTCCAGCAAGCCCTCCAGCAGGCCGGGCGTGAATTCCGTATCGTTGTTGACAATAAAAAGATATTTACCTTTAGCTGCCCGGATACCCGCATTATTTCCGGCCGAAAAACCCAGGTTGGCCTCGTTCCGGATTACAATGGCATCGGGATACGCCGCCAGAAAGGCAGCTGTGGGATCTTCCCTGGACGCATTGTCCACCACAATAACTTCGATATGGGGATACTTGTTCTGCTCCCGGATGGAACGAAGAAATTCACAGGTCACATCCGTAGTGTTCCAGTTCAGCGTAATAATGGAAATCAGGGGATATGTATCCGCCTCCGGCATCGTCATGTTAAACATTCTCCTTCTGCAACAACGCGGAAGGGGTATTGGCTATTATCCAAAGATCCGTTGCAAAATTACACTTGGAAGCATAATCGATATCCATACTGATCCTTTCCTGTATAGACATGTCCTTATTGCCCCTTTTCTTCACCTGCCATAGACCTGTAATGCCCGCCGGGGCCATAAACCGGGCCGCATAATCGTCCGTGGTCAGCGCGGCAGCCTCATACAAAGGCAAAGGACGATTCCCCACCAGGGACATATGCCCCAGAAAAACATTGAACAGCTGCGGCAGCTCATCCAGGCTCGTATTGCGTAAAAAGCTGCCCACTTTCGTTATGCGGGGGTCATTATTGATCTTGAAAAATACAGGACCGGAATTCTCGTCATCATATTGGTTCAAATGCATCAGCTCAGCGATCTTCTTATCGGCGTCCTGATGCATGGTCCTGAACTTGAAAAAGTTGAAAATGCGATACCCCTTCCCTGCTCTTTGCGCAATATAAAAGATGGGACCGCGGGATTCCAACCGTATGGCAATGGCTATCAATAAGAACAAAGGGCTTAACAACAACAAGGCAAAGGAAGATATCATCACGTCAAAAGCCCTTTTTGACAAGGGGCCGGGATGAAATCTCCGCACTACAGTGTTCTCTTCGATCCGGGGTGCAGGCGCACCTTCCACCACGGCTTTCACCTTGCGGAGGAACTGGATCTTTAACATCAGGCTCTTATCATCGAAATTTTGTAAAAAGATGATCTCGTCCGGACGGGTATTAAGCTTGTATTGTTCCAGCTGCTGCTCATTCAGCCCGGACGCATCCAGGATGAAGGGAATGCAGCGCAGCACGGGATGATTGCGTAAGAAATGGCTGAATTTGCGGATAGACGCATAATCGAACCGGGCTTCACAGAGAATTACTTCCGGAATCAGGTTCCTTTCCTGGAGGAGGCTCCGCTGCAATTCGGCCTTTACATTGTCTAACCCCTCTGAAGCATAGCCCCTTTTGTAAACGCTTACCAGTTTCTCGATATGCGCAGTAGTCTTACCGATGTAATAGAAGCCGCCATACTGGATACCAGTAGCCTCGGCAGATACATAAGAGCGGTAAGTCATGCGCTGAAAGAAGCTAGGGCCTTTCTCTACAGTCTTGGGTAGAAATAATAGATCCATACAAAAGGTTTACGGTTTCATAAATACGGTGGTTCAGAAATAGCGGCTTTGCCCTAATAGGAAATAGCTCTTCACAAAAGGTCTGCACTTAGCACTTAGCATTTCATACGCTGAGCAATACCAATCTATAACTTCCTCTTAACTTGCCATGGCCGAAAGGTCCTTGTCCAACTGCCGGCTCTTTACCAGGTCGCTGATGGCTGACATCAGATCGACTGGATTAAAGGGCTTCACAAAATGCTTGACAATACCATACTCCAGGCACTTCAACTCTGTTTCATTCTTTTCCAGTCCGGATAATACGATTAGGGGTATATCTCCGTACATCCCGCTGGAAGAAAGCTGTTGTATCAATTCCCAGTTTTCCATATCCGGTAGCTGGGGGTCTGCAATTATTAGATCAGGCATCTGTCGGTGGGAAAGATAATACATCGCGGAAAAACCATCAGGCACGGTGATCACATTATATTCTTTTCCCAAAACAGTCTGTAACAAAAATCGGATAGCCTTGCTGTCATCGATCGCCAATATTTGTTTTTTCATCACCAATTTCTTTTTTAGGGTTAAATTAAGTTGACACTTAATTTTTCAAGGATGGCAATGGAACCGGCTAACAAGAGGTATTGGCATGAACAAATGATACTTCTAAGATCGTGAAGCAGGCTTTAACGAATAGTGATGTGGATTATCAAACTATTAATTCAAATCGTTACAAATGAAACAAAGGAATTTCAAGGATTTGTGGGACTGTCAAAAGAAATACGTCGAAAGATTTGCGCCAACTATTCAGAGGATTTGAATATGGCATGCATTAATAGTGACATAAAACTAATGATTGTTTTTCTATTATTCAAATTTATTGTGCTATTATTTTTGTATCCGGGTGCAAATTGGGAATTTTTCCCGGAATAAAAAATACCCATAAGATGGTATTTTCCACATAATCCCCATATTAATTATTAGAAAGTATATATATTAATATATATAAATGAAATAATCCGCTCCATCGCCGGGTGACCCCCATAAACATTGACGGGTAGCACTCCACGAAGTTCTCGCTCTTCCTCCTCCGATAGCCTCGGAACGTCCATAACTCCCATCACATCCTCAGGCTGGGCTCATGTACGTATTCCGGAAACTACGGTGGAAACTGCAGGATTTACTATCACAAAGCTCAGCGCTGTTCGCCCTGCACTACGCCTTTTCCCGGAATGGGAATTTACTACGGCAGCCATTTTTGCCACTTCTTCCACAATGTGATCCGGGTAGGCAACAGCCGGTTTGTCAACCCGCAATCCATGTGCCACCCCCTCTCCCCAGCACGCCGGCTCACCATCCGGCTCCAGCTCACCCAGGCACCGCGCCATTGATTACCCACTTTGGTTGCCAGGATCACATCTTCTCTCCTGTTGAGGAATATCTTCCCCAGATTCTCTCCCAGGGACATACAGCCGAAGCTGAATACCCCACATCCCAAGGGCGGTCATAATACCAGGGGGTTTAGCTCAGAGGCTGCCAGCCGGCCCGGCGGCAGCCCCATCAACCACGTATTCCAGTCATTGGTCTGCGCAGGACCGTTCGGCCTGGTGATCCGCGCCCCGTCAGCCATGTAAATAACGGTCATCACCTCCCGCATTTTCTCGGAGTCATTGCCCGGGGCGCTATGCACGGTATTCCCGTAATGCCAGGTGGCATCGCCGGCCCGCATGCCTGCAGGCCTTGTCACTGCATATTGATTTTCTTTAATATATCTCCTGTAGCTGCTATCCGATTCATCCGAGATCTGCTGACCCAGCACTGTCCCCCGCTTGTGACTGCCGGAAGCAAATGTCAGCATGCCCATGTCCACTGTAATATCCATCATCGGCATCCACATCGTGATAGTATTGGGAGTGTCGATAGGCCAGTAATACTGGTCCTGGTGCCAGGGAGTAGGCCCGCCGCCCGGCTCCTTGAACAAGGCCTGGTCATGGTAGATCCGCACGTTGCCCACTCCCAGCAGATCAGCCGCCATCTTGCCCAGCCGCCTGGCCAGCACCAGCCGACGCACCCCCTCATCCACACGCCAGAGGTTCATTATCTGCAGAAAAGCCTTCCCATAAGTGTCCCTCTCCGAAAGCCGGCGCTTTTCCGTTCGCAGGCGCTTCACCGCATCAGCTATTACAGGCCGGTAGACGGCCGCTTCATCCGGGCTCAATACCCCCCTGATGAGGATATGTCCATTCTCCCGGAACTCCTCCCGCTGCGCAGAAGTGACCTCACGCGCGTCATCCAACGGCATCAAATTTTTCTGGGCTGTCATACGTCTGCTAAGTAAGCCATTCATCCGGAAAAAATGTACGGGCAAATTGACCAAATACTGGGGAATATTACCCCAATCAACATAAATCCATATATTTATTGGTAAAAAATGCAATGCTGAAAGCCGCTTATGAAGTGCTGCAGCCCACCGCCGGCCACTCTTTTCTCGTCACAACATTCGACGGATCAGGCTTTAAGGCCCCTTTCCATTTCCACCCGGAATACGAGCTGACCCTCATCACCGCCGGCAGCGGCAAACGCTACGTCGGCAGCCATATGGCCGGCTTTCAGCCAGGCGACCTGGTTCTGTTGGGTCCTAATCTCCCCCACTGCTGGAAACTGGAACCAGCCGGCCCCGCAGCTTCCATTGTCATCCAGTTCGCCGCCGACTGCCTGGGACAAGGCTTTTTCTCTTCCGCCGAGCTCAGCGCCATCCAACGCCTCCTGCAAAACAGCCTCAGCGGCATCCGGTTCTCCAACAGCACCGTCCCGCCAAACATCCATGCACTGGCCGCCGAAAAGAACGATTTCCGCAGGCTCATCAGGTTCCTGGAACTGCTGCAGCAACTGGCCCTGGAACAAGACCTGGCCCTCCTGGATACCAACGGCATCACCAACGGCCTGACACCCGCCGACCGTGAAAAGATCCACCCCATCTTCGCCTGGCTGGTGGAGAATTTCCGTGAGCCCATATCCCTCGAAAAAGCCGCAGCCATTGCAGGCATGTCCCCCAACGCCTTCTGCCGCTACTTCAGGAGGATCACACGCAAAACCTTCATGGAGACGGTCATCCAATACAGGCTGGACCACGCCGCCCGGCAGCTCGTGCAAACCAATGAACCCATTTCAACCATTTGCTTCGACAGCGGCTTCGGAGACCTCTCGCACTTTTACAAAACATTTCGCTCCCGCATGCATACCAGCCCGCTCACCTACCGCAGGAAATTCATGCAGGGCGCCACAGCGTAGATCCACTCTTTTTCGAATAGTAATATCCACAGGAAAATAACTATCATTCTAAAACGCATACTCAACACGACAAAGAACGATCGTCGCATCAATGAAAACCCTTATGCCGGGCATTTACATGGATTAAAGTTCCCACCCAATGTCGTTTTACAATATTTTGGATCACGGGTCGTTTTATTAGCTGCTGGCTATTTAATCGATATCCTATTGTAAATCCAACTTTCTATGTGTAAAAACTTTACAAATGCGCTTTGCATGCTGCTATTGCTCATGTTAAGCACCTTATCTCTTTCAGCGCAAAATCGGGGCCTTAGCTTTGACAGCTTGTCCTCGAACTACGCATCCGCAGACCCGGGAGTTTACCTTGTTCCTTCCAGTACGGATGCTACCATTGAATTTTGGGTGTATGTTCCGGCCGCCGAGAACGGCGTTCACTATTTTATTTCGCAGGGCACACCAGGCTCCTCCTTTTATATTGGTTATGACGCCACGCAAAGCAACCATATCTTTCTGGGAGATTTCTGGACGGGCTCAAATGTGTCGCTGCCCATGGGGCAATGGAACCACGTTGCGCTCGTATTCGATGCAGGAAATTTCAGTGCATGGCTTTATCTCAACGGCGCGCTAAGCGATTCCGCCATTGGCACCTACGTTACCTGCGACAACAGCGGATCTCCGCTGCAGCTCGGCCGCGCTACGGACAATTCCACGTTTTTCACAGGCAAACTCGACCAGGTCCGCATCTGGAGCGTCATGCGTACAGCAGCAGAGATCAAAGGCGGCATGTACGGCTCGGTATCGCCTTCCACAACAGGACTGGTGGCTTACTATAAAATGGATGAAGCCTCCGGTGCCACCACCAACAACAGCACCGCCGCCACCGGCGTAAACCTCACCCTGTATGGTACGCCTGCACCCGCCAGGCCCATCATTCCCATACAAACATCAAATAATGCCCTGACTTTCGACGCGTCGAATTTCACCCAGGTGGATATGGCCACCGATTCCGCTAATCTCACGACAGGTACGGTGGAAGCCTGGCTCAAGCCCGGCGCCCTCTCCGGCGATGCTACGTTCCTCGCGAATCGCGGACCGCTTGGCTCCCACTTCACCTTGACACTGGACAACACTTCCGGCAATAATCGCATCGGCATCCAAACCACCGCCGATGGTATACACTACATTGACTACCCCGCAGGTTTCACCACGGACCATTGGTACCATGTAGCCCTTGTAACTGCCCCGGCAGCCGTAGGAGATACCACGGCCCTGTATGTCATGGGTAATTATATAGCCAATATACCTTATGGATATGACAATGCTGTGCTCAATCAGCCTTTGCACATCGGTGGCAATGGAGCAGACCTCACCCACCAGTGGCAAGGCAGCATCGACGAAGTTCGTATCTGGAAAGTGCCCCTGACACAGGCGCAGATCCTGACCAATATCGCAAATTCCCTTACAGGCAGTGAAACAGATCTCTTATCCGTATGGAGCTTCGATCAGGGCATCCCGGACGGGGATAACACGGGCCTGAAAGTAGCCGTCGACAATGCTCCCCTTACCAATAATGGTACCCTGAGCAGCTTTGCACTGACAGCCTCATCGGCGTCTAACTTTTCATTGCACAATATCGTGCTGCCTGTCACCCTCACCAGGTTCACAGTATCTAAACAAGGCAGCAGCGCATTGCTCCAATGGCAAACAGCCCAGGAAGAGAATACGAAAGATTTCATCATCGAAAGAAGTGCCAATGGCATCGATTTTACAGATATCGGCAGTACCCCTGCAGCGGGCAACAGCCATGGTCTCCTGACCTATGCCTTTTTGGATAATGCTCCTGTCGAAGGCAGGAACTACTATCGCCTGAAAGAAAGGGACCTGGACCTTACCCCCACTTACAGCGAGGTGAAAGTGCTATCCTTCACCCGTACAGGCAATCTGATCTGGTACTCCACAGGCGCCAGTTCCGTAGAGGTCCGCCTCCAGAAAGGCAGCACGGAACTGTATTCGATCTCTAACGCCAATGGCAACGTGATCCGGGCTGGCCGGCTTTCCGATGGGAAGACTACCCTCTCCCAACTCCCGGCTGGCATCTATTTCGTGAAAGTCATCAATACCATCGGTGACGAACTGACAACTAAAATTCTTCTCCCATAACCTCATCCCCCTCCACCTGATAGTGGAGGGGGATTTTTCATTTCATTTGCAGCGCAGCATCCCAATCCTTCCACACCGTCTCATAACCCTGCTTCCGTATCATCGCAGCTATCACCGCCGGGCTCCGGTCATCGTGTATCTCGAACTGCTCTAAAGACCCGGGATCTACAGCATACCCTCCCGGATTGGTCCTGGAGCCCGCACTGATCGCAGTAATACCCAGCCGGATGGCATGATCCCGGAATAATGGACTTTCCCGCGTGGATAACGACAGCTCAACCTCTTCATCCAACAAACGATAAGCGCAGATCAGCTGGATCAGCTCCCGGTCCGTCATTTCCACCTTCGGACGAAGACCCTCACTCACCGCTCGCAGCTCACCGCTCGCAGCTTCCGCATGCGGTCGCAGCCTGGGAAAAGAAATGGAATACTTCGTCCGCCAATATGTCTTTTCCAGGTATCGCAGATGCATAGCCGTAAAAAAACTATCCGTCCGCCAATCCTCCAGCCCGATCAATACCCCCAGCCCCATCTTATGGATCCCGGCTTTTCCAAGCCGGTCGGGCGTCTCCAGCCTGTATCGGAAATTCGATTTCTTCCCCTTCGGATGATGCAGCTTGTAATCTTCCCGGTGATAGGTCTCCTGGTACACCAGCACAGTATGCAGTCCCTCTTGTATCAATCGCTCATAATCCTCCTGGTCCAGGGGCTGCACCTCCATGGAGATATTCGCAAAATGCGGTCGCACTACCTGCAGCGCTTTAATAAAATAATCAACCCCAACAGTCTGATTGGCCTCGCCGCTTACCAGCAGGACATGCTCATATCCCATCTCTTTGATGACATCCGCCTCTTTCAGCAATTCCCCCGCGCTCAGCGTCCTGCGCCGGATCTTATTGTCATAGCTGAAGCCGCAATAGGTACAGATGTTCTGACACTCATTGGAGAGATACAAGGGTATATACAGCTGGATCACCTTCCCAAAACGCTTTATCGTAAGCCGGTGGCTTATTTGCGCCATGGCCTCCAGGTAAGGGGCCGCCGCAGGGGAAATAAGCGCCTTAAAATCCTCCAGGTCGCGGCTGTCACGCACCAAAGCCCGCTCCACATCCGCTGCGGTCTTGTCGTAAATGCTTTTTTTGGCAACACCCCAATCCTGCTGCTGAAATATCGTTGAGAACATAACAAAGATTTACATATCCAAAAAAGCCGTCAGCGGACTGCTCGCTACTGCCTCCACCGATGCCGGCGCCAGCTTCGCTTCATAAGCCATCCTGCCCCCCTCCACCGCCAGTCTGAAAGCCCTTGCCATACGTACGGGGTTGGAACTGGCGGCTATCGCGGTATTCACCAACACCGCATCAGCACCCATCTCAAGAGCCCCGGCAGCATCGGAAGGCGCGCCGATACCTGCATCCACCACCACCGGCACCCGGCTCTGTGCGATGATGATCTCCAGGAAATCCCGCGTCCGCAATCCCTTATTGCTCCCAATAGGCGACCCCAAAGGCATCACGGCAGCCACACCCACATCCTCCAGTCTCCTGCATAACACCGGGTCCGCATGGATATAAGGCAGGACTACAAATCCTTTCTTTACCAATACCTCTGCTGCCAGCAAGGTCTCCACAGGATCAGGCAGCAGCCACCTCGGATCAGGATGTATCTCCAGCTTCAGCCAATGCGTACCCAATGCCTCACGGGCCAGCTCAGCCGCAAATACAGCTTCCTTCGCCGTCCGGACGCCGGACGTATTCGGCAGTAAATGAATATGCGGATGACGTAAATGCAGCAACAGGTCGTCAGCATCCGACCGGCGCACATCCACCCGCTTCAACGCCACCGTCACCAGCTCGGTTCCACTGGCTGCCAAAGCGCTTTCCATCAACGAGGCGGACCCGAATTTGCCGGTGCCCGTGAACAGCCTGGAACGAAAGACCCTGTCCGCGATCCTCAACACATCGCTTCCTCCCTGCACGGCCGCTTCCAATTTACGCACGGTGCCCGCCCAGTCTTCGGCCTGCACGAGGACACCCGAAAAAGCAATGCCGGAAACACCCGCATCCATCAATGCCCCTATATCCTCCACCTCTATCCCGCCAATGGCCACTATGGGAATATCGATCCCCTCCTCCCGCAGCTGCGCCATGATCCCCTGATATCCCTCCAATCCCAATAAAGGGCTCAGGTTCTTCTTGGTGCGGGTCCACCGGTAAGGTCCCAACCCTATATAATCAGCCCCTTGCCGGTGATGCTCCCGGATATCTTCCACCGTGTTGGCCGTTCCTCCGATGATAAAACCTTTGCCCAACAGTCGCCGCGCCTCTCCCACGGACATATCCTCCTTACCCACATGCACTCCATGTGCACCCACTTCCGCCGCTAATCCGACACGGTCATTGATGATCAATGTACAGCCCCAGGCATCACAGATCCTTACGGCCGCAAGCGCCGTTTCACGGAAAGCGGTTTCATCAGCCTGCTTCATGCGCAGCTGTATCCACCGGATCCCGGCGCGGCAGGCCGCCTCCACCTGCTCCAGGTGCGTCAGGGGAGCCTCATCCCTGGTAATAAAATTCAGGCTGCTTATTTTTCCGGTTGTCGATGCCATCCTAATGCAGTTTTATTACTGGTTAAAAATTGTTCAATATATTTTTTCGATCGCACGGCAGCCTCCGGTAAGGCATACCCCAGCGCCAGGTTCGCTGCCAGCGAAGAAGACAGCACGCAGCCCGACCCATGCTTGGGATAAATAGCCCCCGCTTCCACCGACGGCTCCAGCACGCGCAGCACTCCTTCGCTCCATAAATAATCCCTGCCCGGCAGCTGTGGATGATGACCGCCTTTCAGGTATAAGTTGCAGACACCGGAAAGCCTGCGGCTGACCTCGTGGATATCCTCACTGGGATATAGCCAGGCGATCTCCTCCCAATTGGGCGTCACCAGCCAGCACTGACGGGCCAGGAGATCAAAACCCTCCAGGTCCGTACCCTCCCAGAAATCCCTGCCGCTGCTGGCCCTGATCACAGGGTCCAGCACGATCCTTACCCGCGGATTATGCTGCTTCAAATGCCCGATGATGGATGCCAGCACGGCAATGCTCCTGCCCACGCCTACCTTCACCCACTCGAAACATTCCTGCTCAAAACAAAGATCTATCTGTTCAAAAATATCCTGCTCGGTATACCAGTGCACACGCGTAATGGTCCGCTCATTCTGAAAGGTCACACCAGTACATACGGCATAGCCGTACACGCCATGCGCCTCCAGTGTCTTGACATCCGACAAGATCCCCGCCCCGCCGCTCTGGTCGAAGCCGGCAACTACCAAAACTTTTGGACGATTACCCTTCATATGATTCGATCATCTTTTTTAACGCTACAAACCGCTCCACCGCCTCCGCCGGCCGCTCCCAGATCGCCCCCAGCACCGCCGCCCCATCCCATCCATGTGCTATCACCTGCCCGATCGTCTCCTTATTGATCCCTCCCAAACCCACCAATCCGCACGGTGCTGCTCCCTCCGGTCGCCTGAGCAATCCTTCTCCCGCCAAATAACCTGGCTTCGAAATGCTGTCGAACAGGGGACTTAAAAAGACATATTCCAGTCGCCCGGCCGGCACGGCCCGCACCTCTTCCCATGAATGCATCGAGGCCGAAAAAGCTATTCCCTGCGTCCCGGGAACACCCGGCTCATGCCAATGCCCATGTACCTGCGGAACCCCATATTCCCGCGCCAAAGCCACAGCACCCTCACCATGCACCACCAGCCGCGAGCCCCATCGCCCTGACAGCCGCTTTAACAAAACCTCTGCCCCACCTGCCCGCTTCCTTATATGGAGCTTCTCCAAACCCGACTCCAGCATCGCATCCAGGCAATCCTCCTCCCCCGCCCATGTTTCCTGCGCCGTGATCACTACCAGTAAGAACTTCCTCAACATCATAAATAGATCTCCGCTCCTGCCTGTTTAAATGCCTCAGCCTTTTCCTTCATCCCATCATTCACCGCCGCTTCCTCGCTGATGCCTTTCTCCTCTGCAAAGCGCCGTACCTCCTGCGTGATCTTCATACTGCAGAAATGAGGACCGCACATACTGCAGAAGTGAGCGATCTTCGCCCCCTCGGCCGGCAGCGTTTCATCATGGAATGCCCGGGCCGTATCCGGATCAAGGGAAAGATTGAACTGGTCCTGCCAGCGGAACTCAAAACGCGCCTTGCTCAGCGCATTGTCCCGGTGTTGCGCCCCGGGATGCCCCTTCGCCAGGTCCGCCGCATGCGCCGCGATCTTATAAGCGATCACCCCGTCCTTCACATCCTTCTTATTAGGAAGACCCAGATGCTCCTTGGGTGTGACATAACACAACATGGCTGTGCCATACCAGCCGATCATCGCCGCCCCGATTGCGGAAGTGATATGATCATAGCCGGGCGCTATGTCCGTAGTCAGCGGGCCCAGCGTATAAAAAGGCGCTTCATGACATTCCTTCAGCTGCTTGTCCATATTCTCCTTTATAAGGTGCATCGGGATATGACCGGGCCCCTCGATGATCACCTGGCAATCATGCTTCCAGGCAACCTTCGTCAGTTCACCCAACGTCTCCAGCTCGGCAAATTGCGCGGCATCATTAGCATCCGCAATGGAGCCCGGACGAAGGCCGTCCCCCAGGGAGAATGAAACATCATAAGCCTTCATGATCTCGCATATCTCTTCAAAATGAGTGTAAAGAAAACTCTCGCGGTGATGCGCAAGGCACCACTTGGCCATGATGGAGCCGCCGCGCGATACAATACCCGTGACACGCCTAGCGGTAAGAGGGATATAACGTAGCAGCACACCCGCATGAATGGTGAAATAATCCACACCCTGCTCGGCTTGCTCTATCAGGGTGTCCCTGTATATTTCCCAGGTGAGGTCTTCCGCCTTGCCGCCTGTTTTTTCCAACGCCTGGTAAATAGGCACAGTGCCCACGGGAACAGGCGTATTACGCAGTATCCATTCCCGCGTCTCATGTATATTCTTTCCTGTTGAAAGGTCCATGATCGTATCGGCTCCCCAGCGGCAGGCCCATACGGCCTTTTCCACTTCCTCTTCAATGCTGGAGCTGACAGCAGAATTGCCGATATTGGCATTGATCTTTACCAGGAAATTCCTGCCGATGATCATGGGCTCAGCCTCGGGATGGTTGATATTGGAAGGAATGACGGCCCTGCCCCTCGCAACTTCCTGCCGGACGAACTCAGGCGTGATCGCCCCTCCCGTCCCCTGGTTCTCCCTGATGGCGATATATTCCATCTCCGGTGTTATGATTCCCTTCCGGGCATAATGCAGCTGTGTCACGTTGGGCTGCCCCCTTCTCTCCTTCACCCATTCTTCGCGGAGACGGGGCAATCCCCGGACAAGGTCGATCGCAGCGGCAGGGTCGGTGTATGGACCACTGGTGTCATACACCGTGAGGGGCGCATTGGATGTCTCCGTCCCGGCAAACCGGTCCACCGTATTGCCTATGCTGATCTCGCGCATAGCGACATGGATCTCATGCAGGTCTCCTTTCACATAGACCTTTCTGCTCGAGGGAAAAGGCTCCCTGCTGATGACCTGGTCACCAGAAATGGTATCTTTCTTCATATATATGGTATTAGTTTGCTTACCCTCCCTGCGTAGCCCGGATAACAAAGACCTTATCCTCCGGCTGCAGCTTATAGTTATTCCATTCCCCCCTGGGGATCACGTTGTCATTAACGGCAATGGCTATCCCATCCGGCCTGCTGATCTCCAGCAAGGGCAGTACATCAGCCAAAGTACCCGGATCAGGCAGTGCAAAATTTTCCCTGTTGATGGTTACCTGCACCATACATCGATCTGAATAAAAAGTAAAAGTATAAGAGGTGCTGCTGCGCGCAGAAAGAGAGAGTCCGTCTTTTCCCTTCGCCGGTATTAACCGGATCAGGTTCTGAGGGTATTATCTCAGCCCGTTTGAACGAGCACCCCTAAAGTCCGCAGTAAAGGTAGGGAATAAATTTAATTAGCCGCTATTTTCAATAAAATTGCTCCATGAGCATGAATAGTGGCAGTGTATTTTTTCGTGAACGAGCCCACATCCGCCTGCTTCCACAGGTCCCTCACCCTCACTTTCTTCAAACCCAGCAGCGAAAGTTCCAACACCACTTCCTTCTCCACATCACTGATGTTGAACAACGCCGCATACTTCGCGCCGCCGCCCGCATCCGACACCCACGCCATGCTTCCATCCCGCTTATACAATTGCCGCGGAGAAGCTCCTTCCTGGTTCACTCGCAGGACTTCTTCATTCGAGAATAACCTGTTCTCCAATTCCCTGTTGTCAGGCAGGTTGCCGCCCAGCATCAAAGGGCTCCGGTAGATACACCAAAAGGTCATATGTGTCACCAGCTCGTCCTCCGTAAACCTGCTGTATCGCTCAGGCCCCACCGGCCCCCGCTTCGAGATCTTGCCGATCTGGATCATGTCACAGTCCGGCCAATGTCCGGGGTCGCCAATGCCTTCCCAGCTTTTTGCATAGTCGAACATCTTCAGCAGTTCCTTCCAGCTATCCCAGAAATCATCCGCCATCCGCCACATATTGGCATGCTGCGCGACATGCGCGGAATCCTTCAGCGGCGTCTCTCCCGGAGAGATGCTCAATACAACAGGCCTTCCGCACCCATCGATCGCTTTCTTATAGCCTTCGATCTCTGCAGCGCTGTATGGCCGCGCAATATCATCCACTTTAATAAAGTCCACGCCCCACTCCGCATACAGCTTCAGCAGTGAATTGAGATATTCCTGCGCACCCCGCTTACGCATATCGAGGCCATACATATGGTTCATCCAGGGACAGGTGGAGGAAGTGTCCGCGATCTGATCCGCTGTAATTCCACTGGCGCCCATCACGGGACTATGCGCCCAAACGGCCTGCCGGGGAATGCCCCGCATCACGTGGATGCCGAACTTCAAACCCAAAGAATGTACATAGTCCGACAAGGGCCTGAATCCCCCGCCGCCAAAAGCAGAAGGGAACTTATTCGTGTTGGGCAGCAGCCTGCCCCATGCATCCATGGCCAGCCAGGGAATATAGGACCCGTCCTGCAAAGTCTTTTGAAAAGGATTGCCGATCAGGCTGCCGGGAGGGTTGTCATACGCCCAGAGAAAATCCACGACGATATATTGCCAGCCATAACGAAGGTTCCTGGCCATATAATCCGCATTGGCCTTCACTTCATCCTCATGCACGGCCGAACCATAACAATTATAGCTATTCCACCCCATAGGAGGCTTGGAAGCAATGTCCGGCTGCTGTGCAAGAACACGCACACCCACCAGCAAAGCCACAACAAAACAACACCTGCGCATAAGTTTATATTATTTCAGTTCCAGTACGACAATGGATTCGGCCGGCATTTCCACCACCAGGTCACTCCCATCTTTCTTTGCTCCGGAAAACGACGTCAGATGAACTTTGTCCGGTTGGCTAAAAGTATTGACATCGGTGAACTTCCCGGATGTGAGGACCTGCCCCTGGACATTTTTCGAAGGCAGCCCCTGTAACCCGATGCGCACCGTCACCTTCTTCGAAGGGTCGATATTCACCAGCGAAATATGGACCGCTCCCAGCGAATCGCGCGACGCACTGGCATTAACGGCAGGTATTTTATCTCCACCATACGCATAGTCCGGACTGTTCAGCTTCAATACAAGGGAATGAGCATCCTGGTGCACCTTATACAGGTCAAAAACATGATAGGTAGGCGTCAACAGCATCTTATCCTTTTCCGTAAGGATCAGCGCCTGCAGCACATTGACGGTCTGCGCCAGGGCCGCCATTTTCACCCGGTCCGTATGGTTGTTGAAGATATTGAGTGTAGTACCTGCGATCAATGCATCCCGAAGGCTGTTCTGCTGATAAAGGAACCCCGGATTGGTGCCCGGCTCCGCGTCCGTCCAGATCCCCCATTCGTCTACCACCAGCCCGACCTTTTTCTTGGGATCGTACTTGTCCATGATCGCAGCATGCTTATTCACGATCTCCTCCATTTTCAGGCAGGACTTCATGGCCTTGAAATAAATGTCCTCACCGAATTGCGTGGCGGAACCTTTATGCTCCCAGGGACCCGCCAATGTATAGTAATGCACGGAAACGCCCCAGGTATTATGCAAAGTGATATTCTTCATCAGGGCCTCCGTCCAGTTGTAATCGTCGCTGTTGGCCCCGCTGGCTATCAGCTTCAATGGAGCGCCGGGATAGCTCTTGCAGAACTCCGCATACCGGCGATACTGCATGGCATAGAATTCCGGCGTCATACTGCCGCCGCATCCCCAGCTCTCATTCCCCACCCCCCAGAAAGACACCTTCCAGGGCTTGTCCCGGCCATTCTGCCGGCGCAGGTTCGCCAGCGTGCTCTTCCCGTCAAAGTTGAGGTACTCCAGCCAGTTGGACATCTCCTCAGGCGTACCCGTACCTACATTGCCGGCAATATAGGGCTCGCAGCCCAAAAGACCGCAAAGCTCCAGGAACTCATGCGTGCCAAAACTATTATCTTCCGTCACCATTCCCCAGGTAGTGTTCACCGTCGCCTTACGCTGGTCCCGGGGCCCAATGGCATCCCTCCAGTGATATTGGTCCGCATAACACCCGCCCGGCCACCGCAATACAGGCACCTTTACCTTTTTCAGCGCTTCCACCACATCCATCCGGATATGATCGCCGGTCCAAAACCCGTCATAGATACAACGGCCAAGGTCCTCGGAAAAATGACCATAGATATTACGGCTGATCTGTGGGCCCGAAGTATCCGAGATCGAAATACTTACGCTTTGCTGGGCATGGAGACAGGTGCAGACAGCAAGCAGGACAGCTAAAAAAAGAGATTTGATCCCTTCATTATGTCTTTTCAATGGTAGGATCGAATCTCGCGTCATAAAGACTGGGGTGCTCGATTTCATATGTATTCATCGTTTTATGAATATCAAATTAAACGTTTTTTTGACAATTAAAAAAATTGTTACTTATCCGAAGACCATCGTACACCCGCCTGATTTCTTGATAAAACATTAGGAAGGTCAGGGGATTTTATATATTTTAGCGAGGAACAATATATTCTGACGTTTCATAATTTCTACAAATCAGTCTTCCATGCGTTTAACTGGCAGAACCAGCCTACCCTGCTTTGTATTTTTTTCCTTGCTGTTTGCGCTGCTTGTTTACTGGATAGGGTACGGACGCCCCGCCTATGGCATCGATGATGCCAACATCTACATGGTCTATATGCGTCATTTCGCTCAGGGACATGGATTTGTCTGGAACCTGGGCGGTGAAAAAGTGGAAGGCTTCACCTCCCTGCTTTGGACCCTCATCGGCGCCCTGTTCTACAAACTGTCCGGTGAACGCTATGTCTGGCTGTTACTGGCGCTAAGTTTCTTCCTCACCTATATCACAGTCTGCCGCCTGCTGTCCTTCGTCAGGAAATGCAACGGTACGCAGGATCAGCTGATCACAGTCACCGATGTCCTGATCATGGCGCTCCTGCTGCTTCCCCTGGGTTTTATTGAATGGAATATCCTGGGACTGATGGAGACGGGGCTCTGGTTCTTCCTCATCGTCAATACTACCCTCTACCTGTGCAGCTACTACCTTGCCGGCGCCAGGCCCTTTCCGCTCGCCTTCAGCGCCATGCTGGCCATCATGATCCTCACCAGACCGGAAAGCATGGCCTTCGGTATGCTGTTCATAGCCATCCTTTTTACCCAACGTACCATCGCCCATGGTCTTAAACGGGGCATTTACGCCATCCTCCTTCCCCTGCTTACCTACAGCGCCACCCTCATCTCATTGATGCTGTGGCGTATCTCATATTTCGGTTACCCCTTCCCCAATACCTATTATGCAAAGGTCTCGGGAAGCCTGAAAGACAACGTATCGCATGGCCTCGCTTATTTACATAAGCTTTTTTATGAATATCCGCAGGTGGCGTTTGCTTTCGCGGCAGCCCTCCTCTCCGCATTGCTCATTTTCATCAAATGGCGGAAAAAAATGCCCTTGTCCGCTGGTGACAAGGTCCAGTTGGTCCTCCTTGCCGTGATCCTGCCGGCCATTTGCCTGCCTGTCCTGACGGGAGGCGACCATTTCAAATATGCCCGCTTTTACCAGTGCATCATCCCCCTCATCTATACCGCCGCCTTCCATTTCTCATTCTGGAAGAACCACCTGGGTAATTTCGGCATCCCGCATCGCCTCCACCGTACCCTCCTGACCGCAGTAGCCTGCTTTGGCATATTCTTTATCGCTAAATCCACCCTGTATGACTTCACCGCCACCGACAGGATCGCTGCAGTACGCATATCACCCGAATTCTACCATGCCAGTATGGGAAGGACCATTGCGGCCGCAGAAGACTCGACTTTCTCCAAAGCGCCCCGTTATCCCAGTGTCGGCATCCTGGCAGCAGGGGGCTTCGCCTATGCCTATAAAGGCACTACCATCGACCTGATGGGTCTCAATGACACGGCAATGGCGCACGCTACCCGCATCAAACAGGGCTTTCGCAACCACGCATCCTTTGATATAAAGACTTTCTGGAAACTCCACCCCGATATGGTCGGAACTTTCTACGGCGGCGAGATCATCAGGGACACCAGCATGTTCAACCTGTCCGAAAATACGGAATACTTCCGCAATGGGCTCTTCGTCTATGTGGCTTACAAAGGCATCTTCGACAATGAGGATTTCATCGCATCCTACCTCCCGGCCCTGGTCCGCCTGAAAGAAAATGATTTCTGGATCTTCGCCTATTATAATAAGGACTTCCTTGCATCTTTAGATAAAGGTAAATTCGACATTTTCTTCCCCTCCCGCAGATATAAACCCGGAGCCCCGCATACCCCCGTCAACCTGCCTCCGCCGCAAATCGGTCTTTAACGTGTGGAAAATATTTCTCACTATACTCCATAAAGCCAAAAAAACATCTAACCAGGAAAAAACTGTAGAAAAAAATTCATTTGGCACAAAAATAGCTACGTTCGGACGATTAATGGTCGTTCAGACGATTAATAGTTAGGCTCGGATAAATCTGTCGCGAAAACTTATGTAAGAAAACTGTACTCTGATTACTGCTATCCTCGTATTTTTCTTCGATTCGCTTTTCCTCAGATGAAAAAGAGCACCGGCTAACCCGTTTACTGATTAATGTCTGGCCTATTATAGCCACAACGCCTTACCCTATGTCCCCCTACTCAATTTACTGTAGCTGTGCTGGCCGGGTATGTCCGGATCGTGTATTATTTACATGTATTATTTAATGGTGCTGACTGCTAAATGCTAAAATCTGAAATTGATGAAAAATCTCTTTGCGTTGTGCATGGCCCTCATGGCCATAACTACCTCCCGTGCCCAAACTGTAAAAAAGGTTATTTGCACGGAATACCATGCTTTCTATCTGGCCAGTGATGGCCAGGTATACGCGTACATGGGTGGCGCTTCAAAACCTGTTCCCTTCCCCATCGCTGCAGGAAGAACCATCATTGACGCCTCCGGCGCCTTCAACGAATGGAAAGGCATTGATGACCAGGGCTATGTCTGGTCTAATCGAGTGGACCTCACCACCAAGACGGATCGGTACAACACCGATTCCACCGGCGCCGCCTTCGATAAGAACGCTTCCATCTACGCCTACAAGAACACCATCGCCACCATTCGTACGGACGGCAGTATCTGGTACTTCGGCGCGGATGATTACCATCTGTTCTCCTCCGCTGGAGTGGGCAACATGCGTCCTATGAAGCTTTCTCCGGCAGGCATGACTTTTAAAAAGGTGTCCATGGGCAACACACGTATCGTGGCCCTCACCACCTCCGGCGACGTCTACGAATGGCTCGTCGGCGGTAGCAGAACCCCTGCTAAAAAGACTACTCCGGCGCCGGCTATCGACATCTGGACCAGCCATTTCGATTACGCAGGCTGTATCATCCAGTCCGCCACAGGCGCTACCAACGGCTATCCCTATGTCTGGGGCGTCAACTGGGGCAGCTGGGGCGCCAAGGGATCGCCTACCTATAGCCAGCCCACCAATGTTTCCTCTCTCTGGGGTCTGAAATATCCCATAACGGAGATCAACGTGGACTGGAATACCACTCACTACATCGATACCCAGGGCGACATGTATGGCTTCGGCTTCAACGCACAGGGCGAAGTAGGCAACGGGGAAGAAACGGTCAATAAATACAACTATCCCACCTTCCCCGGCTACGGATGGACTTTCAACGATGGAGAGAACCCCGTCACCGCCCCGGCCATTCAGATCGGCAAAGGCGTGAAATGGTCCCATTTATACTCCAACAACTGGTTCGTATTCTATAAATATGCCATGGATGTCAATGGCAATATCTACGCATGGGGCCGTAACAAGGCGGTCGTTTGCGGCAACGGTTTTTACCTCAATCAGCAGGCGGACCATCCCAATTCCATGGATGTATTGGTGCCGACCAAAGTGACGCCCCTTACAACGGCCTCCCAGGCATATGACTGGACGCCGCCTAAGATCAGCGCAGGCGCCAACCAGACCATCAGCTCCTCCACCGTCACCCTCACCGGATCGGCCACAGGCCCCCAGCTGATCAAGAGCACCACTACAGCCGCCAACGGCATCAATAAAGTAGGTTTTGACATCGTCTCCTACCAATGGACCAAGGTCAGCGGCACGGGCGGCACCATCACATCCCCCAACTCCGCCACTACCACAGTGACAGGTCTGTCCACGGGAACTTATGTCTTCAATCTGTTGACCAAGGACAACAATACGGGCACCCAAAGCGCCAACGTCACCATCACGGTCACAGGCGTTTCAGCACCATCTTCTTCGGTCTCCGTCTCCGCGGGTTCATCAACCACACTCACACTACCGATCAACAGCACTATACTGACTGGCTCCGCAAGCACCACATCAGGCACCACCATTCAGAGCTACGCCTGGACCCAGACCTCCGGACCCTCGACGGCAACCATCGGTACCCCGGCCGCCAGCAGTACCACGGTCTCCTCTCTGGTAGCAGGCACCTATGCCTTCAAGCTCACCGCCACCAATAACAGCGGGGTGACTGGCAGCAGCACGGTCAGCGTGACAGTCAACGCAGCTACGTCAACCGTCACCTATACAGCCGTACCGGCCACCATCCAGGGGGAAGCGTATTATAGGATGAGCGGCATCGCCACCGAAACATGCGGAGACACCGGCGGCGGCAGCGACGTAGGACAGATCGACCCGGGCGACTGGATGAGCTATAACATCAACGTCCCGTCAGCCGGCACCTATAATATCAGCTTCAGGTACGCCAGCAATGTCACCGGTGTAGCCTTCTCCGTGAAGAATGCCGCCGGAGCAGGTTTGGCCGCCATTGCGACCGGCAGCACGGGCGGCTGGCAGACCTATACCACGGTCTCCATCCCCATCACCCTGCCCGCCGGCAACCAGACCATCACCATCTCCTCCTCAGGAAATAACTGGAATCTCAACTGGTTCCAGATCTCGGCCCAGACCTCCTCATCCGTGGGCAATGGTCTGACGATCCCGGGCACCATCCAGGCGGAAAGCTACAGCAGCATGAACGGCGTGCAGACACAAGCCACCACGGACGCAGGTGGCGGCACCAACGTTGACTATATCACCAACGGATCATGGATGAAATACGACGTCAATGTGACAACGGCCGGCACCTATACAGTAGGTTTCCGGTATGCCACCATCAACAGCGGCGCAAAATTCCAGCTGAAGAACGCCAGCGGCACAGTGCTGGCTGATTTGGCGCCGGCAGCAACAGGCGGCTGGCAGACCTGGCAGACGGTCACCGCTACGATCACCCTCCCCGCCGGGCAGCAGACCTTACAGCTCTATTGCAATGCCGTCCCATTGTGGAACCTCAACTGGATGAGCTTTACCCAGGGCACAACCGCCGCGGTCGCTCCGCGCTCCGCAGTAGAGGGAGGACAGTCCAATTCACTCGACGTAACAAATACAAATACCGCTACGGACGCCACCTCCGATGCCCCGGGAGCCGCTTCATTGACACTGTTCCCCAACCCGGTGAAAGATCAGTTCTCGATCGCCCTGAAAAATGCACCGACAGGCACAGCCAGCATCCGGATCTTCAGCCAATCAGGCCTTGAAGTCAAAACAGCTGTTGTGAACGTGTCGCTGCAGGACTACCGTATCGACTTGTCCGCTGGCAATATCGCCGCAGGCGTTTACTTTGTCCGTATCCAGATAGGCAGCTGGACCCGTACGGTCAAAATGGTTAAGATATAAAGATCAAAAAGACAAGGGGCGTTGCAGATGCAACGCCCCTTTTTTTATTATATAACAATCCAGGCTTACAGCCGGATCTGCCCATTACCCCGGATCACCCACTTCTCGGTCACCAGCTTCTCCAGCGCAAAAGGACCACGCGCATGCAGCTTCTGTGTAGAAATGCCGATCTCTGCACCTAAACCCAGCTCCTCTCCGTCTGTGAACCGGGTTGAAGCATTGGCATAAACAGCCGCAGCATCCACCTCCGCAAGAAATCGCTCACATTGCCGCTTATTCGTAGATACAATTGCTTCCGAATGTCGCGTCGAATATTCCCGGATATGGTCCAGGGCCTCATCGATATCATCCACCACCTTGACGGCACACTTCAGGCTTAGGAACTCCCGCGCAAAATCCGCCTTCTTCGCCTTTTTCAAATACGGATATCCCTTCAGCATCCCGTAAGCCGCCGGTTCCGCAAATACCTCCACTCCATATTTTTCCAGGGGCGCACGCAGCTTGCGTAAGAACGCCTGCGCCACCTTCCGGTCCACCAGCAGGCTGTCCATTGAATTACAAACAGAAGGTCGCGACACCTTGGCATTTACGACAATCTCCACCGCCTTGTCCAGGTCCGCTTCCTTTTCCACATAGACATGGCATACCCCCGCACCCGTCTCGATCACAGGCACACGGCTGTTCTCCCGGACATAACGGATCAACGCATCCGAACCCCGGGGGATCAGCACATCCACCCACCGGGTGGCCGTGAACAGCTCCTGCACCGTTTCCCGCTCCGAAGGCAGTAAGGTGGCGCAGTCCGGGAGTATCCCATTTGCTTTCAACGCTTTCCTGATAAGCGCAATCGCCACCTTATTGGTCTGCTCCGCATCCTGGCTGCCCTTCAGCAGACAGGCATTGCGGCTGCGCAGACAAAGGACGGCTATATCGAAAGTGACATTGGGCCTGGACTCATAAATGGCGCCCACCACCCCCAGCGGAACAGAGACCTTCCTCACCAGCAGCCCATTGGAAAGCTTCCGCTTATCCAGCAGCCGCCCCGTCGGGTCCGGCAGTCGGCTCACTTTCCGGATACTGGACGCAATAGCACGGATCCGCTGCTCATTCAGCATCAGCCGGTCATTACGGGGATTGTCAGGGTCCTGCCTGGACAGGTCCTGCGCATTGGCCTTCAGTAAAGCAGCCGTCTGCTCTACCAGGCTGTCCGCAAGCATCCGCAACGCAGACTGTATCTGACGCTCGCCGGCGCTGCGCAGGGAACCACCCGCCTCATAGGTTTTCTTTATCAGCGTTCCGATCTTGCTCATTCTTTTTCATTTGACTCGCCTAAAAAATTACAATATCATCCGCATGCGCTGCCACAACATTCTTCCTGCTGAGGTTGGCAGCCACCTCTTCAGCACCCATCTTCGCTTTGGCTACCCCAATAATATTCTCTTCCTCATCTATCAATTGCACCACCTCGCCCGGCGTGAACTTCCCCTGCACCTTACGAATGCCCACGCTGAGCAAGCTCTTTCGGAGCGACAAAGCCCTGGCCGCACCCTTGTCCACGAAAATACTGCCCAGGGTGATCGAACCGCTGGCCAGCCATTTCTGTCTCGCTTTCAGGTTCGAAGCCTGTGGACGGAAAGAAGTACCGGTCCTGCCTGCCAGGGCATCCGTAAATGGGGACTTGCCACGAAGCCCGCAGATCACCACCTTAATACCCAATGAATTGGCCAGCCGGGTAAAGGTCAGCTTGGACAACATGCCCCCCAGCCCCAGACTGCTCTTCTCCGTCCGGACATAGCCAAGGATCCTGCCATCCACCTTATCCACCCTGGGAATGATCTTCTTATCCGCGTCCATAAACCCTCCCACGGAAGTGCAGATGATCAGCGCCCCGGCATCAAAGCCAATGGCCGTCAACGTAGCCAGCTCATCGTTGTCGGAAAATTTCAGCTCCACATTGCTCACCAGGTCATTCTCATTCATAATGGGTAAGACGCCGTTCTTCCAGAACTCGTCAAAGGTCTCCTTCAGCTGCAGAAAACGGGGCCGGCTGGAGAAATGATGCCTTTCACATAAGGCCTGCGCCACCGGTATGCCGTACTCGGAAAAGTGTTTCTGGTAATGTCGGATGAGGATAGGATTGCCCACGGCCGCAGCGGCCTTTCGCTCCGTCAGCGTTCCTTTATAATGCTGGAAAAAACCACGGCCGCTGCCGACAGCACCACTGGACACCAGCACGATCCGGTATTCACCGGATAAAGATGCCACCTCGGCCGCCACCTTTTTTATGATAGATTGTACGATGACCCCTTTCTCATCCGTGATCACCGCAGTGCCTAATTTAATGACTAACACCGGCTTTTGCATCCGCAAATTTACCGGATTTTTGCAGCACCAGGACACCATTCATGATAAATGTAGTCCCGCCCGCAGCCACGATATTATACACCCGCTGCATCCCCCCGGCACTTTCCTCCTTATCCCAAACGGTGAAGATCCCATCAGGCGATAACACTTCGTCTCCCTCCTCCAGTTCTCCCATCTTCTTCTCCCCCAGCAGGGTCATCATAGGATGATTCGGCGTGGCCCGCAACAGCCGGGATGAAAGCCTTACCTCCCGCCCATTCTCCCGGGCCGACACCAGCAGCAGGCGGGTAATGGCATAGTTCTTCACTTCATGCACGGTCAATTCCCTCACAGTGACGGAAGTAGCCTGCCCGGTAGCCGGATCGACATTGACAACAGCGTCCCCGGCCTTCACATCCCTGAGCGTCCGCTTACTGCCATCAGCCATGGTCACCAGCATATCGCCCGGAAAACAAATATCATTGCCATAAGTGCCCGCTTCCCTTTCTCTTCCTGGTCCTGCCCCGGCAGCAGCCGCCCGGTACAGCTGAAAGCCCAGTTCCCGCGACAGCACATAGGACAGCTTCAGGACAAAATTCTTCTCCTCCTTATCGATGGCGTGAATGTCCTCGAAATATTTTTCCCAAACTTTGCCGTCTGCCTTAAAACCCGGTAAACAGGCTATATAACGCTTGCCCCCCTCGGTCGTATAAAAGATCACGGTACCCAACTCCATCCGCCCCTCTTTACGTATCAGTTTATACAGATCGATCCGCTTCTTCAACCCATCATCCCCCGTAATAAAATACGGCTTGCCAAAATCATTGCGGTCCAGGATATAGGCATTCTCGAACTTTACATAGCTGTCCTTGTCCAGGTCACCGGGAGAGAACGTCTTTGCCTTGTCATATTCGGCCATGGTCAACGCCTTGCCCGCAGTCGAATCCTGGGCCTTAAGTATAAAGGTACTTCCGGCCATCAGCAGAATGGCCATACATAAATGCTTCATGTAATAGTTTTAAGATAATTCCTTAAATGCGGCGGCAAAAGCCTCCATCTCATCCATTCGGCCAATGCTGACACGACACCAGTTGTTGCTGTTGTTCAGCTTCCAGAACCGTACGCCCACTCCCCGCTTCATCATCTCCGAAGCAAATCGCTCGCCGTCCATCTTGATAGGGAAGAGGACAAAATTAGTATGGGATGGTATATAGGTGTATCCTTCTTTTTTCAGGACCTCGTATAGATAATTTTTTGATGCCACCGTCTTTTTCAATGCCTCCTGCAAAAATTCCTTGTCGCCGTAGCTGACAATGGCCGCCTGCAGCGAAGTGGCGGAAATAGACATAGGCCCCTCCGTATAGTTCTGCAGCTTTTTCACCATCTCGGGCTGGGCCATGATATAGCCCACCCGCAGACCGGCAAAACCATGCAGCTTGCTGAAAGTCCTGGCCACGATGATATTCTGCCCGGCCTTTACACCCCCCGCCATCGTCATACCGGCTGGGTCCTGCACATAGTCGATGTACGCCTCATCCACAAATACAGTCACCCTTTTCGAAACACGCTCGCAAAAAGCCCTGAGCTTTTCCGCATCTACTACGGTGCCTGTTGGATTGTTCGGGTTACAGATATACACCAGACCGGTATCGCCGTCAATAGCTTTCTCCATGGCATCCAGGTCCAATGTAAACTCCTTTGTCAAAGGCACCTTGATCCATTTTTCACTAAACCGGGCCGCCTTGGAAGGCAGGTCTTCGTAAGATGGATCACCCGTAATGATATTCCCGCCGGGTTTGCTGAAGTAGATGGCCGACGCCATCAGCAAAGGACTGCTCCCCGCACCCATGAGGATTTGCTCAGGGCTGATGCCTTCATGGTCAGCTATCTGCTTATAAATGTCCTGGAGATACATAAAAGGATATTGATAGCTTTTCGGCATCGCGTCCATAATGGCTTTCTTCGCCTTGTCGGAAGGACCGAAAGGATTCTCGTTGGCAAACAATCGGGCTTTTAGCTCCGCGGGAGCATTCAAGGCAATTTCACGCTCCGTCCAATCCTTCGATCCGGGAACGGCCATCCCGGTTGCCGGAACGATCCCTCCACCTTCAGAATGATAGATGGGGCTTGCCTGCGCCTTTCCCAAAAGTCCGCTGGCAATAGGTAGGCCGCCTGCTAACAGAGCGCCCGTTCTGAGTAATTGACGACGACTGATCTTGTTGCCCATAAGTGTAGTATTTGGTGGTAATTAAATTAATGTTTCGGACGGCTCATCATTGCTTAGGGTAGCTCATCGTCTGTCCGGTCACCCGTGCATGCAGAGCGGTCACCACACTACGGGCAGATTCCAACGCACCCGCCATCCATGCATTCAGATACGTCAGGTGCTCCCCCGCAAAATACACCTGCCTATCAGGGACCAGTAACGCTTTATAAAGCGATTGCCTTTCCTCCGCCGAGTAGAGCGCCCATCCTCCAAGGCTATGTTTCGTTTTGTGCCAGCTGACAGAGAAAGAAGTCTCGAATTCCTGCCCGTATTGCGGATGGATAAGGCTGCCTTTTGCCAGCGCCAGCTGTTCCCGCTGCGTATAGGTCAGCTCCCCGGTAGCCCTCGCCTTCTCATTAAAGTTATAATATCCTATCAGGATCCCCTTACCGCTCAAGTAATCATAAGAAGGATAAAAGATCTGGGTAAGCTGATTATTGGTATGCGTGATCCCTCCGAAAATATGCTCGTCCTCCTCCCAGAACCTGCGCCTGAACTGCAATCCGATCTTGCCCGTATTCATATAGACAATGGAATCGATGGCGCGGCTGGCATCGGAAGAAAAGTTGTGATCGATATTGCTGAGCACAGGCAGCGGAATGGTGCAGATGCAGAGGTCGGCCTCCAGGCTCCTCTCGCCCCCGGGATCCCTGTATACCACCCTGACCCCCTGCTCCGTATTATGAATGGACTTCGCCTCGGCATTGAACCTTAACTGTCCGGCCAGCCTTTTTTCAAAGGCCGCCGCGATCCGGTCCATTCCCCCCACCGCCTGGAACAGCGTCATCTGCAACTCGTAAGTATACTCCGCAACATTGTAAAAATCCGGATCCATCAACCCTGAAGCAAGCAGGTCCGACAAAGCATGGGGATCAGCGATCCTTCCCGCCTTCTCTCCCGCGCCCGGCGGCTCCAGATAACCACGACGTGCCGAAGCCTTGTACAGCTTGTCAATATCCAGCCCCCCTTCCGCTCTTAAATATTCAATGATCTTTTGTCCATCTTCCTTGCTCATCTGTGCATCGATCCTGCCCCCATCCATCCCCTTGGCCAGCAGCTCACAAAGCCAGCCCCGCACATCATTATGCACTTCCCGCATGCGTATCTTCTTATTGGACAATGGCCCCTTCCCTTCACTAAAATAATAAGCGGCTTCATTTATATTATTATATACCTGGATCGGAACACCCAATTCTTTGCAATAATGAAGCGTAAGGGCATGATGATGGGGAATGCGGGAAGGCCCGGCGTTGAAATATTGGCCTTCATCGAAGTTTGCTGTCTGAAGAGGTTGGCCGGTCTCGATATGGGTGGAACCTTTGCGGATGCTCCAACAGCGCCCCCCGGCCCTTTCCCTGGCTTCCAGGATGGTGCAGCGATATCCCAGTTTTCCCAGTTCATAAGCCGCAGCCATGCCCGCCAGCCCGGCTCCCAGGATAACCACCTGCTTGCCCTGTCCATCTCCTTCCAATGAAAAAGGATGTGCCGGCGCGGCTGGTAAGAAACCCATAGCCATCATAGCAGGATAAGCAGCGCCAGCCAGCGACCCGGATCGGGCCAGGAATTCTCTCCGCGTTAGTTTTCTCAAATGATTAAACCTTATAATGTATCAAATACATCTAAATTTAACGCTTAATTCTTAAATTCAGCCGTATGAAATCAACCTTTTTGCTCCTTATCCTCTTTCTTTTTCTCCTCTAGTCCTGATTCCCTTTTGCGTAACTATATATTACCGATCGCGTAACCATTCACTCCACGGTATACCAATATTTGTAAAAAATATGTTGATCCATGTGCCATTTCAAAACCTGGTATTTTGACGAACACGGTTATGTAGTTAGCTGCGAAGATTGCAATCACTTCCAGGTATGCTTCGGAACCACGATGCTTACCCTGAGCCCTGCTGATTACGAAGTATTTGTAAAGATGGTGGCACAGAAAAAAGAGGCCCATGTGGCAATGTGCGACCTTAATATCCGCTGCGTGATATTGCCCACCCCCTGCAACAATATTCATAGTTTTCTCAGCGAACGGGAGCTGGATACACTCCACAACATGCTGCAGACAGCCGACAACGAGATGAAGGTCCAGGAGCTGATAAGCCTCTTCTGATAGCGTTTTCTACAGAAAACCCTTATCGCGTTTTCGTATCAAAGGAATCATCGACCTTTATCGCAAACCTTGTCATATGATACGAATGCTTGCCTTGCTATGCCTGGCCACACTCCTGGTCACCTGCAACAAAAAAGATCAATCCACCGCTCCTCAGCAATCCATTTCGCGGGCCGCCACCGTCCCCGCACCCTTTACCACCGCCTACGTCGAAGTGAATTCCAACAGCTTCAAAAACCCCGGCTGTTATACATACGGCAGTCCGGCCAAACAACTGTTCAGCTTCGCCGTGATCTTTGCCGCCAATATCAATTACACCAATGGTCAGCCAACCCTCTATTTCAATCCACAGGTGCAAAGCACCCTGAATTCAGGCAACGTCGCCTACCTGAAGTCCCTGGGCATAAAAGTCCTGCTGGACGTGCTGGGGAATCACCAAAATGCAGGATGGGGTTGTTTCACCACCTACGCAGCCGCTGACGCCTTCGCCATACAATGTGCCAACGCAGTCTCCCAGTATGGGCTCGATGGCATCGACATCGACGACGAATACTCCACCTGCACCACCAATACCAGCTCGCTCGTACTGGCCGTCTCCGCCCTGCGCAGCCGTCTGGGCACTTCCAAATACATCACCAAAGCCCTCTTCAGTGATATTCAGTATTTCAGCGCCACTTACAACGGAAAGAAAGCCGGCGATATCATCGACTATGGCTGGGAAATGACCTATGGTTATACCAATTACTCTGCCCGCTTGCAACCCTACGTAAATGCAGGTATGGCCAAAACCAAGCTTAGCATCGGCGTGGACGTCAACGGCACAGACCAGACAGGCGCATCGAATTTCATAAAGAACAATGGCTATGCGGGCGTAATGGTCTACAACGTCGGAAAGACCTCGCAAACCAATCTTTCGAAAGTATCCAACGCGCTGTACGGAAGTTCCACCAGCGTAAAGTCAAGCTGCTTGCAGTAATATCACCTATCCCAACCCTTTCAACCCCTCCAGCAGCTTCCCCCCATCCGGCACGCCCCACCCGGTCACCGCATCATAACCCGTCCCCGCCGTATACCCGCCGATAGAGGCCGTAACATTGTTCCCGCTTGTAATATCCCTGCATCCACTTTCTCCCAAACCTCCCTGCTGGTAAAGCAACGGCGTCAAATACCCCACTTGCTTACTCCCGGCCAGGTTCTCATTGATCCTCGCCACCAGCGCCGCCCACAAAGGTGCCGAAGCGCTCGTCCCGCCGCTGGCCCCTCCCTGCCCGTCTACCACGGTCCAATACCCGGTATTCGCACTGGCATCGGCCGATACATCAGGGATCACCCGTCCATCGATAGACCCTGGATTCACCGATCTGACATTCACATTCTGCCAGTCAGGCCTGGGAAAATGAACACTCACTCCCCCTCCGGTACTCCCCCCATTATCCTGCCGTAAACCATCCCCATCCTTCCATGCCAGTTCATTCACCTGGCCGCTTTTACTTTTTCTCAGCGTAGTCCCACCCACCGCCAGCACATATGGACTGGAAGAAGGGAAATCAACATGCGCATGACCATCCCCGACCTGGTCATCCGACCCATCGTCCCCCGCCGCCACACATACAGTGATACCCAGCAAGGCCGCCGCTTTCAACGTATCGTTAATGGCATCGATCGCACCTTCCGACCACGCCCCCTGTGCATCCTCCGCATAACCCCAGCTGATCGAGATCACCGATACAGGATTGTCGTCGTCATGGACTGCCGTATCCAACGCACTGATCCATCCATTCTCATCAAAAGTGGAAAAATAGACTACGATGGTGGCCGCCGGACAGATCCCCCCTACCACCTCCACATCCAACATGACCTCCCCCTCCGCACCATCCCGCTGGTCGACAGGCGTCCCATTGACACTGACTGTCTTGACAACTGGTAAGGAAGAAATATTGGCATTCTTGCAAAAAGTAACAAGGTCCTCCTCGAAATAACCACCCCCGAATTCCAATAGCCCCACCGTCTGCCCCTTGCCGTCACCGGCCGGAAAACCATAGATGGTCGCCAGCTCTGCCGGAAAAAACCAGCTCCGCGCAGCTGCCCTCCTCCCCGCAACCTCTAATGACCGTGGCCGCTTCCGGCGAGGCCGCTTCTTCACCATCCGGCGGGTATCCAGACCGAAAACACCTGCGACAATTCCTTCCAGCTCCACCGGTACATGCAGGTTCCCGCGACGTCCGCGGTAACGCTCCCCTTCATCCGTATAATGCAGCAGCTTCAGACCAAATACTTCCTCCACTACGTCGGCAGGCCCGCCCGCCTTGACACTGCTGCTGGCAAGGTCCTCGTTCAGGATAGTAAGCCCATGTTCAGTGAGAACGGTCCTCACCTTTTCCATGTCTTCCGCGGATGCCCCATAATTCGCCTCCAGCTCCGCACGTGAAAGTAACTTAGCAGCTCCACCCAATGGCTCCGGCAACGCCTGCTTACGTCGTAATTTCAATGTGATCTCGATCCATTCTTCCGGTCCTGCCGATCCAAGGACCCTGGCACCCGGCCGCACCTGACGGGCGCTGCCTGGCAACACCACATGGGATAGTTTGTTCATGTAATAAATTTTTAAAAGATGACGACGGTCAGGGAGGAAACCCAATTTACGGCTTTATAGTCTATAAATATTGTGGACTAATATTTATAGTATATTTACGAATATAAAAAATCACCGCCCGCTATGACTCAACCCTCCAATACGACCGCCGCCCCCCTCCCTGAAAAGCTTGCGCCGGGAATTACTTTCAGATCCCTCCTCAGCGAAGATTGGGTAGCCTTCATCATCGGAGGAGCCGTCATCCTCGCCGTATTGCTGATAGCCGCCCTTAACCCTGGTCTCAAATTCCAAACGCCTGTCTATCAATGGACCAATAAAAGCGACCTTTTTTCCAAAGTGCTGGCGCCTTCCAACCTGCTGCTCCTGGCAATCATCGGCGTAATACTTTTCGTCCTTGCCATTGCCGCGGTCTTCTTCCTGGGCGGCACACCTCGCCGCTTTGTCGCGGGCTTCGCCGTCATCTACATCCTCGGCATCCTGTCCCTTATCATCGCAGGCAACAGCACCATCAGCTATATCGGTCTGGAATATGTCATTTTCGGGCTCGTCATCGGCCTGCTCATCAGTAACCTGTCCATATTGCCCGAATGGCTGCGGGAAGCAGCCCGCTCGGAATTTTATATCAAAACAGGCCTGGTGATCCTCGGCTCCAGCGTACTGTTCACAGATCTCATCAAGGCGGGATTGCCCGGCCTTCTCCAATCGGTCATCGTCGTCAGCGTCGTCTGGTTCGCCGCCCTTTGGATCGCCCGTAAATTAAAAGTGGATGATGAATTCGGCGTGATCCTGGCATCTGCCGTTTCCATTTGCGGTGTGTCCGCCGCCATCGCGGCCAGCGGAGCCATCAAAGGCGACAAACAAAAGCTCTCCTATGTCACCACACTGGTATTGATCGTCGCCCTGCCGATGCTGGTATTGCAGCCCTGGATCATCAGGATCTTTCATATCCCCGAGATCGTAGGCGGCGCATGGCTGGGCGGTACCCTGGATACAACAGCTTCCGTGACGGCCGCCGCACAGCTGGTAGGCCCTGCAGCGCTAAAGGCAGGCGTCATCGTAAAGTTCTCCCAGAATGTGCTCATCGGCGTAGCAGCCCTCATGCTGGCCATCTGGTGGACATTTAAAAAGAAGTCTGCCGGAAGCACTGCTGAAGACGAACGCCCCAGCGGTAAGGTCATCTGGGAACGCTTCCCTAAATTCGTCCTGGGCTTTATCGTTGTCTCTGTTTTATTTTCATTCTTCGTTCCCTCCACTGCAACAAAACAGGTAGGCGGCATCCTCAATGCGCTGCGCACCATCTGGTTCTCCCTTGCCTTCGTTTCCATCGGCCTGGAAGCCCGCTTTACCGATCTCGTTAAATTGAATGGAGGCCGCCCGGCCCTGGCATTCATAGGGGCCCAGCTGTTCAATATTGTCTGGACGCTCCTATGGGCCTACATTTTATTCGACGGCAGGTTCCTGCCTATTCCTGACCTGAAATAAAATATCTTACGGTTACACCTGCCGGCAATGCAGGCTGATAAGCCTGGAGCGATCGCTTCAACCCGGGCGCCCCGTCTTTGTCAATCGCATAGAAGGACACCACGCTGTCGCCGCAAATGATATTATCAGGGATGGACCAGGTGGCTACTTTATTCCATTTGGACAACAGCTCGTTGGAGAACCAGCTGTCATAAATGACGGCGACCTGCGCATGCTCCCCTTTGCAAAGGCTGTCCAGGAACTGAGGCGTGTAATAGTTGTTCCTTTTACTCCGGGTCACCTGGATATTGGCCAGCCCATACAGGTCCACGTTCTTTTCCGTCTTGTAATATGACACGGCGCCGATGTCATTGGCCACCACCACGGCATTATTGTAATATTTACCGAGGAATTGCGCCATTTGATATTGCTGCTCATAAATATTGTGACAGGCCCGGGGCGCCGTATAGAACGCTTCGCCGCTCCGCAGGAAAAAAGGGACCAGCAATACGAAGATCACCACCCACAACGACACAGGATATTCCTGCAGGCGCTGCCTTATCTCCGCCATGTATTTGTACAGCAGCACGGACAATAATACCAGGGAACATAAAATGAGATAGGCTTCATACCGGTAAAACCAGCCCACCGCCGCCAGGCATACCTGTAAGAATAGAGCCGTCGTAATGACCAGCAGCAGGTACCCATAGTTCATCGATTGCCTGATCTGCCGGCTCAACAGCAGCCAGGTCAATGGCAGCATCAGCAGCAGGTGATGCACCGCAACATTCGTCATCGTACCCGCCAGGCTCAGCTTCTTGAAAAGTATCCGGCCAAAAAAACGGGCAATGCCGGAGAGGGACATCTGCATTCCATCGGACTTCATGAGGACCGAGTTGGGGAGAAAATAGCTCCCCTTCGAAAGAGAATAAATACCAAATAAGAGCAAAGGCAGAAAGGACACGGCACCCAGTAAAAAAGCCGGCCCGATCCTTCGCTTATACAAAAGGATAAGACAGACCATCGCTACAAGGAACAGGCCTTCATACCGGATAGCACAGGCTAAAAATCCCCACAGATAGGTCTGCAGAGGAACTCTTTCTCCTGCATCACTTCCCGGTCCGGCCACCCAATCCGCAAATCCAAATATAAAAAGAAAGGAAAAAAGACATTGCAGCGTATGCTCCATGCCGCTGATGATAAGTACAGGCAAAGGCACCAGGATAATGACACCGAGCAAGGTCAGCAGCTGCGCCCCAGGCTTTAGGCCCTGCTTCGCCAGCCAGCGCTGTATCACCACCAGCAACACCGCCCCGGTAACAATATTAATGATCAGCGGAATAAGTATATTGACGGAGAACACCTTGAACAGTGCCGCCAATAGCAGCGTATACAACACAGAAGAAGATGCCGATTCGAATTCGTGCGGCGATATGCCCCAGGTTCCCTGAAAAGCCAGCATTTTGGCGACGATCATATGAATGAACGGATCATCCAGGGGATACATAAAGGAACCACCTGTCCGCCGCCTGACCATGTAAATTATAAATGCGATGAGGACGAAAAGGACGGTCTGGGCTAAGGGTAATACTAGAAATGGCCGTCGGGTCAGGAACGGGGCTTTTAATTTCATGCTACAAAATAAAGGCTTTAAACGTATATACCTAACAAAGAATTACAGGAGGGACCAGATTTCCATTGCCGCCTTGCGCTGCCTGCCTTTACCCCGCACCAAAATGGGCAAATACGGATACCAGGCCGGCAGTGGATCCGGGGTTCAGGCTGGAGCGGTAATTAATCCATCAATGGTTCGCAATGATGACCGCATCTCGCGATCAGCAGCTGGATCTCGGATTCCTCGATCTTCCCCATTTGGCTCTCTACCCGCAGGATCCTGTCACAGTCGTCCAGGTCAAAATTGATCCTGCAATGAGAAAAGGTCTGCTGCAGGAAGAGAATGATATGTCTGGCAACCCATTGATCCTGCACATCGGTCTTGAAGACTTTTACAATTTTCATACTGATAATATTGTTAGGTTATCTCTCAGATCACAGATCATCGCAGAAAGGAAATGCTTATGTTAAAATAAGGGCTGGGATCCCTTTTAACCCCAACAACATAATCGTTGATGCGCTTACCCGGGTCTACCATCCTGTACTGCGCCGTATAAAGAAGTCCACCGCTGCACCCGATCAGTACCTTTCTGAGAACTGGGTATTCCAGCGTTACCCCGTTCTTCAGGCTAAGGTCCTTGAATGCAAACCCTCCCTGGAACGGGAGCTGATCTATTTTCCTCAACAGCGTACGCTGCGTCAGCTCCGTGCCGAATGATAAGAGCCCCTTTGAGAATAGCGTTCTTCTCAGGAGCGCACGGGTGGGAAGGTCGATATTGATCTCCCAGGGAGAACTGCCGAATTTATGCCAGTAAGAAAAGGTCGGTATCACAGGTATGATGTTGGAGGGATCGATAGCTACCGCCAGACCTGCGAAAATGCGGGTCGTTCGGGTTGTCTTCAAAGGGATCGCGCCGTATACTACTCCGGTTGCCCGGACATAGGACGACTGCAACGAAGAATTTGTCAGCAATGTGCCGCCCCATATCACCGGTTTGTGAAAAAGCGTATCCGTCCGCTTATAATTGAGTCCCAGCGATAGGCTCTGTATAGTATACGTGCCATCATTGACCTGGGCCTGAGGGGTTTGGTTCACCGTATTCTTCAGGGCCATCTCCTGCGAGTTATAGGCGGCAAGGACCGATAGCTCCTGGCTCCCGGAAGTATAAACGGGAATGTTGAACCACGCTCTCACCGTGCTTTTTGGCCGCATCGAGCCTTTCAGGAAAGCTTTCCCGTATAGCTGCGAAGTATAATGCGCACTACCCGCGGACTCCACCTCCATCATGGCCATTCTCGCCGTCGGGTACCGGAGCGCCGCCCACTGTGCCATTTGATCACGCTTCTGCCGGAGCGAATCATCTTTCGGCTGCTGCGCCGCCGCCGGGATATAGAAAGCGAACAAGGTAAAAAGGAACGATACAAGAGCCCGTCTTAGCAACATAAGCGTGATTTAAAAAAGTGATGACAATAGAATACCAGTATCCATTCAGCATGGAAAAGCAAGTTTTTGCACGCAATCTTTTGGATGGTTAAACGATCCAGTTCCTGATAAACTGGCTAAAACCCTCTCTGTAATTCTCTCCCACAGGTATGACAATATCGTTGATCTGCACAGCCGTTTTGGTGACGGCCGTAATTTTAGACAGTGAGACGATACACGACCGGTTCAACCGCATGAACTGCCTGCCCGGTAATTTATCTTCCATATTCTTCAGTGAATTCAGCGACAAAAGGCTGCTTTGCGTTGACAAATGGACCTTCACGTAATCTTTCACGCCTTCGATATACAGGACATCGTTCAGCAGCACTTTCACCCATTTATATTCCACCTTTATGAATATAGAGTCGTTCTCGGCATCGGCAGCATTGTTGCCCGCCCGTTCGACATGATCCTTTGCTTTGTTGGCCGCATGCAGGAACTCTTCGTAATTAAAAGGTTTTAAGAGATAGTCCAATGCATCTACCCTATAGCTTTCCAGGGCAAAGTGGTTGTAGGCCGTGGTAAATATGATCTTCGGGGTTGGCGTTGACTTGTCCCGTGCCAGCACCTTGGCCAGCTCCATGCCGTTGAGGTCGGGCATCTGTATATCCATAAAGATCAGCTGGATCTCCATGCTATGAATGCTTTTCAACGCCTCGATAGCGCTGGAATAACGCCCCGCCAGCTCCAGGAAAGGCGTCAGGGTAATAAAGTTGCACACCAGCGCAAGCGCCAGCGGCTCATCATCGACAGCTATACAACGCAGCTTTATCATAGTTCCAGTTCTAAACGTACGGAATATTTATCCTGGTCCGGCCCGCAACGCAGCCGGTAATGTTTCGCATAGATCAGGTCCAGCCTCCGCCTGGTATTGGAAAGTCCAATGCCTCCATCGTCGATCGCCTGTTCCCTGCGGGCAAAAAGAGTGTTCTCCACCTCCAGGACCAGCAGGTCGCTCTCCTGCCGGATCTTCACCAGTATCCGGCTTTCCTTCACCGAGTGGACACCATGCTTGAAAGCATTTTCCACAAAGGGTAAGAGGATCATCGGCGCGATCGCCTTTTCGGTGATGGCCCGGGGCGCTTCAAACTGCACGGTAGTATGCCCGTTTACCCGCAGCTGCATGAGTTCTATATAATCCTTGACAAAATCTATCTCTCTGAAAAGAGAGGTCCGGTCATTCTGTGTCTCGTACAGCAGGTAGCGCATCATACGGGATAGCTTGTGCAGCGATGAACGGGAGCTTTCTATATTGATGAAGGTAAGCGCGTAAATATTGTTCAGGGTATTGAAAAAGAAATGGGGATGTATCTGCGCTTTAAGGAAGGACAATTCCGAGTCCAGCTGCTTCTGTACCAATTGCTGGCTCCTCAGCAGGTCCTTCTGCCACTCCTGGGTGATGGATATGCTGGTGCTGAGACCCACCACCAGGCAGAACGTGAGGATCAGGCTGGTGTCGAGCTTCATGCCATGAAGCTTTATTTGCAGCTTCCCTACAAATTTTTCATTGAGTGAATGCACAATACCTTCCTGCACATGCGCCCAGCCATCGTAAATGAAGCTCACCGTGAACAGCAGCGCGATAATGGCTATATGCAGCAGGATAAATCGCACAGGTTTTTGCCTGTACAGCAGGCGCGGCACCAGTACCCCGCCATTCAGGTAATACAATCCTATGAGCAGTGCAAACATGGTCGATTGCTTTATCCAATATGCCTGGGGAAAGGAGAACCCCACCGTCAGCGGGATATGGGCGATGTAAATAAAGCCCAGGATCGACCAGAGAAGGATGTGCGCAAGTATGGTGATATATTTTTTCCTCAGGAACATAAGTATTGCATTCCCGGGTCAAAATTAGGTCATCCCCCTTATGGAAAAAATATAACCAGCCAAAGGCGCCTGACAATCGATGAAAACGGTATTTCAGCCCCTTTTTAACCCTTATTCCCCACCTGGCCGATAGCTTTTTTCCACGTTCTTCATCACGTCTTCCTTATAGAAAAGGACTTCCTTGAACTGCCCGTTCAGATAGCCCTCCGCCTGGTCCGAGAAATGCGGGGAAGCGGGGTTGCAGCTCTCTCCTCCCGTCACGATGGTCCTGGCATGCAGCCGCTTGCCAAACTCTACGGCAGCGATAAAACTATTACCCGAAAAAGCGTATCTTTTTTTCGTATCCTTCATGACCCTGCTTTGCACGGAAGGCAGGGCCCCAAATGCTGAGGACACCAATCCTACAGGCAGACTGGGCCGCCCGTCATCATAAATCTCCGCGATCTCACCGGTCAGCCGCTGGTAGCGGCACACTTCACCCCACTCCACTTTCCAGCTGCCATACCTTTCCTGCAGGCTGCCCATCACAGCCAGCAGCGCTCGCAGCTTTTGATCAGGAGAAGCATTCCGGATCTCGTTGTTCACATTATTCACCGCATACGAACCATCCTCCGGCAACTTTGCCGCAGGCGCATATTTTGCCAGGGAAGTCCCCCATTCAATAGCGAGCGTGGTAGCAACAGAATGAACGCCGGATCGCCTGTCCCAACTTTTCAAAGTATCGATCGCCTCCTTTACAGATGCCTTCTCCGCACCGTCCGCAGCCTCATACGCCTCGAACAGATCAGGCAGCAGCCTGTCAAAAGCCGTCAGGTACCTGTCGTAGCCTTTTGCGATGAGACTATCCAGTGTCAACCCCTTTGCCGGACCCAGCAGCCGTACAGCATTCAAGGCCCGGAAATTCTCCCCGTCAGGCGCCATATAATACGGATAATCCCGCCGGCTGGGACTGCTGCTCCCTGAAAGACTAAAAGGAGTGGAATTACAGTTCTGCATCCATCCGGTGGCGGGATTATATACATGCACGATCTCATCCAGCTCATGAAGCCCCTTCCATTCGGTGGCAGCTATAGAGCCGTCCACGGGCTGCGACCAGTTATAGGCCGTATCCCTTCGAGGCATAAAATTGCCATGCCAGTAAGCAATATTCCCCTGGTCATCCGCATACACGGTGTTGTTCGTGGTATTGGCCCGGAGGTTCATCGCTTCCTTATATTCGCCAAAACTATTTGCCTTCGTGATCAGCCACGCCTCCAGCAAAGCATTCAGACTACGGTTATATTCTTTCAGGCTCAGCCATTTCCCATCCCGGCTGGCGACCACAGGCCCGTGATGTGTATATAGCCCAATTAATGGCTTCGACAGGAGCTGATCATCCTTTTTATACCATACGGTAAATGGCTTGCTGTTCACAGACCTCGATCCGCCCTCATATTCATATACCCACCCCTGGCCATCCCTGCTCACTTTTTCCTGGTACAGATCCGCAACATCCGCATAGCTCGAAGTATGCATCCAGCCGCAGTGTGCATTGAACCCCTGATAAATAAAGAATTGTCCCCAGGTGACGGCGCCATAAGTATTCAGCCCTTCCTCGCTCACCAGGTGTACCTCCATCCGGAAATAATAAGGGACATGTGGATTGATATACAACAGTGCATTCCCGTTTGCCGTAAGCGCCGGTGCAATGGCAAATCCGTTGGAGCCATGCTCATGTTCGTCCTCGTCCGATGGCCCGGGTTCCCGCTCCTGCTTCGACGGCAGTATCCCCCGGTCTTCCAGCACCATTCTTTCAACAGCAGATACATGCTCGACCTTCTTTGGCCTGAGCGCCCCCGGCGCCCCGTATTTATTATAGAACGCCCACACCTCATCCGCCTTCACACCTCCGGTGCTGGTGGCAGATACGCTCCCATCGGTGAACATAAGCGCATACCATGGCTCCCAATGCCGCAGCACCAATGGCTTAACCCCCGGATGCTTATAAAGATAGTAGTTCACCCCGTCCGCAAATGCGTCCAGCAGCGCATGCATCCAGGCAGGACTTTTCTTATAGTCCGCCACAGCCTGGGCGCTGTCATAGATCAGGCGCATCATCACGTCATCATGCAAAAAAGATTCCCCGTATGCCTCCGCCTGCCGGCCCAGCATCTCCAGGTAATTCTTCTCCACCCTGCGGAAATCGTCCTCGCATTCAGCATACATCAGCCCGAACACCGCGGACGCATCCGTCTTACCATAAATATGTGGAATACCCCATTTGTCACGTATGATCTGCACCTGGCGGGCCTCATGTTCATAACGCTTCACCTCCCCGGTGGAAAAATCCTGGGCAATGCCGGAATAGGCGGTCAGCAGCAACATCCAGAAAGGGAGTGGCAGCGGTTTTCTCATGCCGCCAAGATACTTATTTCTTTTTACTCAGCCCTCTGCCCGATTCCGATACAGGAGGCAGGCTTTTTGCATAACTTTACCCCATGACGCAATCACCGGGCATCGCCCACTTACCGATACAAAAGATACGAGACGCCGGCGTCCTGGATGCCATCGACGAACTGGCAATCGAAGAACCGCTGGAGATCCGTCTGCAATATGGTCCTGCAGCAGATCGCCGGGAACAGAGCGTTTCCATCACCATGCGTACGCCCGGCAATGACATACAGCTGGCAACAGGTTTCCTGTATACGGAAGGCATCATCCCGGATGCCTCCGCCATAGACATAGTCTCAACCTATACCGACAACTCCATACTCGTCAGCCTGCAAAAGAATATTACCCTCGATCTGGGAAAATTACAGCGCCATTTTTACACCACCTCCAGCTGCGGCGTCTGCGGAAAATCATCCCTGGAAGCCCTGCGGACAGTCTGCCCCCCGCCTTCAGGGACAGATTGGCAGGTCGATCCGGAAACCATTCACCTCCTGGCGGCACAGCTCAACAACCAACAACAGTTATTCAGCTCCACAGGCGGCCTCCATGCCGCGGCCCTCTTCCACAAACAAGGAAATTACATAACATTGAAAGAAGACATCGGACGGCACAATGCCCTGGACAAGCTCATAGGGGCCTGCCTCCAGGAAGGCCTGCTCCCCCTTTCCGATCATATCTTATTGTTAAGCGGCAGGGCCTGCTTCGAACTGATACAAAAGGCGGCCATGGCAGGTATACAAATAGTAGCAGCCGTCGGAGCCCCCTCCAGCCTGGCGGTTCAGCTGGCGCAGGAATATAATATAACCCTTATCGGCTTCCTGAGGGACCAGCGCTTTAACATTTACGCAGGATCCCACCGGGTCCGCATCTGAATAAATAAATAGTCATGTCAGGAGATAAAGATCATTCCGAAAAAGCGGAGAACCCCGAACAGCTTACCAACCTTCACACCGGCGATATAAAAACAAAGGCCGTAGGCCTCCCGGCCATCGTGGCCAGCTTCCGGTATGCCATCGGTGAAGGAGGCCTTGCAAGAGGGTTGAAAGCCCTCGCAAACGTCAACCAGAAGAATGGCTTCGACTGCCCCAGCTGTGCCTGGCCTGACCCCGACGACGAACGCTCCGGCATGGCCGAATACTGCGAGAATGGCGCCAAGGCCATAGCCGAAGAGATCACGACCAAAAAGCTCACCCCGGACTTCTTTGCGAATAATTCCGTCAGCGCCCTTTCGGAATGTTCAGACTACCATCTGGGCAAACAGGGCCGCATAGCTCAGCCGGTCTATCTTCCCAAAGGCGCTGGCCACTACCAGCCTATCTCCTGGGACGAAGCGTTCCAAAAAATAGCCGCATCCCTCAATGCCCTGGCTTCACCCGATGAAGCCATCTTCTATACCTCCGGCCGCACCAGCAATGAAGCTGCTTTCCTCTACCAGCTTTTCGCGCGTGCATTCGGTACCAACAACCTTCCAGACTGCTCCAATATGTGTCATGAGTCCAGCGGGGTCGCGCTCACCGAGACCCTGGGCCTGGGTAAAGGTTCCGTAACACTGGACGACCTTCACCAGGCTGAGGTCATCGTCATCATGGGCCAGAACCCGGGCACTAATGCCCCCCGCATGCTGACGGCCCTGGAAAAAGCAAAGATCAACGGCGCAAAGATCATTTCCATCAATCCCCTTCCCGAAACAGGATTGATGGCTTTCCGCAACCCCCAGCACGTGAAAGGCATCCTGGGCAGCGCCACCCCGCTCAGCGACCTGTTCCTGCAGGTAAAGCTCAATGGCGATATGGCCCTCCTGCAAGCCATCGAGCTCCTCCTCTGGCTGGAAGAAGAAAGATCTCCCGGCTCAGTGTTCGATCATACATTTATTCAACAACATACGGAAGGCTATGACTCCTTTATTCAACACCTGCAGCAGGCATCCCTGCCCGATCTCTCGGCAGCCTGCGGCATCGGCATTCAGCAAATAGGGGAAGCCGCCGCTATCCTGAAAGACAGGAAGAAGATCATCATATGCTGGGCCATGGGGCTCACCCAGCACAAAAATGCGGTGGACTCCATAAAAGAGATCGTCAACCTGCTCCTGCTGAAAGGCAGCATCGGCAAACCCGGTGCAGGCACCTGCCCGGTACGCGGCCATAGCAATGTACAGGGCGATCGCACGGTAGGTATTTGGGAGAGTCCAACGGAAAAGTTCCTGGATTCCATTCAACGGACATTCGGGTTCCAACCGCCCCGTCAACACGGCTACGACGTGGTCAACGCAATCAAAGCCATGCACGAAGGCAAGGCAACAGTCTTTTTCGCCATGGGCGGAAACTTCCTTTCCGCCACCCCCGATACACTTTATACGGCCGAAGCACTTCGCCGCTGCCGCCTCACAGTACATGTCTCGACCAAGCTCAACCGCAGCCACCTGATCCATGGTGAAGAAGCCATCATCCTGCCCTGCCTCGCCCGTAGCGACAAAGACACCATGAATGGCGAAGACCAGTTCGTCTCCTGCGAGAATTCGATGGGTGTCGTCCAGGCATCCAAAGGAATGCTGGCCCCTGTATCCGCTCATCTGCTGAGCGAACCCGTCATTGTCTGCCGGCTGGCCAAAGCCACCCTCGCCGGCAAGACCTTCATCGACTGGGATAAATATTTGCAGCACTACGACGCCATCCGCACCGACATCGAAAAGACGATCCCTGGCTTTGAACAATATAATAAAAGAGTGCGTGAACCAGGCGGCTTCTACCTTCCCAATGCCCCCCGTGAAGGAAAATTCACCACCCCATCTGAAAAAGCACAGTTCAGCATCGTTCACCCTGACCCTATAACCCTGGCGCCGGGCGAGCTCATGATGATGACCATCCGCAGTCACGATCAGTTCAACACCACCATCTATGGGATGAACGACAGGTATCGCGGCATTTACAATGAACGGCGGGTCATCTTCCTCAACGAGGCCGACATGCGCGCCCGGGGCTTGCAGAAAGGTGACATCGTTGACCTGTCCAGCCATTACAACAACGTCGAAAGGACAGCTCACCGCTTCATCGTCGTACCTTATTCCATTCCGGCCGGCTGCGCAGCCACCTACTACCCGGAGACCAATGTCCTGGTCCCCATTGACAGCGTGGCGGAAAAAAGCAATACACCCGTGTCCAAGCTGGTAGTCATCAGGCTCAAAAAAAACGACGCGGCGCCTTGAAAGGCGCCGCGTTTGAACATTTATGTAAATCCTAAATTCTGCAAACACCTAGTATTTGGCCGGTTCCCCCGGCTTTGGCAGCGAAGCCTTGATAAACTTCCTCAGGTTCTCCGTGGATGAAGCCAGGTCCGGCTTCCGCAGATACATCATATGCCCGCTGCGATACCCTTCCCAATGCAGTCGATCCTTCAGCTTACCACTGGGGTCCAGCTGCCAGAGACTGTACTTCGCATTGAAGTAATCACAGGCGCCATCATAATAACCCGACTGTATCAGCAAATGCATGAAAGGGTTCTCAGCAATTGCCTTACGCAGATTCTCACCCGTATGATCATTCTGGTTATTCCAGGGGCGCACAGGGCCGAAAAGATAATACTGCAGATCGGTCTTATAATGCAGCTCTTCCCGCAGGTATACATTCATCGCCGGCATAAAAGCATGATTCCAGGAATTGAGCTCCGCATTATAATCAGGGCCTTCGCCGGCATCCTGCATATCCAGACCACGATAACGCGAATCCAGCCTGCCCACCGTAAAACCTTTATCCCTCAGCAGCTCCTTCCAGAAAAAGTTCGAAGGCACTATTAGATTGGACTGCAAAAGGAATTTTTCAGACAACCCCGTATAACGGGACATTTTCACCGCCAGTTCTTTTTTCTTAGCCTCCTCAAGAAAACCTCCCTTTGCCAGGGCGGGTATCAGTTCATTCACCGTAAAATCCTCCACCTCCGGCAGCATATCTGTAAGATCCTTCTTCAGCAGGTCGGCAGGCAGCGCTTTATGATACCAGGCCGTAGCCGCATAATAAGGCACACGCAGCGAAGCCTTCACAAACTCGCTCCGTTCGATGCCCAGCTCGGTAGGAGAGACAAGGACCACCCCATTCAGGTACATCCATTGCGCCTCCTGTAATTCCAGGGCAAGTCCTGAGGCACGGGTCGTACCATAACTTTCACCGATCAGGAACTTGGGCGATGCCCAGCGATTCTTACGTGATACAAATGTGGCGATCCACTGCGCCAGGTATTTAATATCTTCATTCACCCCAAAAAACCGGGAAATAGGAATGTCCTTGCTCACCGCACGGGAGAAGCCTGTATTCACCGGATCGAGATATACGATATCTGCCACATCCAGGATAGAATTAGGGTTCTCTTTTACACCATAAGGCTGGATGGGGAAACCTTCGTCGTCGATGTTCAGACGGCGGGGGCCCGTATATCCGATCTCCATCCAGACAGAAGGAGTACCAGGACCTCCGTTGAAAGAGATCACCAGGGGCCGTGCAGCACGGTCCCTGACATCGGAACGCTCGTAATAAGTATAGAAAACCCCTGCAACAGGTTTGCCCTCTTCGTCCCAGACAGGCATGGAGCCGGCCGTGGCATCATAAGGGACACGCACACCGCCGATCGTCACTTCTGCGTGCGTGACAACGGCAGAATCGATATTCAGTACCCGGCTTCCAACAGGTAATTTTTCCACCGGAGGTGTAGGAGGCGCAGAAGGGACCGCATTCCTTTGTGCATGGACGTTACCCCACCCGGCCATTGTAAGCGTAAATAGCAGTATACAGAATTTTCTCATATGTCTGTTTGATTCCTGCGAATATACCACATTTAACCTATCCCATCGCGGGATCACTGATACTATCCTTCCCGGTCTCTACCCGTCCGGCATACCTTCTCTCATACCCTTCAAATCCTTCTATCAGGACGCTGAAATCATACCACCCCGACTGAGCGTGCGTATCCACTAAAATAGAGGGGCTGCCGCTTTCCGTACCACCTGCGCCCAGTTCCCTGGTTCTCAGCTTCGCTCCATAAGCATTATCCTTTACCTGGACCTTATAGCCGCGCCCCCCATCTGTATTCACTACGCGCAGAATGAGACGTCCGCTGAGCTTTTGATCCGGGTTGAACTCATAGTCCAGGTTGAAGACTACGGGCGGATCATCTTTACTACCTGCAAATGCTCTGTAAAAACCATTGGGGCCATGCACCCTGAGATCATATTTTCCATCTGTAAAAAGACCCAGCGAAAGATCATCCGTCAGCTGGTCACCCGCTGCAACGGCATAATTCCTCACCGTCCGCTCTTTACCATTTATATAGGCAGTAAAAGGACTGCCCGCCGACAGATCCCCGAATGCCAGCTTGTCTGCATGCAGGTTAAGCGCAATGGCGTTCCTCTCTTCATTCAGATCGGCTTCGGCATATAGCTCATAAGGCAAGGCGCAGGAGGGACGCGTCCCCTTTTCCTGCCCCGGCATCAGCGGCGATGAAGAGCGGTCCCGCCGGTATTGCTCGATCTCTTCTTTCGTCAGCTGCTGGTATCCCGGTAATTGCCGGAACTTCGCCTTATGGATGCCCTCGATCAGCTCGTTCTTCACCAGCGGCTTCGGCGCCGCGATCCTTTCTCCATTATAAGGGCGGAACACGGAAGTAAGATCGCCGCACACTGTCCGGCGCCAGGCGGAGATATTCGACTCCATGATCTTCTTACCACTTTTATGACTGAGGAATTTCTCCATGAATTGAAGAATGGAAGTATGGTCAAATACCTGGGAGTTGACAAAGCCGCCCCGGCTCCAGGGCGAGGCGATGACCAGCGGTACTCTGTAGCCGAGGCCGATAGGACCGCTCCTGGCATCCTCCTCCGTACTCCCCTGCAGGTCCTGTTCCCGCGTCACCCATTCCACTCCCGTATCGATATTTTTAGACACCTTGCCGGTGTCCTGCCGGGAAGGATCAGGCGCCGTAAAAGGCGGTACATGGTCGAAATAACCGTCATTCTCGTCATAGCAAAGAATGAAGATCGTCTTCTTCCAGACTTCAGGATTATGCGTCAGGATATCCAGCACCTCCGAAACATACCAGGCCCCATACCACGGTGCACCGGGATGATCGGAGAAGTTCGAAGGAGCCACCAGCCACGAGACCGTGGGTAACTTACCTTCCCGGACGTCCTTCCTGAATTGGTGCAGGACATCTCCCTTGGGTACCTGCATTTCGCGCCCGTTGTCGCCGTCCTGGTAATGCAAGGTGGTCAAATTATGAAAATATACATCCTCGCTGTTACGGGTGAACGCCCTGGTATGCAGCGACTGCTGCTTCGCCGTCAGCTTATCGAAATTATCAGGGGTAAAATGCTTTAGCTCTTTTTTCAAGGATGCTAAAGCGGCTCTCTTTTCATCCAGCTGTTTCTTCAAAAGATCATCCGAAGGCGACGCATCTGCTTTTTGCTGCAGCTCCGCCACCTCCTTCGTCACCTTCTCTATTAACACCGGGATAAACGGTGTATAGGCCCGCGAGAACCGGACATTATACTGGGTAAACCATTCCAGGGGATTGTCCGTAAAATTCGCCAGCCAATCTTCTTCCTCACCTTTAAAGGCAGGGTGCAGACTGATCTCATTCTGGTAGACCCGCCAGTCAATGCCATGATCCTCCAGCCGCTCGGGAAAAGTGGTCCAGGATGCTTCCACGCCATAGTCCGTATCCTGGTTGCGTACGCGGGCCCGGGTGGCGGCATTTTGCTGATCCCGGATAGTGCCTGTCCATAAATAGAGCCGGTTAGGCGTGGTTCCGGTTAACGAAGAACAGAAGTTCTGGTCGCATACCGTGAATGCATCCGCCAAAGAATAATAAAAAGGGATATCCCTCCGGTCATAATAACCCAGGGTCAGCGGCATATGCTCGTATGCCTTATTGCCCGAAGGCTTTGCCTGCAGCCATTTATCGTACTTACCCTCATTGCGGGCGTCAATTTGATTAGCCCAGGAATGAGGCAAAGAACCCATCCATGTAGCATTGGTATCTTTTATACCCAGCCGGAAAGGAGCATAGGTCTCCCCGGCGGCATTGGTCTGCAGCCATACAGGATTGCCGTCCGGCAGATCAATGGCCCGGGGGTCACGATAGCCCCGCACTCCCCGCAATGCCCCGTAACAATGGTCAAAGCTCCTGTTCTCCTGCATGAGGATCACCACATGCTCCGCATCCATCCAGGTACTGCCTGCGGGAGGGTCGATAGCGAAGGCTTTCTGTATCGCAGCAGGCAGCACCCCCGCCATACCGGTGGCGCCTGCGATCATGGCCGCTTTTTTGATAAATTCTCTGCGACTATCCATTGTTTGGTAAGGGTTGTTGATGGGTAAATCTATGTAAAATAGCGCCATTACACACTACTCAACGAAATATAGGTATTAAACAAATGTAAATTATATCAATGCCTGAGGTAAGATCCGTGGAATTATTTCCACATTTCCCCATGAAGGAATTAAAAAATACACAAAACCTTTTGTACGGATGAAATATAACAATATTTTACTGGTAGAAGACGATATGGACGACAGAATGCTCTTCCAGCAGACCCTGGAAGAAATGGATCCGGCCATCCGGATGCATGACGTGGAGAATGGACTTGATATGGTGGACTGGCTGGAACAGTGTCCCGATAAAGATCTCCCGGACCTCGTGATCCTGGATCAGATCATGCCAAAAATGACGGGTAAGGAAAGCTTGAAATTCCTGAAGGAAAACCCACGGTATAAATATATACCCGTTATTCTTTATTCGACATTCCAGGTGAAAGACTTTTTGCTATCCTGCCGCGAACTGGGCGCGCTGGACGTAGTGGCCAAGCCCGATACGATCCAGGCCTATCGCACCATGATCGGACAGTTCATATCCGCCGTCTGACGTTTATTCAACACCTTTAACCCTCATCGGCAGCACATAGATGGACTCGACGGCTGTAATGAAAAGGTCCTTCTTATTCTTTCCCCCAAAACAGAGGTTCGAAGCCGACTTCACGGACACCGGGATATGTGCGATCTTCTCACCGGCGGGATTGAATACAGTGATGCCATTGCCTGTCAGGTAAAGATCGCCCCGCTCATCCAGCGTTATACCATCGGAACCCATCTCCGCAAACAGCTGCCGGTCGCTCAGCGTAGCATCCGGATTGATCCGGTACCGATACGTCTTCTTATCCTGAATATCAGCCACATAGAGGTATTGGCCGTCAGGCGTGCCGACGATCCCGTTAGGCTTGACCAGGTCAGCTGCCACTTCCACCGGCTGGTCCTTCCCCTTCGGCAGATAATATACCTTCATGCCATCGATATCCGGCTTGGTCCGGGTCCAGTAAGGACGCTGATAATAAGGGTCAGTAAAATAAATGCCCCCTTTCCGGTCGATCCAGACGTCATTCGGACCATTCAGCTGATGCCCGCCAAGATCCTTCATCAGCACCGTGATCTTTTTGCCCGGACTGATCGACCATAGCTCCCCCTTTTCATCGGCGCAGGTCACCAGGTTCCCTTTCCGGTCGAAATAGGTGCCGTTGCTCCGGCCTGCACTATCCAGCCACAACGTCAGCTGCCCCTTTACATCGTATTCCCAGATCTTGTTATTGGGCTGGTCCGTAAAAAAGACATTCCCCTTTCGATCCGCAGAAGCCCCCTCCGTAAAACTGAACTGGCTGGCGATCAGCCTGGGGACAGCTCCGGGAACAACAAGCGTATCCCTGTCGAAAAAACTTGTCTGGGCCCGCACCATAAATGCAGCTGCCATAAAAGAAATGGCAAGAAAAAAATGCTTCATATCGTAAAGCTATAGGATAATCCGTCTCACCGCGCCTGTTATTTTAATTTTATCAATTCAACTTTCCGTCTTATATCGCCTGCCCATCGTTAAATTTGAGGACCAAAGCCCCCCCATGATCTGGTACGAAAATGAAGTGCAGCGCTTAGAGAAAGAAAAAACCGCTCTGGAATACGAGCCGAAAATGGTATTTTACGGCAGCTCGTCCATCAGGCTCTGGGATACCTTGTACGAAGACTTCCGGGAGTATTCCCCCGTGAACCTCGGCTTCGGCGGTTCCACGCTCGCAGCCTGCGTCTGGTTCTTCGAAAGGCTGGTAGCCGGCTATCGCCCGCAATCCATCATACTCTATGCAGGCGACAACGATCTGGGCGACGGCAGGCACCCCGAAGAAGTATTTATCTTCTTCCGGCAGATGGTAGCCCTTACCCGTCAGCATTTCGGGGATATCCCCCTGGCTTTCATTTCTATCAAGCCCAGCATTACCCGGTGGAACATTGTCGACAGTATCCGCTATACCAATACCCTTATTGAGAAAGAGATCCGTAAACAAGGCAACAACCTGCACTACATCGACATTTATCATAAGATGACTGACAATGCTGGCTATCCTAAACGAGAATTCCTGGACCCGGATGGATTACACATCAGCACGAAAGGCTATGCTTTATGGAAGGCTATCATACAACAACACCTGTCCGCCTTCATCCAATGAAAAGAGAATATCATAAATGGTACAGTCCGTCTTTACAACGGGAAATGGAGTTGCTGGTCTTCGGCGAAGGCGGGGAGCCCATCCTGTTCTTTCCAACAAGAACCGCCCATTTCTACGATTACGAGGATTGGCGCGTCATCGACGCGCTGCGCCGCAAGATCGAAAGCCGCCAGATCCAGGTTTACTGTCTCGACAGCATTGATAAGGAAAGCTTTTATGCCAGGAATGTCCCTCCTTCCGATCGTATCCTCCGCCACCTCCAGTACGAACAATACCTGCTGCGGGAAGTGGTCCCCCTTGTAAGGCAGCATAATCCCTTCCCAACCCTGGTGGCCGCAGGCTGCAGCCTGGGGGCCTATCATGCCGCCAACCTGGCTTTCAAATATCCTTCGCTTTTCCACAAGGTGGTCGGCCTCAGCGGCCGCTACGACCTGACCACGTCCATGCCGCATTTTGAAGACCTGTTCGAAGGCTATCGCGATGAGAATATCTATTACAATATGCCCGGACAATTCATCCCCAATCTGTATGACGAACAATTGATCCGGCTGCTGAAATTGCAGGAGATCATCTTTGTCGTAGGAGAACATGACGTCTTCCTGGACAATAACCAGGCCCTTAGCAATGCCCTTTGGAGTAAAGGTGTCTGGAATGCCCTGCACCTCTGGGACGGAGAATCCCATAAGCCCCGCTACTGGCGGCACATGGTGCAGCTATACCTGTGAACAGCCCTATTTCTTAGCCACCTCCACGCTCCAGTCATTACCACTGGCGACCTTATTAGCTTCTGCAAAGCTGCCTTGGTTAAGCGCGAAAGACAGTTGCAGCAAACTGTTCAGATAGGCCAGCGGCTTGCCCACGGCAACAGCCCCGAATGTAGCACTGTAAGGCATCTCCCCTTTATAAACCATTTGTCCATTGTGAAAGACCTTTACGGACAGCAGCTCGCCGAAAGAAATATGCAGCTGCTTAAAAACATCGTCAGGTATATTCGTCCAGATATTACCATATTGTACATCCAGTACAGGTATCGTCCCCTTGATCACTTTCCCGTCCAGCACGGCTTTTTGATAGGGAATGCTTACCACCTCCTGTTTCGACAGCAAGGGCCCTACCTCCTCAAAGGTGATCGCGCCGGCAGCAAGGCGGGCAGCCGTATAGGCATATACATCACGCCCATGGAAAGTATAGGATTTTTGCGAATCCTTGCGACGGTTGACGGCCTCGTCGATCTCCCTGATCTCTCCAATTCCAAGCGCCTCGGCCACCAGCGTCAGCGTACCATTATCAGGCGTCACGATAAATTGCCCTGTACGGGTCCGCAGCACGACAGATTTACGATCCGTGCCCACACCCGGATCAACGACAGAGACGAACACCGTTCCCGCCGGCCAGTAAGGCACAGTCTGCCGCAAACGATAAGATGCCTCCCATATATTGTATGCCGGGATCTCGTGCGTAAGATCAAATAATTTCAGATCGGGGGACACCCCGATTGCCACCCCCTTCATCTCGGACACCGCACCATCTTTCAGCCCGAAATCCGACTGAAAGACCACTACCTTGCTTTGGGCTTCTACCCGGACAGCCCAAAACATCAGGACCGCAGGCAACAGGATGACACAAATAAATTTTCTCATAAACGATCACATCAATTTATGCAAATGTAACACTTTCAGCGTTTTCGCCCCTCCACCCCTCGCATGATCCAAAACACACACCCCGCCGGTTTGTTAACGGGTTGTTAACCGGCAAATCGGATTAAATTTTCATTAAAAGGATTCGTCATACCTGGGACTGAATTTCATTTTTAATTTTAAAATCAACCACATGAAAAAGATCACGATGATGGCCATGGCCGTACTATTCTTTCAAATGATTGCCAGCGCACAGAGAACGCCTCACACGCGTCATGAGATCCATCATGACAGAAAAGATATCAGGCACGACAAAAAGGACATCGCTTCAGATCGCAAGGACATCCATCAGGATAAAAAAGACATTGCCGGCGACAAGAAGGACCTCGCAAAAGACAACAGCGACATCAGGAAGGACAAGTCGGATTTGTCCGCTGATCGCAAGGACCGCAACGCAGACCTGAAAGCACATGACTACAAAGATGCCCGGCAGGACCAAAAAGACATCAACGCCGATAAAAAGGACCTGTCACAGGATCACAGCGACAAGAGCCAGGACAAAAAGGATCTCAGCAGCGACAGGAAGGACCTGAACCACGACAGGAAAGACATCTCCAAAGATAAAAAAGACCTGAAGCAGGACAAAAAGGACCTTCAAAAAGATAAGAGCGGAAACTAATTCCAACGCCCCCGCCGGCCATTCCGGCGAGGGCGCTTTTTAAATGCTCAGGCAAACAAAACAGCTAACCCTATGCGAAAAATATCCATCGCCATTGCATTGCTGACCTTCGCCATCTCGCTGCAGGCCCAGGATGAAAAACAACCTTCCACGGCCCTCTCGGATTCAATGCATGTTGCCGCAGCCGCCGACTCACTGCCAAAACATCGTCGCTACACCTATCTGGACGCTACCCTGGACTACCAAAGCAACAGCGTCTATATGGGCCGAAAAGATTCCACCATCCTGCCCTATTTTATACCGGGCCTGGGCTACTATCATAAGTCAGGTTTTTATGTCACGGCATCGGCTGCCTGGCTGAAGAACGCCGACGTCAGCCGCATAGACCTCGTAACCATCGGATCGGGCTTTCGTTTTTCCGCAGGGAAATATGAAGGAGATTTTACAGCTTCCAAATATTTTTACAACAGCCAAAGCACCAGCGTTACATCAGCGATCCAGGCATCCATGTCCTACTTTTCAAGCTATAACCTCGGATGGATCAGAACGACCCTCTCAGGCCAGCTGAACATGGGGACCAACACGGATATGGAAGCTTCCCTGGGCCTGGAGCATAGCTTTGACTTTTTAGACGACGCCCTGGAACTAACACCCACCCTTTCCGCCAACGCGGGTACCTTGAACTATTACAGTAACTATTACAAGACCCGGAGGTTTAACAGGAAAAATACTAAAAAAGCCGTATCCGGCACCGTAACCATCACAGGTACGGTGGTGAACCCCTCCGCGTTCACGATCATGGACTACGAGGCCAGCTTGCCCGTATCTTACACCGCAGGCAAATTCACCTTCAGCGCAACGCCGGCCTTTTGCATACCCGTTAACCCCGCCCGTATCAACCTGAAATATGTTTATTCCACAGACACCACGGCCCTCCGCCAGCATGTGGAAAAAATAGAGGACACCTTCTACTGGACCCTGGGGGCCAGCTACCGCTTTTAACAGGGGCCCGGCGCCAGCGCCGCCCCTATTCATCCCTTTCCACACATCCCTTATTTACCCGCTTTGGACCTATTCCCCGCACGCGCATATCCGTTTTTCACCTAAATTGTCCAACTATCATCAGCCATCAAATCTCATTACTATGCGAAAGCTCATTTTAACCCTTTTTACGGCTACGGCCATCACCTCGTCCTTAAATGCCCAGATCAATGCAGCCCTGCTGCGTTTCCCGGATGTCTCCGCCACACAGATCGTGTTCACCTACGCCAATGACCTCTGGGTAGTGCCGAAAGAGGGCGGAAAGGCACAGCATCTCAGCTCCCCCGCCGGCGTGGAGATCTTCCCGAAATTCTCGCCCGACGGTCATACCATCGCCTATACTGCTGACTATGACGGCAATAATTCCATCTACACCATCCCTTCAGAAGGTGGCCCCGCAACTCGCCTCACCTGGCAGGGCTCCCTGGAAAGGGTAGTCGACTGGTACCCGGATGGGCAACACCTCCTGTTTGCCTCCGGCAGAGAAGCCGGACGGGAACGTTTCGATCAGTTCTTTAAGATCGCCGCGGCCGGGGGGGCCGCTCAAAAGATCCCCCTCCCCTATGCCGAGTTCGGCACCCTGTCGCCAGACGCCAGCCAGGTCGCCTTTACTTTTAAATCGCAGGTATTCCGCAACTGGAAACGCTATAGAGGCGGATGGAACGGACAGATCCATTTGTTCAACCTGACCAATTATTCCTTCGAGAATATATCCTCCACCGATGCCGATGACGAGCTCCCCATGTGGCATGACAACAGCATTTTCTTCCTGTCCGACCGCGGACCGGAAAAGAGAATGAACCTGTGGGAATATAACACCTCTTCCAAAGCATTTACACAAATCACCAACTATACAGACTATGACGTCCACTACCCCTCCCTGGGACCACAGGACATCGTCTTCGAATACACCGGCAAGCTCTATCTGTACAATCTGTCCTCACGCAAGTCGGCGGAAGTGCCCATCCAGGTGGTCACCGACCTGCCCGCCCTGCGCCCCGCCGTCCAGCCGGTGGAAAAGCTCATGACCAACTTCCAGGTTTCTCCCGATGGAAAACGCGCATTGATAGAAGCACGGGGAGACATCTTTTCCCTGCCGGCGGAAAATGGTGCGGTAAAAGACCTTACCCAATCCTCGGAAGTGTCGGAAAAATTTCCTGCATGGTCACCCGACGGGAAATACATCGCGTATTGGAGCGACCGTTCCGGGGAATACGAGCTCACGCTGAAAGAGACAACAGGGGACGGCGGCTCAGAGAAAAAACTCACTTCCTACGGTCCCGGCTACAGGTACAACCTTTACTGGTCGCCGGATAGTAAGAAGCTCGCCTTCATCGACAAGGCCATGAAGATCTATATATTCGATAGGACCACCGGCCAGACCACTTACATCGACCACGGGCTCCGCATGTTCGAGGGCAATCTGCAGGGCTTCTCTCCCAGCTGGTCCGCCGACAGCCGGTGGCTTGCCTATGACCGCGACCTCGCCAACGGCCACAGGGCCGTATTTATCTATGATTATACGAACAAAGCGCTGCACCAGGCCACCAGCGGGTACTATTCCAACGCCAATCCTGCTTTTGATCCCGGAGGTAAATACTTATTTATCACCACCAGCCAATCCTTCAGCCCGCAGTACAGCGACATGGATAATACTTTCATCTATCCTAACTCTACAAACCTGGCGGCCATCGTACTGAAAAAGACGACACGCTCCCCCCTCTATCAGAAAGATGACACCGTCGCATTGCAACAGGAAGAAACTTCCGCTCCGGCAACGCCTCCTGCTGCACCCGCAGCGGCCGCAAAGACCAAACCCAAAGTGACCCCGGTCGACATCGATCTGGATGGACTGGAATCCCGCGTCATCCTGCTGCCGCTGGATGCGGGCAATTACGGCAATCTCTATGCGGCTGAAGGCAAGCTCATCTATCAGAAATTTCCCAACACCGGCTCCAATGATAAGGAGAGACCCATCCTGTTCTACGACCTGGACAAACGCAAGCAGAAGACCATCACAGAAGATGCCGGCGGCCTCGTGATCTCCGCGGACGCCAAACACCTCCTGGTCCTGAAAGATGGCGCAGTATATATCATCGCGGCAGACGAGAACCAGAAGCTGGATAAGCGCTTGCGTACGGCCGAAATGCAGATGTGGGTCGACCCCCGCAAAGAATGGCGCCAGCTGGTGACTGAAGCCTGGAGATTGGAAAGGGATTATTTCTACGATCCCGGCATGCACGGCGTGGATTGGAATAAAGTAAAAGAAAGATACCTGAAGATGCTGGATGGCGCCGTCACCCGCGAAGAGGTCGATTTCATCCTGGGAGAAATGATCGGTGAGCTCAACGCTTCCCACACCTATCATGGCGGTGGCGTGGGAGAAACGCCCAAGCGCGCCAACGTTGGCTATCTCGGCATTGACTGGGAGGCCGATGGCGAACACTATAAGATCAAAAAGATCATAAAAGGCGCCCCCTGGGATGCCGAGGTACGGTCTCCCCTTAGCCTGCCAGGCGTGCTGGTAAAAGAAGGAGACTATATCCTCGCCGTCAATGGGGTCCCGCTGACGACAAAGACAGAACCTTACGCATTGTTCGGCAACCTCGCCGACAAACCCGTCGAGCTGACCTATAACAGCAGCGCTTCCTGGACAGGCGCGCACACAGCGCTGGTCCAGACTTTAAGGGACGAATCGAGACTGCGCCACCTCGCCTGGATCGAGCACAACAGGCAGCAGGTGGACGAAGCCACCGGCGGCAATGCCGGCTATATCTACGTCCGCAGCACAGGCCTCGACGGACAGAACGAACTGATCCGCCAGTTCAGCGCCCAATTGGATAAGAAAGCCCTGGTGATTGACGAACGCTTCAACAGCGGAGGCCAGATCCCGGACCGCTTCATAGAAATGCTCGACCGCAAACCCCTCGCCTTCTGGGCCACCCGCGACGGCGTCAACTGGAGCTGGCCTCCCTCCGGCAATTTCGGTCCCAAGGTCATGCTGATCAACGGATGGAGCGGATCAGGCGGCGACGCATTCCCCGACTACTTCCGTAAAGCCGGCCTGGGCCCCCTCATCGGCTCCCGCACCTGGGGTGGCCTCATCGGTATCAGCGGCGCCCCTCCCCTCATCGACGGAGGTAATATCACCGTCCCCACCTTCCGCATGTTCAACCCCGACGGCACCTGGTTCAAGGAAGGCCACGGCGTCGACCCCGACATCCCCGTGGCGGAAGACCTCACCCAGGGCGCAAAAGGCATGGACAACCAATTGGATCGGGCAATAAAAGAAATTAATGATCTGCTGAAGAAGAAAGGATTCACGCGGCCTAACAGGCCGGCGCCGGAGACGAGATAAAAGAATTTCATTAAGCAATATGAGGCCGCCCACGCCCGTCTCATCGGATCATTTTTTTAATTTAAAAACATACTCCAGAAAGCCTGGCGTTATCCCGTTGTATAAAGTAGCTCGTTGGTGGCTGAATATGAACGTTGTATCCGTTAAAGCAACGATCTTGCATTCCTCTGGCTGTGACGGCACATGCTCATTGACCAGGGTAAAGGCCGTATCGGCAAGCAATGTATAGGTGCCGCTCTCTCCGATGGGGTTGACGTTGGGAGCCAGGTTCTCCACCCAGGTGAAGTTGGCATTGAACTGAAAATAATAATAAGAGGGTTCCGTGTAGACAGTGCCGTCATTAATGGTCTTCCCCGTTGAATCGTGTGGGATGACTGTCACCGTGATGATATTCCACTTGCCCGTTATTTTCCTGGCCTGGGGAGAAGGCATTCCGGGATCATCCCTTCTGCACGCCGCAAAGACTGTAACAAATAAAATAAGAACGGGCATTTTCCTCATATAGCCTCTTTTAGGAAGTGCAAACGATATTTTTTTACAAAACGTTGCCTCCGCTTGCCCGTCCTCATCGCCCTGGCGTCGGAACCACCGGCAAACCTTCATTTCCATCTTCCGACACCCCCTGCACCGCAAAAAAATAATTATCCTTCGAATACGGCAGCTCCATCTCCATGGCCGTCGTAAAGAATTTCTTCTGCCATACAGCGCTGGTCGTCTCCCGGACAAGTACAAAATAACCCTTAGAGACTCCATTTTCCGGCGCCTTCCAGCGGAGCAGCGTGCTGTTGGTAAGATCCTTCACTTCGATCACCGCATCGACAGGCACGCCGGGCGCCTTGGCAAGGTTCGCAAGAACAGCAAGATTGATACCCGTATTCTTACGCAGGTATTCAAAGTCCATGAACTCCGGCAGATCACCGTACACTACCCCTTTTTCCGTCCGGAGGTCCTGGTGCTGGTGATTGAAATTCTCATTCATTTCCGTAATACGGACAGCAGCATAGCCATTATCAACATAAGGAATATGATCGCCGCCCCGCAGGAAACGATCAGGACGATACACCATCATCACTGTAAGATTGTCTACATACCGTTCACCTGTCTCTTTTACATAGCGCGCAAGCTGCCGGGCCTTCCCGTCATTCTCCAGTCCCAGCTGGCGGATCGTTTTGGCCTGCTTGTCCAGTTCATAAGCCGGCAGCCCCTCACTGAATACCCGCACCTGTGTATTGTTGATGATATTCGTCTGGTTGCTGTTATTGCTGCCGATAATATCATTGTTCAATACAGCCGCTATATTCCAGTTGGCAGCCTTCGCCTTCTTCGCCATATAAGTGGAACCCAGCAGTCCTTGTTCCTCGCCGCTCACGGTCACAAAGATGATGGTAGCCGGGAAGGCATGCCGGCTCATAATACGGGCGCATTCCAATACCGCAGCGCTGCCGCTGCCGTCATCATTGGCCCCGGGAGCTTCGTCCACACCATTCAGGACATCCGTCCGCCGGCTGTCAAGATGCCCGCTGATGATAAAGATGCGGTTATCGTTGGGATCAGTGCCTTTCAAGGTGGCCATGGTATTGCCAAGATTGATATTGCTTTTCACACGCTTGCCGTCGGCGACATAGGTAGAGGTATCGATAAAGGCAGAGAGCCTGCCTCCCGATCCGGCAGCAAATTGATTGAATTTGGCCAGCACCCAGCTACGGGCGGCGCCGATCCCTGTTTTACTGTCCGTGGTGGAGCTGACGGTACTGCGGGTCTTGAACGACATCATTGCCCTGATATATGCCTGCAGGCTGTCCGGACTGACCTCTTTGACCATTTGTTCAATGTCAGGATCTCTTTTGATCACCGTTTGAGCAAAGACCATAACAACCATACACACCATCACGCCGGTAAAAAATAATCTTTTCATAGCCTAAATGTAAAAAACCGGGCGTTAGCCCGGTCATTCACATGCAACTATCTCCATACTTATTTAAAAGTTAGTGTCACATCTCCGCTGCTGTTATTCACTTTCACCGGTATCCCACCCCCATTCATTGCTCCTTCGATATGCTTCTCGTCGGACTCTCCTTTGAAATTGGTCAGGGAGTTTACCCGGACCTTGTCCCCGGAGATCCGCAGGTCCATTCCCTTGCCTTGCGGCAGCTGTAAGGTGACATTTCCGCTGGAATTAGTGAGATCCAGGAACTTACCCATTTCCCTAAGACTTACATTGATGTCCCCACCGCTGGTGGAAGCACTCAGGCTGCAGGTAAGGTCCATGAGCCGGATATTGCCGCCCGAGGTGCTGGCATGCAATTCGCCCTCGACCTCCTCACCTCTGACAGTACCGCCGGAAGTGGTAGCCCGGATAGTCCCTTTCAACAGGCGGAGCTTCAGGTCACCACCGGAAGTGCCAAGACGCAGATTACCTTCGCAATGGGTAGCTTCAATGTTACCGCCGCTGGTAGTCAGGTCGATCTCGCTCTTCGAATCCGATATATTGATATTGCCCCCTGAAGTCTTTCCGGTGATCTTCCCCGTAAGCTGATCGATATCCAGGTTGCCGCCGCTGGTCCTGAAGTCCTGGGTGCTTCCCGAGAGCTTTTTCAGCGTAATATTTCCCCCACTGGTCCGCAGGATGGTGGCGACGGACTCAGGGGCATAGATCTTGAAAGATATGCTGAGGCTTCTATTCCAGTTGATGTTCCGCTTGGGACGGGCGATGGCTTTCAGCTTATGATCGTCAGTGCTGACAGTGAGATCGAATTGCTCTTCCAGCCGCCGCCTGGCATCTTCACCGCTAAGTTCTTCCCCATGATTGCCTCGTATATAGACTTCCAGCCTTGCTTCCGCATCCGGCACACCGGACACGGAAATATTACCACCCGAAGTCTCCGCGGTCACCTCCTGTATGGACAGGCCGGTAAGGGATTTCTGTAGATAAGGACGCGTGCCGCCGGAGGACTGAGCCGCCGCTGTCAGGATCTGTAGACCGGATAATATTAATAGGGATAGTTTTTTCATGATCGCAACATTTATTTCTCTAAAGTACACCCCCCTTCCCAAAATGTTGCATGCTTCCCGAAAATTCCCCCATCAACCCCCTACTGGTCCATCTGGCCGATCCGCATCGTCCCTTCATGGAAATGAATGCTATACCCCTCTTTTTTTATGAATTTTGCTTTGAATTTCTGCTGCAGCTCATCGGACTGTTTCTTCCCGTTGACATAGAAAACGGATTCATCCAGTATGAGAGATTTCACACTTTTTTCATCCGGTGCCAGTCCTTCCTTCACCACTTCCGCTTTCAGGCTTTTCACCAGGGCCCTGTCCTCCTCAGCCTGTATCTTATCCCTTCTTGCCTGTTCGGCATCCCTCCCGGCCTGTTCCCTATCCCGGACAGCCTGTTCCTTGTCCCTGCCGGCCTGCTCCCTGTCTCTCCCGGCCTGTTCCCTGTCTCTTCCTGCCTGCTGTGCATCCCGCTCCGCCTGTTCCTTATCCTTCACTGCCTGTTCTCTATCCCTTTCCGCCTGTTGCTTATCCCGTGCAGCCTGCTGTGCATCCAGTTCAGACTGACGCTTTTCCTTCACCGCGGCTACGGCATCCCTTTCCGCCTGCTCCTTGTCCCGCACTGCCTGCTCGGCATCTCTCTCCGCTTGCTGCTTATCTCTCCCTGCCTGCTCCTTATCCCGCTCCGCCTGCTTCCTGTCCTCCACCGCCTGTGCCTTGTCCTGCTCGATCTGCGCATTCAATTTCTTTACCAGCCAATCATACACGTAGAAGCTGTCGGCAGGCACCTGCCTGCCATTGACATACAAGCTCGCAATCTTTCCCTCACTGAGAATGAGATTGTACAATGCCTTGCTCTTATAGGTGACCATCGTCTGCGGCGGGTTTACTGACGAATCCTCGTCAATATTGAGATATTCATGCTGCACGCTCGCGCTCATCGTACTGGGTCTGGCAGCGCTGGCCGGGCGGGCAGGCTGCTGCGCATGTGCAGCTAAGGTAAAAGAGAGGGCTGCCAGGGCTAATGCGCCCCGGAATAAAATTGTCTTTTGCATTTTGCTTTAAATTTTTTAGGTTAACAATAGGGCAATACGATCCCCTTCACTGCCGGAGTGATTTTTTCAAACTTCATATAACTATCAGCTAATTTCTCCGATGCGTATCCGTGGCCTGAACAGCATTTATCCGGCCAGCATCCTTTGCCGCCTGTTGCCTGTCGAGGATAGCCTGGCGAGCGTCCCGTTCTGCTTGCAGCTTATCCAGGATGGCCTGCTGTGCGTCCAGCTCCGCCTGATGCCTGTCCCGATGCGCCTGGAGCCTGTCCCGTTCCGCCTGCTCTTTGTCTCTTTCTGCCTGCTCCCTGTCACGTATCGCTTGCTGCGCATCCCTATCTGCCTGCGCTTTATTCATCGCGATCCATTCAGCATCACCCGGTGTCCGTTCCCTGGCCTGCTGCCGGTCTGCATCAAACAGCTGTACCTGGTTATCCCGGGCGAGGTTCATCTCTGTCTGCCGGGATGTGGCCTTCCTCACCAGTTTCTCTACCGCCTTCTTTTTATGCACCACCGCCCGTTCCATCTCCTCCGCCGGTTCATCCTCATGAACAGTCGCCTCACGTTCCTGGACTGCTGCCGGATTATCGATGATGACTGTGTATCTATCCCGGGGCATTGGCGCCGCCGATGCCGCCACCGGAGAACGATCGCTAGCCGCCGCCAGCAACGAGATAACAACAAAGCTCATCACCAAAAATATTTTCTCGGTAGTATCCAATGTCTTATTGCTATTGTGCGCAATACGGGAAACTCTTTGCAACAGCTGGTTCTTCCTCGCCGGAAATGCAGTGGCCAGCTGCGACATTCGAAGATCATATTCTTTAAAGCTGATCAGGGCCCGTATGAATTGCACCCTGTCGCGGGTATGGGAGATCGCTACATCGTCACAGCAGTTTTCCCTTTCGTCCCGCAGCAAGGCTGACATCCAAAGAAAACCCGGGTTAAAGAACAATAGGTTGCCGGCTATATGCTGCACGAAATTGATAAGGTAGTCGTTTCTCCGTATATGCGCCAGCTCATGCAGCAGCACAGCCTCTATCTCCCCTTCAGGCAAGCCGGTCAGCAACCCCAGTGGCATAAAGATCATGGGCCGCCAATGTCCCGTGACCTGCGGCATCTTCACGATCCTCGATTCCACCAGCTTTACGGCTCTTTTAATGCCCAGCTGCCGGCTGAGATCTTCCACCTTCTGCTGCCAGCCGGCAGGCGCCGCGCTGATGCCATAATGCCGGATTCGTTGTGTATACAAAAGACTGCCCAGCATCCGCAAGGACTTTATCATGAAAACAAACAGCCATACCCAAACGATAAGTACCGCATGCTCCGAACAATAGCTGGTCAAAGCCATCGTCCACTCCCTGGTCCCTCCCACGAGAACGAATGCACCCGGAGCAACAGCCTCTCCGGTCACGCGCCATTCGTACACAAAAGTCCCGGCACAGACAACGAGGAACAACAGGAACAGCCCGCACAATATATTATATCGCACCGCCGCATTCGCCCGTCTCGTCAGCAGCATCGCCAGCCCCGTAGCCATAGCGAAGACCAAACCCTGCCAGAGGGAATGGACCAGCGTCCAGCAGATGGCTTGTATCATATACTATTTCTTTTTTTCCATCTTGTTCAACAGCTCCCGCAGCTGTTCCAGGTCCTTCGCCGACGTCTTCTCATTCCCCAATAAAGCCACCATCATATTGCCCACGGACCCGTGATACAACGTGTCGATAACCCTGTTCAGCAGCTGCCCCTTCGTCCCCCCCTCTTCCAGCGCCGCATGATAAATATGCTTCATGCTTGATTCATCCCTGGACAACATACCCTTCTCGGTCATCAGCTGCATCAGCTTTAATGTCGTAGTATACTGGGCCGCCTCCTTCCCCTCGTTCAGCGCGTCATGCACAAATCGTACGGTCGAAGGCCCCTGCTGCCACAACACCTGCAGCACAGCCAGCTCCGCCTTCGTAGGCTCCTGCCCCTCACTCCCCTCCTTCTTAAATCTTTTCATATCCCTAAGGTACGTAAAAAAACGTACGTTCAAAATTATTAGGGATTTTTTTTTGAAAATTTGCCACCTCAGGGGCAGCGCATATATTCGTTTCATGAAAAGGCCTCTTTTCTCCCTACTCACCATCATCCTCTCACTCAGCATCTCTCTCTCCTCCCTGGGAGAACCCGGCCACTCCACCCAGCAGGAAGCCTTCACGTTCCTCCAGGAAATAAAATTGCCGGACTCCAGCATTTACTGGCCCAATGCCCGGTCCCATCTATTCATGGAAAACCTCCGCCGCAATGTTCAATACCCCCTCAGCATGTACCAGGGCAGCAACACGAATTTTTGCGGCTACGCAGCCCTCTCCTATCTGCCCCTCAACTACGATCCCCTCCAATATGTAAAATTCATGGTAGCCCTGTTCCTGGACGGCAAAGCCTCCTGGGGCAAGATCCGTTTTGATCCCGCTCCTGAAGTAAAGCTGGCCGCCGGCACGCTCCGGTTCAAAGGTATCCTGGATATCCACCCCGCCGACCAGATCTGGTTCCTTGTCCTGGCCGATCATTTTAGAAGCTACCTGAATTTCTTTTTCCGGAAGTTCCATGCAGGTTCCGAAGATACCTTCTGGGCCGCCTGCAACCTGGGTAAGTTCAATCGCATAGTCACCCGCCTGCTGGGATATAAAATAAGAGCCGTCGGCTCCGACCTTCTCCGGCCCGGTATAAAAGACCTGTACGCCTACCTCCAAAAAGCCATACAGTCAGGCACCACCTTCCTCTATGTCAACAACACCTACCTGCACGTAAAAGATCATGAAAAATCACGATTCAGCTTCCCCACGCACTACATCGTATTGACGGACATCCAAAGAACAGACGACTTCTTTACGATCATCTATTGGGATTACGGCGGCAGGACCCTCCGGCAGGTAACACCGAAATTTTTGAAAAAGATCCTCTATGGGGTTACTTACACCATAAACAATGTCAATGAGGAATAAACAAACGCATATCCTCCTGTACGCCGCCTGCGCATTGCTCGCATGCTCCTGCAAGACCCTGAACATATCCCGGTACTACCATCACCACCAGTCCGTCCTCGACAGCATCGAACTCGTATATAAGCATGCATACAAGCAAAAACCTTTTTCGATCGAGTTCACCGATCGCGCTTTCGACCGCGTGTCCCTGGAACTGGCGACAGATACCCTTACTTACATATACGAATTCTGGGTGGGCGAGGACCGTATGCAGGATACGTTAAAAAAATATGGATTCAACACCCAGGTGGTCAACAACCTTATTACCAACATGCGCTCCGTGGATTGCACCTGGATCAATAACCTCGACTACTACACGGACGAACGCAGGCATTCGCTGACCTACATCACCCTATGGCCGCGCGCATTCAACTTTCCTTTCGTCAACAAGAAATATTACATCCTCACCTACTTCCAGCGGCCGCAATATTTCGACAGCGACGGCAACCTCCTGGTGGGCCGCAGGCTTCGCCGCGTCCGTAAGATCAATTCCGATGTGTTCCGCCGCATCAATGACAAAGTATGCTATACCCTTTCTGACAGGTTCCGGTAATACCGAAAAAATATAATGCCGCCCATACTTTTCCTTTACATGTTTACGTTATGAAACGGTAAATTTTACACCTGAGATCCTATCGTAAATACCCTATGACCGCAACGAAAAACAACACGCAGCTCCTGGAGAAATTACCCCATCTTTTTTGCGCCTCACTGTCGTCTCATTAGTACAATTCATTATATAACGCCAAAATCCATTAACCCTTGAAACGTTTAATTAAATTACTATGCTGTTTTCTGCCTTATGCAGGCATTGCCCAAAAAGTTGACCTGGACCGTTACAACATCCATTGCAATTTCAAAGACCTGCCCGCAAAGCCGTTGGGCGACAACTACACTACCTATGCTGTTGAAGTGGGCGCCGCAGGTGATGTACTCGGCAGTGTACCCATGGGGACAATAAAAAATGCGGTGGGGATCAGCGGCCTGAAAGAAACGGCCGACAAACCCTCGCTGATCGTCTATTTCAACTCGGAAGGTCTCTTCATCAACGAAGTAGGAGTTAAAGAATATGTAGACATCCAAAAAGACAGCAAAGGCAATGAAACAAGCCGCAAAACCGCTTACTATGTGGAGGCGCTCTATTCTTTGAAATGTGAAGGCAAATGCTACTCCGCCCAAAAAGCGCTTCTCTATTCCGCCTCATTGGGCGTCAGCAGGAAGAAGTATACTTCAGATTACATGGCCACCTACAAACAGGCCTCTGATTACTGGAATAACAATAAAGATGCCCTGAAAAATAACTTTATCACCGAAATTATTAACGCAGCCACTGCGACAATGGGGAAACAACTGAGCGCGGATTACGGCTATGTGCCGCACAGCGGCTACGACAACCTGTGGATCCTTAATTCAAAAAAACACCCCGAGCATGAGGCCCAGCAGAATATCATCGCAAAAATAAAAGATGAATTCTCTAAAATGAAGGCCGACAGCTCCATCGATTGGCTGGCAAAAGATATGGAGCCGGTTATCCAGTATTTCAATGAAATAGAAACGAAATACACCAAAGACGAAAAAGGGGATAAGAAAATGCGCTACGCCGCCTACTACAACAAAGCAATTATATATACCTACTTAGACGCTCCGGACAAAGCCATTGCCGAAGCCGATAAGCTCATCGCCAACGGTTATGATTCCAGGGATGGGGAAAGGCTCAAAAAGAATGCAGATGACCTCAGATCGATGCTGGTAAAGAACCATAGGACCACCACCCATTTCGTTAATTAATATATCCTAATTTAAAACCTGATAAGCATGAACCCAAAAAGCCTAGGCGCAGCATTATTGCTATGTGCTTCATTTACACAGCAGACCGCTACTGCGCAGGAGACGGATTACCACACGGTGTCCTTTTCCTACAATCTGCCCCCAACGCTTAAAGTGGAAGGCGCTGCCCCAAAAACATTCGATCTGAAAGTATTGCTGGCAGGTGATGACCCGGTTAGCGCAGCCCTGGCTACAGACGCAGGCAAGGCAGCCAGGAAGGAGCTGAGCGGTAATGATTATAAAGTCAGTTTTGCCGACTTGAAGCAGGTGGACAGCACTGTCATCGGAGATCTGCACATCATTGCCTTGTTGCAATCGTTTCAACGGAAAGGAGCATTAAGCAGCAGTGGGGGCATTATGACTACAAATGTCGCCATCTACACATCCGTCCGCAACGGCGAAGGGACCGAGCTCTATAACAAACAATTGACTGATGAGAATTTCTCGACATCCTATGGCGCCGCATTGACCAACGCCCAGTTGAACCAGTTGGTCGTGGAAACAGCAATTGCCAAATGCCTGGACGGTTTTCAAAAAGCGCTCACCGGATACTCCGTCACGTTGAATTCCAAACTGGCTGACCTTGAAGGCGTAAAAAAGATGCCGGAGCTGAAGCCATTCAGCGATCAGGTGAAAGAGCTGAGCGCAATCCTCTCTAAAAATGGTATAGAAGCTTTTTGTGCCGGCGCGGAGAAATATCTCCCTTTCTGGCAGCAGCAAGCCGACAATCATCTGGAAAAGAACGGCGATGAAGTGAAACGCGCAGCTTACCAGAACCTTGCATTGTATTATATCCTGAAAGGCAATACGGAGAAGGCTCGCGAAATTATCGAAGCCTACAAGCCTGTGGACAAGATCGTAAAAGAAATGATGGGGTTGTTGAAATATAAGAACAGCGATGACCTGGAAACACTCATCGCAAAAATGGACCCGGAAAAGAAAACACTCGCCTTATCTCCCCCCGACAAAAGGATTACGCTCAACGAAGCCGTAATGAGATTTATCTACTTGAAGATCGATGGCACCGTCAACATCGATGACAGGAAGAATACAGGCACCTACACAGGTACCCTGTATATTAAGAAGCCCGAGCCCGCAGGTGGAAAACAAGGCGGCGGGATCGTTGACCTGGGAGCCGCCGATTTTGACATGCTCATCAGGTACAAGGACAATGGGGTCGACAAGGACATTAAGACGAAGCTCTCTAAGATCAAAAGCTTAAAGGATAATAGCTCCGGGAATTACACAGTTATCAAGGCCGGCACCAATATGCTCGGTGACATGAGCTCAGTGTCGATTGGAAGTGATACTTACATCCTTATGAAAGAGACTTACGCCAGCGCTAAAGTATCCCTGTATCGTATTATGCTGCCCCAGCCGGACGGCAGCGAGAACAGTATGCTCATCCGCAAAGCAGGGGATCCTAAAGGCGTGCGCACAAAGCTGCTTAACTTCAGAAAGAATCTCACAGAATACCTGGCCGATTGCACCGCAACGACCGATATGATCAAACAATCCAGGAACATTAATGGCGACATTAATAAGATATTGGAAACATACTCCAGCTGTAACTAAGCCGGAACGAAAGAAGGCCGGTACGTCCGGCCTTCTTTCATTTTATCAGAGACCACCCTGTCTCACTTCGCCTGCAGGTCCACTACCACATTGATCGTCAACGCAACGATCACGGTATTGAAAAGGAAGGACAAAAGCCCATGTATCAGCACTACCCGCCTTATCTGACGCGAGCTGATCTCTATGTCCGACACCTGGAAGGTCATCCCGATGACAAAAGAAAAATAAGCGAAGTCAATATAATCAGGCGCCTCATTCCCCGGTATTTCCAGCCCTTTGGCGATCTCATCTTTCCGGGTCGGATGATCGCCATAATACAAATGCGCATAGCGATGCGTATACATCATATGCAAAAGCACCCACGAAAATATCACTCCTGTAATATAAATGAAAGTCTCCAGCCCCTTACTAAGCACCCACCCCTCCTTGTTCTTTAACAAAAGCAGCACTCCCCCGAGACTCCCTATAATAGCTATAAGCACAATAGAGAACACCACCGGCCGGCTGGCGTCCTCCCGGCTGGCCAGTAGTCGCAGCTGCTTCGGGCATACTGACGAAAATATTGCCAGCCCGATAGCGATCTCACAAAGACAGAATATATCCCAGGCAACCATCGTACGGGTAGCGCCTTCCATTTTGACAGGCAGTGAAAAAAGAAAGGCCGACACAGCTACTCCCAAACAGATCAGCAGCTTGTAAATAGCCTTGATGCGATAGAACCAATGAGGGGCTTTAACATATTCCGCCATATCTGCAATTTACCTGCTTACCGGCACTACTCAAAAAATTAGTCCCCCTGTCCCTGGCCACCGCCCCATGACAGTCCCCCTAAAAATCAGTATATTTAAAGTAAATTTTCCCGTATGTCAGCCATACAACCTATGCCGCGCAGGGAATTCCTCAAAAACACCGGCCTGGCCGGCATAGCCCTCGTATTGGGATTCACCGCCGCAGGTGAATCCGGGACCACGCAGCTCGCCAATTTCAGCGGCCTCCCGGGCCCCGATCCCTCCGAGCCTTTTGGCCTGACCCCCTACCTCTCCATCGACAGGTCGGGAAAGATCACTTTTTTCAATCCCAAGCCCGAAATGGGCCAGGGCACTTATCAATCCGTCACCGCACTGGTAGCAGAAGAGCTGGAAGTGCCCCTGGACATGGTGCATGTCATCACCAGCTCCGGGCAAAAAGGCATCGACAGCCAGTCCGCCGGCGGCAGCTCCTCCATAAGAGGAGGATACACCAAATTGCGCAAGGTCGGCGCAGCAGCCCGGGAAATGCTTCAGACTGCCGCCGCCAAACAATGGAATGTCCCGGTGTCGGAATGCCACGCCGCAGGCAACGCCACCATCGTTCATCAACCCACAGGTAAAAGCCTGGGCTATGGCCAGCTGGTAGAAACTGCCGCCATGATAGCAGTACCGGCCAATCCCACATTGAAAGATCCAAAAGACTTCAAAATACTGGGCAAGCCCTCCGCCAGACCGGACGTACCCTTGAAGGTTAACGGCGCCGCCATGTTCGGCATCGACGCCTCCCTGCCCGGCATGGTCTATGCCTCGGTAGAACGCTGCCCCGTCCTGGGTAGTAAGCTGGTAAGCTTCGATGACAGCGCCGCCCTCAAAGTACCCGGTGTCCTGAAAGTGGTCAAAGCCCTGAGAGTGCAAGGCAAACACAAAGACGAAGGCGTAGCCGTAGTGGCGGAAAATTACTGGGCCGCCCTGAAAGGAAGAAAAGCGCTGAAAATACAATGGGATCACCAGGGCCTGGATCAGTTCAGCACCACGAACTACGAACAGCAGCTCCGTGAATTGGCAAAGTCCGACGGTCTCGTCGCACACAACAGCGGAGACTTTGACAAAGCCATGCAGGAGGCCACCCATAAGCTGGAAGCCCTGTACGAAACACCCGTCGTAGCCCATTCACCCATGGAGCCCATGAATTGTCTGGCTCACTGGAAAGAGGACGATAAAGTAGACATCTGGACCTCGTCCCAGGGCGCTTCGCTGATCAAAAGAGAGCTGGCCCAAACCCTGGGTATACCCGAAGACAATATCACCCCGCATATCAATTTTTTAGGCGGCGGGTTCGGCCGGCGCCTGGCCTCCGACTTTGCATCCGAGGCAGCCTTCATATCCAGGGCGGTGGGCTCTCCGGTAAAAGTGATCTGGACAAGAGAAGATGACACCCGGATGGGGCCTTTCCGGCCGATGACCTTCTCGGCCATGCGCGGAGCTTTGTCGATAGACGGAAAAGCACTGGCATTCCAGCACAAGGTCGTCTCTCCTTCCATCAACGCCACCAAGAACGAAAAATACGATAAGACAAAGCCCGATCGATCCATGACCGAAGGCATCAGCGACCAGAAATATGAGATCCCTAATATGAAGAACGCCTATGTCTTCGCGGATATTCATATCCCCATGCAGGCCTGGCGCTCGGTCACCAGCTCCACGCTGGCATATGCCCATGAATGTTTCATCGATGAGATGGCAGTGGCCGCTGGCAAAGACCCTATGGCCTTCCGCCTGGAAATGCTGACAGCGGTCTCCGACACAAAAAGAGTGCTCCTCAAATTAAAAGAAGTATCCGGCTGGGACAAACCCCTTCCGAAAGGCTGGGGAAGAGGCGTCGCCCAATATGAGTTCTTCGCAGGCCTTGCCGGCAATGTGGTGGAAGTCTCCTCCACACCGGGCGGCGGCGTCAAAATAGAAAAAGTCTACTCGGTCATCGACCTGGGCACAGTCGTCAATCCCAGCATGGTTGAGGCGCAGGTGGAAGGCGCTGTCGTCATGGCCATCACGGCAGCCACGAAAGATGCCATCCGATTTGAAAAAGGCCAGGCCGTACCGTCTAATTTTCATAACAACCGCATGCTGCGGATCAACGAGATGCCACCGGTGGAAGTACATATACTCGCCGAAGGCGGCACTGTCATCAAAGGCGTGGGAGAACCGGGTCTGCCTCCCGTTGCACCCGCCCTGTGCAATGCTATTTTCGCAGCGACAGGAAAAAGGATCCGCCGCCTGCCCTTTGACATCAACAAAATATGAACAAACTTTTTTGCCTTCCACTACTCATCTTATCACAAGCGATCCTTGGCCAATCTTACAACCCTACCATCGATGTCCTCCACTATGACTTTTCCATAAAGGTCAATGACGACAACAACAGGATCGCCGGCAATACAGCCATCACCCTGGAATTCCAAAAGGCAGCCGACAGTTTCCTCCTGGACTTATCAGGCATGTCGGTCTCTTCTGTAAAGAACAACAACACACCGGCCACCTTCCGCCAAACAAAAGACCATCTCATTATCTATAGTGCCGGAAAACCCCACCAGCAATACACCTACAACATCCGGTACGATGGCATCCCGGCCGATGGTCTGATCATCTCCAACAATAAATTCGGGCACCGTGGCTTCTTCGGGGACAATTGGCCGGACCGTGCACATAACTGGCTGCCCTGCGTAGACCATCCATCCGACAAAGCAACCGTAGACTGGCGGATCACTGCCCCCGGCCATTACACCGTGGTAGCCAATGGCGCTCTCCTGGAAGAAAGAACCCTGCCCAACCACCTAAAGACCACTCATTGGAAAGAGTCCGTGCCCCTGTCCCCCAAGGTAATGGTAATAGGCATCGCTGATTTCGCAGTCGATCATCCCGGTGACGCCGAAGGCATACCCGTTTTTAATTACGTTTACCCGGAAAATAAAGACACGGGCTTCCTTAGCTATGCCCATGCCCTGGAGATCCTCCCCTTCTATATCCATCACATCGGCGCCTACCCCTTCGAAAAATGCGGTAACGTACAATCAAAAACACGCTTCGGAGGTCTGGAAAATGCCAGCGCCATTTTCTACTTCGAAAACTCGGTCAGCTCAAAAAGCATAGAATCCCTGATGGCGCATGAAATTGCGCATCAATGGTTCGGCGACGCTGCCACCGAGTCGGAATGGCAGCACCTCTGGCTCAGCGAAGGCTTTGCCTCCTATATGACCCACTGCTACCTGGAAAATAAATATGGACCAGACACGCTGTCGGCGGGCATGCGGAAAGACAGGATCCAGGTCATCACCTTTGAAAAAAAGAGATTGACCCCGGTGGTGGACACAAGCGTCAAAGATGATTATATGCAGCTGCTCAATCCCAATAGCTATCAGAAAGGAAGCTGGGTGCTCCACATGCTGCGGAGAAAAATAGGCGACTCGCTTTTCTGGAAAGGCATCTCCGCCTATTATAATGCTTATCGCGACAAAAACGCCTCCTCGGAAAATTTCGAAAAGATCATGGCGTCGGTCAGTGGACAGGACCTGCACTCCTTCTTTCATCAATGGCTCTATATTCCCGGCCATCCTTCTATCAGGCTCATATGGCACTACGATACAGCGAACTCATCCCTGATATTGGAATCCACACAGCTGCAGCCGAACCTTTATGAATTTCCACTGGAACTGTCCATAGACGGCGCCCGCTATACCATGCAGATCACCGCCAAAACAAACCAGGTCCGGATACCGCTGGTGGCCGAACCAACAACGATCGTCCCGGACCCGGATATAAATATATTAGCCGATTTCTCCTACTAAACGGCATCCGACAACGAAGTGAACGTAAAGTCCCTTGCCTTGATAGCCGGCACCAGGTAGCTCCTGTAGGATTCTACGCTGATACTCCTCTCCTGTTTGCCCAAAGCTTCCACATTGTTCAGCATGATGACAGGGCTTTCATTGAACCGGAAGTTCTTGATAGGGAATTTCACCTCGCCATTCTCGATATAGAACGTACCGTCCCTGGTAAGCCCCGTCAGCAGCAAGGTCTGCGGATCCACCATCCGGATATACCAGAGGCGTGAGACCAATATGCCTTTTTCCGTGCTCTTGATCAGCTCCTCCAATGAAGCAGTCCCCCCTTCCATGATGATATTCGATGGAGGCGGCACAGGATCGACCTTTTTCTTGTCCGCCCAAAATCGCGAATAGCTGAGGTTCTTCACCACTCCCTTGTCGATCCAGCTTCTCTTCTGCAGCAGCTGCCCTTCTCTGCTCCAGGTGGACGAAGGCAATTCCGGATTGAAAGGGTCGGAATAAATATTGACCTTTGCATCCATCAGCTGCTCGCCCAGGCGGTTGCCGCCGCCAGCCTTGCTCATAAAACTTCTGCCCTCATCGGCATTGCGTGCATCCAGCCCAAAGAAAAGGCTCTCCAGCAGGTAGGCAACAGCCACCGGCTCAAGGATCACTGTATATTTCCCGGGCTCGATCGCTTTAGCACCGATAGACCCATTGGCCTTCCCAGCAGCGATCCTGGTGGCCGCAAAAGTATCCAGCTTGCTGATGTCGTTATAACCTCGTGCCGCATACCCGGACCCCGTTCCCTCTTCATTACGGGTAGTCACGGAGAACACCACATCCGTGGTCTTATTGTAAGCGAAAAGCCCCTTGGAGTTCATGATGGAGTTGAAGCTGGTGGTATTCTCCAGGTACCCGGCCGCCTGCAGCTTCGCGTCTTTAGTCACCTGGATGCTTTTTGCAACAGCTTCCGCCCTTGTATCAGGCGTGATGGCTGCCGTGGCAGGCACGTATGTAATGGGATCCGGGAAATCCTGCGGCCCCAGTAAAGGCATATGTTCCGGGTTGTCCGGCGCCAGCTGGGCAAGCTCCTCTGCCCTGCGTACCACTTTTTCCAGGGATGCATCATCGAATTCATCGATAGACGCAACACCCGTCTTTTTGCCGAATGTGGAACTGACGACAAGGGTCTGTTGGCTGATCTCGCCGGCCGTAGACACGGAATTCCGTGCATAACGAATATTACCCCCGTCGGAACCGTTCAGCGCCACCTCGCATTCCTCCGCCTTGGAATAGCCGAGCACTTTCTTTAATAGTTGCTGAGCTTCTTCTTTACTTAAAATTGCCATATGATAAATTGCTTGTGTAGTTAAAGGTTGATTAGATCTTCCGGGCCGTATTAATGACATTGACCCCATTAAAACGGGTCGTTGAGCTGCCATGACTGACGGCATTGGACTGCGAAGGCTGGCCCTTCCCGTCATTGAAGGCGCCGCCCAGCCGGTAGTCCCGCTCATCGGCAATGGCCGTGCAGGAGTTCCAGAACTCCCTGGTATTGGCCTGGTAAGCTACATCCTTCAGCATACCGACGATCTTCCCTTCCTTGATCTCATAAAAGGTCTGTCCGCCAAACTGAAAATTATACCGCTGCTGGTCGATGGAGAACGACCCGTTCCCGATGATATAGATCCCTTTCTGTACATTTTTGATCATATCATCCACGCTCAGCGGATCCTTGCCTGGACGGAGGGACACATTAGGCATCCGCTGGAATTGTACGTCCGACCAGCTCTGTGAATAACAGCACCCCTGCGATTCTTTCAGTCCGATGATATGCGCCTGGTCACGGATAGCCTGGTAGTTCACCAGCACCCCTTCCTTGATAAGATCCCATTGCTTGCACTTCACGCCCTCATCATCAAAACCCACCGCCCCCAGGCTGCCCGTCTGCAGCTTGTCGGCGACAATATTCACCAGCTTGCTGCCGAACTGGAAATTGCCGGCCTTCCACTTGTCCAATGTAAGGAAGCTCGTGCCGGCAAAGTTTGCCTCATATCCCAACACACGGTCCAGCTCAGTGGGATGCGCCACCGACTCGTGAATGGTAAGCCAGAGATGGGAAGGGTCCAGTATCAGATCATACTTTCCGGGCTCCACCGACTTGGCGGTGATCTTCTGGGTGACATCAGCCGCCGCATTCTTTATATCCTCCAGCATGTCATAACGGTTCTTATAGCGGGTGACGATGCCTTGCACCTTATCGTTTGCCGTAGCCGTCAGGTACTCATATCCCATGCCCACAGGCGAACTGAGCGCCTGCCGGGTTTGGAACTTACCGGTCGCCTGATCTATTTTAGTAACATTGAAGAAGGGATAAATGCGGTGAATGTCCTGGTCGATATACGAGCCGTCCGTGGAGGCAAAGTATTTCTGCTCATTCACGGCAAGGATAGCCGAGTTGACGAAATTGGCGCCGCCTTTCATGGCAATACCATTTACATTCAACAGGAGGTCCACTTTCTCCTTGATAGGTACTTCGAAAGCATTTTTTACGATCGGTGTCTTCCAGCTCACCTCTCCGTATCCTTTCTGCGGAGCCAGCTGCACCGGCTCGGAAATGATCTTCGCATTCGCCTTCGCAACAGCCACCGCCCTTTCAGCGATCCGGGCGACACCGTCCTTCGTGACATCGTTGCCGGCAGCAAATCCCCAGCTCCCATTGGCGATCACACGGATCCCCACACCGAAAGTTTCCGTGTTGGCAATGTTCTGTATCCGGTTCTCCCGGGTCACTGTAAACTGGTTGAGATAACGGCCGATCCGTACGTCCGCATAAGTAGCTCCCTTAGATCGTGCAGCATTCAAAGCGACGTCCGCCAGCTGCTTTTTTACAGCAACATCCATCCCGGCATTCAACGTTTCGGAAACATCGATCATTCTTGAACCAAAGGGAAGTTTGGGCATTACCAATGAGCCAAAGCCCATTCCTGCCATGTGAATGAAGTCTTTTCGTTTCAAGGTTTTCTCATTTGTTGTTAGTCTAAAAAAATATCCCAGGCAATCTAAAAAACTTTTAAATAACTATTTGTCCGCTCATCCTGTCAAATCTTCCTTTCTACCCATAAAAACAGGCAGCATAGTACGAACAAAAGGTAAAACCATCCTTTACTTATCAATACGCGCTCGGTCTCCTTCCCCTTTTCTGCCTGGCCGCCGCCCTTTCTCCCATTCTGTAAGAGCCAGCCCGCTGTGGCCCGCATCCTTTCCATCCTGTGCAGCGTATGCCAATCATCCTTCCCCCAGACATACCACCAGTTACGTTCCCCCTGCGATGTACGCACTGTCTGCCAGCCCGCCTCCCGGGGCCAGTACATCCCTTCCCAGGCAAAGGGCAGCAAGGGATGCTGCGCCAGGTATACAACTACAGGTCTTGTGCCGGCTTCCTCGTCCTCCCCCGCGATCAAAGCTTGTGGCAAGCTGCTCCCGGCCGATCGAAGCAATACCTTCACCGGTTGATCCACCGCCGGCAGGGCAGGCATTACTTGCCAGCGTTCCTTAGCAGCTGCATCACCCGCCGCCTCCTGTAAAATGGAGGTCCAAAGCGCAGCATACGCTTTTTTATCCCCCGACAGCAGCCTGACATAAGTGCCAGTCAACGTCGTAAGGATAATTTTTCCGGCGCCATACATGTTCGCACTTACCAGCGTTCGCGATTGACTATCTTTCATCACCGGCCGGTCGCCAGGCTTATCGGTAACGACCATACGCAGCACGGGATCACTGCCTCCAAGCGCCCGGACCCCATGCCCTAACAATGTGCTGTCTGCCTTAATGATCAACCCCAGCCCCCTCCCCGCCACCTGCCGACGCAAACAGGCATACTCCATACGCCCGATCGCCTTCAGCTCCGCGGCATCCGCAATAACCACATCAAACTTGTCCAGCAGCGTGGGAGTAAGATGATCGGTCTGCTCCGCAGCCATATTGAGAGAAGCATGATCATACTTCCCTTTACTGATCGCTGTTCGTATCGTTACGCCGTGCCCATTGTCCGAAAGCCAGTGGGCCAAAAAACGGTTCTCGAAATCCGGAGCAGCCGCCAGCAATAATATGCGCAGGCCCTTCCCGGGCGACACCTCCAGGGAAATGGATTCCTGCTCCAGCGTGTCAGCGCCCGAAAGGGCGGTCAGGCGATAAACGGCACGACCGGCCTGAATAGGTATGGTCCTTAATTCAAAATCTCCTCCCGCACCCGGCTTTACTATTGCCGAGTCCAACATCGCCCCCAGCCCCGTAAGCAATAATTTCACCGGAGTACCCTGTGAATGAAAGAACCGGCCCTGTATACGGCAGGCCTCCCCTGGCCATAACGAACGCTTCCAGTCAATAGAGACGATCCCCGCCTGCAGGGAAGAAGGATGGAATATCACCGGCACATCAGGCAGACGGCCACATTCCTCTCTCGTCAGCCCATACCCATACACATGCAGCCTCGACAATCCTTGCCCCTTTACATCCTCCGGAGCCGCCCACACGGTCCCTTTGGACCTGATACTATCCGTAGTATATCCCTCCGTCAATAAGACCCCTTCTTCCTCTCCACCGGCCGCCGGACGGGTATACCCTACCGGTAACGCTATCGCAGCCAGAGAGGCCACTAATAGGATGCTGGCAATGATCCGCCACGGCAGCCGGGCCCGGTTATCCCGCTGAAGCTCCTTCATCAGCAACAGCACCAGCAAAGCCAGCGAAAGACAGAGGACTATATAGCTCCAGGATGTCATTGCTTGTTTACGTTACTGAAATAAAGTTGTGAAAGGCCCGCATCGGCCGGTCCCGGGTGCCTGGATGGACTGGCCTCCGGCAGTGATACCATTTTCCTTATCGCCTGCTGAGCCAGCTTGCGGACTCCCTCTTCTCCCTTCTCTCCTGCCAAAACGCTTCTCATTGCCTGAAAACCCTTCAGATATTCTCCCGGTTTTTCCATCGCCTTCTTCCCCAATTGGCGGCTTGCCTCCTGCAGTATCCCTAAAGCAGTTCCATCAAAGTCCCCGCCCCGATCCAATATGCTCAACGCCATCCGCAGCTTATCTTCTACCGAAGGCTCATGCCTAAATACTGCATTCCGCCTGGGCGCTTCGATCTCATCCAGCTTTCCCGTCAGTCGTTTCTTAAGGTCCAACGGCGTCACATGCACACCGGTTTTCGCCACATAAGCCCGGGACTTCTGTTGCAGGTCCTTCAGCAATCGTAAGGCCTTGTACTCATACGGCAAAGCCTCCTGCGGTTTGAAGGTCCGCAGCCGCAGCTCCGCATTCCACATCTCCGTCAACGTTGCCTTCAGCTGCTGTTTGATCGCCGGCTCGAAATAAGTGGCATCCTCGGCATTATCATGTTTGTCCGTAAAAGCATCCAGGACTTTCGCGGCATTCCCGAATTCCCCGGGAGCGCCGCCGGCCTTGGAAAAGCTTTCGCTGTTCCCGCCTTCCTCCGCTTCTTCACCCAGGAATTTTCCATACCGCAGCCGCAGCAGCTTCTGATCTATCCCCAGGTCATTGCTTTTATTATTGAATGCCTGTTGCGATATCGTATCCTTTTCGCGCAGCAGCTGTTCCGTCTCGATGATGATCTGCCGTTCGCTTCTAAAGAACTCGGGTTTGACATCCACTCCTGTTGTAAGCCCCTCCAGGCTCATCAGCTTGGCCGTATCCGGTAAGGAAATGATATACATATCGCTCCTCGATCCCTGCCCGCGGTTATCCTTTGCCCGGCAGTAGAAATACAATTCATCGCCCGGATGAAGACCAAGTGCATCCAGGTTCAGGGTCTGCTGCAGATCGAGAGCCGCCCGTCCCCCCGGGAATGCATTGCCGAACGGTAGCTCCTGCTCTTTGAATTTGACTGCCTCTCCGCTGCCGCTGGCTACAGTCGCCACAATCGTCGCCTCGCTGACGCCATAGTCATCCTCCACTCTTACAGCAAGCGGAATTTTTCTGGACGCTCCAAAGTCCACGATCGTATATGCTTTCGGCGTCCTGATAGCGATCCTGGGCGCTTCATCCCTGATCACTTCCATCTTGTATAGTTCCGAAAGTCCCTTATTCACTTTCAGCTGATAAAATCCGGAAAGCTCCGCCACACCCGAAGACCTCCACAAAGTATGCCCGGTATCGGCAGCCTTCAGGCTTGCCCGGGTACTATCATTGAAGATCAGCTGCATCGCCTCCACGGGCATATTGGTCTGTATCTCCCAGTGCACCAATGACCCCTCTTCCACCTGAAGATTGAAGTCCTGCTGGCTCCGCACACCCCTGCCCGTATAAGCAGGTGGCATCACTCGTATATTCACCATGCTAACCCCTGCCGGTGGTACCGCCACAGGTGTCGCTGATCTGCTCCTGACGACTTTCCCTGCTCCGGCCCCATCAGTTCTTACGACCATGCCGAACAAAGCCGTCACGCCCACCAGGCACATCCCAATGATCAATTTCTTCCGCAAAGGAAGGGGCAGCCTCAGCGTATGCAGCCGCTCCTTAACTCTGCCCGCCTGTAATCTTTCCAGGGGACCTAATTCAGCTGAAGGCATCAGCAGCAATCCACAGCTCTCTTCAAGTTCAGGTAATTGCTTATCAAGGATACGGGCGGTGTCCACAACAGTCACCCGCCACGAAGGGAACAGCAAAAGCATAACACCGTACGCCACTATGAAAAACAATCCTCCATACCACAGCGACCCATATCCCCACCTGGCAAGGACAGCCGTCAGCAACAGGCTCGCGGCAACGGACAGCAGTCCGCAAAACGCCAGGCCTTGCACCATCCAGCGCCGTTGCAATGTCTTTAATATGTGTTTGCCTTCACCCATTATTCCCGGATCTCTTAAAGCTCAACATCCTTTCGAACACCAACAATAAACATAGCAGGACCCAGCCGGCCGGCGCAAGGTCGACGGCCGCCTCCGCCTTGACCATCGGCGCTTCTATATCCGGCCTCCCATTAGCAAGGATCATTTGCTGCGGATCGATCATTCGCCTGTCCTGCCCCGGCGGCTCTTTTCCAAACAACAGCTCCTGCAAATACATCGGCAGATCGCCGCTCCACACCAGTCCGTTCCACGCAGGATCGAAATGACTAAAGAAATGCCATCGCCTCCCCTCTTCCGTTTTTTCCAGCCCCAGCAAGAGCCTTCCAAACCCGTCTACCCACACAGGTTGCAGCGGCTCCGCCTGCACAGGCTGTCCCGCCACTTTCTCCACCTGCACGCTCGTCCCCCCTACCCATGTATCCACAGCGCTCTCTTTCCCAGGTTCATAGAAAAATATATTGTCCGCCTTCAATCCCGTTGGAAGCGGCTTCGCAGACAACCAGAACACCCAATCCGCCTTCTCCAAACCCTGGCTCGCAGCTCGCAGCTCATAGCTCGTAGCTATCAAAGATCTGTGCGTAAATTGTCCCAATGCCTTCACAGCTCCACCCACCCACTGCCCATCGATACCATCCGCATAGATGGAAACACGCAGCACAGTAGTATCCGCGTCAGCCCCCGCCTTCCTCTTCATTTCTTCATACTTGTACGTGCTTCCCGTCGGCCCGCTGCTCCCCGTGATCACCCCAACACTGTCGCGCCCCGTCGGCCATACTTTTTCTACCCAATGCACCATACTATCCTCATCCCCTCCATTCACATACCAGCGAACCTCCCGCTTTGTCGCAGGGCGCGCACCGGAAAAATGGATAAGTCGGCAGTCCGAAAAGATATAGAAAGGGACGGCTGCCGGAGCCTGGTGGTCCAATACCTTAAAGTCCGCCCACCGGGAAGCGCCTGTCAGATCATGCCGCTCCCAGCCCGCCTTTATCAATGAGTCCATCACCCTCCGCATCCCGCTTCCCGGCGGGTCCTCTCCCACCAGTAACCAGCCCTTCTTCTTCAGCCCGGGTTCCTCCTTCCAGGAAGGCCCCGCCAGCAGCAAAGCCAGCAGCAATAGCAAAAGACAACGCAGCAGGAGCAGCAGCCATTCGGAGACCATCCGGCTGCGGGCCTTCTTCCGGTATGCCTTTTCCAGGAAGGCAATGCTCCCGATGGCTAAAACCTTTCCCTGCTTGTAATTCCATAAATGGATCGCCACCGGGATAGCGATCCCGGCCATTGCGATTAACCATATGGGTTGTAACAGCTGTAACAAATTCTATCCGGTAACTTTTTGTCTTTGTTTTAAAAAATCCCGCAACGCATCCCCCGGAGATTGGTCCATGCGTACCATGGTATATGCGATCTGCTTATCCAACAGCTGCATCCGGACCCCGGCCAGCCATGCTTGCAGCCGCTCCTGATAGGCCGCCTGCGCCAAAACACCGTTGAAGGGCACCTGCTCTCCGGTCTCCAGGTCCTGTACCCGGTGATATCCCTTATAATCCATCTCCAGCTCATTCTTTCCTATAAGGTGAAAGACAATGATCTCGTGACGCAATGCCGCCAGCACCTCCAGCAGTCTGCTGATCTCTCCTTCCCGTTCATACATATCCGTGATAAATACCAGCAGCTCCCTTTTCTGGTCGCCGGTGAAGATATGCTTGTATTGAGTGGGGTCTCCCATACGCCCGCCTGGCCGTATGTTCTCCAGTTGGTAAAAAAAGCGGGCAAGGTGCTGCGGGTCCTTACGGCTGGGCAGGGAGAAAACATCACCCTCCTGGAAGACATAGAGCCCGAAGGAATCGCCCTGCATATGTGCCAGCCAGCCCAGGCTGGCAGCCAGCAGGCGGGCATAGTCCAGCTTGGTGAAGGCGCCATCCCGGTGCGCCATGGAGTTGCTGGCGTCAACCAGCAGCCGGATAGAGATGCTCGTCTCTATCTCCGACTCGCGGATGTAGTAGCGGTCGCTCCGGGCATATCGTTTCCAATCCAGCCATCGGAGATCATCTCCCGGCTGATAGCTCCGGTATTGGCTAAACTCCAACCCCGGCCCCTTGACCTTGCTCTTGTTGATGCCGGCCATAAATCCGTCTATCGTCCGGCGGGCTGCCAGCGAAAGATCCTTGATGGCCATTAAAATATGGTGATCTTGTAATTCGCTCATGAAATGTCTTCCCCCCATTTATGATAAAGGCGTAGCCGGTCGCTGAATCTCTCTCAATAACACACCAGTCACCTGGTCGGAAGTGATCGACTCCGCTTCTGCCTTGAAGTTCATCAATATCCGGTGCCGCAGGACCGGATAAGCCATAGCATGGATATCTTCGGGAATGACAGCATATCGTTGTTTGAACAAAGCCCTGGCCTTGGCCGTCAGGATAAGCGCCTGACCCGCACGGGGCCCCGCACCCCATCGCACCCATTCCTTTATATACGGCAGGGACGTAGTATCCGGCCGGGTCGCCCGGATGATCTCCGCAACATATTTCACCATGTCCTCGCTGATGCTGACTTCCCTTACCAGCTTTTGTAATTGTTGGATCTCCGGACCATTCACCACGGGATGAACAGCCGGACGCCGGGTCCCGGTAGTATGGCTGAGGATGACAGCCTCCTCTTCGGCTGTGGGATAGCCAATCTTGATGTATAACAGGAAGCGATCCAGCTGTGCCTCAGGCAAGGGATAGGTCCCCGCCTGCTCGATGGGGTTTTGCGTGGCCAGAATAAAGAATGGCCTGTCCAGCTTATACGTCTGCCCCCCATAGGTGATCTCGAACTCCTGCATCGCCTCCAGCAACGCCGACTGGGTCTTGGGCGGCGTACGGTTGATCTCGTCCGCAAGTACGATATTGGCAAACAACGGCCCCTTATTGAATTTGAAGAAACGTCTGCCCGTCGCATGGTCCTCCTCCAGGATCTCCGTCCCGAGAATATCGGTAGGCATCAGGTCCGGCGTGAACTGGATCCTGCGGAAAGAAAGGTCCAGCGCCTGCGACAAGGTCCGCACCATCAACGTCTTCGCCAAACCGGGAACACCCTCCAATAAACAATGCCCCCCGGCCAGCAGCGTTACCAGCATCTCTTCTACAATGGCGTCCTGCCCGACAATAACCTTCTGTATCTCCTTTTTTAATAGCGAGAGTTTTCCCAATAATGACTGTACAGTGCTTTCGACGATTTCCAAACCCGTGAATTTTTATAAGTTAAAAAAAATCCTAATTTTCACTTTTTCCGAAAATTCACCCTGAAAACAGGAAATTAAAGATAAAATCATCAACTTTAAAAAAATTACACCGCCGGTGAATCAATTCACTTTTGCAAGGTTAAGGTACAAGTCGGGAGATTGGGACACAGATCAACGCATGCCGTCTAACCTGTTGAATTCACTGATCGAATACACCACCCTGCCCGTCAACCTGCAGGAAAAGATCGTCGACCTGGAAAGCACCGACCTCTTTCAATACCCTTTCTGCTATATCAGCGGTCACAAACTGGTGCAATTCAACACCCGGGAAAGCGCCCATTTCCACCAATACGTCCAAAACGGGGGCTTCGTCTTTGCCGACGACTGCAATCACGACATCGATGGACTTTTCGCCCGGTCATTCGAAGCACAGATGCAAACGCTTTTTGGCCCCGCCGCCCTGCAAAAAATACCCAATAACCATCAGATCTATCATTCATTCTTTAAATTCGAGAAAGGCCCGCCCAACACCGCCTTCGAGCTGAATGGATGGGGTGACGACCTGGTCCATGACTACCTGAAGGCCGTCACCATCAATGGACGCATCGGCGTCCTCTACAGCAACAAGGATTATGGCTGCGAATGGGATTATGATTTTCGCAATAAGCGCTTCCTGGCGGAAGATAATACGAAGTTTGGGGTCAATATCATTATGTATGCTATGAATGTAGTAAAATAAAAACCAATATAAATGTCGCCCAATCCTCCCCAGGATGCCACGGAAATTCTTTCACTGTCCCGATTATCGACGGCCATTCCCGACATTGAAGACAAAGCGCTCACGGAGTTGGCCTGGATAATAGAAGTAACTCCTGCTGACAATGGAAAGTTTACCCGGCAGGAGCTTTGGAGCATATTTGACACGGATTGGCGGATAAAATATGAGTGGGTTGAATGCTATGGTCATTCCACCGAAGATGGACGATGGCATAACATATTGGGAGGCAGATCGAAATGGTATGACCAGCTACAGATAACCTGGCAATTGGCAGATAAATATAAGGAAGATGATGTTGAATGGGACCTGCCTTCCCTGGAAGAATTCCGTGACAACCTTTTGCAACGCCTGACAAGCAAATTTCCGGACATTCATATAAGGGAGTTGGAAGACATCCCTTCCGCCTTAAAAAAGGCGCAAATCCTCGCACTGCTGAAAAAACAATTTAATCACGACTCGATCCTGGTAATAAAAAGCGCAGGCCAATATTCGGGGAAACAGGCTTGGGACGTCTTGATTAGTTTAGGACTGGAATGGGATGACGCAGCCCTCTTTCATTGGAACGTTGGCCGGGGACAAGACCATCGGTACGACCAGCTATTCTCTGTTTGGACAACCTCTCCTCCTGGTTATTTCGATCCGGAAAAGATGAAAGCAGGAGCCTTCAATCCCATCGACCTCGTATTCGGTTTTAATATTCCACGGTGTGTCGATCCCATAAATGTTTTCAATTGCATGGTAGACGCCGCAGAATATTGTCAAAAGATATTAGGAGGCACAATTGTGAACGCAGTGGGAACCCTTTTCGACAAACAGACTCAGAAAATAAACATTATTGAATTGATCGATGATATGCACGCAAAAGGCATTTTGCCGGGAACACCGCTTACACTTAAGATGTTCTGATACAAAAAAATGCAGCCTCACGAAGAGGCTGCTAGTAGTCGTCAGATAAGATACTGAATCAATCAGAGTCGACAGGCTATTTATTGTTGCTCCTGTGTAGTAGATCCCCCGTCGGAGGATGGACTATTTTGATACTCCGGCTGCTCACTTTCACTTCCCGTCGCCGGCTTTTGATCCTTTTGTTGTTGCTGCGAACCATTGCCATTATAAGGCTGCGGTCCATTGCCATTATCCCTGCGATAGTTCCTGTAGAAATAATCTTTTCTTGCCTGGATCACGGCCGCATCCCGGTCATGCTTCAACTGGTTGATCTTTTCCCTTCTTTCCTTGCGGGGGACCGACTTGTCATGACGTACGTCCTTGATCTGGGCATTGTAATCATTCTTAATGTCCTCGATCTGTAAAGCCAGCTTGGAAGGCGTCGCTCCATAACCATAATAGTAAGGAGGATAAGGATAACCCCAGGGGCTATATAACCCATAAGGGTAACCAAAGGGATAGCCATAGCCAAATCCCAATCCAAGCCCTACATACGTACGGGGATAGGAATATACTACCCGCCCGCCGCCATGATATCCCCCACCACCATGGATGCCGCCACCGCCATGATAACTCACTCCCCGCTGAGCAGAAGCGCCCAGGGAAAGACCTGCTGCAAATAATACGATCAGCAGCCTGCGGCCGGTCCGGCCGCTCATTCGTTTTAATTGATCTTTTATTTTCGTTTCCATAACTTGATTCTCCTTGTCTACAATAGACGGCAAAAAATGGACAAGGTTAATTCTACCTGTTCGTTATAACATATCTATAACAATCTCAATACCAGGCACAAAAAAAAGCACCCCCGAAGAGTGCTTATCTGTCTTTTATGTCATTAAAACCCTGTCTGTTCTGCATAACCCTGTCAGGTAGACAGTAGCTATTTATGCTGGACAACTAACCCCTGCCCGGGTACCCACTTATCATACTCCATATATGCAGCTACTTCCCTGGCCGTCTCTTCACCTTTAAGCTTTGTCACAAGGTGAAGGGCGCCGTCGATCCCTGCCGAGATGCCTGCGGTGGTAATGACATTCCCATTATCTACGAACCGGGTTTCCGACAATACCTTGGTTTCCGGCAAAGCCTTGCGCAGCGATTCGATACTCGCATGAAAGGTTGTAGCCGTAAGATTATCCAATATCCCCGCCTTTCCAATAATAAAGGCGCCGGTACAAACAGAGAAAAAATAGGAAGTGGATGACTTACGCTTCCGGATCCAGCCCAGGACAGCGCTATCCTTCGATGACGGTCCTGTATTGCCGCCAAAAAAGGCCATGATATCAGCTGGCGGCGCATCCTCGATGCTGTAATCCGGCATGATCTTCAGAATGCCTTGTGCGACGATCGGCGCTTTCGTCCGTGAGACGGTGAATACACGGAAACCGGCATTTGCGAATACTTCCATAGGTCCGGCAAAATCCAGCACCTCTATCCCGTCCTGCAGGTAAAAACAAATAGTCATTTCCTTCTTGTAATTTTCGATCAATGCTTTCCTTGCCGCCACCGATTGATGGATCAGCTGCATCCCACAGTGAGGGCAGGTGCCCGGCTTGACAAATACAAGCGTGTCACATCCCCCGCCACAAATGCCGCAGAGCCAGGCCATGCTGTCTTTCAAAGCAGTTCCCTGCGCCCTGACGAAAAAAGTGCTTAACAGCAATACAACGGAATAAATGATTTTCTTTCTCATGTCCCAAAGATAGTTCCCTCACTTCCGGAGAGGTAGGACATTCCTGCGCAGTATCAGGACAAGTCGTTATGCTGTTCCTTACACGCTCGCTCTCCCCTTCACGACACTTTCCGCAATGACGAAGGCAGGCTTCCCGTATGTTTTCTGAGAATATGCCGCAGCTGATTGGCGCTTTGCAGCCCGCATTGCTGCGCGACGGCATCGATCTTATGGTTGTTGCTCAGAAGATGTACTGCTTTTTCCACGCGCAGCTTCTCAAGGTATTCACCGATCGTAATGCCCGTGCTGGATTTGAATTGTCGGGTGAGGTTCCGTGGACTCGTATACACCAGGGCAGCCAGCTGCTCCACCCGTATCTTCTTCGGCAGGTTGTGAATGATCCAATCCTGCACGACATGGATGTCGTTGTTGATATGCCCCCGGTATTGCAGATACACGCTGTCCTGCGATTCGCTGCCGTCGCGACGGATATAGACCACCATTTCTCTCGCCACCTTAAAAGCAAATTCCGCCCCATGCTTTTCTTCCAGCAGGGCGAGGGCCATATCCAGTCCCGTGGTCACACCCGCGCTGGTATAGATATTACCGCTCTTCACGAACAGGCGGTCGTTCAGCACCTTCAATGACGGGTGATCCTGCTGCAGGCGCGCCGTATATTTCCAATGTGTAGTACACTCCCTTCCCTCCAGTAAGCCCGCAGCCGCCAGTGTAAACGCGCCCGTACAGATCGAACAGATAGTGGCTCCCGCCTTGTCCGCCTGCCGCAGCCACGCAAAAAGCCGGTGATCATCCATAGGCGGCAGCCGGCGCAGATCATATCCCGGCACAAACAGGATGTCCGATGCACGTATCTTTATCCCGGTATATTTCTTCAGCCCCGTCATCCGCAGTTGGGCAGAAGTGGGCTGCGTAATATTGTCGGAGACATAGATGATCTCGTAAGGATTCCCGTAATCCCCGCTTTCATAAAATGTCTGCACCGCACCGGCCAGGTCCAGGATATGCGTTTCCTTGTTAATGTAAAAGATGACTCTGCTGTCGGACATAAATTAACAAGATAGGAAAATCCTTGAATACTAACCATCCATCACATTGACGAGACCGGTGAACAAAAAACACACGACGACATCACCGCCTTCTGGGCAGCCATCATGACACGCCAGGCGCCTCCAGCACAGATAGCGCTACTTTGACGATCTCCTCCAGCGTCTTACGTTCCGGCTTCGCCTGACCGGTGACCTTAAGCCCGCTGTACGTACTAAACAGATACTTAGCCAACGCCTGCGGAGCAAATCCCGTATGGATCGCACCCGCAGCCTGCCCCTCCCTGATCCACTCCGCAAACAACCCCTCCATCCATTCCATATTGCTCGCAGCAATATCCGCGATCTCCTTGTCCATGTTGACCATTTCCGTCGTCGTATTCACCATCAAACAGCCCTTCCGCATCCTGTCCGATAAAATATCCTCTGCCGCATACTGGAACATGGCCCGGAAACGCTCGGCAACATTCTTCACCTTCGCCCCCAGATGCTGCAGCTGCCGCTGCTGGCCATCCAGGTAAAACCTCAAACTACGCACGAACAGCTCATGCTTTCCTCCAAATGTATTATAGATGCTGGAACGACTCAGCCCCGTTGCCTTGGTAAGCTCATCTATGGAAGTGCCGTTATATCCTTTCGTCCAGAATAATTCCGTCGCTTGCTGCAACGCGGCTTGCTCATCGAATAAAATTTCCTTAGGCATCGGGGCTGAATTTTTAATGAAACCTCCATCCACTTTAATGCATCCTTGTGTGGAATATTCGTTCCAAATTTAGACCAAAAAAAACTACAACGTTGCCATTCCCCCGTCCGCGATCACTTCAGCGCCCAGTATAAAGCTGGAATCATCCGAAGCAAAGAACACCACGACCTTAGCTATCTCCTCAGGGGTTCCAAACCTGCCAATCGGCACCTGCGCCCTGATACTATTGGCCGTCTGCTCCAGGTGATCCGAAGGTAGTCCTAACTTACCGTACAGTGGAGTGGCCACCGGTCCGGGACTCACCGCATTTACACGGATCTTGCGTGGCAGCAGCTCCGCCGAAAGGTTCTTTGCAAACGTCAGTACCGCTGCCTTCGTGGCTGCATAGATCGACGCATTAGGCATGCCAATATGCGCATTGATGGATGTATTCAGGACGATCGAACCACCCTCGCCCATCAAAGGCAGCAGTTGCTGGATCGTAAAGAATGCCCCCTTCACATTCGTATCGAACTGCCCGTCAAAAAATGCCTCATCCACCGCTTCGATCGGCGAGAACTGCGCGATCCCCGCATTAAGAAATAACACGTCCACACTTGGAAAGATCGCCTCCACCTGCGAGCGTAGCTGCCGGACCTGTGCAAGCTTTGAAGTGTCGGACAACACCCCATAAGCCTGCGGCCCCAGTTCAGCTACCGCCTTGTCCAGCGAAGCCTGGTTACGTCCCGTAATGATCACCCTCGCTCCTTCCGAAATGAATTCCTTAGCCGTAGCTAAACCGATACCGCTGTTTCCACCGGTGATAACTGCTGTTTTGTTAAGTAGCCTGTTCATAAAATTTATCTTTAAAGGTTATTTGGAACGATAATTCCAAAACAAAATTACACATCTGGAACGATTGTTCCAATTATTTTATTGCCTGCCAAAAACTAAGTATAAACCCTTACGTCATTTAGAAACCCTCCACCGGCCAAAATACCTCCCTTCCCCTGCCGTTAAACCTTATTGCAAACCCGTAGAACAACCATTGTTACGCTCTGAAACCTAAGTGCATGCTATTCCGGAAGGTCAAAATTAAGCTCCTGGCTTCCCTGCTGGTGACAAGCTTTTGTTGCCCGGCCACTGCACAGCACCCCGGTCTTAAATTTGAACACCTGGATATAGTTGACGGCCTTTCCCAGAACAATGTCCTCAACGTCATGCAGGATAGCCGTGGCTTCATCTGGTTCGGCACCCGCGACGGGCTCAACAAATACGATGGCTACCAGATCAGCATCTATCGCAATGACCCGGCAAATAAAGGCACCATAAGCAACAACTTCATCGCCGACATCATAGAAGACCACCACGGCTTTATCTGGGTTGCCACCAGGGGAGGAGGGCTTAATAGATACGATCGCGCTAAAGACCAGTTCATTTCTTTCAAAAAAGACTCCCGCGGCACGCCCATTCCCAGCGACTACATCTCCAGCCTCGTCGAAGATGAAAAAGGCTGCCTCTGGATAGGCACCGAAGATCAGGGCCTCCTGTACTTCATCCCCGATAGCAATAAATTCTATCAGTACAAACATCTCGACAAAGACTCCACCAGCCTCGGCGGCGATTATATCCGCGACGTCTTCATCGATAGCCAAAAGAACCTGTGGCTGGGCACTTACGGCAATGGTCTGGACCTACTCGACAAAAAGAGCGGTGCATTTCTCCATTTTCGCCACAGGAAAGATGATTCATCCACCCTATGCAACGACAAGCTGATCTGCCTGTATGAGGACTGCAGCCATCGTCTCTGGATCGGTACGGATGGCGGCGGATTGGACAGAATGGATGATCCCGCCCGGAGCAGCATCTTTCATCACTTCAGGCACAACGCAGGCGACAAAACAGGGATCTCAGGCAACACGCTGTTTGGAATAGGTGAAGATCCCGACCACCGCCTGTGGATAGCATTGGAAAATGCCGGTGTTAATATCTACGATCCCAATACCAACACATTCCGGCAATATGTGCATGATGACATCGACCCCACCAGCCTCAGTAACAACTCCGTCCATACTGCCTATATGGACAACGTCGGCAATATGTGGGTAGGCACATTCGCCGGCGGTTTGAATATCCATAAAAGATATTCCAGCCAGTTTATTCATTACAGGCATACCCTGGACAATAATACCCTCGGCAACAATAATGTGCTCAGCATCACCGAAACATCCGATAAAAAATTTTGGATCGGCACGGATGGCGGTGGGCTCGATCACTTCGACCCGGTCACTGGCCGGTTCCGGCACTACCGTCATGAGGAAGGCAACCTCCGCAGCATTTGCGGCAACTATGTGCTCTGCGCCATGGAAGACAGGAATGGCAATGTCTGGGCAGGCACCTGGGCCGATGGCATCACGGTATTCAGACCAAAGGAGAACACCTGGCGCCATTTCCGTCATGATCCCTCCAATCCTTCCAGCCTCAGCAGCAACAACGCCTACGCTATCCACGAAGACCGCGAAGGAAATATCTGGATCGGCACCTATGGCAATGGGCTGGACCTGTACCATCCCGGGTCGGGCACTTTCAGCCACTATTCCTATGACGACAAAGACCCGGTAAATATCAACAGCCGTAAGATCCATTCCATCTTCGAGGACAAGGAGGGCGGCATCTGGCTGGGTACTGACGGTGGAGGAGTTAATTACTTCGATAAGAAGACCCATCAGTTCACCCGCTTTGTTCACCTCGACGGACAAAATAGTCTCAGTGATAACAGGGTTGGCGAGTTCTATGAGGACGAAAAAGGCATCCTCTGGATCGGCACGATGAATGGATTGAACTATTTTGACAGGCACACCCGTCAATTTCGTGTCTATACCACGGAGAACGGTCTTCCCAACAACGTCATCTTCGGCATTCTGCCCGGCAAGAAAGACCAGCTATGGATCAGCACCAACATGGGCATTTGCCTTTTTAATACAGCTAGCCTGAAGACTAAGAACTATGGCACCTCCGACGGGCTTCAGAGCTATGAGTTCAAGGAACACGCCTATTGCAGGAGCAGCAGCGGGGCCCTGTATTTTGGCGGCGTCAATGGCTTCAATGAATTTTTCCCGGACAGTATCAAAGAACAAACCTCGGAGCCGCCCCTGCTGATAACGGGCTTCACGATCTTCAATAAAGAAGTGCCCATCGCCAAAGATAGCGCAGACCCCTCCCCCCTGAAAAAACCCATCACAGAGACGGCCGAAATAACTTTACCTTATTCCAGCTCCGTGATCTCTTTCGAGTACGCCTCGCTCAACTATAGCTCAAAAGAAAGAAGGCAATATGCCTACATATTGGAGGGCTTCGACAAGACCTGGAACTATGTGGGCCCCAAACGCACAGCCACCTATACCAACCTGGATCCGGGAGGATACACTTTCAAAGTAAAAGGCCTGGACTATGAAGGCAAGTGGTCGCCCCGCATGGCCACCATCCGGCTGATCATCACTCCCCCCTTCTGGCTTACCTGGTGGTTCAGGCTGGGAGTAACCCTGCTCCTGATAGGCATCGTCCTCACCATCTACCTGTTGCGCATCAAGGATATCAGGGCCAGGCAACGCAGGTTGGAAAGCCTGGTGCGGGAACGCACCGATCAGCTGGGACAAGCCATGGAGGACGAGCGGCAGGCGAGGCTCAATGAAGTAAAAGCCAGGCAGGAAGCCGAACAGGCCAACAAGGCCAAGAGCATCTTCCTCGCCAACATGAGCCATGAGATCCGTACCCCCATGAACGGCATGATCGGCATGGCCTCCCTGCTGTCGCAAACACCGCTGGATGATGAACAACGCGGCTATGCGGGGACGATCCAGCACTGTGGTGAAACACTGCTTTCCGTTATCAACGACATACTGGACTTTTCCAAGATCGAATCGGGAAAAATGGAGCTGGATGAAAAAGACCTGGACCTTTCGGACTGCCTGAAGGAAGTGCTGGACATGTTCAGCGTCAAGGCAGCCCAGTCCGGCATACGGCTGGAATGTGACATCGACATGACCATCCCCTCGCCTATCCTGGTAGACGGGGGCCGCCTTCGTCAGGTATTGATCAACATCGTAGGCAATGCCATTAAATTCACCCATCAGGGAGAGGTCCGCATCCGCGCCTTCCTCACTCATCGCCTCCCGGAGCAGCTGGAGCTGGGCTTCGAAGTGAAAGACACTGGCATCGGCATACCCCACGATAAATTAAACCAGCTCTTTAAAGCCTTCTCACAGGTGGACTCTTCCATCACCCGCAAATACGGCGGCACCGGCCTGGGGCTGGTCATCTGTGATAAACTGATCCAATTGATGGGCGGCAGGATCCGCGTGGAAAGCCAACCCGGAAAGGGCTCGGCCTTCAGCTGGACGATCCTCTGCCGGCCCGGTACCCAAAAAATAAAAGACCCCGTGACACCTGCAACCCTACCCGCACTTCTGGCAGAGAAATACCCTCTTCGGATCCTCGTCGCAGAAGACAACCCTATCAATCAGCAATTGGCCATGATCATCCTGACCAAAATGGGCTATGCACCTGAATTCGTGGAAAATGGTAAAGGAGTCCTGAGCAAACTGCAGGAGAAAAAGATCGACCTCATCCTAATGGACATCCAGATGCCCGAAATGGACGGTTTGGAAGCGACACGCATCATCCGCAGCGGCAGCGGTCACCAGCCCGTGATCATCGCGATGACCGCAAATGCTATGACAGGAGATAAAGACGAATGCCTGGCGGAAGGTATGAATGACTACCTGGCAAAACCCGTCGACCTGGTCCAGCTGGTCACCATGCTGGAAAAATGGGGCGACATGATCAATGCAAACTAAATATCGTGCAGCTCATATTTTTGTTCGTAAAGCGATTTGCCGAATGCATCGGACGCCTTCTCCTCTGCAAGCACAAATCCATATCGCTTGTACAAGGAGGCCGCCGCCGCCAGTTCATGTGTCGTCCACAGATAGCTGCTGCGATAACCCGCCTTCCGTAAATGCTCCATATAAAGGCCCATCAGCCGCTTACCAAGCCCAAGCCCCCTGTACGCAGGCTCCAGTATGAAATACCGCAGCTGGGCAGCATCCCCCTCCCGGTGCATCAACAGGAGAAAACCGACCATCCGCCCCCGGTCCTCGCAGATCCATACCCGGTCTTTTACAGGATCATACTGCCTGTAAAACTCATACATGCCCTGCGCAACATAAGCCTCGAACCCGATCCCAAAGGCATATTCCTTCCCATAAAGCTTACCGTGCAGATGGATGACATAGCCAATATCGCCTGGCCTTAGCTCCGTACGTAAAGTGATCTTATGCGCGTCCATAACGGGTGATTATCTTTTGTATCTCATTCATATGATGCACCAGCCTGCTCCTGTCCTCCTCCGGCAAAGGCGCAAGCAATCCCTTCACCTGCGCGATGGAAGCCCTGTCCAATGCCTCGAATGCCGTACGGCCCTTGGCAGTGAGGGAGAGATGCTGTACACGACCGTCCTCCGTCGATCGTTTACGCACGATCAATGACTTCCGGGAAAATTGATCGAGCATCCTGCTCAGATACCCTTTGTCGATGCCTAATAAAGCCGTCATCTCACCCGCCTGGATACCCTCTCTGTGATACATCTCATAAAGTACCCTCGCCTCAGGCAGATTAAAGGAGCTATCGAGGATATGACCATCCAGCAGCCCGATGATCCTGGTATACCATCGGCTAAAAGCTCTTACATCTTCAATGATCGTCTGCTTCATGAAGGAAAGATACGGCAATTAGTTGACAAAATCAACTAACTTCAGCAAAGCATTCCGCCAGGACCCTCACCGCCTTCCGGATCTTTTCCTCGGAAAATGCGGCATATCCCAGCAGGATGCCCGGACGATCGTATTTCCCTAAAGTGTACTCCCGCAGACTGGGCAGCACCAGCTTCCTGTCCGCGGCAGCCCGCAATAGCCGCACCTCATCGACAGGTTTTGAAAAATAAGCCGCCAGATGCATCCCCGCGGAAGGATCGGTAAAAGAAAGCCGGTCGGAGAGATGAGCCTGCAATTCGCTTAACAGGCATTGCAGGCGTTCGCTGTAAATGCCGCGCATCTTTCGCAGATGCCGGTGAAAGTAACCTTCTTTGATAAAATCTGTCAGTATCAGCTGATCCGTCAACGGCGACTGCCGGTCATTCAACGCCTTCAATGATTTGAAAGCCTGAAATATCTCCCGGTCGGGCAGCACCATATACGCAATGCGCAAGGCTGGAAAAAGAACTTTGCTGAAAGTGCCGGTATAAATGACATGCCCATGCGTATCCAGCCCCTGCAGGGACGGAATAGGCTTACCATGGTAACGGAGCTCGCTGTCATAATCATCTTCGATCAGCCAGCACCGGTGTTCATTAGCCCAGGCAAGCAGCCTGAGCCGCTGCGCCAGCGGTAAAGTGCCGCCCACAGGGTCCTGGTGCGAAGGCGTGAGATAGGCCAGCTTCCCATCCGGATGATGACGGATCGCATAGTCGATATCGAGCCCCTCCCCTGTCACCGGTATGGGACAAGGCTCGCCGCCGAACAACGTAAACACGGCGCGCGCATTCACATACCCGGGATCGTCTATCCAGAAGCGATCCCCCGGCCGCAGTAACAGCTGAGCGCATAATGCAAGGGCCTGCTGCGTCCCATTGACAATGAGGATCCGGTCAGCCTCGCATTCGACACTCCGGTTCACACGCAGATGATCCGCGATCGCTTCCCGCAAAGGAAAATAGCCGGCGGCATCTTCATAGCCCAGATGCTGAAAATCCAGGTAGCGATACACCCTGGCCGCCAGCTTGCTCCACACAGCAAAGGGAAAAGCGTCAAAAGCAGGCTGCCCCGTCTGAAAAGGCAGTATCTCCTCCCGCATGGTGTTACGCGGTAATATCACCCGCTCCATCGTTTCGACAAAATCCCCTTTTAATCTTCTTCCCTCCCCCTCACCGATCGATCCCTTTCCCCCACCTTTCCTCTTCCCCGAAACCTCTTTTCCTCCACCTTCCTCCTCAGCCGTCAATCCTCCTCTCAAACCACGCCCAGCTTCCTTCCTGTTCTCCATCCCCTCCGGTATCTCCTCCGCCACAAAACTCCCGGATCCGCTCCTCCCCTGTATATAACCCTCCATCCCCAGCTGCTCGAAAGCCATCACCACAATATTCCTCGATACCCCCAGTTCCTCCGCGATCAATCGCGTAGCAGGCAGCCTGTCCCCCGGCCGTAGCCTTCCATCCAGAATAGCCTCCCTCAACCCGTCGTACAATTGCTGATACACCGGTCGCCGCATCTTTCGGTCGATCCGAATAAAAGGCAGCGATAGCTGCCTGGACGCTCTGCTCATAAGTGGTACTATTAAATTCATCTAAATTGGACCAATATCTAGTACCAAGTTACAAATATCTTTGACTTGTAAAACCAAAAAACAATGACTACACTCACCAGCACCTATTTCAACACGAGAGGACGCATCACCCAGTACCTTCCCCAAAGCAGCGAGTCCATGGTCGCCTATTTCATGCACAAGCTCTGCCACGAGACGGAACCTTCCGACGTTTATGCCGACATGGAAAATGGGTTCGACAATTTCCTCGTCATCGATGCCCGCTCACATGAAAGCTTCACCAGGGAACACATCCCCGGCGCCATCAATATTCCTCACAAACACATGAACCTGGAATCCACCGCCTTCCTGCCCAAAGAGAAAATGATGGTCGTCTATTGCGACGGCATCGGATGCAACGCTTCTACCAAGGGCAGTCTCAAGCTGGCCAGCCTGGGCTTTCTCGTAAAAGAAATGCTCGGCGGGCTCGAATGGTGGAAATACGACGGATATGCTACGGAAAAAGGGCCTTTATCTTCAAATCCCCTCGTCTGTGGCTGCGAATAAACACATCGCCTTTGCTACCTGCAGTTCCTGCCCGGACCTGGCAAAGGACGACAGAAGCCTGGCAGCAGCGCTGGTTGCCGCAGGTCATCGCGTAGAGGCTGCGCCATGGGATGACATCACCATAGATTGGGGGCGCTACGACACGGTGATCATCCGCTCGACCTGGAACTATCACATGCATCCCGAAGCCTTCCTTAGCTGGCTGCGCCGCCTGGAAAGCTATCCATTGCAGGTAGCCAATCCCGTTGACATCCTGGAATGGAATATGGACAAGGAATACCTGGCCGACCTGCGGCAGCTGGACGTACCCCTGCCTCCTACTTTGTTCCTGGAGACTGACAGCAGCCCATGCCTGGACAGCATCTTCCAGGACACTGGCTGGCAAAAGGCGGTGATCAAACCCTGTATCTCGGCCACCGCTTACAACACCTGGGTCACGACTCCCAAAACCGCCGCAGCAGACACGCCGGAACTGCGCCAGCTGATAAATACAGGCAAGTACATGATCCAGGAATTCATGGAAGAAGTGGAGACAGATGGAGAGTATTCTCTGATCTTCTTCGGCCAGCAATATAGCCATGCGGTCAAAAAGACAGTAAAGAAAGGGGACTTCAGGGTGCAGGAGCAATTCGGAGGACTCAGCCGGCCCACCCGCCCGGGGCCATCCATCATCCGCCAGGCAACAGCCATCCTGGACACGGCGGTCCCCTTCACCTCCTCACCCCGCCTGCTCTATGCACGCGTTGACGGTGTCATCCATAAAGGGATCTTCACATTGATGGAATTGGAGCTTGTAGAACCTTCTCTCTTCATCAACAGCAATACCCTGGCCATCCAGCAGTTCGCCTATTTCTTCAACAGCTCCTTCACAGCTGCGGCTATCTGCTGATCATGCCCGGCCGAAAGGACATCCGGCTCATTACGTACAGGTATATCCGGCTCCATCTGATGACCCTCTTCAAAATAGCCCTCCGGCGCCCTCCATCCACCCATGGGCATGCCGAATACCAGGCCGGGATCGATCTGCGTTTCCCACCAGACGAAAGTACCCGTCCCCGGGATAGGCATGCCCAGGGTCTTACCAATATTCTTTAGCTTATACGCCGCAGGGAATAAATGCGCATCGGAATAGTTGGACTCGCCGATCAATACGATCGATGGCTTCACCCACTTTTCAGAAGGCTCCGATCCTACATATTGCCCATGCGGTATGATGTCGAAATACTTTTTGCCGCTGAGGAAATCCGACAATTGCTCATGGATATTGCCGCCTCCATTGAAGCGCGTGTCGATGATCAGGGCTTCCCTACCGATATTGCGGCCCAATGCCTCTTCGAACACCACACGCATGCTTGCATCGTTCATGCTCCGCACATGGATATACCCTATCTTGCCGCCGGACAAGGAGTCCGTCTCCTTCCTGCGCATCTTCACCCACCGGTTGTACAGCAGCTGGTTCTCCTCCCCCATAGAAATGGGTTTCGCTGTCTCTTCCCACCGCGCATGTGTGACAGGATCATACAGTGACAATAAAGTAAGCTTATCGGCCTTTCTGTTCAACAAACTGTAATGATCGATACTGTCTGAGATAGCAGCTCCATCTATTTTCTCCAGGATCGTGCCGGGACCGATCTTCGAAGCGGACTTGTCCAGCGGACCTCCGTCGATGACCTCCGTGATCCTCAGGCCCGCACCGGTATAGCTGTAATCGTATAAAATACCCAGGGAAGCCGTCTGGTCATTGCCACGCTGGCTGTTGCCGGAATAACGGCACCCGGTATGGCTGACATTCAGCTCACCCAGCATCTCGCTGAGCATTTCCGCAAAATCATAATCATTATTGATGTATGGAAGGAACTTTTTGTACGCCGTGTAATAGAAATCCCAGTCCACGCCATTCATGTCCACGACATAATACTTCGCTTTCACCTGGCGCCAGGCATGATCGAATATATAAGCCTTCTCTTCCGGCTCTTTCAACGCCATCTCTCCATCGATGGCCACCGGCTCAGCCTTTCCGCTCTCCGCATCGATCTTCCTGACCTTGCCTTCCGCCAGCACAAAGATGGATTTGCCGTCTTTCGACAGTTCCATACCGCCATACCGGACTCCCAGCTTGGCAAATAATTTGGTTTCATGGCTGCGCAGTTCCGTCACCCATAGATCATAACCCTTTTCAAACGTAGTAAGATAATACAGCTTTTCCCCGTCTTTCGACAACAGCCAGTCGGCGGCGTTGGAAGTATGTGTGGTCAGCCTGAGCTTGCGGTCCGTAAGATTATCCCAGTCGATCTTGATGTCTTTTGCACTGTCTTTTTTCTTGTCCGCACTGTCCTTCTTCCTGTCATCCTTCTTATCCTTTTCCTTCTTCTCCTCCTGCTCCTTCAACAGGTCGAGGTCCTCTTTGGACAGCTTAAACCTGTCAAAACCGTCTTTAGTGAGGAACATCCCGAACACATCCGCCGTGATAGTGCCTCCCCCCTGCGCAAGCGCGCCCTCACGGTCCGAACCCCAGATCAACATCTTCCCCCCCATGGCCCATTTGGGATTGACATCATTATAGCCACTGAGGGTTAGGTTGATCACCGCCGACTTTCCATCAGCAGCGATCAATCCCACTTCCGGCGTCATCACCCGTTCCGGTGGACCGAACTGCACCAGGAACCATTTCCCGTCAGGCGACCATTGATAATATTGATCCCCGTCGGCATATGAATAGTTCTTGTCGGCTGGCAGAATAGTCCTCGCCTTCTTACTGGCCAGGTTCACCACTTTCAACGTCACCCTGTCCTCCAGGTACGCCACTTCCTTGCCATCAGGGGAATAAGCAGGCTGAAATTCTTCAGCACCGGTGGCGATCACCGTTTCCTCCTTCAGCACGGTAGATGCATAGAAATAAGGTTCTTCTTTACGGATGATGGACGCCGTATAGATATTCCAGCTGCCATCCTTCTCTGCGGCAAAAACAAGATTGCGGCCGTCAGGACTAAAGCTGACATCCCGCTCCTGCCAGGGTGTGTTGGTGATCCGTTTGGTGACCCCGCCCGTTACGCCGGCGACAAAGATCTCACCCCGGAACACAAAAGCTATTTCCTTTCCATTGGGCGATAATTTCATTTCCGTCAATCCCCCATTCACCGGCAACGTCCTTTCCACGACTACCCTGCCATCTTCCGCAATATGGACAGGCACTTTTTGCGGCTCGCCCGAGCCTCGCCTGACGTAGATCTCCCCGTCAAAACCAAAACACAGCGTATTGTCATTGGCCCTGGTCAAAAACCTCACCGGGTGTTTGCTGAAATGAGTAAGCGCCGTCGGCGTGGATGGGTCCTGCACGTTGCTCTTATAAATATTGAATGACCCGCCCTGCTCGCTGAGATAATAAAAATCTCTATCGTTGGAGTCGAAGACAGGATTACGATCCTCCCCGTTGAATTTGGTAAGTCGGGTATATTTACCCGCTTTCATATCGTAGAGCCAGATATCCCGGGCGATGGCCGAAGTATGATGCTTGCGCCAATTGCTCTCATAACCCTTCAGGTCCTCAAAAATAAGTTTATCCCCCGAAGCGCTGACCGTAGCCCCCAATGCAGGCACAGGCAAAACCAGGCTCACCTTGCCTCCGTTCACGGAAACACTATATAGCTCCGACATCAATGTAATAGGGAATTGCGCATTGGTGGACAGGTCCTGCCGGTGCGTAGAGAAGATCACCTTTTTATCATCCCCCGAAAAGCTGCTGGGCACCTCTCCCATGGAATGATAGGTCAGCCTTCGCGCCTCACCTCCCGTGGCCGGCATAACAAACACGTCGAAATTACCATACCGGTCCGAAGCAAAAGCAATCGACTTTCCATCATGGCTCCACACCGGCGAGAACTCATACGCCTCACTGATAGTCAGCGGTACGGCCGTCCCCCCCGTCGCAGGCACTTTGTAAATATCACCCCTATAGCTGAATAATATGGTTTGTCCATCCGGCGAAATGGCAGGATAACGCATCCATAAAGGATGCTCTTGCGCATGTCCTACCAGGTACACACAGCCGATAGCGAGTAAAAGCAGTAGTTTCTTCTTCATATAATGAAAATAAGTATTTTCCTCTCATTACTTTCTCCCGCATCGAATGATTTTCCCCTTACAAGAACTTTTTCGCCCTTTTCCTGCATGTTTTACCCTCGAAAAACCCTTGGTAATCATATCAAAAAAATGTTAAATCCCTTGTCTGTCAAGGGTTTCAGCCGACACAAGCCCTGTTTGGCGTAATAAAAACCATTAAAACTAGGCTTGTATACCCCTCTCCACCGTGCTATTTTTGTACTGTCAAAAGAGATGATTGCTTCCCCCATACGAATCCTTAACAAATTTCGTAAAAGACAAAAACAAAATATTATGAAAAGCAATCATGTAGTAAAGACCCTGACAGCAGCAGCATTAGCAGTTGTATTCTTTGTAAGCAACCCCCTAGCCAGCCTGGCTAACGACGGTAGCAAGAAAGCAGCAAAACTCTCCGACGAACAAGTTACCGTTCAATATATCGGTTCCACCGCTGGCCAGGTAGCCTTCCGCGTAGAGTTCGAAAACCCTACTGCCGAAAAATTCTGGCTGATCATCAAGAATGACGCCGGTGATGTAGTTTATCGCAAACAGTTCAGCGACGTACATTTCAGCAAATCCGTATACGTACAGAAAGAAGAAGCCGACATCCGCCCTACTTTCGTCATCCGTAACAGTGCCAACGAGATCGTGCGCCAGTTCGCTGTGACCAGCACAGTTACTGAAAGCACCGTTGTAACGAAGTTATAATTGAAGAATTGAAGTTGTAATAGACAGGAAAAGATCTCTCAGAAACCATCGGTCAAAAGAGCAAAGGCTGCCCACAAGGGCAGCTTTTTTATTTGGCCTATCACCCATGTTATATTTTTGTTATTTAAAATAAACCGTCTAAAATAACAAAGTCTTCCAACCCTCAGCACTATCCGCTTATATTATTAAAAATAATATCTACGGTTACCCATCATGTAATAAGCCCTTTTAATCCATTTATTATCAACCCTTTCAGCTCCTAAAACCTCCGTTTGCCATAATAAAACCTCCCAAAACATAGCTTGCAACCTCATCGATCTATTTCTATATTTGTATCATCAAGTCCAAAGAAATCCAACGGTTGCTTCCCCAGCATTGAAAAACTTGCCCCTCCTGATTGCTTCCCGCTTTGCCTTCTCTCTCGATTGTTCTGCTCTCTTTCGGTTGTCAGCCTCCACAATTTTAGTAAAGACAAAATTTAAAAAATAGAGTTATGAACATCAAATTCAACAGCCGTGTAGTAAAAGCAATCTCTGTAGCAGCCGTAGCAGCTGTTATCTTTATCAGCAATCCCCTCGCCAGCCTGGCTAATGGCGGCAAGAATGATAAAGCAAAACTTAATGACGAACAAGTCACCGTTCAATATGTTGGCGCCAACGATCAGCACGTTGTCTTCCACGTAGACTTCCAGAACCCCACAAATGAAAAATTCTGGCTGATCATCCGCAACGACGCCGGTGATGTTGTTTACCGCAAACAGTTCAGCGACGCGCATTTCAGCAAATCCATTTATTTCGAAAATGACCAGACTGAGATCCGCCCCACTTTCATCATCCGCAACAGCGCTAACGAAATAGTACGTCAGTTCGCTGTATCCCGGACCATCACTGAACAGACAGTAGTTACAAAGCTCTAAATAAACCAAACCCCGTCGGCCTGCCGCCGCCCGAAGGGCCATCATTAAAGTCTAAATAAACCAAACCCCATCGGCTTGCCGATGGGGTTTAATCTTAATTAAATCTGAAGCGCCTTTATTTCCCCTGGTCCTTCCCCCGCACCCACTTCACCCCATTGATCGCGTTACTGCGATTATCACAAGGATCCGTCACCATATTCAACGTCAGCCCATCTGCAAGAAAAACATAGGTATACACTCCCTCCCCGCCGGGACAAGCATATTTCCCCTCTATATCCTTCAGCGTGATGGTGTCTCTGTTGATCCTGGATAGACAACGGACCACCACATCCCCACTTCCATCGGTCGTATAAGAAGTATCCACCCCCACATGAAAAGTCAGCGTGTCGTGCAATTCATCTACATATAATTTCCAGGAAGTTCCCTTCAAAGACTGGGCATGCACACCAGCCACTCCGGCCAGCAGCAGGACTACAAGCAAGCAAAATATTTTACGCATATAGTTATTATTACGCGTAAAATTAATCCTTTCACCCACCTGACCAAATTCTCTACCGAATAATAGCAGATCCTTAACCGACCGGCCTACTTCAATCCCCTTAGATACTCCTGCATGTTCCCCCCTATCCCCGCCTGCAAAGCCCCAAGCTTCTCCACATAATATGCCCGTACGTCCTCCCACCGGTAATAAGGCCACTGCCCGGCAGCCACCGGCAGTACCGCCTCCTTTTCATTCAACAGCACTTTCACCAGGTAAGACCCGCTATCCCCGGCATACAGGATCAATTGTATATTGGCGCTTAATGGAATAACATCCCCCGCACGCCAATGATCAGGATAACGATAGATCGACCTCACAGGACTGCTGATCCCCTGGATGCCTAACAAAGCCGTCAAAGGAGCGATAGCCTCCGCGTGCGTAAACCGCAGCACAGCATCACCGGAACCGGCCTTGGCCACCGCCCGGTCCAGGCTATTGATAAGGTCCGCCAGTAAAGGCGCCGCCACTCTCACCTGGATGCCAAGGGAATCAAGCCCCGGCCCCTTTTCCAAAAAATCCGCCGCCCCATTCCTGAGTTCCAGCCATTCCAGCCCATCCTTATCAAACGCAGCACCAAGTCCCCCCCTGTCGCCGGGATGCCCGGCAGCCCTCAGCTCCCCGCTCATGGACCAGGCAATGGCATACAGATCGTAAAGGTCGTCGGCAAAAGCAACACCCCTTTCTGCCATCAACCTGCGGGCAAACACAGGACGGAATAGCCGCGCATAGATCCGCCCGGCCGTGGCAGCCGTCCTGCCATCCTTATCCAGACTGTCCAAACATTGCTTTATCAAACTGCTTTTCTTATATCGCTGATAGGCAGGCGAAAGATCATAAAAGCGCAGGACCGTATCCGTTGAATCAGGCGCCCGCGTGTATTTCAATGCTCCGTCATATTTCCCCAGCCCCTTTAAAAAAGCGGCTGCGCTTTGCTGCGTCCGCAGCTTCCAGGTCGTCATTACCTCCAGTCCCCTTCCGGCAAAAACAGGTCCATAGGAAAGACGCATCCTTTCCCCAATGGCCGCCTGCTCTTCCCCGCCCAGTAAAGTGATCCGCTCATAATTCCCTTTACCCGCAGTCAGCAAATGCCGGATGACCTCAGCCACCCGCAAGCCCAATTCCGTAAGTCCATTGCTTTTCTCCGCCGACTGCAGCACCTGCAAAACCTGCTGCTCCGCCCCCCCCTTCGTTAAAAACCTGGCGCCATGCCTTCCCACATAGCTGATGAACACAGGCTGAAAGCCGGCGGGAGGCGGCATAACAGCTCCCCCTGAAAATATATAAGGAGTCTTGGTCCCCAGGTAAGCCGGCCGGGAAGGGCCCTCCTGCGCCCATCCCATAACGTAGGCGCATAGCACCATCCCTCCGCCTAAGATGAATTTTCTCATGATCGTACGATTAGTTCCATTTAACAGCAATGCTGGATACTTTATGCTGGTTGCCCTGGCCATTCGTGGGATAAGCCCCCATATCCGTATTGGGGTCAAGCGTCGTTGCGCCATAAACACCGCCCTGTGGCACGGTCCGCTGCGCCTTCAGGGCATCCGCATTCCCTTTCAAACCCGCCGGACTGCCAGGAAGTAAACTAAAGTCGTACGTCTGCGCATTGATGATACCGATAGGCATCTGCGAAATATCCAGCGTCAGTGTGCTGGCAGTCGTATAATCGAACTGGTCGGCGTTGTAAGTCGCAAATAAAGGGCTGTTTGCTTTAGGGCTCGCGCTCCGTACATCGCCGCCTTGCGCCACGCCCTTGCCGTCCGAAGCATAGAATTCACTTATCAGCCGCGGATCGTTCGCATAAAAGAACTGGTTGTCATAGGTGGTATTGATCATGTCCGCATCCGTAGTAAAACGCAAGCCATACTTGCAGTTGATGATCATATTGTTGTAGATCTTGCCTTGTGCGTTCTTCTCATAGTTGATAGAACCTCCCCGGCCTGATTTCTGCTGGCGAAATCCACAGTTGAGGATGGTATTGTTGTAGAGATATACCTTTGTCTGCACGGGACCATCCCCGCTGTTGCTGACCTTGAAGCCATTGGTTGCCGCACCGATCACCAGATTGTAAGCCACATCTCCCAGGCAGCCGTTCTTCAGGTTGAACGCTTCGCCGCCGGAAAGCCCGCAAGCCTCGAAGGTATTGCGCATCACGCTGACATGACCATGGAGGATACGCATCCCATCATCCTTGGTTCCATATACCCAGCAATCTTCCATAATAAAATTGCCGTTGATATTGGTATAGCTCAGGCAATTGCGCGGATCCTTGGATTTGAAGACATTCGGGTCGGCCGCATCCCCCGCTGGTCCGCCCGCAAACTCGATGTGCGTCCACTTGAGAATGACATCCCCACTGGTGGCGCCGCATTGAATGCCGCCCCAAAAGCCCTTGCCGATATTAGCCGTCGTACGCAGGTCGTCCGGCACCGTAATGAAATTATTATTCTCCGCTGTACCCAGACTGATAAAGGTACCGTTACAGGTTACTTGTGGGCTGGTCGCCGTAGTCTTGCCGTCTCCGATCGCGATTAACCGGGCGCCTTCCTGCATCAGCACGGTATCTCCCTCGTTGATGACAATATCCCTGGAGAAATAATAGGTCTTTCCGCTGAGCAGGGTTCCCTTGATGGCGCCAGTGAGGCTATCGCTGGTAATAGGCTGGCTGATATATACTTTCTTGGGAGATATATGCACCGTCTCTTCCTTATGACAAGCCGCCAGCAGTATAATGACAGCAGCCATCGATCCATGATATTTTATAAGTTTCATCGTAGTTGATTTAAATGCTTACTAAAATTTAAATTTCACGCCCAGCAGATAATTGGTCCCATAAGTGTCCTTCCGTACAAAAGTATTTTTGCCAGGCGTCTGATATTTCACATCTCCTGCTACATCCACTCCGGTGTACGGCTGCCGTATCTCTAATTGATAAGGTGTGTTAAGGATATTGTTCACCTTGGCATATACATACCAGTGCCGCGCTACTCTTTTCTCCGCCGAAAAGTCCATCTGAGCAAACCCTTTCTGCCAGATATCATTGTCCAGGAACTGGGACACCGTATTGATCCGCGCACTGGTATACCCGAAGGCCAGCTGCGCATTCAGGCCCGCTCTCCCATCATCCTTGAACAACAGGCTGAGATTCGCGATATGCTTGGACTGTCCCTGTAAAGGCCTGGTCTGCTCCACGGACCTGCTGGTACTGCCGCCAGGAATGAGGTAATCCTGCTGCTTGGTGGTGGTGATGGAAGAATGGGTATAGGTATAGTTGGCCTTGATGCCGAACCATCTCCAGTATTTCGTCATATCGGCTTCCAATCCATAATTGGTGGCATTACCGAAATTATACGCCTCATAGTATACAAATGTGCCTTCGTTCACCAATGCATATTCGATGGGGTTTTTCAGCCGCTTGTAAAATACGCCCACCAGGAATTGATCCAGCCCCCTGGGATAAAATTCCCACCGGAGATCCAGGTTATCCGACACCGTGTGCTTCAGGTGAGGGTTGCCCTTCTCGTCATAATCCGCATCCGCGTCATTGGACACATGCGGTATGATCTCATAAAAATTGGGACGGCTGATGGCCGAATAGTACGATAGACGCAGCGCCTGCCTGGAATTGAGGGAATATTTGATATTGCCGCTGGACAGCACATCATAGTAAGTTACAGATCCTGTCTTGCCCTCCGCAGTCTCCGGCAGGTTACTGGCCCAGCTAAGATCCGTATGCTCAACGCGGGTCCCGCCGGTAATGAGGAACTTATGCCAGTCTATCTTCAACATAAGATAAGCGGCACCCACATTCTCCTTTGCCGTGTAGTTCAGGGCATCGGCAAAAGTACCCTGGCCATTGAATACTTCGAAATGGTTATGACTGATATCCCCATCATATTCCTGGTTGCTAGGATTGGCAGGACGCAGTTCATAATCATCATAGGTGCTTGTCCTTTTCTTGCTCCGGTACATACCCCCTGCCGACCAGTCTGTCATGGCATCACCGATCCGGGTACGATAAGTAAGATTGGCATAGCCGCTCTTATCCTCATCCGAGCTATGGGCAAAGATCCGGTCCGAAGCAAATAATGTCGAAGGCGCTTGCACCGCATGTCCCGCAGTGTCCTTACTGACGCCTGTGCTGACGTTCAGGACGCCCTCGTCAGGTCTGTTCAACGTCGCCTTGGAATAAGCGCCCGTCCAATCCAGCGTCAGGCTGTTGCCTATCTGATGCTCCCCTTTCAACGTGACATTGACAATTTGCTGCATGTCGTGCAGGTTACGGTAGGTATTGTTTATTCTGCCGAACCCCGGACCCACACGTCCCAGTTGAAGATTGGTGTCGGAGGCAAGCCGGAACTCATTCCGCAAAAGATTGAGCCAGGCTCCATAAAGACTGATCTTATTCTTCCCATCCAGCTTATAATCCAGCTTCGCATGCACCCCGCTCCGCCGCTGCTGAATGGAGTATCTCCGGTCCTCGATATCCGTTACCTTGGTAGCCCCATTGCTGGCCATCTCCGTATTGAAAAATACGGAATTGACATTCCGGTAATTGTTCTGATAACTGGCCCCGGCCAGGATCCCCAGCTTATCATGCAAAACCCTTCCTCCGATAGACAGTCCCCCTTGCAGCGCAATGGGGTTGTGCCTTGTGTCACGACTGTAAGCATTATCAGGAAAGTCCTTCATGGTAGCCACATACGAAGGTCCGTTGATCTGACGCGGGCTAAGATCCAGGCTGGGGCCGCTGCTGAAATGCGTATAGTCCTGTGTAAAGAACTTGCTGGCATACCCGGCGGCAACATTGGCGTTGACAGAAAATTTGGAAGGAGCATCTTTCATGATCATATTCACCGCCCCGCCGATAGCATCCGATTCCATATTAGGGGTAAGCGACTTGATCATCTCCAGCCGGTCCAGCATGTCCGCCGGAAAAATATCCAATGGAACATAACGGTTCTTATTGTCAGGGCTGGGGATCTTGATCCCATTTACCAACGTATACATATAACGTTTGTCCATTCCCCGGATGATGACATACTGCCCTTCTCCGTTGGAGCTCCTTTCCAGGGACACACCCGAGATCCGCTGGGCCGTATTCGCCACCGAAAGATCGGGGGATATCTCGATAGCCCGGGCCGAAAGTGAATTCTGCACAATGTCGGCCCGTCGGTCCGCCAGGATGGAGGCCCGCTCGGAACCCCTGTCCTTTCGCCCGGACACCTGCACCATCTCCAGTTCCGTCCGGCGACTCTCCATAACGATCTTCAAAGGACTGCCCCCTTCCCGCACGACAACATCGGCTTCATACTGGCCATATCCAATGGCATTCACCCTGATCTTATAATCGCCGGCCCGAAGGTTTCGAATGATAAAAGTTCCGTCCAATCCGGCAACCAGCCTTACCCGGCCTTTAGCGCCGGCGCCATCCTTACCGTCGATCTCTACGGTAGCTCCCTGCAAAGGCTCTCCCGACTGCAGGTCCACCACGGAACCACGTAGGACCGCTGTCTGCGATTGGGCCGTCATCGCACCCGACAGTACGAGTAATAGGGGAAATAAATACTTCATTGTAGTTAGTTTTTTTTGCGAGGCAAATGTGCAAAGGCGCCCGGCAAAAGCGAAGAACAGGGGATGAACAAAATGGTAACAGCGTAGCAGCCGACGTATACCAGGCAGCAGCAGCATAAACAAGCGACACGCAATCAATTGGCTATCAAGCATAATAACAGAACACGATCCTCCATTACCAAATTGTTACCGTAACATTAACCCAATGTGAAAGGAGCAAATACCTACAATGACTGGACAAAAGCCGTCAGGCTCTCCCCATTATGCAAGGCCAGTTTTTTCTTCAGGCGGTACCTCGATACCCGCAAGCTGTCCTGGGAAATACCCAAAAGAGTGGCAATATCCCCCGAGGCGAGGTTCAGCTTGATAAGAGACAAAAGACGGAGATCATTACCTGTCAGCTCTTCATTGTGACTTTTCAGGTTGTCGAAGAATTGCTGATGCACCTGCCCAAAAGTCTCGCGGAACTCATTCCAGTATTGGTCGTGGTTGAAGTTGAGGTTTATTTGCTGGATCAGCTGCTGCAACTGTTTTTTCTGGTCCCGCTTATCATCCTTCACAAGAACGGCCAGGCGATCCCTGAGATTCTCCAGCAGCTGGTTCTTTTGGATCACATGCAGGGTGCTGCTGGTGAGGCCTTTTCGCTTTACTTCCAGTTCCTGGATCAGTTTTTCTTCCTGCAGCTGCCGGTTTTGCAGCTCGGCCTGCATCAGCTCCCGCTGTGTGAGATAGATCTGCCGGTCCTGCTCACCCGTGAGCCGCTCATTCCGGATCTTCAACCGCTGCCGGCTGATGATGACGACACCTAATACGATCAGCAGGACAATGACAATGATCACCGCAATTGTAGTTATGATAGTGATCTTGTGGGCATTTTCCAACCGGACGATCTCATCATTCTTCTTATCTATATCATACAGCACGCTGAGAAAGGCCGTTTGCCGGTTGTTTTCCCCGGAATAGATATCCAGTGTGGCGCGGCGGGATTGCTCCAGGTAATGATAAGCACTGTCCTCCTTGCCTAATAAATGATAGGCCTTCCCAAGGTCCCGGTAAGCAGCCCCCTTCTCATACAGGTCATTGGTTTGCATAGCCAATGCCAGCGCCTTATTGGTCTGAACGATGGCCTCGGGATAATGTCCCGTCTTTCGCAGGATATCTCCCAGGTTATTGACCACCTCGATACTGGCCACCTGATCGCCGGATTGATCATATAATTGCAGGGCATTGGTAAAATAATAGCTCGAAGAATCATAACGCTCCAGGTCCTCATAGATGCTGCCCATGTTCTCGTAGATCTTGGCCATCCCCTGCTTATGGGCTATCCGCTGATACTGCGCCAGGGCCAGCCGCTGGTATAGGAAAGCGCTGTCATATTTCCGTTGCTTCTCATAGAGATGACCGATCTTGCCATAGGTATTCGCCAGCCCTTCGCCATTGCCTTCCTGGCTGTATAAAGAAAGGGCCTCGTCATACTGCTTACGCGCCAGCGGCAGCTGCCGGTTGTAATAATATAATATGCCCATATCATCCAGGTTGGCCGCTATTTGCGCTCGACTACCTCCTTCCCGGAAGATCTTGTCCGCCTGTAAATGATAATCCAGCGCCTGGGAATAATTACCCAGGTAATAGCTGATCTGCCCCATCTGCTGAAGACAGATCGCCGTGCTGGCCCGGTCCTTCTTGGCAATGGACTGCGTATACATCTCCTTTAATAAAAAGAAGGCGCTGTCCGGGAATCGCTGGCTCAATCGCTGCGTATACACCAGCTCCGCACGATCATTCTCCTGCCCCCTGACCAAAAAACATAAGAGCAACCCTAACAATACATTATATAAATACTTCATCCGTGAATACAAAGAAAGGAACTTAACATTATGTAATTGTTAAGCCCCCCTCCCCTTCACCGCCAATTCTCCTGCTTTCGCCGGAAATTTCCCCGGAAATCACCGCCCCATCATTGCCCCTTCCTCACCCATCCCATATATTTACACCCATGAACGATCCCATAGCCAACTCCAACCATACTTCCCTCGTCCTCCAGGTGGAAGGGCTCAACGTCTATTACGGCGCCTTTCATGCTGTCCGTGGTGTAAGCTTCAACGTCCGGCCGGGTGAGATCTTCGGGCTCCTGGGTCCCAACGGGGCAGGCAAGACCAGCACGCTCAGCGCCGTGGAAGGTCTCCTCAAACCTCAATCCGGCACCATCCGTGTAGCCGGCTATTCCACCCGTGAACAACCGTTGTATGCCAGGGCCAGCATGGGCGTTCAGTTACAGGCCACCAGCTTCCAGCCGGAGCTCACCATCTCGGAGATCATAAAATTATACGGGGGCATCTATGGAGTCCCTTTATCAAAAGAAAAGATCGACGCCATCCTGTCCAATATCAAGCTGCAGGATGCCGCCAACAAACGCTATGGTCAGCTGTCCGGAGGACAGCAGCAGCGGGTGTCCCTGCTCATTGCCACCATCCACGAACCCAAACTCCTGCTGATGGACGAACCCACGACAGGCCTGGACCCCCAATCCCGCCGGCAGCTCTGGGAAAGGATCGAAGCCATGCGGGAAAAAGGTCACGGCATCCTGCTCACCACCCATTCCATGGAAGAAGCAGAATCCGTCTGCGATCGCATCGCTATCATCGATCACGGCACGATCATCGCCATCGATACACCCCAGGCCCTGATCGACACCAACCGCGGCAATCCCGAGGTCATCCGTGCCTCGCGCAAGGGAAAAATTACGCTGGAAGATGTCTTCATCGGTCTGACAGGCACCGAGATCCGTTCCTGAAACCATTACCTAAACAACTGATCATAATTCATTCACCTAATTATACATCATTCACCTAATCACACGCCCATGTCCACCACCACCCTCCCATCCACCTATACAGTCTACTCCCATCTCCTGAGAGCGGACTTGACCACGCAGTGGCGCAACCGCCGGGCCTCCCTGCTGGTCGTCCTCGTCCCCACCATCATCCTCCTCTCCTGGAAAGGCCTCGTACCGAAATTCGGCGGCGCCTTCGTCCTCTCGAATTGCATCACCGTAGGCCTCACGGCCATCGGCCTGATGGGCTACTCAAATACGGTGGCGCGTGACAGGGACAAAGGTATCTTCCAGCGCCTGCGCGTAGCGCCGGCCTCTAACTGGACCATCATGGCCAGCCGCCTCACCGTACAATTGTTGATGATCGTGATAACAACGCTGGTGCTTTTCCTCGTAGGATATAAATTCGATGGCATCACTATCACCGCCGGCGGCTACGTTGGCGGCCTGTTGATAGCCATCATTGGCGGAGCCGTCTACCTCAGCCTGGGTCAGGTCATCGTCGGATTGATCAAAAACCCCGAGACAGTGAATGTCACGACCCGCCTGGTTTACTTCGCCTTTATCATGATCGGGATGTTCGGGGAGCTGGGCGTATTGGGAAAAGAAGTCGGCGAAGCCGTCAAATGGTCCCCCTACGGCACGGTGAAACACATCGTATCGGCAGCGCTTACTCCCTCCACCTGGAATGAACATAGCTGGATGGCCCTCCTGGTCACCCTCGGTTATACGTTTGTATTCGCTTTCCTGGGCATTAAGTGGTTCCGTTGGAATACACGGTAGAACTGGTTACAGCGGTCCCCTCATATCGTGATCTTCCCTCCCACTCCATAATATCTCCGTGCGTCCAGCACATTGTATTTATCGCTGCGGACCAATCCCCGGCTATCCGCATAGATCTCCAGGCCGGTCTTCCCGGGCAGATGCAGCCGGTAACCTACATAGATGTTCTGTAAAAGGAAAGTATTGGCCTTGGTAGAGGGAAAGTTGCTGAGCAGGGTAGTATTGATTTCCCGGTTGAAATGATACAACATATCTACGCCTGCGGATAGATCCTTGTACCGCAGCCGGTGTGTCCATCCCCCCGTCCAGGAAGGCTTGTCATTGCCGCTCGCATGATCCCCCAACGGGACATTCGCGGCATTCGCGTAAAAGTCAGGATATACATTTGTCTTATTCCGTATGATGGTAGCCGTCAATCCCGATTCCCACCTGAAAGCTCCCTTATCCACTATCCGGACCTGCAAGGCAAGGGATTGCAGGGTGGATTTCCATTCGGAATATACTTGTTCAGTGTATCCATTGGGCAAAAATTTATATCCCAAAGTACCAAAATTCATCCGTTCCAGATGGTAGTTCAGCTGCCATCGTTTGTTCCTGCCGGAAAAGCTTGCCCCCGTTTGCCAAACCCAAAAATACTTTGTACGATTGACGCCAGGGTACAACGTAGGCAACCCTCCCCACGTCCATCCCCCGAAGCTGAACAGGTCGATAAAGACAGTGCTGTTATTGGAAAGATCGCTCAGCCTGTAATCGGAATAAATATAGCCGTCCCGTTGCGCATAGGATCCGAACAACTTCAGGCTATTGTGCCCCGTCGTCGTATTGCTCAGCCCCAGCAGGTCCACCGTAGCGCTGGCAAAGGGGAACACCCGCTTAAGTCCCTGCTGGTTGCCGCTGGCGTGAGAGACATTTGCCGTAAAGCCGCCCTGAACATCGATCCCCTGCTTATAGCTGATCTCCACAGCCGGGATAAGAATATACAGGTTGGCGCTTTGGCCACCCCCCATCGCATTGACAGACCCCGGGCCCTGGTTCCCGGAGCCGGGCCCTGCGTTCGGTCCTGTCTCGTTATAAACGGTCGCCGAAGATGCATTCCTGAAGTGTTGATACGATGCATTGAAAGATGGTTCTATGCTCCAGTCTCCTGCCTGCATCTGGTAGCTCAACCGGTCCCGTATATACACGTGATCGGTGTGCATCATCACATTGGACGCTGAATAATGGCGCTCTGTACTATTGGTGGCCGCTACCTCCAGCAGCCAGCTATTCCCTTTCTGCAGCTCGGAAGCAAGCCCCGCCTGCAGGTCATTTCTCAATCCGGGCGCCCACTCGCCATGCCATCTCAGCCACGGCAGGAACAGGTTGACAGGTTCATGCGTCTTGTAATGCGCGTTGTACCGTTGGTAGGGAAAAACGATGGAACTGTCAAATTCAGCACCGATGGATTGTCGGGTAAAACCCGCATGTACCTCGATCGTATTCTTCCGGTCAGGTCGCCAGGTAAAATAACCGTTCAACCGCCAGCGATCCATATGTTGGGGAGAGCTGACATGAAGGCCGCTTGTTTTCAACATCGGGTCGACATCCCTGAGATAATTGGCCGAGAACCCAAAGCTCACTTTATCGAAGTTGCGATAACCGCTCAGATAATATTGGTGATATAAGTTGGTCGTCGAACGAGGGCTATGCACCAGGAAAGTCTGCGCCGCGCCTTGCAATCCATACCCGGCTTTACTCTTCCGCGTAGTGATCACTACCATCTGCGACTGGCCGCTCCCCAACCCGGTGAGTGCCGCGGCATTTTGCACCAGCACCACCTCCTCGATATCATGAATGCTGTAGCTGTTCACATCGCTGAGAATATTCCCGTCCACCACATAGGTTATATGGGAAGGATCGGTATAGTCACCGTACAGCCAGACATTGATGGCCTCGGACAACGTGGCAAAAGGCATCTTTTCCAGGTCCTCGCCTTTGATGGAAACATTTTGCGTAAATGCCCGTTTTAATACGACGCCCCCAACGTCCAATCGGGTGCTGTCATGCTGGGCCTGGGAACAATAAACAATAAAGCTCAATACGGTTAGCAGGGTCGTTCTTTTCATAAATAGGGTTATAAGCCGCCAAAGTATAATAAATTAAAGCGCCCCGAAAGAGGGCGCTTGCCTATTAATCAATTTTTAACAAGTCCTACTCTGAACGCAGGCTCCGCGCCGGATTGGCCAACGCCGCCCTGATAGCCTGCCAGCTCACTGTCGCCACGGCAATCCCCATCGATAATAGACCCGCCATCACAAATACCCACCATTGAATGGATACACGATAAGGGTAAGCCTGTAGCCACTTATGCATGGCCCACCATGCAATAGGCGCCGCAATGAAGAACGAAATGACCACGAGCCGGAGAAAATCCCTGGACAGCAGGTTGACGATGCCGGCGACTGACGCGCCCAGCACTTTGCGAACGCCGATCTCTTTCACCCGGTTCTCCGCCATATACGTAGCCAGACCGAACAGCCCCAGACAGGAAATGAAGATCGTCAGTCCCGCAAACAGTGCCGCCAATGTACCGGTACGCTTTTCATCGTCGAACTTCTGCGCATACTCCTGGTCGACAAAATTATATTGGAAAGGATACTCGGGGTTGTATCGCTTAAAAATTACCTCGGCCTTCTTCAGGTTCTCCGCCGTCGGATGCGCGTCGTTCAGACGGATATTCACCGTGCTGAACCATCCTTTGGCGCCTTCGATGACCATGGGAGTAATCGGCGTATAAGGCGACTCCAGGATAAAATCCTTGATGACGCCGATGACATGCCAGGAGATCCCATCGTCCTTGATGATTTGCCCCAGCGGATCCTTAAAGCCCATGGCCTTCACGGCGGATTCATTCAGGATCATGCCGGTGCTGTCCGTAAGATATTCCTTCAGGTTGAAATCCCGGCCTTTGGCCAGCTTAAGGCCCGTGGTTGCAATCAGGTTCTGGTCCGTGCAGAAGCGGGAGAAGTCCGTCTTGTCCTCCGGGGCCTTACCCACCCATTCGAATCCCCAGCTGTCACTATAGCTCTCTGTCAACGGGCTGCTGGTCCTGCAGACAGCTGTGGCAACACCTGACGACAGCAGCTCCCCTTTTATAAGTTCGAAGTTCCTGGAGATATCCCCCGTAATAAAGTGATAGATGAGATTGCTCTTATTATATCCCGCCTCCCTGTCCCGCGCGTGATCTATTTGCTGCTTGACAATGATGGTGCAGATAATGAGAATGATGGCAAAGCTGAACTGCAGCACTACCAATACCTTCCTGGGAGTGATCAGCGCATTCACGGCCCTGAATGTTCCTTTCAGCACCTTCACAGGCTGGAACCCGGAAAGGAAAAAAGCCGGGTAGCTGCCCGCCAGCAATCCGGTGAAAACGACAAAGGCCAGCCCCGTCAGCCAGAACCAGGGATTGTCATATTGCATCGTCAGCTTTTTATCCGTGAGGGTATTGAAGCCCGGCAGGCTTAGCTGCACGATGACAAGGGCGACTACGCCCGCGAAAAAAGCCAGCATTATCGACTCCCCGATGAACTGGCTCACCAGCGCCCCCCGCTGGGCGCCCACCACCTTGCGTATCCCCACTTCCTTGGCCCGCTTTTCACTCCGGGCCGTACTGAGGTTCATAAAATTGATGCAGGCGATCAGTAGGATAAAAGCCGCAATGATCCCGAAAAGCCGGACGAATTCAATTTTTCCGCCGCTTTCCTCCGCCCCTTTGAAGCTGGAATAAAGCCTCCAGCGGCTGATGGGATACAGGAACATCTCCCAATGCTTCTCGCTGCTGTCATAGCGCGTCTTGATGCCCTTCATCTTCGCGTCCGCAGTAGCCAGCGATGCATGCTCTTTCAATAGTACATAGGTACGGGTAGAGTTATTCCCCCAGTTCTGGTCATCCTGTCCGGTCTTGCGTAAATAGCTCCAGGGGATCAGGTAATTAAAACGGAACCGGCTGTTGACCGGCAGCCGCTTTGCCACGCCCGTTACCTTGAAATAATCCTTATTTTCCACCCTCACCGTCTTGCCCATCGGGTTCTCATCTCCGAATAGGCTCTTGGCCAGGCCCTCCGTGAGGACGATGGAAAAAGGCTCCTGCAATGCGGTATTGGGATCCCCCTGTAATAAAGGAAAAGTAAACACCTGCAGGAAGTTGGAGTCCACTGCATTCCCCTGCATCATCAACCGCTTATCGCCCAGGCTGAACAGATAGTTCTGCCCCCAGTTGACACGACAGGCATGCTCTACTTCGGGCAGGTCCTTTTTCAACGCGCCCGCCAGCACCTTGGGGGTGGTGTTCCAGCAATGCATCTCTCCGCTGAACGCAGCCCGGTTCCAGGCCTCGTAGATGCGGTCCTTTTTCTGATGGAATTGCTCATAGGTCACTTCACTCTGTATCCACAAGAGGATAAGAATCGCGCTGGCCATGCCGATAGCCAGCCCGGTAATATTGATCAGGGAAAAACCCTTGTTCTTCCAGAGATTGCGAAAGGCGACTTTTAGGTAGTTCTTTAACATATCCTAAAAGTAACAACCCTTAAAAAAATGTTGCGTACGCCCATCAGCTTTTTCTTCCATTCCTACCAGCCAATACCATAATCCTCCCCATTATTGCTGCTGCCTCCCCACAAGGACCCATGTTTCCAGTCAAACCAGATGGCATTGATGGGGCCGCTGGTCCTGTCTCCATAGGTTGCCGTATACCCCATCCGCGAAAGGTCCTTTCTAACCCACGGCGGCGTGGTATTGCCTAGAAGGACACGACCGGGACGAGGGCGCCGGTCTTCCAGCTTCTCGCCGCCAAGACTGAGCCAAAGCTGGTCGGTATTGAAATTGGCCGCTTCCGTCGCTTCCTGTACGGTCATCCCGAACTCTACGACGTTGAGAAAGAATTGCAAAAGGTTCTGGTCCTGCGTATCACCCCCCTGCACCCCAAAACACAAAAAGGGCTTGCCATCCTTCATGGCCAGGCTGGGCGTCAGCGTCACCCGGGGCCGCTTATGCGGCTCAACGACGTTGAACGGATCAATAATGCTGTCCAGCACAAAGCTCTGCATACGCTGGCTCATGCCCACCCCCGTATGGCCCGCAATACAAGCTGGGTTCCATCCTCCGCTGGGCGTCACCGATACGACCCATCCCTCCTTATCAGCCGCCTCGATCGTGGTGGTGCCACGCCACTGCCGGTCATGATACAATGCCTCATCCACCCCAACCATCGCCGTCCCATTCATAGCTCCGCCCGTACTGGGCGCCACACCCCCGCCCCCGCCTTGTCCCTGCCCAAAAGCTTTCCGCTGCTGCAGCAGCCCCGCAAAAGGGTTCGCCCTTCCTTCGAAAGGATAAGGATCGCCGGGAGCAATGGCCGGATCATTCCTGTCATTGTTTATCAGCCCCGCCCGCTGCTTCGCATACTCCTTGCTGAGCAGCCCCTTCATCGGCTGCCCCGTGGCAAAAGCCGGGTCCCCATAATAAAAATCACGATCGGCAAAGCTGAGGCTCATTGCCTGGTACAACGTATGTATATAACGCGTGCTGTTATACCCCATCCCCTTCAGGTCGAAATTCTCCAGGATATTCAGGCTTTGCAATAAGGATGGCCCCTGTGTCCATTGCTGCAGCTTGTAAACCTCGATACCCTTATAGTTGACATGCAGCGGCTCCTCCTCGACAGGTTTCCACTTTGCCAGGTCTTCCAGTGTAATAAGTCCGCCCTGCTCCTGGCATCCGCGTACGAACTCCTTTGCTATGTCTCCTTTATAGAATCGGTCATACGCAGCATAAATAGCCTCCTTCCTGCTCTTCTTATGCTTGAGCGCATCCTGCTCGGCATCCACCATTTTGGTAAGTGTTTCCAGCAGGTCCTGCTGAACGAAGATCTCCCCCGCCTCAGGCGCCTCCCTCTTTTCACCGGGATGAGTAAGGAACACCTGCTTGCTGTAAGGCCATTCCTGCAGCCGCTTCTTCTGCGCCTCAAAGCTGTTGGCCGTCTGCGCCTCGATCGCATATCCCTTTGCCATTTCCATGGCGGGAGCCAATACCTCTTTCAGGCTCATCGTGCCATACTCCGCCAGCATATAGCACAGCCCGCCGGGCGTGCCCGGTGTGACTGCCGCCAATGGCCCATATTCAGGCGGAAAATTGAACCCTTTGCCCTTGAAGAATGCGGGCGTAGCCCCGGTAGGCGCATAGCCCAGCGCATTGATGGAGATGACCCTTCCCGTCTTTGGATTGTAAATGATGGCCTGCGTCTCGCCGCCCCAGCTCAGCACGTCCCACATGGTGCATACTGCTCCCAGCATGGCACAGGTGGCATCTACGGCATTGCCGCCTTTCTGGAAGATCTGCGCGCCCGCCTCAGCAGCCAGCGGCTTGCCGGTAACGGCCATCCAATGCGTACCATGCAGCGGTGGTTTTTGTGTAAGTTGCGCCAGGGAAACCTGGCAGCAAAGGAATAATGCTGCCGGTAGCATCACCGGCGTGACGAGCGCTCTAAAGACGGAGAGAGTTAGCTTCAGAAAGGATGTGCGTTTCATGGGAGGAATATAGATGTTTATCTGAAATGACAGGCCCTCATTGAGCCGTTGGCGTAAATGATTGAGCGAATGGTCTGCTGCTGACTAAAATGTAAACTTTGTCCATGCGGGCAATGTTTGCTAAATTACTCCCCAAACTTGACAACGGCAAAACCACTTCTCCCATAATAGTTATTATAAGGTATCACCACCTCATCCCATGATATCTGGCGGGCCTGCTGGAATTGCAAAATGGTCTTGAACTTCCAGAACATGGGACTGATGGCATCGCTGAGCACATCCCCCTGGTGGTCGAGCACTGTAGTGCTGCCATACGGATTCTCATTACGGAAAAAGCTGTTATATAATAAAAACAACCTGTCTCCCATTGGCACCATGAAATAAGAAAGATTAGGCGAATTCAACTCCGTGGTCTGCTCCTTGCTGAGCACGGCGCTCCAGCAGCTATCGCCCCTTTTACAAGGGAAATAGAAAAGTCCCAGATCACCCCGCAAATGCTCAACGCCCAATCCGCCAAGGGAAGGGAATCGGGCATAGCCATCATGCAGCGCGGGAGACCGGAGGCTCTTCGTCGGGATATTGCTGACAGGGATCATGAGAGAAGAAGGATCCCATTGCATATCATAGGTGCTCTCGTCATCATACCACTCCGTAAAAGGCCGGCCGTATTCCTTCAGCAGCATAAATCCGCTGCCAGGTACAGCAATAAAACTTTCCTTCGTCAGGTTCTCATCCCGCATCTTACCCGGCACCAATGTGCTGAATCGATAAGAGCTGTCAAAATCAAAAGCCTTCTGCCTCATGGAATAATGCACTACCTGCACATTCTTCAGCACATCGTAATGAAAAGTGGAAAGCACGGCAGCCGTCGCTTCACCCCGCATGTTGTCGATGGAGAGATTGACGTCCTCCATACCGGAGTTGCCCGGCAGCATGATCTCCCTGTAGGACATGGCCGTGTCCGCCGCATTAAAATGGAATAACAGGAAGTTGGAGTTCGTGCGGGAAGGCGAGGTCATCATCCACTGTCCATTATTGGCCAGCTTCACCGGGCTATTGGTAAAATCTTCCAGCGGGTAGTTGGTAAAGTCATCCTGGATATAAGGCTGGGTTATAAAAGAATGCGTATACACGCGCTTATACAGCAGCCGCCAGTCCTGGTCGAAAAGAAGCGCGTGCAGCTTGGGCGGATAGGAAGTGATGGACTGGAATCCCAGTAAAAGCAGCAGCCGCTGGTCCGCGCTGCGCACAAGCAGCCAGCTGTTGCCCGATTCATTAAAAGGAACAGAATCCAGGACACGCCCCTTGTCAACAGGCATCCCATCCGGCGAATATCGCTGCAGGAAGAGGGAAGTCTTCTTTTGCCCGCCCAGCAGCACCAGGTGATCAAACGAAATGTCGCCGGTTACCAGGTACTCCTTCAGCGTAGCATCCGAAACTGGAAAAGAAGGGATGGAATTCACAGGCTTCATCCGCGTGTCATAAATATCAAAGGATTGAACCTCCGTTTCACGGGGATCTGCCGTCCGGTTCGTCGTCCGTCTTCGATGCGTGGTTTGCATCCAATAATAATCCCCCGCTTTTCCCGCCAGCTCAGTACGCACCGTCCACCTGTCACTGACAGGCTCGCAGTACATCACTCGTTGTGCTGACACGCAGGGGGTAACCGCAAGCGGCATCAAGGCCGCAGTCAGGTATACCCAGTACCTCATGTGGATCTCACTTTAAGAGTCGATAAATAGAATTGGAATCTCAACCTTAATTTAAGAAATGCTGCATCAAAAACAGATTTTTTATATGGAAAAAAAAGCCTATATTATAGCTGCCTGACGTTCTACTCATAATTCCCGTAGTGCCCGTCTTCTCCAGCTATTCCATATGTGGAAAGGTATGCCGGCCAATAAGATGATGAATCCCCAAAATACGATGTCCTCCCCCGCGCCAATGATAGCCAGCAGCGAGAATATAAAAGCCATGGTAGCGGGGACCAATACCCGAAACCATCCCCGCACACTCGCGGGAGGCCGCTTCCGCATCACGACGATGACATAGGCTGCGCTGACAAAAAGATAAGGCAGCAGGGCTGTGAGCGTGGCCATCAACATCATGAATTTAAACTGCTCCGCCAACCCCTTCGTATAGTTCATCATCATGATCAGCGAAAGGAATACACTGGACAGGATGGTGCCCGACGCCGGCACTCCTTTCCGGTTCTTCTTTTCAAAAAAAGGCGGGAACAAGCCATCCTTCGCAACGGCAAATGTGATCTGCCCCTGGGACAGTATCCAGCCGTTCAACGCCCCGAAAGAAGCCACCACTGCGCCCGCTGAGACCCAATAACGGGCCTGTGGACCCGCTATCACCGCAGCAGCATCTGAATAAGGGGTCACGGAATGCCGCAGTTCCGCCGCGGAAAGAATGCCCATCACGCTCATGGACCCCAATATATACACCAATGTGGTGACCAGCGTACCGATCATGGTGGCACGGGGAATGTTCTTCTCCGGGTTGGCAATGCTCCCCGCGGGAATCGTGGCGCATTCTACTCCCATAAAAGCAAAGAGGGCCATCGTTGCCGTACTGGTGATGGCCTGGATCGTCGTGCTTCCGCTGCGATTGAAAGGAGTAAAATTCCCCCAGTGGATAAAGAAGACGCCCACCACGGCAACGAAAAGGAGAGGAAGTAATTTTAAAATGGTGGTCACCAGCTGTACCATCCCCCCGGACCTGATACCGCGGTTATTCAACCACGTTAGCAGCCAGACAGCCGCCAGCCCCGTAGCAGCAGCCGCAAAGACGCTCGACGAAAGGATAGGAAAGAAGGTGCTCAGGGCACTCACCAACGACACGGTAATGGCGGCATTGGTGCACCATATGGAGATCCAATAGCCCCAGGCCGTCAGGAAGCCGATAAAATCTCCAAACCCCTGCCGCGAATAGGAATAAGGTCCGCCATCCATATTCGGCAGCAGCTTACTGTTCTCGCTAAACATATGGGCGATGGAAAGAGCGCCAATGCTGGAAAGGATCCAACCTAACAGGCTTATACCTCCGAAAGAGGCCATTGCTGTCGGTAATAAGAAAATGCCGGCCCCTATCATGCTTCCGACCACCAGCGACGTGGCGGTCCAGAAGCCAAGTTTATCCTTCATAAGTACTAAATATACTGCTTTGCCGGAAGATGCAGGAGTCGCGATTCCTGTGGTGGGAAAATCTTTCCGGTGCTGGGATAAAATCGAGATCGATCAAACTCAAATGCCACTATTCGGAAAATACCAATCATACATAACACTATGATTGTCATCACAAATGAAAAACATTTTTCCCTCCAGCCCGTTTTCTGGCCTCCCGGCATACGGATTGTATTTACATATTCGGTTTTTCATAGGATATTGGATTTAAAGACGGGGCTGGATTTCTATCCTGGCCCTTTTTTTATTTAGCCCAATCCCGTTCCGTCGCGCTAATCTCCCTTTTCGTGTATCGTTTTTCAAAACACATCCCGCTTAAGCTTATTTTCGTCCCGGACCTAAAAACCGCCCCATCCCATGATCCTTACATTACTATCCCATCAATGGAAGTCCTTCTGGCGTAGTCGCAACGCCGGCAGAAGCCTTGCCATCCAAATAGTGCTCGGCCTTATCATCGCCTATCTGCTGGCGTCGATCCTGGCCCTCGGCTTCGCCTTTCCGCACATGCTCCACAAGTTCTATCCTGGACAGGACATCATCCGGATCTTGTGCAGCTATATATTCTATTATTATTCCTTCGACGTCGTGATGCGCTTCACCGTACAGGAGCTGCCCGTGCTGTCGACCCAACCCTACCTGGGACAAAATATTCCCAAACGAAAGCTGGTGGCCTTCCTGAACATACGCGCCCTGTTCCATTTCCTGAATCTTGTCCCGCTGTTCCTCTTCGTACCTTTTGCATTCATGGAGATAGCACCTGCTTATGGCGCGGCGGGAGCAGCAGGGTTCATCACAGCCATCATCTTCCTCACCATTTTCAGCAACTTCCTCATCCTTTATATCAAGCGCAGGACTATCATCAGCAGCTGGTGGCTGGCAGGGTTCTTTGCAACGATCGTGGCGTTTATTGTCCTTGATTACTTCCATGTCCTCTCGCTGGGGAAATCGTCATCCAATTCCTTCCTCCGTCTGCTGTCTGCCCCTGCCCTGGTCCTGATCCCCATCACCCTGGGCCTGGCAGCATGGTTCAATAATTATCGCTTCCTGCTGGGCAACCTCTACCTGGATGAAGGAGTGAAAGAGGAAAAAGAAAAGTCCTCCAGGGAATACACCTGGCTCCGGCAGCTGGGGCTTTCAGGCGAACTGATCGCACTGGACATCAAGCTGATGCTCCGTAACAAGCGTCCCAAATACATCCTGCGTCTTTGCGCTATCTTCATGGCCTATGGGTTTGTCTTTTATACAAAAGAGAACCTGAAAAACCCGCATATGTATCTCTTCTTATTCACCGGTATTTTTATCACAGGTATCTTCATCATCAATTATGGACAATTCCTTTTTGCCTGGCACAGCAATTATTTCGACGGGCTTATGTCTTCCAACATAAGCTTGCCGGCATGGATCCGGTCCAAGTTCATGCTGTATACGGCCGTCAGCACCATTCTCTTTATCCTCACCTCCTTCTACGGCCTCATCAGCTGGAAGCTGCTCGTCACCCAGCTGGCAGCCTGGCTGTACAACATCGGGATCAACAGCGTGATTTCCGTTTATCTCGCTACCTATAACTATAAGGCCATCGACCTCAGCAAGAGCGCCACATTCAATTACCAGGGTACAGGCGTCGTACAATGGGTGTATTCCTTCGCCCTGATCCTGGCGCCCTATTTGATCTTCTATCCGCTGGCAAGATTTGTCGATCCCTGGGTAGCCTATGCCGCCGTTGGAGGGTTGGGCCTCATCAGCCTGCTGCTGCAAAACTGGTGGGTCGACATCCTCGTCAGGGAGTTCCGGAAACGCAAATACCTCGTCCTTGCAGGGTTCAGAGAAAAATAATCACACTTCACACATACAATACTTCATCATATGCTCTCTATCATCGACACCGTCAAATCATATAATGGCAATACCGTCGTCAATATCCCGCAGCTGGACATTCCCACCGGCGAGATCATCGGCCTGGTCGGCAACAACGGCGCCGGAAAGACCACCCTTTTCCGCCTGCTGCTGGACCTGATCCGGGCAGACAAGGGCGAGATCCTTTCCAAAGAAAAGAATGTCGCTGCCACGGAAGACTGGAAAAAATACACCGCCGCTTACCTGGACGAAGGCTTCCTGATCAACTATCTCACGCCGGAAGAATACTTCTATTTTATCGGTAAATTACACCAGCTCTCAAAAGCCGACGTGGACGAGTTCCTGCAATATTTCGAAGCCTTCTTCGATGGCAGCATCCTCAACAGCGGGAAGTACATCAGGGACCTGTCGAAAGGCAACCAGTTCAAGGTCGGCATCGCCGCCTGCCTCCTGCAAAAGCCGGAGCTCCTGATCCTGGACGAACCCTTTGCCAACCTCGATCCCTCTTCCCAGATGCGTCTTGTCCGGATGCTGAAAGAGCTCCCGGCGCAGCAACGGGTCACCGTGCTCATCAGCAGCCATGACCTGAACCACGTCACAGAAGTATGCCACCGCATCCTGCTGATGGAGAAAGGACGCATCATCAAAGACATCGATACCACCGCCGATACCCTGCAGGAACTGGAATCCTATTTTGAAGTGTAGCTTATGGACAAGAAAAACAGGTACTCATTTAAAAAGGTCTGCTTCTGGGTCATCCTCATTAATGCGATATTGTTTGGCCTGGCATTGTGGATGATCTATTATGTCAAAAATCCTTACCAGAACCTTGACATGACCAGGTTCAGCCTCGGCCGCTATAGCTTCCGGGGTGCCGTGTCCGTCGCCTTCCAGTGTGTATTTGATTACTTCGTGCTCAATCAATATTACAGGCTGATGGCTAAAAAGGCTGCGTGGCCCGCCTATCTGATGTGGACCTTTATTTTCCTCCTGTCGAGCCTTGCGTACTACATGCTCAACGACCTCACCATCCGAAAAGAAGAATTCAAGGTGGTCTTTGACATCAGTCTGAAGCTCTTCTCCTATACCATCGCGGCCGTATTTCAAATAGCGCTCCCTCTGGTTATCGCCGCCATCACCCGCCAGCTGGACGAAAAGAAATGGCAGGCGGAAAATCAAAAAGTGCTGGAGCAGCGCACCTCCCGGCTGGAAAAAGAAAAGATGCAGGCCGACTATCTCTTCCTGAAAGCCCAGATCAACCCCCACTTCCTGCACAATACCCTGAACTTCCTCTACGCCCGCTCCCTGCCCTACTCCACGGAATTATCCGAGGGCATTCTCACCTTGTCGGAGATCATGCGCTATTCCCTCGACAAAGAGGAAGATTCGGATGGGAAAGTCCTGCTCACCCGGGAGATCGAGCATGTCCACAACGTCATCAGGATCCAGCAGCTCCGCTTTGGCAACGCCCTGCAAGTGATCTTCACGATCCAGGGCAGCCCCGAAGATCTCCGCATCCTGCCTTTCGTCCTCATCACCCTCGTGGAGAACGCTTTCAAACATGGGGACCTGAAGAACGCCGACCACCCCGTCGCCATCGACCTTTGCATCGACGAAGGGAAAAAGCTCCGCTTCCGCTGTTTGAATAAGAAAAAATCAGGCCCCAAAGAGCTCTCCACCGGTATCGGGCTGGAAAATACCCGGAAAAGATTGGAGCTGGCCTATGGACAGAATTATTCTTTGTATATTAAAGATCAGCGGGAAGCTTATATCGCTGACCTTTCTATTAACTTATAGCTATGACCACCTGTATCATTGTTGACGACGAACAACATGCCATCGATGTGCTGGAGCATTATATAAAACGGATCCCATCCCTGCAGCTGCTGGCTTCCTTTACCAATCCCCTGCAGGCGCTGGAACTCCTGAACAGCCAGAAAGTAGACCTGCTCTTCCTGGACATCCAGATGCCGGAGATCTCCGGCCTTGACTTCATACGAGCCATACAGGGCCGGTCGAAGGTCATCCTCACCACGGCTTACAGCGAATTCGTCACTGAAGGCTTCGAGCTGGAAGTAGAAGACTACCTGCTAAAGCCCATCCCTTTTCCCCGCTTCCTCAAAGCCGTTCAAAGGATCCAGCAAACCCAGTCCACACAGCCCGCCACCGAATCATCAGGCCCCGAAGCCGGCTTCGACGATTACTTTTTCGTAAAGACAGAGCTGAAAGGCAAAATGCTGCGGATCAATTCTAAGGACATCGATTACATCGAAAGCATGAAGAATTACGTGGCCATCCACCACAATGGCCTAAAGACGCTCGCCCTCCTCACCATGAAAGACCTCGAGGAACGCCTTCCCGCCGCTCACTTTCTCCGCATCCACCGCTCCTTCATCATCGCCGTGGACAAGATCACAGCCATCGAAGGCAATACGGTCATGCTGCGCAATATAAAAGTAGGCATCCTGCTGGGCGAGACATATCGGCCCGCATTCCTGGAAAAAATGAGAGGGAAGATCCTGCAGTGATCTATTTCCTTGTAAACACCTTCACCTGGTTACTGATCGGCTTCACCGTCCCCAGATAAGCATAAATAGCCGCCAGATCACTCTCCGTCATCCCCGCATACATCAACCACGGCATAGGCGTATTGAACTCGGCAGGACCTACAGCCCTGGGAACATACCCGCTATCCGTATACTGCTTGAATTTTCGTATAAAGGTATTCCTATCCCAATTCCCGAGACCCGTCGCCTTATCAAACGTAATATTGGGTGAAGTAACAACATTGCCATTAGGAAGATCAAAAGCCCTGCCACCCCCGAATTCTGTCCCCGGGATCTTCGTTCCCTTATCCACTTTACTATGACACTCCGTACAGCCTGACATGGTTACCAGATATTTTCCATATCCAATGATATTATTGGAGTCCAGCTTTTCTTCAAGGGCAGCCTTGGAAGGCATCGTATTAACGATAATATTCAAAGGGAAATCCAGCTGATGCGCAGGCACCTCATTCTTCACAGCAGGAATGGTGCGTAAATAAGCAATGATGCACATAATATCCTCAGCATTCGTTTTGCCATAGTTGGGATAAGGCATCAAAGGGAACAGCGCCTTCCCATGCTTGTTCTCACCCGTAGTGATGGCCCTGAACAATTCGCCGTCCGTCCAGTCACCCAGTGCTGCGGGCGTAATATTGCTGGAATAAACAGTCCCTGGAAATCCGATCTCCTTTCCAAACCGCTCACCCCCGCCGCCAAAGGTCTCTTTTTTCAATGGCCCCGCATACAAGGACCAATCCCGTTGACTATGACAATCCATACAGGCCGCCACATGATTGGCCAGATATTCTCCACGCTTTACCCGTGCCGGCGTCACCTGAACTTTCATGTCTATCGGCTTACCGACATTAGGCAAGGCTGTTTTGATAAAAACAACCACGCAGACCAATCCGAGAACGATCACGCCTAAAATGATCAATACAACCTTAACTGTTTTTTTCATGCAGCCCAAGATAAGGCTTAGGTCTGAAACAGCAAAGCCCCTCCTAAAGGGGCCTACTGTCTCCTGTGAAGGCTGGCCGGCAGGCCAGCCATTCTATTGCTTAATAAGATACCCAAACAAGCCATCCTTCTCATCATCAGGTCCCGCCGTAAAATAAAGCCTGCCCTGATCGATAGTAGAAGTAGTTGGCGGAAAGGACAAAGCCCAAAGCCCTTCGATCACGATCGTGTGATTATGCGACTGCAGCTGCCCCAGGAACTGTCCCTGAAGACTATAAGCATTGATCCGGCCATCTCCAAAATTACCCACCAGGATGGCAGAATCCAGATGGTGGTCGTCCATTCCATCATGATGGCTGCCGGAACCACTATTACTTCCACGCTTATTATGTCCTTCATCATCACCCATATCGTTTTCATCCAGGAACGCCGCGCCGGCAGCCGCAACACCCCAGGGGGAATTCAGTGGGCCGTGTGAAGCAAACCTGGATACAAAAGATCCGTCCGGTTTGAAAATACTCACAAAGCCATTGCCCGGCCCTGATACATCATCTCCATCGGGACCAACCTTGGCATAGGTTACGAACAGCCAGCTCCCGATAGCCTGGATATTGAAAGGACTATACCCCGAAGGAATATTGGGGTCTTTGAAAGACATAGGTACATTCGCAAAACCCGTATCCCATACGACGATCTTGCTTCCTTTAAAATCAGCGGCATACACGTAATTGTTCGTGCCCCAGGAAGAAATAGCCAGTCCTTTGAAGGAAGAAGTAGCGGAAAGATCCCAGATCTTAATAGCATTATTGCCGGCAGCTCCATTCCATCCTGAAATGATCCCGTTTTCAGCTACGAAAATAAAGGCCGCGGTCCCCCCGTTGGGCAGCCTGAATCCCTTCCCGCCCGCAAAGACAATGCCGGTGGGATTCCCACCCATCGTATCAGTGGCAGTAGGGATATTGACAGCCGGCCTTGCAGGGATCAAAGCCCCCTCGGCTGTGTAGACTTCACTGACCCCGCCCCCGTTGGAATTCACCCAGGGCGTTCCCCCGGAAGAAAAAGCCAAACCCCAGGCATTCATTAGCGTAGGGTCCATATGGGTGGCGTTATATTCGCCATTGTTATCGACAAGGTTCACCTGGCCAAAATTCCGGAGATCCTTTCTTATTTCATTCAATTTCCGGCAGCTCACCGTCAGCGCCAGCAAGGCAATAAATAAAACAAGTAGTTTTTTCATACATAGCAAGTTTTAGATTTAGGTATGCCTAGGGTATGCCTAGGGTATGCCACAGGCATACCGCCCGAAGGGCCATAATTTAGAGTCTAAAAAAACCGTCCCTGGCCCGATGAGGGCCAAGCACCTAACTAATCCAACCATGGTCTAAATCGATCCATCTGCATGCGCATGAAGCTTTCTACTGGCAAAGAAGGGGAAATCGGGTTCTTAAGGGGGATAGCGTTCTCAGGGGGCAATGAGAACAAACGGCAGTTAATCTCCGGAGGTTGCCCGGCCGTTAGGCCAACCCCAAAAAACTCCCAAACCTTACAAAAACAGCAAAGCCCCCCAAAACCGGGAGGCCAGCCGCCTGTGCAGCGATAGTAACCTACCGCTTAATAATATATCCAAACACCCCATCCGCCTCATTCTCAGGCCCTGCCGAAAAATACAGCTTCCCCTTATCCCCGTCAGGTGGCGCAGGAGGAAAAGACAAAGCCCAAAGCCCTTCAATCGTGATCGGATGTTTATGAGACTGTAATTGACCGAGAAAATGTCCATCCTGGGTGTACACATTGATTCGGCCATCGCCGAAATTTCCAACAAGGATTACAGGATCCTTTGGATCACGCCCCCCATGATTGCCATTGCCGCTCTTCTCATATCCGCCATGTCCATCATCACTCCCTTCTACATCCTGATCTTTCAGGAACGAACCTGGCGCCATCACCACACCCCAGGGCAGGTTCAAAGTGCCTTTGGATGCGAAGCGACCGACAAACGATCCATCCATGTTAAAGACGCTGACATAACCTTTACCGGCGCCGGCAATCCCATGCCCCTTCGATGGACCACTCGTAGCCAGCTCGCCGTAGATCACAAATAGCTTGTCGCCCACGGCCTGTATGTTATAGGGAGAATAGGTGGCAGGGATTCCCGGATCTTTAAAAGTCATATGCACCAGGTGGAAATCCGTATCCCATACATCGATCTTCTTTTCTCCGAAATTGGCGCCATAAATATAGTTATACCCATTACTGGTGCCGATGGCCAGCCCGGTATAGCTCGTAGCCTCATTGCGCGGATGATTCAAACGCGTTGCCACATTGCCCCCGTTCCAGGCTGAAAGCACGCCGTCAAACCCATCAAAAATAAAAGCAGCCGTGCCATCACCCAGCTTAAAGCCCATGCCGCCGCTGAATACAATGCCACAAGGCAATCCGCTTACAGAATCCGTACGGGAAGGGATGAATACGCCCGGCCTTACAGTAGAGCCGTCAAGATGGTAAAGCTCACTCACATGACCTCCCACAGAATTCACCCAGGCGATATTGGTAGGGGACCAGGCGATCCCAAAGCCGTTTATCAGAGAAGGATCCAGGCCTGCTGTAGGATGGTATTCCGCGGTGTTGGCCCGCAGGTTCACGACATCGAAGTCCTTCAGGTCCTTATCGTTGACATTTGATTTATGGCAGGCGAAAGACAGTGCCATCACTGCTATCAGGCCTGCAGCCGTTAGTTTCTTGTTCTGCATACGCGGGAATGATTTTTTAGGTTAACATTTTTTCTGTTCACCCGCAAACCTACAATCCCTTCCGGATGCATCTGACCCACAACTTCCCAACGACTTTTCTTTTCTTCCGAACGACGGCTTTCATCTCATAACCTATAATTGCAGATCCACCCGCTTCCCCGACGCAACGGAAGCATAGATCCCATCGATGATCTTCAGGTCCTTCACTGCCTCCGCCCCATCCACCGGGACAACAGGCTGCTGCCCTGCCAGGAGAATGCCCGACATTTCATCCATCTGCAATGTCTGATGCGTGACGATCGGCTGATTCAATTCTCCCAGGTGCGTACGTCCCTTGATAGGGCCATAGCCCGTTGAAGGCCACATCTCGGCCCAACCACCGGTACCATCCAGGAAAAACTTGTCCAGGCTGTTCATATTGTAGGTAGAAAGACAGGACGCCACCGCTCCGCTGGGAAAGCCCAGTTGGAACTGGATAGTTTCATCCACCCCTTCCTTGAACTTCACCTTGTCCGTCTTGGTCTCCTGTGCCGTCACCCACACGGGATCCTCACCTACCATATATCGGGACCCGTTGATGGAATAGATCCCGATGTCCATCAGTGAGCCGCCGCCCGACAGCTGTTTATTCAGCCGCCACTGCGTAGGGTCGCCAATGGTAAAGCCGGTAAGCCCCTGGAAAAATCGGATAGTCCCGAACTGTCCAGCCTTCCGCATCCGGATCACCTCCAGCGTATGTGGCTCGAAATGCATGCGGTACCCCACCAGCAGCTTCACCCCCGCCTGCTTGCAGGCATCCACCATCTCCTGCCCCTCTTTGGCATTCACCGCCATGGGCTTTTCACAGATGGCATGCTTGCCGGCCTTCGCCACCCGGATCACCTGGTCATGATGCAGGGCATTGGGCGTAATGACATATATGGCATCGATGTCCGGATTGTTCCTGACGGCATCGAAATTCTCATAGTTGTAACAATTCTTCTCCGGGATATTATACTTGGTCTGCCAGTTCTTGAGTTTGGCAGGTGTGCCACTGATGGCGCCCACCAGCTTCGCTTTTTTACAGGATTGCATGGCATCCGCCACCCGGGTCCCATAGCTCCCAAGCCCCATAATGGCCACCCGCAGCACAGGCCCGTCATACGGCGTGTTACATGCCACAGGCACCGTGGCGGCAGCAAAAGATGAAATAGAAGGAAAGGCGACGGCCGAGGCGGCCAGCTTTTGAAGGAAGTCACGTCTGGTGTTCATGGCAATAGATCTTTAGATGAGTGATGATCTAAATTTACTGAATTTGCCTCAAAAGCGGAACTGTAGTCTCAGGGTCAATACATTGTCTTTCAGATCAGACGTATAACCCGGCAGCAGCGTATGCTCATTTTTTACGAAGTCATACCAGGCCACAACTTTCATATTCTCATTACAATAATAGATATACCCCATCCCCAGCGTGCTGTACCTGATATTGGTGGCATTCAGATTCGCACCCGCTGCACCGATATTTTGCCCCCGGACATCCGTATTGGGGTCATACCAGTCATACTTGACACAAACCTGGTGCTTCTGCGAAAAAATATGCTGCAGGAAATAAATATAGGCCCCGTCAAAATGCCGCACGAACGAGGGCTCGGCCAACAAGGCCGCCGGCGTCTCCGAGCTGGCTGCTGTAGCCGTTTGCGTACCCCGTATATACTCGCCCCTTAGTTCCGTAAATCCCCACCCATGGCGGATCTTCAGCTGCACATCAGCGCCGTAATACTTACGCGGCGCCTCCCTCCCTATATTCCCCAATGTCGAGTCCGCGATAAATGCCTTCTCTCCTCCCCCGATCCTCCCCATCCTGTACTGCGTCGCGGTATTCTGTAAAAAGCCACCATCCAGCATCGACACACCCGCGGAAAACGTCACCACCCTCGAGAGGTTGACTGGCTTCAATGCCACCCGGGTAATAAGGTCCTTGTAATTATCATAATCCGCCGCAGATGCCAACCCCTGGCCATTGAACACTCCCACATCCACCTTCAGGTGTCGTAAAGGATGTCCCTTTTTACGGGGCTCGAAAGAGAACATCACCCCCAGGTCACGCTCTGTCTTCATCAATATCTGGGACATCCTACCCCGCTCCGGTGACTCCCTGTCCGAGGACGCCAGGTTGACCTCATACCCGAATGGCCGGGCAAACATCCCCATGGACAAGGAGAACAGCTCCCACTTGTTCTCAAAATAACGCCCCCAGAAATCCCGGATAAATACCCCTCGTTCCGAGCCGTCAAACTGGAAGACGAACTGAACCGAAGCCTTGTTGTCCGTCGTAAATCTTGCATATTCAAAACGGAGCCGCCCCCGGCGGATCATAAAGCGGTTGGAAACATAAGGAGCAAAATCCCCGCCGGCATAGGTTTTAGCCCCTTTTTCCTGGATCACCTGGAACTGCGGCTGGATATATCCTCCGATATTGACGCGGTCGAATTTCTTATAGATGGAAAGAAGGCCCTTGCCCATATTGGTCGTCGTGTCCACCATATCCATGAGGAATTGGGCGGATAGCACATTCACTACCAGGCACAAGCCAAGCAACAGTCCGATTTTCTTCATGCAGGAGTTTTGAACTTTCGGGCAAATCTATAGAAAACCCGGCATCAACTGTCCGATCAGCCCATAAATCTCATCCACCGTCTTCCCCTCCCGCCGCAGGAACTGCACAGACATCGCCCCAGCCGACTTCGATAGCTTAGCGCCCCCCTCCTCCAATAAAGCATGATGATAAAAACAGACATCCTCAAAAAAACCTCCCCCGGGCAACAACCCGGCCAGGTAGCGCTGCGCCAGCGTGGAAGGCCAGAGATCCTGGCCCCGCACAATAAGATCGACCCCAAAATGCAGGTCGTCTGTAATAGAAGTTAGCTGATAAGCCGGGAACCCATCCCTTTTGCGTACGACAAAGTCCTTCATACTCCCATCGAGCCTTCCTGAAAAAACCCCGCCTTCCAACCTTCGCACCTTCAGCTCCTTCGACATCTCCGTCCTCACCCGCCAGCTGACGTCCGGCGCGTCCAGGGAAAGCCCCTTGTCGCGACACGTGCCGGGATATCCACCACCGGCAGCCGCCCGGGCGATCTGCGCCCGGGAGCAATTACAGGCAAACAACAGCCCCTGCTCCCGCAGCGCCTGCAAAGCAGCTGCATACATATCCATCCGATGCACCTGGGACCACACAGCTTCAAACTCCGCAAGCCCCAATGGCCCTTCATCCCAGGATAACCCCAGGAATCCCAGCGTGTCAAATATATCCTGCACATAACGTTCATCCACCCGCTCCCTGTCCAGATCGTCGATCCTCAACAAGACCCTGGATCCCATTTGCCGGGCCAGCCTCGAAGTGATGACAAAAGACGCCGCATTCCCCAAATGTAAAAAACCACTGGGCGTCGGCGCGATCCTTGTCCTGTTAAACCTGGGCTGCATCAGCCGCAATTTACAGACTATTTCACCAGCAGCCCATCAGGTATCTTTCCCTCCGCCGTAGGCAGCGATAACCCTAATAATTTCGCCACGATCACCGCCTGGTCCCGCTGGTTCATCTCCTGTATCACACCCCCTTTCTTTATACCGGGACCATACGCCACATAGCCCGTTTGTATCTCATGAAAGTCCGGGAAATAGCCATGCGTTCCGCCGCGGCCCGGCTTCACTGCCTCCCCGGTCATCGCATTTCCAAAACTGGCCCCGTGCTCACCGCTAAGAGCAAACGCCGCCAGGGGATTGCCTCCAATAGCGTCCATTTGCGCACGGTCGATCATCCGGAACAATTGCTTGTCCGCTTCCGGCAAGCTGTCGAGCACCTGTCTCACCCGGGCCAGCGTCTCCTTATCATTCCTGTCTTTCAGATACAGAAAAGTGCTCCCGCCAACAGAATAGAATTGCGCTTTCCATTCATCCTTTTTCACATCCGTGATCAGCCCGGCCTTCACAAGCCAGACATTAGGATTGACACTGGTCTTCACATCCACAAATCCATGGTCGCCGGTAACGATGATCACCGTCTTATCCCAGATGCCGGCCTTCTTCAAGGCATCCACGACAATGCCCACACTGCTGTCGGCATCCTTCACCGCCATCCTTACACTGTCACCCTGCCGTCCCTGCATGTGCTCATAATGATCCACGGAAAAGAAATGGATGGTCATTAAGTTGGGCTTGCTCTTCTCTATAACATACGCCGCTATCCGGGCTACATTGTGATCCATCCCATAGTCGATCTTATCGGTTCCGCCAAACACCTCCTTCTTAAGCACATCCACAAACCCTGCCGGCTTCGAATATTGTTCCCGCACGGTTTCTCCCATACTTCCGATATCCGGGATATTATACTGCACGGGCGCATCGGCCGAAACAGGCCAGAATAAAGCTGCCACCGTCATTCCCTTCTTCTCCGCTGCTGTCCAGGTTGTAGGCGCATGGATACTGCTGTCGTTCCAGTAGATCTTTCCGGTAGGGCCGTTTGGCTCGAACATGCTGTTGAAATATACCCCATGCTTCACAGGCTGCACCCCCGTCACGATCGTGGTATGCGACGGATAGGTCATCGAAGGTAATACACTGTTGACCCCTTTCGCATGCGTACCGCCCTCCATCAATTTCCGGATATTCACGGCATCCCAGGACGGATCCAGGTAAAAGTCGGGGCGAAAGCCATCCACCGTGATCAATACAACATGTTCTGCACGCTGTGAGAAACCAAAACCCCACAACAACAGCGCAATGACAACGAAAACTGCTTTTTTCATATGATCCTATTTACTTTTTTTACGTTCCACCTGCGCCATGACAGGAAAATGATCCGAAGGCGTCCTGGCCATATACCTGCCGGTGCTGTCATCTTTCGATCTATACGTCTCCGTCAGTATGCTATAACGATCTACGATAAATTGCTTGCTCACGAAGATATGATCTATCCGGCTTTCCGTCTTGCCATCCACCTTGAAATTATTGAACGTCCCATTCAATGCCAGCCGGATAGGCGCCAATTCATAACAATCCCTTAATACACCCGACTCATTGATCAGCTTATACCCCTCATTGGTCTGATCTACATTGAAATCCCCCGTAAGGATCACCGCCGCACCCGGCGGGAAGGTCTTGATCCTGGCCAATATCAGCTTCGAACTCTCCGCTCGCGCTTTCACTCCGACATGATCCATGTGCAGATTGAACATATAGAAGACGGAACCGGAACTGATCTCTCTAAATTTCCCCCAGGTGCAGATCCTTGGCAGCACGGCATCCCATCCCTTGTTGGGCCGGTCCGTCGTCTCCGACAGCCAGAAGTTTCCATGGTCCAGCAATTTGAACTTCCCCGTCTTGTAAAAAATGGCCGAATGCTCGCCGGCATGCTTTCCATCATCCCGGCCGATCCCGGTATAAGCATATCCCGGCAGACTGTCATGCAGCCCTTCCAGCATTTGATAAAGGCCCTCTTGCGTACCGAAGATGTCGAAGTCATGGAATCGTATCTGCGCCGCGATCACGGGCAGCCGCTGTCCCCACCCGTTGCCGTGCATGGAATCTCCATGGTTGGCATACCGCAGGTTATACGTGCCGATATTGAACCGCTGCGCGGAGAGAGGCTGTAAGCCCGAAAGAAGGGACAGCAAAATAGCTGTCCCTGTTATCAGAGCCTTACAATTCATCGGTTTTTCTTTCATAGTAAGATCATATTAGTTGGTCCAGCCGGGATTCTGCCCCAGGTTTGGATTGAGCTGAATGTCATTGTAAGGAATAGGATACAGGTAGAATTTATCATCCCATGCAGGCTTAAGATCGTCCAGCCAGTGTATCTCTCCGTAAGTGCCGTGTTCCAGCTTTTGATCTCCCGAAACATTGACATAGGTCACGCCTTTTTTGTTGCCCGGAGCGGTGCTGCCCTGGTAAAAACAAACATCGTCGTTCCCATCCTGGTCCAGGTCCATCAGCTGATTTAAAGCAGGAACATATATACCATTCCATTTCTGCGTCACCAGCTCGCCATGTTTCCACCGGGTAAGGTCGGCAAACCGGAATCCTTCCAATGCCAGCTCGATACCCCTCTCCCGCCGGATCTCCATAAGTGCCCCATCAGTGACATCCGGGAAATAATTTGCCTGCATATAAGGGTCCACGACAGCAGGCGGCGCCGTTAGTCCTCCAATGATGCCTGCACGCGCCCGCAGCGCACCGATCGTCTTGGCCCAGTAATCCGCCGCAGGCGCGCCCAGCTCTGCCTCGGCTTCCGCATAGTTCAGCAGGATCTCTGCATACCGCATAAAGGAGATGGAATTCGTATTCAGGGTCGCACCATCGTAATAGGTGTCATCCAGGCACCATTTGATGGGCATATAGCCCGTATACGTATAATTGAAGGCGGGTGGCGTCCTGACGACGCTGCCGCCGTTCAGTCTGGTATAGCCGGGCGTGCGGATAGTCTGCTGCAGCCGCTTGTCCCGATCCTTCGTCTCCTTCCAGAAGGGCAGGGTGTCATGTCCGGGTATATCCGTAAAAGGTGTACCATCGATATTGAGATAAGTATTGATGAACGTGCGGGTAAAGCTCAATCGCACACCATAAGTAGAGCTGGTATACCACCAGTTGGCGTCATTCAATATGGCCAGCGCCTGGTTGGCAACGATGGACATCATGACCTCGGAGGCCACAGGTGAGGAGCTGATGAACACATTCCGGTAAGACAGATCGGTTCCGTTGAGCGTATTCAGGCTGAAGCCGGCGCTATCCATGACCATCTTGGCGGCGTTGGCGGCTTCCTGCAGCCATTGGTTCGCGCCGCTTGCGTCTCCCAATTGGTATTTCCGGAAAGTCCCTTCAAAAAGACAAACCCTCGACTTGAGTCCATAAGCCACCCATTTGGTGACCTGGCTCCGCGTTGGATCAGTGGTGGTGATATGCGTAGCGGCATAGTTCAGGTCGGCCAGCACGGAGTCCATCACCTTGGCGTGGGGATCGCGATGCCCATACAAAAGAGCGGTATCATTTATGGTGAGCGGCTTGCTGATCCAGGGCACATCGCCAAAGCGCTGCACCATGCCATAGTAAAAGTAAGCCCTGAAGAACCTCGCCAGGCCCGTATAATTGTCCCTGACGCTTTGCACCACCTGGGGACTCGTATTGTTGGCGATGAAATAGTTGATATTCCTCAGCTTGGTCCAGGTCCACCCGGTGCTTTGCCGCGAAGTAAAGGCGCCTGGCCGGATAAGATTAGGTATGGCATTTTCAGCGCCGTAGTCACTGATATCGCCGTCTTTCTTATAAAGATCGTTGATGCCCGGCAGACTGTCATAGAATGAGTTGGCATATAATTGCAACCCATCCGGGCTGCTGAAGACCACATCCCTGGTTGCGCTTGATTGGGGAGCCTGGTTCAGGTTCTTGCTGCAGCCGGCAAACAACGCCGCCGCCGCCAGCCAGATCAGAAATTTCTTATTGAGATGCATACTACTGTTTTTAATGTGTTTCATTGATCGGGTTTACAGCGTGATATTCAATCCCAGGGTCACACTCTTCAGGATCGGATAGTTATTCCCGTTACCGTTGTTCGACGTTCCCGTCAGGATAATATCCGACTTGCCGATGCTTTCCGGGTCAATATCCCTTGTCAGCTTGAACATGGGAGAATAGGTCCAGAGGTTCTCGCCGGATATGTAGAACCGGGCGCCGGACAACTTCAACCTTTGCACAAGCCCCGCAGGCAGATTGTACCCCACCTGTATATTCTTCAGCCGTATATAGGCCACATTCTGGAGATACCTGGTCTGTGGATTGTACAGCTCACCCTGGCTGTTCTGGGCCGTATAGCCGCGGTACCGGGGGAAATAGGTATTCGGATTTTGCGGACTCCATATCTTGCCTTCCTGGTATTTCAGCAGGTAGTTGTAAGGTCGGTTCAGCTGACCCCAGAAGACATCTGCCTCGGATCCCGGCCACCAGTCGCGCTTGCCAATACCCTGAAAGAAAGCGCCAATGAAGAATCCCGCATAGTCGGCATTCAGGCTGATGCCATAGCTGTAACGGGGACTGCTGTTACCGATGATACGCATATCCCCGGGGTTATTCACCGTATTGTCGCCATTATTCACTACACCATCTTTATCCGGATTGAGATTTTTGAATTTGAGATCTCCCGCCAGCCACTTTCCGGTGTTGGAAGCCTTGAAGATCGGCTGAAAAGCAGCCGCTCCTGCTTTATCCGCATCCGTCCAGAAGCCGTCATTGGTATAACCCCAGATCTCGCCCAGTTTCTGACCGGCATAATAATCCGTCAACAACTTGGTGGTGTTGTTATAGCGGGTAATAGTGGACTGGTTATCGGACATCCAGAAACCTATATTGTAATGGAGGGGCTTGCCGCCTACCTTGAACTGGTCATGCCAGGAAATGGAAGCTTCCCATCCCGTCGTCCGCATGTCCGCATAGTTGCCCTTGGGCACCGTAGTCCCGAATACAGCAGGTAATGTCTTGCCCACCGTAAACATATTCGTGGTGATCCGTGAATAGATATCACCGGTAAAGGTCAAACGATTGTTGAGTGCGGAAACATCCAATCCCAGGTCCTTGGTAGTGGCTTTTTCCCAGGTAAGACCGTCAGGTATTACATTGGGCTGGCTGGTAGCCTGCGGCCGCACGCCATTGATGATCCTGCCGGACTGAGATATCTTCAACAGCTCCTGGTATACATAAGAGTCGATGTTGCCATTGCCCAATGAACCATAGGATCCCCGGACCTTCAGATCAGAGATGACCTTTGGGTCTACATTCCAGAAGGCTTCCTTGGCAATGCGCCATCCCGCTGAGACGGAAGGGAAGAAGGCGTAACGCTGGTCCGAAGGGAATTTGGACGATCCGTCATAGCGGCCATCGAATTCCACCAGGTATCTGTCCTTGTAAGCATAGTTCAGCCGGCCGAAACCGCCCAGGATCGCCCACTTCTCATAGCCGCCGACAGTAGTTATGTTTTGCCCCACCGCCAGGTTGAGGTCCGTAGCGTCGCCATTGATCAGCCCGTTCCGCTGCGCGCTGAATGCATTGAAGGTGGATTGCTCATAATTATATCCTATCAATGCTTTGAAATAATGGCCGCCGAAAGTATTCTCATATTCGCTATAAATATTCGTAGCAATGTATTGGGTCTTGTTCGATGCATTCTTCAGGTCATTGGTCGTCGTACCTACATAGGCGATAACACCCGGCTTGAAGCTGTAAGGCACCTGCACCCTCCTTTGCCTGGTGCTGCTGTCCGTATTCTGAAAGGTCAGGTCGCCTTTGATCCGCAGTTTATTATTGAGGAACCTGGCGACAAAGCCCGTTGTATTCCGTATAACCTGGCTCTTCAGGTCAATACCGTTCTTGCCATACCAGAGGTCTCCCACCGTATACGCGGCAGACCAGGTCAGTGTACCGTCGGGATTGAACAGCATGGAAGAAGGATGGGCCTCATCGGCCATATTCCGCCAGATACCGCCACCTTCTCCCACATTGAGGGGATTATGATAGTCACGACTGGTGAACTGGGTATAGTTGTATGCATCGAGCCAGGGCAGTAATTCAATATTCCCTTTCGCCGTCAGATTATACATGTGATAGTCATCCGAATTATAACGGAACAATCCATCCTGTCCATAGTACCTGCCCGTCACATAATAGCTGGCCTTGCCGCTGCTGCCGGAGATCGACAGGTTCTGATCGATCGCCGCATTATGCTTCTTATAAAGGAGACCATACCAGTCGGTATTGCCATAATACACATAGTTACCGTCCGCACCGACATCTGCCTTTGGCAGGCTGGGGTCCGCATTCCGCCGCGCATACTCCGTAAGATAGGCCTGTGAGAACTTCTGCGTTTTATTGACACCAGCCGGTATCTGCGAATAGTCATTCCACCCTGTCCATGCAGAGTCGAACATCAGCATATACTTATACCCATTCGACTCGATCTTCGGCACCGTGGTCGGACTCTTGATGGAATAGTTGGAAGAATACGTAATGGTTGCCTTACCCTTGGCAGGGGTCTTCGTGGTGATCAGCACCACGCCAAAGGCGGCCCTGGCTCCATAGATGGCGGCCGAAGCGGCATCTTTCAGCACCGTGATGCTTGCCACATCATTAGGGTTCAAAAGGCTGGGATCTCCCTGGATGCCATCGATCAACACCAGCGCATTGCCTCCCTGGCCAATGGACGTAGCCCCTCTTATATTGTAAGTGGCGGAAGAGACGGGCTTCCCGTCCGTAGTGATCAGGTTGAGATTGGGGATCAGCCCCTGTAATCCCTGCGTCAGGTTCGGTATGGAACGCCTGTCTAATACATCGCCGCTCACCTGCGCAACGGCGCCCGTGAGATTGGCTTTTTTCTGCGTACCATAACCCACTACCACCACCTCGCTCAACGCATTGGCCTGGCCCTTCATTCTGACAATAATGGAAGTAGACGCATCCGCTTTCAGCGTATACCCGGTCAGCGTCTGCTGCTGAAGACCTACACCGCTGAAAGTAAAATTATACCGGCCATTAACAGGCAATTTGGTAAAATGGAAAATGCCCGCGCTATCCGTCTGCGTGCCGGATGAAAGGCCCGTTACAGCATTGGTGGCCAGTACCGATACACCCGGGAGAGGATCCCCCTGGTCATTACGGACAATGCCGGTGACACTGCCCGTGCGGTCCTGCGCCTGTACAGAGAGTCCCGCACAGCTCAATAATAGCCATACAAGGAACAACATCGGCCGTTGAGCGATAGAAAGTAGTTTTTCCCTCATCGTGTAGTTTTTTACAATTTTTAGCAATAAGATCCCCTTCGCCGTTTGACGGCGTTTTTTAAGGTTTGTCAGTATGTGTCGGAGGATTAAGGTATAGCCTTCTTGATAATGAACTTGCCGTTAAGGCTGGTCACGGATAAATGGTTCAGCAGCGCGATGTCTTGTATGATCTCGACCAGCGAGTCTTTCTTTTCCAGTTTTCCTATAAAGTACAGGTTGCGGATCTCCTGTCTGGAATAGTCGATCTCTACATTATAGATGGCCGACAGCTGGTCGAACACGTCAGCCAAAGATTGATTGTTGAACATGTACCAGTTGGAGATTGTGTCCGCTTTCACTGGATGCGCTTTGGCTACAGTCGCCTCGGCAGCATGCTTCTCAGGGCTATTGATGGCTACATCCCGGGTGCTCTTGTTGAATATAAGTTCCTGGCCGGGCGAAAGATAATAGTCCATCTGCTCCCTGATGCCTGGCGAACCTTGCAGGGACACCAGCACCTTCCCTGTAATGAGCTTTATTTTTATCTTATCGCTGTAAGGATTGGCATTCACTTCAAACGTAGTACCCAATACCCTCGTTTGCAGCCCCTCACTATATACAGTGAACGGCTTATCCACCTTCTTTGCCACGTCGAAGAACGCTTTGCCTGTGATCTGTACGTCCCGCTGAGCATCCTTTCCGAATGCTGCGCGGTAGCGCATCCTCGCCCCGGGGAGCAGCCGTACCCTGGAACTGTCCGGCAGCGTCAGCAATAGCGCCGTTTTTCCATTGTTATATTTTTCTATCCATGAAGCCTCCGGAATATGATAGGCTGCCAGCTGTTGACCCGGAACCTTAGATCCGGTCTGCAGATACGACCAGCCTTTAAAAACAAGGATCACTACAGCCGCAGCAGCAGCCCATTTCCAAAAATGCCTTACCCGCCCGGTACGAGGCCTTGCATCCGCCTCCACATCCGCTTCCTTGTTTTCAGTCGTCTGTTCAGTAATGAACGCCAGCATTTCCTCCCGGTAACCCTCAGGCAATGGCGTCTCACTGTCCGCCTGCTCATACTCATGCAGTAAGTATTGCTCATCCGGGTTATCTTTTAAATAAGCCGAGACCATCGCAGCTTCCGCCGCAGTGCAATTCCCACTCAAAAATTTTTCTACCAGGTCATCGGTTATTTTCTGCATGCATTCAGGCTATGAAAAGATTCGATAATACTATGTACAGTTGAAAGAGGTGTTTACCCCTGCTGCGGGTGAAATTTTTCTGTCCCCGCCTGCCGGATATGACGGAAAGCCTTGCTGACATGGTCTTCCACGGTCTTGATGGAAATGCTCATCTCTGTGGCGATCTCCTTATTGCTGCAGCCCTGGAAGGCCTTTAGCATAATGATCTTCTTTCTGACAGGGGGTAGTGTTTCGATGGCGGCGCTGACCTCATTGGAAACTTCAAAGTGGATGGCGTGAGAGGGCTGAATATTGTCCTTTTCGAGGGATTGACTGTGCAGGAGCTTCAACCTGTGCTGGGTAGCTTCCTTTTTAATATGATTGATCAGTAGATTCCGGGCTATGATGAACACCTGCTTTTCCAGGGGATGTTCTTCCGATAATGTATGCCTGAATTGCCACAGGCGGATAAAGCATTGCTGGGTGAGGTCCTTTGCCGTGTCCTGTAGGAATACCCTCTTCAAAAAGAACCGAAAGATCTTGACATGCAGTGCATTATACACGTCCAGGAAGGCAGCGTGATCGCCTTCTTTAATAGAGATCAGTTTTGGTAGTCCGGCAGTTTGCGACAAATTTTCCATAACAGCTGGCAAATTGCAAAAAACAATCGCGTCGACAACGCCAAGTTAGGAAACTTAACGGAAAGATAAAATCTGTTTTATTTTGCCAGCTCCTCGAACAGAAAATACGGATTTCCCTTGAACGCCTTCCAATCCTCCAGCAACTGCCCATTCACCAATTCAAACTTCGCAAGCTCCTCCGCCGACAATTGGATCGTCCGCTGCCCCTCCGGCAACGAAGCCTCCTCCTTCATCGTCTGCTCGAGGTCCAGCACATACTCCAGCAGCTTCGCACAGGTATTGAACTGCCCGCACGCCACCACCTTCATCATCCGCTTCTCCGTCGCATCCACATGGTCATACCACAAGGTTGTCCCCATGGTCCGCGCTTCCTCGGCCACGGCATTCAGCTCCAGGCACCCATCCAGCAACAGGCTCTGCACTGCCGCATCATCGGGAAATTTATTCCTGATGGATCTTTCCCTGCTGGCTTTATTAAAAACACTCAGCTCATAGATCACATTGAAAGCACGTCGGTTGACCCATACGTCCTGGCCATAGAAGTTACCGAAAAAGATATCGAAGATCAGCCGCCGCGTCTGCTTCAGATTGATGTCCATCACCATGCTCAGTCCGGAATTAAGACGGGTCTTTATCATATGCTCCAACACACTGAAAGGAGCCTGCTTCAGATATTTCCCCAACGAACCCAGCGCCGTATCGGATAATACGCCCGCAGCCGGCAGCTGTTCCTTGAAAGATGCAAGGATCTCCTTATCCGACGCCCCCAGGAAAGATGTCAGCCGGCCTATCTGCGGAATAGATCGCTTTCCCACCAGCGCAGCTACCCACAGCAGCAATAAAATAATGGCAGGCGATAAAAAGAAGAACCCGATATTCCTCCATGGCCCTGCTTCATTCTGTACCAGCAAAGCCACCGATCCTGCCAGGATAATAAGCCCGAGCCAAAAAATGATCTTCGTCCACCTGTTCACCCGGGTCATGACCCTGCCCAATCCCTTCACGACATCCTCCACATTCTTCTTACGCCATGTCCCCTTCGTCACAGGCTTGGGCGGCAGATAAGGATCCATAAAATAGCTCGCTACATCCGCCACCATGATAAGATCGAACCCATTGTCTGCGTCAGACTTTCTCCGGCGCGTATCCGCAAGAATGGCGCTGTACAAGCCCTGGTTATCATCCACACCGCCATCCATTAATCCTATGGATGCATCCAGTATTTTCGGCTGAAGATCATAGTCGGTAACGATCATCGCCTGCTTGAGCTTGTCGCTGCTGAGTCCCTGCCCCCCTTTCCCGTCCCGCCCCGCGGCATAGCTGAAATCCTCAGGGTACACTACAGGTTCAAAACCACCCGGGAAACAGGAAGAGGACGCCATGATATCTCCCAGCTTCACCCGCTGCAAGGTCTCCAGGTGCGTCTGCGTTCTTTTATCTATATAGATATAGTTATTCCCCGTTTTGCCCGCATCGAACGTCTTGTCCCTGAATGCTCCGCCATTGGTCTGCCAGCGAAAGGAAATGCCCCGGCTGAACTCAGTGGCATTGAAGCAAACTTCGATCTCACGCCCGCCTTTCTCCCAATACACCCCGAACGTCTCACCCTTGAATAGCTTCTTATCATACGTCTTCGCGAAGGCATTGATCAGGTTCCTGTTCTTCTCTTCACCCTCCCATGCCTTATCGTCATCCAGCAGCTTCAACACCTCTTCCAGTAACGTCTCTCCTTCCATGAACGACAACATATCCTTATACACCGTCTCGAAAGGCAGCCCCTTTTTCGTATACGCCGAATAGAGGATCCCCGGAAACGTTCCTCCCGATGCCGAAGAGATGAATTCCACATTGTCCAGCAGGCTGCGCCCATCGGCATATTGCACGCGGTTCAGATAGCTCATGGCCCCGATGCTGAAACTGGAGGCCCGGAACCCTCCGCCGGACAATGCCATCGCTATTTTACCGAAGGGTGCCTTCAGTGGAGTAAAAGCCAATTGAAACTTGTCTGCTTTGTCCGCGGCAGGATCGTGCGAGGGAGAAAAAGTTTTTATTAACGGTTCATCCATATAGATAGGTTTACAATTGGAACATTAGAGGCGCGCTAAATATATGAAAATTAGAGTATATTCGGACCTCAAACCTTTATTGAAGCCTATGAGCCATCCATTCTCTCATAAAAAACCTCCCTTCCGGAAACTGAGAGGTTATGCCTTCGACCCCAGCCTCTCGCTCAAAATAGATACGGTCGCCATCAACAATATTATATATAAGGTCCCCTGGGAAAGACTGGATCCCGGACCGGCCGGAGAGTACGTCGAGGTCATAGATTATGACCCTACGGTAAAGAAATTTTACAAAGCGGTAGACCTTTGTGACGACTACATCCTTGCCCAGGACGGCCTCGACCCCAGCGAAAGCGACCCCCAGTTCCATCAGCAATTCGTCTATGCCGTGGCCATGACCACGATCCGCAATTTTGAAAAAGCCCTGGGCCGGAAGATCATCTGGGAACCGCGGCTCCTCGCACAGGAAGGCCGCTATGAAGAATACGTCCCGAAACTGCGGTTATACCCCCACGCTATGCGGGAAGCCAATGCCTATTACAGCCCCCTGAAAAAAGCCATCCTTTTCGGATATTTCTCTTCCACCCCCGCCGACGAGACCCTGCACATGCCCGATTCCCTGGTATTCACCTGCCTTAGCCATGACATCATCGCCCATGAGACAACACATGCCATCCTCGACGGCATCCATAATTATTATAATGAAGCCACAAACCCCGATGTACTTGCCTTTCATGAAGCCTTCGCGGACATAGTGGCCCTCTTCCAGCATTTCACTTTCCCGGAAGTGCTGAAACACCAGATCGCGAAGACAAGAGGCGACCTGGGCGCCCAAAACCTGCTCGGGCAGCTGGCCCAGGAGTTCGGAACAGCCATCGGGGACTACGGCAGCCTGCGCGACGCCATCGGGGAGATTGATGAAACTACAAAGACCTGGAAACCCAAAGAACCGAACCCCAATGACTACCGCACCGTGATGGAGCCTCACGCCAGAGGCAGTATCCTGGTAGCCGCCGTATTCGAAGCCTTTCTCAATATCTATAAGAGCCGCGTGGCCGATCTGCTCCGCATCGCTTCCAATGGGTCGGGCATCCTCCCGCAGGGCGAGCTGCACCCGGACCTGGTCGACCGTCTCGCAGGCGAAGCATCCAAGGCAGCCGGGCATGTGCTCAATATGTGTATCCGTGCCCTGGACTGCTGCCCGCCCGTGGACCTCACTTTCGGCGACTACCTGCGCGCCATCATTACCGCGGATGCCGACGCCATACGCGATGACCAAAGAGATTACAGGCTCGCCTTCATAGACGCCTTCCGGCGGAGAGGCATCTATCCGGAAGGTATAAAGACCCTCAGCGTGGAAAGCCTCCGCTATCCCGTCCTGAACATTGGCTACCTGATAGACGAGACAGGTAAGGTAAAGCACAATCTATCTTCAGACAACGTCGACCTGGACGTCAGCGATGACACTAAGCAGCTGCTGGGTGTCATCAATACCTTCCTCCGTGATTACGGTAATGATATCAAATATATCAACGATAGAGAAAAGATCTACGGTATCACCCGCACTTACATCGGCGGCGCTTATGGTATCCCTGATAAAAAGATCATAGGTCTGCATGGCCGCCTGAATGTTAAGTTCTCCAACTCCATCGACTTTGCCAGGATCACGGGCCTTGCATTCGTGGACGGCTATCGCGTTTTGGGTATCCGCTCCTCCAATAAATATAATGGCCCCTCCTACCAGATCACCAAAATGCGATTGGTGTCAAGAGTGGGCCCTTCAGGCGCTCAGCTCAACCAGGTGGTCATCTGCCTTGTCCAAAGAGCTGGAGCGAAATTCAGGAACGGGAAATATGAGCCCTACACCCCGGCTCGTGCCCCCTTTTCAAAGACAGATGATGACGGGAAAAAGATCCCCGATGACTCTTTCGAATTCCGGGGAGGGTGCACCCTGATCTTCGACCTGGATACGCAGTTGCTGAAATACGCCATCAGCAAACCCATTGTCGATATGGACAGTTTACAGGCAGGTAATCCTCCCGCGATCAACCGTCGACGGCTGGACTCCCAGTATAAATTCATGCATGCAGGCGGCGACGCCGGCCTGAATGAGTTCACAGCCTATTTCGGCAGTGGCTGCCACAAGCTCGCCGAACCCTTTGCCTTCCTACACCAAATCTAATGAGCTGCCATGGCAAAAACGATCAAAAAGACCGTCAACAAAAAAGCTCCTGCTAAGACTTCGGTCACCTTCCCGGATCACGTCGACAACGTGACGGTCCGCATGTACTGCATGGGCACCGGCGACTGCTTCCTCGTAAAATTTCGCAGGGGCAAAAAAGAGATCTTCACCATGATGATCGATTGCGGCAGCTGCAGGGGGGATCAGCAGGATTTTACCCCTTACGTGCAGGACCTCGCCGCCAGTCTCGCCAATAAGACCATCGACCTCCTCGTGATCACACACGAGCACAACGACCACGTCAATGGGTTCGATAAATGCTATGACATCTTCAAAGGCCTGACCATCAAAGAAGCCTGGTTCGCCTGGACCGAAGACCCCACCGACTCCACGGGAGCAGCGGCAGTACTGAAACAACAGCAGCAAAAAATGAGAACAGGTCTGCGAAATGCCATTGACGCTCTTGACAGCAGCCGGAAAGCTTTCCTGAAAGACAAAACACACAACGCCTATAGGATCCCCCTGGAAGACAATCATGCCGCCTTCCTCATGGGCCTGGACACGTTGGCGTCGATAAATCTCTCCGACACCCCACAGGATGACAAGCCCTCCCTGCCCGGCATGCGAAAAATAAAAGAGCTGCTGACAGCAAAAAAAACAAAGATCCGGTATCTCAGCCCCGGCACCTCCTTCGAGCTGACACAGCTCCCCGGCCTTACATTCCATGTTTTGGGACCCCCTGCCACCAGGGACGCCATTTTCGGGGACGGAAAAGCCGGCACCGATGTGTATAATAAAAACCTGGCGCTGAATGACAGCAGCCTGCCCGTCAACGCTTTCATAGGCCTCACGGGAGACATCACCCGCAATGACCTTCCATTCGCAAGTGTCTACATCGATGAGCCGCCAGCCAGCGAGGTCACGCCCTCATCCAGGGCCATCCTGCCCCCCAATGCCGCCAGCCAGGCGGAGACAGCCGCAGCGCCGGTAGGCAAAGGCAGCGGCTCCGTCATCAGTGCCTACTTCGATCCTTCATGTGACTGGAGACGCATCGACAACGACTGGCTCAACAGCGCAGGCGCCCTTGCCCTCCGGCTCAACAGCCATATCAACAACACCAGCCTGGTGCTGGCCGTCGAATTCACAAACACCAACAAAGTGATCCTCTTCCCGGGTGATGCGGAATTCGGCTCCTGGGAAAGCTGGCACAGCATTGAAGAATGGAAGACCAAAGGAAAGGACGGCAAACCCTGGGCGGAAGACCTTCTGAACCGCACGGTCTTCTATAAGGTAGGCCACCACCTCAGCTACAACGGCACCGCCCTGGAAAAAGGCATCCTCATGATGAAAGACCCCAACCTCGCCGCCATGGCCACCCTGGACCGCCGTCGCATTGCCAAAGGCTGGACAAGCACCATGCCCAATAAATACTTGCTGCAGGAGCTCATTCGCAGGACCCAGGGCAAACTCTTCATCATGGATGAATTCGAGATCGTCACCCCGCCCTCCGGCCAGCTTGACCCCTCTACCCTGGGAAAAGACGTATACGCTTCATTCACCGTCAATGACAAATTACTCTATAAACAATATACCATCAGCGGTCTATAACGCTCTCATGAAAAAGAACCTTCTCCTCATGCTCATGCTGACGCCTGTCTTTCTCTGCGCCCAGAAGAACGACATAACCCTTTTCTCAAAAACACTTAATGAACCCCGTAAGCTCCTTATTTATACCCCTGAAAAGGATACCTCAAAATCAACACGGTCCTACCCCGTTCTATACCTCCTCGACGGCGACAGCCATTTCAGCCTGCTCGTTGAATACTGCAGATATCTCAGCCGCTGGGACGTCAACGTCATACCCGAAATGATCGTGGTGGGGATCTGCAACACGCAGCGCACGAGAGACCTCACGCCGACACATAGCATCATCGATTACTTTGGACATCCGGATACAAGTGCAGCATCCTGGTTAAAACCCAGCGGCGGCAACGACAAGTTCCTTCAATTCATCCGTGAAGAGCTGATGCCCTACGTTGAGACGCATTACCAGACCCAGCCTTTTAAGATCCTGGCCGGCCATTCATTTGGTGGGATCACTGCCATAAATTGCCTGCTGACCCACCCGGATATGTTCAATGCCTACATAGCCATAAGCCCTTCCTTCTGGTGGGACAGGGAATACCTGTTACATCTGGCCGCTACAACCTGGGGAAAAGGAACTACGCTGAACAAAACCCTATTCTATAGTGACGCCAGCGAAGGGGTCGCAGACAGATCAACCTTCCATACCAATCTGCAAAAGTTCGACTCCCTCATCACGCAACGACACATCGTAGGACTATCGCATAAATATATTTACTATCCGGAAGACACGCACATGACGGAGCCGGTAAAAGCATACTACGACGCCCTGCGCTTTACCTACAGCCAATGGTCCCCGCCTTCGAAATGACTTACCCATTTACTCGCTCCGCAAGCTTTTCACCGGGTTAGCCAGCGAAGCCTGCACAGTCAGCACACTGATCGTCCCCAACGCGATCGCCAGTGCAGACACCCCCGCCAGCGGGAAGATCCACCAGCTAAGCGCGATCCGGTAGGGAAAATCCTGCAGCCACCTGCTCAAAAAATACCAGGCGATCGGCGTTGCAATTATGAATGCCAGCGCCACCAGCCTGACGAACTCCTTCGACAATAGCCCCGTAATGCCAATCACTGACGCACCCAGCACCTTGCGCACGCCTATCTCCTTGCGACGCTTACCGATCACCAGCGATACGATAGCAAACAGCCCCAGGCAGGACAGCAGGATGGCGATCACGGCCGCCGAACAGAAAAGCGTGGACAGCCGCTCCTCCTTCGCATACCAGCGATACGTATTCTCTGTAAGAAAGGAAGCATTGGTCGTATTGTCAGGCTCGACCGTCTTATAAGCATCCTTCACCACCGCCATCGCCTGGCGGGGATTATTCGTCCGCACCTTCACCAATATATACCCCAGGGAAGAATGTCGCTTCGCCATCTGCAGCGTCAGCGCGCCCACCTTCTCATGCAGGGAATGCAGGTGGAAATCCGGGATCAGCCCGACTATATTCCATTTAGGCGCCGCACTGTCCGAATAGAACGACAGCCCTACCACATTCTTTTCACTGAACTGCCGCGCCATGCTCTCCGTAACGATCACATTCCGTAAATTGGCAGCCGTATCCGTAGGATGTTCCTTGCTGAAACTGCGTCCATCCAGTAGCTTGACACCCAGCGTCTCCAGGAAATCATAATCCACCGTCAGCATCTCCGTCATGATGGCCCTGCCGTTATAGTCGAAACCAATGCTCCAGTTGCTTTGACTTTTATCCTCTCCGATCCCGATATTCGCTGAGCTGCCCGTCACAGACACCACCTGCGGCTGCGCAGCAAGCTTCCGCCGCAGCTCGCTGATATATCTAAGCGAATTTTCCTCATTCTTTATAGGAATGCTGATCACCGATTCCTGCTCGAATCCCAATGGCGCATTTCGCATATATTGGAACTGTCGGTAAATAACGATGGTGCTGCAGATCAACAGGCTGGCCAGCACAAACTGAAAGGTGATCAGCCCGTTACGCAGCAACGAACTGCGTCCTACGGAAACCTTGCCTTTCAGCACTTCCACCGTCTTGAATTTCGCCACCAGCCAGGCAGGATAACCGCCTGCCATAAACGATACCAGGAATACACCCGCCAACACCGGGAAGATCACCAATGGCTGAAGCAACGCCTGCATCGTCAGCTTTTCTACAAACAAACGGTTGAATGGCTTCAGCAGCAGCAAAGCCGCTGCCAGCGCTATGATCATGGCCAGCGTAAATAATAAAAAACTTTCCGTCCACAGCTGGAAAAAGATCTGCCCCTTCCCCGCGCCGATCGTCTTCCGTACGCCCACCTCCTTCGCACGGGTAAAGGCCCGGGCCACATTGAGATTGATGAAATTGAAACACGCAATGACCAGTACCACCACTGCTATTAGGATCAATATATACAGGTAGCTCTTGGACACCGTGGCGCCCCTCCCCAATTCAGTATCAAAATGCAGCGAGGAATAAGGCGCCAGCCTGATCGCAAACATATCCCCATTCGCATCCTTCCGGTACCCTTTCGCTTTCATGTATTTATCGTCCGCCAGGTTGTTTTTCTTCACCAGGTCCCTCAGCCGCGCTTCCACCTGCTGCTGTGTGGCGGTAGGCGCCAGTTGCACATACACGGGATGGTTCTGATGGTTCCATTCATTCTTTTCTACAGCATAATCCCTGCTGAGCTCTATCCGGGCAAGAATGTTGAATTGAAGGGAAGAATTTTCGGGCGCATCCTGTAGCACCGCAGTCACCAGCAGATCCTTCCATGCGCCGTCTATCTTGACCTTCACCGTCTTGCCTACAGCCTCCTCTTTTCCAAAGACCGCCGCAGCTGCTGACTGACCGAGCACCACGTTGCCAACATCCGACAACGGGTTAGACCTGGTTCCGGAGATCACCGGGAAGCTGAACATGCTGAAAAAATCCGGGCTCACCAACGTTATACCCTTATTTACTTCCTTCTCCTTATAACGGATCCCCCTGCCCCCCGTATGCACACTGGTCGTCCTGATGATCCCCGGAACCTCCGCCTTGAAGGTAGGCGCCGCCGGATAACCAAAAGCTTCCCCCTTTTCATCGCCATCAGGCGTATGACTAAGATTATATGCCATAAAAAGACGGTCCCCGTTCTGGTGGAAATTATCAAAGGAAAACTCAAAATGCACCATCAGGAACAACAGGATGCATACGGTGAAGGCCACGGCCAGCCCCGCTACATTGATAAAAGCATTCAGCCGGTTGGATCTCAAATTCCGCCAGGCAGTCAGGAAGTAATTGCGTATCATCAGGTTAATTTTGTCTCTCTAAAATTTACAAAAACACCTCCATATTTATAACGATCTAAAAACCAAACAACTAACCAAAAATCTAATCTACGATACTGTTCGTTTTCGATACACCCCCTGTCCGGTTGCCAAATCAGACCCAAAACCATATCTTAGTGTAGTAAATACACACCATGAATCCCTTGCTCATGATCCTACCCTTACTCATCATAGCCGGCTCGACACAAACCAAATACGACCGGTACCCAGTCTACAAAGGCGCCGACCTCGGCCTCCGTTATACATCGGAAAACTCGACATTCCGCCTGTGGAGCCCCACAGCCACAGCCGCCCGGATCCTTCTCTATCACAACGTCAACGACATCGACCCCTTTCAAACCCTCCCCCTCCAAAAAAGCGCCGCCGGCACCTGGTATATCCGGCTAAAAGGCGATCACCTGGGCATCTGGTACAACTTCCAGGTAAGCATCGACGGCCATTGGAGCCATACAGTACCCGACCCTTATGCAAAAGCCGTAGGCACCAATGGACAAAAGGCCCTGATCTTCGACCCAAAAGCCACCGACCCTCCGGGATGGGCGGAAGATAAAAGCCCCTCCTTCTCTGAAAACCTCCGTCCTACTGACGCCGTTATATACGAGCTGCATATCCGCGATGCAAGCATCCACCCATCCTCTGGCATCCTGCACAAGGGCAAATTCGCGGGACTAGCCGAAGAGAACACAAAAAGCCCTGATGGACTACCCACAGGCCTCGCCCACCTGAAAGACCTGGGTGTCACCCACATTCACCTGCTGCCCTTCTTCGACTATAATTCCGTAGACGAAGGACGCCCCGACAGCCCGCAATACAACTGGGGATACGATCCCCTTAACTACAATGCCCCCGAAGGCTCCTATAGCACCGATCCGGCTGATGGCATCAAAAGGATAAAAGAACTGAAGCAAATGATCGCAGCCTTCCATCGCAGCGGCCTGCGCGTGGTCATGGACGTGGTATACAATCATACGGGCGTAACAGAAGCCTCGAACTTCAACCAATTGGCCCCTGGCTACTATTACCGCCATCAACAGAACGGCGCCTTTTCCAACGCCACGGCCTGCGGCAACGAGACAGCCAGCGAAAGGCCCATGATGCGGAAGTTCATGCTGGAAAGTGTAATGTATTGGTGCAGGGAGTATCACATCGATGGGTTCCGTTTCGACCTGATGGGCGTCCACGACATTGCAACGATGAATGACATCGCCGACTCGCTCCGGAAGATAAGACCCGATATACTCCTGTATGGTGAAGGATGGACGGCAGGCGAAAGCCCTATCCCCGACTCGCTCCGCGCCCTGAAAAAAAATGCCCGGAAGCTCCACAGCATCGCCGTCTTCGGCGATGACCTCCGCGATGGCATCAAAGGCAGCGTGTTCGACATCCATGACAAAGGCTTCGCCAGCGGTAAAGCAGAAACCACCGAATCTATCAAATTCGGCATTGCCGCCGCCTGCCCCCACCCGCAGATAGACTATAACAAGGTCAACTATTCAAAAGCTCCCTACGCCTGGTCGCCCGATGAGGTCATCACTTACTGCGAATGCCATGACAACAACACCCTTTGGGACAAGCTGGCCCTCTCCTGCCCTGATGCTTCGGAAGTCACACGCAGACAGATGCACAAGCTCGCCCTGGCCATCGTTCTTACTTCGCAAGGCATCCCCTTCCTCCACGCCGGCACAGAATTCCTGAGGACAAAACAAGGGGTGGAGAATTCCTATAAGTCGGGAGATAGCATCAATGCACTCGACTGGCGCCTGAGACAACACAATAAGGATATCCTCGATTACGTAAAAGACCTCATCCGTCTCCGCAAACAGCATCCCGCATTCCGCATGTACACAGGCAGCCAGATCGCACAAAACATCCGGTTCGATCAGCAAGCTCCCGCCGGCGTCATCGCCTATACCCTCGACGGAGCCGCCATGCAGGACAGCTGGACAAAGATCTGGGTCGCCTTCAATGGCAGCAACGCCGAAAAAACATTGACACTCCCCCCGGGCGTCTGGAACACCGCCCTGTCCGCAGATGGTGCCAAAGACACACATACAGGCAATACGACCCTGCCACCCCACAATGCCCTGATCCTCTTCACCCTATAACTACTCGGCCCGCAGGCTCTTCACGGGATTGGCCGTCGCCGCCCTGACAGCCTGATACCCCACGGTAAGCAGCGTGATCAGCACAGCTCCCAATGCCGAAAGCGCAAATATCCACCAGCTCAATCCTACCCGGTAAGCATACTGCTGCAGCCATCCATGCATGAAATACCACGCCAGCGGCATGGCGACGATACTCGCTGCCAGCACCAGCAAAAGGAACTCCTTCGTCAACTGCTGCCAGATACTAAAGACAGACGCCCCCAGCACTTTCCGGATGCCGATCTCCTTCGTCCGCTGCTCCGCAACAAAAGACGCCAGCCCAAATAACCCCAGAGAAGAAATAAAAATAGCCAGCACGGCAAAGAGCGTAACGATCCGGCCGATCCGTACCTCATCGGAGAACTTGCTTGCATATTCTTCATCGATGAACTTGTACTCGAAAGCCCCGCCCGGCGCCAGCCGCTTGAACACCGCTTCCGTCGCAGCCAACGCCTTATGTACAGGCACGCCCGGCGCCAGCCGGACAGACATTGAATTTAGTGACATCGCGTCATAGTTCAGCCAAAAGACAGCAGGCTTCACAGGCATATAAGGCGAAGCCATCACCATGTCTTCCGCTACCCCGATCACCGTATGCTGCCGGCCTTCCAGACGCACGATCTCTCCCACAGGATGCTGCAGCCCCATCAGCTTCACAGCTGCCTGGTTAAGCACAAGTCCTCCGGTGTCGGATGCAAAGCTCCTGGAGAAATCCCGGCCCTCCTTTATACGCCAGCCCACGGTATTGCCATAGTCATACGTTACGATCACTACTCCTATCTCGGGACTGACACCCGGCGCCTTGCCCTTCCAGTCGATATCATTCGCCGTCCACGGCGCCTCCGTAGCAGGACTGGAAGACTTGGTCATATCCGCCACCATCCCCGTCCGTCTCAGCTCATCCCGCAAAGTATTATACGGCACCCCGTAAATATCCCCGCTGTTCATGGTGACGGAGATAAGCCCCTCCCGCATATAGCCTACAGGCCGCTCCCTGGCATAGCCTATCTGCCGCCGCACCATCATGGTGCTGATGATCAGGGCAACGGATACAACAAATTGTACCACTACCAATATCTTGCGCGGTAAGGCAGCGCCCCGGCCAGCCCTGATGTCTCCCTTCAATACCTTCACAGGACGAAAGCCGGATAAATAAAAAGCAGGATAGCTCCCGGCCACCAGCCCCGTAACAACACCGAACAACAGCATCGCACCCCACGCTGCCGGACGCCCCCAGGGCATCGTCAATTCCTTCCCGGCCAGCTTATTGAAACCAGGCAAACATAACCCCACCGCCACTACTGCCAAAACAAAAGCAAAGAATACCACCAGCATCGACTCCCCGATGAACAGCCGGATCAACTGCACCCGCAGCGATCCGATCGCCTTCCTTATACCTACTTCCCTGGCACGCCGCTCGCTGCGCGCCGTAGACAAATTCATAAAATTGATACAGGCCAGCAACAGGACACAGCCCCCGATGATCCCGACAAGCCGTACGATCCCCGCACGTCCGCCCACCGCCCGGCCATTCTCGAACCTGCTGTACAAATGCCATTTTTCCATGGGATGCAGAAAGATCACCTCACGCCTGTCCTTCACATGCGCCTTCATCATATCCCTGATCCTGACATTGACCTTCCCGATCTCCGCCTGATCACTCAGCTGCACATAGATCTTCCAGTATCGTATACCCCAATCCCCCTGCACTCCCTTGAACCAATCCATCACAGTGAGCGCTTTATCCCAGGACAACAACAGCCGCGCATCATGAAAGGTCGAGTTCTCTGGCAAATCCTCATACACGCCCCCCACCTTCACGGTGGCCATATTGTCCAGCCTGATGATCTTATTCATAGGATCGGCGTCTCCGAATAAACTGTAGGCCAGCGATCTCGTCAACAGCACATTGGAAGGATCGCGCAAGGCATCCCTGCGGCCTCTCAGCATGTGTAGGGTGAGCATCTCCGGCAGATCGGCCTGCACCCAGCTGCCTGGCGCCGGCAGCTTTTTGTCCCCCACTGTCACCGTATGTGTAAAAAGAGGATAAAAAAGGGCCACCCGCCTGAGGTCATTCGGAAAGGTCCTTCGCAGCTCCTCGGCCAAAGGAATAGCATTGGCATCACTGGTGCCGGGAACCCCCTCCACCATCTGTACATCCATCACCTGTGCAAGCCTGTTATAGTTGCCGTGACACTTGTCCCATGACAGCTCGTCCCATACCCATAGTCCGATGAGGAAAGCAACAGTCACGCCGGCCGTCAGGCCGGATAAATTAATGAGCGCATACAACTTGTTCTTCCGCAAGTTGCGCCAGGCGGTAGTTAAATGGTGCTTCAACATGCCCCCTTGGTCGCCAAACACCCGAAAATATTACCCCCTCCCCTGCATGAATTGTCAAAAACAGTGTATGAATTGTAAAATACCCCGCATGAACCGGTCCCCGATCCGCCAGGAGTTTCCTACATTAGCCCCCTAAAACAAGCATTACCTGGCCACGAACAAACCATACCCCTCCCGAACATACCGGATCCTCCTCATCTGCCTGTTCCTGGTGCACAGACCCGCCCTGCACGCCCAGCAGCAGTACCTCTTCTATCATTTGGGAATAAGGGATGGACTGGTAGCCAACTCGACCACAGGCCTCCAGCAGGATGCAAAAGGATATATCTGGATCGCGACCCTCCAGGGCCTGGAGCGCTATGACGGTCGGCGCTTCGTACTCTTTCATCACAAAGAGGAAGGGACCAATTCATTGCCAAACGATATGGTCATGAATATCCGGTTGGATAAAAAGAACAGGCTATGGGTACTTTGCCAGTACAACAAACTAGGTTACATCGACCTCGATGAGATGCGCTATCATGAGGTCCGGGTGGATATGCCCGACTCGATCCTCTCCAGGGCGCAAAGTACCCTGTACATCGACAGGCCGGGAAATACCCTCCTGCTGCTGGGACACATAGCCACCCTCGCCTATGACGAGGATACCCGTACTTTCTCCACGTCCGGTCTCCCCTTCGCTTTGCCCAAAGGCTGGACGGTAAATGGTATCATCGAAGATTCCACAACCCGGGCCTATTACCTGGCCACCGATTCCGGCCTTGCAAAATATGATCCCATCCATCATACCCTCTCCTACAGGGATCATAACACCGACCATGACCTAGTCATTGCGTGCTTTGCAAAATGGACCTACACAGGCAGTCCCTTCATCGACGCCAGCAGTCGCTTCTGGCTGGGCTCCTGGCCTCCGGGGGGATATGGCAACTCCATATTCACATTTGACAGGAAGACCGGCAAATCCACTCCCTGGCATAATTCTTTAAGCAAAATGCTCCACAATCAATACCATGAGATCCACGGCATTCACCAGCAGAAGGATGGCACACTATGGATGATCGGTATCAATACACTGGCCGTCCTTCGAAAGAACAGCAATAACTTTGAGCCGGTGCAAACCAAACTGGAAGGAGAGTTTGGACTCTATTATGACATTGTCCAGGATCTGCTGGAAGACCGCGAAGGCAATATCTGGCTGGCCACCGATAAGGGCATCTATGAATTCAACCCCTCCAGCCAGAAATTTCGCACCATTCCTAATAAAAGGGCCGGAAAAGACAGCATCTATACGCCCGATGTAACGGACGTTTTGCAGATCAGCAATGGCGATATTATTGTGGCAACCTGGGGCAGTGGCATCTTCTCCTATGACAGCGCCTTTCACCCGGTCGACCGCTGGTATATCAGGCAATACCGCCAGCTGCAGCAGGACCTGACCTGGTGTATACACGAACGTCCCAATGGGGACATCTGGACAGGTCAGCAGCATGGCAGCCTGGTGATCATCCATCCTGCCACACGCGCAATTGAAAAATTGAAACCCGCCATCTTCGGTAATTCCACCATCCGTCAGATAGCAGAAGACAATAGAGGCAATCTATGGCTGGGTACCCAGGCAGGCGATCTCATAAAATGGGACCCGGCCTCCAATACTTTCAGTATCGTACAAAAATTCCACAGCGAGATCATCCGGCTCTATATAGACTGGAAAGGCAACCTGTGGGCCTGCACCCGCAGGAACGGCCTTTTCCATATCCGGCCATCGGATGGAGCTGCACTCTCCCACTATACATCCGAAGGCCAGGAAACGAAAAGGCTTACTGACATCGGCGCTGCAGACATCTTACAGCTCTCGGACAGCCTCTATGCCATTGCCGCCAACAAGCTCTGCCTGCTCAATATCTATACGGGACTCATCCGGCCCGCTCAAAATGGCGGCACCGTTCCGTTTGAAGGCCTCACCAACATCGCACGCGATAAAAAAGGGTATCTCTGGATCACCACCCAGACCGGCCTTTGCAAGCTCAATACGCATAACGAGGTACGCAGCAGCTTCAATGAAATGGATGGCATAGGGTCTAATGCCTTCAACCCGGCCTCAGGCGGCGTGCTGAAAGACGGCCGCATCGCCTTCGGAACGGTACACGACATGATCGTCTTCCAACCCGCCGATATCACAGGCAGCAGCCAGCAACCTCCTGACGTTGAGATCTCCAACATAGCTGTGTTGAATAAATGGCTGCCAATGGATTCCGTTCGCCGCCTGCCGGAGCTCGAGCTGCCCTATGGTGACAATTCCATCAGGATTGCATTCTCGACCCTCGCGTATCAAAATACTTTCGCCGTCACCTATCAGATGGAAGGACTGGACAAAAACTGGGTCACCGCCCAGAATTCCGAAGCCTTTTATAGCTACCTTCCACCCGGCCACTACACCTTCCGCATTGTCGCACACAACGCGGAGGACAGTGTCAGTCCGCACACCCGCGAGCTGCATATTTATGTCAAAAGCCCTTTCTGGCGCACCTGGTGGTTCCTGAGCTTTCTATTGCTGCTGGGGGCCGCCCTCTTATACTGGCTGGACAGGCAGCGGATGCAGCGAAAAGCAGTAATGGAAAAGATGCGGAGCAATATTTCCGGCAACCTGCATGAAGAAGTAAACAAAGCCCTTCAGAATATCAACGTGCTGAGCGAGATCGCGCGCATCAAGGCGGAAAAAGATCCGGAACAGTCCATCAATTACATCAACGAGATCCACCACCAAAGCCATAATATGATCATCTCCCTGGATGATATGTTGTGGAGCATCGATCCGTCCAATGATACGATGGACCGCGCCATAGATAGGATGAAAGAATTTGCGGGCGCCCTTTCCCGGCGCCATGGGACCCGTATCGGAGTGGAAGCCGATGATACGCTCCGCGCCCTCAAACCTGATATGACCATCAGGCACGAGGTCGTCCTCATCTACAAGCTCGCCCTCAGACTGCTGGCCGAAGAAATGAAAGTCGCCGGCATACTGGTCCAGCTGGACTACCAGCGCCCCCACCTTCACCTGACATTATTTTCCGCGGGCGCAAGCATGGACGAAAGGAACGGCCGGTCCATCCGGCTGATGGAAGAGATGAAGACCAGGGCCCACAACGTCCGCGGCACCCTGGAAATACATTATGATGAGAAAGGGACAGCCATCCTCTTTATTTGCCCATCCACTTTTTAAAATCCGTCACTTTCTCCCGGCTCACCAGCGCCTCCTTGTCCACAACAGGCTTTAAGGTCAGGATCAGCCTGTTCCCGAAATACTCCTCTATCTTGTCGATACAGTTCACCGAAACATAGAAGCTCCGGCTGATCCGGAAATACTGCTTCGGGTCTACCATATCCTCCAGCTCGTCCATCGTATAATCCACGACAAACTTCCGGTTGTCCACTGTCTTGAAAAAGTTCAACCGGCCATCGCTGAAAAAATATGCGATCTCGCTGATCTCGATGCTCACCAGCTTCTGTCCATGCTTCACCAGGAAACGCTGTCGGTATTCCTTCGGCTCCAGGCGGCTGCGCAATTCTTTCAACAGGCTGTCCAGCCGGGCCTCCTCTGCCTCTCCCCCCTTTGCGCCATAGCGCTTCTTCATCTCCTTGTATTTTTCCAGGGCAGCCTGCAGCTCCTCCTTTTGCACGGGTTTCAGTAAATAATCGATACTATTGACCTTGAATGCCTTTAATGCATATTCGTCATAAGATGTGGTAAAGATCACGGGACTCTTGATCTCCGTCAGCTTGAATATCTCGAAACTCTGACCGTCCGCCAGTTCTATATCCATTAAGATCAGGTCCGGGGCCGGATGCTGCTGCAGCCATTCCACTGTTCCCTTTATACTGTCTGTGACACCCACCACCCTGGCATTATTATCCACGGATAGCAGCGTCTTTTGTATCTTTTTTACAGCCAGGTCTTCATCTTCGACGATCAGTATGTTCATAGTAGTTCGTTTTTAATTGTTATTCCAGATCAGGGGCAATACCACCATAAAATTATTTTCACCTTCCACGACCTGGAAGCCATCCTGCTTCATCAGTCTGTATTTAGCGCGGATATTGCTCAGCCCTATCTGCGTGGAAGGCTTATTCATGGTCTTCCGCTGCAGGTTATTATTCACCACCAGCTTGTTGCCGGCCGTGGTGAAGATCTCCATCACCAGCGGCTGCTGCCGGGAGACGATATTATGCTTGACGGCATTTTCCACCAGCAGCTGCAGGCTCAAAGTAGGCAGCTGGTAAGGATAGTAACGCTGGTCTATCTCGATGCTCAGCTGCAAACCTTCCCCATACCTTGTCCGCAGGAGCTCATAATAGGATTGTATGAACTTTACCTCTTTCTCCACTGTGCTGATCCCTTCTTCATTATTCCGGAGCAGATACCGGTATACTTTACTCAGCTCGTCCAGGAAATGCTCCGCTTCCTTTTTATCCTCTTCGATCAGAGATGACAATGTGTTGAAACAATTAAAAAGAAAATGAGGGTTTACCTGCCCCTTCAGATTTTCGAATTCATGCTCCATGCTCATCTTCTCCAGCAGTTCCCGCTCGGTAAGGCTCTCCCGGTACTTCTCCAGCAGGTAAAGCACCTCCCACAAAGTATCGAACAACAGGTTGATGGCAAGCCCGATCAGGTAGCCCCATTTCAGGTCCGCCGTCCGGAGCTGATAACCCAGTATATGGAAATAGTCATAGAGAAAAAATATCAGCAGCACCGAAGGCGTCATAACCAGCGGGTTCGTAAAAGCTTTGAAGAAGATCCGCTTGCCCGTCTGCTTCAAAGAAGGAAATTTCCGCCGGATGGCATGGTCATATTGAACATGCAAATACCAGCTCACGATCCCGATACCATATATGATTGGCCATGAAACAGCCCACACCCGCCAGTCCGTGAGAAAACGGTCCGGATAGAGGATGGCATTCCACATCAGCGTGATGACAGGCATCGACAGCCAGAAGCTCCTTGTCTGTACCTTTAATGGTCTTGAGAACCTCATAGCAGCAGTTCGTTTAGCTCGATCAGTGGAATGATAACGCTGCGGCGGGTAGGTGACTCATGGATCTCCACCTCAGGCCGTCCCAACAGTTTGTATTTACTTACCAGGTCATCCAAAGCTTCCTCCTGGTCAAATCCATCCCCGGTAACAGGCTTTGGCTGCAGCGTGTTGGCGACCAGCAGGCTCGGCAGCGAAGGCGGCTTACCACCCACCGAACGCTCTGTCCGGATCTCTATCTGGAGAGGCTGCGTCTTGCTGAATACGTTCCGGTAAATAATATTCTCCAATACGATCAGCAGGCTCATGGGCGCTATCTTCTTCGGCCACTCCCGCGGATCTACATCGATGGCCACCCGTAGCGCCGCCCCAAACCGGGTCTTTACCAGGTACAAATAGGAATCGATGAATTTCAGCTCCTCGCCTAGGCTCACCAGTTGCTCTTCCTCTCCCTTCAGCAGGTAACGATAGACCTTCGTCAGCTCGTCCAGGAACCTTTCCGCATCCTGCTCGTCCTCCTGTATCAGGCTGGACAGCGTGTTGAAGCAGTTGAAGAGGAAATGTGGATGCAGCTGGCGTTTCAGGCTCATCAGCCGGCTTTTTTGGTAAGCGCTCTGCAATCGGTTGGTCTCCGTCATCGCATTCTTCCACTTCTCCCAGCCCAGCGCGGCTTCGTTGACAAAGGTAAGGATGGCGCTGGCCAGACAGCCATAGGCCGTCACCCACCATTCCATCTCTCGCCGTACAGTACAACCGCTCAACGATAGCTTCTCATACAGCAGGTATACCCCCTGCACGGTCAGCAGGTTCATCACACAGAACAAGGGCAGGAGTATACAAATACGCCTGAACAGTTCATGATCTCCGGGGAACCGCCGCTTCACCAGCATGGCCGCCATGCCGAACACGGTGTAGATCACGGCAAAGTACAGTATGGAAGTTCCCAGGCGGACAAAAAAAACATCCGCGGAACCAAATACACAGTTGCCAAACAGCAGCAAATTGATCAGCACGGTATAGGGCCCCATGAAGCACAGGAATATCTTCGGTTCTATCTTACTATACCTTTTCAGTGCCATGCCGTTCAAATTAATACAAAAAACTCAATTCCCATTCAATCGAGCCACCGCCGTCTTTACCTTCTTATCCTGTTCCAGATCCATAAAGTCATCCTCCCCCGGTACCCACTCGTCCGGCACCAGGTTGCGCGGATAACACCGATGATCCCTGTCCGCAATCATAGTCTCCGCCATGACGATCCCTACCTGACCCTCCATGATCCAATGACCCGCATTGCCAGTGGTATAGCCGGCCGTCGGTTCCCCGATGAACCAGGTATGCTTCCTGCCAGAAAAAGCCACCGCCACACATTCACCCGCACTACCCGTACCATGTCCCGTTAAGACGACCACAGGCGTTCCCGCATCGATCCTACGCCTGGACCCCTTCCTCACCGCCCGCGCCACTCCTCCATCCGCGCTGGAAAAACGTCCATCCTCCAGCCGGGTCATATCCAGTATCTTTCCTTTACGGTCCGCATTCCCAAGAAAGCTGCCATTCCCTAACAAAGGCGACAGCCCCGCCATCATGGGAAACATAGTGCCCCCCGCATTGAGCCGCAGATCGATGATGATCTTCCGGGCGCCTTCCGCCTCCAAAGCACAGAGACTATCCATCAGGCGCTGCGCGTATGCATTATATTTCGAAGTATCCGCCACCATTCCGGGTACGCGAAGATAACCGATCCCGCCCGGTAACAGCTTCCGCACAATACGATTGCCCTTCGCAAACTCCTTTTTCAACGCTTCGGATAGAAAGGGCGGCTCCGGCCGCTCCCACCGGAACATCGTATCCTTCACCGACAGCCATCCATGAGGGTCGTCCACCGCTTCAAAAAGCCAGGCGGCAGCGGGCCCGAGATCCTCCCAGCGGCTTGTCTGCCCCGCCAGCTCGTACGCCCGCTCCCTGACATAATCCCAATCCGGGCGATCCCGGTGGAGAGCATACGTCCGCAGCAGGACAATGCTCGAATCGATCACCTTTCTCACGCTGTCCGAAAACGATCCCACCTCCCTAATCCCTGACTCATAGCTCACAGCTCGCTGCTCATAGCTTATTATCAACAGCAATACAAATAATAATGACTTCATAACTTGTTTTTTGGTTGTCCCGGAGGTCTCCATGCCGGCACTGTATTGTTCACAGCCCTGGTCGTCTTGAGATAATGATAAATACTGCCTAAGTCCTCATCCGTCAGCTTCCGGAAATTCTGCCAGGGCATGGGCGGCATCAACGGCCGGGCATTGTCCAACCCCTTCCATTTGCCTTCCCTGAGGCACTTGATAAATTGTTCCTCCGTCCAGTTGCCGATACCCGTAGCATCCGATGTGATATTGCCCGCGAATGAAATACCCCAGGGCCCCACACAGGCTGTCAGATCCTGGTTGAATAAAGCCCAGCTCTTTGCCGTCGTAGTGTCGAAAACAGCCAAAGGCCTGCTGGCCGGATATCCCGACAAACGCAGCTCAGCATCCACTTCCGGACCATGCGGCCCCATCTTCTTAGGTGAGTGACAGTCGTCGCATCCAATGGCGGAAACAAGGTACTCTCCCCGCCTGACCATTTTTGAAGAGTCCTTCGCCGTCCTTGGAGAGTCTTTCCCGGTATCATGACAGGACTCGCCTGTCACCAGCAGCAACGCCACTGACAGAGCCGCTATAATAAAGACCACGTTACGCATATTCAGTCTCATTTAAAATTTCAAAGAATCTCGTTTTATTTTTCACCAGCCAGCTTTCAAAACCCTGCATCCGGGGATTCATGTAATAACAATTCATCAGGTCGCCGCGTCGATGAGGTATATGCAGCCGCTGCACCTCGAACATATTCGCCAGCTCTTCGGCGCCCGGAAAACCCAGACCGGCATATACATCCCGGTCTATATGACGGTAGCGTACCGCAACGCCTAATACCCGGCTCATGATCGCCGCATATTCCGTACAGGTACGGTCTTCCCCCACCACACCCATGATCTTTCCGATATAAATATCAGGATGATCGAAGATCAGCGCCACAATGGCGCCCATATCCTCCGGCGTGGCCATCGCCAGGGGCGTATTCCCCTGGGGAAAGCCAAAATAAAACGCTCCATCCTCACCTCTCTGGGGCGGAAAAAAGCTGAGGAAATTCTCATAGTAAAAAGCGATATGCGTAAAAGTGGCGGGAATGCCCAGGCTTCTGCTATACGCCTCCAATGCGGCCTTGATATCGCAATGCGGTACTGACAGCCTCCCCTCGCTCAATACCTTATATTCGGGCAGACCGCTGTAGACAAAGTGCGCGACACCCGACGCATGCACTGCATCGATAAGGTTCTTCCCCTGCTGATATTCTTTTTCATAATGCTCCCAGAAATTGGTAAGCCCGAAAACTCCATAAGCGCCTTCCATGGCCTGCAGCAGGCTTTCTTTATCCTCCAGGTCGCCCTCCACAAGCACAGCGCCCGCCTGTTGAAGAGCCTGCGCCTTTTCCGAGCCGGCATTTCGGGTAAGACAACGCACTGTCCAGTTGCCTGTCCGAAGCAGGGCCGCCGCTACGCTGCTGCCCTGGGCGCCTGTTGCGCCCGTGACCAGTATCACGGGATGTTCATTCATTTGTTTCATAATTATTAGTTTTTGAGACTTGTTTCCAGCCTAATAAAATCCTTCATTACCCCCTTACCAGTGATGCCCGCCTTGAAGCCTGATTCCAAACCCAACGAATAGCCCCCTTCCACACCCGCAAGCGTTGCACTCACCTTGCCGATACTTTCTGTTACCAACCCTTCCGTCGTCACCCCTACACTGGTACCCGCCGCACCCCTGAGCCCGACATCGGTCATCTGATCATTGTTGTCGAAGCTTATATAGACCATCTGGCTGGCGTTTGCCTTGGCAATACCAAAATTTGCCTTCACCCCGGCGCCCACCGACAACGTGCTCACACCCGTTTTGAAGTTCTTCTCAAAGCCGCCCATCAATCCTTCACCCCCTTCAATAGTGTATTTGTTACAGTCCGCCCCGAATTTCAGCATGGACATATCCAGCTTGATATTCAGCCAGGACGGACAATCCAGCTTGATGTCATGATTGGCCGTAATAATATTATCCGCTTCCTCCGACGTCATATGAACCAGGCATTCCGCAGGCAGGGGCTCCTCCGCAACATTCGTCATCAGGCTGGTGATAAGGAAGCTGAAATATCCCGCCACAGTGCTGTACACCAGCCGCTTATTGTTTGGACTGGGATCCAGCTGTACAATGTCGATCATTCCGTTGATGTAAGACTTCCAGTTCACTATGCCGGCATCCAGCCTTTGCCCGATTAAGGAGTTATATTCGCTCATATAAGCATTGATGATGGGCGTGTGCAGATCACAGCATTTTTTAGCATACGCCTTGAACACCTCTTCCGCTTGTCCAGGCTTATTCGGCGGCGTAGGACATTTTGCCGCGTCAAGTTGCGCATAATAAGCTGTTACCATTTCATTCAGCGTCGCCACATCGTCCTCGCGGATCAAGCCCAGCAACGGTATATAGTCATCTCCATGCTCCCTGATCAGCACATCGACCAGGTCCGAATAAAGCCCCGGGTATAGTTTGCCCTCCGCTTTGATCTGCGCTTCGGTAGGTTTACTCGCATTGGTCCAGAAAATGAATTCCGCCTGCAGGTTCCGCATCAGCCCGGCCTTCTCTCCCTTCCAGGCAGCCGTCTCGGTCGCCGTCATGGGAAGAGCAGGTATCCGGAACTTCGACAGCCCTATCTCGGCAAACAGGTCTCTGTGCGGGAGCCCGGGCCGTTGCTTCCGCAGCTGCAGTAGATGCACACGACGCCCCATCCGTTTTATCTGCGCCAGCGTGCTCCTGCGATAAGCCACCTGCAGCTCCTTTTGAAAATATTCCATCGCCTTGTCTACCTGGTTGCTGAAGGCCGCGATCATTCCCATGGAATGATTAGCCTCGGGGTTCAGCTCGTCCACGGCAAGACATTGCTGCAGATAGCTCGTCGCCTTATCGATATCGCCCATCCCCAGGTATGCCTGCCCCATATTATTCAGCAGCATGCCATTGCCCGGCAACTTTTCCAGCCAGTACCGGAGAATAGGCACGGCCTTCTGCTCCAGCCCGATCATATTGTACAGCGCCGCCAGGTTATTCCACGCCGCCGGCTCCTGCGGACTTTTCAAAGCCGACTCCATCGACAGCAGCAGGGCCTGCTCAGGATGCTTGTTCAGCCATTGCCCGATGGAAACACTTTGCATCTGTGCCGGGTTTTGCTGCGCCGTCACCGCCTTCACCTCCTGCACCACCGCCGGGGCTGTAACACGCTCCAATTGCCGCCGGGAATTTTGCACCGCCATTGAAAGTTCTGCCATGGAAGGAGCCGCCAGCGGCAGCATCGACAATCGCTTCAGGTCCTTCACCGGAGGTTTTAACTCATAATCCGGCAGCACACGCTCGTCGATGGGCATATTGTATTGGGCCGACAATTGCTTTGCCTGTTGGGATAGCTGCTTCAACTTCTCTTGCTTATACTTCTCCAGCTCGGCAGGGCTCATCTTCGACAGCCTCATCATTTCCTGCTGCGTCATCTGCGCATCCGCCCCGGCCGCCAGCACACTTACAAAAAATAGGAATAATATCTTTTTCATCGTATTGCTTACAGCTCTTTCATCCATTGTTCTATAAATACCTTCGTCTCCTCATACACCTCTTTCCCCGCCCGGTAGATCATCTTCCACTCGTAGTTCTTCGCCTCGTATGCCTGATTGACAAAACGCTTCTTGCCATACTTCTCCACCAGCGCCGCCGAAAAATCTACCGTACCGGCCACATCCAGGTAGTGCTGCAGCCGGCCCCTGACGAACAGTTTGACATCCGACGGGTATTCCGTCTCCCATCGCTTCGTATCCTCCTTGAAATGATTCAGGTCCCGTTGACGCTGGTCCAGTTGATTCTTATACATCCCGTCGATGATCTTATTATTGGGGTCCTGGTAATCCTTGATCGTCTTACGGTACATTTCAACAGAAGACAGAAAATCCTTCTGCTGGTTGGCCGGCAGGGTCTTGGCCACCGCCTCCATGTTCACAATTGCCTTCTTCATCTCATCGATCTCCTTCTGACGCACCTGCTCCTTGGTCTGCATATGATCCGTTGGCTCCACAGGACGCGATGCCGTACGCATCTTATCATATTCCGCCTTGAAAGTCGGACTGGCAAGGTATTGTTTCGCAAAGGTCATCAGGTCCTTCGCGACAGCCCCCTTGTCATTCATGGCAAGCTGCTTCACGTTGCTCAGCCCCTCATAATGCAAGTACCCGTCAATAAAACTATTTTTGATCTTCGCGGCCCCTTCCTGCCGGTTGATCCCCAGCCGCTTCCAGATATCCTCCGCCAGCCGGCCGGCAACCACGAAAGAGAAAAGCATGGAGCTGGATAACAGCAGCACAGCCAATACACCTAATTGAACCTTTTTCATAAATAATCTATTTAAACTTTATTAATTAATAACTCCTCCTACAACTTTACAAACTCCACTCTCCTGTTCTGAACCCTCCCCTCCTTTGTCTTATTATCGCCCACAGGCTCCGTCTCACCCTTCCCCTCCGTATCGATCCTGCCCCCATCAATCCCAAACTCCCCGGTAAGCATCGCCTTCACGGCCGCCGACCTTTTCTTCGACAATTCCAGGTTGGCCGCATCATCCCCGTCACTGCTGGTATGCCCGATCACTTTCACGCGGATGGCAGGGTTCTCCTTCAGCACCCCAGCGATCTCCTTCACCACCCCATAGGATTCAGGACGGATAACAGCGCTTTGCAGGTCGAATAATATTCCGTTGGTGCTGAACTTTCCTTCCTCGATGAGCTTATGCCTGGTATCCGGCAATCCGGTAGCTACTTTTACATTGCCAATGAAAACACCGTACGTTTCTTCGCTGTAATTAGTGCCCCCTACTTCAAAACGCAGCTGGTTCATCGTGTCGATGGTGGGCACCCCTTTCGGCACGTCAAATGCCTTCAGCTCATTGATCCAGCAACGGAATCGCTCCTTCTGTACCTGGATAGCGACATGCACGGGCTGCCCATACCAGTTCTGCAAGGGCCCGATAGCCACAATGCCGCTCTTGAAATATTGCTTCCCGTCGGTGAAAGACTCCAGTACGGCCCTGGAAGCATTGTTTTCCGAGGGCACCAGCCTGGCCGAGACAGCCGAGAACTGTTTATATTCTTTCAGCAGGCTATTGTCCGCGGGCGACTGGTCCCGGCTGGACAGAAGGGTAAAGAGAAAGTCGGGATACATCCAGCCATTGGTCTTCAGCTGGAGGATCAGGTCGAATTCCACCGTATAGTTCTGGCCGAAAGTCGCCTGGTTGGCCGTTAAATAAGACACCCCCTTATGCAGCCGCATCCAGCGGCCGGGATACTTTTCGAGGGTAACGACCTCACCGCTGCCGTCGCTGTTCCAATTGGTAGACAGCTCGCCAACGGCATCCTGCGAAAAATCTTCCGCATACAGCACTTTTTCTCCGGGAACAAAATCATATTTGGAAAAGCTTTTCAGGCTGGCCGGCTCCTCAGCCCTGGCTTCCGCGGCGCCGGCAGCACCAGCCCCGGCGGTCTCCGTATTTTTGCCTTCCGCCTTGTCCAGGCCTTTTTCGATCGTATTATCCACCTTCCGGTCCACCCGTTGGTCGACCTTGGCCTTTACCTTGTTCAGCAGTCCTTTGAACTGGCTGTGACCGGGCGTCCCAAGTAAAACACCCGCCACCAGCATGTATATCATCTTTCTCATAATAAATAATTATGATGCAAAGATGTCGCTCCGCCACCGCCGCGGCAACCGATGGATGTATGAACTGAGGATTTATCGTCGTGAAATGTCGGCAGCTTCCCGCTACCTTTGCCCGGATGACAAGCAAGGACATACCACAGCTTCGGCTGGTCAACCAACGCCTCGCCGGTACGGCATTCACCACGCCCCACCAGCTGGTGAAATGGATGGGCTGCATCCAGGCCCAGGACTACACCATGGCCAAATGGGCCGTCGGCTGCCGCTTACAGCAAGCCACCGACGCCACCGTGGAAAAAGATTTTAATGAAGGGAAGTTCCTCCGCACCCACGTCCTGCGCCCAACCTGGCATTTCGTATCTCCCGAAGATATCCGGTGGATGCTGAAGCTCAGCGCTCCCCGCATCAGGGCCTTCGCGCGCCCTTATCACAGGCAGTTAGGGATCGACGACGCCATCCTGCGAAAAAGTAAAAAGATCATCACAAAGGCCCTCAGCCTTCATAAAAAGCTCACGCGCGAACAGCTGACAGAGATGCTCCGGAAAGAAAAGATCGACACCTCCGACACCCGGATGGGCCATCTGTTGATAGATGCAGAGCTGGACGCCCTCATCTGCAGCGCCGGACGCGTCGGCAGGCAATTCGCCTACGGTCTCCTGGACGAGCACGCGCCGCAAACCCCCGCCCTCAGCGACGAAGAAGCCTTCGCCGAACTATCCCGGATCTATTTCCTCAGCAGGGGACCCGCCACCATCCAGGATTTCGCATGGTGGGCCGGCCTCACCCTGACTGATGCCCGCAAAGGACTGGATATACAAAAACAACACTTACGATCCGCTTCGCTCAACGGCAATGAATACTGGTTTTCCCCCGCTCCCCTGCCTGACACCTCCCCCGATCCCACTCCCTCCTCCAACGCCTCCACCTTCCTGCTCCCCGCCTTCGATGAGTATGCTGTCGCCTATAAACATCGGAATGATGTCCTGAACCCCGAATTCGCCGCAGCATGTAATTTCGGCCTCAAGCCCATCCTGGTACACAACAGCCGCGTGGCCGGCACCTGGCAGCGCACCGAAAAAAACAAGGGTATCCACATCGAAACCATTCCCTTCCGCCGTACCAGGATCCCGGCCCGCCCCCTCGCAGCCGCCGCAAAAAAATATACTATTTTCACAGGAAAACCACTCTTACTAGCCACAACATAACATATTGATTACCATTTTATTTTATTCCCTTTATCATTACAAAAGTTCAAAAATGCAATTTTATCCCGCATTCATCGGATTTTTTCCGATAAATACCCCTTATCTTTACATCATCCTGTAACCCTTACCATGATTTATCGGATTTTTTCCGATAAATAACCATATTATTTACATACCACCAATGGAATTTAACGAAGCCATACAGGAATACGCAGAAGAGCCAATTACCACAGACGCCATCCTCCGCCTATTGAAGGATTACAAGAGACCCTACGATAAGATCAGCGAACTTGTAAAGCAGCAAGTTCTGACACCAGTAAAAAGGGGCGTTTATATCACCGGTCCAAAACTAAGAATAGTCGGGCCCCAGCCCTACTTGCTGGCGAATCATATTTTGGGTCCCAGCTATGTATCCATGGAATCGGCTCTCTCATACTGGAACCTTATCCCTGAAAGGGTCTATGAAACAATTTCCATGACCACCACCGAAAGTAAGATACACCGGACCCCTGTTGGAAGGTTTAGCTATAAGCATCTTCCATTGCCATACTATTCATTTGGTATACGTCGCATAGAATTGACAGAAAGACAAGCCGCGTTAATGGCATCCCCTGAAAAGGCGCTATGCGATAAGATCGTTGCAACTCCCGGCATTTTGCTCAGAAGCATAAAGCAAGTCATGGACTTATTGATCGAAGATCTTAGGATAGATGAAGAACAGCTCCGCAACCTAAACACAAAAGAGATGAATAGTTGGCTGACGGATGCCCCGAAAAAGAACAGCCTTGCCATGCTCGTCAAAACCCTGAGCAACCTATGATCCAACAATGGCTTGAAGAATATCACCCCAAAGATCAACAGGAGGCCGAACAGGCCTTGAGAGAGATCATGCAGGAAGTTACACTGGCAGGATTAAACCGCAGTAGCTTTTTTAAGAAGGCAGCTTTCTATGGAGGCACCGCCCTACGCATCTTTTATGGCCTGAACAGATTCTCCGAAGATCTTGCCTTCTCCTTGCTGGAGAGCGATCCTTCATTCTTCCTGGAACCATACCTGGATGGAATAGAAAAGGAATTTTCTGCCTTGGGAATGAAAATTAGCATTAATGAGAAAAAAAAGTCGAAACAAACCAACATCGATTCAGCATTCCTTAAATCCGAAACGATCTGGAAAGAGCTGATACTTGAAAATATTATTCCGCAGTCAGGCCTGAGAATGAGCCCTGCAATAAAGATCAAGCTGGAAGTAGACACTGATCCGCCGCTGGGCTTTACCACAGAAGATAAGCTGTTATTAAAACCATTCTCTTTCTATGTTAATTGTTTCACGCTGCCCGACCTGTTTGCAGGAAAAATGCATGCCCTCCTCTTCCGAAAATGGAAACAACGGGTTAAAGGAAGAGATTGGTACGACATGGAATGGTATATAAAGAGAGGCGTGCCATTACACCTCGGGCATTTTCTTTCGCGCGCTCGTGCCAGCGGCGACTGGAAAGAAAAAAACATTACCAAAGAGCAATTTATGCAGTTGCTATATGATAAAATAGAAACCATCTCCTTTGATAGGATACGTGAAGATATTGTCCGTTTTATTCCGGACGACAAAGTACTGGACATCTGGTCTCCCGGTTATTTTAAAGATCTCACGGGACAAATCAAATTTAGATAACCCCCCTCTCCACACCTGGAACTTTGCAATCGCCCCAATGTGGAAGTCCTCCAGCTGGGCGGCCTCATCCACCAAAGCTCCTCCGCCGCCGCCTTCGCCGAATTGATCCTGGACCAGCTCTCCTGCGGCGTCCTCTTCCTGGGCGTCGATGGCATCGACCTCGATTCATCGCAGAATGACCCGCACATCCTTCCCCTCTTTCAACCCATGATCCACATAACTTGCAGTAAGCACATAGGCCCCCTTATTGTTCACCTTAAAAATTCCATCCATACCCACGTAGTAATTCACATCCTGCGCAGCTCCATGCTGCAGCACCCACCGCACCACCTCTTCTGCCTCCTTCTGCTGCAATTCAGGATGCGTCGGCATACTCACCTTCCCCCAAACCCCCGTTGACCCCTCCCGAACCCGCTTCGCCACCTGGGATATATTCCCCGCCGTGAAAGGATAACGCTTGCTTACATCATAAAAGGACGGACCGATCCCCTTGCTGTCAAAACCATGGCAGTTGAAACAATTGTTCGTCCGCAGCAACGCAAGTCCCGGAGGATCATCCTTCACCCCCTTCTTTAATACAGCCTGGCCCGCAGCCCCGTCCCGCACGCGCCTCACCTCCAATAGCACCTCCTTGCTGTTGATCTCATCATACTTCGAATCACCATCCTCCTTGTCTGACACGCTGATCACATAATGCACCTGCGCATCCGTGCCGGTCAGCCGCCCCTCATTCGGTACCATGATTTTCACCACAGGCGGATGATTCTCCTGCAGCAGCAGCATGCCCGCTAAAATAAGTACCAGCAACTTTCCCATAGAAAAACTTATAGCTTATTGATCTCCCCCGCTACCCGCTGGGCGCTGCGGATACATGATTCCATACCGCGGCTCATGTTGTCGGCATACGTACCGGCAAAATAGATCCTCCCCTCCGGCAGCATGATCTGCGGCCAGAACTTATGCATCTCTCCCACCGGGAATGGCTCCATTTCACAGGCAGGAGCCCACCGGTCCTTCGTCCAGTCCCTGGTAATAGCCTGCTCGATGGTGTCGCGCTTGCCGGGATACACTTCCCTGAAAGCAGCCAGCACGCGCTGCGGAGAAAGCCCACCCGGCCCGAAAGCCTTCAGGATCACACGGCCCGTATCCATTCCATGTGGCTCTTCCCAGATTGATGATATATCGGGATGCTCGAATTCCATGTTGATGCTCTTAAAGCCGTCATCCAGCCAGAATCGGGTGCTGGCCTCGAACACATAAAAAGGATGGGAAGAATATGCCAGGTTATCCACCACATATTGTTTCGCAGCCGACAACGCGGGCGTGATGGGTATGTTCTTAAATACGGGAAGGGTAATACAGTTCACCAACACATCAGCGATCATCTCCTCCTCCTGGTCCCGGCCGTATGCCTTATACCTCACCGTTACCCCGGCAGCCCCATGCCGGATCGACAGAATAGGATGACTTAACTTTACCCTCGCCCCCAGCCGCCTGGCAAAAGCCATCGGCAGCTGTTCATTACCCCCTTTGAGCCGGTAAGTATCCCCTTCCGAATCCGGTATCCCCCGCTGCCGCATAAGCGCCAGCCTCCATATAGCATACAACGCGGAAGTATGCGCTCCTCCCAGGAAACGAAGCGCAATGGCAGAAGCGCCCTCCTTTTTATACAGGTCGGCGACAGGCATCTTATCAAGGTCGTCATATCCCACGCCAAATGGCTGGTCAGGATCGGTGAACTTTCCCGTATATGATTCGAGATACAGTGCATGCAGCGTATACCACGGATGTCCGGCCAGATAGGCCGCCTCTTTTTCATTGAAACCGAACTTCTTCAGCACGACAGGGTCCTTCAGCATCTCCGACGTATAGAATTTTCCGTCGATCATTGTATACCCATTCCTCCCCGGCGCGGCATCGGAACCTTCCGCATGCGGATAAGACAGCACTTCCAGCTTGAACGCATCAACATACGCAAAGAACCGCTCATATCCGGGCTTGGTAATATGGTCCGCCCCAAGATCCGTATACAGTCCGTCAGACAGACCGTCACGCCCCGTAAACACATGGCCGCCATAGCGGCCGGTTGCCTCCAGTACCACTACCTCGTGCCCGCTTTTCATTAGTTCATAGGCACAGCACAGGCCCGTGATCCCGGCGCCTGCTACGATCACTTTTTTCCCCGGCGCCGCTGCGGAAAAACCAATGGCGGGCGCCACCGTTACAGCAGCTCCCGCCATCAATGTATTTTTAATGAAGACCCTTCTTTTTATCTCCCTCATGGATTGATATTTACGCAAATAAATATAATCAATCCCGCGGTATTTTATCCAACATCGCCTTATCTAGTACGACGTTTCATCCGCCCCAATGTCTATCCGGCTATTTTGCACCCGGTTCTGCTGATCGATATCGGTTTCGTCGTCGTTGGTGTCCACCACATACGAGGGATATCCCGCATTGATACAGGCCGAGCCGCTGGTGAGATGTAAATTAAGCGTGGCCAGCGTACTGTTCACGAACGAAGGCGTACCATACGTGGAATGCGCATCCAGCCCCGTTCCCGATTGAAAGGTAGCTAAACTGTAATATCCGCCCCCATTGATCCCTCCCCAGTCAAATGTGATGGTGCTGCTGCTGCCTGAAAGGGTATAATATCGGTTGTAGTCCATCGACAAGTTCGTCGAAGTGTATCCCAGCAGCGCAATGACAACGATATTGCTGGCAGACTGGATGATATTACTGTTAATACTCAGGTGGTCCGTTCTCTGCAGGCTGATCTCTCCTCCATACCCGCCATTGGTGAAATTCTTAAAGAAAGTATTATTATTCACGGAGGAATAGGTCACCTGGCTGCTGGCCTGGTTCGATCCGATAATAATACCCGCGTCCTTGTTGTTGTATACAAAATTGCTGGATACCCTGATATGCTGGGCGGTAAAGCCATTGTTCTCACATCCCACAGTGATTCCCGCATAATTATCATGGCAGATATTGCCTTCGATATTTACATACGATGCGCCGTCGGCATAGATCCCCCCATTGGTAGCCACGTTGGATACGCAATTGTACACCGTGTTGTATTTTATATTGCCGTCACGCACGTAATTCGAGGCAGCCGGAGCGCCCGTCCATGAATAATGCCCCGCTACATCTATCCCGATATTCCGGATATGATGCACGGTATTCAGCTCGATCAGGAAAACCTCCACGTTCCCATTCATGGTAAGCGCTTCGCTATAGCCTGTGTTGCAGCTGTAGATCTCGTTGCTGCCCACATACACCTCGCTATAACTGGTCGTCGTGCTGCCGATCAGCAGGAAGGGATGGGCGTTCTGTGTAGAAACAGGCACGGCAGTAGAGTCCGTGGTCCATCCGATATTATGGATCTTACAGTCCGTCACATCCACAAACGTCCCCGCCCCATGGATATAGATGCCATACGCATCGTTCCGGATATTGTTGACAATGTTGATGTTCTCAATCGTCAGGTAGCTTTTGCTGGTGACTTCGATCATGGCATTCTGTGTGCTGCCGGTAGTCAGCGAGCCGTCCAGGATCACCGTTCCATCATTGTAGTTGGTAAGGGTGATACGCTCATCTTCAGAAGCGCCGGAATGAGGCCAGACCAGCCTTTCACCATAGGTCCCGCCGGCTATGTAGATCGTAGAGTACCCCCCTTCCGTTGTTTTGTTGAGGGCGGCCTGGATGGTCTTCAATGGGTGGGCAGCGGAAGTTCCGGTATTTGCATCATTTCCGGAAGCTCCATTGACATAGTAATCGATCTCGGTTACAGTGCGTGGGACAGTGCTGGTGCTGGGGGCGGAAATTTCTTTCTTACAGGAGAAGATCATCGCGAGGATGATACATCCAATGGCAATTTTTTTCATGGACTTTATTTTTTAGGTTTATCCTCCCAAGGTAGACACTTACTTTCCCAAAAAAAAGGAGAGGGCCACGCAGCAAGCATAGCCCTCTCCGATGCAAACGTTTGTAACAAACGTTTGCATGATTTTTTATTTCACTTCATTCAACACCGCCTTATCCAGGCCTTTCAGCGCCTTCTGCTCCGGCTTTATTAGTTCCAGCACCACCACTTCGTTCTTTGTAGTCTTCAGCCATTCCACCGGCACATACAGCGTTTGCTGCGGACCTACAGACCAATACCTTCCTACATTATGCCCGTTGACCCAGACCACACCCTTACCCCATTGCCGCATATCCAGGTACGTGTCTCCCACCACCGGCAGGTCAAACGAGCCGCGCCGGATCACCGGGGCATTACCGCCATCTACGCCTTTTTTCAACTGCATCCCCTTCACCTCCCGGAACGGCAGTCCATACATCTCCCATCCCTTCACTTCCTTCCCACCGAACGTGACCTTCTCTGTAATGCCCTTCCGGTTCTTTAATAAATAAGGTCCGAAATTGACACGACCAAGATTCTCCACCAGTATATCCAGTCGTACCTCGCCCGCCGGCAGCTGCACGGTCAAACTATCCTGCTTAAGCCTTCTGTCCAGTATCCCTGCCGCCCTGCCGTTCACCATCACCACTGCATAATCCCGCAGCCCCTGCACCCGCAGCACTCCCTTACGCCCTCCCATTACCTTGCTCCGGTAATCCACAAAACCATAATCCTGGTGCAGGTCCTCGAAACTGAGCGGCGTTGCATTGCGCACAGGCGCGGGAAGCATATCCAACACCCTGCCCGCTTCGTCCAGCTCAAAAGCCGGCACCGCAACAGGTGTCTTCGCATCTGGCACTGCCGGCAGCGCAGCACCCGCAGGCAAATGCCGGGCGATCACCTCTCTGAATTTCATAAATTTCTCCGTCGGGTTGCCCGCCTCGTCCAGCGGCGCGTCATAATCATAGCTGCTGATCTGGGGCTCGTAAGGGCTCTTGTCATTGTAATTCGCCCCATTCATATATCCCCGTGTCGTCCCTCCATGGAACATGTACATATTGATCGATATGCCTGCTGACAATATGGAATCCAGCTTTCCCACATATCGCTCCGCCGGCACCGTATGATGCTGCGTCCCCCACCAGTCAAACCAGGCGGGATACCACTCTGCTATGTAATAAGGTCCCACACCGCCATGATTTTCCTGTATAAGCCGGTGCACCTTCGAAGGCAAGACATCCCCGTTGATAGCCGGCAACAAGCCCGGCAAATGCCCGGCAGCAATATCCGGAGCAGGATCACAGGTATACAGCAGCCCGTCAAAGCCCGCCTCGATGAACATCCGCTTGTTAATATCAAGATATTCCTTGTCGGCCCCATACGACCCATACTCATTCTCTATCTGCACCATAAGGATATTGCCGCCATGGTTCACCTGTAAAGGCGCCAGCTGTCGCCCAACCTCCTTGATATATTGCGCATATTCATGCAGGTACTTCGGCTCCTTGCTCCGCACGATCAACCCCTCCTCATTCTGCAGCCAGTACGGATAGCCGCCAAACTCCCACTCGGCGCAAACATAGGGACTGGGACGAAGTATGACCCAAAGCCCCTCCTCCTGCGCGATCTTCACAAACGCCCGCACATCGTTGTTCCCGGTAAAATCGAAAACTCCCTTCTGCGGCTCTTGCACATTCCAGAACACATACGTCCCGATGGTATTCAACCCCATCGCCTTTGCCATCTTCATACGGGCCCGCCATGCCTCCCGCGGCACCCGCGGGTAATGCATCTCCCCCGAGATCATCACAAAAGGCTTCGAATCCAGTAAAAATGCCGTGTCGCTTAACGTAAAGCTATGCTGCGCATGCGCCCTTGCTGTCAGCAGGATGCACAACATCATGTAGTAGAACCTTATTTTCATAATTCCAAGTTAGGTAACAGTTAAGATCCTTTCATCACCAATGTACTCACGCTCCTCGCCGGCACAACAACTTTCTCTCCCCACGAAATAACATGCTTCTGCAAATTCTCCGTTGCGCTGGTCGTATACATTGTTCCATTAAGTCCCCCATCGACGACCCGGTCAGCATGCGAACAATTGACGAATACAACCACCTTGCTCGCCCCATCCTTGTACGCCGATGCCAGAAGACTGTCGGTCCCGCCGCGTAATGTCACTTCCACCCTTTTCATGCCTGGCCGGACAAAGCGGCTGAAGTTTCCCAGCGCCCACAGCTTCTTGCTGTCATAATAATTCCCATCCCCTTTCTGCCTGTCCACATAGATCAACCCGTCTTTGTAATCGTAAGGACTGATAGCCAGCCACCACTGCCATGCAGCCGCCCGCCCCTCTACCAGGTCGGTATGGATCACCCGGGCCAGGTACAGCGCCGCATCCATGCCCGTATCCCGCTTGTTGCCGTTGATCTCCCCGTCATTGTCTCCCAGGATACAATACTCCGACTGCCAGTACCGTAACCCTCCAACACCCTGCGAGTCTATTTGAACAGCCAGCTTCCTGCGCAGCTCGATCCCTGCCTGCAAAGGAGAAGTGGAAAAATAGCTATGTCCTGCCGCAACCTTGCTTACATTATACAGCCCCCCGACAAAAAAGGGTGAAGACTTCCTGAAAAAAGCATCGATTTGATTCCCCTTCCCGGGCTTATCTCCGTCGGAAAGCAGGTACTTCAGGTGTCCCGCCTCCGGGATCAGTATCCTGGTATGTACGCCGCCGGATCTAAAAGCTCCGCTTAATGCCTTCACCACCCTATAAACCTCTTCGTCGCTGTAAGGACAGCCTTCCTGTCCGCCATCACTCCAATCCCATTGCGGCTCATTCACAGGACTCAGGTAATCCAGGTCGATACCCGCGGCCTTCTTAATATGCTTTACAACATGCACGGTATAGGCAGCAAATGCAAGATACCGCGACGGATCGATATTACTCTGGCCGGCAGTAGCGGCATACGCCTTCCCGTTACGGGTAAGCCCCACAGGTGGACTGTTTAAAAATCCCAGGAATTGCCGCACCCCCCGCTGCCGGGCCGCCCCTAAGAACCACAGCTGCCCCGCCGATCCCCCATTTAACATA